>VYMF01000006.1_pt1 | contig 250035 bp, 235 predicted proteins | sample 5115271 | NCBI WGS metagenome assembly VYMF01 (sample SAMN12291778, study PRJNA351875) | freshwater metagenome | isolation source: freshwater lake | place: USA: Michigan, Wintergreen Lake | collected 2013-08-08
CCCCCCCCGAAAATTTCTAGAACAGAATGTTAGTCGGTATGTCAAATGTCGTCTAACAGAATTTTGCATAGGAGAAAACATGTTTCAAAACATTCTAAAATTTTTAAGTATTGGCCTACTGGGTGCAGTTCTCATCAATTGCCCAAAAAAAAAGGAAGACGACAACACGGCACTTCTTGCACTCCTTGCTCTTTCTCAAGGCAGTGCATCCTGTGAAGTAACCTTGCTTGGGACAAGTATTGGATCTGTTCCGTTGACTACAGCAGGCGATATCGCCTCGGTTAGAGTAAGCACTCGTATCATAGGTTCAAACACGGTTGCAGTTGTTTCCGCGAAAGGAGTTGCAGTAAATAAAAAAATTGTTATCGAAGGAAGCGGAAGCACAGCTCCAACAATTTTTAAACAATCTGCTTGCCCATTAAATTCCTCACAGAATGTAGCTACAGTAACCACCGATTACACTCTTGCATCTACCTCAGAAAGTCATGAATTCACAATAAAGACTGCTGGGGATTATTTGATTTTTATCAATACTACATCAGCGTCAGCAACAATCCGAGCAGGCGTTTTTAACTGAGATTTTTTTGTTCCAACTCAAGTTCGGTTGGACCCGGGCTTGAGTTTTGTAACGTTTTCCCGCGGGAGAGTTTGAATACCATCAATAGGGTTTTTACGCAAAGCGTAAATTCCAGAATAAGACGTATGTTTTACGTATTACATACATTGAACGCGTAAATAAAAAAGGCCTACTCTTCAGGAGTAGACCTATCAAAAAAAGTGAGTTTTTGATTCTCTTACTTAGCAGCAGTTACTTCTAAAGTTGTCTTTCCATCTGCACCTGTTAATGCATTACCAGAAACTTCAATTTTACCTTTTTCTTTCTGAAGTTTTTTGTCCACTTTTTCAGGGTTGGTAACGATGTATTCTTTACCATCAGCAATTACAACCAAGCCGCCTGTTTTTGGCAAAGATACAGTTCCTTTGAGTGCTGTGACTGCAACTGGTTTCGGTGCTTCTTTAACTGGTTCCGATGCACAAGAAACAAAAGTAACAATCGTAAACAATACGAATAGATATGTGATGACTTTTTTCATAAGAAATCTCCTACTGTAAAGAATCTGAAAGCATCCTTTTCTTTCCATACAAATTGAACTAATTCTCACGAATATTTTTCTGATATAGAAATAACCTGTAAAATAAATGATTTGGTCTTTAACCAAGACTCAAATCCAGGGCCATCATAACCAAAAACCCGAGCATTGTTCCCAGAGTTGACATTTCCGTTTCATTGCCCGAGAAAAAACTTTAGGATGAAAATAGAGTATTTCGTTAAATATCTATTTGGCGACTTGCATTCCTACAAAAAGAGAACTAAACTCTTTTGATCTCCAAAGCCCATCCGAGTCTTTCTCAAGAGTTATCGGGCGGAAGCTTGAGGCACCCCTTGTTCCGACAAATAATTTGATCTTTCCTGAAGACTCATCGCCTGAATACGGATTGGTAAATGTCTCTACAGTTAGGGGTAGACTGGGGGTATATCCGTTTGCAGGCTCAGCTCCCTTCCAATAACCGTTCGATAGCATTTTATATTTATCCAATTGACCGACGAGATATTTGTCACTATTACCGAGGTCGATCCCATCCAGGTTTCCTGGTTTGTTAGATCTACTGCGATTTTTTGTGAGAACAGAAACTACAAGCGCTTGGTTTCCAAGGATCGGGTCTTTGCCATAGATATTCATCGCAAGAACGACCATTGCCGCTGCCCCTTCAGGAGTCGCTGCAGTTTGACTATGGAGAGCCCTAAACTCTTCGATCGTAGAAGGAACGGAAGAAAATGTTGTTGGGGTTCTGGGAGTCAAGTTCTGCGAAAAAATAGGAACTGTAAAAATCAAAAGAAGGTAGATGAGTCTTTGTTTCATGGTCTGAAAAATATGATGTATGATTTGAAATTGTTCAAGTTTTTTTTACGAAATTTTTTTCTTTACGGGAAGGAAACCTTGCTCTAAACTAAGGTATGAAAAAAATATTTATCCTAATTTGTGTTTTAGTTACAAATAGCATTTCATCACAATCGTTAGCTGACGGGAAAGAGATCCAAGCAGCTACCAAAAAGATGTGCGAAAAGACTTCGGCATGTATGAAAGAAAAAATGAAAGATCTTCCGGCCGAACAAAAAAAAATGTTCGAAGCTCAATTTGTAAATGGGAATGTCTGCCAAAGTCGCTATGCACATCTAGTTCCTGAAGGTGGTAAACCTGTAAAATCTGAAAAACCACCACGTAAATTGACTAAAGAAGATATTGAGAATATTAAAAAGTGTGCTAGTGAAATGGCAAAAATGTCTTGTGCTGATCTAGAAGAAGGAAACATGCCAAGTTCCTGTGAAGGATTCCAGGAGTAGATTTGATTTAAATCCAATACGGGCTGATTTCTGCTAATCGCTGTTTCGCGATGAGTTTGAGTATCAGCCTGTCCATACCTATCGAAATTCCCGATGCGTTTGGAAAATCCTCTCCCAAACAAGAGAGAAAATCCTCATCAATAGGGAATACTTCCTTTCCCAATTTCTGGCGCAGTTCCCTTTCTTTTTCAAACCGATGCCTCTGTTCACCTGGGTCTTTGAGTTCATAGAATGCATTGGCAAGTTCCACGCCGTCCCAATAGATCTCAAATCGTTTGGCGACACCACCCTCAATTCTTGCTAGAGCTGCACATTCGGGTGGGTAATCATATAAAAAAACAATTCCTTCACCTAATTTTGGTTCAACTAAATTTAAAAATACAAGAAAGAAAAGATCTTCATAAGGCCAAAGTTGAATTTCTTCCTTAGCTGCTCCAGTAAGTTTATGCAAATCAATTAGAGCTAAGAGTGAATCCCGATCAAACTTAGAACCTGTCGCTTCAAGAAAGATAGACTCGACAGTTCGTTCGCGAATGTAAGATTCTTTTGGATTTTGAAGCCGTGTTTTACTTTCTGAAGTTCCAAAGTTTTGAATCAAAAAAATCAGATATCCTTTTGTGAACTCACGCAATTGTACGTCATCCATTCCTTTGGCATATAGCTCCAACATTAAAAACTCTTTAGAATGGAAATCACTTCCCATTTCGCCAGATCGAAACGTATGAGAAAATTCAAATATTCGATCAATGCCAGTAGATAAAATCTGTTTTAAGGCGTACTCAGGTGAGGTTATCAAAAATCCCCTTTCCTTTTTAGAAGGAGAGGTAACTTCGAATGGATCCAGATACGGTTCCATACCTACAATCGGTTTGAGGCAAGGAGTATCGACCTCCAAAAATCCAAGCTCCCAGAAATAATTTCGAGAGGCTTTTATGACAGCAGATCTAAAAATGACTATCTCTTTGGGCAGGCTCTTCATAGAATTTCTATATGGCAAAAAAAACAAGGTACATCCAAGTACAGGAAATTAAAAATGCCTATGAAATCAAAATCCTTTCTAATGAAGTCCATGAAAAAATTTTAGAGGAGTTGGAAGCCGTTTTGGATATGTTGTTCTTCCAAACACGGGCTCATATCCAGATCGATTGTCGAAAGATTGATTACTTCCCTTTAAATTTTTTGACAAAAATTCTCCAACTCGCAAGAGACCTTCGCCTAAAAAAAAGGATACTTGTCCTTGTTGGACTAGATCTACCGAGCTATCGTTTTTTTTCACGGTATGGACTGCTTCGTCTTATTTTCTCAAACGAGGAGACTCGCCGAAATTCGCTGGGGACAACCAAGGAGTGATCTCGAGACTAACACCAATTTCACCTAACAAAAGCATAGTTCTTTTATCTATTTGGATGCCTTGGGAAAATTCAGAAGCAAATTCAACGGACGCATAGATCGATACGTCTAAACCCTCTGTAAACTCTTTTAGTGTTTTTCGAACTGGACCGAGAATCTTCAGCAATTCCCAAATATGGTCATTTAACTTAGCTTCAGGCCCTAGTTTTGAATTGAGTTGCCAGTGGCCCGGAAGAGGTCGGTTTTCCATATCCTTTGTGTCAGAACCGTGGTAATAGTCAGGCTTTATTCCCAATTTCTCAGTTAATTCCAAAGGACGGAGTCTTGCCCCCGAAATAGCGAACATTGCCCACGATTTTGCTTCTCTTTGTGTTCCCGTTTCCATTTTTTACTTTTTTTTTCTCCTAGAAGAAACAAATTGAGAAAGAACTCAAGGGAAAAACATGAAAAATATCTTGGTAATTGAGGACGATCCAGATATCGGTAACTTAATCCGAAAATCTTTGGACTCCGCCCACTATACAACTTCCGTTTTTGAGAACGGCGAAGAAGGCTTAAAATTTTACAAATCCAACCACCCTGACCTTATCATCTTGGACCTTTCTTTGCCAGATATAGATGGAATGGATGTTTGTCGAAGCATTAGAAAATCAGATGAAAGCACACCTATTTTTATTCTCTCTGCAAGAACGGAGGAAATTGATAGAATTATGGGGCTCGAATTGGGCGCCGATGATTATATTACAAAACCGTTCTCCGTTCGAGAATTAAAAACAAGAGTGGATGTGTTTTTTAGACGTTGGGATAAAAAGATCGGGATCAAACCTAATGTAGGCCAAGCTGGAGAGATCATGCGTGGCGCATTAAAAATTGACTCAATTCGTAGACGTGTTACATTAAATGAGAATATCATTAATATCTCACGTAAAGAATTTGATATCCTACAACTCTTGGCTGGCTCACCTGGGAAAGTATTTTCAAGAGAGATGATTTTGGAATCAGTATGGGGAGTGGAATGGGATGGATTCGAAAGAATGATTGATAGTCATATAAAACGGATTCGTAGCAAACTAGAAAAAAATTCCGCGCAACCAGAATGGATTGAAACAATATGGGGAATCGGCTACCGATTTACCGATAATTATGAAAACATTATAGTACCTGAATGATTATGGAAGAAGTACAACGAGACAAAAACTTAATCGATGAGATTAAGATGTATGAAAAAAAAGCAAAGGAAATCGAAAGAAGAGCTAAGGAGAAATATATGGAACAAGTATCGGATATCAAACAAAAATTAAGCCGAGCCAGTGAAGAGGCATCCGTCCGCGCAAAAGAAGTGATCGACAATGTAGGGACCTATGTGAAGGAAAATCCACAAAAAGCTGCAGTAATAGGCTTTGGAGTGGGTTTGGGTCTTGGGCTTGCTCTCGGCTGGTTTTTTAAGAAAAAGTAATTGGAAAATCCACAAACAAAGTCGAGAAAAAAAAAGGGAATCAAAGCCTCCTTTGAGGAGTTAGTTGCTAAATTGATTTCTTATATAGAGGTGATGGGGATATACTTGCAAAAAAATTTGCAGGTGTATCTTCGCAATCTTGTCATTTCTTCTGTTTGGATTTTCTCAGCTGTTTTTTTTATTTTCTTTTCGTTGGGATACCTTTCTTTCGGGGTTTTTCTTTCTCTGCAAAAATATGTTTTCAACAATGATCCTATTTTCGCAAGTTTTGGAACAGCTTTTCTATTTCTCGCATTGGCAATATTTTTTATAGAATTAGTTCTTAAGAAAAAATGAAATTCAATCCTCTGCGTGACCATGAAAACTATCTAAACAAAGATCCAAGAGATATGAGTTTGGATGAACTACGGATGCTTCTCAAAATCAAAAGAATGGATTTGGAATTGGGCTGGCTGGATTTCCAAGGTAAATTAAATCTTTGGCAAAGGATTGGAAGGTCTTTAAAACAATCAGGTGTTCTTGACAAAATCCAAGAGACATTTAAGACTTACGTTTCAAGCCACCAAACGAAGGAATGATGGATTGTATAAGGTAGGAATTTATGGCCGCTGAAGAGATTTTAGTTTTTACCACGATTGGGGATAGAGATATGGCGGAAGAACATATCTCCGAAATGTTAGAACAGGGTATTATAATATCAGGAACTATATTTCCAGAGGTAGAACTAGTGTATCTTTGGGATGGTAAAATCACCGTTGATACGGAAAATAAAATCCTTCTTAAAGCGAACGCAGCTAAATACGAAGCCATAGAAGAATATATTAAAAAACACCACCCATACCTAGCTCCTGAGATCATTAAAATCGATGCAAGTTTTGGAAGCCCAGCTTACAAAGCGTTTGTTGCTGATAAAATCAAAAAAAATAGCTAATTAAGAATCTAACTAAAAAACAGACAAAATTTTGATTTGCGCTGTGTTTATGGGAAATCTGATACTGGGATTTGTCGGCTATCAACTGACTCTGGCTAAGTCCATGAACAGTCCAAGATCTAAGCGCAGAGAAAACCTTTAATTTTCGACACCAAAATGAGCAATCTACTGATAAACAGTAGATTCCATATTTTCTTTATATGATTTGTACCAATGCCAAGATCCAAATACTGCAATAATTAAGAATATAAAGTATTCGCCGGTAACAAATGGAATTCCTTTCAAAAAATACAACACGATACAAACAATATCGACTAATACCCAGAGAAACCATGACTGTAAGATGCGCCTTGCCAATAGAAAATTTGCAACTACACTGGCTACTGTCGTAAAGGCATCCCAATATGGATAACTTGGCGGAATTGAAAAAAAATCAGGAAGTAGGTTCGGAAGATTTATCGAAAACATACCTAAGAAATACGTAAACACTAAAATCCCAATTCCTATAATCAAAGAACGAACTGTATCTAAAGATCGAATTTTATTAAAATGGCCATTCCTATTTTTCCAAAGTATCCATCCATATATACTCGAGGCAAAAAAATAGATTTGTAATAGCATATCTGAATACAGTTGGATTTGGTAGAATAAAAAGAAAAAACAGATAGAGTTAAAAATACCAATAGGCCAGGTTAGGATGTAGTTTCGAGAAGCCAAATATACACAAAACAACCCTGAGACGGTGCCAAGAATTTCGAGTAAACTCAAAGGGTAACCAAAAAAATCGATCAACACGAAATCTAGAGAAAAGTAAGGAAACAAAACTGGCACCCCACCACCTCAATTTCTAAAAAAATCTTCTTTGAAACCTTTGTCACCTAACCACTTACTTTGTAGTAAATTGTAGCCAACAATTTCAAAATCTCTTGATATCCATTTTTTATACTTCTTTTTTGGGCGAGAAAAAGCGTATGGATCAACAAACTTCATTTCAGATTTCATATCCGCATAATCAATATTCGTTGGAACAGTAAAATACAAGTAGTTGCAGTATTTTGCTAACCTTTCCAAAACATCAGGAATCTTTGAATCTGGCAAGTATTGGAGAACGGAATTACAAATCCCTAATTCGACGGGAGTTTTTTCTAATTTGGCCAGTTCAAAGGTTTCTAAGTTCTGATTGTAGATATGATATTTGTCAGACTTTCGTACCCAGTCCTTTTTTTTAAGCTCCTCAAAGGCATCCTTAGATGCATCCACTGCATACACCTTAACGGGCGAAAAGGCCCTGACAAACTCACGAAGGAGGATCCCCTTCCCAAATCCGAAATCAGCGATTCGGTAAACTGGAATTTCCATGAGCTTAAATAGAGAGTGGAGATAACTTGCATGTTCCTTTGCATTGTAGGATCCATCAACGTCGAGGCCAGTACCATAAATCTCAACCCAATACTCTTCATTAAAACCTTTGCCGTTTTTACCAACTCCTAAACGTTTGTTCTTTGAAAAAGGGTTCACTAAAAATGTGCTCCAAGGCTTTGAATTTCTTTGATCATAGTTTTAATAGATTTTGGATCGTTTAACAATTGATCTACTTCTTTCTGAAATGCCTTTGTTACCATTTGGTTATCTGTTTTTACTCTCTTAAGATAATTTGTAAGTGTGTCCTTTGTGATTCGATTGCTCGGATAATCCGCCATAATTGGGTGCGAAAAGAATCTTTGCCGCATCGACTCCTCCAACTCGGAAATTTTACTTTTGATGATTTTGACAAACCTTTGAATCGATGAGTCATGAAAAGAAACCTCTGTTTGTTCACTTGGAATCAAACCATCCACTTCCAATTTGATTTCCAAAATCTCGGCAATATTCATATTATCTCTTGCTCCAGACAATTTGGTCATCAACTTGGATTTTTTTTCGCGGAGAATTGGATCTTGTTCTTTGTCAGGATGGATGAGTTTTGCTAAATTTTTAAATAGAGTATTGATATCTGAACTCAAAAGTTTTTCAGCCTCAATAGCTTTTTTTTCTTTTTCTATTTGAGCTTTTGATTTCTTTCTGGTGCGAGTACGATTGTTTGAATAGTATTCGTTTCTGTAGAATTCGAATTTTTCTCTAAAGTCTTCGTATTTTTTCTCATGTTCTTCTCGCTCCTCGTCGGAGGAAAATTGTGTGCGATGGAAGTCATCCCAATCAATATCGACTCCAAACTTTTGTTTAATTGAGTTCTCAATTTGATTTTTATACCTTTCTCTTTCAAGTCTTTCAAATTTTGTTTCCAATCTATCACGAAAATTGCCATAAAAAAACATATCTTCTAGCTGATTTTCATAACATATATTCAGAAGGTAACGACGTAAAAATTCACGTTGTACTTTACCAAACGAAATCTTTTCCTCAAACAAGATTTCACACATGAGTCTGAACCTTTCTTTTGCTAACTCTTTTTGTTTTTCCAGGTGCGGCAGAACATCTTTAAGATATGTTTCGTTAACAAGCTGAAATAGAGGTTCAATTTCTTTACTCCGCTCCATCGCTTCTTTATGTTTTCTTAAAACGGTATTGAATTCGATTTGTGCTTTCGTTTGATTTGAACCTAAACCAGTCCAAACCAGAGAGCCCGGGGTATTTGATTTTTTGGATTCTGATGGCATAAATAAAAAACCGCCTAGAGGAATTACGAGAGACCTCCCAGACGGTTTAAAACTTTCTTTGGTTAAGCTTTCATTAAGTTTAAAGCAGCTCCTGCTTTAAACCACTCAATCTGTTGTGCATTGTAGGTATGGTTTACCTGAATCTCATCCTTGGAACCATCTTTATGGTTTAGAACTAGAGTGAGAGGTTTACCTTCCGAAAACGCAGTAAGTCCAACAATGTCAATCGAGTCGTCCTCTTGGATCTTGTCGTAATCATCTTTGTTGGCAAAAGTCAAAGCTAACATCCCTTGCTTTTTTAAGTTCGTTTCGTGAATTCTGGCAAACGATTTTACAAGAACAGCTCGAACACCTAAATGTCTTGGCTCCATTGCGGCGTGTTCTCTAGAAGATCCTTCACCATAGTTTTCGTCTCCAACTACGATGCTGCCAATCCCTTGTGCCTTGTAGGCTCTTTGAGTTTCCGGAACAGGACCATAGGCACCTGATAGCTGGTTTTTTACTTCGTTCGTTTTGCCATTATAGAAGTTAGTCGCACCAATCAGAAGGTTATTGGAAATATTATCCAAATGACCTCTAAATTTTAGCCAAGGTCCAGCCATCGAAATATGGTCCGTCGTACACTTTCCTTTTGCTTTAATTAAAAGTTTGAGACCCTTCAGATCGGATCCTTCCCAGGACTTAAACGGAGCTAGCAGCTGTAGCCTAGATGATTTGGGATCAACAATTACTTGGACTCCGGACCCGTCCTCCGCTGGGGCAACAAACCCTGCGTCCTCAACTGCGAATCCCTTGGTCGGCAACTCCTCTCCCTTCGGTGGATCGAGTTTGACCTTTTCCCCTTTTTCATTTGTAAGAGTGTCCGTGATTGGGTTGAAACCTAAGTCCCCAGCAATGGCAAGGGCCGTTGTTATCTCTGGCGAAGCAACAAAAGCATACGTATTTGGGTTTCCGTCCTGGCGGGCCTGGAAGTTTCTATTGAAAGAGTGGACAATTGTGTTTTTTTCCTTCTTTTCCGCACCAACTCGGGACCACATTCCAATACAAGGTCCACAAGCATTAGAAAATACCTTCGCACCGATCTTATTGAACGTATTGATAAATCCGTCTCGCTCAATCGTATAACGTACAAGCTCGGAACCAGGAGTAATTGTGAATTCTGCCTTGGTTTTAAGTCCCTTGTCCGATACTTGTTTTGCAAGTGATGCGGCACGAGAAATATCTTCATAAGAAGAATTTGTACAAGACCCGATGAGTCCGACTTCCACTTTCATAGGCCAACCGTTTTTAGCAGCCTCTTCCTTCATTTTCGAAATCGGAGTCGCCAAATCAGGAGTAAATGGTCCATTGATATAAGGCTCTAAAGTATCTAGGTCTATTTCAATAACTTCATCAAAGTACTTTTTCGGTTCGGCATAAACCTCAGGATCAGCTGTTAAATGTGCCTTGTATTTGTTTGCTAAGTCTGCCACATCACTTCGATTTGTAGATCGTAAGTATCTTTCCATGGATTCATCATATCCAAAGGTAGAAGTTGTTGCTCCGATCTCGGCACCCATATTGCATATTGTGCCTTTCCCTGTACAAGAAAGTGCTTCGGCGCCAGGACCAAAATATTCTACAATAGCTCCCGTTCCTCCCTTAACAGTTAAGATCCCTGCGACTTTTAGGATAACGTCTTTTGCAGAAGTCCATCCATTCAATTTACCCGTCAATTTGACACCGATTGCCTTTGGCCATTTTAGTTCCCAAGGTAATCCAGCCATCACATCACAAGCGTCGGCTCCACCAACGCCGATCGCAACCATTCCAAGTCCACCAGCGTTAACCGTATGAGAATCCGTTCCAATCATCATACCACCAGGGAACGCATAATTCTCTAAAACGACTTGGTGGATAATTCCAGCACCTGGCTTCCAAAATCCTATTCCATATTTGTTTGATACAGAAGATAAAAAATCATAAACTTCTTTGTTTTCTTTTTGAGCTACAGTCAAGTCAGCATTCGATTCTTCTTTAGCAGTAATTAAGTGGTCACAGTGAACCGTAGAGGGAACGGCAACTTTTTTTCTTCCTGCTTGCATAAATTGAAGGAGTGCCATCTGTGCCGTTGCATCTTGCATAGCCACTCTGTCAGGAGCAAAATCTACGTAATCCTTACCCCGGTGAAATTCTTGAGTCGGGTTTCCAGTCCAAAGGTGGTTGTATAAAATCTTTTCTGTGAGTGTGAGGGGTCTTCCCACAACCTTTCTGGCGGCTGTTATGGCTGCCTCCATCTTTGAGTACCTAGCCGCAATCATTTCTATATCAAATGCCATCGTAACCTCTTACTACCTTTATGAGACGGGGAAAAATGGGAATCAATCGAAAATTAAAATCGGAGTCACAAAATCAGAGAATTTGAAAGCTTAACCGTCTATTCTAACGAAAACTTCGTCGGCTGTCAGGATTAGGCCGGATGCAATTTCGATGAGCCTAGTGTTGACAAAAACCCCATCCTGGTAGGGTGTGATGATTCCTGTGACAACCACTTGAATTCCGAGTGTCTCACCTATTTTTCGCAAGGTGGTATTATCCGGAGTAGAATCCAGACTCAAACCTACCTTGGAAAGAATCTTTTCATTTGCACCCCGATCAAGGAGAAGAAACCTATCTTTCTTTACTAGTTCGGTCGTTAGCTTTTCCGAAAGAATGGTACCATAAGGACTTTTTTTGCCTTCATTATCCAAAAAAGTAAGGACTATTAATTTTTGCTTCTGGATTAAAAATCCCTTGTCCGAGAGGGAATTTGCCAATTGTTCTAAAGGAGGAGTGGGAAGTTTTTTAGGTCTAGTGACATTCGTAACTTCATCCTCATTCATATAACAGTATGAGGTGAATAGCATCAGAAAACAGGATACGAAAAGGAATTTAGAAGGCAAGTTCTAACCCAAGCGATGTAGCATATTCGTAAAAGGATTTTCCGTTTAAAACGTTCGCATTTAGATTGCCGCCAGGAACACCTAACAATACACCATCTTTATAAAACTGATTTTGAAAGTTAAAGAAGAAAGTGGACCTGTTGAGTCCTGGGTTTTTTCCACGGAAACTCGCTGAGAATGTGGACGGCGATCGGCCTTGGTTGTCACGAATCTGGTTGTATGGATCATTGAATACGTTAAACATTTGATTGCCAACATAGACAGAATAATCCTTTGATTTGTCCAAAAAGAAAACAAATCCAAGAGACGCCAAATCCTGACTTGGAACGAAACCCGAATAGAAGATACTGCCAGTTTGATTGCGCGAATTGAAGTAATTGTATCGAATATTCAACTGTAGATTACTACTTCCGATCAGTAGTGATACCTTCCCACCTTCTGGAGTCGAACTTTGGTTTTGTGTTTCACCTTGGACATTAAACACAGATGTTTGAACTTTAAAATATTCACTAGGCGTAAAGTTCGCTTGCCATTCGTATAAACTCCTAACTCCCGCTATGTTCCTTCTAGCATTTTCAACCTGCCGAAGCCCGTTGAGATTGGGACTTTGGTTTAAATTTAGAGTCTGGATGGTGGAATCACCTGCCAAAAACTTAGCATCAAAAAAGTTTCCCGCATGGAGGGAAACACCCGCCATTGTTTGATTTAAAACTTGTCTCTGTGTCCGATCTCCACCGATCTCTATGTTAGATCCAGAAACATAAGCCCCAAGGTTGGATGTGAATTTGTAATCCAATTCAAATTGGTCATACTTACGTAAGCCTCTCCTCTCCGAAAAAGCTCCGTTATATGACGCAGGTGAGTTCAAGAAAGATTGGTCACTCAAATGGGAATCAGAACTGAGTGTTCCTCTCATTCTGAATTTTGTCGATTCTATAAGATATTTTCTCTCACCTAGATAGGAAACAGATTGTTCGTTGCCAATAAATCCGCGAAAGGACTGAGGCGAATCCTCGCCAAAATTGATACGAGCCTCCTTCTCCTCTAAAAAATCTCCGAGTGGGAGCTTTTGCGTATTCATATCAAGATATTCTAATTTACTTTTGTCGGCAATTTTGTTCTGGTCGGAAGGAATATTGGAAGTTGCTAAAGAACCACCTTCTGGATAGTTCGTACTTCCCCGAAGGTTTTCTTTTGGATCTAAGTATATATCAACATTCTCGGGGCTTCGGACGGGTGTGAATACAACGATCCCCAAAAGGCCAAAACCCGAAAGAATTGAGATTAGAACCGAAGATTTGGGGGAGAACATACGGGGTGTCAATTATTTACGTTTCCAGAAGTAAGTGCAATGACAATTCATTTTTAAAATAGGAACATTGCGTCCCCATAAGAATAGAATCGGAAATTTCTTTCCAAAGCATAATGATAAGATTTGAGGACCAGATCTTTTCCTGCAAAGGCAGAAACTAGTAATATGAGGCTAGATTTTGGTAAGTGGAAATTCGTGATCAAACCTTGTATGGATAGAATTGGATCGCCAGGCATCAAAAATATGTCCGTTTGACCCGATTTTGCCTCATATGTTTTGGAGGCGGGATCAAAGACAGATTCTAAAACACGTAATGCCGTAGTACCAATCGCTATCACTCTTTGATTCTCCCTTCTGGCAACATTCAAAATTTCTGATGTCTCACTAGACATAACAAATGACTCTGAGTGCAGTCTCTTCTCTTGCAAATTTTGTTCTGAGAGTGGCTGGAATGTGCCATAACCAATGCGAAGTTCGACCGGAACAAAGTTTACATTTTGTTTGCGCAAGTTCTCTTTTAACTCTTCTGAAAAATGGAGACCCGCCGTTGGTGCAGCCACTGAGCCGGGGGTCTTTGCAAAAATAGTTTGGTAACGGTCTGAATCTTCTGGCGTGGATTCTCGTTTTAGATACGGAGGAATGGGTATGTTTCCAAATGCATCAAAGTCAGACTCTTCCAATTTTTTGTCTGCACGTAAAATTGAAAGTTCCTCTTTCGCACCCATATAAGTAAAAGAAAAATTAGGGAACGATAGCGGGTGGAGCTTTTCACCTAATTTAAGTTTTGCTCTGTTTTTTAGAATACAGGTCCAATCGAGAGGATTGCCAATCACTTCTTCTAAGAATATGGATTCATGGACTCTCCCAGACGCAACTTGTAGGTAGACTCGCCTATGAGATACTTTTGTCTCATTATAAACCAATACATCCCCAGGTCTAAGCCAACTTCCGATATTGGAAAAATAAGGAGCTTCTGAAATTTCAGACGCACCTAGGTTCACAAGTAGCAATCGTGAGCCTTCACGTGTTTTGGCTGGTTCCTTTGCAATTTGCTCTTCTGGTAAATGAAAATCATATTCGTTCAAAGAACTGTCAAGAGAACTCATTTGGACCTTTCCACCTATGCGAAAACCTTGCTATATTACCATGAATTCACGGAATGGTTGGAAAACCATGTGGAAATTTCTAGAAAAGAAAGAAAAATTTGGAAATCTGGCCCTCGGCCTGGTTCTATTCGCATTTTTGATCCTAGGAATCACACGTGCGGACCAAAAGTCTGATTTTTTAGATTACTATAACGCGAGCAAACGTTGGGTTACTGGTGAGAATCTCTACCGTTTTGATGTGGCGCTCCAACTGACACAGATTCGGTCTCTGGAAGAGCTGTTTCAACCTGAAAATCTCCCCCTTCTCCAAGCACTCCAGAATGAAACAGCAACCTACATCTATCCACCCCTGTTTTCATTTTTGTTAATCCCTTTAGGAAAATTGAGTCCCTATCATGCAAGCCTCATCTTTCAATTGATGAGCTGGTTGGCACTCCTTGCTATCATTTGGCTCCTCTTGAAACACGACAATTCCCTGTTTACCAAGATGAAGCTGCCTGGTTGGACATTCACAATTCTCCTGCTATTGAATTTCCGTTTTATAGAAAGCCATATACAAAACAACCAAGTTGGAATCATATTGATCTGTTTGATTCTACTTTCCATACTTTCTAAAAGAGATGGTCTTTCCGGTTTTCTTTTGGCCTTAGCAGTAAGCATAAAGGTTACACCCATCGTATTTCTCTTTTTGTTCATTTACCAAAGGCGTTTTTGGGTTATAGGATACTTTGCCATTTCCATTTTATTTTGGAACCTTCTTCCATGTTTATATAACTTTAGCTATACGATACAAATGACAAACTCTTGGTTCTCAGAAATATTAGGCAATGCTATGTCAAATCCCATGCTTAGATCTTGGAAGAATAACCAAAGTTTTGTCTCCACCATGGCAAAGTATTTTTTAGTTGGCGCAGATTTTATCAACCAACCGAATTATAACCTCCCCGTTTTTCAACTCACGAAGGAAGCAGTCAAATACGTTCAATTGGTTTTTGTTGGATTATTTGGACTTCCACTCTTGTTTCTCTTGAAACGAAAGGACTTGAGCTGGGAAATTTTATCCCTCTTATTCCTGTTTTCAGCAATCTTCAGCGGAATCAGCTGGACTCATAGCTTTGTAATTTGTCTAATCCCGTATTTACTGATTCTGTTTTACCACCAAACGAATCGTTTGGGGAAGGTGGAATCGTATATTCTTGCAGCTGTAACCGGTCTCCCACTATTGACTCATAGAAATTTTATCGGATCAAAGTTTGAATCTGCCCTAAGTATGTTTTCTATATTATTATATACTTCTTCAATTTTATATTTTATTATATTGAAAAAGGCCTATACCAAAGATGCGAATCGGAATTGATGTAAGACCTCTTGCCTATGGGATGACGGGCAACTCTCGTTATCTGGCGGAAGTATTAGAACTTATGTTAGAAAGAAATAAAAATACTTCTTTCATTTTCTTTAGCAATAAACCGATTCACAAAATGTTTTTATATTTACTAAAATCGAATGTAACTGAAGAAATAGAACGGTATCCAATACCAGGGCCAATCTATCTAAATTTTATTTTACCAAACCGATTGGCAAAACAGAAAATAACTAAGTTTTGGGGAACCCTTCAGATGTTGCCTTATTTCAAGTTACCTATTCCAAGTTTTGTAAACTACCATGACTTAAATTTCGTCTCCGCTCCCCAAACAATGGCTAAGTGGAACTATTTCCAGCATTTGTTTTTTTCACCTCGGACTATGCGGAATGCTGATGGGATATTTTGCCTCTCCGAAAACACCAAAAAGGAAATTTCTAAATTCCATCCCGAATTTGCATCTAAATGTAAGGTAATTTATCCTGGAGTGAAAAAACAAAAACACGAAAAAGAAAATCTATTCCCGAAACCGTTCTTTCTTGCCGTTGGGACATTGGAACCTCGGAAAAATCTTAAGATTCTTTTGGATGCCTTTTTAGATTTTAAAAAAAATAATCCCAAAGACAAAAACACTTTAGTATTAATGGGAAGGAAGGGTTGGGGAACGGAAGGCGAAGAACTCTACAATACTTTGAAACAATTGCAAAATACAAATCCCTCTGTTTTCTTTCTCGAAAATCCAAATGATAACATCCTCACTTCTGCATTTGCGGAATGTAGAGCATTCTTTTTTCCTTCTTTGCATGAAGGGTTTGGTCTGCCCTTGCTCGAAGCGATGGTAGAAGATAAACGCTGCGTAGCATCCAATATTCCTGTTTTTAAAGAAATTCTGTCTGAAAAATGTGATTTGTATGTCAATGCGAACGATTTGTCCGGTTGGAGCCAAGCCTTTGAAATCATGGCAAAAGCAAAGCCGGGACGAATTCCAAAATTTAAAACCAAATCCTGGACATGGCTTGAAACGACTAAAAAAATTGAGGAGTCCCTTGGACTATGAATGTAATAAAAAAGACTTGGTCAAATTATATCGAATATAGATCAAAAAAAGAAAACGAGTACTATGGCACCTCCCTTTTTGATAAACTAACAACTAATCCATTGCCCATCCTGATTCTGGGAATTTTTGCCGTTTACCTTTTTATTGTTTCGATCGGATATATTCACAATCTTGGTGATTTTTTCTATTGGTTCGTAAATGTATTAGAAATACCTAAAGTATTGAAAATTCCTTTTCTAGAGGAACTTAAAAACTACCATTACCTTTCCTTATTTGTATACTTTTACTTATGTTTTTCCATTTTATTAGATTTATCTAAACTCTTCTTAAAATTATCTAAAAAATCCGTATTTCTCAAAGGAGAAATTTGGCAAATCGAACAGACATTATTTGGGCAAGAATTAAAAAAATATGATCTTAGCTCAAAAGAACTGAATGTGCGCCTAAAACATGGATTTTTGTATGATTACTTTGGACTGAATCAAATCATTTGGGAAAAGGAGAACGTGGCAGTAATAGAAACCGCTTACTTTTTTCCCTACGGGAAAAACAAAAAAATCATAAACAGATTACTTCGAAGATAGTTCATTGAAAAAGATTTTTATTGTTTTAGTCGTTTTAATTCTATTTTTATTTCAACTTAGGTATCTGTCGAGAGCCTTTGATTGGGATTCTTGTGTTTATGCTTTAAACATACAAAAGAATAGAATTGAATCGGCGTTCTACAACCCACACCATTTAGGTTTTGAATCGTCTGGCCTTTTGTATTGGAAACTTGTTCAATCGGTATACCAAACAACGGACATTATGTTTTTTTTGCGCCTCAGGATCCTGGCCTTCTCCTTGTTCTTTATTGGAAGTTTTATTTGGATCTTTCACAAACTTTACAACGATTTTTTCTTAGCTGTTTTACTCTCATTGGTGATCCAAGTAAACCAGGCTTTTTGGTTTTATAGCCAACACAATGATACTCCTCTAATACATTCCTGCCTAATTGCTCTCCTTTTTTTATTTACTGTTTATTTTCTAAAACATGGTCTCTATAATAAACATCTCATTTTATTATGGTTTCTCCAACTTTTTACAATCTACTTTCATCAATCCAATGTGATTCATTTTGGTTTAGTGCCTGTAGCCCTTTTTTTATCACCAAATCGAAGTTTGGGGAAAAAACTAAGAACCATTGCTATTTACCTCACCCTACTCGGTATAGTTACCATCCTTTCGTATCTCTTCGTAGGATTTATCATTCTAAAAAGAGGGTTAGGACCTTTGGACGAAAAGCATTTCAGTTTTTGGATGTTTTTGTATGCGGCGATAAACCGTTGGGGAACAAGCATAGGCGACGATAAAAATTATGTATTGTATTTCTACCGTGGGATTGGTGATTCCTTTTTGATATTTCAAAATGTAACTGCGAGACTTAGAGTCAACTTAAACGACTTTTCTAATCCAAACCATCTGCCGTTTAATCTAAATCTTCTATTTTGGATCTCTAGTCTCGGAATTGCACTCTTAAATCTTCGCAACTTGTTCCAAAAATTTAGAAATGAAATTTTAATCCTAATTTTCTGGATTTTTCCATCGATTGCTTTTTATACTTGGTGGGAAGGTTATTTTTTTGAATTTTGGGTTGGGACAAACATTGCTCTCTGGATTTTTCACAGTTTTGTGTTGATGAGTCTCAAATCCAAAACTTTCCCACGCTTCTCAAAAGCTTTACTGCATTCAATCTACTTCTGCTTATTTCTCTTTTATTTTCTTACTAATTTTACCTTTTCCACACTGCCAAGGTCTGTTGGACCAAAATTTGGCTATATAGAAGGAATTCAAGGACCTGTGGAAAGACTTGCCAATGAGGAAATCTATCGGTAGTATGGAGCTTTATGTTATTTAATTCGGTTCAATTTTTAATTTTTTTCGTTGTCACAATCATCGTTGGAAATCTTTTAAAGAACCGTTGGCAAAAGTTCTTCTTTTTAATCGCTAGTTACTACTTTTATATGGCCTGGCAACCCGCCTCCATCCACTGCGAACTTCCTGCCGAGTCTGGATTTAAATATCTGACGGACAGACTGTACTGTGATTTCTCGATCAATCCATATATCGCAATTCTTTTGTTTTCCACTGTAGTTGACTATTTTGCAGCCCTTTGGATAGAAAAAAAAGAAGACGGAGATTCACTAAGAGGCTACCTACTTTTACTATCCTTGCTTGTGAATATAGGAACATTAGGGTTTTTTAAATATACTGATTTTTTGTTAGGTGTCATAAACGATCTTCATCTCTTAGGGGATTATCAATTTGCAAAACAAAATATAATTTTGCCAGTGGGCATTTCATTCTATACCTTTCAGTCGATGAGTTATACAATTGATGTTTACAATCGAAAAATCGAGGCAAGAAAATCATTTTTAGATTTTTCTCTCTATGTCGCTTTTTTTCCCCAATTGGTTGCAGGACCAATTGTTCGCGCTGAAACTTTCTTTCGAGATTTAGACTTTCGTCTTCAAGTTTACAAGGAGCATATTGAAGCAGCCTTTGCCTTAATTTTAATTGGATTTACGAGAAAGATCGTGTTCGCAGACAATTTAGGAAGAGTCGTTGATCTTAGTTTTGCAAACTATCAAAATCTTAGTCCTATTGAAATATGGACAGGAGCGCTCGCTTTCGGTTGGCAAATCTATTTTGATTTTGCAGGATATACGGATATTGCCATTGGAGTTGCACGTCTCTTCGGATTCCAATTCAACCCTAATTTTAATTTCCCTATGTCCTGTAGAAATATAGCGGACCACTGGTCGAAATGGCATATATCCTTTTCGACTTGGATTCGAGATTACATATACATACCACTTGGTGGTTCAAGAGTTAGTAACATTATGTACGTCCGGAACATTCTAATCACTTGGCTTTTTGCTGGGTTATGGCATGGTGCTGCCTACCACTACGTTGCTTGGGGAATATGGCAGGGAGTTATGTTACTCGGCCACAAATACTATAGCGATACTAGTATGGCAAAATTCTTGAATGCATCAGGAGGCTGGCTTTATGATCTTTTTGCCAGAATCCTTACAATGTTTTGTTTATCTTTTGGATTCATTATGTTTCGAGCGGAGTCCATGGAAAAAGCAATTCCCATGATGAAGGCCCTTGTTTTTATTCAAGAAAATGATGTACCTGTTCTGAGATGGATGAACTATCGATTCGGTATTCTACTCTTAATATGTTTCATTGCCTCTTATTACTTTTCAAAACGCCAAATTCCAACCCTGCTTACAGGTAATTGGATGAAGTATAGTTTGTTTGTTGTCGTCAACGTACTTATGTTACTTCTGTTTGGAGTTACAGAAAGTCAGAATTTCTTGTACTTCCAATTTTAATTTTTAATTCGGGGAATACTACTGTGAAAGAATTTTTGAAATTTATATCTGATAAGAAAATAATTACCGCTTTTGGTATTCTTTTCATCGTTGAGTTTTCTTTTCAGATTGGTGTTTACAAAACATTTCTGAAAAAAAATTCTTACGCATCAAATATAAACCGGATTACCGAACATGTTGTATCCAAGAGAAAAGAGCTTGATCCAGATATCTTAATCGTTGGGACTTCCGTAGCTTTTGAAGGATTGAGTGTTCGTATTTTAAACGAAGAATTACTAAAATCAGGATGGAAGGTTCAATCCCTTGCCATTCGTGGATCCGAAATTATAGTCCAACACAGAGTCTTAGAGGAATACCTAGAAAAATTTCCTAATGTGAAGTATGTAATTCATGTCCTTGAACCAGGTATGGCCTGGGTGGATCGCAAAGAGCTTGTCACTCCCACATTATCTATGTTATCTGAACTTGGAAATTGGAAAGTAATTCCTAAACTCAGTGATTTTGAATATGATATAAAATTCAATGACTATATGTTTTTGCTTCTTAAATCAGTCGCTTACAGAAAAGACCTGTCGGATTTATTTACAAATTTTAACGAGCGAGTTAAGGCAATTTCCAGAAATCGGCTCAACCCTAATAAAAATCCCTGGGATTATGAAAATGACCATCCTGAGTCGATGGAACCATATGGAATTTTGGATCTTGACGATTGTATGAATCGGATGGCCGAACACTTCCCACTAGAAATTCCAAAAAGCTCAAACAAAGACCATCGACGAATGATCTTTGAGACATGTGCAATTGCAAATGATGTTCCAAAAGTTGCATCAAAAACAGAAAATACAGAAAGATATTTCAGACGATTGCAAAAGATGTATTCTTTGCTAGGTGAAAGAAAGATACATATCATAAATGTTTTTGCACCATATTCAGATGTAATTCGCCGTTTGAATAGTGAGGAAAGAATGCAGGTATGGGAGGAAGGTTTGAAACAAGCTCTCTCCGATTACCAAAATTTAGATAAACTGGATTTGCAAGACTCACTGGGCAAAGACAATGCAAAGTACTCTTTTGATTTGATTCATTTGAACCAAGCAGGAATGCAGGTATTTTCCAAAATTGTTGCAAAAGAATTGGAGAAAAAGCTTGGAAAAAAGTAATCTAACGATCGCAGATTTACAATCGCATGTGGACTCTTGGATCAAAGAAATCGGAGTTCGATACTTCTCTCCCCTTACGAATTTGGCAATCCTTATGGAAGAAGTTGGTGAATTGGCAAGACTGATGGCGAGAAAGTATGGAGACCAATCCTTCAAAGAAGGCGAGTCTGAAGAAAACATCAAGAGGGAATTGGGTGACATTCTTTTTGTTGTTTCCTGTCTTGCGAATCAAATGGATGTCTCTTTGGAAGAAGCTGTAAAATTAACTCTAGAGAAAAATACCCGACGAGATAAGGACAGACACAAACAAAATCCTAAATTACAAAGTTAAGCTATTATTTTAGAAAAGAAACAAAACCTGCCTCACGACAAATTGCATTTAAGTAAGCAGTTAAATGTGCTGGATGAGAATTCATGTCAGAGATACAATACGAAAACTTTTCATTAAATATGGGATCATTCGAAAGAAATGGTTCAAATTTATGATAGAAAGATAAAAGCTTTTTAAAAAATTCTACTTGGCCTAAATAATCGTATTCCTCTCTAAAGAACATGTAAGCATGTGCAAGATCATGTAATAAATGTTCAAACGCATCTCTTTTTCCCTCAACTAGCTTTCCGTGAAGGGCTTCATTCCATAGAAAACTCACAAAACGATAGCCTTGACTTTGTGATTCTAACATTTCATAACTGGAAGGATTGTAGTCTATTAAACGTAAATCCCAAATTTTTGCATTCCATTTCCAAAGTGCAAAACGTACGGTATCTGGCATACCATAGAATCTAACAAACTCTAAAAACGAAGTCGTATCTGACTTATGAGGGAGCCCTTTGCCCTTGTTCAAATAGGCCCGCTGTTTTATCCTGTGTTCAAGGTATAAAGTAACAATTTCAAACGTCAGAAGAGATTGACTCTCTCTATTATTTTCAAATTTTTCCTTTAATAAGAGAAGGTTTGGTGCTAAAATATTTGCTTCTTCCTGAAGATCTTTGGATTGAACACAAATCTTTTTGAAGGATCCGTAAATCTCTCCATTTTCTCCAAAAGGCATTATCGAGTTTGCCCATAAAATTGGCTACTGTAGCTATATCCTTGTTCGGCGACGCCACCTACAAAGAATAAGGTTCCGTCACTAAGTTTTACACCTCCGTGCCTAAAAATACTTTTTGTATCTCGACCTAAATCCAGCATGGAGTTACTCTTCCCATAATCTAATTTTTGAATGAGACGACTTGGTTCAGAAAGTGCGTATCGAAATCCGCCTCCATTAAAAAGAATACCGCCATCAGATAACTCCATCGCGACAGACCACTCCCTCCAAATATCAGGATTCGTAAGTATTCGAACCTCATTTCTAGCTGTATTATAAAGTAGAACAGAGTTATTAAAATTGGAGAGTTGTGCCCCATAAATTAAAACATTACCGTCCGAGAGCTTTAAGCATTTGTGTACAGCAAGAGGAATCGGTAAAGCAGGTCCACGTGAAAATGAATTCGTAGCAGGATCGAAGAATTCTGTTGTATCGAGAGGAGCAAAATTAAACATAACTCCTCCAGCAATGAAAACTCTGCCATTGTCGAGTGTCACAGAACAATGATAGGCTCGAGTTGATCTCATCGTAATATTACTGGAAAAGGTTTCGTTCGTAGGATCAAAAATCTCTGCGGTATTATTTGTGAAAAAAGAAAAGCTAGCAGAAGGAGGATTTATGAAAGAAGATATACCACCCGTAATCAAAATCCTTCCATCTAACAATCTTGTCACACTATGTGTGGCCCGTCGCTCATTCATTAGTCCAACTAAGCGCACTACACCCGTTTTGCTATCAACGCTCAAAACCTCTCTTTTTGAATCCAATTCCGGAGAGTTCCTACCTCCAATAACAAGTATATTGCGGTCATCAACAAGTATCGATCGCTCGCCGCGCGTTAAGGGGGGTAAATTGTCATTAATTACTTGAAATTCCGTCCCTTCATCTCGCAAAACTTCAATACTTGGATGATCTCCGTAAATTAGTATGATATCACCATCGCCATTCACGATGGGCTCAAATTCGGATCTGGGTCTATTGATATTTGGACCCGGGCTCATTCCAATCAATTGGATAGTTAGCGAATTATTAACTGGATTTCCCACTTTATCCCGAGCACCAGGAAAAGATAGATTGATGAAACTAGGATTGTTATTTACAAAATTGGTCTCGAAAAAGACACGAAAGGATTTAGAACTCAACCTTTGAAAGCTTCTTAAAAACACAGAACTAGCGGTAGGTCCTGTGATTTTAGGGAGAGAAAATCCATCTATATCTTCGTTGAATTCAAAATCCCAATACCGATTTGAAAAAAAGCTATAATCAGAAATCGGGTCAGTGGCTGGAATCCTAAAGGATGGAAATTCATTATCAATAAAAACATTCACAGCCGTTCTTCTTATTGGATCGCCGTTATTTGAAACTAAGGATGAAAGTTGGATTGTGTACATCCCATCGTCTCGGATTGTATCAAATGTCAAAAGAAAACTTGATTCTGTTAGGAGGTTGGCCTCCATATTTTGAAATATCGATGCATTGTCCTCCACCAAAAAACGTTTCGAAAAATTACCTATCTTCTGATTGCATTGGATCAAGACCTGATTGAGCTCACCATACCTTCGATCAGAAGAGTCCGTATCACAATCAAAGGTTTGTGGTAGAGCAAGGAGACTCAATCCTAAACCTGTTGCGGAATTGGGATCAAATGCATTCGTTTGACTAGACGGTACATTACAATTCAACGAGAGTGGTAGGAGTAAAAGTAGGATTCTATTCAAAACTATACTCCTCCGTATTTCTGAGTATCTCGCTCAATCTCCCACCAAGAATCATTCCACCACCGTTTGAAGAATAACGTATTTGGCATGCTTCCCACCTTGTCCCAAGGGATTGGCTCGAAACATAAAAGCGATTTGCAGAATAGGACCATGTTTCAGAATCCAAAGATGCAGAAAAATAGCCGTTACCCGACGTTTGGTATTCTATACTGCCTGCAACTAAAAATCGATCTCTGCCATAGGGAAATTCGAAGGAACTCCCCCACTCCCTCGCATACATCATGGATCCGTGAGTTCTAATTCGGTCTGTAAATGGATTATAAATTTGAGCCCTAAGTTCTGGTTGGCCAATATTTGTTCGATGGTTGATTCCACCAAATATTAGAATTTCTCCGTTTTCTAATTCCTTTACAAAATGATTGAACCTAGGATGGACTTGAGCTGAAGAAGGGTTTAAAGTGTTGGAAGCTTCATCAAAAATAGTAATAGAAGAAAGAGCTTTTGATACAAAATTAGCACTCGCAAATGGAGAAAAGGATTCTAAATTTTCACCACCAAAAATCACAACCTTCCCATTACGAGTTAGTATTTGAGCTTGTCTCCCTCTTGATTCTGCCATGTGACCAACAAAACTAACGGTCATATCTTGGACATTCGGAGTTACATGAATTTTTTCAACAGATGATATTGAATCAAAAGGAGAAAAAGGAGTGATCCCTCCGACAACTAACACATCACCATTCGAGAGTACAGTCATTTTGTGTTGCATTCTTGCAAAATGCAAGTTTGGACCCTGCGACCAAGTATTTGTGTTCGGATCAAATATCTCTGTACTCCTTAACATCAGGTTGTCCGGATGGAACCTAACACCACCAAATCCACCAGAAACGAGAATTCTTCCATCTTTAAGTTTAACTGCGTCAAATTCTTGTCTTCGAAACAGCATATCAATTCCATTTTCGAACACACGATTCACTGGATTATATATTTCCATTCGGGACAAAGTCCGATTCCCATCGATCACAAATTCCGAAGATCCCCCTCTAGATCTTCCACCTAAAACGATCCTTCGACCATCATCTAACTCCAGTCCTACGCACGACCGCTTTGGCAAAAGCATTAGAGGACCACTTCTAAAAGCAAAAACTTGAATCGGAATTCTTATCTCTGTTTCAGAATTCCCGGCTTTGTCCTTAACTCCAAACAAAGAAATGACTAAAATCCCGCCATTGGCATTGGGAACACCTGAGAAAAGAATTCTAAGGTGTTTTTTCGATTTGATAATAGATGAAACTACTAAACTATTTTTTGCTGTACCGGATAAGGAGATGTTTAAGTTTGATTCATCCCATTCAATATATTCGTTTGCTTCTAAATCTAGAAACCCCGAACGAAGTTCGGATATATCCAAAGAATTTCCGCCACGTAACTCAAATACGGGAGGTGCATCATCTACTTCAATTTGCAAATTCTCGGGGGTAACCGTGCGTGAAAATCTTTCATAATGGTCTTTGAGATTAAATGTTAAAGTACCTTCTGAAACTTCAGAATTGAACGTTACTTCATAAAGAAACCGACTTCGAGGAATAATCTGTTTGATCGGTGATTCCTCTGGATTAGAGACTGGCAATACAAAACCACCTGGCAAATCGGATAGGTCCGTGTTGGACATTATAAACACACTCCCACCAGGTCTAACACGGTTCGAAGAGACTTCTAATCTTACAGTAGAGTCTGTCATCAGACCAAATAAAAATAAATTTTTAGAATTACTGGGATCAAATTGGTTGTTCGCAGGGCTGATCACACAATACATTTGCAAAATTAAGAGAATAAAGATTTTAGTTTTTGCCATAGTATTCCACTTGTTTCCCAGCAAAACTCGGATCTCCCAAAACTGCGATCCCGCCCCTAACCAATACAACAGAATGATTTGCTCTTTGGAATAACAAAGAACCTGTAGTAAAGACCTTACCTTCGGAATGATCGTAAATCTCGATCGCGGAAGTTTTGTAATAGGTCTCAAGTCCGCCAGCAATGATATATTGATTTCCCGAAAAACGTGACACAGGCGAATCCCTGCGAAGTCTGTCAAAGAAAGCGATTGTATCTGCAACTCCCCTGACTGGATTCCATACCTCTATTGTCCTCGAAATAATTCCATCGTTCAAAGTTCCTACGAAGTTTAGGAAATCACCGCTAGAATCCAAATGAACAAAAAGTTGCGACTTTGATGCACTTAGATTGAGCGGATGCCTTGTCGTCATCCAGTTACTCAAATTTAATCTTTGTACGGAGTTATCCACCGAATTCGAAATCAGTTGAGCTTGCGGGTGATTCTGCCCCCCAAAAAAGTAAACGGACTGATCAGATTCATTCCAAATCGCTTCGTGATTCATCTTAGGATATTCAAAGGACTCTGACTGATTCAGATATGCTATAGAACTTGTTTCAAGATGAACCAATTCATGTGTATTGCTAACAGATGATATACTATTATTTGCAGACTTTTGACCGCCGGATACTAAAATTCGACTTCCAGGGAGACAGACAATCGAATGTCCAAATCTTGGCTCTGTTAATACCAACCCTAATACTGTTACTGTCCTTTGTTTTGAATCTATGCGATAGATTTGATTCGAAATCTCGGAATTTTGTAAAATATTCCCTGGAACAGTTTTCCCTCCAGTTACGTATACAATTCCAGGTTCAGGGGAACAAAGTTTGGCTCCGACTAGTCCTTGTTGTAACGGAGGAAGTATTGTTGAAAAACCAGACTCTATATCAAAGATTTCTACAGTGGGTACAACTGAACCTAAAGCATTGATACCACCAACTAACAGTATTTTTGTGTCAGAGATAGGAAAAACTGAAACAGAGGATTTTTCTTCTGAAATTTCGCCTAAAATTCGATTTTTAGGAAAACTAAAAACAAATGTATTCTGTAAAAGATTAAATCTGCTCTTTAAATCTGGATGATTTATTGTTAATGTTAGATCTTCATTCCAGTTAGCTTTTACAGAGCTAATAAACAATATACGAATTTTTGTATTTGAGATTGGAATTACATCCCTAATAACCAGGTCATTTTCATAATTTTTTGAAATAAGAAAATGTTCTGTTCGGAATTCAGCTGCAACGGGGAGATTCAAATCAATCTCTAAAACTCCTGTTTTGACAAAACTAGGATAATCATTTGTAGAATATTTAATTTTTAACTGTAAATCATTAACATCTGATTGGTAAGTCGTAAGTGCTAATAATTGGCCAACCCCGGAATTAATATCAAATATATTGATAGCATCCGGCTGTAATTTGCAATTCACTGAAATCGTGATGAGAAGAAAACATCTAATAACGAATTTCATATGCAATTTTTACCTTCTGATCCAGGCCAAGTAAACCCACCGGCTCAATTCCCATTTCCCAAACTAACTTTTCTTTAGGCTGTGGTCCCAAAAGATAAAAATCAAACACATTTGTGACCCATATAGCCGCAAGAATTCCTAACGACAGGGAAAATTGTGATCGAGTTCTCTCCATTTCCCGACGGTAAGGCTCTATTAAAAAATAATTTGCAAGAACCGTTTCAGTCACTCTTGGATTGGGCGGGATACCTACTGCGGATTCGTAGGCATTGGCTGCATTTCTATAATTTTGATACCTAAAACCTGCATGCAACAAACCAACGGTAAATGCAGACATAAAGTATTTGCCCTTCTCTTCTTGACCTCGGGCATACTGCCCCCAACCAGGAAATAAAAAGGATCGAAATGCATACGTAGGATTGTATGGATTGAACAATGGTGCATCAGCAAGCGATGTTTTTGGGTTGATCGCATATGTTAGAATAACGTCTTCTGATTTCTCTGTGTATTCCTTTGTATACGGTCTCTGTGATTTTTGATTTTCTTTGGACCAATCTTTAAGCGAAGAGATAACATAAGTAGTCAGTTCCGAATAAGAGACTTCCCCATTAAAATTGGAGTCCGCTCGACCCTCTAAACCATATATTAAATATTTGGTAAATATCCCATATCCGGATCGGTCGTCTTCAAAACTAGGGCTTCCCAATTTAGAAGAATAAAAAATAGAGATGACTTCAGTATCCTTGAAGGTAACAGATTGTAAAAAATTTTTTCCTTCTTCCCCTCGCCCATCTTTTGGATTTCGGCAAGCATCAATGAAGAAGACGACCCGTTTGAGGTTTTTTTCTCTTGTCTTTGCGATCAAACTTTCAACAGAGATTCCTGTTTCAAAAGGATTCGTAGGATCAGCATCCTCAGGAAGAAGATAAACTTTATCATTATAGTCAATGATACCATGACCGGAAAAATAAAATACAAACAAGTCTTCGCTCCCCGTTTCTTCGAGAAGAGAATCAAAATGACTCAGTATATTATATCTATTAGGTGTATATTCTTTACTTCCTTCTGCCACAAGTGCTTCAATTTTCTGATACGAACCATAGCTGAACAAAATCTTCGTTAGTCCAAGAGCATCATTCTTTGCTGTTTTGAGATTTCCTAAATTTAGATCTTTGTATTCGTTAACACCTACGATGAGTGCCATCCGCTTAGGAACAGATTGAGAAGCAAGCGAAGTCCCAATAATAAAAACGAATAGGGAAACGTATAAAACGACTAGGTTTTTCCGTATCTCCAATGGCTTCGACATTAAAAGTAATCTAAAAATTGGCAGGAAACTGAAAACCCATTTTCATTTTTTTTACGTTTTAAGTGCTATATTCCTTGACGAAATATAGTTTAATATCAAACTATTTATTATCAAACATTAGAGGCCACATGAACCAAATATTCCACGCTCACAGAGACCGAGGCCATGTATCTATGGGTTGGTTAGACAGCCACCACTCCTTCAGCTTCGGACATTGGTACAATCCCGAAAAAACCAACTTCGGTGCACTCCGAGTTCTGAATGACGACATAGTTGAACCTAGTATGGGATTTGGAACCCACCCACACCAAAATATGGAAATCATTTCGATTCCTCTGTTTGGTGAGTTAGCTCATAAAGACAGCATCGGAACCATCGGTGTCATCCAAACAGGAGATGTTCAAATTATGTCAGCAGGAACTGGCATCCAACACTCTGAATTCAATCATAGTAACGATAAAAAGGTGAATTTTTTACAGATATGGATACTACCCAAAAAACAGAATATTTCCCCGAGATACGATCAGAAGTCATTCTCAAAAACAGGCAGGGCCAACAAGTTCCAAACTGTTGTTTCGCCTAATGATGATTCGGCAGTTTGGATCAATCAAGATGCTTACTTTTCACTGGCAGATTTAGACCCCGGATATTCATCTACCTACAATTTACATACACAAGGACAAGGTGCTTACGTATTTTTAATCAGTGGGAAAGTTGAAATCAATGGAACCATTCTCGAAAGACGGGATGCCCTTGGAATTTGGGACACTGATATGTTTGAAATCAAACCGCTTATAAAATCCGAAGTTCTAGTGATTGAAGTTCCGATGAAGCTTTAAAAAATATGACCGATGTCTATGTAAAACAATTTGTCTTCTTTGGAAACTGCATAGTCCATTAGTATAACAGTGGCTTGGTCCCAGATAAGTCTTAGTCCAAGTCCTCTGCTATGTTTATAGCCTTGTGCGTTGATTTCACGGATTTTATCCCACACTTGAGCAATATCGTAGAAAGGAACAACACTGACTTGAAAAAAACTGTCCCATAACTGAAAGTCAGCTACACGGAAACGAAACTCTATATTATAAAATCCCATTACCGGACCATAAAACCGTTCCTGTCTATAACCTCGAAGCGTACTCACTCCGCCAACTCCCTCGAAGGCTCCATCGATGGAAACCATATAGCGGTAGTCAAAAAAAGGTAATTCACCTACTGCCTTGGTTAGAGCAACTCTTTGAGCAATCACAAACTCCTTAAAATACTTTGGAAAGGGTTGGTAGAAATTCTTAATCTGGCCAAAATGTCGGTAGTAGGAAAAATTAGATCCGATGGATTTTTCTGCCTTACTCACATTGTATTCAATCAGCCATCCGCTATCAGGATCTGGCTCGTAATCCCTTGTATCATATGCGATCCCCGCTCGGATATAATTGAGATAACCCCCGTCAAGACCGATAATTTTTCCAGATTTTGAATCCTCAGTCAATTTAGATGGAGCTTCCTGAACTGGTAACATAACCTCTGTAAGAGGTTCCCTTGCTTTCGTCCAGGTTCCATCATACCGTCTAACAATATTTCGAGAGAACTCAACTCCAGACCATATTCGGAATACCTGCAATACAGTTTTGTCTAGTGAAAAATTACTTCCAACAGTTTCAAATTGGTATTCATGATATCTTTGAGTCGAAACCCAATCCTTTCCTGCACGATTTCGAGCGTACGAATTTGCGGATTCAAAATCACTAAATTCTGCGTTCCGCACCAACCGCCCACCTTCCTCGTTTCTTTCTAGGTAAGAAAGAGGCCGCATAGATTCTTTTCCAATGCCAAAGTATTGATTAAAAAGATTAGAGTCATAGTATACGTCAGATTTAATCCGATAAGCAGTATCTAAAAAGTATGGTGCATCCCAACTAACATAGTATGTCTGTGCATTTTTAGATGTTCTATACAAACCAACACTGATTAAGTGTTCGTAAGGAGTGTATTCAAAAGAGGTATCTTCCTTGGTTCCGTTATAAATAAAATTTGCAAGTGCGCCAAGACCAGTTCCAGATACAGCATCATTCCCAAATAGAGGCAACCCAGTTAGATACCAACCTTCCCTCTTATTCTTTAATTCAGTTTCATCCAATTTTTTAAATTCGCCAAGCCAATCGGGCAAAACTTTAAAATCCTTATCTTTAGGCTGTGCATACAACGAAAAATTAAAGCTAAGGATTAAAAATAAAGGGAAAAGGTAAAAGCCAAGGAAAACGAACTTTTGGAATCTATCCTTTAACTTCGCGAATTTGAATGGTTTCAACACGATCTTCCCCAGCGATAATATCGGAAAGAATTACCACCTTCTCGCCCGCTTGTAAATAACCATTATTGACCAATGTTTGTATGGCTAGGTTGATGGTTTTTTCTGGATCAGAAGAAAAATCTACTCGATACGGTATTACACCGCGAGTTAACCATAACTTTCGTCTAACTGATGTCATATTAGTAAAGGCATGTACAATTGGATATTTAGGATGAAAGGAGGCTAAATTATTTGCAGTAATGCCTCGCCTAGTAATTACGATAATTGCTGGGATTTGCATCGAATCTGCAAGGTTGGCGGCTGATTTCGCCATCTCTTCTTTTTTGTCCTTTGGCTTTCTTTGCGAAGCCATACCCAAATTGATAGACTGCTCCATCCTTCGCGCAATTTTGTCCAACATCTCAACGCAACGAACAGGAAACTTTCCCATTGCAGTTTCACCTGACAGCATGATAGCGTCCGCCTCCTCATATACAGCATTTGCTACATCTGTTACTTCGGCGCGAGTTGGTGATGCATTCGTAATCATAGATTCCAACAAGTGAGTTGCAACGATTACCCTTTTCCCTTCTTCTTGGCATCTCTTTATGATCCGTCTTTGGACAATCGGCAATTCTTCGATTTGAATTTCCACACCCAAATCCCCTCGAGCGACCATAATCCCATCTGAGAATTTGATGATTTCGTCCAGGTTTTTTAAACCTTCTTGGTCTTCAATTTTGGAAATGATTTGGGCATGGTGTTTTTGTTCGTCGATGATACCACGTAGTTGAATCACATCTTCAGGAGACCTAACAAACGATAGCGCAATAAAATCTATATCTTCTTCCAACCCAAAGAGAATATCTTTCATATCCTTAGGGGTAATTGATGGTAAATTGACTCGGATACCAGGAAGGTTTATATGTTTTCGACTTCCTAACTTACCACCATCTAAAACCTTACATACCAGTTCGTTTTCTCTGATTTCTTGAACGGCCAAATTGATAAGCCCGTTATCAACGGTAACTTTATCACCCACCTTTAGGTCCTTTACAATATCTCGATAATTTACAAAAACACTCTGTGCTTCTGCTTCCATCCCAGGAATAATGTGAAATGTAAACGTCTCTCCTACCTTTAAATGGAGATCGTTTTGGACATCGCCAGTTCGAATCTCAGGTCCTTGTGTATCAAGAAGTATAGATATCGGTTGTTTGTGTAACTCGTCCTTATTTAAAGATTTTATTATGCGGATGATCTTTCTATGAAATTCATGATCTCCATGACTCATATTGATTCTTGCAATATTCATTCCTGCATGGGCAAGGCTACGAATCATTTCTTTAGAAGCAGTTGCTGGACCTAAGGTACATATGATTTTTGTTTTTCTAGCTCTAAGTTGTTCTATTGCTGGCATATCATTAAGGTTTTAATCGAGGTAAAATTCGATTTAGGAACTCCAATTGTGATTCTGCAATGTCAAATTTCTCCTGATTCGGAAATTTATCATTACGTTGTTTATTACTCTCTTCGGATACTTTCTCTAGGAGACGCTTTCCGTTTCTCTTTAAATACGATGTAGATATGAGGATCGGCCATTTGTATTTATCGGGTTGGTTTCGGATTGGGAAGCTATACAATTCTTTGCCACCAAACTTCTTTAAGAAAAAAATCAAATTATCTTCTGTAAACTTGCCATTCAATTTGCTAAGAACGTATTCCCGATCCGGTAAAACTCCAAAATCCCAAGCCTCATCTAAAATTCGGATTACGGCCTCAATAGATTCTTTCCACTTTTTCTCTTCTTCTGGACTCCCTTGCTTTGTAACTTCAGAATCAGAGTTATCAGTATCTTGGTTTGCTAGGGCAGCCTTCGCTCTTTTTTGAATTTCTTTTTCGGCCTCTTCTCTTTCTTTAAGCCTTGCCTTTACTATTTTTTCTTTCTCTTGATTGAGTTTAATTGCTTTTTGTGTCGCCAAATCTTTGTTCAATTGAATTTGAAGTCTCGCTTTGATGGCTGGAATTTCGAATTTATGGACAACCATATTGCCCATAATCATCCGCCAAAGCCTTGTAAAAAATGGTAAAAACTGGAAAAGGCTTTGAGCTTCGACTTCTTCCAATATTCTCCGAGCACTGTCATCATTTAATTGAACCGAAACATTCATTAAATTTAAGACTCGAATTTCTAAATCCGATTTTTTAATTTGAAAACTGCGTTTTGCAGACTCTATTGCCTGAGCAATACAAGATTTGTGCAGAATAAATTCGTTTAGAGTCTTTCTGTCGGCATACTCTGCAAAAAGAATCTCAGAATTCGAAAGCAGTGTTGATCGAAATTCATCGGTCAAAGGTTCTCCATTCACACGTAGCATATTGACTTCAACGATGCGACCTGCTTCTGCCAAAAACCCTAACAAATCTTCTACTTGTTGCTTTCTTTTTTGTTTTTCTTCTTTTTCTCTATCTTTTTCTATAATTTCATTAAGAACTAGACACTCCTCAACAAGAGTCTTCTGATCTCCATACGATTCATTTAAAAAAGATAAAATTTCTGTGAGAATTGATTTGGGAGAACTCCAAGAATCTTCAGTAATTTCTCCCATCACACCTAGATTTTTCAAAACTGGATAAATAGTATTTTTGACGTAATCAATGTAGGCATCATAACGATCTGCTATCTCACTTGATTTGTTATAAACAAAAACGCTTTTGTTTGCTGGTCTAGAAGCAGAATCATTTCTAAAGAAGAATAAAATTTTATCGTCTACCAATTGTTTGAGTATAGGCTTTAGATGTACAACTATTGTGGCATCTTTTTGGGCTTTGGTTTTGTCATAAGGACACTGAAACAAATTACCGATTTCGGTTGATGCATAGGTATCAAAAAGTCGATTGGAATCACAAGCGGCTTTGATTACCTTTCGCATCTTTTCTTTTCCGACATACTTTCTTTTTTCGTTAAACCATCCTTTAATGGCATTGATTGAGTGTTCATTCAAACCTAACGCGTATCGGAAAGCTGTGCCTCCATCGGCAGTAGTCGGTCGGGCAAAAACAGTATTGTGTTTGATGAAGGTTTTCGGATTTTCGGGATCCCCGGGTTCATTTGGGTGAAACTCAAGAACATTTAACTTCTTTAATATTGCTGGATTTTGTTTAAAACAGAGATCCACACAATAGTTTTCGGTTCTGTCCCTATCGATCGAACTATCTCGCTCTATCTGCTCTACGTTTGGTAAAACTTTATTTTGGAGAAATTTATCCGTCCAATCAAAAATCACCATTAGTACTTTATAAATTCCTTTATAAGAAAAATCTCCTCGCGAATCCATTGCCTGTACTTTTTGAAGACAGGCGGCGTAATCCATCACTTTTAGTTCAGGGAGATTTGGATCCAACATCGGATTTTCCTAGTTAAAATATCCTTTTTTATAAAGTAACTCTGCATTAAGTATAGCTGCTCCAGCCGCACCACGAATTGTGTTATGCGAAAGAACTACCCATTTCCAATCGAAAATGGAGTCTTCACGGAGGCGGCCCACGACGGTTGTCATTCCTCTTCCCGTATCCAAATCCAATCTGGGTTGAGGACGATCGTTCTCGTCACGATAGAGTATGGTAGGATTTGGTGCCAAAGGCAATCCCAATTTTTGAGGCTCACCTTGAAACTCCGACCAAATCTTAAGTATATCTGTTTTGGTTGGTTTCTTTTCAAAGGAAACGGAAACTGCCACTGTATGTCCATCAAACACGGGAACACGATTGCAATGAGCGGAGATTTTAAAACTTGCAGGTTCAATCACTCCGTTTTTAACAATTCCCAAACATTTTTGAGGTTCCACCTCAGCCTTATCTTCCTCCCCGCTAATAAAAGGCACCACGTTCCCCAAAATATCCATTGTGGGAACACCTGGATAACCCGCTCCTGAAATTGCCTGCATAGAAAACAGCATGACGGATTTGAGTCCAAAAGCATCCATAAGTGGTTTTAGGGATATGGTTACACCCATAATGGTGCAATTAGAATTGGTAATAATTTTTCCTTTGGTAGGCTGGTGTTTTAATACTTCGAGATGTTCTGGATTTACTTCTGCGGAAAGAATAGGTACATTCGGTACCATACGGTGGTTTTTAGAATTGGATAGGACCATAACTCCGCTTTCTGCATATGCCGTTTCCACCTCACCTGCGATAGACGAATCCAAACCACTAAAAACCAATTGGACACCTTTTGTCTCCTCTGGTTTGGGAAGCGATATAATAATCTTTTTTGCATATTCTGGAATGTCGCCAGAAATTTTCCAACGAGACTTCATTACATCGTAATACGACTGACCGGCACTTTTTTCCGAAGCAGCCAAATGAGTAACCGTAAAGAATGGGTGATTCTCGAGTAATTGAATGAAACGTTGACCAACAGAGCCAGTTGCCCCTAAGACTCCGACCTTGATTTTTTCCATAAATTTCCTTACCAAATGTAAGGTTTGTAAATCTACCTATTAGGGAAAGAGATTTCCAATTTCTTTCGCATAAATCGGGTTCATTTGCTCCATTCCAGGATACGTGAAATGGTGGAAATCCGAAAATCCTTGTATGGGCAGAGCAGAATGCAGGTCCACGAAATGAACCGTCCCACCCTCAAGTGACTTTAAAAATAGCAAATGGTCTTTGTACCAGTTGGAACTTTTATACCACTCCAAGGAGATTGGGTTTTCAGGGTTGTTGATGAGTAAAAACGGGATCTCTTTTTTGCGAAATCGATCCGCAATTTTTTGTAAGTATTGGAAGTGAAACTTAGGTGTAAAGTTTTCTTCTCGAATCCTAAGTTTTGCATTTTTTAGAGCAACTAAATAACCGATCCCCGGCCTAAACTCAAGACCTTCCAACAAACGATACTCAAAATAAAGTCGATAGTCTTTGTCCGACATTCCTTCATAGCGATTGTCTTCTGAAACTCTTCGGCGGATGTATTGTTCACCAGACGGAGGTCGGTCCAATGCAAAGGTTTGCTCCAGCCGAACTCCCATGGGATCACGATGGAAGTCTAGATAGGCTCCAGCTGCTTCGTAGGCAAACCAAGTTCGATCCAGTTCTGCCTGAACCAAAGACTCCATCGAAAAATTTGGATCCAATTCCACCTTCGTCCAGCCTGGCTTTGTTAGTGGGAATACTTGTGTAAGATTCCCCTGCCGAAGCACAAGATGGTTCGGCCCATCCTTTAAAAGAAATGGGGTTACTTCGATCCAAAACCCAGATCGCCGTATTTTTTTTGTGACAGGAAAACTAAACTTTTTTCCAGTCCAACCCATCCCACTGATTCCTTCTGGAATTGGGTATCCCATGTACAGATGGTAGCTTGTATTACGACCAAACCTATGTTGGTACAAATTTGTAAGGTTTTGAAAGAATAAATCTTTTGTTTGGTAGAAACCAAATAATCCACTCATGAGGTATTTTGCCTGAGTGTTCGCATCCATTTGCGAACCAGCCTCCCTCCAAGTTTCCCACGGGAAAACCCAAAGGGATTGGGGCGCCTCTCCAAAAGTTAAGGCATCCTGAATCAGAATATCCTCTGAGACGGTTTCGTTTTTCCCATCAGGGAAAAGGACATAGGTTCGATGCAAACGATAGTCTATAAAATTAACTGGGTATACGACGAGATCAGGCTCGAGGGGGAAAAGCCAATCTAACAAAAGGTAAACATAAAGAGGACTATTCCCCGCATACGCTAAAAAAAATACTTCGACATCTAACTTATATTTTTGTTTTAATTCGGATTCTAAATCCTTAGCCTGGATTGAAAAGTAAGCTATGGAACTCCCAAGAATAATAATTCTTTTTTTTAATTTTGGGAGAGATTGAATTCTTTTGTATTCGTATAGAAAATTAAAAAAGTGATTTGTATTCCAAGGAGATTCATTGGGCAACTCATACTGAAACTTTCTAAATACCAAATAATCTATAAAAAATAAGGAAACAAAAAAGGATAGGATCAGTATTGCATTTTTCATTTTAGAATACAAAATAAACGAACGGTAAACCTTCAGCAGAATAAAGAACAATTAGGACAATCACAATAGCATAACAAAAACCTAAAAACCCCAATTTTCCCTTTGAAAACGCTAGTTTTTTGAATGTATTTAACATTTGTTCGTTCGTATTAAACATCTTCTTCCCAATAATATGCCCAACCAGAATAAAAATAAAACTATAAAAAAAGTTCATTTCGTATCCATAGGGTAGGGAAAAATCAGCATTTTTCATAAAAAGTCCCTGTAGATACCACAGGGAAGTCTCTAAATTTGGACTGCGAAAGGGTATCCAAAGAATTGTGACTGCAAAAAAGGTAAAAGGGACCAAAAAAACATTCGAAACAAAAGGAAGAGCCAATCTTGACCAATTGAACAAAGAACGGAAGCATCTCTCTAACGCCAGAAATAGGCCGTGACAAAAACCCCATATTAAAAAATTCCAACTAGCCCCATGCCAAAGCCCACCCAAAATCATAACAAGAAATAAATTTCGTATGGTTACCAATTTGCTCCTACGATTGCCACCAAGCGGGATGTACAAATAGTCTTTGAGCCAAGTGGATAGAGATATATGCCAACGTGTCCAAAATTCCGAAAACCCTCTGGACAGGTATGGCATTCTGAAATTTTCAGGCAAATGATAACCCAACATAAGTGCCGATCCCTGGGCAATATCTGTATAACCTGAGAAATCGCAGTAGATCTGAAAACTATAAGAAAGTAGACCGATCCAAAGACTTCGCGGATCCAGGTCCTTTACATGTTGAAAGGCATATTCACTTGGGAGTGCCAAATGGTCCGCTAAGACCAACTTTTTAAACAATCCCAACAAAATCAGGAAAAAACCAAAAGCTAAGGGTAGGTCAGAAAAAACAGGATTCTTCCGGATCTGAGGCAAAAAAGACTTGGCAGTCACTATGGGTCCAGCAACCAATTGGGGGAAAAAAAGTAAAAATAACAAATAATTTGGATAACTTACCTCAGCCTCGATATCTCTGCGATACACATCCACCACATAGGAAATGGACTGGAAGGTGTAGAAGGATATTCCTACAGGTAAAACAATTGATTTGAAAATGGACATATAACTGCCCATATTTAATCCAATATCTACCAAATTATTGGCAATAAATAAAGAATATTTAAACCAAATCAAAATACTGAGACTGTTGAACAAAGAGATCAACAAAAAGGCCTTTCTTGCCCCAGAAAAGCGAGAATTAGAGAGGGCCCTTCCGACCAAAAAGTCCACTAGAGACACCCAGACCAATAATCCTAAGTAGACCGGATTCCAGGTGGCGTAAAATAATCCGCTAAATAAAATCAAAAATCTGACTATAATTGCTGTATTTATTGATTTTTTTTGGACAGTATTTTGTCCAAGTTTTGAAACAATATCAGTAAAGAGCCAGTAAACAGGCAAAGAAACGCACAAAAAAAGTGCATATAAAGATGAATTAAATAGCATTTTATTGCCTATTTTCAAGCATATATAAAATATTAGACATTATATTTGCATTTTACGCCACAATTGGGGCAAACACAGGTAACCTCAGCTTTCACGCGTCGCCCCTGAGCACCCTCTACCTTGCCAACTGCTACGAATTCAAAACTAACTCCTTCCGGAACATAGTGACCGGAACCGTATTTCGCGGTTCCTTCGATAAGATTGGAGCAGGCGTGACATTTCACCCGCAAACGAATAGTTTCTGCCATATGAATCTTCTTTAAAATCGACTTAAATCACGTTATCGGCAAGGAAAAGAAACCTGCCAAACTGGCATATGCAGGAATTCGGCATACACATGACATTTTGGCATCCTATAGAACCATTTTTGGCCAAACTCCAGCCAATCGAAGTGAGATCTTTTCTTTAGAATCCACATAGATGTAAGGAGCCAAATGGCGGAAAAAAGGGATTTAGGACGGCTATCTGCCCTCATACGGGCAGCTTACCCTAACATTTAGGCTTCTTGTAGAACCTTGGTAATAATCTTCTCTTGCTCCAAATACTAGTTTTGCATTTGGATGGGATCGACACAGGAAGGCGGAGGATTCATCTGGATGGGCCCAACCCAATCCTTACGTTAAGATCGCAATCATCTTCTCTTTAGGCTTTTTTTTTGGATTCGGTTGTATGGATTTCAAAATCGAAGGACCGACTGAAAGAGTGAAAAGGTTTCTTTTTTACTGCCGAATCCAGGGCAGGAGAGAGAACTAGTCTGAGTCTGACCGTTTGGTGGCGCCAGTGAGCGGGCGAACCATTAGCTTGGCTGCCAAGTGTCGGTTTTTCGGCGCCCAATTCCGAACAGCTTTAGACCATTCTTCGGCAGTGCCCAGGAGCTGCCAGCCTTTGCATCAATTCTGCCTAAATTTGGGCATAAATATTCCTTAAAGCTTGAAATGGGATTCGGCTTGTCTTTTTGGCCAAATGGCAGGCATATTTTTGCATTTCTTTCTGTTTGGAATCTCCCCTGTGGTAGGCACAGGGAGACATAAATTTTGGCAAACACGAGCTGTTTGAAGGCAAATTGAACCTAGTTCTAACCTTTTTGTTAGGATTTTTTGGCTGAGCTTACGCGCGATTTTTTGACAGGTTTAACAGTCCTGGAGGCAGATTTTGCACCAGACTTTCGGGTCTGTTTCGCCTTTCCACCCGTATCGTTTGACGAACTCGATCCAGACTCAGGGCCTGAGATGAGATCTGCAGGCAGTCGACCGTTCCGTTTGACCATGTAGATGAAATGTCGGACATACTGAGTGTAAGGTTCGGGGATGAGCTTGGGGTCAAAGTTTTTGGGATCCAGGAGGAGCTGATTGACTGTCGCAATAGGTAGATCATCCTTGCTGGTTGCCATGAGTATTTCCAATCGTTTGCAAATCTCGTTGTCATTGACTTCGACGGAGAGCTTTCGCATGGCATTGAGAAACTTCTGGAAGGCAAGTCGCTTCGGTTGGGACATATCCCCAGGAAACCAAAAAGACCTTGTACGGCAACCGATTTTACAGATGAATCGTATGCTCTGCCCTTTGCGTTTGAGAAGTTGGTTCGGGTCGCGGAAGACAGAAATATAACATGCGAAGCTACCATTCGCTCACGACGAACATCTATTTTTACCACTCTTTCTCCTCTTGGTTCTGGAGCGGACGCCTCGGTAACGGAAATTTTTTCAAAAGTATTCCGTAAGAAACCTTCTGTCTTGCTACTCTCGAATGAAGATCCAGAAGTGACTGTTTCCTCTACGTTCTCAGAAATCTCAAGTACCAAACCATCAGCGGTAACAACCACTGGATTTAGAAGCGGAGTTTCTGGAATGACGACAGCCTCGAAGGAGGCTTCATCAGCCAGGAGAGATTGGTTCGGGAGGGATGGCAGGGCGAACATTCCGCCAAAGGCGAAACAAGCCACAAGCAAGTTCTGTGCCAAAAATTTGAAAAAATTCCCGAAATCCATAGGTTTATGCCTTAATTTTAGTCAAATTCAGGAAAAATAAAGCTTTTTTTACTGTTTTTTGGAAATTATTTCCGGTAGATCATCGCCCTTGTTTGGAGTTTCCATTCCCATAATACGATCTCTTTTTCTATCTCAGTAGCAGATTCTTGCTCTTTGGCCAATAAGGCATAGATCATATGTGTCGTGTCCTTGGGAAATCCTTTGTCCAATTCAAGTTCAAACTCTTCTATGCGGAATTCTAATATGAGAACAGCAAGTCGGAAGGCCTCATTCATTCCAAGCAAGGTATTCTTGGCTGTTTCTAGTTCGGGTTTGGCATATTCGTTTTTGATCATAACATCCAAAAACGTACGAATGAAAATGACATCTTCAGAGGAAAGGTGAAAATCTAAAAGCAGTTGTCGGACTTTATCCAATTCCAAATTGCGCAAATGGATTCTAGCCAAGAAAACAGGGTTTTCGCTGTGAGTGTTCAGGTTTTGGTTTTTGGCAACATCTGTGGCGCGGACTTTGTCATAGTCAACGACACCTTTAGTGGCGCCCCCGCCCGTTTTGGGTGACTGGGATTCGGCAGAGGTATTGATCCTTTTTTTGATCACAAGTATATTCATACTCGGGTAGCGAATTTTGAAAGAGACCATATCCGACCGAGGGATCTCCTCATCGACAACCAAAAACTGGGCCTGTTCTCCATTTTCCCAGGCTGCCATCAAATCCTCTTTATTTTTGTAATGGTAAATGATTACGGGTAAGACATCACTCTGGCTGCCAGTCCCAAGATAGATGGTTTTGATTTCATTCGAAAGTCCATGCTGGTATGGAATGACCATTTTGCCTGCCTTTACATTCACAAAGGACAGCTCTCCTAAATGGAAGTGCGAAACATCGAAATCCTCACCAAAAAATCCTACTTTTGGCACATTCACAACGATGGAATTGTTTTTAGCGCCCTTCGGCACTTCGGGCCCATTTTCGGTAAAAACAACATAGGTAAACTTGGAGAGTCGTACTTTTACCAAAAATCCAGCTGGGGTCTTTCTCTCTTCGTAGACGGCATCTTCCATGATTAGATAAGTCCTAGCTGTTTCATTTTGTATTGGAGAGACCCTCTTGAAATACCCAAGGCTTTTGCCATTCGGATTTGGTTGTTGGAAAAGATGCGCATGGCAAGAAGGATCTTCTGCCTTTCTAGAGCCTGTATCCCCCGCCGCAAGTCTAAATCTTCCAATTCAGGTACTTCTAAATCCATCTTGGAATTCCCAAAACCCAATTCTCCTTTTTGAATTTCTGTCCCTCGACAAACCAAAATGGCCGATAGGATTGCATTCTTTAATTCAGAAAAATGTTCTTGGTATTGATTTTCGAGGAGGAATTCTTTTGCCTCAACGGACAGCGACAGACTCCTCCTATTTTGGGATTCTTTCAGCTCTGAAAAAAGAAGCTCAATCTGTTTAGAAAGAACCTCCCGGGAAAGCAGATTCAAACCAGGCAGATAGATCGGATTTTTCTGAAGAAGTCTTTCAAAGTCTGGCAATGATTCTTTGGCAGTCCCATTCTCGTCTGTAAACACAACTCGACCCTTAAATTCCGAGCCGGAAAACCAGGACCAAAGAATTTGCTTTTGTCCTAAATTCAAATCCCGTATCTTGGGAAAAACCAAGCTACCAGAACCGATTTCATTTCCCCAGGCTTGCAAAGATTTTTCCAATTTCCCAAAGTTCTCTGGAAAAGATTCTATGATTAGAATTGGATACGTCTCGGCCACTTCCGAGTGAATCCATTTTGCGACGGTTTTTTTGCCAGATCCTTTCGGACCGAGAATGGAAAGCACGCGTTCCTTACGGAATTTTTGAACTCCATTTTTTAAGTTGGGAACCTGTTCCCGAAAGAAGTTCAGACTATTCGACTGGGTTTGGGATTCATCTATTCCCCGGGCTGGGGTCTTCAGAGCATCCTTTGAAAGGGAGAACTCCTTTGTTATTTTCTCTCCGAAGAGAAACAATATCGTTTGCAAAAACTGGCTATCACTTCCCTCAAATTCGACGAGAAGAAAACCAAAAGGGTTTGTCCGGTCTCCAATGCGCAAAAGGAGAACGGAGCAATTTTCATGAAAGAAATCATACGTCCCAGATGTTAGTTCAATGGGAGAATTGGAATCCATGACTCGGTTCCAAACCTCGGATCCTCTTGCCATAAAGCTATAGTAGAATCCGTCTTCTCCATATCCAAAACTGGCGGATTCATAAAATGAATCATCTTGTTCTTCTTTTAAGACAACAACCCCAGACAAAATCCCTGAGTCAGCGCAGAGTACGGCCCATATCGAAGGGAGGTTCTTTTCTATCCAATCCTTTCCATTCAAATCCGAAAACAGAATGTTTTCCGTACTGCGGGCCATTTTATGAAACTGTTTAAATTTAATCACTTTGTCAAGTACGTACCGCTCTGATTGTCGGATGTCCGACAATTTCCACACCAAATCTTTTTGCTCATTTTTTGGATGTCGGATGTCCGACAATGAATCTGAAAAGAGAAAAAATCTTTTTTTACGTAGTTTTTGAAAATTCAATTGAAGCAAAAATTTCTTAAGGAAAGCATACCAAAGGGAAGGGAAACGGAAGAATGATAACAATTGCTGTGGCGAATCAAAAAGGTGGAGAGGGGAAAACCACTACTTCATTAAACCTAGCAATGGGTCTAGCTCGACGCAACTTCAAGACGCTTCTTGTTGATATGGATCCACAAGCGAATTCAACGGGAATTTTTGTGAATCCGGAAACGATTGACAAGGATCTGTCCAATCTCTTTCAAAACTCTACCAAACTAGAAGAAATTATCGTAACAGCGTATGACGAGAATTTGTGGATTGCGCCATCTAGCCTACGTTTGGCGGAAATGGAAACAGTTTCCGTTAATTCTGTCGAAGCTCCGTACATCTTGCGCGATGCGATTTCTAGCTTAAAAGGGTTTGACTTTGTAATTATTGACTGCCCTCCTTCCCTCTCAATTTTTACAGTAAACAGCCTCGTTGCGTCCAATTTTGTTCTCATACCGCTCCAGGCAGAAAAGTTCTCTATGGATGGGATTATGGGTTTGCAGCAGACCATATCCTCGATTAAAAAAAGGATCAATCCAGATCTTGAAATTTTAGGTGCACTTATCACCCAACTAAAACCTCAGACACTTCTCACAAAAACAATCCTCCCCGTCCTCGGAAAGTACTTCCGTATTTTCGAACACACAATATCGGACGGAGTGGCAATTGGCGAGAGCCACTTGGCAAAGAAATCTGTCTACGATTACAATCGTGGATCTCGCCAGTCCCAGGAATACGAAGGATTTATAGAGGAGGTTCTAAGTGAGCTCAAAAAGTAAACGCCTCGGAACACTCGCAGATATTTACCAAGCCGAAAACCTAGACGGCACCATTCGAACAATCCGAATGGAAAAAATTGAGCCTTCTGAATACCAACCGCGCCAGGAAAGAAAGAAAGGGATCGATGAACTTGCACAAACACTCAAGGCCGATGGCCTACTCCAGCCCATCATTGTTTCGAAAGGAACTAAGGAAGGTAGCTATAAAATCATCGCAGGAGAAAGACGCTACCATGCGGCAAAATCTCTTGGCTGGTCCGAGATTGAGTGCAAAATTCTCAATCGACCCGACAAAGAAATCTATAAACTTGCAGTAATCGAAAACCTCCAAAGAGAAAATCTTTCTCCGTATGAAGAGGTGGATGCACTGCTCTTTTTAAAAAATATGCACCAATACACAGACCAAGAACTCGGTGATCTTTTCGGAAAGAGCCGCAGTTATATGTCTGAAGTTCTCTCCATCGCAGCCATGTCCCGAGAGGATTTGGACCGGTGCAGAAAAAACGAAATCCAAAATAAGAACCTACTCGTCCAAGCAGCTCAAGCGGCCAAAAGAGGGAGCTTGGATGATTTTTTAACTTTGTTTCACAAAGGAGAGCTTAAAACTGTAAAGGATGCGAAATCGTTTAATCAAAAGTCCAAGGACGAGCGTGAAAAAACTCCACTTGGCTTTGACCTCCCCTACAAGGTAAAGCGATCTGGAACCACCATCCAAATCCTTGCTGATTCAGAGGAACAGAGTATCGAAATCTATAAATTCATTCGAAAAGAGCTATCCAAAAGGTTTGGCGAATCACAATAGCCAATACCCAAACAGGTACTTAGCAGTCAAGTACTTAGGAAAAAAAATTTGTAAGTTCCCCCAAAAAAAGCTGTACGAACTTGACAGAAGGCCAATCCAGGGCATAATGTGACATAATTTAAATTTGAGGCGATTTTCGGACGTTCCCACTAAAAACATATAGGGACGCTGGAATACCCGTATTTGGACTGAAACGTCCCAAAAAAACTCCCCTGGGAATCCAGGGGTCGGGTGTTCCCGAAGGAATGTTGTTGGATGAGACATAATTAACATTATGTCAGATAATGTCAACTCCTTCGTTTAATTTGCTTAAATTTAGTTTTATTTTTGCAAAAAAAATAAAGGAGAAGCTGTGAGCGACCAGAGGCATTCCTATATCCGCCTGATGACCGACATCATTGATTCCGGTCTTTGGGCAGAGCTTTCCCATGCTGCAAAGACTCTTTATGTAGTCCTTTTGAAATTTAGCGACTATAACTTTAAACCGGTTTGGCCGAATACAGAGACCCTGCTCCGACTAACCGGCTTCAAGACGAAAAAATCCATTGTTTTGGCGAAAAAGGAACTCACCAAGTCGGGTTTATTGTACCATGTTCCAGGTGGGGGCCGGACTGCCACCAAATACCATTTTTCTTTCCATTATCCGGGGTCCCGAATTACCCCTCTGGGGGATAAAGCAATACCCCTCTCCGGTTTCGATTCGGATCCCTCTGGGGGTTCTACGGATTCCTACAACAGGGGTGCAGGAATATCCCCGAACCATATTAATATAACTATCTCCAATACGAACCAAAATGAAAGGAATCCGAAACTGTCTGGAGAAGAAGAGGAAGGATTTGAAGGTCTAGTCAAAACATTTGGCTCTGAAATTGCACTCGCAGCATACCAAAAGGCAAGCCAACTACGTCTTGAATCAGACTGGGCCTACATTCGAGGGCTTTGTAAAGAATTGATCCTGCAGTCAAAGGCTATGCCTAATATTAAGCAGGAAATGCCTTCCTTTGGTCCTCATCCTGCTTCCTGGTTGGGTTTTTTGACATGGGCCTCTCAAGAGCTTACACAATCTAGCTGGGAAGTTTTGGAAAAATGCCAAGTCCGGATGGATAAAAAGGTTCTAGTGGTTTCTAGCCCACTTCAAGGATTTTTACGCCAAATCGTTCTTATGTATTTCAATGAGCGGGTGAAGCCATCTGTTCTGGTTGTTTTTGCAGAGATGGAGGAAGGCTCTCGGGTTACTTGAAATTCGATAGACTAGAATGAAAAACGGTATTTTTTGGAAGGAATCCAATAGCAAATTTATGAAAGAACACTTAATTAGAACGAGTCATCCCTACTCTATCCCTATTCGTTCCGTCAAAACGACAGGTCAGTTTGAAATTAAAAATGATGAATTCATTTCCTTCTTTGAAGAAAAAGACCAGACTTCTTTGTCTACTTTGGTTTTCAGTTTTGATGATACCGTTTACTTCAATGGTATTGAGTTGCTCCCTGGGAAAGAGGGATTGGATTTTTTTCCCGACAATTTCCGGTTTGAACTTTCTCACGATGGAAAGTATTGGGAGCCTATATTGCAAGAATCCTCTTTTCGCAAGTCGTTTAAGACATCGGCGAAGTGGCTATTTTCATTAACTAGCGCTCGTTATGTGAAATTTGTTTCAAAAATTTCAAGAAAGGCGCCGAATGGAAAAAATCGCTTAAATTTTGGCAGACTTAAGATTTTAGTAACGGGAATTCAAACGATACAGGCAAGTTCAGAACTGGATCGACTGTATGTTAAAGAAAATCTAATCGATACGAGACCTGATTATGGTTGGTCATCAAAAAAGAAGGAATCACCAGAAGAAGAGTATTTGATTTTTGATTTGGGAACTGTGAATCGCATAGAAGAGATTCGAATGCTCACTAAAAACGATCTTATAACAAATTTCCCTGAGAGATTTGTTGCTTATTATAGCGAAGATGATGTTACCTGGCACCAACTACACGAGGAAAATCATTTTATTTCAGAACCAGGGACATGGTATAAGTGGCGTTTTTCACCTGTTAATTTGCGGTATTTAAAGATTGTTTTTTATGAAGAAAAATTGCAGTCAAAGAAAGAGTATATAACTGAAGTTATAGAAATAGAACTTTATTCAAGTCCTGATAAAAAGGATTATGGCGGTCCAGTTAGAGAGCCTTTACCATATGCCTCCGTTCTCAGGTCAGGCATCGTGAGGCTTGCTGTCGATGGTGAAGTAAAGGAAGGTGTTGTAGTCCAAGCAAACGATAGACGTCTTAGGGATGCCAATACAGAATATCGTGGTATTGTTGAACTTGCTTCTGATGGCGAAGATAAACCTGGAGTTGCAGTACAGGGGAATGATAAAAGATTAAAGATAGCAACTGAACTTACTCATGGTCTTGTTCGTTTGGCGAGATCTGGTGAAGGTAGGCCTGGCCTTGTTGTTCAATCGGATGACGAAAGACTTCGCAATGCGTCAACAGAAAATGCCGGTATCGTAGAATTGGCATTAGATGGGGAAACAAGACCTGGTGTTGTTGTTCAAGGAAATGACTCAAGACTTCGAGCGGCGACAAAGAAGTCGATAGGTCTCGTGCAACTGGCAGAGCCTGGAGAAGTTTCCACAGACAAGGTTGTTACAGGAGATGATCCAAGGCTGCGGGATGCAACCACTACCTCAAAAGGCATTGTGAGGCTCGCCTCCAATGGCGGGGAAGAGGAAAATTCTGCCGTCCAAGGAAACGATAAAAGACTAAAACAAGCAACTACAGAAAGTTATGGGATTGTTCAACTTGGACATTCGGGTGAATCCAAGCCGGGTGTGGTTGTGCAAGGAAATGACAAACGTTTGGCAAAAGCAAGTTTTGAAGAGGCCGGTATTGTGACCTTATCAAAGCTAGGTGAAAATACTCCTGGCCGAGTTGTTTTAGCTGAGGACCCAAGGCTTTCTGATGATAGAAATCCAAAGCCTCATACCCATCCCTATGCCGAAAAGGAACATGATTTTAATTCTCACACAGGTTTGTTGAAGATTACAGGAGAAACAAAATCGGAATCAAAAGGTTTTGTTCCCCCTCCACTCGGCGATGCGATCATTTATGGGAAAAACAACGAGTCTGGTTCGGGTATTGTTGGCGTTTCTTCTGGAAATGGTGTGGTTGGCTTTGGAGAATCCATCGGTGTGTATGGAATTTCGAAAGGTAAAATTCAGAACCAATCGGCAGGGATTCTAGGTGCCGGCACTTCGGCACCCGGAGGAAGATTTGTTTCTCAATCCAATTATGCATTATTTGTGGAGGGCAAAGGGATTTCGGAAATGGAACTCTCAGGCTCAGGAAAGGCTTTATATGCAAAAGGGGATTCCTTCTTTGATGGCAATCTTCGCATAACAAAAGAATCAGGTGAGGATTGTGTAGCACGGTATTTTAGAATGGACGGTCGTGATGTGATCACTCCAGGTGATTTACTCGTCGCAAGTGATGAACCAAATGTGCTGTCAAGGTCCAAACACCCCTACTCTACCAATGTGATTGGAGTTTGTGTTGGTCAGTCAAATATCATATTTGGTAAGGAAGAAAAAGGAATGGAGTATGTACTAGTTGCACTACTTGGTCTGGCAAAGATCCACGTGGATGCAACACAAGGTGCCATTCAACCAGGCGATCTTTTGGTATCTGGACTTTCATCAGGGCATGCAATCAAAGCAGACTTCAATCGCTTAAAACCTGGTATGGTTGTGGCAAAAGCCTTAGAGAGTTTGAAGCGGGAAAAAGGCAGTATACTTTGTATGTTATCCTTCGCCTAAAAATAAGGGAAGGTTTGGTGGGCTTTTTACGAAGCCTGCCTGAATTGCTCGCTTTAGCAAAAGTTCTATAGCCTTGTGACCTTCCTCACCTAAGTTTTTGGTGTATTGGTTCACATACAGGTCAATATGCGATTTAATAACCTTCAAATCCTTATTTTGGGAATTTTCTATGATATAATCCATCATCTCTTGTGGTTCTTTGTAAGCCATCTCCAGGCTTTGGCGGAGTTTGGATTGAAACTGCAAAGCAGTGTCCTGTGGAATATCTCGACGGATCGCTATGGCACCAAGCGGGATCAGATGACCTGTTTCTCTTTCCCATTCTTCGCCAAGATCCATGATAAGCTCAAGTCCTCTTTCCTCAAACGTAAATCTTTCTTCGTGAATGATCACTCCAACAGCGTCGGAGTCGCTCAACAGACTCGGTATGATTTCATCATATCGTTTCGGAGTCGGGTCATACTTGGACTTTGAAAATAAAGAAAGAAGTAGATTTGCAGTTGTTTTTAATCCAGGAACATATACTTTTTTGGCTGTTGCTAGTGTGACTGAGGATTGTTTTTTGCGCACAAGCAACGGGCCACATCCCTTACCTAAGGCCGACCCCGTTTCTAAGAGTATATATTTATCCATGACCATAAAATAGGCAGCAAACGAAAGTTTTGTGACAGGAAACTTTCCTTGAATTGCAAATTCGTTTAAATTTTCGACATCAAACAACTCCTCACGGATTAGAAAGTTCGGATCATTGCTTCGAACGAGGTGGTAAAACAAAAATGTATCATTTGGACAAGGTGAATAAGCAATTGAGATCATGGGGCAAAAAAGAACTCCTTACCTGGAGAGATAAAAAAAACTCGAACGGGTATAAATGCCATCAGTAGAATTGACAACGCCCAAAACATCTGAAAAGATTTGAAGCTTTTTTCAGACTGGTATAAAAGCGTTAGTGGGAGAATTAGAGTAAACATTCGAGAAAGATTATCAAACGATCTCCAATACCCTTCTTCGGCGATAAAAATAACGAACAAACTGCCGAGAATTGGAATCAAAAGTTCTGACTGATACAAGTCTGATACATTTGCTTTTCTCAAAGAGAAGCCTACTAATAAAAAGGAAAAAAGAAAAATAAACTTGGGAAACTCTTTTGTTTGGAAGTGGAATTCTCCTGAGTCTACAAAACTTTTGAAGAAACCAAAAAACGGAAAATCTATCATATCCGTGAAACTCAGTGGATTTGTACCGAGGTGGTTTGGTGTAAAAAATCGACCATAAAGAAGAAAACATCCAAAAAAGAAGATCGGTAGTGCGAATAAAAACATTCGTTTATAATCCTTAGTGACAAAAAAGCGAAAACTGACCGGAAGCAAAAATAGAATGCCAAGTTCTCTCGTAAATACAGCCATCGTAAAAAAGACTATAGCAGAGAAATATCTACTTCTTTTATAAAAAAAGTAACCAATGATAGCGAGTGAAACAAAGAATGAATCTGCAACTAAAAGTAAGTTAGAATTGATAGAATACGGTGAGAATAAGTAAATCAATGCAAAGGCTCTACTTTTTAAAGGTAAAAGAGAACGAAGGCACAGAAATGAAGCTATAAAAGTAGAAAATAATATACTGAGTGTTAGCACTGGGTAGTGTTGGAATCCAAATAAAGTGCTGAGTCCTCCAGAAACAAAAGAAAGTCCGATTCTGTGCCATCGAAAATAATACGAATCTAATATGATATCCCAATCTCCGCCAACAAACATATCTTTTGCGAGAAAATAAAAAAATTGTCCATCATATCCACCGCTCTTAAAAACTACAAACCCCGAATCCACTTGGTTGGGATTGATTTCATAGAATCCTTCCCAAATACCGATTAAAGAAGAGAGAGATCCTTCGTAAGCCTTTGTTTTTCCCATAACTAAAGCACTAAAAAAGACCAAAAACAAAAAAATGGGGAAAATGATTCGATTCACGTCTCCATTTTGAAAAATTTCCCGCATTCGGAAAGGAATTTCTCTGGAATTTCCTATAGAATCTGTCAGTTTGTCTAATAATCTCATGAAAGAAGTGCTAGTAACCATCCAAAGTGTATACCAATACCTCGAAAAACTAGGTCCTAAAAAATCCTTCCAAATTTTAAAGAACTTGGGATATGAAAAACTTCTTTCTTTAACTGGTAAGGTTCCCAAGGAACGATTGATCGTTTTAACTCAAAAGTTAAGTGAAGACACTGTTGTAGAACTCGTTAAACAAATCCCAGAGAAGATTCTGATTGAGATGATTGAGGAAAACACAGATGAAGATCTGGTTTATTTCATACATTCTCTTCCTATGGTAGATTTGAGTTTGGTTTCTAAGAGCATACCCCCATCTGATGTCAGTTTGCTTGCAAAAACTTTGGGAAAGGAAACGGGAGTCGAAATTCTTAAGACTCTGGGTATTGAAAAATCAATTTCTCTTCTGAAGCAGATACCTATGAAAGACTTTTTGTGGTTAGTCGGTCAGGCTGACGTACAGTCTATACTGGCATTGGTTAGTGAATTATCAGTTCCCGAATGCAAAAAATGGATCAAACAAAGAGGAATCGAAGAACTACCTGTTTTGATTCGATTTTTTGGTGTACAAAATGCACTCACAGTGTTTAAAAAATTAGGAATGGATACTGCTTTGGAAATGTTGCATTTATTGGGGACTCGCAATATGATGGAGCTTTCTTTTTTGATCTCTAAAATGGATTTAAGTGAATCGAACTTCCCTTCGATCCAAAATCATGTAGAAATAAAAGTCTCAAAAAAAGAAAAAATAAAAAAACCTTCTCCAAAGAAAAAGCCTTTAAAAAAAGTGAAAGGTTCCAAAAAAAGAGGATAGAATTAAGGTTGTATTTTTGAGAATTTAAGTGTAAAGACGCTTCCGACGCCCAACTGACTTTCAACTAAAATTTCCCCATTCATCTTTTCTGTCAGAGACTTAACAATTGATAATCCAAGCCCTGTTCCACCAATTTTTTTGTTATCTAATGACGGGATCCTAAAAAAACGATCAAAGATTTGATTTTTATAATTAGGATCGATTCCTATGCCGGAGTCCTGAATTTTGATAAAAATTTTGTTTTGATCTTCGAAAACTGAGACAGCAATTTTTCCTTTAAGTGTATATTTTAGGGCATTCACATAAAGATTTGTAATGATCTGGGAAAATTCAAATTTAATACCTCGTATTAATAAACCCTTTTTGAGTGAAATTTCCCATTCAATGGTTTTACCTTTGGTTAGATGGGAATTCATATGAATTACGTCTTCTATTACTGGCACAGGATCAAAAATTTCGATAACTTCGTCTTCATTTTCTTTTTCTCGGGAAGTTGTTAGTTTTAAGATATTTTCGATTAGAAAGCTCAATCGTTTAGCGTTCTTTTCAATCACCTCTAACATATTTTTATGTTCTTCCGTGTAATTTAGAGTTGTGTCTGACTTTAAAAATTCTAAGTAACCACGGATATTTGTCATCGGACTTCTGAGCTCATGACTTACGTTTGAAATAAATTCGTGTTGGAGCCTTTCTTGTTCTTTTCTTTCCAAGTTTGGTCTAAACTGCACTTGATATCTCTTTTTGGGTGAAAGTAGTATTGACGTAAAACTTACGTCTACTTCCAGTCGAGAGCCATCTTTGATTCGTATGTTTACATCAGGGAGAGATAACATGGTATCGGAGTTCAAATCGGAACCTACGTTTAATTGGGAGCTTACTAGATTTTCTGGTATAATGTCCTCGATAGACATTTTCGTGATATCGCCACGTGTATATCCAGTTAGGGTTCGAAACTGGTGATTTCCTTCTAAGATGTTTCCAGTTTCAGCATCGATTAAAACAATCGCCTCTCTAGAGAATTCGAATAAGTATCGATACTTTTCTTCAGAATATTGAAGGTCTACGGCGGAACGATCCAATTTAATTTCTAATATTGAAATTAAATTTTCTAATTCAGCAATCTCCTCTTTTTGTAATTCAAGTTTAGCATTATATGCATCAAGCATAGAGTTTATAAGAATCTTAACGCGATTGTCAAGTTGGAGAGTTTCATCCGTATTTAGTCTTGAACTATAATTCCCTTGTAATATGTCTAACATAACTGAGTTTATATCGACAATTAAGTGTCTCACGGCATTTAATTTTCGATAGTTGATTAGGCTTGGAGCATATAGCTTCTCTTCTGTTTTTTCTTCAAAGCTGTGAAGTTTTCGTACATCAAAAAGTTTTTTAGGTTCTAAGGAACCTAAAATTTCGGTAAAATCTAATACTCTAGAGATTGATTCTGGTTCCATAACCCTGCGGATTTGGCGAAAGTAAATGTCTTTTAGAAGTGGAAACAAATTCTGTTCTAAACCATTATAGGAAAAGATTTCACTTTTTAAGAGAGGATGTGAATTCAAAAGGGATTTGGTCTCCCCTACTCTCAAATGTGGATAGAACTGATTGAGGTTCAAATCCTCCCAGAGATTTCCGCGTGGCATTTTTGAGTGTGCGTTTAGAAAGTCTATAGCCTTTTTAACAGCAAGTAAAACTCCTGATACATCTCTGCCCATTTTTGCTATAGCATCACCACTAAATGCCAGTAAGGTGGTAGGATACATTCTTTTGCTGTTGATTAAAGAATTTGGACTGATCTCCTTAAAATCATGGTAATTTCGAAGAAAGGGACTTAAAAAGGGGTCCGATGCAATTCCCAAACAATTTGGTTTTAAAAATTCCTTTTCTTCAAGAAAACCTGGAGTATCAACGTATCGGATTTTAATGGGATTTTTTGGCGCGTATTCCTCGATGAATTTTTCTGCTAAAAATCGTTCCACGGAATTGGTGTGAGGAACGGGAATAAAGTACGCTTTGTTTCTTGTTAGATCTTCTGGTTTGAATAAGAAACGAGAATAAAAGGATAGTGGAGAATGGTATAGATACAGACCTTTGAATATTCTTTTTAATTTAGATTTTTTTAGATAGAAGTCTTGAAGGAAAGTGATCGTTGAAATTTCACCAGCTTCTACTCGGCCTGCGTCTAGTAAGGAATGTATAGCTTTGTGATGTGTGTTGACATGGAGGGATATCCGTACACCATATTCTTCGAAGAATCCTTTTTTATAAGCAACAACAATCGGTAGAGAACTAAGTCTACTTGTTATACAAATATTGATCACATGGCAACAATCTCAAAATATGAGATCGTTGCCAAATCTTTCTGTCCTAGAACTTCTTATCAGTTTAAAAAATCTGTTAAAAGTTCTACATTTCTTTTTGTGAACTCAGAAATCTCTTTTTCGTCCATGATCTTTGCTGAAAGGAGAGCCAGGTCATAGATTACTTTAGCCAATTTCTTCCCTTTCTCTTGATTCACTCCTTCAAAGGTTTTGAGCGCATTTTTGACTAAAGGAGACTTGATATTCACAAGGATTGTATGGGATTTCAAAATGGACTTATTATCTTCTCTATTGAGCATAGAGTTCATTTCAGTCATACGCCTCATAAACTCAGGTAGTAAGATAATGCAGGGAACATCCGACGATTTGAGAGCTTCGGTTTTTACTTCCACACCTTCGGCTGGCAGTACTGCTTTAAACATTTTTACGATACGGTCGGATTCCGTTTCGTTATTTTCATTTACTACTTCAGATTTTGAATCCTTATCCACAATGTGATCAGTTAATTCAGCATCAACTCTTTGAAATTTAGCTTCTGGATTTTTCATTTCAAGGTGCTGGATTAGATGGCTATCGATTTTTGAATCGACTAACAAAGCTTCTAAACCTTGAGACATTAACAAATCCATATATACTGAATTCATTTCAGTTTCATTTGCGTAGAATATCTTGTTTTGGTTTTTCTCTTTGTTTTTGTCTAGGTATTCTTGAATTGTTGAATAGGTTCCGCTAGAATTTTTAAAGATGATGAAATCCTTCATTGACTCATAAAATTTTTCATCCGTTAAAGCACCATATTTGACAAACAGAGAAATATCTTCCCAATTTTTCTCATAGGCTTCTCTATTCTTTTTGAAATCCTCTGTAAGTTTATCGCATACTTTCTTTATAATGTGGTTCGAAATTTTCTTTACCAGAGGATCAGTTTGGAGATAGGATCTGGAAACATTTAAAGGTAAGTCTGGAATATCGATCGTGCCTTTAAGGATTGTAAGAAATTGAGGAATCAACTCATTTGCATTTTCACTTACAAAGACATGGTTACAAAAAAGTTTAATTCCATTTTTAGACGCATCCAGCTCATGGGTTAGTTTTGGAAAGTAAAGTATACCTTGCAATCGGAAGGGGTAGTCTACATTCAAATGGATGTGGAATAAGGAATCACCAGAGAATGGGAAAAGATAAGAATAAAAATCTTTATATTCTTCCGATTTTACTTTTGAAGGCTCCTCGGACCACAAAGGTTTTTCGCGATTTGCTTTTTCATCTTCAACAAAGATTCCAACTGGTAAAAAGTCACAGTATTTTTTAATCAGCTCCTTTAACTTCCATTTGTCGAGATATTCTCCGGAGTCGCTGTCAAGATAGAGAGAGATCTTGGTTCCTCTTGAAGATTTTTCTGATTTTGTGATAGTGAAATCTGTTCCGGATTCACTTTCCCATAAAACTGCGGGCTCATCCTTTCTATAAGATTTGGTTTCGATTGTCACTTTTTTAGAAACCATGAAACTTGAGTAAAAACCCAATCCAAAATGCCCAATAATTTCGGCTTTGTTTTCAGAGTTTTGGTATTTTTTGGCAAAATCTGTGGCACCAGAAAAAGCAATTTGGTTGATGTATTTTTTTACTTCTTCAGTTGTCATGCCAATGCCATTGTCTTCAATTGTTAGAATTCGATCCTCTTTGTTGAATTTGAGATCAATTCTATAATCGGAACCACCTTCAAATTCCTCTGAAAGAGAAACTTTTTTAAGTTTTGTAATCGCATCACTTGCGTTAGATACAAGTTCACGTAAAAATATATCTTTTTCAGAGTACAACCATTTCTTTATTATTGGAAAGATGTTCTCTGTTTCTACACTGATTTTTCCTTTTTCTTCTGTGCTCATAATCAATCTCCAATTTTTAAACGATCTAATGTATTTGTGAATATTTTTAATTCGGTTTTGGACAGGCTCTGAATCATATCTTTGTAATCAGAATTTGGATAGTTGTCTTTAAGCTGAACTAGGTAATCAACCTGCGTTTTCTCGTATCCTCTTTTCAAAAGATAATCTCTGAGAAAAATCCCTCTTTTTTTCCCGATCCAAAGATTCCAATCTACAAATTTAGACTGTCTCTTTTTGTATAGGTAAAACCTCCTTAACCCAAATCCAATGAAAAAAATGCTGAACATTACAAAAAAATAGAAGGCTATTGTAGTAAACGGAACGCTTGTTTGGTTTTGGTGAATCTCTTTCCTCAGAGGTTTTGGTATTAACTTTATTGTTCTGGGCAATAGTTCGATTTTTATATATTTTTTTGATTCTAGGGAGAAAAATGGTAGGGATACTTTTGGAGTAGTGATTTCGTTCTCTTCTCCTGTTGGCATACTGAAGAGAAAGATTGTTTTGGCAAAAAATCCAAAATTTCCTTTCGAAAGTTTTTGGAAACTTCTAGATCTTCTTTCGGAGACTAGCCGGATTGATGGATTGGTTGGTTCTATTTCGGGAAAGATCCCCTCCCCTCCCCCTTCCCCTGACACTCCTATTTCAAAGTATAAACGGTCTTTTTGGTACGCCTCGGATGGGAGATTGACATATTGAATTGTATAATTTCCAATAGCACCTTTATAATTCTTCGGCGCAGGCTTCGGAAGATCTAAAATGACAACGGTTTGTGGCGTCACTTCATAGCCTTCCTCGTTGGATAGAAACTTTAAACTATCACCTACTATAAATTTTGTGCTACCTAAAGTGAAGTTTCCAGGTTTCAAAGAAGTTAGAGCATAAATTTCTTTTTCGTAGACAAGTGTATTTCGCTCATGGCCATTCCTATTCACAAGAGGTTCAATTTGTACAGTAACTTGTTTCAGTGTATCAGAAAGAAAAAAGGGAAACGATATAGGTTGGTTTGGATCTCTTTCGAAGTAAGGATGCCTATATTGATTGTAATAAAGCACATAGTATCCAACGATTGGCTCTCCAACATAAGCCTGGGATTTGTTTGTATGGAAGGCAACTTCTGGAGAAATTGTCTCGGTATCAGCATCCGAGATAAATGGACTAAAGAAATCTCTACCTCTAGTATTTAGTTTACCAACAACCTTAAAATCTATCGGAGGTGACGTATAAATTTTATTGTCATAGCTTACCGAAATCTCAGGTAAATTAAAGTTCCCTTCCTTTTCGGCCACAACAGAAAAGTTTAAGATTTGAGATTTCGAAACTCTAAAATTGATGATTTGAGTTTCGGTTCCAGATCCCAGAAAACGAATTTGAATTCCATTCTTTTGTAAATTGGAGATATTAGTTTTAAAGGGTTTGTCGCCAAAAGCCTTAACTTCTAATTTAGCCTGTTCGCCAACAGCAAATTCGTTCGGATAAAAATAAAACTCTACCTCAGCCGCATAAATTGAGTTAATACAGACTAAGAATAAAAATAATAAAAGTTTACCAAAACTTTTCATTGTCTATCATACTTTTTGGAATTTTGTTTTTTAGGATATTGTCTCTAGAAAATGGATCTAATATTTTGTCCGCAGTGGACTTTGGAATTTGATCTTCTTTTCTTTGGCTTTTTTCCGTATTAATTTCTCCTGTATTTGGTTTATTCTTTGCATCTTTGTTTTTTTCATTTTGTCTTTGAGATTCGGTGGACTTTGTTAGAAATTCTATATTCTTCTTTGCTTGGAGAAAATCTCTATTGTATTCTAGGGCTTTGACATAGGAATCTAAAGCTTCTTTTTTGTTTCCCAATTTCAGGTGGACATTCCCTTTGTTATAGTAAGACTTTGATTTTAATTCTGAGTCATTTGATTTATGGTTTAGTGCCTTATTGTAATATTCTAACGATTTCCAGTATTCACCTTGTTTGAAGTATGAATTTGCCTTATTAAAATCAAGTTTAGGTTCGTTTTCAAAGAATGGTGTAGCTGATTCATATTCTTCAATTGACTTTTTAAATTTTTGATCTTGGAAGGCTTCGTTTCCTCTTTGGACTCGTGAGCCACCAGGATCTAACTCCCATGCAAATTTTTGGGAAAATGGTATAAAAAATAAGAATACTATAGCCGCAAGTACTTTCATCCTGTAACCAATCCAGGCGGAAAGCATTCGCTCCAAAAAGAATAATAGTAAAGAAAAGAATAAATAGTCGTTGGCACCGTCCTCCTTATAGATTCTTTCTAAAATGAGCCTAGTATCCTTTTCGCTCATTTTTATTTTATTGAGTAGAGCTTGGGTTGCTTCCGTTTCATTTGTTAAGTTATAATATGATCCATTACTTATAGATGCGAGTCGCATTAGATAGTCTTCATTTAGTTTTGAGATTATAAGATCGTCCTGAAAGGATTCGGATAAGCCACCGTACTTTGTAACATATCCTCCTGTCGAAGTACTTTGGTTCCTGAATTCAATTGGTCCTCCTTCTTGAGTCCCTACTCCCCAAACTAACAAGTCTCCAAGAATTGGTTCCATTTGGCCACCCTCGTGATCTTCACCATCGCTTACAAAGATAACTATTGGACTTCTTAAACCCGATAATCGTTTTATAAATTCATTCGTTTTGCCAATAGCATGGTTGAGATCAGAGCCTTTTTTCCCGACGATTTCAACGCTCAATGCGTTTAAATATTCTTTAATTGCGGACAAATCGGTTGTTAGTGGGCAAAAATGGAAGGTATTTCCAGCAAATATTATGATTCCAATTCGATTCCCTTTCAACTCGGGGAGTAGACTCGTGGAAATATCCAAAAAGCGTTTTAGCCTATTTGGGCTAACATCTACGGCATTCATAGAAAGGCTAAGGTCTATGACAAATACAAGATCTACTGATCTGTACTCATTCGTTAAATCAGCCTCATAGGGTTTTACTTTGCCAAGAGAAAGAACCATTAAGGTAATACTCGTAAAAATCAGTAGAATAGATAAGCCGTAAAGGAATGGATTTGGTATGATGATACTTTTGCTAATATTTGGATATTTTTTAGAATAGTAATAAGATCTAAGGCTTATGATCCATTTGAATAAATGGATAGAAGCAAAAATAAAACAGAGAATCCATCCGAAGTATTGAATTGAGTCTCTTTCCATTACAATTTCTCGACGAAAGGATAGACTTTCAAAGCGGTTGCTAGTAATAAGAATAGAAATGCAAAAAACAAAAATTGAGGAAAACGCGTTTCTAGTATTTCAAGAGGTTTCCCGGATAGTTCTACCTTTTCCAATGTATTGATTTCATAAAGGACATCCTCCAAAATTTCAGGGGATTCTGCTCGAAAAAAAACTCCATCTGTACTCTCTGCAATTTTTGCAAGAGTTTCGAAATTGACTTCATACTGACTGTCCTCTTTGCCAATTCCAATCGTATAAATTTTGATCCCATATGTTTTGGCTGCAAAAGCGGCTGTCTCCATATCGATTTTTCCTGTATTTGACACTCCATCTGTAATAAGGATGAGAACTTTCGAGGGAGATGATGTATCTTTTAATCGGTATGTTGACAATACAATTGCATCACCAATCGCTGTTCCTTGTTCTTCAATACTTTCATCACTTACTTCTTTAATTAGTTGTTGAAGGGATGTCAGGTCATTTGTAAGCGGTGATTGTAAATATGCTGCACCTGCAAATAGAACTAGTCCCAATCGATCTGATTGACGTAATAACACAAATTTCTCTAAAAGTATTTTTGATACAGATAAACGGTTGTTCGGTAAAAAATCATAACTATTTACCATAGATCCCGAGATATCTAGTGCGAGCATGATATCGATTCCCTCGGTGAGATTGGGTTTTAGTTTGTATTTTTTTCCAGGCCCTGCGGCAGCAAGAATCAAGATAAAAAAGGTTAAGTAATAAAGAATATCGATACTATTTCTAAAGTAGTTTTTAATCCGAAAGAAATTGTTTTTTTGAATTTGGTTTCTATCCGACCTAAGTGTAAAAAATCCTGTCGTAAATCTTTTTTTGTAATGTATAAAGATAAGGACTAACCAAGGTAAAAGGAAGAGCAGAACGTAAGGTCTATCAAAGTTATCCATTTATAGATTCAACTTATCTTTTATATTTTTCCAAATATCTTTGGCATCGGATTCCGTTATCTTTAAATTAGATTCTCTATATTTACTTTGTATCAGATAATCTCTGATATCTTCTAGATCCTGAGGATTTAGGTGCGTTCGATTCTGTACTTCTTTAAATAATTCTGTATCTGTGAGATGAAAAAGTCTCATGTTTAGAAGAGATGAGTAATGTCTTTTTAGCACTTCAGAAATTGTAAATGAAAAATCTTTTAAGGTAACTTCCTCTTGCGAAAATAGGTGTTTGAGAATTAGGTCTGATTTTTCTTCCTCCGAAAGGTTGGGTATTGTGTTCCAGTAAGCATCTACTATCTTAGTTTTATTTTTAAAATAAAGATATAAGGCATATAGGATGTATAGATTAAATAAAAAAAATAGAATCAGTAGTATTAACCTAATTAGAATCGCGCCTCGGAAACTCAAAGGTGGTTCAATATCTTCTGGTTCAGACTCTGATCCGCTTAATCTAAGTTTGATTTTAATCTGTAACTGTGAAGTTTCAGTTTTCCCCATATATTCCCAAGTTATGGGAAGTGTGTAGTTGCCTGGTTTGAAAAAGATAACTTTTGCAGTAGAGAATTCGGGTTCTGCTTTTTTATCGTAGATTTTGTAAATTGGAAGATCGTTTCCCAGAGAAAATTCTCCCTCTGGAATTGTGATTGAGGAAACATCCTTAGTGGAAATTTTATAAATCAGTAGATCTCCAACAAATGCTTCGTTAGGTGTAATAAATTCGATTGTTTCGGAGGCTAAGTTCGAAACCTGAATAAGTAGTAGGCCAACGAATATCGAGATTTTCATTTTAGTCTCGAATGAAGTGTTTGGATTTTATGTGCAAAATCTTCCTCTGAACGAACTGTGATAACCTGATTTTTGAAAACATTTTTCACGGATTTGATGTCGTCTTGGAGGGAAGACTTTAACGATGATCGAATTTTGTTTTCTCGATCGATTCTTTCAAAACAAAAAAAATATTTTGGTAGAACTGTGTGGTCTAATTCATGTTCGATGAATATTGCAAATTGGTCCCATTGTTTGCTTAGGATTCTAAATTCTCCAAAACCTTTAAAGTTTACAAAATCAGAAATCCAATATGTTGTTTTATACTTGGGGAAAAGGCGGAGTACTGACTCAAAGGTTTTTGTAAAGTTTGTGTTATGAGTTGTGTCTTGTTTTTCAATTTCATGAACTTTGTGAATCAAATCCGACTCATTCTTTACCACCGATCGACTGTAGATCAGATTATCAGAAAAAGTCGCAATTATCACCTGATTACCTTGTTTCAGATGGAAGAGTCCTAGAAATGTTGCTATTTGGAGAGATAAAAAAAGATTAGTCCCTTCCATGGAAGCACTTCTATCCAATAGAATTAAAATGGCCGAATCCCGATCTTCAAAGTATTCGCGTATAAAAAGTTCACCAAGTCGCGATGTAACGTTCCAATCAATGAATCTTGTATCATCACCTAGATTGTACTTTCTTACTTCCCTAAAGTCCAGCCCACGGCCATGTTCTTTGGAAAAAGTATTACCCATTCGAGAATTTCTTTGTTTTTTCTTCGATTCCCATTCCAAAAGATGTAGTAATCTCTTGAGTTTTGCAGAAATCATTAGGGAACGTCTGTCACTTCTAGGATTCTTGAAGAAATAGACTTAACAGAAATATCTTCAGCGATTGCATCGAATGAAAGATGTATTCTATGGTTTAATACTTCGTAAAAATATTTTTGAATATCTTCCGGAATGATAAAATTTCTTTTAGATAGTAAGGCTTCTGCCTTTGCTATTCGAAGAAGTGCTAAACTACCTCTAGGACTTACGCCATGTCTGATAAAATTTTTTAACTGGGAATCAGAAGTGGATTCAGGTCGAGAATTTCGAATCAGTTTGATTATGTACTCTTCAAGCTTAGGTTCTACATAAACATACTGTATCGCTTCCGATATCCTTTGGAGATCTTTGGTTTGAATAACCTTTTTGGTTATATTTTTTTTATTTAAAATCGTACCATGTTGTTTTAAAATATTCAATTCTTCTGATTCAGTTGGATAAGTTACCGATACTTTGAATAAAAATCGATCTAATTGAGCTTCCGGAAGGGGGTAAGTTCCTTCTTGATCGATTGGGTTTTGAGTTGCGATTACAAAAAAAGGCCAACCAAGTTCAAACGTTTGGTCCGAGATGGTTACTTGCCTTTCTTCCATAGATTGCAAAAGTGCTGATTGAACTTTTGCTGGCGCACGATTGATCTCATCCGCAAGGAGTATATTAGTAAATACAGGACCTTTTCGAATCTCGAAGTTTGTTGTTTTTGGATTGAATATATTTGTACCAGTTAGGTCAGCTGGTAATAGATCTGGAGTGAACTGAACCCTCGAAAAATCTACATCGACAGCGTTAGCCAAAGATTTAGCGAGTAGAGTTTTTGCAAGGCCGGGCATCCCTTCTAAAAGAACGTGACCTTTCGTAAGAATAGCAATCAGTACTGGATCAATAACATTGCCCATTCCAGTGATTGAATGAGCGAGTTCAGATTTTAAACTGGAAATTTTTCCAGAAATTTCGTTTAACAGTTCTTCTGTTATTTGCATTGAGTGGCGGTTAGTTTAGGTTTTGGACTATCCAACATAAAATATTCTTTTTTGCCGTTGATAAGCCAACATCCCATTTTTCTTCCTTGGGGATCCACTGGACCTGTACCCAGAGTTTTCCCATCCTCGGTATATTCTGTTGCATCTTCTGCTGTTCGAATCACGATTCGTCTTTTCCCAGAAGGATAAAAGTAAGTGAAAGGAATACTCGGCTTAAAATTCAATTTTAGATCTTGTGTTTCCTCGTCAATTTTAACTAGCGAAAAGAAAAGTTTGCCATCGCCTAGTATGGTACCATTTTTGTCATAAATTTTGGCAGTTTCGAACATACTTTCGTTAGCCATAATTCCTTGATATCCAATCTGACCATTGTTATAGTAAAATTTCCATTCTCCCGATCGAGTGTGTTTTCTTGTTCCCGTTCCAAAAAGTTTTCCATCTGGGTAGTATTCTTTCCATATTCCTACCCGTTCGTATTTTATTTCCTGATTGTCAGAATCTGCTTTTTTGCCGTATCCACCTTCTGCGAGTATATTTCCTTTAGGTCCAAAAAATTTCCAAGCTCCAGATCTAACTCCCGCTACATAATTTCCTTGTGATTCGATAACACCGTCTTTATAATAATTAGACTCTGCACCTTCTTTTTCTCCATTTTGAAAAGAGACTTTAGTTTTGATTCCGTTGCCATCAGCGCCAAGGAAGTAGTATGTCCATTCACCATCTTCTTTACCTTCTTTAAAACTTCCCTTCTCGATCCATTCTCCCTTACTATTTTTCCTGTAGTATGAGCCATGTTTAAGATCGTTTTTGAATTCCGTTTCTGAAGTGATTATTCCTTGTTTGTCGAATGTTTTTGCCGTTCCTTCTTTTTTCCCATCTACCCAAGGCATTTCTGCTAATGTCTTTTGCCTGTTATCTGGGTCAGGTTTTCTCCAAATGCCAACTTTTTTTCCATCTACGTATTCGCCTGTTTGGTCAATAACAGATTTAAAATTTGGGTTTTCAGGAGTAGAACCAGGTTGTTCGAATTGTAAGTATTCTTCCCAAATTCCTTGTTTCGGGAGAGATTTTATTTTTGCTGGAGCAAATTTTGAAACCTGATCTTGAGTACAGTTTGTACCTCCGCATTCAGCCTTTACGGGACCAAATGCTCTGAGCTGGCCGGAGTTTTTAAATCTTTCCGTTCGTATCCATTGCCCTGATTTTAGGCTTAGTTCGAATTCTTGATCTCCCGATGGATCTTTTATCGAAGCTCCCGAACACTGGACCAGGAGGAACAAACCTAAGACAATACTGATTTTTTTCATGTTGCAATCCTTTCAAAAAGATGAGTCCGCTTCAATTTATTTATGCTAAGTAATTCCGTGGCAAGGGCATTTTTTCCGCCTGTTAATTTTTCTCCAAAAAATCTTGGAGGTAGAATATGGAATGCTCCCTCACCTTTCACGTAAAGGAGAGAGCGGTCGAGAGACGTAAGTTCGCATTCAAGTAAAACTTTTCTCTTTTCCTTTCTAATCGGCCAAGCACGGACTAAGAGTTCTTTCTCTACGGGTGTTGCTTTGTGAAATTTGAAGCTCATTGTATCTGTCATTACAATGTAACCAAGGTGGAAACATAAGGCACCCATTGCCTCGTCTAGGATTGTTGAAAGAATTCCACCATGAACAAATCCTGGTGCACCGTTATACAAGCGTTTGAAAGTATAGGGAAAATTGACTTCTCCCGTGTCATCATGAAATGTGAAATCTGCTACTAAGCCTAACGAATTATTTTTTCCGCATCCAAAACAGGTATCGTGATGAATTTCGTAGCCATGAGTAGATGCTTCCCTTAAATTTGGATCCATATTAATTCCTATAATACTAATTTATAAATTCTAATATTGTGTTTGCGACTACTTCAGGGTTGTCCATATGAAGATGGTGGCCACCTGGTAAAATAGTTTGTCTAAAGTTCTTAATCGCTTTTTTTCGTCTTTCAAAATTTGATTCGATAGGATATTCAGACGTATCACCTAATATTAGTAAAGTAGGAACTTCAATTCTTTCACAAAAGTTCACAATTTGGTCCTCTGTGTATCTATAAAATGAATTGAGATGTAATTTCAAATCTCGCCTTGGTTTTAATCCTTTAGAGGTTTTTTCAATCCCTCTCTCCATCAAAATTTCTGCCGAAGTTCTCTTCATTCCTCCAGCTCGCATTCTGACTCCAATGGCTGATTCCATATCAGGGAAGTAGGTTTCCCTTTTCCCTTTCGGATGTAATGCTTGTTTTATGGCTTCCGTTAGGATATCTGGTGCCGATTGTGCTGAATTTGTGAGTGGTCCAAGCGCTTCTATTAAAATTAGTTTTTCAATATTTAGAAGATTAGTACTAGCAACTAAGGTAGAGACTGCGGCTCCCATAGAATGTGCTAATAATATGAACTCGTTCAATCCCAATCCTTTTGCAATAGCAATAACTTCCAAAACATATTCATTAAAATAGTAGAAAGAATTTTCAGCCTTATGGCTGGACTTTCCATGTCCCGGAAAATCGAGAGATATAAATCTATAGTCTTTAAAAAAAGACGCCATAGGCTCAAATGAATTGGCATTATCCAGCCAGCCATGGAATGCTAGAATGACCTTCCCTTGAGGGTTGCCCCACTCTTTTCCTTCTATACGATGGAATTTAGTTTCAATTGTTAATGAAGACATATATCAAAGGGTGACTGTCTAGTACTCAATGTAAACACTATTCGTTACATATTCGACTTGCAATTAATCAGAAATTATGAACAATTTGAGGTATGTTCAGATTGTTTGTTTTATTCATCGTGCTGCTATTTAATCATTCTTTCGTCTACGCAAACGAAGCAAAGACAAAATTTTGCACAAGCTTAAAGGATTGCCGCGATAAGTACCTAGGAACTAGTATTCATAGAAAAAAAATAAATTTTCTAACAGATGCAATAGAAAATTATTCAAGTAAATTAAATGAAAATGAAAAAGCAGAACTTTATTTGGAAAGAGCCAGATCGATTGTACTCGAAGCTAGTGGTGACACAGGTTACAGAGGTGAGATTCAATTAAAAGTCACGCACAAACCAGAATATAAAAATTCGCAGATGCAAAAAGCAAAATCCGATTTAGATCTTGTGATTGGTCTGAATCAAAATCTAAGTGAGAGTAATAAGGCAAAGTATAGAGAAATCTACCAATTGTACGAATCTTCGCTCTAAACTTCGTTAATGTCCTCTTGAATCAGTCTTGAACCCGCTCGAAAGGTTAAATAACTCCAGGTCCAACTAATAAGAGTAGATACTTTATTCTTAAAACCGACCTGGTAAACAAGATGGACAAAAAGCCACCCAAGCCAACCTATCAAACCTTTTAACTTAAAGATCCCAAACTCCGCTACAGCATCGGTTCTACCAATGGTTGCCATATTTCCTTTGTCGAAGTATTCAAATTTTGTAATTGGTTTTCCCTTTACGCTTCGTTTTATGTAGTCGGCAACATATCTACCTTGTTGCATTGCGACAGGAGAAACTCCAGGTAACGGTCTTTCTAATCCCTTCGAAAAATTTGCAACATCACCAATACAGAAGACACCGTCTAACGATTCTACTCTGCAATATTCATCTACTACGATACGATGGGATCGGTCTTTTTTTAAATTTAGTTTTTGTGCCAATGGAGATGCCTCTACACCGGCAGCCCAAATAACCGTGTTTGTTTCAATTTTCCGATCTTTAAGAATGACTTCTGTTTTAGTAATATCTACAACAGGTGAATTTAAAAGTACCTCTACCCCCCTACTCTCTAATTTTTTTAAAGTAAAGGAGCTCGATTCTTCGCTAAAGTTACTTAGCAAACGTGGCCCTGCCTCTATCAGGGTTACCTTTGTCATTCCAGAATCTATCATCCTAAAATCTCTGCGAATAATGGTATGTGATAGTTCTGCAATGGAACCAGCTAACTCAACACCAGTCGGTCCTCCGCCGATTACAACATAGTTCATTAACTTTTTTGCTAACTGTGAATCACCTAAGAGCTCAGCTTTTTCAAAGGAAAGTAATATCTTCCTACGAATGGCAAGAGCGTCTTTTAAGTTCTTCAGTCCATAACTAAACTTAGGCCATTTTTGATTTCCGAAATAACTGGTCTGAGCACCGATCGCAATGATTAGAAAATCGTATGACAATTCGTAATTTTGATAAAAAACAGATTTTCTATCAAAGTTAATGTCATCAACTTCGCCCATAAGAATCTTCACGTTTTTATAGTTCGTTGTGATTGATCGAGATGGTATTGCAATATCTGCCGGAGATAACACTGCAGTTGCTACTTGATACAGCAATGGCTGAAACAAGTGATGGTTTCTTTTATCTATGACGGTGATTTCAAAATCTTTATGATTTGCGAGTGATTTGATTACTTGCAATCCTCCAAATCCAGCACCGATTATAACAATTCTTTTTTTGTCCATTTTACTTCCCTGTATCCAGATATTTTAGAAAATCACGAGCAGACTTCATTACCATGTTTTGAACCTTATCAAAGTCAGCTTCTGTTCCATAGTATGGATCTGGAACTTCCAGCGAATCTCCTTCTTTTGAAAAACTTCTGAAAAAGTGGATTTTACTTCTTTGTATAGGATTCATTGTTTTTGAGAGAACGTCTTGGTAATTTTTAGAATCCATCACGATAAGATAATCGAAATAATCTAAGTCATCTAGAGTAAGTTGCCTTGCTCTATGTGTTAATTCAATACCATAATTTTTCGCTATTTTTCTGGTTCTTATATCAGGTAGCTCACCAATGTGATATGCTGAAGTACCACAGGAGTCAACTTCAAAGTCAGCAAGGCGACCTTCTGAACTCAAAAGATTTAGAAATGCACCTTCGGCTGCTGGAGATCTGCAAATATTCCCTAAACAAATGAATAAAATCTTTATTTTTCTATCTTTCATTGGTAGAGGTAAATGAACTTTGTTCCTTCTTTTTTTAACCAGAGTTCTGCATTTTTATATGTTGGATAAATTTCGTTCACCAATTTCCAAAAGCTTCTGGAATGATTTTTCTCCAAAGTATGACAAATCTCGTGCACTATTAAATATTCAATAATGTCTGGTTTACAATGGACCAAAGCCAAATTGAAAGAAAGACGATTATCAAAAGAGCAACTGCCCCATAAACTTTTCATCGTTTTGATTCTTACATCCTTTACTTTGACATTCAAAACCTGCGCATAGTTCTGAATCTTTTTTTGTAAGAAATATTTTAAATAGCTTTCAAGAATGCGTTTGGTTGTTTTCTTTCTGTCCGATCGCTTTGAGACAGCAATTTGTAAAATACCTTTATTTGTATCGAGTTTTGTTTCGGATTTTGAGTCTGTGAATTCAAGTTTAAATTCTTCACCGAATAGATATATCGTTTCGCCAGTCTCATAAAGAAGTTTTGGTAAACTTGAGTTTTTTTCTTTGAATTTTGCAATCGTTGCTTTAATCCACTCAAGTTTTGATAGGACGAACGTATCGACGTAATCTTGAGAGATTCCTTTCGGAATCTTTATGATTACTTTGCCCGTGGGTTGAATTGATATTGAAAGGTTTTTCCCTCTAGAAATTTTTTTTTCTACTAAGATATCCAAATCCCTGTCGATTGAGAGATCAAATGACTCTTGAGGCTTTCGTCCTTTATTCATTCCGTTTATCTATAAAATCCAAATTTAGTAGTTTGGAAGCTGCTATTTCGATTGAATGATCTTTTATATTGATATAAGATTTAAAACCACTCGAAAAATTTGATGCAATATCATTAGAGGTTAAACCTCCTTGAGATTTAAAGCGTCCTTCAGAAAAAAATCTTCGATGATTCAATCTTAAATGGATCATCCAATTGTCAGAGAGTTTATATCCAAAATCCAACTGTGACATCCAACCAACGCCAAAATTGTCGGAGAAAAAGTTGATGGCTCTTTGGACATGGAAATCGCGTGTTTTAATGGATCCAAAAGAGGGCATAAAGTTAAAATCGACGAAAAATTTTTCTCCTCCAAAACGATAACCACCGCCATAAAAGACCTCCCAAAGATCATTTGAGAAGGTCAAACCTAGGCCAATCGGAGCATAAAAGACTGGGTTTGAATCTAAGAATTGGTTTACATCATAGAAAACATACTTGAAGTACGAATACCTCGCTCCACCTGAAAGAAAAAAGCCGGAACCTTGAAGCCAAGGGTTTGACATGGCTTCTCCAAAATAATAGCGTCCAAAAAACTCGGTCCGGTGTTCGTTGATCGTTGCTTTACCAATACCATCTGCAAAGTTTCGACTTCCGCTGAATACGGTAGCCGAGTCATTGTATGCCCAGTTCTTTGTATCAATTTTTGTCCCACGTTCTGTTGAAACTGTGCCAAGTGCAAAGTCCTCGTCTCTCGCTTTTCCTGCATTTTGATTCCATCCTGTAGTTTTGAACGAACCTCTAATTTCCCATTTATTCTTTAAAAAGGCACCATGGATTCCAAAGAGAGTAAAATCCCTTGTAAATGAAATTCTTGATCCACCCCGTATTCCTGACAGATTTGGATATTTATTTCCTGTTTCAAAAATGTATTCGCCACCGGAACGTTCTGTTGAGACGCCGAAAGTAGCTTCAGCCTCAAGATGGCTAAAAACAAAAAATAAAAGAAAAAAGATTAGGTAAAAAATATGAGCTTTTGGCACCATTCGTAGAATTCAAAACCCTAATTCTTTGTAAACATGATAATCAGGCGAAAAAAGATGCAAATAGTGCTCATAGAATATACAATTTTTTAGATAGTGCGTCTGTTCTAAACATGCCAACTTTAGGGTGAAATGATTTCACCCTAAAGTGACATAATTAATTTGACAAAGATTTCTCCGGAGTTTGAATGATTCAAATAAATCTAAATGAAAAAAAACGAAGATATAATTAGATTAGAAGAGGCTTCGAGACTTTTTGGGTATTCGCTTGAAGATTTTAAAGCGAAAGTATTTGAGCTGAAAATCCCTGGATGGAAAGCAGGCACCTTTAAGATTGAAACACTAAAAAAGTATTTCGATGAAGTGGCGGAGGAAAGTTTTGAATCAACTGTTATCGCAATCTCCAATCAAAAAGGAGGGGAGGGGAAAACTACAATCAGTTTATATCTGGCAGAAGCCTTAGCGGAAAATCATCGTGTTCTGCTTATTGATTGGGATCCGCAAGCCAATGCGACTCAACTTTTTTTAAAGGAGGAACCAATATCGATTTTGGACTATTTAGGTTATAGAGGTAACAAAGCTAAAAGTATAAATCCTTTGATTCGATCTGTTGGAGAAAATTTAGATCTTCTTCCATCTTCGCTTGATTTGGCTAACCTTACTACTCCTTATGAACGTGACGATTTTGAACTATTAAAGGAAGCAATTTTACCAGTAAGATCTAGATACGAATTTATTATAATCGATTGTCCACCTTCGCTCGGATTGATCTTAGAAAATGCATTAATTGCGGCAGATTATATTTTAGTTCCAATTCAAACTCGGGCTTTCAGTCTTCAGGGAATTCGAGATCTACATGAAACATTTCAAAAGATACAAAGAAAGGCGAACCAGAGGTTGAAATTGCTTGGTGCCGTTTTGAATCAATACGAAGGTCAGAAAGCGTTGTCAGGACTTTCTGAGGGAATAAAGAAATATTTCCCTGTATTTGAGTCAGTGATCTATCGTCGAGAATCAATACCTCAAGCTCAGGCAAAAATGTCGTTACTTTCAAAAATTGATAGTGTCACCATGAAAAGTTTTCGTGAATTGGCCAAAGAAGTGAAGGATAAAATAGATGTCCAAAAAAACTGAATTTCAGGCGCTTGATCTTATATCAGCTTATAGCGAAAAGAAGAAAAGTCCTTCTAGTATTGAGCTAGAATTGATTTATCCAAACCCCCTCCAGCCAAGAATTATTGGCAGAGATGATACTACCGATTTAGTTCCGTCTATGCAAAGGTTAGGATTGATTGAGCCTATACTTGTTAGAAAGGATAAAGGGAAATACGTGATCGTCGCGGGAGAGAGAAGGTTCCGTGCTGCCCAAAAACTTGGCTGGAAGGAAATTCCAGCAATCGTTACCGATGCGAATGAAGACATCTGTTATGAAATGGCTCTGGCCGAAAACGAAAAACGAAAAAATTTAAATCCATGGGAAGTAGGAAAGGCGATTCAATTTCTGCGAAAAGAAAAACGCAAAACTGCAGAAGAAGTGTCTTCGCTACTCGGTTATACTGAAAGGTATGTAAAACAGTTGAGTTCGATCGCCCGATTGGATCAAAAATCAGTAATGGAGCTAATGATTAGTGGCAAACCACTTTCGGTTAAAAACTTAGAAGAGTTATTAAAGAAGAAAGAAAATCGTGGGGGTGAAACGGTTTCACCCCAAACTAATTCTCCTCAAAAATTGACTTTAAACTTGTCCAAACTTTCAAACAGGACAAGAGAATTGTTTTTGAAAGAATTGAATGTCCTAAAAAGAAAGTATGGAATCGTAGAATAGAGGATAAATGAAAAACCAAAAAAAAATGAAAACCTTGGATGAGGTTGAAAAAGAACTGATAATCATTTTAGCGACAGACAAAAAGCCAAAATTTGATATATCTATCACACAAGTATTCGACTTCTTATCTGAGTCTATTGAGTCCTCAATCCAGAATCAAATCCAATTAACAAAAAGGACCGGTCTCAATAGAATACTTGGTAAATATAAACTTGCCAAATTATTTTCAAAAGGGAGTTACACAAAAGTAAATCAAATCCCCGGATTCCCTCCTAAAACAGATTTAGGCGACTTACATGCCGCAGAGTTAAGACTTAAGACTGCGATTACAGCCTTTAAATTACACTCTGGTCCATTTTCCGATCATATTGTGTTTGGAGACCTGGAAAAGAAACAATGGGAAAAAATTCACAGTATGTTGGCTTCTTTTTTGTTTTCGTATATTGAGTTATTCGGAGATGAAAAAATTCGTTACTTAAAAGAAAAAGAAATGAAGCGAGAACAAGCGTTTCAAGAAAAAATGGAAAGCCAACAAAAACATGTTAACAAATCCAAAGAAGGTAAAAATCATTACCCAAATAAAAAGTGGAAGAACAAAAAGAAACATTACCATCAAAAAAGTAACAAAAATTCAGGTGGAGATAAAAAATGAAAATTTCATTAGTTGTAGGAAGTCATCGTAAAAACTCGCAATCCTTAAAGGTTGCTAATTTTTTATCAAAACTTTTGTCCATTGAAGGATGGGATTCTGAGATATATGATCTTGGACTTGGGCAACTTCCTCTTTGGGAACCTTCAGCCTGGGAGAAGGAATCGGATCTAAAAAAACTTTGGATTGAGTTCAGCAGGGGATTGTCTGACTCGGATGGATATATTTTCTTGTCACCGGAATATAACGGGATGGCGAGCCCGGCGTTAAAGAATTTTTTTCTCTATCTCTCTGGAACCGATGTTTCACATAAACCTGCTTTAATTGTTACCGTTTCGAGCGGTATGGGTGGAAGTTATCCGAATGCGGAGCTCCGAATTTCAAGTTTTAAAAATACCAGAATGGTTTACATACCGGATCATGTGATCGTTCGACATGTCGAAACACTCCTAAATTCAGATAATCCCGAATCAAAGGATGATGAATGGATCCGTGGTAGGCTTTCTTATTCTACAATTATGCTGCTTGAATATGCAAAGGCACTCGTTTCAGTTAGGCAGAGTGGTAAAATCAATTTAAAGTCTTATCCATTTGGGATGTAATGATTTTGTATATTAATAGTGGGATGGTTAGATTTAAAAATAAGGTTAGAAAATAAGAAACCATCGGCCCACCCAATACATATGGATCAAATATATGCATCAAATGTATTACAAATGGATGCAAAAGGAAAATTGCCAAACTACGTTTTCCAATGTATTGAGCAATCATTCGTATTGAGGATGGGAGATATTTAGAAAAAATAGAAATGAAAATCATACCCCAAATCGGATAAAACAGATGGTGGTTTTTTAAATCGATGCCTTGAATACTTTGCGTTAATGTTATACCGATAAAGATGCAAAATAAAACACTAAATCCAAGAATATCCTCCTTTTTTCCCTTCAATTTTAGATCTTTCCAAGCTAATCCCAGGTAGAAGAAAAATACATAGTTAAAAATGGAAATGGAATGATATTCCTTTGGAAGGTAACTATCAAAAAATCCAAGATTAGATGTTAGGTTTGCCAAAAACGAGACTGTTAGAAAGGTCCAAAAAAAATTGGATTTCTTCAGTAAGTCGGAAAAAAAATAGAAGAGGATATAGAACTGAATGAGCAATGGTACAAAATAGTATGGAGTGAAGACTTTTCCTAAAAGAAGAAATTTGAAAAATTCTGTGAAGCTATAGCTTTGATATTTCAAAAAGTAGCCGAACAGTGACGCAAAAAAGTAAGGTATAAAAAGATTTTTCAGCTTCGATTGCCAATACCCATTTTTTTTGTTTAGAAACATAGCGCTTATAAATATAAAACTAGGAACAGAAAACCGACAAATATTAGATAAAAAGAGAGTGATACTGGTAACTATAAAATCCTTAGGATGAAAAAAAGCAAAGTAAGAGTGAATATGGATTATGACGATTGCAGTCATAGCAAATCCACGTATTGTATCGATGCTATCTTCCCGGCCCGAATGTTTCGTAGTTTCTAAACTTGGAAAAGACAGATTCCATAAAATTAGGTAAACTCCGTACGTTCCCGCTAAAACTAGTCCAACTAGTTCCCATTCCATCATTTTCATCCTCTAAATGCCTTATTTTTTGCAAAGATTCACTCTTGGAAAGGAAAATGAATTCAGATTTGGTAGTTTTTTGCCAAAAATAGATATAGGAGCATTCTTAGAATGAGTAAAATCACCATCACGGCCAACAGACAAATTTTTAAAGAAGGTGAAATGAACAATTCGATGTTTATTATTCTTCAAGGCAACGTGGAGATTTTTTTTACTGTTAATAATGGTCAGACTAGACTTGCTCTAATGAAACCTGGTGACTTCTTTGGAGAGATGGCACTCTTTAGTTCCAATCCTAGAAGTGCGACGGCTAGAGCGATAACTAACTGTGAATTGGCGGTGATTGAAAGTAAACAACAGTTGGAAAACTTTTTGGTCAAGAATCCAAAGTTCGCAGCAAAAATGGTGTCGATCATGGCCGATCGTTTGGCAAAAACAAACGAACTCCTGATATCAAGTATGGAAAACGCAGTTGCTAAGAAGATAGAGTTCAGTACGGATGCAAAAAAGGTTAGTGTAGATGATATACAAGAAATTCAAGACATCTAACTAACCATATATTGATGGTAAGTTTTTTCGTATTAACATAATTTCAATAAAAGGCGCATAGTTTAAAAGATTTTGAATACTAACGATTTGATTTTCTGCTTCTAAAAACTCGGTCAAAAGCTCCAAAGTTTCTCTAGGATCAAGCTCAGATATATTTGGGAATTCTGGATGGCCAACTAAATTAAACTCAGACACGAGATTTTGATCCATTAGTTCTTCTTCACTGAGTGTTAACAATTCTTTCCAGTTCATATCAATCTAAAAACAATCCTTCTGACTCATCGATTTTTGTTTGGATCATGGATCTAAATCTGTCCTGAGTATCTCGAAACTCGTTCTCTGATTTAATTGAGAATTTATCCAATATTTCAGGCTCGATTGTAAAATAATTGCCTTTTCCTTTCCCCATGTTGGCGAGTATATCACTTAGATAAATAATCTCGCAAATTATTGTGTTACTTGTTCTGCATTGCCATGGTTTGTGGTGGAATTGAATCGCGTCGAGAATTGCGTCAGGGAAATTCCATTTTTTTGCTATCATAAATCCGATTTCAGAATGTGAGATACCGAGGGAATATTCCTCGACCCACTCTGAAATTTCATGTTTGTTTTCGCTTTGTAAAACACGAATTTGGTTGATCAGACTTAAGTCGAGTGATAAAAGAACCATTCTGCCTAGATCATGAAGAAGTGCTGAAACGACAGAGACTTCCATATACTTATGTAAATCTTTCCTTTCATCCAATAAAAATCGTGCTACCAAACTTGTCTTGTATGAGTGCGTCCAAACGGCTAGTTGTTTTGGGTACTTCGAATTTAAAATTTTTTTTGATCCTAAAGCCAAAAATATTGATTCCAAGTTTTTTAGGCCAATCCTCTTCAAAGCATCCAAAATGCTGATTGTTTTACTGTGAGATCCAAAGAGAGGAGAGTTCGCAATTTTTAAAACTTCTGCAGTCGTTGCAGGATCTTTTTCTACTTCTTTCGATATTTCAGACCATTCAACATTCGGTTTTGTGCAGATTGAAATCAATTTTTGAATAAGTGCTGAAAGGGGAGGGAGGCTGTCTACTTCTCTACAAATCAATTCTCTTATATCTCTTTGAGTTTCCTGAGAAATAATTCTCTTCGGGATTCGTATGACGACTTCTGTGTCATTTTCAGAGGTTATAAGTTCAAAAAATCTATTTTTAACTCCAGAGTTTCGAAGCAGAATATGAATCAGTACGATCCCAAGTCCAGAGCTTTCCTCGTTGTCCACTGACTCTCTGTAGGCATCGTTGATATTTTTAAATTTTAAGGAAGACTCAACTCGGGTATCAATTCTGTGTTTTTCTTCCATAAGAATTTTCGCATTGTTTCGAACGGAAAATTGGATATGATCCGCAAAGTTTATTGCCGTAAGCCAGACTTTGTATGAAGTTTTTTCTAGGGATTGGAATACTCTTTTTCTAAAATGTCCAAATTCTTCTTTAAATAATGGAATCCCTTTCGTGTAATCCTTTTCATTTTGGATGTCCAGATTTTGTTCTAAAAAAAACACGCGTTTGCCGTTCGCTTTACATCCATTTACCAAAAGTTCGCTTAATATCGTAAACAGAATCTCGTGCAGGAATTCTAGGGAGATGCTTCGGACAATTCTGCCAATCCATACATCCAAACCAGGACAGTCCGATTCTGAAAAATGGACATATTCCTTGGAAATGGGCTTACCAGAGACAAAATCATCTTGGAATTTTAGGAGTTCCGTATAAGGCATCTATACCCTTTTTGAACGATGTTTCCGATTTTGGAAACCGAATTTTTTATTTTGAATTTTGCCAAAAAATACCGATACTTACTCTATGGAACTCTTAAGAAAACTGCTCTCTACTACCTTTGTAATCTTTTTAGCTATCAATTCGATTCAATCGCAAGATTCCACATCGACTAAGCCAGGAACAGATGGTGATTTGGAAAATCACGATGCAAAGGAAGGAAAGGATAAAGAGCTCTATGAATACTATTATAAGACCCGACCTGCAAACTTTCCGGTAAGTAAGGCTAAATTAGAATACAATCTCATTAAAACTTTAAAAAAGGAAATCTTGAGCAGGGACTATTCCAAAGAAAGTGTAGAGGCGACTAAAAAAATAGACGCAACTAACATTCAATATGAGAGAGTTTACCGGGAGAGTAGATGGGTTAGGGGTTTCATGAATGAGAACACCCATTTAAATTATTCAGAATTTATGTATATTGCAAAACATGATAAATATATGGTGTTTATGACTTTTGACACCAATCCAGAGTCCTATCTCCAACCCGCAAGGCAGGCTCAGATCGTATTTAGCGGGAAGGATAAGTTTGAGATAGTAATCCCCAAGCCCTGAATAGCAGACTAAGACCTGTTAATATTAGAAAATAAACCAATCCGATTCTAAAAAACCTCTCCAGATTATCTAAAAACGGAGGGGTTTCTTCGTTCCCTTTGATCGTAGTAATCGCAGAAGTCCGTCCGAAAATTGATACTTCTTTTCGAAAAATCTCGATTGAGTCTCCGAGTTTGAGTTTTTTATAAATGGAGTAGGGGATCTTTTCTGTGGCTTCAAACAGATTTCCTGTACTGAGACCAAAAACATAATTACATTCGTAAGCAATTGGAAACTGTCGTTTGATTCGAGATAACTCTTGAATTGACCCAAAACTACTATTTTCGGCAATTTTAAGATGTTTGTATTCGTGTTTTAATTTTTGGTTTTGAGTACGAACTGTAACGTATAGAATCGAAACAACAACAAACGATACAAAAACAGTATTCGCCACCCAAATGGGAATACGTTTTGACATCTACTGTTTTGAAGACTCCTCATAGGATTTGATTGCTTCTTCTCTATCTTGGAAAAACTGAAATGCATTGGAAAGTCCCAAGAGATGAAATACCTGTAGTATAGAACTTGTCACTCCAACTAGTGCCATTTCTTTATTTCGTTTTTGGAGATTCATCTTTACATCCAGGATCATACGAATTCCTAAACTTGAAATGTATCTCAATTCAGAAAAATCTAAGATTAAAAACTTTCGGTCTTCTCCTATCATCTCGTCTAGGACGGTCTGAGTGATTTTATCTAGAGGGCCTGATTCCATACGTCCTTTGATTTGTACAATCACAGTGCCGTTCAATCGTTTCTGTTCTATTTCATATGGTAAATCTTGCATGGACTATCCTCTATTGTTTGGCACAACTACAGCCAACTTCTCTTTCGCCAATCGAATGGTAGCCTTCGAAAAGGGCGGGAATGGATAGTGTCTTTCTGTGAGCGAATCCACAGCTATGCCTCCATTCATTTCCGAGACAACTTCCACTTCATCGAAAGCCCTAAAATCTGCCAAGGAAAACTCTATCTCTGGAGATTTAACTCGAATCTCTCTTGCATATGCTTGGAAAAAACGCTCCTTTTTATCAAAATTAGGAAATCGTTTTGGTGAACAGGAACTGATCCATCCTGTCGACCCGGCACCTGTGTAGATGAGCAATCCAGAGCATTTTTGTTCCTCTTTTTGGTTTTGATAGGATATCCAGTAGCGCGAAGTTAAATCTGGGCTGTTGTTTCGGATGGAAAGTTCGCAGACCGCGGGAACCGTATGAATTTTTTTCCCATTTGGATACTGAATTTCTGTTTCGAGCAAAGACCATTCTTCGATATTTACAGTTTCAAAGTTATTTTGAACGACATATTCGAGATCTTCGGCAGTAAAGCCAAGCAGAGCTCCTACGGAAGTTTCGGGGTCTGAATTGCATCCAATCAGAGGACGATTCCCAACTTGGTGTGCAACATAGGTAAAGTGGTTATCGCCTCCATGCGAAACAACTAGATCGATTCCATCTAATGGATCAGTGGGATCAAAATTTTCGCGGAATACAAAGGTTGCATTGGGGAATACTCTTGTTTGCAAAAAATTTCTGGATTGGATTTGTCTATTATGAGACTCTAAGGTCCGTTTGAACACTTGAGGTTTGTCTTTTGTGACTTCTTTGTATGCCTGAAGAGAGCCATAAATTTCCAAATCCAATTCGTATTTGGTTCGTTTGAAAACAACAAGTACCTGTTTAAATTTTGAATTGGACATGAGATTTGTTTGAAAATCCAATTTTCCTTAGGAAAATAAAGGTTTTTTTGAAAAAACTTGCGTTTTCTTAGGAAATTTAAAGAAAAATTGTATCCAAATTAAATTTCGTCTTGTACCAAATCAGGTAGTTTTGTAAATAATGTTAAACCGTTAAATGGTTCAGAGGAAAATCAAAGTATGGCAACAACACCTACACCAATGAAGAAATCCGAAATGCTCGGCGAACTTGCTGAAGCAACAGGTATGACAAAAAAGAATGTATCTGCATTTTTGGATTCTTTTGTTGAATTGGCATATAAAGAAACAAAGAAAAACGGAGCCTTCGTAATTCCAGGACTTGGAAAGTTAGTGAAACGAAATCGTCCAAAGAGAAAAGGAAGAAACCCAGCAACTGGTGAGACTATCCAAATTCCTGCGAAGACTGTTGTCAAATTCACACTTTCAAAGACTTGCAAAGACGCAATCGTTCCACCTAAAAAGTAATCGTATAACCCAGGTGTTCCCACCTGGGTAATTTACTTATGGAGAAGCAGCCCTTTCCCTTTGATCCTTTCGTCGACTCTTTGCTCGGCGAAAAGATTCTTGCCGTCTGGCAGTTGGATCACCACTCCAAAGATAAACTTGAGACATCAATGCTTCGAGCTACCAATTTAGCAAAGGAACAGATTTGTTTTACGAGTAATGCCAACAAACAGGTGCTAATGGTTTCTTACCCCAAAGAATTTCGAGAGAAAATCAACTCTCAAGATTATGACTCTATCGCCAAAAGAATCTTTGAGATTGCTATCGGTAACGATGAAAAACCACCTGCACTTGATATTGCTTTAGAGCTTCTAGAATGGTTGTTAACTGGTTTTGATTTGGAAAATGTCGTAGAACAATCTCTCTCAAAAATCTTTGGCGTTCCATTTGGAATTCCCTTTCTCGAAAGAGTCCGCGCCGAATATATCAAAGAATTAAGAGGCTGAAATTTTTATTTCTTGTCAAAAATTGAACTAAGTTCAAACATTGAGCCATCACATCCTCGGATTCAAAAATGACAACTCGAAATATCTACAAATGGGGTTCTCCTGAAATTTCAGAAGCACTTCCGGCGCACACTCTTAGTTTTCTAAACTCCCAATTCCAAGTATCTCCCGAGTTTAAGAACTCTCTTCCAAAAGGTGAAAAGACTTTAAGTTCATTAAAAAAAGTAAAATTAAGCAATGGTATTCTTGCTAACATCCGTAAGATAGTTGGAAAAGAAAACTTATTGTTAGACGATGAGAACCGAGCAAAACATTCGATCGGTAAATTTTATACAGAAATCTTGAATGCTCGATATGGAAAGGTAGAAAATACAGTTGATATAGTTGTTAAACCAGGCTCCCAGAGGGAAGTAGAAGAAATTTTAAAGTTAGCAAATTCCGCGAAGATCCCAGTTATACCTTTTGGGGCAGGTTCCAGTGTCACAAAGGCTCTCCAAGCACCTAAGGGCGGTATTTCGCTGGATTTATCTAAAATGAATAAAGTTTTGGAACTGAACTCCGTTGATTGTACAGTTACAGTGGAAGCGGGTATTTTAGGTCCAGACTTAGAAAGTTTTTTAAACGAGAGAGGTTTTACTTGTGGGCATTTTCCGCAGTCTTTTGAGTTTTCCACTGCGGGCGGTTGGGTTGCCGCAAAAGGAGCCGGGCAAGCATCTACAGGTTATGGAAAGATCGAAGATATTTTGCTTTCACTGACAGCAGTTTCACCCAATGGAGTTTTTGAATCGAAAGCCTATCCTGCTGCGTCGATTGGTCCGGATCTTTATAAGATTTTCCTCGGTTCTGAAGGTATCTTTGGTGTGATCACAAAACTTACTTTGAAAGTGAGAAAGTATCAAAAAGAAAATTCGGCAAAAGGTTCCTTTATTTTTAAAAACTTTGAAAAAGCGGTACAAACTATGCGCGAGGTAATGCAGGCAGGCTTTGGCAAACCTCATTTCTTTCGAATTCAGGATCCTGAGGAAACAGATATCTCCTTTCGAATGAGTGGTCTCGCAAATGGGAAAGAAGATTATTTTCTAAGATGGATTGGATATAAACCTAACGAACGTTCACTGATGCATATAATAGTGGATGGAGATCCCGACTATTCTAAGTTTGTTTTAAAGAAAATTAAGAAAATAGCAAAACGGAATGGAGGATTTTCTACAGGAGAATCGCCCGTAAATAAATGGCTCCACCAAAGGTATTCTAGTGCGTATCTAAGGGACTATCTTATGGATGAAGGGGTAAGGATTGATACATTAGAAACTGCTGTTACATGGCACGAATTGCATAAACTTTGGGAAAACACAAGAAAATACATCAAGAGCTTTGAAAGAACCTCTTGTATGGTCCATATTTCCCATGCATATGAAACAGGAGCGAATCTTTATTTCATTTTTCTAAGTCCCATGAAAGGAGAAAGTTTAGAGTCCAAGGAGTTTGAATCCTTTCACAAAGGATTGATTGACACGATTCATAAGAATGGTGGTTCTCTTTCTCACCACCATGGAATTGGCCGGATGTTATCACCTTGGATGGAATCAGAAGTGGGTATAGAAGGTTTACGTATTCTCCAATCTCTAAAAAAAATCTTCGATCCGAAAGGGATTATGAATCCTAGTGGAATGCTAGGTTTAAAATAATGGGAGTTTCCGAACGTAAAAAAAGGGAATTTGAAAAACGAGAGATTGCCATAGTAAATTGTGCAATTAAATTGTTTCAAAGCAAACATCCAAGTTTAGTAAAGATGGATGATATCGCAAAACAATTGGAAATTGGTCGTGGCACTATTTACCTTCATTTCATAAGTAAAGATGATTTGATGGCCAAAATTCAATATGAAGACTACGTACGACTACGCGGACGTTTGGAAAAAGCTTTGGTAGAAAAAACGGGATTGGAAATGGCGAGAAAGGCGATCCGTGCCTATATAGAACACTGTCTTGGCGATAAACATATGTATTTGGTCGCAAAACAATGTGGGGACTCTTTAAATCTAGACAATGTTTCCGAAGAAGTCAAAAAGCTACTGATTGATGAAAGAAATACCCGCCTTGGTATTTTAGAAAAAATTTACAAACAAGCTAAATCTGAAAATTCGGTGAATGCAAAAGGTGCATATCCGAATGTAGCAGTTGCTTGGGGTATGATTCGAGGAGCCGTTGAAGTTTTATTAGATGGTCATTTCCAAAATGAAATAAAGAGCGAAAAGACCTATTTAGAATCAATTGAGCATGTTTTGTTTTATGGATTATTTTCTGGCTCAAAGGAGAGATAACACTTATGAAAATGAAAGTTGTGATGAATCCAGTTTCTGGAGGAGGGGCCTCGATCCGTGTATGGAAAAAGGTAGAACAGGTATTAATCGAAAATAAAATTGAATACGACTGCGAATCTACCGATACAAATAAATCCGCCAAGTCTATTACAAGTGAATCCATCAAAAAGGGATTTAAATGGATTCTTGGGATTGGTGGTGATGGAACTCTTTCTAATATCGTAAATGGATTTTTCGAAAATGGAAAATTGATCCGTAACGATGTGGTTTTTAGTCCTATTCCCGCAGGTAGAGGAAACGATTTTGTAAAAACTGTCAATGTTCCCAGAGATCCTAAGAAGGCGATCAAACAGATATTAGCAGGTGAAACCAAGTCGATCGACTTGATTTCAGTGGATTATACAACAAATGATAACAAGAGAGAACATTACTATTGTCTTAATCTTGCAGATTTTGGAATGGGAGGAGAGGTCGTATATCGCGTCAATCGCTCCCGATTGTCAAATATCCTGGGAGGGAAAGGCGTTTTTTTACTCTATTCTCTTATCTGCCTGTTTACGTATAAAAACAAACGCATTCACTTAAAGATTTCTGATTATGAAAAGATATCCGAAAAATCGCGTATTGTTGTTTGCGCAAATGGAGAATTTGCTGGTGGCGGGATGTGGTTTGCACCTAAGGCAAAATTAGATGATGGGAAATTTGATTTCTTAGCGATACAAAACGTTTCGATCTTCGAGACACTTCTAAAATTTGGGAAATTGTATCGTGGGAAAGTTTCTGAGGATGCTAAAGTGATATCTAAACAAATTTCGGAACTGACAGCTGAATCAGATGAAGATGTCTATATAGATGTAGATGGAGAAAATATGGGTAAACTCCCTGCAAAATTTAAAATCATCCCGAAAGTCATAAAAATAAAGTGTTAAACTAATGTTAAATCCAACAAAATTAGAAAAAGAGCGAACTAAATCAATTCGAAGTGAATATGATATCGTCATCGTAGGTGGTGGCATAACAGGTGCTTGTGCACTTTGGGATGCAACACTCAGAGGATATTCCTGTCTTCTTGTAGAAAAAAATGATTATGCTTCTGGCACGAGTCAAGCAACATCGAAATTGATTCATGGAGGTCTTCGGTATTTAAAAAATCTAGAATTTTCTCTTGTGAGAGAATCATTACGTGAAAGAAAATACTTAGCAAAAATTAGTTCTCATGCGGTTAGTCCGCTTGGTTTTATTATTCCCATAAGGTCAATTTGGAAGCGGATTCAATTGTTTTTAGGGATGGAATTGTATAATCTGTTATCGTTTGATAGAAATCATGATTTACACTCTGACAGTGCCATTCCTAAATATAGATGGAATTCGAAACTGGAAACACTTTATAAAATTCCAAATCTAAATAAAAAAAGTCTTTTAGGGAGTTTCCAATATTATGATTATGCAAATATAAACCCTGAAAGACATACTTCAGAGTTTATTTTTTCCGCAAAAGAAAAAGGTGCTCACGCCTTTAATTATATGTCGTTAACGACTCTAAAAAAACAAAACTCTGGTGGATATACAATAGGCATCAAAGATAATCTGACAGGCCAAGAGAAATTACTTTCTGCAAAAGCAGTGATCAATTCAACAGGACCCTGGGCTGATTTTATTGAAAATATACTTGGAGTCCATACAAATTTGAAGATAGTTCGTTCGAAGGGTATACATGTTGTCGTACGGAAAATTGTAGGTAATGAAACAGTTGTTCTTGAGAAGAAAGATGGCTCTCATTTATTTGTGATACCTTGGAGAAACCGGACAATAGTTGGCACTACTGACACTGAATTCACCAAAGTTCCAGACGATTTTTCCGTTACCCAATCTGAAATTAAAAACTTATTGGATGAAGTTAATTTTAGTTTCGGGTATTCAAAACTAAAATTAGAAGATGTTGAGTATTTTTACGGTGGACTTAGACCACTTGTTGAAGATTCGAATTCAAATGAAGGCACCTATTCTGCTTCCCGTAAAGCGGAAGTTGTTCATTACGAAAGTTTTGGATACCCAGGGTTTTTCTCTGCTTTGGGAGGGAAGTATACTACTAGTAGGTCTGTCGCAGAGAAATTACTGAATCAGATTGATAGTTTTTTTGGTAAAGTAGAAAGTAAGTGTCAAACTAAAGAAGAACCAGTATTAGGTGGAAGATATAAAGGCCATAAAGAACTAGTTTCTCTAATTGAATCAAAGTACCCTAAATTAAACGGGAAAAAAATTGAAACGCTTGTAAGTCGGTATGGTTCTACCGTCTATCGCATATTAAATTTGAATGGGCAAGCAGAATATCCTTTGCCGAACGGAGAAGTTTACTTTGAAGAAGAGATAGAGTACATAGCTTTAAATGAGGATATCATTCATTTAACAGATTTTTATTTTAGAAGGTCTGGGTTTGGTACAGTTGGTAAACCGACATCGGATTGTACAAGTCGAGTGAACCAAAAAATCTCAAAACTACTTGGTTGGAGTGCTTCAAGACTGAAGGAAGAAGAAAAACAAGTGAACTTAAGATATAAATGGGCTTTGGACTAATGTCCCGCTTAGAACTGAAGATTCCAGAGGCAGAAATTTACTCTAGTCAAATTCAAGTGCGCATTAGTGATATAAATTTTGCGGGACACTTGGCCCACGATGCCATCTTGAGTTTGGTGCATCAAATTCGTGCAGAATTCTTCTTTAAAAATGGTTGGACCGAAGTTGACGTGGAAGGGAAGGGGATTGTCATTTCAGATGTTGGTATCGTATACAAATCAGAAGCTTTTTTCCCAGATATACTCTTCGCAAGAATGTTCGTTCACGATATCTCAAAAAAATCATTGGATTTTTACTACCAGTTGCTTCATTCTGAAACAAAAAAAGAAGTGGCAGTGGCAAAAACGGGTATTGTATTTTTTGACTATTCGATTCGTAAGCCATGTTTAATCCCCGATACTTTTTTAGCTGCTGTAAGTAAATGAGAATATTTAAATAAACTGTATTGTTTGCCAGAAAAAATTAAAGAGAACTATCACCTCCATTTTTAATTTTTGAAAGAAAAAGAGATAGAAAATATCTCTCTTCTTCTTCATACAACAGCTCTCGGTTTCCTTGGGTTGTATTTAAAGTTCTAGATTGATTGAACTTCGAATTTTGGAAAGTTTCAAAAAAGCTCAATCCGAATCTGCCATATTCGGATCGAATCCATTGCATCAATTGAGATATAGTTTCTTCATTTCGATTCTTTCGAGTCGGGTATTCTAAGATAAAACGAAGCAGTTCTTGAATTCCTATTCTCTTCGTAACACTTGTTCGAAAGATTGGCGGAAGGCCTTGCCCCGGCAGAATGTCTTTTATAAATTCTAAGGTGGACTGGAGCATATGATAACTTGAATTGGCGAGGGATTCTTCATCGCACTTATTTATGATGAATGCATTTGGAACTTCCATAATGCCAGATTTCATAAATTGAATCTGATCACCACCTAATGGTTGCAAAACCAAAAAGGATAGATCGGAAATAAGAGATACTGCAATTTCATTTTGTCCGATTCCAACCGTTTCAATAAACACATAATCAAAAATCTCTCGCAAAAGTCGAATCACATGATATGTATAAGGATTGAGGCCACCAAGTTGAAGCTGAGATGGCTGAGAGCGAAAGTACAATCGATTATCTCTTCGCGGAAGTGTTACTCTAGTTCTGTCACCAAGGATAGAACCTCCACTAATATTGGATGTGGGATCGATTGCAACGATTGCCATTTTTTTATTCGGTGCAAATTCTAAAAAAGTTCGACAAATCTCACCTAACAAGGATGATTTTCCGGCACCCGGAGTCCCGGTGAGACCTATAGTGAGCGAGTTATTTTTGGAAGTTCTTTTCCTTCTTAACTCAGCAAAGAGAGATTCCCTAAAATTAAGATTGTCTGTTGATTCTATTTTGGATATGAGTTTTGCTACTGGATATTTTTCTCCGAGGATAGCATCGTCGATGAGTTGTGATAATTCTGTATTCATATTCTGTCTGATTGGTAGGGCTAATAGCGATCGATAACAACGATCGAAAGGTCATCTTCAAAAGTTTCTCTGTTTGAAAATGATTTTAGTTCATTCAAAAGTTTAGGCAAAAGTTCTTTAGTTTCCGTATCTTTTTCTTCAATCAGAAACTCCTTCCACCTATTTGTTTCGAAAGCGATATCCGATTCATTAAACGTTTCTATAATGCCATCAGTAAAAATAATCATTCGATCACCGTGCATAAGCTGACTTTTGCCTAGCAAAAAATCTCGCTTTTTAAAATCGTAGTTTATTCCAAGTGCTGCACCTGAGGTTGTAAATTCTAAAAACTCATTAGTACTTCGCCGGTGTATTAAAATGGGCAGATGACCAGCGTTTGAATATTGGAACTCTCCAGATTCTTGATACAAACGAACTATCATAGCGGTCGCAAACATTCCGAGAGCCCCTCGTTCCGATACGGCTTGGTCCATTACTCTGAGAATTTCAGTCGGATCGTAGCCTAATTGTGCCGTATATTGTGTTACCATTTTAATCACGGATGCTAAAAAAGCACCTGGTACTCCGTGACCCGATACATCTGCCATATAAATATCTGTATATTCCTTCATTTGAAAAAAGTCATAGTAATCCCCACCAACTTTATCCATAGGTACGTACAGACTGTTAATTTCATAACCAGGTAGGGTAGGGGGTGAAGCTGGCAATAATTTCTTTTGAATTAGCCTGGCAATATCTAACTCACGTTCTATGGTATTATTTCGTACTTTAAGTAATTTATGATAGGATTTAATTTGAAGAGCAGTATTTACTCGAGCAAAGAGTTCTTCTTGATTAAAGTTCTTAGGTAAATAATCATTAGCACCCAGTTGAAATCCCTTTACGATATCAGTAGAATCTTGCATGGCTGTCACAAGAATAATCGGTAATTCAACTTGGGATTGAGTTTTTCGGACTTCACTGAGAACTTCAAGTCCATCCACAACTGGCATAACGATATCCAGAATTACAAGATCAGGTTTATTTTTTTTTATTTTTTGTAGGGCAAATTGACCATCGGAAGCGTCGTCGACTTGAAAGCCATATTTACGAAGGATGTGGACGATCATCTTGCGGATGAGGGAATTGTCCTCAACCACAAGAATTGAAAAATCGCCAGGATTCAAAATCTAAACCAACGCAGGTTCTTTTGAAATGATGTCGATTACTTTGTTCATGATCGACATCAGATCATAATCTTTTGGAGTAAAGATCTCTCGAATTCCCATTTTTTTGAGTTCGTCGAAATCAGACTCTGGTATGATACCGCCAATTACCACTGGTATCTTTGCTTTGTAGTGAGTTAGTTCATCAAAGAGTTGTTTTACGATTTCTTTATGTGATCCAGAAAGAATAGAAAGTCCAATGACGTCCGCGTTCTCTTCTACAGCCGATTGTACGATATCTTCTGGAGATAGACGAATCCCCGAATAAATCACATCAAATCCGCTGTGTTTAGCTGATACAGCAATCATTTCTGCCCCGTTTGAGTGACCGTCTAATCCTGGTTTACCAACAACAATCTTCGGCCTGTGGCCTTTTGATTTTGTAAAGTCTTCTACCTTTTGTCGTACAGTGGCAACCTTATCTTCACCGAGGAACAGCTTTTGTCCATCCACACCAGTTGGAGGATTGTATTCACCGTAAACTTCTCTGAGAGCGTCCGCCCATTCACCAGTTGTTACCAAAGCTTTTGCACAAGCTATAGAATAAGGCATTAGGTTTTTTCCATCTTTTGCAGCGGCTTTTAGTTCATCTAAAGTCTTTTTAGCAAGATTTGCATCCCTTCGAGACTTTACTTCGCCTAAAACACCTAATGTCTGTTCTGCAGATTTCGGATCTACTTTAAAGACACCTCCATCGGAATCCGTCATCAGCGGTGATTTTATACCGTCTGTCCATTTGTTTTTGCCGACAATGATGAGTTCGTTGCTATTAATTTTGGAAAGTCTTTCGGTTTGTGATTTCACAAGCTGGGACTTCATATATCCGTTTTCTATGGCAACAAGGGCACCGCCCATATCCAAGATCTTTTGAATTTCAAGTTTAGCTTCTTCTTTTAGAGCTTTGACTTTTCCTTCAATGACTTTGCTACCTTCAAAAATATCAGGATATTCTAATAGATCCGTTTCATACGCAAGGACTTGTTGGAGTCGTAATGACCACTGTTGGTCCCAAGGCCTTGGCAAAGAGAGTGCTTCGTTCCAAGCAGGAAGTTGGAGGGCACGGCATCTTGCCTTCCTTGACAAAGTGACTCCTAGGGATTCGATGAGGATTCTCCATGCATTGTTCTCCGGTTGTTCTTCGGTAAGACCGAGTGAGTTTACTTGAACCCCATAACGGAACACTCTGTACTTTGGATTTTTAACATTGTATCTTTCTTTTGTGATTTCCTCCCACATCTCAGTGAAGGCACGCATTTTACACATTTCTTCTACAAAACGAATCCCAGCATTCACAAAGAAAGAAATTCGCCCAACACACTGCTCAAACTCATCTGCGGTAAAACAATTTCGTTCTTTGATGGAATCCAAAACTGCGATAGCTGTTGCGATCGCAAAGGAAAGCTCTTGGACCGGTGTTGCTCCCGCTTCTTGTAAATGATACGAACAGATATTAGATGGATTCCATTTTGGTATGTTGTGCAAACAGTACTCATACATATCAACAATGATTTTCATGGAGTCTTTAGGAGGGTAGATATAAGTCCCCCGTGCCAGGTATTCCTTGATCAAATCATTTTGAGTTGTTCCATTGAGTTTCTCCAGTGGAACTTTCCTTTCTTCTGCGAGTGCGATGTAAAGGGAGAGGAGCCACATAGACGTTCCATTGATCGTCATGGAAGTGTTCATTTCCTCAATCGGGATTTGGTCGAAAAGAATCCGGAAATCTTCTAGAGAATTGATGGGAACTCCCACCTTCCCGATCTCAGGTCGAGAGACCTCGTGGTCTGAACTGTAACCACACTGGGTTGGCAGGTCAAAAGCGATAGAAAGACCTGTTTGGCCTTTCGAAAGGTTCTTACGGTAGAGCTCGTTTGAGGCTTTTGCGTTTGTGTGACCTGCATACGTCCTAAAAATCCAGGGTTTGTCAGGGTTTGCCTGACCTTTCTCGTCTACGAGAAGGTAATCTTTTTTATCCGTGGACATTCTTTGCCTCGTTTTGTGAAATTCTATGTATAATTGAAAATCTTCTGGAATATTTTCACCTAAAAATTTATACAGGATAAGGCAAATTCAATCTTTTCCCATGCGAGATCCAAAACCTTTTTCACCCACTCCCTTTATTTTTAGCATCTTTTTCTTAAGTTTAGGATTTGCTCTTTTCTCCTATTTTCGTCTTTTCCCGACAACGGAAACAGAATGGGAGTTTTTGGCCAATACCAAGGCGATTACGGAAGAGGGGGGGCTTATCTCGGCAAGGGAACCACTTGCTCTTTGGTTTGTTGTTTTATGGAAAAAGCTTTTCGGAGTCAATTATATCCCCGCCTATCTAGCATTAGCAGGTATTTTCTATAGCCTATTTTTACATCTTTTTATGTTGTTACTCCGTCGTGACGAATGGAAAAGAAATCACTATTTGATAGTTTATCTAGCTTCTTTTTTACCATTCTCGTATGGTTTTCCAACTTCCTACTTCTCAGAGACTTTATGTTTGGTTTTTTTATTACTTCTATTTTTGACCTTTCGCTTCGAAAAGCCCATTGATCTGGTTATCGTACCGGTTTTAACATTCCTTGCATTCATCTCCGACTTCCGAATGTTTTACCTAGGGTTTACATTTTTTGTGATTTTTACAGGAATACGAAGCTCGAGAAAGGCTGCCCAACGTACATCTGTATTTTATAAAAAACGCAACTTGCCATTTTTATTTTTGATAGGCTATTTGATTTTTTTCGTCATTAGTTTAATTTTATTTTCTTCATTTGATTTTTTCGGACCAAACTCATTCTCTTATCTAATCAAACAATGGTATGAGACCTCCCTTTACATTCTCTTACCTTTGTTAACCTTAGGTATAGGACATATACTTTTAAAAACAGAAAAAGAACTCAATACGTACACTGCTTCGGTTGTCGTAGTGATTCTCACAGGGATTTCGATCTACTTTATCTTTCGGGATGTTACCAAAGTAAACCTGGAGCCATGGGAAGAACGAACTAAGTCACTTACAAAAGCATATGGAATGGCCTATATTCTAAAATCGGATCCTATCTATTTACCTAAAGAATTTTCGTATGCGCTTTACTTCCAAACGGGAACCAAGTCCAAATATTTGCGGGATGATAGTTTTACAGACAAAGCTTATTTTTTTGTTCCAGGAATTTGGACGCAAGATTTAGTTTTAATTCAAAAGTCTCTCTTTGGGAAAAAGAGCAGTCGTTTGACGGGATTTGTCCCACTAGGCGAAGATGTATTATTAGTCCAGAAGACAGCAATGGATCGAATTCAGAATACAAACAGTTTAGAATTTATTTATAAAAAAATGGCTGAGGCCTACGTAGGATTCCGGTCCAGACGACCTTTCGATGGTTATATAGAATTTTTACAAAGGAAGTTTGGGTATAAAAGTTTTTATTAGTTACGATTGCAAAAAATATAGCAAGGGTTTTGCTATTAGCGCAAGTAGTAGTTTTTTACTTTTTCAACGTATTCCTTAGTCTCTCGGTAGGGTGGAACCGTACCATACTTTCTAACAGCACCAGGCCCAGCGTTGTATGCCGCTATTGCTTTTGTTGGATCTTTGAATTCCTGAAATAGAGATTTTAAGTAGGTTACACCACCCGTGATATTTTCTTCCGGATTGAATGGCTCTTCTACGCCCAATGCTTCCGCAGTTTTTGGCATAAGTTGCATAAGTCCCATGGCACCTTTGGGAGAGACTGCATTTGGTTTGAAATTGGATTCCGCTTTTACGATGGCCTTTACCAACTTTGGATCGATACCCTGTTCTTTGGAGATCCGTTCAATAGTTTCTAGGATTTCATTCGACTTTGATACTTCTTTTTTCTGCTGAAAATCCTGATCCTTGAGGGAATTAGAATCCCAAGGGATAGCGAGTTGGTTCGTGTTTGGGAGATTTGACGGAGTTTCTGGCTCTGCTTTCGAGATTTGGGATCTTTCGGAAATCAGAGCCCTTTCAACGAGTTCCGGGAAGGAAACTAGCTCTTTTGGATTTTTAGCCAGAGTTGCTAGGGATTCCATTCTGTTTAGAATCTGCGAAACCGAGGGAATGTCTTGGATTCTCATACCCGAAATATCGACTGCATTCAGAAATTCTTAAGAAAAATATGTCTCATTCGCGGGTGATGAGTTTTTGCCAATTTTCTGCTGCTTTTGGCTTCAATTCTGATTCCTTTTCTAGCCAAAGCTTCTTTGTGTCTGTAAAAAAGTCTCTATAGAAGAGGTGTAGTTTCCCATTTACGATTAAGTAAGCCTTCGGGTCTACTTCCACTTTGTCCGTTCCCAAACCGAAGGCGTAGGCGCACCAACCTCCAAATGCTGGGAGATACTTTTCCGGCTTCCTTAAAAATTCTTTTTGATTTTGTTCTGAGGAAAACCAAAACTTCACTCCCTGGTAATCCAGTTGGAACCGAGGATCGCCTGATTGAGGTTCTCCCTTGTGGTAACTGACGGGGTCGTATCCGTTTAAGGCTAGACCCTGTTTGTCTACATTGAAGTGCTTTGATATAGCTATAGGAGTTTTGTCGGCAAACAGACCTAAGGCGGCAAATATACAAGTTGTAACTAGGATCAAGGTAAAGGGTGTTCTCTTCGATTTCATATGAGTTTTTCCTTTTGTTTAGGTGCGGTCAAAATTTCCGGCCTTAGAATTTCATGGAGATTTTCTTTCTCCATAAGGCCAAGCTCGAGTACAATTTCCTCGACGGTCTTGTTTTCGGAAAGGGATCTTTTTGCCACGATGCAGGCATTTTCATAGCCGATATAGGGATTGAGAGCGGTGGCAAGACCTGCGGACGATTTGACTCGATTGGCCAATATCTCCTTGTTTGCCGTGATTCCTTTGATGCAGTTTAACTCTAGAGTTTTGCAACCTGCCGTTAGATGTTCTATACTTTTAAAAAGGCTATGTGCGATGATTGGTTCAAAGGCATTGAGTTGGAGTTGTCCTCCTTCGGCCGCCATTGTAATCGTAATATCATTTCCAATTACCTCAAAGGCAATTTGGTTTACTACTTCTGGAATGATAGGATTCACTTTACCTGGCATGATACTAGAGCCCGCTGCCATGGCTGGAAGGTTGATTTCATTGAATCCACCTTGAGGCCCACTCGATAGCAATCGTAAGTCATTGCAGATTTTTGAAAGTTTTGTAGAGATTCTCTTTAGAACTCCAGATAATTGAACAAAGGCACCTGTATCTTGGGTTGCTTCGATTAGGTTGGGCGCTGCCTCCAAAAAGACTCCTGATTCTTCAGATAGAATTTCAATGGCTCGTTTGCTGTACCTAATATCCGTATTTATCCCCGTTCCAATTGCTGTAGCACCTAAATTGATCTCGCCAATAAGTGAGATTGCCTCCCTGAGCCGGATATGGTCTTCCCCTAACATAACATCATAGGTCGAAAATTCTTGTCCCAATGTCATAGGGACTGCGTCTTGCAATTGGGTTCTACCGATCTTAAGTAAGTCTTTGAATTCGAGGGCCTTTTCATGAAACGCAAATTGAAGTGATTCCATAGCAGATAATAAGTGTTTTATGGAAAAGATAGTAGCCAAACGGAGGGCTGTTGGATACACATCATTCGTACTTTGCGACATATTTACATCGTTAAGCGGATGGAGATATGGGTATTCTCCTTTCCGATAGCCAAGTTTTAGAAGTCCAATGTTCGCAATAACTTCATTGGCGTTCATATTGGTCGAGGTTCCAGCGCCACCTTGGATCACATCTACAACAAATTGGTCGTGGTACTTTCCTTCTAAAATCTCGCGAGTAGCAAATTGAATAGCCTTAAACTTTGTCTCCGTAAGACTTCCCAATTCAAAATTTGCCTTCGCAGATGCAAGTTTTACATAGGCAAGCGCCCTCACCAATTCTGTATAGGTTCCAATTGTTTTTCCGGTAATGGGATAATTTTCCAAAGCACGCAAGGTATGAATTCCATAAAATACTTCGTCATCGATTTCTCGCTCGCCCAATGAGTCTCTTTCTAGCCTATTTACAACAAATCTCATAACAACGCCCTAACGTTTGGACGAAAGAATGTAGACGAAAATTCAAACTTTAAGAAGAATAAAGCTAATGGTTTCTCTATTCAAATTCTTCGGTTTCTCTATTCTGACTTTTTCCTTGATTCGTCTTCCGATTCTCGCGGCACCTGATCCAGTAAAACCAAACGATTGTAGGCAAAAAATTTCTACAGTAGAAACAATCTACGAGCTCTTACCAGAAACCTCTAAATCTTGTGAAGAAATCGCAAAAATCGTCATACAGGACGAAGACGAAGAAGGGAACCAAATCCAACCAGAATATAAAGAGTTGTTTTTGACAGTATGCGGATGGAAAAAACAAGGTAAATCCCTTCCTGAGATGAAACAGAATTTAGGACTTCCAAATTCTTGTCCGAAAAAATAGTTGAGTAGTTCTACTAGCAATTACATACTTGGATGCTATTGGAGAAAATATGATCAAAAAAATATTCTTTTTAACACTTGTAATTTGGTCTGCAAATTGTATGATCTTAAACCCGATCGGTTTGACTTACGAAAGGGAAAGAGGTAGCGAAGCTGCAGGGCGTATTACGGATGCCGCGATTCAAGCTGACTTGGTTAATTCTTTGGTTCTAACTGGAGGAAGATTTGCTGGCGTTTCGATATTTAGTATCGTTGCTGCTGACATTGCGAAAATAGAATCTGACAAGTATTATATAAAAGATGATGTGGATCAGTGTGTAAATGATATTAGAGGTTTCAAAGGATTTGCTCTCGGCTCTTTAATTACCAATATTATCTCTTGTAATGATCTAAAAACAGACGGTTACATTTTAGGAGAACCATTCCCAAGTTTATAGACTGTTACTATTTATCTACAATTCGGTTCTTTTTTTTTGAAAAAGGAACCGAAGTCCGCTTCCTTAGGTCGTATAGGCAAATCAGCAAAGGAAGGTTTTATGAAAACTCTTATAAATTCTAAAAAGGTTGTAGCTCTCTTATCCGCTCTCTCTCTATCGTTTCTACTTTTAGCAAATTGCCGTGGACACAAAGACTTTGAAAAACGTATCGAATGGGTAGCATCAAAACTAACCTCTAAACTCGATTTAGATGATAGCCAAAAGGAAAAACTAAATCAAATCAAAGCGGAACTCATCGCAAAACATAAGGAAAACAAACCAGAACATATGGGATTTTCCAAGGAAATTGCAGATCAAATTCGTTTGGAAAAAATTGATCCTAAAGTTTTAGATAAAATCGGTTCTGATAGGGAAGCGAAACATACTGAGATGCGAAAGTTCTTTAATCTCAAACTCATTGAGTTTCATTCAGTTCTCCGACCGGAGCAGAGAGAAAAATTGGCAGAGCTAGTTTTAAAATTTGGGAAAAGACATTCTCCCGAAGAATAAAACTGCATGAATGAATTTGATTTCAATCTTGTAGTCAAGGAAAACAAACTCCTCGTTCTTAAAACGGTCGGTGAAACTCTCATCGACCGTTTTGAAGATTCGATCGAGGATGTTGTACAGGAAGTTTTTTTTCGGGTTTACAAGGCCTTACAAAAAAATCAATTTGATGGTCGATCTAAAATTTCCACTTGGATCTATACGATTGCAAAAAATGAAGCAAATCGTTTAAACCAAAAGAGACTCAGAGAAGAAGAAAAAGCCAAAAGGTATTTGGAATCTTCGTTGTTTCAGTCAGAAGTTCCCGATATAACTTTGGAATCGGAAAAATCGGAATGGATTCAATCTATTCTGAAAAAAGTTCCAGATAAATACAAATATCCGTTAGCCTTGTATTTAAAAGGTCACTCCATGGAAGAAATTGCAAATGAATTGGAAATGAAAGAGGGAACAGTAAAATCTAAGCTTTTCCGAGCAAAAGAGTGGATTAAAAAGAATATAGGAGGAGATCGTCATGAATTCCAAGAATCGTAAAAACTGGGAGTTACTATTAGAAGACTCTAAACTAGAGGAACGAATTGTACGTAAAGCTGTTGTTAGATACAACAATGAGAAAAGAAATAAAAGTATAATCATTACGTCCCTGTCTTTGGTTCTTTTTTTAGGAAGTGTGATTACCAATGAGTTTCTTTTAGAACCAGTAGAGCTATCTAACACAGTCGCTTCAGTCATTGATGAATTAGTTTCTGATTCGACAGTTTTCTATGAGTAGATTGATATATATCAATGACATTTATCAATTGAGATCACTCTCACTCTTTTGATAAATTTCTTTCCATCCCAAATTTTTCTGGTCTACTTGCTCGGAGTAGAGGATAGAAATGAGCGACGGAATTTTATATTTTGATCATGAAAAAGTGGAACTCACGATTTTTTCCAGAGGTGCAACGGGAAAAGTTGTATGGGAAAAGACTCGAAAAGATGCAAGTGTTGACTTTGTAGAGATCACTCAGAAGTTATCTGACACAGATGAGCTCATTTTGATGGGTGAGTCTAAACTGAATTTAGAGTTTCGACGCTGGTTGCTTGAACACAATCGCAGGATTGCTCGCAAATTGATTGCTATGTTACCAGGTCGAAAATTGACATCGGATTTGATTGATGCTTATCGGACAAAGTACTTTGAATCTGCCTCCACACACTAAATCGGATGGGCACAGTTTTCGGGATTTGAGTGCGAGTAGACTCGATACAAAAGCAAACTGATTGATAGCAGCACTAAAACAATGCCAAATCCTGAAACATAAATTCCTTGAATCTTAGATCGGATCTTGTTGATGAGATAACCAAATCCCATCAAAACAGGCATGGTCCCTAGAAAGAAGGCAAACATAACCATACTACCTATCGCAACACTTCCCGTTGCAAAGGAAGCAGCAAATGCAGGGTACAGAACCCCGCACGGCATAAGACCACTTACAAATCCTATGACCAAACCTAACTCTCTATGGCTAAATCGAGCCTTCGTTTTTAAGATAACCTTTTGAACCCAGCCCGGGAATTTAAAAATGGAAATCCCTTTTCCTAAAAAGAAGAGCCGTAATCCAATTAGAGCAAGAAGCAAAAAAGCAAGAAACGCACTTAATCCTTGTAAGGCTCCCAATTCACCAAGAGAGTTTGCACCTTTTCCAATAAAACCGAAAAGCCCACCAAGCATGATGTAGGAAAGTCCGCGACCAAGATGATACAGAATGAGTCCGCCGCGACTGTCCTTACCGGCCCGTATGATAGTTACAAACGGGCCGCACATAACAAGACAATGTAGACCACTAGTGACTCCAAAAACAAAAATACTTATAAATATGCTAAAGTCTAGTATTGTTTCCATCATTTTTATCATTACTTTCTTTCGGGAACTCATCCTCAAAAAATATTCTATATTTGGGAGACTCAATATCTTCAAATTGTCCTTTTTTAAAAGCCAAAATAAATGCCCAAAGAAAAAGACCAGCTATACACATAGCCAGTGGAATAGTTAAGTAGAGAGCTTCCAATTAGATAACCTTGCACGAATAAGGATTGAATTGATTAAAACAGTAAGACTAGAAAGAGCCATAAATAGCGAGCATATTACAGGTAACATCAAGCCAAACATTGCTAAAGGTAACATAATCGAATTATAGCAAAGAGAAAGTATGATATTTTGTAATATGACTCGTCTTGTAACTTTAGCAGAATGGACCGAATACAAAATACCGGTCAGATTTCCAGATGTTAACACGATATCGGATCGTTCCAAAGACAAATCTTCTGCTTCACTATGTGAAATAGCAACATCGGCTACACCTAATGCCAAACTATCGTTGATTCCATCGCCAACCATAAGTACGGTTTCGCCTGCACTTTGGGAAGAAAGTACCATTTCCCTTTTTTGTTCAGGTGAGAGATTCGATTTAAAGAAATTCAAATTTAATCGATTCGCAAGTCGACTAACAGATGAATCACGATCACCGGAGATCATAGTAACTTTTTTGAATATTCTTTGAAGGGAAGATACAAACTCTTTTGCGCCAGGTCGAATCTGATCTGCTAATTTTAGGTATCCAAGATACACTCCGTCACGTTCCAAATAAATGAATGTACCTTCCGTATCCAATTCCGAACCTGTCTCTGATTTTGGAATCGATTCTTTTGAATCAAGAAAGGAAAGATTCCCCAGTCTATAGAAACTCTTTACTCCAGATTTTCCTTGAACCTCAGCCATAACACCTTTCCCAGGAACATTCACGAGATTGGAGACGGTTATCTCTTTTGCTTTCACGACTAAAGACTCGATTTTTTCAAAATACCGGACGAGTGATTTTGCCAAAGGGTGTTCTAAATTCTTTTCAATTTTGTAAATAATTGGCAAGTACTGTTCTTCGATATTTGATTCTTGAACTAAAAACTTACCTTCCGTCAAAGTGCCGGTTTTGTCTAAAAAAACTTCAGTCGTATTATCCAATTTTTCGACTACACTTGGATTTTTTAAAAGGACACCCTTATTTGCATTTAAAATATGATTTGTGACTAGGGCCGTTGGTACTGCGATCCCCAAAGCACACGGGCATGCTACAATTAGAACTGCGATCATAGGTAAAAGACTTTCTTCAACATTTCCGCCTGATTTAATATACCAAATAATGAATGTTATAATAGAAAGGGTAAATACAGTACTGATAAAATAAGAAGCAATTTTCTCCGTTAGAATTTGAATCTTCGGCTTCAAATGCAGAGCTTCTTCCAATCTGAGTTTAAGAGATGATAGGGTTGAATTTTGGTAGTCAGACTTAGCAACCAAATACAAAGGTGAATCAATGGCAAGTGATCCCGCAAGAACACTATCGCCTTTGTTTTTGAGAATTGGCAATGATTCTCCTGTCAAAAACGATTCGTCCACATAGGCAGATTCGCTAACAAGGAGCGCATCCACAGGTATACGTTTGCCTGGAGCTACTTTGATAGAATGACCAGTTTTGATTTCTGAGCTAACAATTTTTGTTTCCTCATTGTCTTGAATGAGAATTGATGTTTCAGGGAGTTTGCACAATAAGGATTCGATTCGTTCTGAGGCAAATACTCGGGCTTTTTCTTCGAAGTATTTTCCTATCAGTATAAAAAAATAGATCATGGCTACCGAATCAAAGTATACTTCTCCTCTATCCGTTAGAGTAACGTAAATAGAATAGAAATATGCAAGTGAGATCCCAAAAAATAGCAAAAAATCCATCGATAGATTCTTTCTCTGGATGCTACGAATAAAACCTAAAAAGAATGGATAGCCAGAGTATAAATATGCAGGTGTAGCAAACGCCCAAGATACATAATGAAACAAACGTTTAAATTCTAGATCAATACCAGAAAAATATCCAGAATACAAAGCTACACTAACAATCATTATATTGCCAAAGGAAAAACCTGCAACTCCAATACGTAAAAATAGTGATTTTAGATAGTTGTTTTTTTCTTTTTGTGAATTTCCTTCTAAAAATAGAATAGGTTTGTATCCGATTGCTTTTATCAGATTGAGTATTCTCGATAAGTTTATTTTTGTTTCGTCAAACTTAACCTTTACTCTTGCTGTAGTAAAATTGATATTTGCCTGAAAAATTCCTTCTTCTTCATTCAAAACTTTTTCGTTCAGCCAAACACAAGCCGAACAATGAATATTAGTTATCTGGATAGTAACCTCGGAATGGGTAGCTGTTTTGCGAACAAACTTTTGATATGTGAATTCGTCCGTATCTTCATTTGTTTCTGAATTGTTTTTTACTGGATCGAGTATCGTCCGTCCTTTTAGTCTGTAGTAGTAATCTCCACCTATGGAGTGGATGAGTGAATACACAGTTTCACAACCTTCACAACAAAAAAGACGACTCGACTCTTCAATTTTCGATTCTATACGAACCAAACGAATTTCATTTCCGCAATGATCACATACTTCTTTCGGTTTCACATTGACTTTTAGATTCGTCGAAATATCCATTTTGGTATTTTTACCATCCAGAGAGGTGGGGCTCATCTGATTGCTATCTTCCCTTCTTTCGCTAAAGATTTGCCAGAAATATCAGCTACGATTCGAGTATTCCAAGTCCCAGTCTCTAATTTCGGTATGTTTGCAATAAATTCGTTTCCTTGTTTTTTAAGTTGGATTTGCGAACCGTTTTTGGTCGTTGCATTTCGCTCTAAATATAAAACTACGGAATTTGCATCAGTCAGTTTTCCTTCTCGGAGGACACTAACGGAAAGAATAGAATCTCCTTTTTGAAGTAGGGGGCTTGAATCCCATGAAGATACCAATTGATATCCTTCCTTTGTTAAAAGGCGTTGAGATTCAATTGCCTTTTCATAATTCAATCCAACTTCATAATAGTTTTTGTCCATTACAGGTTCATACTGTTTGAATGTGAGTCGAATTGTATAGACGGTAGCCGCAATTAGAAAAACAAAGCTCAATAGAACAGCATACATTGCGTTTCTTAGACTTGGGTGTAGGTTTCTGAACATACTTATCTCCTAGGTAGAGTAAGGCTTAATACCTTCTCTATTTTATAATCAGGGTGGTTTAGGTTTTGTAAAACAATGGCTCCAGGAATGAAACCCTCATTCAATTCTGTTTCTGTTAGGCTGGAAGTTTCAAGGACTACGGATAAACTTTTGATCTCACCGGACTCTAATGCGAACCTGTTGTTTTCCTCTCCAGATCGTATTAGTATTTCTTTGCCATGTCTAGTATCAAAGGCTTTGAGCTCAAATTCCTTTGATTGTGGCGCAATATTTTGAATACGTAGCGCTACAAATGCTCGAATTTTATTCTCAGGAATCAAAATTGGTGGCATCGATTTATTGGAAGCAGCTATCATTGACATAGGAACACGTGTAATCAATTTATAACTGGCACCTATCAAAACACAGGTGAGAAGGATTGCATAGATTACAGTTCTTGGTCGGAACCATTTAATCTTTCCCCTCGTTTCAATTTGATTTAGTGAGAAATATCCAATTAGTGTCTTTTTCTCTTCCTTTGCCATAATATGTGTGCAAGCATCCACACATTTTCCGCAAGCGATACAACCCACTTGAAGTCCATCACGGATATCGATACCCGTTGGACAAACCACCACGCACATATTGCAGGCAACACAGTCCCCAAGTTTTGTTTTTCCATCTCTACGAGGTTCACCGCGTTTGAAATCATAAGTTACATTCCACGAGTGTTCGTCCATAAGAATCGTTTGGAATCTTGCATAAGGACATGCAAATTTGCAAAATTGTTCTCTGATAAAACCTATATCAACGAACATTGCTACGGTAAAAAATAGAGTGAAATAAAAGTAAGTTTCGCCAAATGCAGAGGCTAACAAGTAGCCATCTAACATCTCATAGGGACTGACAAAATATCCAATCCAATGGAAGCTAGCGATAAACGAAATTATAAGCCATATTCCATAGACTAGATATTTTTTAACGAATGGGGCATCCTTCTTCCCATACTTAGAATCAAGTATAAATCTTCCAATGCGATCGAAGAGGTCGGTATAGATCGTTTGGGGGCATCCCCACCCGCACCAAACGCGACCAATTACAGAGGTAAAGAAAAAGAGAGAAAGTCCCATGGTCAGTAGAAAAAACCAAAGAATCAATCCCTCTTGCGGTATAAAAAGACCACCAAACAGGTGAAACATCCTTTTTGGAATATCCAGTCGAATGAGTGGAGTTCCAGATGGTAACATAATCCAAGGTGCGGATAGAAAAAGTAATACGAGAAAACTCATCACTACATTTCTTCTAGTTCGAATCGTTCCTGATTGTGGTCTTGATATAATCATAATCTACTTAGTTTTAACCAAAGTTTGATTTTTAGTTGCAAGCCATGCCATGACAGCATAAACTTTCTCAGCTCCTAGACCTTCCCACGGTGGCATTCCCCCACGGTTGAGTTTTTGTCTTTCAGGGCCAATTCCCTTCATAATGTTTTCAAACACTTGTTTATCGGTATTTCCGTGCAACCACTCAGCGTCCACAAGGCTAGGTCCCACCGCACCTTCTGCCGCAGGACCGTGGCAAGCAGAACAGATTTGTTTGTAAGTTCCTTCACCTTCCTTTATGGCAGTTGCATCGCCTCTATATGGATTTTCACCAGTTGAGGCATCCACTACTAAGGCAGGTTTTTGAGGAAACTTTGACTCGTGTTCTGTTACTTCTTTTTCAAAGGCAACTTCCTGCGGCCACTCCGAATAGAAGTGAAAGTAAAAAACATAGCCAATTGATCCTATAATTGTAATTAACCAGACTAACTTCCACCAGGTGGGCATTGGGTTGTCTGCTTGGAAGATTCCATCTACTTCTTTTGGTTCTTTCATTTTTAATCCTCCTCAAGCATTCTATACTTGGGTTTTTCCATTTCTTCTTTTGAACGTTTTTTATAAACGTAGTAGGTGATGTAAAAGATTGCGGCCACAAGAAAAGGTAACCGCAAACTTTTATAGACGATAAGTAGTAAATCTGACTCGTTCACTTACTTAATTCCTTTTTGCAATTCTGCTGAATCACGACCTAGTTTTTGTAGATAAGCTACAAGTGCGTCCCCTTCAGTTTTATCTTTGAGAAGACTTGGAGCCATCTCCAAATCCGCATCACTGTATGGTACACCGACTGTTTTAAGGGCTTTCATATTGGATACGGTTTGGTCTACATCAACCTTATGCGATTCTTCAAATAACCAAGGATATGCCGGCATAATCGAGTTTGGCACACCACCAACTGTTCTAGGATTCAGCAAATGGTTCTTATGCCACTCATCAGATCGCAACATTTGAGACTCATGTGCTAAATCAGGTCCCGTACGTTTCGAACCCCAAAGGAACGGGTGGTCATATACATACTCTCCACCTTTTGAATAACCAGCTCTTCCATATGCTCGAGTTGGGTCAAAACGATCTACTTCCCATTTGAATGGTCGCACCATTTGTGTATGGCAACCGATACAACCTTCCTTTTGGTAGACATCTCGTCCCGCAAGTTCCAGTGCATTGTAAGGTTTTACTGTAGAGATCGGAGTTACAGTTTTTGTCAAAAAGAAGGGTGGAACCAATTCAAAAATTCCCCCAATAAGCACAGCTATCGTTGTGTAAATTGTGAATTTTACGCCCTTTGTATCCCAGTGATCCGCAATATTTGAAAACCAATCTAAGAGTTTGCTAAAGCCTAACATTATGGTTTCACTCCTATTCTAAGGTCTTGTTCAACAAAGCCGCTATCTTTGTTTTGCATTGTTTTAATAAAGTTATATACCATTAGTATAATCCCTGCTAGATAGAGAGTTCCACCGATTGCTCGGAAAAGTCTGAAAGGTTTCAAGAACTCAACGATTTCTATCCAGTCTTTGTAAACTAACTCTCCGTTTTCACCTACGGCTCTCCACATAGATCCTTCAGTAATTCCCGATACCCACATGGATATGATATAAAGTAGAATACCGAGTGTTCCCAGCCAAAAGTGAAGGTTCGCGAGTTTTTCACTGTAAAGATTGGCATTCCACAACCTTGGGACAAGATAGTACATCGCGGCAGCGGACATAAAACCAACCCAACCAAGCGTTCCTGAGTGCACGTGGCCGATGATCCAGTCCGTATTATGACCTAACGCTGATACAGCGCGAATTGATAGAAGAGGGCCCTCAAAAGTTGACATACCATAGAAAGTAACTGCAGCTAACATCATTTTCAAAGTTGCATCTACCTTAATTTTATCCTTTGCTTGGGTTAATGTTAAAAATCCATTCAACATTCCTCCCCAGGATGGCATCCAGAGCATAATTGAGAATACCACACCCGTAGTTTGTAGCCATTCTGGAATTGGGGAATACAATAAGTGGTGAGGACCTGCCCAAATGTAAATAAAGATTAGAGACCAAAAGTGAATGATCGAAAGTCTATGCGAATAGATTGGCTGTTTGATATGTTTAGGGAGATAGTAGTACATAAGTCCCAAAAACGGTGTGGTTAGAACAAAAGCCACGGCATTGTGACCATACCACCACTGTATATTTGCATCAAACACTCCAGCATAAACGGAGTAAGATTTTAAGAAACCAGCTGGAATTACTATATTATTTACTATAAATAGAAGAGGCACAGTGACGAATGAAGCTATATAAAACCAAATAGCAACATACATCTGTTCTTCTTTTCTTGTTAGAATCGTAACTAGATAGTTTACAAAAAAGATAACATACCAAATAACAATAAGTAGGTCAAGTGGCCATTCTAGTTCTGCATATTCCTTTGATTGGCTATAGCCAAGGGGAAGGGTTATTGCTGCCAAAACTATCGTTAGATTGTATAAGGCTAAGTGCAATTTCGAAAGTGTATCGCTCCACATACGAACTCGACAGAGCCGTTGCACCGTATGGTAAGCGGTAGCAAATATCACACTTAAAGCAAATCCAAAAATCGCCGCATTTGTATGTAGTGGACGAAGTCGCCCAAAACTTGTCCATGGTAGTTCAAAATTCAGCTGAGGGTAAACTAACTGAAATGCGATGATAACACCGAATAACATCGATGCAACACCCCAGATCAAAGCTGAAATGATAAACCCTTTTACGATAAAATCATCATATTGAGTTTTGTCCGTAGCCAATGTCTTTCTCCTTATGACCTAAAATCCTAAGGAGGATTTAGGTCTGTCTCCTTTCTTTCAGAGAAAACAAGTCTGGAAAGGAAAAAGAGACGAATAGGAGTGAGTCTATGTATTGATAAATGTCATAGTAGTGTGTTGATTATTAGAATCATTTTAAAAACTAAATGAGAGAAAACTTGGAGGGGGGTCGGGACATTCAAGACGTTAGGTGTTCGCCTTGAATGTATTAGGTTTTAAAAGTAAAATTCGTATCCGATATTGGTTTTATGATCGATTGTCTTGTTTGTTGCCATTGCTCCAAAATCCATACGATCAGCATTTGTTGTCATAAAGAATTTATTGGATGGTGTGGAGTTTTCGATTTTCCCATCTGCGGTAACCGTAGTGGGGTGGAAATAATATGCGTCGAAGACATTCCATACATAGACGAGAAGGGTCGCCACACCAATGTATTGCATCTCTCGGTAGTGTCGCTCTACAGATTCCCGTTGTCCTTTGAAGGGACCAAGCTGACTTGAAACCACTGCCTGTTCTGGCGTAAACGCTTGTGTGTTCTGTGCACCAAGTGCTGCCCTAATAAGTCCGTTGTCAGAATAAGGATTCTCCAAATTGTTATAATCTCTCTTTGCATTGAGATACATCCGGTGTTTGTCGTATGTGAAAAAAAGTCCAACGGCGATAAGAGTAGGGTATACGATTGCTTGGATCTTACGGCCTTGTTTCCACTGGCCGAAGCCTGGTAGAGCCGCAGATCTCCAGGTAGCTCCTAGTGCCGTAAGATTTTTTCTCTCATTTTCTGCCAGCTTTTCTGCCTCAAGTCTCTTTTTCTCCGCTTCCGCATCATCTTTCACCTTTTGGGCAGCTTGGTCTTTTTCAGCTTTTTTTGCGTCTTCTGCCTCTTTTTTCAAACGTGCGGCTTCTTCTTTTTCGCGTTTGACTCGCTCTTTTTCCTCTTCTGCCTTTCGAAGCTTTTCTTCTTCAGCAGCAGTGAGTGTATCCTTATAAACTACCTTCAATATTTCCGACTTTTGAACCGTGACTATGGATCCATCTGGCTTTTTTACCTTCAGTTTGTTTTGATCCTGCTCAACTACCCTTCCTTGGATCGTTCCTCCTTTTTTTAGGAGAATGTTCTCAGAAAAGAGAGGTCCAGAAACGGAAAGGAAAAGGATTGCAAAAAGGTAAATGTATTGGATAGATTTCTTCAAGGTATTCTCAATTGTTTTGGTATTATCTAACTCTAATGATCGTGGCGTATGCTACATTCCAACTGGTCTCACCTATTCTTTTTTTCTTTTGGAACTTAGGCAAGAATTTTTTTCTCAAGGACCTACCCAAGAATTCTCCCAACTCCGAACAAACCTATCCCTGTTACGATTCAATTTGTTCGAAGTGTGGCACCAAATAAGTTGGATGGATTAAGCTTCAACCTCTTGCATAAGAAACTGGTGCACTTGTTCCGCACATTTTCTACCTTCTGAAATGGCCCAGACAATCAAAGATTGACCACGACGCACATCCCCACATGCAAATACCTTTGGAATAGTTGTAACAAAACTTCCCGGTTTCGTTCCAAACTCTGCTTTGACATTGCCCCGACCATCGAGTTGCAATCCCTCTTTTTCAAGATCAGCTAACAGACCTTCTTTGGTTGGATTCACAAACCCCATCGCCAGTAATACTAAATCAGCAGGCCACTCAAACTCTGTTCCTGGAACTGGAATGAACTTACCTGCCTCTTCTCGAACTTCTTGCCCATAAATGGAAGTCACTTCTCCGTTTGCATTGGATTTAAAACCTGCGGTAGAAATAGACCATTTTCTTTCAACTCCCTCCTCGTGAGAGGTTGATGTGCGGAAAATTTTTGGGTACAAAGGCCACGGAGTCGACTTATCGCGGTCTTTAGGCGGGACTGGAAACAATTCAATTTGTGTTACTGATTTTGCACCGTGACGATTGGAAGTTCCCACACAATCGGATCCTGTGTCTCCACCACCGATCACGATTACATTTTTATCCTTAGCAGAAATAATTTGTATGTCGTCCCCAGCTACCTTTTTGTTGTTTTTAGACAAAAATTCCATGGCATAGTAAACACCTTTGGACTCTCTTCCTGGAAGGGGGAGGTCTCTAGGCACTTCGGATCCACAAGCTAGAACCACTGCATCAAAGTCACCAAGTAGCTGTTTTGCGGTAATGTCGACACCCACGTTTACATTGGTTTTGAAGGTAACTCCTTCTTGCTCCATTTGTTTGACACGTCGGTCGATATGGCGTTTTTCCATTTTGAAGTCAGGAATCCCATACCGAAGTAAGCCTCCAATTCGATCATTCTTTTCATAGATAGTAACAGTATGCCCAGCACGAGCTAACTGTTGTCCTGCGGCAAGTCCTGCAGGTCCAGAGCCAACCACCGCAATTTTTTTCCCCGTTTTCGCTGAGGAAGGCTCAGGGATTACCCAACCTTCTTCCCAAGCTCTGTCGATGATGGTTCTTTCGATCGACTTGATGGAAACAGGAGGCTCAATGAGTCCAAGTGTACAGGCAGACTCACAAGGAGCGGGGCAAAGCCTTCCTGTAAACTCAGGAAAGTTGTTGGTCTTTGAAAGATTTTCAAATGCTTCTTTCCAACGTCCTTTGAAAACAAAATCATTAAACTCAGGAATCAAATTGTCAACTGGACAACCCGTATCTCCATGACAGAACGGAATTCCACAGTCCATACAACGAGCACCTTGGTCTTTAGCAACCGCTTCGGAGAAGGGTTTTTCAAACTCGTTATAATTTTTCAATCGTTCGTTTGGAGCGATCTTTTGGAGATATTCTTTTTTGAACTCTAAAAATCCTGTTGGTTTACCCACGTGCTGCAGCCCCCTCTTTTTTCTGGTTGTTTGCGTTTAGTTTTGCCATCGCATTTTTATAATCTTTCGGAATGACTTTTAAGAATTGAGATAGAGAAGTTTCCCAATTCTTTAAAACCTCGTCGGCTCTTTTCGAACCAGTGTATTTTTTATGATCTTCGATCATTTGTTTTACTTCTGCAATTTCTGCCGCGTCAACTAACGGGTCTAAATCGACCATTTCTTTGTTGATAAAGGTCTCCAGGTTTTTTGATGGATTCCAGATATAGGCAATTCCACCAGACATCCCTGCCGCAAAGTTTCGACCGATACCACCGAGTACAACAACTCTCCCACCAGTCATATACTCACATCCGTGATCTCCTGTTCCTTCTACAACTACATTTGCGCCGGAATTTCGAACACAGAATCTTTCTCCTGCAAGGCCGTTGACATACGCGTTTCCGCTTGTTGCACCAATAAAGCAGGTGTTCCCGATGACGATGTTTTCTTCGGCTTTGTATGGTGCATTCGATGGAGTTTGGAAGATGAGTTTTCCACCACAAAGTCCTTTTCCAACGTAGTCATTCCCTTCTCCTACCAAACGGAAGGTCATACCTTTCGTTACAAAGGCACCAAACGATTGCCCTGCGGTTCCTTTAAACTCAATTTCGATTGTATCTTCCGGTAGACCATCCACTCCATATTTTTTGGTGACTTCATGACTCAACATCGTTCCAACAGATCGGTTTAAGTTTACTATGGAAGTTTGGATCTTAACTGGTTGTTTGTGGTCAATGGCCGCAAGTGACTTACGGATCAACTCATTGTCAATCTGTTCATCCAAATGGTGGTTTTGTTCTTTGGAGCGGTAGAGTCCTGTTGGGAATACGGGATTTGCTCTATGTAGAACCTTCGCAAAATCAAGTCCTCTTGCTTTCCAGTGGTGGTGGGGTCTTTTGAACTTGATTTTTTCCACTTGGCCTATCATCTCTTCAAAAGTCCTAAAACCTAATTTTGCCATAATCTCTCGGACTTCTTCCGCAACAAATGTCATAAAGTTCACAACGTACTCAGGTTTTCCCATAAACTTACTTCGTAGGAATTCATCTTGCGTAGCCACTCCGACAGGGCAGGTATTGAGATGGCATTTCCGCATCATAATACAACCTACAGCCACTAGAGCCGAAGTGGAAAATCCAAATTCCTCAGCACCGAGTAGGGCACCAACAACCACGTCTTTTCCGGTGAGAAGTTTTCCGTCAACTGCCAGATATACTCGGTCCCGTAAACCATTTGCAACAAGTGTTTGGTGGGTTTCCGATAGCCCGAGCTCCCAAGGTGTTCCTGCATGGTGGATGGAAGATATTGGGCTTGCACCAGTACCTCCTTCATGGCCTGCAATGAGGATGTGGTCAGCATGGGCTTTTGCCACTCCTGCTGCAACGGTTCCCACTCCAGACTCTGACACGAGTTTTACGGAGACACGAGCTCGTGGGTTCGAGTTCTTTAGGTCGAAGATCAATTGTTTTAAATCTTCAATGGAATAGATATCGTGGTGGGGAGGAGGGGAGATCAGAGTCACACCTGGGGTGGAATATCTCAGGCTGGCAATGTAGTCATCTACCTTGTGACCCGGTAACTGTCCACCTTCTCCTGGTTTTGCGCCCTGCGCCATCTTGATCTGAAGGTCATCGGCATTGGTGAGATATTCCATCGTAACACCGAATCTTCCAGATGCTACTTGTTTGATCGACGACCTCATACTATCGCCATTCGGTAATGTCTTAAATCGAACGGGATCTTCACCACCTTCACCCGTATTGGATTTTGCTCCAATTCGGTTCATGGCAATGGCAAGGGTTGTATGTGCCTCCCAAGAAATGGAACCATGGCTCATTGCACCTGTTTGAAATCGTTTTAGTATCGATTTAACAGACTCAACTTCTTCCAAAGGAATTTCTTTTGAACCATCAAAATCCAGCTGGAAAAGACTTCTTAAGGTGATCGCCTTGTCATGTTGGTTGTCAATAAGAGCTGAGAACTCTTTAAACGCTTTGTAGTCGTTTTCTTGGGTAGCTCTTTGCAGTTTATGTACTGTAACTGGAGTATACAAGTGCGTATCTCCATTTTTCCGGTAGTAATGTACTCCACCAGGCTCCAGGTTATTTGGAAAGTACGTAGGGTCGTAAGCGGATTTATGCCTTCTCACTGTCTCTTCTTCCAACATTTCCAGAGAGAGACCTTCGATTCTGGATTGAGTTCCTGTAAAGTATGTATTTACAAGTTCGGAATCAAGACCGACTGCTTCAAAGATCTGAGCACCACAATAGGATTGTAAGGTGGAAATGCCCATTTTAGAGAAAACTTTAAACAGTCCCTTGCCAATGGATTTGATGTATTTCTTTTTTGCTTCTTTGTAATCGCCAACTTCTGGTAAAAGACCTTGCTGTGAGAGATCCGCTAGAGTTTCAAAAGCTAGATACGGGTTGATTGCATTTGCGCCATAACCACATAACAAAGCAAAGTGCGCAACTTCTCTTGGTTCTCCTGACTCGAGAACAATCCCAGCACGAGTGCGGAGACCTTCTCGGATGAGGAAGTGGTGGAGACCAGAAACAGCAAGAAGGGACGGGATCGCAGCTTTACTTTCACCAACACCATGATCTGTTAGAATGATGAGGTTTACACCTTGTTCGCGAATGGCTTTGGCAGCTCCGGCACAAACTCTGTCGAGTGAGTTTCGCATATCATGTTTTTTTGTGGGATCAAAAAGGATTTCAAAGGTTTTGGATTTGAAATGGCCTTCGCTGATTTGTTTGATCTTTTCAAAATCTTCATTGGTTAGGATGGGATGTTCCAATTCCAAACGGTGAGCGTGTTCTGGCTCTTCGCTGAGAAGGTTTCCTTCAGGACCAATATAGGTTGTAAGTTCCATCACAAGTTCTTCACGGATTGGGTCAATAGGAGGGTTTGTGACTTGCGCAAAGTTTTGTTTGAAGTAACGAAAGAGAGCCTGCGATTTTTCACTTAAAACAGCAAGGCTCGAATCCACTCCCATCGAACCAACTGGCTCTTCCCCTTGGACACCCATAGGTTTGATGATGGTAAATACGTCCTCGTGTGTGTAACCAAATGCCCTTTGGCGTTCTAAAATGGTTTCGTGTTGCGGCTGTTTTACGTTTTCAGGCTCAGGAAGGGAACCAAGACGAATCATATTTTCCTCAACCCATTTGCGATAAGGCTTTTGGGTTGAGATTTGTTTTTTAATTTCTTCATCGTCAAGGATTTGACCTTTTTCCATATCGATAAGAAGCATTCTTCCTGGACGTAGTCTGTCTTGAGTTAGAATCTCTTCAGGTGGAGTGTTCAAAACCCCAGCTTCCGAAGACATGATCACTTCATCGGATTTAGTAACAATATAACGTGCAGGTCTTAGGCCGTTTCTATCTAGTGTTGCGCCAATGATTCTCCCATCTGTAAAGGCAATTGCCGCAGGTCCATCCCAAGGTTCCATAATCGTTGCATGGTATTCGTAGAACGCTCGTCTGTCGGCATCCATAAACTTGTTTTTGGACCAAGCTTCCGGGATCATCATCATCACTGCATGTGGTAGGCTTCGTCCACCCATCACAAGGAGTTCTAAAACTGTATCAAATGTTGCTGTATCCGATTGGCCTTCCATAACGATTGGGAGCATTCTTTTTAGCTCATCACCATATAGCGGGGATTCCATGACCATCTGACGAGCCGCCATCCAGTTCATATTCCCTCGCAATGTGTTGATCTCACCGTTGTGGGCAATCAATCGATAAGGGTGCGCCAAGTCCCAGGTAGGAAATGTGTTGGTCGAAAACCGAGTGTGGGTTAAACAAAAGGCCGAAGCGAGATCGGGAGACTTAAGATCCTCGTAGAATTTTTTTACTTGGTCACCTAGTAACATCCCTTTGTAAACAATGGTCTTCGAAGAAAAGCTTGGCACGTAGTATTGGGATCTGTCGAGTTTCATCTCAGAACGAATACGTCTGTCAATGAGTCGTCGGATTAAAAATAACTTTCTTTCAAACTCTTCGCTTGTTTTGATTTTTTTGGATTTTTTTCCAATAAAGACATGTTTAAAAACAGGAAGTGTTTTTGAGGCAACCACACCTGCATATTCTTTGTTGATCGGCACATCTCGGAACCCAAGAAACTCTTCCCCTTCGTCAACTATGATCTTTTCGATCACATTTTCAATGGCTTCACGAACCTCCTTGTTTTGTGGGAGGAATAGAACACCGACTGCATAATCTCCTTCTTTAGGAAGGGTGAAGGGGAGGGATTTTCTAAAAAATGCGTCAGGGATATGGATCATAATCCCAGCACCGTCACCAGTCTTAGGGTCTGCGCCTTCCGCACCCCTGTGCTCCAAATTGCACATGAGCTTGATACCTTTGTCGACGATCTCTCGGGAACGTTTCCCTTTGAAATTGGCAATAAAACCCACCCCACAGGAATCTTTGTCCATGGCAGGATCGTAAAGACCTTGGGCTTGTGGGCCAAGGGAAGGAAGGATGAGCGGATGGTTTGATTTTGACATGCGTACCCTACTCTAAAGCAATTAATGTACCTTGTTTTCAAAAACCTTTGCTCTGTCCAATACTTTTAAATTCAGCAAAATGTTTTCTTTTTAGGCAAAATCGATTCTTTGAAAACGCTCATTTTATAATCAATTGGATTATATAAATAGCATTTAGATTATAATTTAGGCATAAGTCGGAATATCCCTTACTTTGGGGAGAGTACAAGAAAGAAGCGTACTGCAACTTCCATAGGAAGATCGCTTAAATCCCAGAAAGTCGTTTCTTTCCCAGCTTGGGTGAGGGCTTTGGCCTCTGTCCAAGTTTTACCTACAGAAACGTTTCCTGATTCTAATGATTTTATAAGTGTCTTTGCGGCTCGTACCATTTCTTCCGTATAAAACTCTAAATGTCTATGTGGATGGATTGTAAGGGAAACTCGTTTCCCGCTTTCCCGTACGTAACTTCCCAGAAGTTTTGGAGGATTTGTACTAGTTTGGGAATAGAACTCATAACCGCTTGTGGTTTTCTGGATTTCATAGAGTTTATTTTTATTTTCGTATATGCGAAAATAAAAAAATAATACTGCAGCTAGATACGCAAAGATTCCTACAATAAGTGCAATCCAGAATTCTCGTATAGAAGAAGTGCCTAGGGTGGATTTTGTCATCAAAACACCAAAATGTCCAATAACAAGCAATCCAAATACAAAGAAATAATTTCCGATGCCGACTTTGTGATTCCAACGGATAGGGAATCTGAGTTCTTCGTTTTTTTGATCCAATTCAAGATTCTTTTGGGAGGAAACCAAGTCCGGTGAATCTAAAGCTGCTCTTTGTATCTCATCTATCGGTTCTTGAGATAAAAGTAGTCCCTGGAAAGGATCTAAGTAAATATCCAGTATAGGTAGATTTAAAATTTTGAGATACCTTCTCATGTTTCTAGATGTTTCCGCATAACGGCTAAAAGGTTGATTTGGTCTTTCTTTTAGGTCTATCCTGCCCACTGGAAGAAGTAATCCCGATTTATGTCGAAGAAAGATTGCATCCGTATGGTCCCATCCCTCTTTTTTAGATTCACTGCTTGATTCAATCACGTAGGATTGAAAATCGGCAAAGGGAAAAACAAGCTCCTTGGAGGTGCTAAAGTCTTTGATTCTCACCAGCCGATTTGGGGCTCGTATCTCGCCTGTCCATACGTCGGTAGATGTATCAAGTTGTTCAGACAAACATAAAAAGCTAAATGGTAAAAAGCAAATAAGCGTTAGTGGAAGTTTCCAGCGATTGATTGCAGGATTGTCTGGAAAAAACCAGCCAACAAAAGAAAAAAGAAACCAAAAGATCCCAAACCCAATCCAAACATAGGGATGTATTTCTTTTGGGGAAAACTGAATGGAATCAGATAAAAATTGAACTTCCACAGAAAGAAAATGATTGGATTTATTGCGTTTGTCAACTATCCTCTATCTCTATGGGTTCGTTTTCTAAAAAATCCTCTATAAGACGTAGTTCTCTAATTTTATTTCTTTTTGTTTTAATCTTTTTTTCGTTTCGAGACTTGTTCGCACGACCTATCCCGCCACTTTCCTCTCGTATTACAGATGAAGCCAATTTGATCTCTCCTGAAAAAAAAGCGGAATGGGAGGGTTTGTTATCGTTTCATGAAAAAAATACATCTGATCAAATTGCGATTCTTATCATTCCTTCTTTGGAGGGTGAGGTCTTGGAAGAATACAGTTTAAAAGTCGCAGAGTCTTGGAAGCTCGGAACCCAAGAACGAGACAATGGACTCCTAATTTTACTGGCGGTAGAAGACCGAAAGGTCCGAATCGAAGTGGGTTATGGATTGGAAGGTATTTTAACGGATGTCTATTGCAATCGTCTGATTCGCAATACGATGATTCCCTACTTCAAAGCAGAAGACTACCAAGAGGGTTTGAACCAAGGTTTACTTGAGATTTTAAGAGTTTTGGTAGCAGGGGAGGCACCACCTGAGCCGAGTCTATTGCAAACTGTAATGGATTTTGACGGTTTGGTTGGATCTGGTGAGGTACCGTTTGTTTTAGGAATCTTTTTATCCCTCATATTTATCGGAATGATCTTTCTTTTTGCCTTTATCTTTGCTTTTCATAGAGACGATACTTCAATCTGGGGATTTTTTTTCCTCCTTATTTTTTTCCAATGGTTGCCAACAATGTTTCTAGGTTTTTACGGCTGGTTAGTTTGCAACCTAATCTATGTTATTGGTTTTCCTTTTATCCGGTTAACGCGTGATAGAATTTCTTGGGTCAAAAAAATATCTGACAAAGTTACAGACAACGTCATATTTAATGGTGGCAGTGGAAGTGGTGGAAGCTGGAGCAGTGGAGGATCCTCTGGTGGTTTCAGTGGAGGAGGAGGAAGTTTTGGTGGAGGGGGTTCCAGCGGAAGTTGGTAGGATTGGTTTACCAGCAATCGGAAAGCTGATTTGGATTAAGGCAGTGAAGATCGCTACTTCGGATAAAATCCCAAAATATCGCAAACCTTTTCCACGGCTTCTTCCTTGGTGAGTTTACTTAGATTTAAAGTGTAGTGAGCAGAATTTTCATAGTAGGGAAGTCTTCGTATTAAGATTTCTTTGTAGGAGTTTATTTTAGAAAGATCGGGCCTTGTGGAGTCTCCCTTTACCTTCTCGATTAATTCTTTAGTGTCTCTCTCAAGGTAAAAAATGCGTCCAATTGTTTTGAGAAGGGAAAATTTCCTTTCGCTCAAATACTCGTTTCCGTTTTCATCTAGATCAAAAAGAATTCCGCCTCCACAGTCGAGTATGATTCCGTCGGCGTTTTGTAAGTTGGATAGGATTTTGAACTCTAAATCTCTAAATTCATGCCAGGATTTTTGCTCTAAAAATTTGGGAATGGGTATCCCTCCTGACTCGTAGACGGCAATGGAATCTGTAGATACAACGGGGAATTCGATCCTTTTAGATAGAGCTCTTGAGATTTTAGATTTCCCAGCACCTCTCGCACCAATAAATACTATATTCATAAACTAGATATTTAACAAATCTGCAAGACCTGCTTGTAAATCAGGGATATGCAAAAAATAAGTTTGGATATCCTCATCCGTAATGCCTGTTTGGCTAAGAGCAAAAGGAGAAATGGGCGTAGTTTCCCCTCCGATATCAATGCCAATACCAGAGACTATAATCAGAATCGTTGCAATATGAACAACAGAAGTCAAAAGTGGGTTTACCGTGGAAAGGTCGGGATTCAGATAGTTTGTTACAACATCAACAAGTTCTTCAGGGAAATTCCATTTTTCCAAGAGAGTTTTAGAAATCTCCATATGAGTGTAACCAAAATACTTCTTCTCTAAAAGTGGGAATGGCTCTCTGTTTTCTTTTAGGTCTGTTTTTATTTGCATCATTACGGGTGAAAAAAATTGTGCTAACACAATCTTACCAACATTGCACAATAAACCTGAAGTAAACGCAAGATCCTTATCTACTTTTAATTTTTTATGAAGTACGATTTTACTAGAAAGTTCTGCGACAAGTAAACTTGAAGTCCAAAGTTGTGCTGCTTCTATCTGGTAGCTACTCAAGTCTTGTGATAGTATACCTTTTGCCGCCGTTAGAAGCACGATTTCTTTCACAGTTTTAGTACCCAGTGTCATCAATGCCTCTTGTACAGTTCGTACGGGTTTACTCGCTCGGTAGTAAGCTGAGTTTGATAATTTAATTACCGAAGCTGTGATCGCAGGGTCTTTTGATATCTCGGCCGCGAGGTCCGTTATGTTGACGTCTGGTTTTTGCAATTTTTCAAGCACCTTACTCACAACGGATGATATGGCAGGCAGTTTGTTGATGTCTTTTAAAACTTCATCTACTTTTGATTTTAACATAATCGCCTAACGCACCTTATATAGGTATTTTTCCATACCAGCTTTTTTTAGTAATACTCTTCCATCGTCACAGTAAAGACTGATGGTTCTTCCTTCATTGCCTGAAACATCTTCGACTATGATGGGAATCTTTTTTTCTTCCATAAATTTTCGAACAATGGCTATATTTTGTTCTCCGATATTTTGCAAAAATTGGGAGTTGATTCCTTTAAACATGGATGCTCCACCGAACATTCTGCATGCAAATTGACCAATTTGGGAGCCTGCGTCCTGCATCAATTTTATCAATATGGGAAGGGCAGTCTCTCCATATTTGTGAGGAAATTTGATATTGTCTTTTCCTGTAGGATCCTTCGCAAGCATGATGTGGGATATGGCACCTATCTTCCTTTCGGAATCATATAGAACTATCCCGATACAAGAACCTAGAGTCGTACGAAGGACTTCATTTTCTCTACCCACTTGGATGTCGGCAATCCCGACGTTTATGATTTTTTGCTTTAAAGACATTTTTCTTGTTTCTATCGTGCGGATGCGTTACTTAGGTCATAGAGATAGTATCTTCTTTTATGCCTTCAATCAAAAAATCAACCCCAGCCAGAAAAACAACTAAAAAAGAATATAAGACCAATGAACCATACCTGTTACATAAAATTGGTAAAACAGAGATACATATTCTAGGAACTGCGCATGTTTCAAAACAAAGTGTATTAGAAGTCGATAGATTAATCGAATTAGTCAAACCCGACGCCATCTGCATTGAGTTATGTGAATCAAGAATTAAGTCTGTAGAAGATCCTGATTATTTAAAAAAATTGGATATTTTTAAAGTTTTTAAAGAAAAAAAAATGTGGCTACTTCTTTCCAGCCTGATTCTCTCTTCGTTTCAAAAAAAAATCGGAACCAAAGATATTCGTCCTGGTGACGAAATGCGTAAGGCACTGGAAATCGGGAAAAAATCAAAAACTCCTGTTGTCCCGGTAGATCGAGAGATACAGACCACATTAAAGAGATCTTGGGGGAATGTGGGTTTTTTTTCTAAAATGTATCTTTTTTCTGCTCTTTTAACATCGATGCTTGTTCGCGAGGATGTGAGCGAGGAAAAGATAGAGGAACTAAAATCAGATGATATCTTAAATGATCTATTTTCTCAAATTCCAAAAAAATATGAATCCATAAAAAATGTAATCATCGACGAACGAGATATCTACTTAGCAGAAAAAATTCGAAGAGTAGCTGTATCAAATCCCAAGTCAAAATCCATCGTGGCAGTCGTTGGTGCAGGACACCTAGCAGGCATTTCTAAACATATCAAAAACGAAAATGATATTTCATCTCTCGATGTTCTCCCTGTTGTTACATGGTGGAGTCGTTTGAGTATTCTTATCTATCCTGTTTTTTTTGCAGCTTTGATAGGTTACACGACTTTTAGCCAGGGTGGAGAGGCGGGTCTTGATCTCATTTACAAACTGATCACAATCAAAGGGGGGCTTGCAGCACTTGGCGCATTGATCGCATGGGCCCATCCCATATCGATTATTCTAGCATTTGTGACTGCACCAATCGGAACCTTTATTCCCATTTTTAAGGCAGGTTGGGTGAGTGCCCTAGCTGAATCTTACTTGCGCAAACCACTCGTCGAAGATTTTGAACGGATTGCTGAAGATTCCGAGACCCTTGTTGGACTTTGGAAAAATAGAGTCATCCATATATTTCTCGTGTTGTTTTTGCCTCAAATTGGGTCAACGATTGGAACGTTTATAGTGGCGGGAAAGGGGATTTCTAATCTATTTTAGAAATCTTTTCGTAAAAAAAATGACTTGTCGGTAATCTTTTTTAGGTGTACCGTCTAATCAGTATGAAGAGAAGATTTACGGCCATTCTACTTGTTGTATTTGTTTTCTATTTGGGTTGCAAATCCTCTCTTCTTTCTGATTGCCAAAAGGAAAAATCTGTTCAGCTCCCTTCATGCCACCAAACTTCTGATTTGGTGGAAAACCATATGGAAAGCAATGCAAAAACCAAAAAAAACTCTGGCTTATGTGAGTGTCCAGTATCATTTGAAGAACTAAAAGCAGATACTTTCGACTTCTTACCGAAAATCAGTTATGTAAAAGACTACTCCTTCGCGACACCAAACATTCTTAAGTTAGATCACAATGAACTTATGCTAATTGGCTTAGATAATGGTCTTCAACTTCAAAATAAAATTTTATTCCTACAATTGAATTCAATTAAACTCCTGATTTGAGATTGAGGGTTCATTACCCCAAAGTATCTTTAAATCATTTCGAAAACAACTAACATGGAGTAATATATGAATCGTAAACAATTTGTTCAAAATTTAGCAACAGCAGTTGCTGTATCTGGAGTGATTTCGGGATTATCTGCCGAAGACCATAAACATGACTCTAAAACCATGGCTGGAGATTCCAAATCCAAGTATGGCAAGGCGATGATGGCGGCGATGCACTGTAAGTTGGCTGCTGAAGAATGTTTGAGCCATTGTATCACAGAGCTTGGCAAAGGTGATAAATCATTGGCAACATGTGCAAAGAGTACTAAAGAAGTCATTGCAGTTTGTGACGCTTTTGTGACTTTAGCAAGTCAATCCTCCAGCTATACGAAGAAACTAGCAAACCTTTGTATCGAAATTTGTGAGGCATGTGCAAAAGAATGTGAGAAACATGCATCGCACCACCAAATCTGTAAAGACTGTCAAACAAGTTGCTTAAATTGTATTAAGGAACTTAAAAAAGTTTAATAGATATTGATGATGAGAGATTCCTTATATTAGGAATCTCTTCTGTTTGAGAATTGAAAGATCTCAGATACGTAAGTGGGTTTAAACTTATCTCCTTAGATTAGGAACCTACTTACGTTTTTTTTTGGCAGGCTTTGAGTTTGTTAATTTTTTCTTTTTGGGAACTGGTTTAGCAACAGTTTTTGTTTTTTTTGCCTTAGATACCGGCTTTTCTTGTTTTTGATTTTTTAGTTGTGCTTTTTTGTATCGAGATGGTTCAAATTTAGAAAAATCTACTTCTATTTTTTTAGGTGCCGCAAAATCCAGATTAGGTTTTGGAGCAGGACTCAGATTAGAAGGATCTTTTGGTGTACCTAAAAACTCTCGTATCGTTCTTAGGTTTTCTCCCCGTCGTACAAGATTATAATTTCCTGGTACATCAAACCAAAGATCCCTTCCTTGCCCAAACTCTGTACTTTCCTGTGGTCTAAAACTAAAATCTTCGATCGCAGACAATGGTTGAAATAAAGGGAAAAATAGAGCGTTCTTATAATTTTGTCTCACCCACTCGGAATCATAACCCCAATAGGAATACTTACTATCATTAAAAACGACAGAACCATGGAAGGGAGTTCCTAGAGTAATAAGACGTTTTACCTTTCGTCTTGCTTCGTCTGGTAGTATCAAAACAAGGAGACCACCCGTATTGTGTGCGATCAAAGTAATTTCGTTAGGTGCTGTTAGTATTTGTTTTGCTAGATAGGCAACCGCTTCTTCTAGTGAATTAGAGTTTCGCAGGGTGGAAAGTATACCCACTCGAAATCCGAGGTTGTCTAGGTTTGACTTCAACTTTTGGTAGAAAGAGCGACCCGCTTTGAAACCGGGAACGATAAGAATATTCCGATCCTTGAAGTTGGATGTTTGTAAATGGCTTGGTAAATAAAAAGCAATATAGGCCCAAAATCGTTCAAAATATTCCAGAAAACGAAACATAGTATAGATGTTTCCGCTCGGTCTTTTTCTTGTCTATGAAAATCAATTAAGTGAGTAATAATTCCTGAATTGACTTAAGTTTCCTGGACTTTAACTTTGCCCTGTACTCTTATGAGATTTGTCCCAAATTTCCTCACGATCTCTATGCTTCTCGTTTTTGCAGTGGGGAGCAGTCTCTCTGCCAATCCAGGCAGTTATAGTCGAGCCGAAGCTGAATTAGGACTGGCTTGGGACATAAAATACCCACTTCCGTTTCGTTCCGTTGAAAAAAAAGACCCAATGGGGCAAGGAATCCAACAAGTAAAGCGGCAAGGCTTCGTGTATTGGATGTACAATTTTGAAGTATTTATGTCTAAATACAAACGGGAAGGAAATTCCTTTCTTGCAAAAGAGGAAGGAAGAAAGATCACTGTATATTTTTTATGGAACCCAAATCTAGAGGATCCATACAGAATCGAGTTAGGAGAACCAAGCGAAGGAAACTAAGATGGACCAAAAACTTTCAGATGAATTGATAACTAATAAAATGAAGGGTGAGTCCTTAAGTGATGCCTTTATTTCGGATTTCCTTATGAAAGTGGATGAGGTTCGGAAAGGTGAGACGGGAATTGCAAAATGGGATGAGGTCGGTGATTTAGTTCCATCAGAAGATGAAATTCTTTTTGAAGAGATTCAAAAAAAATATCCTCTCAAAAAGGAACTCTTAGGAAAACTCGTTGTGATCAAGTTAAACGGTGGCCTCGGGACGAGTATGGGTTTAGAAAAGGCAAAGTCTCTAATTCCAATTAAAGATGGCCTTTCATTTCTTGCGGTCATGGCAAAACAAATCGAATACATTCGAGATAGGTATCAAACAGATATTCCGCTTCTGCTCATGGATTCTTATAACACCCAGAAAGATTCTCAGGAAGAATTGCAAAAGAACGGATTCAAACAGGGGCTTCGTTCCAGTTTTTTACAACATAAAGTACCAAGACTTCTTAAAGATAGCCTATCGCCTGTTCAAGCTAAGAATGAGAAGGACGAGTGGTGCCCTCCTGGACATGGGGATATTTATTTCACAATGGTAGAAGAAGGCATTCTAGACGATTTAATTGCAAAAGGTTATGAAGTTGCCTTTTTGTCGAATGGTGACAATTTGGGAGCTACTGTAGATCCTCATATTGTTACATTCCTTTTGGAAGAAGGAATTCATTTTGCGATGGAAATGACTCCAAAGACTCTTGCAGATAAAAAGGGAGGTGCTATTTACCGCAAAACTGTTGGTGGCAAATTCATCCAGTACGAACTTCTCGAAACAGCTCAGGTTCCTAAAGAATACGAACATGAATTCAGTGGCTTAGGTAAATTTAGAACATTCTCGACGAATAATCTTTGGATCAACTTGCGAGCATTAAAAGATCGCTTTGCTAAAGGTAATTTTAAACTTTCTCTTATTGTGAATCCAAAACAAGTTGAGGGGAAAGATGTTCTACAATTAGAAACTGCAATGGGAAGTGCTGTCGGTAATTTTACTAAATTTAAGGGAATCATAATACCAAGAGATAGATTTGCACCTGTTAAGAAGACAGAAGATTATTTAGTGCGACGGTCAGATGCGTACATTTTAAATGAAGATTTCTCACTTACGATGGCCCCTGAACGTAAAAAAAGAGGTCTCGACGAGGTACTTGTTAGCTTAGACGAGGCTTATTACAAAAAGATTGCAGGTTTTGACAGGTTGTTTCTCGTTTGCCCATCGCTTGTCTTTTGTGAATCCTTGGAAGTGGAAGGTGAGGTTGAGTTTGATGTTTTGGTTTGCTTTTCTGGAAAAGTCAAAATTCGCAATACGACTGGGAGAAAACAAAAAATTTCAAGTCTCTCGAAAACTCAATTTGAAAACGAAACTGTTATCTTTGAAACCTAGAAAAGTCATTTCCGTTCTTTTTGTTCTATATTTCTTTTGTAAATGTGGAGTACCATTTTCCCCACGTAGCAATTGTTATGAGAAAAATAAATGTTCTACGATCGAAGGGCAATGTTTTTTACAAAACGGTGCCTACTACCGATTGGGAAGTGGAACGGGAGATATCAGCTCTATCGATTTTACCATTCTTGCAGGAACCTGTCTTGGACTCGAGGCAACCTGTAGAAAAAATTGTGAAAGTGGAACCTTGTTTTAGCGGAGATTCCATATGAAACCAGAGTAGCTAGCCGAACAGTCGTTATTTTTCTCTAAAGATCATTCTCTCACAAATGAAAGTTGGCTTTTTTCAGGAACAAGTTCTCTATCAATAAACTCACCTGAAAGGGATTCATTCGTTGGAGAAAGTTGAATCCGCCATTTTCCTTTTTCTTCAATTAGATCAGAGTCAATGATGTTTTGCCCTCTATAGATTTCCGTTTCATTCCATTTTAATACTACATGACTTCCCGTTTCATCTGCATCAATAATCAATCGAATGGGTTTGACCTTATTTTTCCCGTCCCAATACATCGCAGTCCAAGGACCAACAAATTTTTGGATGTTTGATTCACCGAAAGTTTTGATCTTTTTGACATCTGGAATCGTATCCGATAAAACTCCAATAGTAGGATCTGTGAATTTACTTTCACCAGTTCCAGGTACAACCGATTGGATTGTAAAAAAGTAAAATTGATTTTTAGGAAGTTTGGATACTTTAACAGAATTTGATGTGACCGTTCGATAGAGAATCCATTCTTTTTCCGATTTCTTTCTGAAGAAAACTTTATACTCTTTAACCTTAGGAACAGCTGTCCAGGTTAATTGGAATTCGGATTGACTCGGTAATTCTAATATTTCCACTTGGTTTGGTGCGGCAGGCGCTCCCGTACGTTTTGCAACCAAGGACGGGAATCCAGAATCAACCTCAGAAGGTAGGCTGTACAGTTGACCTTCAAATTCCGCTACGATCGAGTAATACTTTTCGTCTTCAGAGGATCCGAGTTCACTATCTGTAAATTCTGTATCCCTAGTTTTGCCTATCAAATTCCAATTGGCACCTAACTTTCTATAAATAAAGTATTGAATCGCAGAAGGAGAACCTTCCCATTTTAAAAGAACTTGTCCCGTATACAAACCTTTTGACGCAATTAAATTAGCAGGGCGAGGCTTTAAAATCTCCATTGGATCTAAATGGGCGGATACATAGCTAGATTTTTCACCGATGATTGAATTCCTCTCAGGAATTACTTGGTAAATCTCACTGTCTCCATTCCGAGCTGCTTTAAAATCTGTGTAAGTGGGTTTGTCTGATCTTCCTAAAAATCGATAGATTTTTGTAAGAGGATTCCACTTGTAAATGGCAAACTTTGTTCCAGGACTTTGTGGGTCCCAATTTAAAATGATTCTGTCATTTGTAGCAGCGACGGAAGCTGTTAAGTTTGTGATCGGAAGAACTCCACCCGATTTTGCTGGTTCTTCCGCATAGCCGTCGTTTGAGTCACTAGAAGGTTCTGATATACTAATTTCGTTTAGACTTGCAACTCGGTAGGTATACGCTACTGCTTTTTGAATTCCAAAATCTTCAAAAAAACTAACCTTAGATAGACCCACAAGTTGGAATTTGCTTTCAGATTTTCGCTTTCGATAGATTTCATATCCAATGGCATGTTTTTGTTTTGACCAAGACACACGGATACGATCTGAAAAATCACCTCGTGTAACAAAGACCTCTTTCGGAGGTAGCAAAGACTCGCCTGGGTATGAGATTTTGGAAAGTGAGGCAACTAACTTTGATTCAGTCGTTAGCTCCGATTCCGTCATAGGCTCGATTGTATAAATAGATCTAACTAAATTGTGAAAACTATCGTATGAGATCCAGAGATAACCAGAGTCACCCCAATCCTTGCCCCAAGAATTCCATACCCGGAATGCACGTTTTTTGTCGTTGTATCCCAAAATGATAAGAGATTGCGCACCTAGGATTTCACCTTCTGGCTTTGTGTAAATTTGAGTAGAGGGAGGATTTAGAAAATTTGAATGTACTAAGTAACCGATTGCTACAGGGTGACCTTCCAGGAGAGATTGTTTGATCGCTTTCGTATCAAAAGATTCAATACGGTAAACTCTAGAAAATCGAGCTTTTCTGCCTTGTTCAATGAGGCTCGGTTTTGGTTTGGATCGAAAATTCCCAAAGCTCTCATCCATAAGTTCTAAACTGACACCACCACGACTTTCTGCGAGAATTAAGGCCTCTAGAAGGGATGCACCTTGGTCTTTGCCGCCATTTAGCTGACTGTATATATAGTTTGCGGAGTATAGATTTTTTCTTCCTTCCGGTAGATTGGGAGACATTTTATGGAGTGACTCGATGCTCTTTTTTTTTGCTTCATAATACGAAGTAAGTCCAAAACCTACAGCAAAACCGACGCTATTTTTTGTGCTACCCTGATCTCCTGGAGGTGGAAATTTTTCGGTAAGGTTTACCTCAATCGGCAAATTTATATTTGGTGATGACAATTTCTTTGGGAGACTTTCATAAAGGTCAAATGGATCGTGAGTAAGCCCTGGAAGATAATCCGATTTGGACTCCGTTTTCCCACTGACAGAACCAGTTTGAAAACTGACAGATAGAATTATAAGCAGAGTTAGGATACAAAAAATCGTGATTCGTTTTTTCTGTCCTTTGTTTGGGAGCATAGTTCTAACCTTCTAGTCGTCTTCTAAATCAAAACTGATTGGGAGCCTATGAGCCATACGTGTCGGTTTCCCTTTGTCATAACCTGGCGCAAATCTAGCTCTTTGGATGATTCGAATTGCCGCCTCATCAAAGCCATAACCTGCGCGACCCGAAACAACTTTTACGCCTTGCAGAGTACCTGTCTCATCAACTTGTACAAGTAATACGACAGTCTTCTGGCTAATATTTGCTGCCTTAGCTGCTTCAGGAAAATAGGCTTTTAAGTCAAAGTCAATGATTGGCGTGGGTGGTCGATCTCCGTTGAAGGAAAACAAAAATCCATCTTTATCTGTTCCATTTCCTGACAGTTGGTTCGGATTGATATCACTTGTATCTGGTTTGTCTTCTAAGGATTTATCTTGGTTAGAACCTTCCACCCATTCTTGTTTTTCTACCGGAGCAGGGCTTGAAGTACCACCTAAAAGTTCAGGTGGAATTTCTTCGAAGGCGACATCCATCTCATCCATATCGGTACTATCTTTGTAAGCCGCTTCGCTCGGCAATGTAAGGATGAAATAAACAAAAAAGCCAAATAAATGTAAGGCGCAGGAAAAAATCAAACTTGCTTTAAAAAGTCCAAACCTTCGGAGTTTATACTGTAAAGAAAGCGTAAAGGGCAACATAAGTTTAATGGTGTATATTTGGTGTTGAGCTCGATGATTGGTTGTGTTTCCCACTCGTAACAAAACTCGCATGTATTTCTTTGGAAAGGATTTCTAAATTTCCAATGATGATTTTCATTTTACGAGTGAAGTAGTTGTTCGCCATTACAACGGGAATCGCAACAGCAAGACCTGCCGCAGTAGCAAGAAGAGCAGTAGATATACTTCTCATCACAACCTCGGCGCCTGAGTTTCCCAAGGTGCCCAGACCATAAAACGCCTTAATCACACCAAGAACCGTTCCAAGTAAGCCGATAAATGGCGTGTTGTTTCCCAGGGTATTTAAAATAGGCAATCTCTCTTCCAGGCCTAATCTTTCTTTTAAGATTTTCCCTTCCATTAGCTCTTGTAAGCCTTTGTGGTTTTCCTTCTCTCTCTCGAGGAAAAAATGTGCAAAGCGAGTGTAGGAATTTTCCAAAGGGTGTGTTTCCAAAGCCTTTTCACATCCTTTCAGGTCCCTATGACGGATCAAGAGGGTCAAAGAATCGAGGAGGGATTGAGAATTCTGGTCTAGATTGCGTTTGTACACCACTAACCTTTCGATAAAGACCGCAATCGCGAGGATGCTCGCGAGGAGCATGATGATGAAGACTAAGGTTTCGCCAATATCTACAAAATTTTGCATGGTTTCGTCTACTTTTTGCAATGATTTTGAGAATGGGTAGCAATAAAAGTCAAAAATCTAAAAAAGAACTTGGATTGATCCAAGGCTCGGCAAAGAAAACTCTGCTTGGAAGGGATAGATATGAAAAAACATACAATCTTTGCAGTTTTTGGTTCCGCGGTTTTCCTCTTACTTGGGGTTGGGCTTGTTTTGTTTTACTCGGTTCGTGCCTGGGAGATCTTTCTCACGATTTGTCCAAACCATGACTTCTTGTCTTGGGATGAAAACATTCGACTGAACACGGTGCTCGACCAATACACAGATTTCAGAGATGGCCGAATTCTAAAGGGAATACTCCCCTTCTTTGAATCCCCGACCTGGCCACCACTTAGATCAATTCTAACATTTGTTACTTTGTATCTCCCGATGGATAGCCCTGAGACCTTTCGTGACTCCTTCCTCGGACTTTTCTTTTTGATACTTGTATATCCTGCGCTTGTTTTTGTTTTGTATCAGATATTGGGCTCCCTGTTTTACAGTTCTATCATTTCTTTTATGGTCTTTCTATTGACGATTCAAACAGGGGAAGTTCCTGCTTATTCTCTATCTTCCATGTTGGAAACACAGTCCATGTTCTTTCTGCTCTTTTCTGTATATGCAATTTATAGAATGTATAACGAAGATAACATGTTAGAAGAGAGCGGAATGGAAAGCGACTCTAAAAGTCTATCAATCAGCACAAAATGGTTGTTATCCTTTTCCCTTTTGGGTTTTTATTTTACTAAATATCCTTATGGAATATTATTTTTTATGGGATGTATTTTTTATGAGTTTGTAAGAAGCCCCAAAATCTATGGGAATGCTTTCCAGATTCTTCTCAAAATTTACTTTAAAGGTGCGCGAATTTTCTATCTTGGATTTGTTTTTTTAATGGTTTTGTCCTTGCCGATCTTGCGTCTTTTTTCTTCGATAAACCTCAACCAAAAAGGATTCAAACAATTTATGTTTGCGATCACATTCTTCCTGTTTGTTGATGTTTCTGTTTTTTTCTACCGCAAACGAAAGGAGATGAAAGAAATTTTCCCAAAAACGGTAATCGCTCTTTGGAAGTTTGCGATCTTTCCTGCATTTATCTGGCTGTTTCTCAATCCAGACAGAGTAAATGCGCTTATTGATGCGCAGATGATTGTAAATGCTTATACGCGGAGTTTTTTCTTAACACTATGGACGGAACCTGGACAAAATGTATCCATACCCGGTGTTTTTGACTTTGTTTGGGGATTCCGCGCGCTAGTTATATTTTCCTTGGTATCCATTCTTTACTTTTTTCTCCAGTCCAAAACACCGATCCCTAAAAAGTTAAAAGATCCACTTTTTGCCGCTAGTTTAGTTCTATTTTTGCAGTTGTTAATATTGGAGTTAACAACTGGGAATAAACAACCAAGGCATGTTCTACAGTTTTTGCCTTCGATGGGTGCAGTTTGCTTTGTTTGGAACTTGCGACTTTTAGAATATGCAAAATCTAAACTAGAAAGGATCACAGCAGGATTTGCAATAGGTATCAGTATTCTCTTTGTAATCGTTAATGGATTTTTTGAGCAGGGAATCTTTAATGAACGGTTCTTTGAAAAAAAGATGTTCTGCTACAGAGGTATGGATAAAACCATTTTTGATCCTGCTCGTGAGATTTCGAAACAGATTCTTTCTGAAAAAAAATATGTTTTGATCAATGCGTTCCACTTTGAAGAAAAATACCAAACAAAAGGTCGAGTCCTTGCATCAGATTTTGATCTAGCAATGAAGTTAAAAGCGTACAAAACCGGAATGGTGCGCAATGATAACAAATACCAATGGAAGGATTGGACAAAATTTGATTCTGTTCTTTTATTGAGTGATATTTGCCCGGATAGCTTTGTTGAAGAAAAATTTGAAAATCGAACAAAAATGTTGAATACTAAGTCAACATTATTGTCTACTTACAGAGAGAGCACGGGAACTGCATGTTTGCAGGAGTACAAATTGCTCCATGAGTAAGTATCTTAATGAGTATAGCTGCCTTTTCGATCAAACGTCCGATTTTTATTTCTTCTCTCGTGATCATCATGGTGATCACGGGTTATATATCCCTCAAACGAATAGGCGTTGATCTCTTTCCTGATATCAATATTCCTTTTGTAGTTGTTTCTACTGTCTATCCAGGGGCAGGTCCAGAGGAAATAGAGACTTCCATCTCCAAACCATTGGAAGAGGAGCTCAGTTCCATTTCAGGGCTGAAGAGAATAACATCCCGAAACCAAGAGGGTATCTCCCTTGTTTTTGCCGAATTTAGCCTAACAACTGACATTAAGTATGCGGAACAACAGGTTCGAGATAAAACTGCAAGAACTAGACCCTTGTTTCCCGATGCCGCCAAAGAACCATTAGTTCAAAGATTCGATCCTTCCGATCAACCGATCATGCGTATATCGGTTTTTGCGGACTTACCTGAGGGAGAACTCTATGACCTTGCGAAGGAAAGAATTAAACCCAAACTTGAACAAGTAAATAATGTCGGAGCTGTAAAAATCATAGGTGGTGCCCGTCGTGAAATTCATATAGAATTGGATCGTAACAAAATCAATTCTTATCAAGTACCTGCCATAGCAATCGCAAATCAGATCAAAAATTCTGGTGTGAACATCCCTGCAGGTAAGGTAGAAGGCCAGGAAAAAGAAACCTCCTTCCGAACGGTGGCCAAGTATGAATCCCTTTCACAGATCCAAAATACGGTTGTATCCTTCGGGGGTGAATTTGGAAGAGGGGTGCTCGTTCGAGATTTGGGTGAGGTAAAGGACAGTTTGGAAGACCGCAAAACTCTGGGCATGCTGTATGCACCGATCTCACAGGATGAAGATGAGGAGCCGTCGGTAATCGGCAAACTTCTGTTTAAATACGATCCCCCAAAAAAAGAAAGGGTTCAAAAAAAGGCACTCTTTCTGGACGTTTATAAACAGTCGGGTTCCAACACCGTTGAGGTTGCGGATGGGATTTTCGGGAAAATAAATTCTATAAACGAAGCAATCAAAGACCACAAAGGTGCACCCAAGGTCATTTTAATCCGAGATGGATCTAGATGGATTCGTGCCAATATCGAAGACGTTACAATAGCAATCATCTTAGGAATTCTACTCGCTGTCCTCGTAGTCTATTTGTTTTTGGGCAATGTACGATCTACTATCATCACAGGTATGGCACTTCCCAATTCCCTTCTCGGTGCTTTTATCATCATGTATGCTATGGGTTTTACCATGAATGTGATGACTCTACTTGCCCTCTCTCTTGCCGTAGGACTGTTAGTCGATGATGCCATTGTAGTTCGGGAAAACATCTTTCGCAAACTGGAAGAGGGTGAATCCGTTATCGTCGCCGCAAGAAAAGGAACCGAAGAAGTTACCCTGGCAGTGATTGGAACTTCTCTCACTGTCATTGCTGTTTTTTTGCCGATTGGGTTTCTATCGGGGATAGTCGGGCAATTTTTTAAGCAGTTTGGCCTAACAGTAGTTTTTGCCATGATCATCTCTACCTTTGATGGTTTAACTGTCGCTCCCATGTTGTCTGCTTATTTTGCTGGGAAAAATGACATTCATAAAAAGAAGAATATTGTTTTAAGAACCTTCGACCGGTTTCAATCATTTTTGGACAGAATGTACGAAATCATCATGCATTTTGCTCTAAAAAAACCTTGGGCAATCATTCTGATCACATTCCTAACTTTAATTCTAAGTATTCTATCCTTGGGATTTGTAAAAAAAACCTTCCTCCCAGCCAACGACCAAGGTGAGTTTATGGTCAATGTGGAGATGGCACCGGGCACCTCTTTAAACGGAACTCTGGAAGTAGTATCTAGCATTCAGAATGAGATGATTGGTCTAGTCCCTGAGTTAGATCTTTTGGCTACGGTTGTTGGAAACAATGATGGAGAGTCCAATATCGCAACGATTGCAGTTTCCCTTCTCCCATCAGAATATCGGATGCGGTCCACTGCGGATGTCAAAGATGAGATTCGCGAGATGTTAAAAAAGTACCCCCAAGCAAGACCAAAAGTCAACGACTACTCTGCGGTAGGCGGTGGAGTTCAGTATCCTTTCAACTTAAATCTAAAAGGTGAAAATTTAAAAGAACTGGAAGCCTATGCTTTCTCTGTGATGGAGGAACTTCGCAAAGTACCTGACCTCACAGATGTCGATACAAATTACAGAACTGGGAAACCAGAATTCCAAGTGGTTCCAGATCGCAGTAAGATGCAAACTGTTGGAGTCGTTGCAGGTGTTTTGGGTGCAGAGTTACGTTACCATATTGAAGGTGGTGAGGTCGCTAAGTTTTTAGAGAATGGAATCGAGTATGATGTAAGACTTCGGCTCCGAGAAGATCAAAGGAATTTACGAAACTCATTTGCAGAAACAAGAGTTCCCAATATCCAAAATCGAATGATCCCTCTTAGCGCCATTGCTGTTGGCAAAGAGAGCTCTTCACCTGCAAGGATTATACGGGAAGATCGTTCACGAGTGGTTCCGATCAATGCCAACTTGGCTCCAGGTGGCGCCATTGCCTCAGCATCGGATGCGGCGGTCAAGATTCTTAAAGAGAAACTCCCACCACCTCCAGGAATCACCTATGCTTTTGTTGGTCAGTCTGAAGATTTTAAGGAACTACTTCAAAACATCATTTTAGCTTTCGGTATGGCACTTATATTTATCTATCTAGTGTTAGCTTCTCTATATGAGTCGTTTATTACTCCAATCACCATTTTGTTTGCAATCCCACCTGCGATTTCAGGAGCATTTTTTGCACTGGCAATCACAGGCGAGATGTTGAATTTGTTTAGTATGATTGGTCTCATTCTACTCATGGGTCTTGTTGCAAAGAACTCCATTTTACTGGTGGACCATGCAATTCTTGCTATGCGAGAACACGGAATGACGAGAGACGAGGCGATATTCGATGCAGGAAGTAAAAGACTCCGTCCCATCCTTATGACATCCCTCGCCATGATTGCGGGAACTCTGCCCATTGCCCTCGGGATCGGAGAAGCATCGAAGTCAAGGACAGCGATGGGAATTGCAATCATAGGTGGACTTATCCTCTCCACTTTAATCACACTGATCGTTGTTCCCGCCGTATTTGGTTACATCGACCGAATCCGAGAACGAGTGGAAGGTGCCTTCCGTCCCAAGTACGAAATCAGAAAAGAAGATTTAGAAGATACGTAAATTAAGTTTAAGGCATGAAAGGTTTTGCATTTTACACTTGCGCAAACTTTGAATTCGGCGTTCTCTAGCTATCATGTCTAGCGAACGCCGAATCTACAAACGTATCTCAGAAAAAGTGCAACTCACATACCGTGTGATCCAATCGGGATCTGCCTCGGCTCAGTATGTTCCAAATGACAGAGGTCAAGGTGAGTCCCAGGATCTTTCGGAAGGTGGTTTACTTTTTCGGACAAAAGAGCCGATGCCTCTGGGAACGCGATTAGAACTTGAGCTTCGATTTCCAGATGTGAAATATGTTCTCTATCCAAAAGCAAAGGTGGTAAGACTCGAAGAATTTGCGGACGGTGCATACTATGAAGTGGGTCTTGAGTTCAATCAGATCTTCGAAGATGATAAAAATCTGCTTTTAGAACATATTGCCCGATTGGAAGTCATTTGAATTCATTTAGCGATTGCCCAGAGGGTTCGCTGGATAGTTTCTATAGACAAAAGCATTTGTCTGATCTGAATTAGTCAGCTAACAGTTGTTTAATTTCTTGGAGTAGAGTAGATTTTCCCAAAACGAGGCGATTTTTCCCCGCCTGAATTTTTTTAAGTTTGTTTGGTTGTTTATAAAATTCTTCCAGTACTGCTTCCTTTAAGGTTTCTTCAAACCAGGTTTTGGTTTGTTCCTTCCTATTCGATTCGAAGTATCCGTTGCTTTTGGTCTTCGCTTCATAATCTAAAATCAAGTTCCATACATCTTCAATCCCTTTCCCACCTAGCCCACTACAGGTGGTAGCTCGGGGTGTCCATTTGGATTCAGGTGCTGGGAAGAGATGGAGGGCTGATTCATATTCAATTTTTGCCTTTAGGGCAAAGGGTTCGTTTGCCCCGTCCGCTTTGTTAATAGCAATCAGATCTGCCATTTCCATAATTCCACGTTTGATTCCTTGGAGTTCATCTCCGGCTCCCGCAAGCATCAGCAAAAGAAAAAAGTCCACCATAGAATGCACTTGGGTTTCGGATTGTCCGACCCCAACGGTTTCTATGATGATCACATCAAAGCCCGCCGCCTCACAGAGATACATGGTCTCTCTTGTCTTTCTTGCAACACCTCCCAAAGAACCGCTGCTTGGTGATGGTCTAATAAAGGCAAATTCGGATTTGGAAAGTTCCTCCATTCGGGTTTTGTCTCCGAGTATCGAACCATGTGTCCTTTGGCTACTTGGATCGATGGCAAGGACGGCTACTTTTTTACCTCGTTCGATCAAAAATCGACCAAAACTTTCGATAAAGGTAGATTTTCCTACCCCAGGAACGCCTGTTATACCAATACGAATCGAGTTCCCTACCTTAGGCATGAGTCTTGCTAGGATTGCCTGAGCTGTGTCGTTGTGTGAATCCAAATTGCTTTCGACAAGGGTGATGGATTTGGATAAGGCAGCACGGTTTCCCGAGAGGATTTCTTTTGCCAAATCTTCTGGATTTACTTCCTTCCTAGAGGGAGTTTTTCTTTGTTCGCGGATATAGGGCGAAATAGAAGGAGCATCGGCAACCCCTGGGTTTACGGATAGGGCAGACCCAGGAATCCTTTTTTCAATATCGGATTTTGAAGAACCTTCGGTGTCAGGGTTTTGATGCGTTTGCTCTTCCGACATTTTTGGTTAGGCGGCTCTTCTTTCTCCCAAAAGAATATTGAGGATCTGTTTTGCAGCCTCAGATATCACAGTTCCTGGTCCAAAAATAGCCGTTGCTCCCGATTTGTAGAGAAAGTCATAATCTTGCGCTGGAATTACTCCACCAACGACGACTAACACATCTTCAGCTCCGAGTTTACGTAATTCTTCAATCACTTGTGGAACAAGGGTTTTGTGGCCGGCGGCAAGCGAAGATACACCTAGGATATGCGCATCGTTTTCTACGACTTGTTTTGCGACTTCCGCTGGTGTTTGGAAGAGTGGCCCGATATCAACGTCAAAGCCCATATCGGCAAAACTTGTTGAGATCACCTTCGCCCCGCGGTCATGGCCATCTTGTCCCATCTTGGCTACCATAATCCGAGGACGTCTACCTTCGAGTTTTGCAAACTCATCGGCAAGAGATCTGGCTTCTTTGTAGCCTGGGTCTTCCGAAATTTCTGAGGAATATACACCTGAGATAGATCTAATCACAGCCTTATACCTCCCAAATACCTTTTCCATAGCATACGAGATTTCACCAAGAGACGCTCTCTTTCTTGCTGCATCGACTGCAAGCTCTAAAAGATTCCCTTGTCCTGTTTCTGCAGATTTGGTAATTGCGTTTAAGGCAGCTTCAACAGCACTTGAGTTGCGGTCTTTTTTCATTTGGTTCAGACGTTTGATCTGAGCTTCCCGAACAGCTGTATTATCGATATCTAATATATCAAGCGGAGCTTCCTTTGCTAATCTGTATTTGTTGACACCAACAATAACATCTTTGCCTGAATCGATCCGTGCTTGTTTTCTGGCAGCAGCCTCTTCGATTCGCATCTTTGGAATACCAGTCTCAATTGCCTCCGCCATTCCACCTAATTTCTGTACTTCGAGGATTAGGTTCCATGCTTTGTGGACCAAATCGTGGGTGAGTTTTTCTACATAAAAACTTCCTGCCCAAGGATCGATCACACGGTGGATATTGGTTTCTTCTTGGATATAAATCTGAGTGTTTCTGGCAATCCGAGCCGAAAAATCAGTTGGTAGAGCGATCGCCTCATCCAAGGCATTTGTATGGAGGGATTGCGTATGTCCGAGGGCTGCTGCCATGGCTTCTATACAGGTTCGTCCCACATTATTAAAAGGGTCTTGTTCGGTGAGGGACCATCCCGAAGTTTGGCAGTGGGTACGAAGGGCGAGTGACTTATTTGACTTTGGTTGGAACTGGTTTACGATCTTAGCCCAAAGGAGTCGACCAGCACGCATCTTTGCGATTTCCATAAAATGGTTCATACCGATCGCCCAAAAGAACGAAAGCCTTGGTGCGAATTCATCTACACTGAGACCTGATGCGATTCCTGTTTTGATATACTCCCAACCGTCAGCGAGTGTGTAAGCCAATTCCAGATCGGCTGTGGCCCCGGCTTCTTGCATATGGTACCCAGAAATCGAGATCGAATTGAATTTAGGCATATGTTTAGAGGTATACCCAAAGATATCCGCTATGATTTTCATCGAATGTTTAGGTGGATAGATATAGGTATTTCGCACCATAAACTCTTTTAGGATATCGTTTTGAATGGTTCCGGAAAGTTTATCCTGGGAAACTCCTTGTTCTTCCGCAGCGACAATATAGAAGGCAAGAACAGGAATGACTGCCCCATTCATCGTCATCGAAACCGACATTTGATCGAGGGGGATTTGGTCAAAGAGGATCTTCATATCCAAAACCGAATCGATGGCAACACCTGCTTTCCCTACATCGCCTACTACACGTTCGTGGTCAGAGTCATAACCCCTGTGTGTTGCCAGGTCAAAGGCAACCGAGAGTCCTTTTTGCCCTGCCGCAAGGTTTCTACGATAAAATGCATTCGATTCTTCCGCTGTGGAAAATCCTGCGTACTGGCGAACTGTCCAAGGTTTGTTGACATACATGGTGGAGTAGGGCCCACGTAGGTAAGGGGGAATCCCTGCCGCAAATCCTAGATGCTCCAAACCATCTAAATCTTCTTTCCCATACCGAGACTGGATCGAAATTCCTTCTGCAGTTTGCCAGAGAGATAAGGATTTAGTTTGAGCTTTGGGTTTGCCAAACGAAAGATTGTGTGTGGAAAGATTAGGTCGTTTCATAATGTGCCGATCCATTTTGATTGGGCTTTTTCCATAAACTCAATGGTATTTCGTTTCATGTGTATGAAGTCATCAATGCCAAGAGATTCTGCTTTTTGGATAAGATCTTTCGGGTATCCCGCAAGGATCTTCCAGGCATTCGGGAGTTGTCTCTGCATTTCTTCGCTAAACGCCTGTAAGTGGTTTGTGTATTCTTCATCGGAAGAACAAAGAACTACGATATCCGCTCCAAATTCCTTGGCCTTAGTTACCCCTTCTTCAATGTTTGCAAATCCCAAATTGTCTTGGATTTCGTAGCCAAGACATCCAATAAAATTTGCCGAAAAACTCGCACGTGCCTTTCGCATCGTTAAATCACCAATGGTGAGTAAAAACACCTTAGGCGCTTTTTTCCCCGAAGCGATATGGGTATCCGTCATCTGTCGCAGACGGTCAAATTCGTAGGAGAGCCGGAGGGGAGTGATGCGTTTGAATTCTGTTGGATTTCCAAATTCCAAAAGTTTTTTTGTGTGTTCTAAGGATGTAATCAGTTCCGGATGCCTTTCTGTGGGAAGGGGGTATTGGTTTGTTCCGAGGAGGATTTCTTTTTTCGAAGAAAGAGCCGCTCTTTTTTTGGAAGCCGTTTCGCTAATTTCATCCTGAACCTTCCCCGACTGGATTCCAACAAAAAATCCGCCCTCTCTTTCCACTGTTTGGAACTTTGTCCAAACAGTGGAGATAAGTTTTTTAGTGAGTGTTTCCAAATAGTAAGAACCTTTGGCGGGATCTTCTACCTTGTCAAAGAACGACTCACTTCTCAGTAAAAGTTGGGAGTTTCTTGCGATCCTCTTTCCCAATTCTTGTTTTTGTGAATAGTTGTGGTCAAAGGGTAGTACTTGGACAAAATCAGAACCACCGAGAACCGCCGACATTGCGGCAGTTGTACCACGTAACATATTCACATAGGGATCGTATGCTGTGTATTGGAATTCAGAGGTTCTAGAAAAAATCGTAGTCGGATTTTCGTCACCAAATCCTGGTTCGTAGGCATTTAGAATTTCTGCCCATAGGATACGATGTGCACGGAGTTTCGCAATTTCAAAAAAGTAATTGGAGCCAACACCCATAAAAAACCAAATGGAGTCGTTTGCTTCTTTAAGGCTCAGTCCTAAATCCAAAAGCCGATTTAGATAGTCAACTCCCCAAGAAAGAGAAAAGGCCAATTCCTGGCCGATCTTTGCACCTGCATCTCGCAGATAGTAGCCATGAACAGCAATCGTATGTTTACTCTTAGATTTTGTGAGTTTTGAAAAATGAGAGTTGAGTTCTTCTTTTTTACAGCCCAATTCCCCACAGAGGAGGAGGGTTCCAAACGGGTCATAATCCGTATAAACATGATTATGCGAATCTTTTAGTTTTTGAATTCCTTCTGTAAATTCTGGAGTTCTATTTGCAAGGGAAAGGACGATTGGTATTTCTTTGGGAATCGGGGCAAGAACCTGAACCAGTTCCTCATTTGTTCCTATTGAAAGCCCAAATGTTTGTTTCCCTTCCTTATGAGAGACTATGTAGAGTGCGTCAGCGCCAGAAGAGAGAGAGACTTTGATTTCGTCTGCATGAAGGATTTCATCCGTGATCTTCCAGGAAGATTGGCTTCTCGGAACGTCTGGTAGATCTCCTAAGTCTTCCTTCGTATAAAAAGGTTCTAAGACAAATCCATCTTCGGTTTCCCACTGGACTTTTTCGAATCCAGCACCTTTTAGATCCTTAAGAATCAAATCTCTCCAAGTTTCTTTGGAGATTTCGTTAAACTCGCTAAACAATGTTTCGTTCAAATTAATCCTCTACGATTTGGTATTCTTCCATGTACCCTGGGAAGTCACCTAACCCTCGTGTGAAGGTAAATCTAGCAGGGTAGACTACCAGACGTTTTCCCGATTGGATAAATGTGCCTGAAAGTAAAGTAAAAGGAGAGGCCACAATAAATGCTGCAGTTCCAACCACAGTTCCAGCAAGTCCCATCGGTCTTGCTACAAGTAAGTCAATGAGCATCTCACCGCCAGAGGGAACTTCCCTTGCGGACAGGCTGGTCTGGATCCAAAACAAGCAGACGAATAAAAGGATAGACAAAGTGCGTAATGGTTTCATAAATTATAGTTCACTAAAAGGCTATCTTTTAAAAAAAACTAAGTAAGGCTGTATGTAAAGTAAGAATTATGGCAAAAGAACTCGTTTTATTCACTCTCTACTCTATCGTTCATCTCCTTGTGATTGTAACCATCCCGAGAGAGAGTTTTATCTACCTCCCGTCCAAGATCATTCCCATTCTGATTTTGATTGTTTCTGTATTCCGTCATGTATCTATTCTTTCAAAGCGTGGCAAATGGGTCGGAGTTGGGCTTGTGTTTTCTCTATTTGGTGATGCCTTTCTAGCTCTACCTGGTGGGAAATACTTCGTGCCAGGGCTTGGTTCCTTCCTAATTGCCCAGCTCATGTATTCCTATGCGTTTAGCATTCGTTCGGATTGGAAGCCTATTCTATTTTTACCCTTCCTTATATTCGGAGCCTCTTTCTTTTTCTTTCTTGCTCCAAAACTTGGGCCACTCCTCATTCCCGTATTGGTATACATCACGGCTATTTGCATCATGGGTTGGCGCGCTGCTTCCAGAAATTCCGCTACCAAACCTTTCATATTGGGACTTTTGGGTGCACTGGTTTTCGTAGCCTCGGACTCCATCATTGCCTATTCCATGTTTTTGAATCCTGAGATGGATCGCGAGGTTGCCTCTCTTTTGATAATGATTACCTACTATATGGCACAAGCGCTCATCTACTTGGCAACCAAATCAGAAGAGATCCCATCTTGAAAAATACTTGATCGTTCCCTAACATATCATTATCATTACATTGGCTTTTGAAAAGGAATCCATTATGAAATCGCTCAAAAAAACTACATTTATCGAAGCTGTCGCCGCTGCCATTGCACACGAAGTAAAATGCTTTGAATTCAATTTAAAACTTTCTGAAGAGCTTCCCGAAGGACAAGTTCGAGAATTATTCAGCCAACTTGCATTAGACGGAGACGAGCACATTAAATTCATCAAAGATGTATACAAGTCCGCCGAGGGAAAGGAATTGCCCAACCTCAAGCAACTTTCCGAAATCGAAAAGTTTCATAGCTCCACCATTCAGAAGATGATGGACAAATTGGATCGAAACAAGTCGGCAGAAGTGAATGCAGATGAAAAGAGAGCAATCGAACTTGCGATTCGCGAAGGTGAGGATGCTAGAAATTTTTACGCAAAAATCCGAGGAAAGTTCCAAGAGCCAAAGATCAACATGCTCTTCCAAAAATTAGCAAACTTCAACGAATCCAATAACTCGTTGTTAGAGGCTCAAGCAATGGCAATGGAACAATCGACTCCGGCGGACCAAGTTTTCTTTTGGGAAGATGACGGTCTATTGGCGGAAGTCGTTCGTTCTTCACAAAACACAGCTAAAGCGGCGGCTCCTAAAAATACTGCTAAACCTGCTAAACCAAAAACAACACCAGCCCAAGCGAAGCCGGCTCCCAAAAAATCTAGTCCCAAAAAAGCCGCTAAGAAAAAAGCGACAAAACCGAAAGCAAAGGCAAAACCTGCTGGTGCCAAACCAAAGGTAGCGAAGCCAAAGGCTACCAAAAAGAAAGTAGCCAAAGTAAAACCTAAAAAATCAAAACCAGCACCGAAAAAAAAAGGTAAGAAAAAATAGTGAAATACCAAGTAACTCACACATTCCCCGTTTCCTTAGAAAAACTCCTCCACGCAAGGGAGGAGAGATACAAACACCTAGACCAGTTCCCTGATCTTAAGAATGTAACTCTTGTGGAAGAAACAAAAGAGGGAAATATCATCAAACAAAAACGAAAGGTCAGCCTAGAAGGTTCCATGCCTGCCGTGCTTTCTGCGGTTCTCTCCGACCTGTCACTCCTAGAGGATTCAACCTTTGACACCACAACAAACACCCACGAGTTTAAGATTGCTCCTCCAGGCAAAGACAATGTCTTCACCATAAAAGGCAAAAGTCGGTATTCGGAAAAGGGTGCCGGGGAATCAGAGAGATCGTATGATGTGGAAGTGAGCTCTTCTCTCCTCTTTGTCTCGCCGATTGTGGAAAAAGCAATAGAGGAAATTCACAAACATAGTTTGGAAAAAGATAGAAAATCCATATCCAAATTTTTAGGGGTTGAAGCCTAGTTTGGTTGAGTGAAATCCTCCTCGCCCAGTTTTCTTAGATCCCTTATTGAGTTGAACTTATCCATTCTCATCATGGGGAATGTGACTTTGTTTGCCAAACTTCTACCTTTTTCTGCTCCCACCATCATTTCGGGGAGAGCAATTCTCGGTGTGCTTGTGTTAGGTGGATTTCTCCTAATTCGGGGGAAGTCCGTTTTCTATCAGTCCCAACTTGATTTTTGGAAGGTTTTTGGAATTGGAATTCTATTTGGAATCCATTGGGTAACATACTTCCATTCCATCCAGGTTTCGACCGTAGCTGTGGGAATGCTTTCCCTATTCACCTATCCTGTTTTCTCGTCTGTGCTTGAGCCACTTTACTCTGGAAAACGTCCCCGTTTATTTGCAGTTTTTTTGACCGTATTTTCTCTGTTTGGTGTATTTTTAATTGTCCCTGAGTTTTCTAAAGAAAATTCCATATTTATGGGAGTGGTCTGGGGGATCAGTTCAGCAGTTTTGTATGCCCTTCGCAATATTCTGACAAAAGAGATGCACCTACATTACCCAAGTTCGCAGATCCTATTTACTCAATTGATAGCAACTGTGATCGTTGTAATTCCTTTTTCGGACGGTCTTTTTGAGATGCTTTCGGAACCCAAATATCTTCTTTACCAAATTATTCTTGCGGGGATCTTTACGGCGCTGGCTCATACAATTTGGATTCGGAGTATGTCTCAGCTAACAGTCACAACAGCGGGAACACTATCAACTCTGAGCCCCATTTACGGGAGTTTGGCGGCATGGTTTGTATTGGGAGAAGTTCCCCCTGAGCGCATATGGCTTGGAGGTGGTGTGATTTTATTTACAGCAATTTTGGAAGTATATCGGAAAAAGGCGGAGATGGAAGAGGACTTGAGGTGAAGGATTAAAACGGGAATTTTACGTAAAGAAAAGTATTTAAATTAAATTAATAGCAGTCTTGATAAGTATTTGATTCATCACGATAAACAACGTGAACATTAAAGGAATGTGCATTGTTGAGATTGGTTAAGACCGGAAGAAGGCTCTTTTCACAATTAAATTCCAAAGTTGATGAATTCTTTATAGGTTTTCCACAAGTGCCAATTTCTTGATTTTGTTCGATAACTTGAACATTGAAATGATTCCAATAGACTGGTTTCTTTTCACCATGATAGTAATGAAAAATTCCTACGGAAATCTTGTCTGGAAGGAAAAAATGAAAGGCAAATTGGAGATCCACATTTTCTGAATTTGCCGGTGGAAAATCTATGTTGATAATTTCTGGAATAGAAGGGAATTTTAGATTCAATTTTAGATAATCTGGTTGATTTTGTATAGATCCACCTCGTAAATCTTGAACATTCAGATTTTCAGGACTTACTCGAAGAAATCCTATTTTGACATCGTTTGTAGCATCATCGAAATTCAAATGATCTGCAAATTTATTTTTTCCACATTCGAAGTAGGAAGTTTGCAAAAAGAGCCCGGCTAGATAAGTTTGGAATCCTTTCTCCGATCCCTGGTTTTCCTGCATACCGCAAGAAAGTAGTAATAAAAAAAGAACTATTCGCGCCAAGGACATTTTTCATAACCAGTTATGGTATTGTGTGAACATGCAATCCCTCGAACATATTCCTGATTCCTTAAACTCTGAACCGTTGGAAGGAATTCAGGCTGAAAATTTAGGTCGGTAATACAAGCATTGTTTGTGGATGCTATAAAGGATAACTCAACTTCCAAACTATTGATGTTTTTCAATTCGCCTTCTGTCAAAAGTCGATTAAAGTTAGTTGGTAGAAACTTACTTTCAGACAAACCGATTTTCTCGCAAGATTCTTGACTCGTAAATGTTAAAGTTAGATCGTTATTTGCGCTATTAAGACCAAAATAATCTTGGAGTAAATAAGAGGCCGGTGGACGCATTGAATTGTACTTACCAAAAAGAGTAGAACCGGGAGAAGTGCAATTGGTGAAATTCAAATTGATAAAGCTTAAGTCGTCTTTGCGTTTCTGTAGAATTTCGTCTGAGGAAATATTGTTAAAAAAATCCAAGGAACACGAACTTTTACTCAATTGAAAACAAACGCTGATTCTACCCGAGGCGGTTGTAGCGGAAACGACACAGGCATTGAGATCCTTACTCTCAAATCTCGTTGGCCTCAGTGTGTTTTGATAAATAGCATTTAGAAGTAAGGAATCATTCGAAAGTTTTTCGCCTAAACATTGACTCAATGACAATAAAGTTGTAAAGATTATAATTCCTCTGGAAAGACAAAATTTCATCCCAAAAAGTCTACCAACATTTTCCAGTAAATAAACAAAGAAGTAACAACCAATCAATGTCACTCGGAGTAACTACAACAGGATCTTGTTTTATATCTTCCTCTATTGCCGAACCATAAGGTGGTTTCTCCGCTTTTCCACAATTCCACGTTCGGCAAGTTTCGCCACCATACACGCTTGGTTCAGGCAGTGTATGCCATCCGGAGTGTTTGAACTCAGGGGTCATATGTTTTGCCCATTCGTAGTACCCAATGTGATTGATATGAATCCAATCTGCAAAAAGAGCAGGGTTTGCCACGTAATAACGATTGGCATCGGCATCTGGCTGATAACTAAAAAAAACGTCCAAATAGAGGAACAAACTTTACTCTTCCGGCTCTGTAAATGACCGTAGGGTAGACTACATTTGTAGCTTTGTGTTCATAAGCATATTCATTTGTATTTTCTTCGTCAGTCATTTTCATGAGAGATAATTGGTGAAACATCATACCAATCGACATAAGGCTTGTCGGAGTTTCTTTCCACTCCGCCAAATGTTTCCAATACCATAAATCTTTTCCAGTACGAGAATTAAGAGCTGGTTCAGCGATTAATAACTTTGTAAGATCTGCCCCATGGAGTGGAGCAAGAAAATCCACAAGCAAATCGTAAATTTGTTTAGTACCTTCTAAAAGTGCCATAAAAGATGCACTCATTGCCTCAGAAAATTGATTGTGTATGCGAGTTTCTTCATAAATCTTATTCTTATCTGTGATTTGGCCATTGGGTAAGTATTTCCAAAATGTAAAATAATCCCCGGCATCACCCAGGATTGGACTTTTTGCAATGACGGGAAAATTTCCCATCAGAATGATCTTTTTATTTCGAAGAGAATTCCTAAGAGCTCTTACAATAACTCTCGTATTGTGAGTGACTCTTGCGTCTACATCTCCAAATTTCCAAGGCATATAATATAATATGGCAATGTTATCCTTGTAGTCATTCCCCCCGATTTCTATTGCTACGTTGTCTGCCGTTCGAAAGTTATTCCTTTTTATGTCAGATGCCGAGCACTCTCGAATCAATTCATATACAGAATGAGTCGTATTTCCTCCGACGGCCAAATTTTGGATGTCCCATCTTATGCCCGGCTCGTGGACAGAAAGATACCACTCCCAACCGAAGTACCCATACCCAAAAGGGAAATCGATCCAATCACCCAGCGAATCACCATAAAAGGTGATTTGTGTGGAATTGGGATCGAAATCGGTTTGGCACCGCAAGGACTCTTCGCCTTGTAAAGTAACTGAAGTTCGATCGGCAAATGCGTTTTTGCTTGGAAAAATTATTATCAGTAAAAAGAAAAAGTATATGTTGATATTCATTCTTGGAAATCCTTTTCGTAATATTAGAATTGAACGAAGACAAAGGATATATTTGAATTTCCTGCCTTTCCATCTAAAAAAAATCTCAAATTTGCATTGATGCTAGCGTTGTTTGAATAAGAAAGTGACTCATCTTCATAAACTAGTTCAGTTGGGCTATTTACTTTTGGTGGTGAAGCACCAGGACTTGAATTTTGTGCACAATTTTTTACAAAATAATCCAATTCGGTACTGGAATCCTTGGTTATAGTCAGCCGAAATCGCTTTTGTATATTCCCAGTTGACCTGATCGCATAATCAAACCAAAACCGTTTACCTGCCTCCAACGTTATATTGTAAACCTTTCCTTCTTCCAAAAGCAGCTCTGGAGCAGAACAAAAGTTAGGTTTGAAAGTCCCCGCCATTGCGATGGAAAACAAAAATTGGTCTTGTCCACGTTTGCGGCTTTCCCGTTCTTCGTCTTTGCAATTGGATAGAACGAGGAGTGAGGAAATCAGTAGAATGGAGAGGACAGTTTTCATATTTCTTTTACTCCTCGTTTGATGAGCTCTTGTGTTATCTTTTGGCGAAGTGCCACATTCTTTGTACGAACCATCACTAGGAATTCTTCCGGGATTCCATTCACGTCGTCTCCGAAGTCGATTTGCAAACGAATGAGTATGAGAGCCACGGTGAGTTGTATGCGCATATCAATCAATTCTTGGTTGGTTAGCTCAGGAAGAGAGGAGGCAACCGCGCCAAAAAATCTGTCTGCGGCATTCGATTCTTTGTCTAGGAGCTCTGCCTTCGAACCCGCTACTTTTTCCGGAACAGTCTCTCCTTGCATCTCACGAAAAATTTTCTCATTCAGTTCCTCATCGGTTGAAGGTGCAAACTGAATGGTCTTCCATGCTTCTACCGATTGTTTTTTGAGTGCGACATCTGTCATAAGATCCAAGTCTTGCATTCCTTGGAGAAAGCTTTCCATGGCTTTTGCTTCATTTGCAGAAATTACGGGTAAAGATGCCCTCGAAGCTGAACTTTCATTTGGCGGAAGGCCTAGGCTTTCCGGGGTATATGGTTGCATTCCGCCTGCGGTGATTGGCAGCACCGTACTATTGTTTGGGTTGATACAATTTATAAAAATAACTGCGAGCAAGCAATTTACCAGACCGCAAATAAGTTTTATATTATTCTGTTTTCGCTTCATTTCGTTTTTCCTTAAAAAGATTTTGTAAATAAAATTTCGACTGAGTTGTTATTATACTGATGGTTTAGGTTTTTGGGATCGTTTGAATATTCTTCTAAAGTAACGAGCTTTCTCTGCTCAATCCCAAGTGAATCCCAATGGGAATTTCTTCCAAATCTTACATATGCCTTCAGAGCGGAAAGAGAGAACGAAAGGATCGTGAGTGCACCCGCAATTTGGTAGTTGGTGTAATCTCTTTGAAACTTATCTTTCGCTCCTGATGAATTAATTCCTGTAAATGTGTTTTGCAATGCTTCGTTCGATTTTTGTGCTTCGAAAAAAAAGTAACCTGTTAAAACAATTAAACTTACTTTGATGATTCTATCGGTTAGGTCTTCTTTAAACACAGCATTCTGATCTGTAGTCCATTGGTAGGACGCAGATGAATTCAGATAAATTGCGGATTGTAGGCTACTTTTCCAAGGAGATGAGTTTTGGATTTTTTTGAAATAATCGTCCGATACAATTTCTAGAGTATCTGATTTTTGAATGTATCTCCCGATCCTTTCGGAACGAACAAAATAACTATCGTTTAATTCAGTGTAATCGGTCTGGATTGATTGTCCATTTTTAAGCAAAAGTACACCTGATAAAAAAGCATCTTTCGCTTGGATAGGAGATGTGTTTAGGAGACATAAGATTAAAGAAGCAAATCCAGGTGGAACAAAGTGTAATTTTATTTCCATTGCACTGCCTCACTATTCACTTTTGTTTCAATCCATTTGCCTTCTTTTTTTTCATTAAATATGATAATTTGTTTGGATTCTGCGCTTTCAATCTTGTAATCCTTAAAAAAGATCTGGCGACCTTCTAAAAAATCGGGTGGGTGAGGTAAAACATAGACAGACAGCAGAGGATGATCTTGATTTTTGAATGGGTGAATCGTATTCGGAATTGGTTTTAAATCAGTTTGTAGATCTTTTGTCGTGAAATTCATTATATTTGAATTCCATAGCACATAAAAATTTGCTGATAAGGAAAAAGTAAGCAATGTGCCTAAGATGATAAAGAGTCTATTTTTATTCATAAATTCACATGGAGTAGTAATTAATCGCTTAACCAAAGTAAACGATTTTGGCTAGTTTTACAGTGTAAAAAGTATTTTTTTTTTTTTTGCAATAAAATAATTGTCCGAAATGAAAAATATTAGCCTTTTCGGAGGTGTTTGCCTATACAAATTACAGAGTTTAGGCGGTTAGGAGCCTAGAAAATTCTTATAAGAAGTGAAATACGACCGTTAGTCGAAGTAGTCGAATTAAAATAAATTGGTCAATATAATGTCACTAATACGATTAAGGAGTCTTTTGTGGAGAAAAAGTAAATGAAGACATTTGTATCAATAAAAATCTTATCTTTCATTTGCTTCCTCAGGTGGAATTATTCTATCTATCTTTACACATTCAAATTTTTTTGATAAGAATTTAAATCAAAATCTTTTTGCTCAGATTCCGAATAAGATCTTAGCCATTTATTGGGTTTTGTTCCAATCATTTGCAAAGTATTTCTTTCCTCTTTCGGAACTGAAATTAAGAGGCGATGGAAGATGAATTTCATCGTAGAGACTACCTAATGTACGTGCAAACTATGAACCACCCGCAGTAATTTTTCTTGGACTTCTTTTGCAATCTTCTCTAGTTCAGGATTCTCTACAATTTTTGTCATGGTAAGGGGATCAAAAATAGAAACTTTGGTTTCTCCATTTTTTTCTTCGGTTACAACGACGTTGCAGGGGAGTAGGAGACCGATCTCGTCACTGGTTTGTAAGGCTCTGTGCGCAAAACTAGGATTACATGCACCGAGAATGGTGTATCTTTTGAAATCCACTCCAATCTTCTCCTTGAGAGTGTTTTGGACATCTATGGTTGTTAAAACTCCAAACCCTTCTGTCTTTAATGCCTCTGTCGCATCCGAGATTGTTTTTTCAAAGTTTTGTTTTCTATGAACTGTAAGTCCGAACATAAAACCCTCCTGTATATACCCCCTAGGGTATATACAATAAAACAAGAAAGCAAGCAGTTTTTCTTGAATTTCGCTGATTATTCTTTCTTCGGGAGTTTTTGCATCTCTTCGACAGAAGGGAGGGCATTGGAACTATGGCGGATCTCTCCATTCGTATTGAGAAGATAGTACATAGGTAGGCCCGTAGTTTTGATTTCTGAAAAGCGATCGTCTAGGATTAAAGATTCGAATTCTTTGTCGCGGGGGGTATAATTTAAAAGTACATAAGTCCCCAAATCTGGTTTCCCTTCGCCACACTCGAGGCCCTTCAGCATCTCACACCTAGCGCTTGTAATCGCAAGTAGGATCAACTTTCCCTCTCTTTGGGCCTGCGCAAACGCAAAGGACTTATTGTGGCCCCAGTGGATTTCTTCACCTACCATTTGGTTTAGGCGGACATAGCCATAAACGAGAAGGAGGATAAAAAGAGGCATGGCAAGGAATCCAAGAAGGTAAAAAACGCGGGAATATTTTTGCATACCCTTTCCATAGATTTTAAAAAACAGCTTTCCGCCAATCTCAATTCTAAAAAAAAACTACACCGATCCAAGGAACCAATGAAACTGGTATTTTAGAACGTGTTAGGAGAATTAGATGGAAATTTGGTATACGGAAAAATTGGAATTAGAAAAAGGTCGGGCAGTCAGTTACCGCGTCACAAAAACCATCGAAAGTCTCCAGTCTCCCTTCCAAAAAATAGATATTTTTGAAACTCAATCCTTTGGTCGGATGTTCACCTTAGATGGTGTAACAATGGTTACGAACAAGGATGAACATTCTTACCATGAAATGATTGCTCATATCCCCATGATGAGCCATCCCAATCCAGAATCCGTACTTGTAATCGGTGGTGGAGATGGTGGAACAGTTCGCGAAGTACTAAAACACCCATCAGTCAAAGAAGTTGTGTTATGTGAAATTGATAAAGCAGTCGTTGATATTAGTTACAAATACTTCCCAGAATGTGCGGATGCCATGAAAGATCCAAAAGTGATCCACCACTATGACGATGGTGCAAAATTTGCTCGTGACAACAAAGGTCGATTTGATGTGATTCTTGTAGACTCAAGCGACCCTGTTGGCCCAGCAGAAGTTCTATTCAAGGAACCGTTTTACAGAGATATGGCGAGTGCTTTAAAACCGACCGGAATTATTGCAACACAAGCCGAGTCTTTTTGGTATCATGGAGATATTATATCCTCTCTTTTCGATTTTATCCCTAAGATCTTCCCGGAATATGGGTATTACTATACTACCATTCCAACGTATCCATCAGGGATTATTGGATTCACCTTTCTATCAAATGCAATTGATCCTTATTCTGTAACACCAGATTCAAAACGTGTACCCAAAGGGTTGAAATACTATAGCCCCGAGATCCATAAAGCGGCCTTTGTCTTACCAGAATTTGCGAAGGCTTATATCAAACGAAAAGGATAGTGAGTCCGATTTGAAGTCTATGAATCGCAAATTACTTGTTCTGCTAATCGTGTCTTTCTTTGCCTCTGTGAGCCCTATAATTCCTAATGAAGTTAAGGCAACAAAACTAGAGTTAGAGGCAGAGGAAGCGGAGAAAAAAGGTGATATGAGGAAGGCCGAATCGCTTCGGATCCAAGCTGCAACGCTAAGAAAGTATTTCTTCCGCCCTTTCCAGGATGGGTACTTGGGTAGGAATAAAGAAGACCGGGATCAAAAGTTACCAAATGCGATCTCCTTTAGCGACAGAAATTTTTTAGGTGGTAGCTGGGAATTGGGATTTCGCTTCATCGCAAATGAGGGTTTCTTTTATCCAGGGAGAACGTGGGCTGATGATGATGGTGCTATTGCGTTCCAAGGGAATAGTTTTTTCAAACCGAGAGGAGGGGTGGGCTATCAAAATATTGAACCGCTCCCATTTTCCTCCGAATCACCAACTAACTATGGCAGGAAAAATGCGCTTACACCAAAGTTTCTTTACAAACATAATTCCAAAAAATGGGGTCTAGAATATTCGAATATTCCCTTCCAAACAGGATACAATTATTACAGCGTTGGTTTTATAAACAATCCTTTGACTGCTTGGCATGATAGTCGAATCCGTATTCAGGATCACAAACTGGTTTTAAAAATTTATGATGAATTAACAAAAGATATGTGGTTTAGTTGGGACTTCGGTCTTAGGATGGGTCAAATAAAAACAGATACTGCTTATACTTCTGCCTCTCTAGGAGAAGGTAGATCCGCAAGCGACGTTACTAATTTTACGGCAGCAAGTGCTGGCTTTAAATTTTACCATGCAGTCATAAAAGAATTTTCATATGAACTAGGCGGAGACCTCTTTCTAACTCCTTTTGGAAGTCTACGTTACAATAGAACAGTACTTAAGAATGCCAATTCTTTTGATCTCTACCGAGGTGCAAATTTAGCTGTAGACGAGGCGTATTCGATTCGTTCCGCAGATTCGCTTCGGACGAACATAGCCGGATTGGATATTTTGGTTCAGGCAAATTTTATGCCGATATCCAATCACAAATTTAGTTTGGGAGTCCAATCGATACAATATTCATTTAGAGCAAATGAATCGAAAATGCCAACTATACTTGCGTTAACTGAAGAAAGTTACCTTTCTGGTTTAAGGGACTATTATTTCAGTTCTGCCTTTTATGAAGCCGATGGAAATCCTAATCGACCCACACGCTCATATTCTATTTTCAACTACTACTTTGGGTATTCATATGTTTTTTAGAGCATTGTTTGTTCTGTTTTTTTTCGGAAGTTTTTCTCATTGTGCGATTTCATTGCGTGTCTATCGACCGTTCCCAATGGAAGATCCATTTGAGTTCATTCAAAAATTCCCCAATATCCAAGTGGTTGTGGTCGATGAAAATCCAGTAAAAATGGCCGATTATGATGGCTATTTCTTTGAGGCAGAAGGTTTGCAAAATGAATATGGGCCACTCTCGTATTTGATACGAAAAGAACTTTCGATTCGTGCCAACCTATATCCAAAACTGTTAGAAAAAGGAGGAAAAATTGAGGTCAAAGAATTCCTCCTTCACTCTCTCGATCGATGCTCCAAAAATCGTGTAGAGGTTTCTATGAAGGCAAATCTCCAAATAGCTGGTGGATCTGTAGAGACTTTTGAATATTCTGATTTTATAGAATCAAAAGTTACAAACTGTTACCTAACAGGTAGTAGCCTTTTGATTTTACCTCTCCTTTGGTATGTTCCTTATAACGGATTTCGTGGCAACCGAGAGGACCAGTTGAATCTACTTGGAAGAAATGCTTTAGAGGAATTCTTTCGTTTTGTAGAGACAAACTCTGCTTCCAATAAAAATATAAAACCAGAGAGCATAGATCTCAAGAAAAGAGAATCAAAAGCAAAGAAGTCACAAGAATCTATCGATCCCAAAATCAAGGACATAATGGATAGCTTATGAAAACGATTGGATATTTAAAGTTGTATATCGTATTGCTAGTGTTAGTTCTTTTTAACTGTTATTCTCTGGAAAAATCTTATACCTATGGGAATCCTTACCACGAGAGCCCAGCTTTTCAGGAAGATGATCCACAGTTTGAAGAAGGTGAGCCTTATGTTGTTTTAGATAGTATTGGAAATTACTTTTTTTCGATTCCTTCTAAGTTGATTCTTTGGAATCGGAAAGCAGACAACCACCACATATCAAAAGAAACAAAAGAATATTTAATCAATTATATCAAAAAAAATAATCTTCGAGATGTTAAGGTTAGGTTCAACCAATACGCCCCATTGTCAGAATGGAGACGACTTTCAAAAAACCAGAATATCAATCCATTTGTACGATACTTTTTTGGATCCATTTCCTTGATTTCGTATACATTCTTGCCAGGTAGACTGTTTGCAGGGACGATTGGAGGAGACCACTACAACTCCTTCACCAATACAATCAACCTCTATTCTGATATTCCAGCGGTTGCAATCCATGAAGGTGGGCATGCAAAAGACTTTTCACTCAGAGAAAAAAGAACTGCCTATGCAGCAGCCTATGCTATCCCTTTTGTTGGGGCTTTATACCATGAAGCAAGAGCAACCGATGATACATTGAATTATTTTGCCGAGTTAGATGATCGCAAGCAACTAGAGGAGTCTCATGAAGTTTTGATTCCTGCCTATTCCACATATGTGGGAGGTGCGATAGGCGATATAGTTACAAACCCTATAACGATAGCTACGATCATTCCAGGTCACGTATATGGACGTTACAAAAAAAGGGATATTGACTTGGAGCTTTCCAAGCGAAAGGATCGAAAAAAACAATGAATCCTTCCCAGTCCAAATCGGAGTCTTTGCCAAACAATAGCTTTTTATCCAAATTCAATCGTAGGCGAGAGGAGCTTAGATCGGTACTATGTATCGGTCTGGATCCAGAATTTGAAAAACTTCCAGAGATTTGCCAAAAATCGGACACTCCTCTTTTTGAATTTTGTAAAACCATTGTTTCCTCCACATATATGTATGCGGCGGCATGGAAGCCAAATATAGCCTTTTTTGAGCGTTTTGGTGGAAAGGGTCTTTTGGAATTCGAATCTTATGTTCGTTATGCGAAAGAAATTTCTCCAGATCTCCCGATTATTGCCGACGCCAAAAGAGGGGATTTAGCCAACACAGCGAAAGAGTATGCAAAATACTATTTTGAATTCTTAGGTGTAGATGCACTTACGGTTAGTCCCTATATGGGAAAAGATAGTTTGACACCTTACTTGGACTTAGGTGGCACCATTTTTGTATTGGGGCTTACTTCAAACCCGTCATCCGTAGATTTTCAAAAACAGAAACTATCGCATAACAATCGATATCTGTACGAAGAAGTTGCCTTACAAATGGAGGCTCTAGGTCGTTCTTATCCTGGACAAGTGGGACTAGTTGTAGGGGGAACACATCCAGATGAGCTTTTAAAGTTACGACAACTACTTCCAGATCTTTATTTTTTGATTCCAGGCTTTGGCGCACAGGGTGGTGATTTGGCTTCGATTCTTTCCTCTTCAGGTAAGAATTCCGTTGTTAATTCCTCCAGAGGTATAACTCTTTCTTCGAATTCTTCGGAATTTGGGTCCATTGCACAAGAGAAGGCAAAAATGGTACACCAAGCAATGAACGAAGAATTTGCGAATCTAGTCTAAGGTAAAACTAGGGGTATTTGTGAGACAAACATTGGCAATTGTAGGTACTGGAGTGTCAGGGCTTGGTGCAGCTTATTTTTTAAAGAATGATTACGACCTGACTCTATTTGAATCAGGTGATTATGTAGGCGGGCATACAAATACAGTAGATGTCGATGAGGAGGGTCAATCGATCCCTATTGATACTGGCTTTATCGTTTTTAACCACGTAACCTATCCCAATTTGCTACGTTTGTTCCAAACCTTAGGAGTTCCGACAAAGAAGTCGGATATGTCGTTTAGTGTACAACACATTCCAACAGGTCTTGAATTTTGCGGATCCGGACTAGATGGTCTCTTTGCCCAGAGACGAAATCTCTTTCGACCGAGATATCTTAAAATGCTACTTGAGATCAATCGGTTCAATGAAAATGCACCTAAAATCCTGGACGATCCCAAATACAATGACTGGGACTTGGGCAAGTATATGTCTCATTTTAAGTATGGGAAGGATATCTTAGATTTTTATTTGGTTCCTATGAGTTCCGCTGTTTGGTCCACACCACCTGATCTTATGCTCCAATTCCCGGCTAAAACGCTTATTCGCTTCTTTTTTAACCATGGATTTTTAGGGTTAAATACACAACACCAATGGTATACGGTAGATGGTGGATCTCGAGAGTATGTAAGAAGGATCCTTCCGCCAATCCAAGATCGAGTCCGTTTGAATTCTCCTGTAACAAAAATTAGGCGAAACGGTGTTAAAGTAGATATTGTATTAAAAAATGGTGAGATCCAAAGTTTTGACAAAGTTGTCTGTGCTACGCATGGGCATATCACAGCAAAACTTTTAGAAAATCCAACACCACTAGAGAAAGAACTTCTTCCTCTTTACAAATACCAAGACAATTGGGCGACTCTTCATACGGACGATTCGGATATGCCAAAAACCAAAAAATCATGGTCTAGTTGGAATTACAGGATTGTAAATGGTGCAAAAGGTGAGGTTTTACCCTATACGATTTACTGGATGAACCGCTTGCAGAATGTTTCAAAAAAGAAAAATTATTTTGTAACAATCAACGACCCAGACCGTGTTTCTCCTTCAAAATTAATCAAAAAGATCCAATACGAACATCCGCTTTTTTCTGTTGAGGCCTCTCTCGGACAAGAAAAATTACCAAGGTTGAATGAAGATGGGCCGATTTATTATTGTGGGGCATATTTTCGGTATGGATTTCATGAAGATGGATTCTTGTCCGCTGTGAATGTTGCGAAGGCAATTTTAAAAAGAGATCCATGGGCGTAATTTCAAGTATGTATCTTTCGGATGTAGTTCATGTAAGGACTGCGCCGACCTTTCATAAATTCAAATATAGGGTTTTTAACTTCTATTTGGATTTGGAAGAGATCCCTAAATTAGTTTCTTCATCATTCTTTTTTTCACACAATCGGTTCAATCTATTTAGCTTTTATGACAAGGATCATATCCAAATGGGGAAGGCCACTTGTCTTGAAAATGTAAAAGAGTTTGCCATACAATCTGGTATTACGAAAGAAATTGTAAATGTAAAACTTTTGACAAATCTCAGAGTTCTTGGCTATGTTTTCAATCCAGTTAGTTTCTACTTTTGTTTTGATGGTGTTGGCAAACTCGTTTGTGCAATTCCGGAAGTAGGAAACACATTTGGCGAAATCAAACCATATTTAGGTTTGCCAAGCCAAAACACCAAACAAACGATAGCTGATCCAGATGTTTACCTACGCGAACCTAAAAATTTTTATGTTTCTCCTTTTATACCTTTAGATTCTGAGTTCGAATTTCGTTTGAATGTTCCAGAAGAATCTTTAAAGATTGGGGTTGACTCTTATGAGTCCGGAGAACGAATCCTTACTACATCCTTTATTGGGAAAAAAAAGAATTTTTCTACTTTAAACTTGGTAAAACTTTTTGCCCAATTTCCTCTTATAACCGTCAAAGTTATAGCATTGATACATTGGCAGGCAATGTGGCTTTGGCTCAAAAAAATTCCTTATATAAAAAAAAATAATAATTTAGAGAAACAAACAGGAGTTCCCCTTGGACAAGTCAGCAAACCAGTCTCTCTTGCAAGAAACAATTGAACCGGGTCTTTTTTCCGGTATAGACCAAAAGTCAAAATCCGAGCAGTATAAGATTTACAAATCAATCTTTTTTAAGGCTCTCAGTGGAATGAAACGCGGATCCCTTCGCCTAATCCTTCCCGATGGTTCTCAAGCCTTGTTAGGTGACCCAAATTCAAAATTTGATGCTAAATTCCATTCTGGACTAATGCATATCAAAAATCCTGTCTTTTTTAGAAAAGCAGTTCTGCATGGAGATATTGGTTTCTCCGAAGCCTACTTGACCGGCGATTGGGACACTGATTCTATCGAAAACGTAATCTCATGGTTTATTTTAAATGTGGATGAGGCACCAAATTTAAGTGGAGCCAAGAAAAAACTATTCCATCTGGATCTCTTTAACCTTGGAAATAAGTTTTTACATTTCTTAAGAAGAAATACACTCAAAGGTAGCAAAAAGAATATTGTGGAGCATTATGACCTTGGGAATAGTTTTTATAAACTTTTCCTCGATCCGACAATGACCTACAGTTCGGCCTATTTCACGGAGTTAGATCAGAGTTTGGAAGCAGCACAAGTCAAAAAGGTAGATTTGCTTTGTCAAAAGCTCAAACTCACTCCGGATGACCACCTACTTGAAATTGGAAGTGGTTGGGGGTTCCTTTCTATCCATGCCGCGAAGAATTACGGATGTCGCGTAACAACAGTTACTCTCTCGGAAGAGCAATATGCATTTGCAAAGGATAGGATAGCCAAAGAAGGTCTTTCTAATAAGATAGATATTCGTATTCAGGACTACCGCAAATTAGATGGCCAATATACAAAACTAGTTTCCGTGGAAATGTTGGAAGCTGTTGGTGATGCATATTATGAAACTTTCTTTAAAAAATGCCAAGAGCTTCTAGTTCCAAGTGGAATTATGGCATTGCAGGTCATTACTTGCCCTGATTCACGTTTCCAAGCATTTAAAAAAGGTATCGATTTCATTCAAAAGCATATCTTCCCAGGAAGCCTTCTTCCCTCGATTGGTCGGATGAATCAGGCAATCAACAGGACTGGAGACATGTATCTCCATAATCTTGAAGATATGGGTTTGAATTATGCGAAAACCCTGCGTCTTTGGCAAAAAGCTTTCGAAGACAATCTCATAGAAGTGAGAGCACAAGGGTACAGCGAAGGATTTATTCGCAAATGGAAGTTTTATCTTTCCTATTGTGCTGCTGCTTTCCAGATGCGAAATATCAGCGTGGTGCAGATGGTCTATACGAGACCAAACAACCTGACAATCTAAAGTCTGATAAAAACATCTTGCCAAATTTGAAATTGGATCTTACAAATCTCGTATGAGAGAAACAAGGTCCAGTTTTGAATTTGATGAATCCGTTGAGAGAATCTGGTCAGCCATTACTGTTTACGAAATCCTAGTCCACTGGCTTGCGGATGAGGTGCGAGGAAGGCCAAGAGAAGGGGCAGAATTTTCTTGGACTTGGAAGCTGGGACCTATGGGTGATTTCACAACCCATGGGACTTATAAAAAGATCGTTCCTACTAAGGAGCTAATTTTGGAATGGAAAGACCATCCAGCTGGTGATATCTTCTTGCAACTGTTATTCGAATCTTTAGATGACCATAAATCAATATTAACAATTGTTAATGGTGGATATCCCGAATCAAATGCTTTTGATGTTTGGATTGAAGGAGCAAAAGAAGGTTGGGATGGACAGGTTGTACACCTCAAAGAGTTTTTAGCAAAAAATTCAGACCTCACAAAATTTATGAAAAAAACTTGATCTGAGACCTACATCTAAAACCATGGTAAAAGTAAGGGTAGTTAGAGGAGGGTTCACTGATGGAATTTCCCGAACTGGAAGCCTATTTTCAAAATTTGACCGATATAACCGATCGAGTCGCAATGATGAACAATCATTTTGACGCAACACCGGAAATAGACGTTCCTAAATTATATGATTTTTTTGCTGATATAGAAGGCCGTACGTGGGAAACCACAGAACGCGAGTATTATGAGCTATTTACCAGCTATTTTACATTTCATGTAAAGACAGTTGAAGAGATTATTCAAGAAGCTCGCGAGATATTGAATCCAGAGAATAGAGAGCATGTTAAAAAACTTGTTTCGTATGTTCGAAAGGCTGATGATTGGTTTTTGGCGTTAAAAAAACGACGAAAGCTAGCGAGACAACAAGTAGCATAATTTTTTCTAAGGCCCGTTGGAAACGGCGGGCTTCTCTTCCAATTCGCTTTACAAGAATCCAATCCCATTTATCTATTCTCTTATGTCAGGGAAAAAATTTCTCTATTATCCAGTGTTTCTATTTTTCGTCTTAATAGGAATAGATTCACTTTTTCGTCTGCCCTATGTTCAACTTTTGGCAAAACTAGATTTAACAGCCATTAACTATAAAGCAAAAAAAGACCTCCTCCAAACCATAATCGATAAAAAGGATGAAATTCAAAACCAGCCAAATAAAAAGCTGATGATTGTCCTTGGTTCCTCCAGGCTTTTGTATTTTGATCACAAAGAACTCCAAAGTTTTTATCCTGACTGGGAAATTTATAATCTCTCGTCTGCGGTCACAACGCCCGCATATTACGACTATCAATTGACAAAACTCTTAGATGCAGGGATCCGACCGGACTTGATAGTAATGGAGACGGATCCAAATCAGTTCAACCAAAACTCTGTATTCAAAAGTTCTAATTTGACTTATAGTTTTGATTTTCTTTATGTTTTGGAGAATTTGGACCTTTTTGGAAAAGATCATTTTTCCTTCTTTTTGGGACGGACTCTTTTTGCGGTGGGTACATTTAAACCTTACCTAGACCAAATGTGGAGAAATTTTCGAAATCCAAACCTGGAAAATTTTCGGGGGATGTATGATTCTACTTACAATCATATTCTAACGAACAATGGTCATGGTCTCTCGCCTATTGATGATTATGTGGAAAAGGATGCAAATTCTTTGCAATTGACTAGTCATAGAACTTTGGATTGGCTATTTGCATCTTATGTGCCGAGCAAGATGCAATATGGTTTTTATGAAAAAATTCTTTCTCGAATTCAAAAAGAGAAGATAAAGACGATTGTGATTTGGCCGACATCATCTCCAAATTTTGAGGCACTCATGGAGAAAGAACCACTAGTTTCAGAGTGGGAGCGTTCGATTGATTCTCTTTCGGCAAAGTATGAGCAAACCATCTTTAAATTGAAAAAAGATCCTTCGTATTCTTGTAATGCATTCGCAGACGGAGGTCATGTTGCCAAAGAATGCTACCGAACATTGATGCGATCTATTTTATTGGAATACTTTCGACGTTTTGACCCGGCATGTTTGTAAACTCAAACCCGCAGATTCCTTCTGGGTGTGAGTGAACGGGTAAAGGAATATTGGAACGAAGCCGTTTCGTCAAGTCCGCTTTTAGTTTGTTAGCCTGCGTTTCTTCTTCCAGGATTGTCTCGATTGGTATTTCCCATTCCGTTGTTTGTTCGGTGCTACGTATACTGGTTGTGGGTAGAGAGGAGATGAACTCAGGACTTGCGCCCCAATAGAGAACTCCTTTGTTATTCGATCCGGGAAGGAAAATCCTAGCACTATTGGATGTTATTCCATTTGGGGGAATGTTCGGTGTATTTTCTGAATAAAAGTTTCCACTGGAAGTTGTTAGAATTGTTTTGTTCGCTGTAGGAAGAATTTCTGTCGCAGGAATCGAAGCAAGTGCACTAGAAAACGGATAAGCAGCACTGATTTGGGGCATATCAGTGAACGTTATCGCTGAACCTCCGCTTTCAGGAATCCTTTGCATAGTGGCTGCGGAAAAATCAATCCCATAAGTCCTTCCCATTAGCAGTGAGAAGGTGCGAAAAAAAACCTCGTTATTGGAAGAACCTAAGAAAGTTGAATTGTATCCTGGGCTCTCTCGAAAGAGAGTCATTAGACCATTCACTCGGACAGCTCTAGTGTTTGCAGAATTTCCAACAACAGTTTGTCTAAAAAAATTAGTTCGTGCGGATTCATTAGAGCCTGAGATATCGTAAAGAAATCTCATATATACATAGGCATAGGCATACTTCTTTAAAATTTCATTGGAGGAGGAGTTTCGGCTCCAATCTATCATAGAAATTCCATTGATACCATCCGCACACCGATCGTCACGACCCAGGTAACAATTGATCCGACTGGTTTGTGGTCCGTAACCTGCTAAATCGCTTGCAACTTCACTTGTGCCTTCGTTGAGCCAAATATCATCCGTTTGTCCCAAACGATTCATATTTGGGAATCGTATTAAGTGTTGGAATTCATGAGCGGCCGTAGCATCAAATCCCGATGGGTCCCGACTTAGGCTACGAATGAGTTCTCGTCCATCCATATATAAAATTTCAGCAAAATTGGACCGAACCCTGGAACCGAATTGGTCAGGGAAAAAATTAACGGGATCATAGAACCCAGCCACATAAGCACTATTAGGTGTAGCGCCGTCTCTTACGTCTAGAACGAGGACTTTTATTTTTCCGTCACCATCGACATCGCTCGGCGGACCAAACGCATCCACCAATTTCGGGTAGGTAATCGTATCAAAGTCATTTGCAAAACGAACCAGATCAAAACTACCTACACTCAAACCTGATTCCAAATAGACTTGAACATTTTTCCCAGAAGCAATGGGGTTAAACGTGATGCATTCGCTTGCTTGGGTTGTTAGATTTCGCGCCCAAAAAGCATTGGTAGTTTGGCAAGATGCGCCAAGGAGGATCAAACTTGTGGCCAGGGGTCTGAGTCCGTTCTTTTTTTGTGGAGAGAAAAGATAGGGATTGCAAACATTTGTGAATGCAAGAATCAATAGAGAGATAGAAAGGTTCGCCAGGAATTGGACTCGTTGAAACATTTTTTGATTTTGGGAATCCATCTATTTATTTTGACGGGGGAAATCCTTGGAAAAAACCCTCACGGAGTCTATTTCTCCGAGCCGTATGCTACTGAAAACGGATTTCTTCTGATTGCAATTGAAATTTACGAAGAAAAAAGCAAACTCGAATTCCGAGCCCAAGAGCTCCGGTTTCATAAAGAGCGAGGTTACGAAGAGGTCATCCTAGCCGGGGATGTTCATAGGATTCCCGATTCGGAAGTTCTGACACCAAAAGACTGCCAGATCCGAGGAACGAGGACCTGGGGTCAGAAGATGGGACTTGTGCGTAGGTTTGATTGCGAACACTTAAGATTTTATTTGGGAACACTTCCTGATAGAATTCTTTCGGAGAGTCTCTTGGGTACGAAAACTCGGATCCGAATTTCTACTTTTCTCCCTGGCTTGGAAGGTCGACCGATTGCCATCCAATGGGACCCACACAACTTTCCCGAAGGCATTTGGGGTTTGCATTTGAATGGTCTTGGCGGTAAGAATCCGGGCAAAATCTATGCAATTTCGAGCCAGACCTGGCTTCCCTACACGGAAAAGGCAACAAGTTCTCGGATTCTACTATGGGAAAGGACCTTTTCTAATTGACCCTATTTGTATGCCGAGAGACCTTCCTCATACATTGAAAAAGATTAGAGTAGGGGTAATTGCCGCCGCTGGAAAAGGTACCAGGGCATACCCTAGGACCAGCTTCATACCCAAACCTTTGTTCGTGATCGAGGGAAAATCCATTCTCCACCGGAATGTGGATCTTCTCGTCAAAACCTTTGGCGTAGAAAAAATCTACGTTTTAGTCGGACATCTAAAAGAGCAGATCATAGAGGAAATTGTCTACATTCGGAATTACTTTCCCAAGGTAGTTATCGAACCTTGCGAATGGACGCAAGCGGGTTTGGCTTCAGATGTTGCAAGTTTAGAAAAACTGATTCATGAACCGTTTCTGACCATCTTAGGTGATGAGTTTTACTATAAAACAGATCACGAAGAGTTTTTAAAGGTCTTAAAAAACCATCCAAATATGGCTGCATCGATTGGGATCGTCAAAACTTCCTTACTCTCCCGGATCCGAAAAAACTACTCCGTAACTTTAGAAAAAGATAAAATTCTAAATTTAGTGGAAAAGCCTGAAAACCCTCCCAATGAATTACTCGGCTTAGGTTCATACTATTTTAGTACTTTGTATTTTGATTACTTCAAAAAAACCCCTCCTTCTTCAAAATCTGGTGTTGTTGAGATAACAGATGTAATCGATAAGATGGCAAAGGAATCCAAAGAAGGTGTTTACGCAACGAACTTGAGTTGTGAATACTTTAACATCAATTCGATGCAAGATTATTATCATGCTGTCTATGAAGTAAGAAATGACTTATTCCCAAAGTTTAAATCAAGTCTAATTATACCTACAAACAATAATGCGAGATCCATCACTGATGTGATAGTGGATTTTAAAGATAAATTTCATGAAATTATTGTAATTGATAATGAATCAAAGGATGAAACTGTTGCTCTTGCAAAAAAAGAGAAAGTAAAGGTTTATGAGTTCCATGGAGATGGCAATTCAAGTTTGTTAGGTGAGCAAGTTCGTAAGGGTATCGAATATGCAACCGGAGATATCTTGGTTGTAGTATCCCCAGATGGCTCTTTTCGCTCGAAAGACTATCCTAAGCTATTGGAGTATATGAAAGACTCTGATATGGTTATAGGAACTCGCACAACGAGACAGATGATCGAACAAGGATCTAATCTAAAACCTTTGTATCGTTTGGTGAACCTATTTATGGGGAAATTAGTGGAAGTTTTTTGGTGGGGACAGGAACCAAGATTCACAGATTCGGACTGCCACTTTTTCTCTATCTGGAAAGAATCTTATTCTAGAGTAAGACTCGGATTGAAACAAGAAGATCGTATGTTTATTGTCGAATTGATGATCGAAATTGTTCGTTCGCATATGCGTTGTATCGAAATTCCAGTATCTTATTTTAAGCCTGTAAATCAAATTGAATATAGAATTCGAGATATGGTTAAAGATTTTATCAAGATATTTAATATTATTTTGTCCAAAAAGTTTATGTTAGGAGAAAATCGCGATGGCGAATAAAGTATTGGTTACTGGTGGGTGCGGATTTTTAGGATCACATGTTTGTGAGTTATTTCGTAAAGAAGGTTGGGATGTTGTCAGCTTTGATAACATGACTAAATACGAGTTAAAAAGAACGGGGTATGGAACGGAAGCTACGCGGGATTATAACTGGAATTATTTAAAATCTCTTGGCGTAACGATGGTTAAAGGTGATATTCGAAATTTGGAACATCTCACCGATCGAACTGAGGGATGTGACTATATCGTTCACACAGCGGCTCAGCCAGCTATGACCATATCCTGGGAAGATCCTGAATTGGATTTTTCGACAAATGTTATCGGAACATTCAATGTAATGGAAGTCGCAAGGAAGAGAAAGATTCCAGTTGTAAATACTTCCTCTATTCATGTGTATGGTAACTCAATTAATGATAGTTTAACAGAGGGAAAAACAGCATACGAAAGAAATCCTGTTGAAATTTCCGTTAAGCAACCTACTATGGTCGGTCAAATTTCTCCTCTACATGCATCAAAAATGAGTGCCGAACACTATGTTCGCTCTTATACTGATATGTATGGTGTGAAAGCTGCAAGTTTCCGCTTCACCGGAATTTATGGGGAAAGACAGTTTGGTGGAGAGGATCATGGTTGGGTTGCAAATTTTGCGATTCGTAGTTTTTTTGGCCTACCTTTAAGAATTTTTGGAACTGGTAAACAAACACGCGATATTCTACATGCAGAAGATGGAGCTAAATCCTATCTGGAATTTTTTAAAAATCCGATTCCAGGTGTTTATAACATTGGAGGAGCGAGTCCTCATAAAATTTCCTTGTTGGAATGTATCCACTTAATCGGCGAAATCCTTGGTAAAAAACAGGAGATTCTTTTTGAAGAAGAACGACCTGGCGATATGAGATACTTTATATGTGACATTACCGACGCTAAAAAGTTTGGCTTTAATCCAAAGATTTTACCAAAAGAAGGTGTTACTAGACTTCTTAAATGGATTGAAAAAGAGAAAGCTGTATTCAATATTGAAGGTAAATAATGAAGAAAGTCTTGGTTGTTATTCCCGCGTATAACGAAGAGTCAACAATCGAGCAAGTCGTCCGTGAAGCTATCGTGTATGCTGATGTAAGTGTAACCGATGACGCAAGCAAAGACAAAACACCTGAGATTCTAAAGAAATTACAGAAAGAGTTCGGCAAAAAACTAAACATCATCCGCCATGAAAAAAATACTCATATTCCAAAAGGGATTCAGGATGGCTTTAAGTTCGCATTAGAAAAGGGTTATGATTTAGTCATTACTATGGATGCTGGTTTATCACATGATGCAAGTTATATCCCTAAATTTATTAGCCTAAATGAATATGATTTAGTGATTGGTAGTAGAACCGCGACAACAAATGTCCCCTTGTATCGAAAACTTATCTCTTGGCTCGCTGCAAAGGTAATGAACTACTGTTTATCGAAGGGAATTCTAAATCTATTTGGTGATAGAATTAAAGATTGTACATCTGGTTACAGGGCTTATTCAAAACGGATGGTGGAAATCATTGCAAATTACCCTCTAGAATCCGTTGCGTTTGATTTCCACATGGAAGCATTATCGATAGTCTCTCGAAATGATGGAAAAATTATCGAACTCCCTATCACCTATGTTTTTTCCAATAGTTCCTTTAATAAAAAAGTATTAAAGCTTGCAATCCAATTTGCGAAGAAACTTCTCCTGCGAAAATGGAAACTCATTCCGAACCATCCAATCTGAACTTGATGTCTGAGGAAAAATCGAAAGTTACGAAAAAACGAGCCTTCATTGTATTTTTATTTTTAGTTTCCACTACATTTCTTGTGGATCGATTTTTTTTTGGAACCATTTACTTTTTATTCCCAAATGAAATGGAATGGGATAGTTCCCATTGGTATAATTTTCTTTACAAAACAAAAGAACTCAAGTCGAACCCAAAACCTAATCGTGTTATCTTAACCGGTAGCTCAGTGGCTCTTTATTCTGCTTTGCCCGAAGTTTTAAGTAAAGGATTGGGCTCGGACATGGATGTCCAATTCTATAGCCATGTGGCGATGGCGCCAACTGACTTGTACTACTACCGGGAAGATCTAATTGAAACGAATCCAAGTTTAGTTGTCTATTTTTTAAATTTTGCCGATCTTCAATGGGAATACTTAACGCCTAATACACACGAGTTTGTTTTCAATGAAAGGAAATGGGTAGAAGAATTTGCAGGTAGGTACCCTGCAAAAACATTTTATCCTAGTTTATTTTTATATGAATACTATCCTAAGCTAACAAAAAAAATTCTTTCTAACCTAAGCATGAAATCCATGTTTTTGGTTTCCAGATATCGAAATTTTTTTTGGGATCCTATTGAAGTCTACATAGACAATCACTTCCGTAGTGGTCGAAAATACCATCTTTACCAAGGCCAAATCCCGATCGAAGGAATTTGGTCGAAAGGATTTACGCGGATGGAGGCCACTATCTCCTGTCCAAACGTTAAAGACACAGAATCAATCTACATAGAAAGATCGAAGACAAAGGTGTTATTTGAATTTTATACATCAGACCGAAATGAGCTGCAAAAAATAACGGATAAAGAAGTCGTTTTTGAATCTTCTGGCTGGCAGTACCTTAATCTAAAAGAGTTAGCTGGTGGAATAGTTTTTGATACATTGAAGTTATCTATGGTAGACTTAGATGTTTTACCGAGTGCAAAGGAAGTAAATTTAATTCGTGTGGGGAAAGATGAGAAAGTAGGAGTAAGACTTTCACATTCTTTTTGCAAGTTCCGCGAAACAAAAAATTTATCTTACCAAAGGATACCATACTATGATGAATCCAGAATTACCAATTACTCTTCTCTGGATTACGATATCGATTATAATGATCGTATGGTTCGAGATGCTGAAACTAGACCTGAACTTTATCGTTTAAATCATGTTAGAAAGTCCAAACAACTTGTTAATCAGTTTCCGTACAGACCCTTCCCTGAAATGGAAAGAATTAAATCTCTTTCAAAATATTTTGAATCCAAGAAAATTCCTTTTGTTATCATTTTAAGCCCCGAAAATCCTTTGGAATATAAATACTATAAGGATTCTAAGTGGAAATCCGATTGGATATTGGATTTAAGAAACACCCTAGAGAAGAATAACCAAGTTTTGTTTGACCACATAGATGCAGTTTCGGAAAAACGATTTTTCTTTGACCCACACCATCTAACTTTTGATGGAGCAATGAATTACCAGGGACAAATTCTCTCTGTTTTGAAGTCTCAACTTAAAATGAATACAGCGAAATCCAATTGATACCAAAAACCAAAACGAGAAACTTATGATTAAAAATATTTCCCAGAAAATTGAAGCTATTTTGATCTATCTAAATCAAAAACAATGGATGGTTTTAACTATATTTTTTTTACTTTGGACAGTTTGTACTTTGAGCTATTGGAAGAAATATGAATGGAATCCATCATCCATGGTTAATTTTGGTAAGGAGTTTGCCAACCGAAATAAAGATCTAACGCCTAATAATGCAATTCTTTTTTTAGGAGAGAAGGGTGATTTGGGTGCAGGCTATGATGGCCAGATTTTCTATTATTTTTCGGTTCCTCTTTCTAATTTCAGTATGGAGTGGCCGAAGGGTTTTGATGAATCCTATCGAGCTCCTCGAATTGGGTATCCCTTTTTAATCGGTATCTTTGGTTTATTCGGAAAAAGTTTCGCAGTTTTTGGGATGTATTTTTGGAATCTTACACTTATACTTATTTCATATTTTTGTCTTCGATCCATGCTATCGTCAGATTCGAAAAGGTATTCCATATTTTATTTATTAAGTCCATTTGCTCTTGGTAGTTACTATGTTCTTGTGAGTGATTCCGTAATGGTTTCTCTTCTTATCATTGCCTATTTCTTATTACAAAGAAGGAAGTATACTTTCTTTGTAATTGTTTCCAGTTTAGCTATCCTAACGAAAGAACCTGCTTTATTCTTTTTGTTTCCATTGGGACTAAAGTCTCTAACGGAAAAAAATGTAAAAAAATCGGTAGCCGTTGCATTCACCTTACTCATACCCATATTATGGCATCTTTATCTTTCCCATAAATTCCCAAATTGGCGAGCAACCCGACTAACGGACTTTATCTTACCTTTCGAAGGCATGATAACCTATTCAGAAACAATATGGAGGACCTGGAATGAAACTGAGTCTCTTAAAGAATTGGCTAGGCTGTTTTCTAGGTTTCCGTTATTGATTCTATTTTTTATGGGAGTTATTTTAAGTTTTACTGGGAACCTGAAGCGGGGCTGGGAATTCCGAATAGCAATCTTACTCACCATGTTTATGATTGGAACCGCGGGTTATTATCATTTTTGGTCTGTATACGAAAATGTATCAAGAATGTTTACACTTTCCATTCCTATGATAATTTTTTTGAAGGATCAAGATCATTTAGCGAAGGTAGGTGAATTCTTTTCTTTGGTGTTTATAATACTTCTCCTATTTATATTGAAAGCTGTTGTTATTTCTAAACCCTTGCTCTACCAAGTAGGCTTTTGAGGGAGTGAAATTCCAACTTATCTTTTTATAAATTGGAAAGTTTGATATTACCAAATGTTTTTTGAATTTCCGCATCAAGATCTTTCATTTGATTGGTGAAGAAAAATATTTCTGTTCCTTCTTTCGTATCTATCTTTATAAACTCATCTTTGTTCTTTTCATAAAGATTTTTTAAATGTTCTAGTGAATCGATAGTGGTTCCATTAAAATCTTGAACTAAAACTTGTTGAAACCCGTGGTATGTTTTATTTGCCGCAATAGGTAGAACCTGTGAAATGACCACAAATTTTCTTTCTGATTTATTCGTTGCAAACTTGTGAAAATCGTTTAAGTAAAGTAATTCCTTACCTACACGAGTTCTCCACTGATTCCCATATTCCATAAGATATGTTTCAGATAGTTCTATAAAAACCATACCACCTAATATTAGATATTTAGGTTTTTCGAATCGAGTATTTCCAAAGGGAATTCGAATGGACTCAGAATCAATAGGTTTCAGTGGGAATTGGATAATTTTTTCCTTCTTTTCTCGTAGTATTTTAAGTCGTAATGATTTCTTAGCCTGAACCGAATGGAATAGAAATGAGACTGGTAATTTTCCAAATTTCGGATGTTCAAAGAATCCTTTCGGATCAATCTTATATCCATCAACTTCAAGTAAAACATCTTCCAATAATAGAACTCCATCGGCACTTGACTTGCAGACAACTTCTGCAATTAAGATGCCGAGATCGTCTTTTTTCAATCCATAGAATTCACGAGTGGTTTTATCCGTTAGTGGTCGATATCGAAATCCTTTGAATGGAAGCTCTTCATTGGAAAGAAACTGGCGAATCATAAAATTCGGGATCATTTTACCTGTATTTTGATCTGTTTTAAATTGGTAGAGTATTCCTTGAGGAACTCTTGTAATTTCATCTATTATGAGTTCACCAATGCCATCTAACCTCTCTTCGGATTTAATTTCTATAAATGGAAGATCTATATAACCATTAGAGTAAAAATCTACATCCATACGAATCAATCGCAATGATTTTTCCTGCAGGTTGCGATACTCTTCGTTTTCTACAACAATTCCTTTACCTGGAAAACTGAGTTCGTCTGGAAAGTGAACAGGTATTAGGTTTTTATCAAAAATGGGATCATCGATTTTTAGTAAGGCAAGTCCCAAGTCCGGATCCATTCGTAACATTTTTGCTTGATAAGTTTGCAAAGATCCAAATTTTTTAATTTCGATATTTGTATAAAAATAGATGGCTTGTGCAGGAACTAAAATTTGCCCATTCCCCACATAGATTCCTGATGAATACCGTGTTTCTGGATTTTTATACTTCCAAGGTAGAATAAAGCTTGGGTAGAGAACAGTTGTTTTGATTTGGACAATGGAGTTCCCATTCATGACGCTTGGAGTAGGATTTGATTTTTGTTTCGTGTTAGATGGCCAAATCATCGAAAGTGTTGAAATGAAAAAGAAGTAATAGGCTAAACCAATGAGTCTGTTTGGGGAATATATTTTTTTCATTTTACATTGCCTATTTGGTATAATTTTCTGATTTCTGAATCAATAGAGAGAGCTTCTCCTTTATCTAAAATCAAAGGGATTGAGGTTCCATAGAATCTAAGCTGAATAAAATTTTCTTTTGAATTTAAAATCAAATCTTTAAACTGATTCAGGTTATTAACTTTGTTGTTGTTCACATGAGAAACTACTAAGTTTAAGAAGTAATCATGAGCAGTGTTGCTCGGGTGAGATAGTTTGCGGTACAGAACTACATCTTCTGTTTCCGTAGTAACTAATTCATTAAAATGGTAAAATCGATATAAAAGTAAACTTCCGCTTTGTGTTTGACCTGATTTGCTCCATGATTCTAGTAAATCTCGATTCGTCTTTTGGAAGACCAGCCCACCGAACATAAAATAGTCATAGTCAGTATCATAACTATTTCGCATAAGATCCATACTCAACATTCTTTTTGCCGGGAATTGAACCTTGAGTTGTTTACCGTTTCTTATTAACTCAAACTCTATTGTCTCACCAGCAAACTTGTTGTCTACGATCTCAAGAAAGTCAATATTGTTTTGGTCTTTAAGGTTTCCGTTTTTGCCGATTTCATTTCTATCTATCGACATTAGGAAATCTCCTCTCTTTAAATACCCAAAAGCAGAACCACCCTCTAAGACTTTTGAAACAAAAACACCAGACCGTTCTTTTGGGATTTTATAGAATTTTCTCCCGGCTTCTGAATATGATGGTGTCGTGTGAATCCCTAGCTCAACGTAACCATCATATTTCCCATCTTCAATATCTTTTAAAAAATGTTGTACGACGATTGTTGGAATGATGTAACCAATGTTTTCACCTCTCGTTGAAGCCTGAAATGCAACTCCAACAACTTTACCGTTTTGTAAAGCAGGTCCTCCCGAATTTCCTGGATTGATTGCAGCATCTACCTGAATTACAAGGTGGCTATCTATTTGTGAATGGGCATATGTTGACTGTTCGATTCTAGATACGATTCCACGGCTAACAGAAATTTTACTGCCACCGATTGGATAACCCACGATATCGACCTGAGATGTTAATTCAGGAATATCTCCAAACTCTAATGTAGAACTGTCATCATAAAATTCATCCGAAGTTGCTTCGAGGATTGCAAGATCACAATCGTGTGCAACATAAAGAAGTTTTAATCCATACCATTCCGTTTGTTTGTGGCGTTGACCTTCCATAAATTTTGCATTGGAGATGACATGTGCGTTGGTTAGGATACGATTTTTCCCAATAAGGAAGCCAGTTCCAGTAGATGCCTGGACTTGGCCTGAGAGCCAAGGAGAGTAGGGGTCTTTTGCCTGAGAATAAACCCGGATTTGCACGACAGACTTGCGAATTTCGTCGAAGGATTGGCTAGGATTTGACGATAACGACTGAATTGATAAAAACAGATAACAATAGAAAATAGTACTCGCCAATTGGAATTTAGAAACAAAACTTTTTTTCTGTTCAGTCATGAGTGTATTGGAAACATCCATTTTTACCTTTACTTCTGTATTTTCATTTCTCGCTGGAGTTGTGTCCTTCCGTAAAAATCCAAGAACGTGGATGAAAATAAGTTTTTCCATCCTTTCCTTATTTCTTTTTGTGGGCAATGGTATTTTACTTTTTTCGCAGTATACAGAGAGTTTTTCCTATCTATTAGAGAGCCAGATCATCTCAACCTTCTTAATGTTTCTAAGTTTTTCAGTTCTCTTCTTTGGGCTACATTTCCCAACGTATTTTCGTAATTTCCCGAGGCTTCTTGTTTTAACCAATTTTGTTTTGGGGATGGGAATCATGCTGATTCTTGTCGATATTGGCTTACTTCCAGATAACAGCCAGTACCTTAATGAAAAATTAAAAAAGATATATTTTAATATCTATTATGCGATTTCTTTTCTAACTTTCGTTTGGATTATCGTTGCCAAACAGAAATTTGAATTTCCTGCAATACGTGAATTCATTCGATCTATTTATATTGTAAGTGTTCTTGCGATATTGCTTTTTGGATTTTTATGCATACTCCCAGATACTCTTAGTTTAACCGATACCTTCTCCCTTTACTTTTTACTTTTTCTTGATTTGTTATTCCTTTCTTGTTTTTCTACTTTTCTCGTTCACTATTCGTTTACGAGAGATTATCTGACACACCCTTTTTCTTTTCTTTTGGAAAGATCAAATAAAGTTTTCGAAGATAAAAATCCTGCAAGCCATTTTGGCTCAAGGGCTCTTAAAGAAAAACTTTGGAAGTTGTATGACGAGAGAAATTGGCAGACCATTATGGATAGTTTTTGGTTTCAGATTCTTGTTGACGAAACCTTAGACAATGCTTTGGAACATGGTGGTAAACGGGGCGATGATTTGATCACGGTCCACGTGTATGAATCAAAAAAATTTATAGATGTATACGTTATAGATAATGGGAAAGGCTTTAATCCTCGTATGGTGCCAAGCCCACTGGATTCGGATCGGAAGCTTGTAACTAGTGGTAGGGGTATTCATATATTAAAAAAGTTATTTTTAGTGAGATGGAATTTTTTAGGGAATGAAGTGAGTATCCGCGTCGATAAAAATAAAAATAAAGAATGGAAGACGGGTTAGTTTAAATGCAAACCCGACTATCTCATTCGAACTGCTTTTTACTTTTCTCTAATGCCCTTCAAATTCACAGATCGAATACACATCTAGGCCATAGGTATCTTTAATTCTCTTTGCTCCGCCTAAATCTGGTAAGTTGATGATGGTAGCGCACTCGTGAACTTCCCCTTTGAGTTGTTGTATGAGTTTAATGGACGCCTCCAAGGTTCCGCCTGTGGCAATCAAATCATCCATAATCAGAACTTTCTCACCTGGTTTGATGGCATCGGTATGAATTTCTACGTGATCGACACCATATTCCAGAGCATATGACTCGCTGATCGTTTGACCAGGGAGTTTTCCTTTTTTTCTAATAGGAACAAACCCTATGCCCAATTGGAAGGCAAGGGCAGCGCCTGGAATAAAACCCCTGGCATCGATTGCTGCGATTTTATTCAGCTTTGCATTTTGATATCGTTCCACAAACATTCCAATCGTAAGTTGGAAACCTTCTGGATCGATAAGCAAAGAAGTGATATCACGAAAAAGAATCCCAGGTTTTGGGTAATCAGGAATAGTTCTGATCTTAGATTTTACAATGGACATATATAGATGAAACCAAAGGGCTTCTGGGTCTTGCAATAAAAAAAGACCAACGAAAACTCGCTGGTCTTTTTTTTCTTACATTGGAATTGGAAGGTAGAATTTATCTCATTTGTTTGAGAGCAAGGATTCTATCTTCTAAAGCCGGGTGGGTTGAGAATAGGCTTAGAAAACCACCTTTCTTTGAGGATATTTTAAGAGAGGCAAGAGCTGCGCCTCGTTCGTCTTCTGGTTGGTCAATCATAGTGCGCAAACTTTCGAGTGCCGCAATCATTGACTCACGGCCAGCCAGCTTTGCTCCACCCGCGTCAGCACGGAACTCTCGTTTGCGGCTGAAGAATGCCACTGCAATGGATCCGAGGATAGAGAATGCAATATCAAGGGCAATCGTAACAACGATCCGGACAATATGCGCCATTTCTTCTTTCACCATATTAGCCACCGCATATGCAATGATTCTAGAGATAAAAAGTGCAAACGAGTTCACAAGACCTTGGATAAGTGTGAGTGTAACCATATCTCCGTTTTGTATATGAGAAAGTTCGTGCGCAAGTACACCTTCCAGTTCTCTTTCATTCATCCGACCGAGAAGACCTGTGGAAACAGCTACGAGTGAATTGGATTTGCTTGGTCCCGTTGCAAACGCATTCACTTCGGGTGAATCATAAATCCCGACTTCGGGCATAGGGAGGTGGGCTCTCTGCGCAAGGGATTGGACTCTACGGTAGACATCCATCTCAGTTTGCGAAGCCTTTTTGGGATCAATGACCTTCACTCCCATTGTCCACTTCGCCATCATTTTAGAAAGTAGGAGGGAAATAAAAGAGCCCGCCATACCCCACATAAAACAGAAAACGATAAGCTGAGTGAGATCCATGCCATAGGCCTGGATACTGAATCCCATCGAACCAAGTAGTGTGGTCACGATAGAAATAGTAGTCATAATCAGAATGTTAGTTAGTAGGAAAAAACCAATTCGTTTGATCCAAGTCATAGGATAATCAATCTCCTTTTTGATCCTTTTACGGATTCAACCATTAGACAATAAAAGATAATTTTGTTTCTACAATTTTACAAGTCTTTTTACGAGTATGAATCTGGTTCTTTTTTTCTCTCAAAGAGGAACTTAGTAAGGAAAAAGAGGGTCGCAAGTAAGCTGTAGGCGATTGCAAATTTTGGGTCAGCCAATTCGGTAAATTGGTTTAGGATGGAGTTCCCAGCCAATTGATAGCCATGGATCCAACCTGCTAGAGAGAGGGCGGCACCCACCAAGGACCAAATTCCTGCTTTATTCCATTCACCATCCAAAAGGTGAACTACAATTGCCGACCAAACCATCGAAGTAATTAAGAATCCTTGCGAAAGTGCGATAACTCCAGAAAGTGCGTAGGGCAAAAATCCAAGATGTGGCGGAATGTCGGATAGGAAAAAATGCATAGAGTCCTTAGCACCTAACTCTGCTAATATGGTCTGTAAACGTCCATCTAAATAAAAGAAGACATTTTGTATGAGAAGCACGGCCCAACCACTTAGGGCAGGCAGGAGACCTACAACTACGGCTGGTGCATGGTGCTTTGGTGTTGCCTGAAAGGCTTGGCTTGCGATGATGATCCCGATCCAAAGAACAATAGCCATACCAGCCTCGATCGGGATTAATGCTTGTAAAATACCAACAAACCCAAATAAACTAACAAAAGTAATGAATAATCCATTCAAAACTGAATAACCATGTTTGGCGCCAAGACCTTTCCAGCCTGGGTGGCCAATATAAATGGTAGTAGGGAAGGGCGATCCAAAAAAAGTACCAACGATAGTTCCTATTCCATTGACTAGAAGAGACGATTTAGTATCAAAACTATCTCCAGAAGCTTCGGCTGATTCCACATTTTGTAAGGATCCTATTACATTGAATATACCCATTGGCAAAATGATGGAAAAGTATGCCTTTATATTCGTATAGTCTAATACTGAAAATAAATCGAAAACTACAAACTGAGGGAAGTAAAAACCTATATTTTCTTTTCCAGTTTGAAAGGCGTTAGGATCTATGATAGGATCTCCCATCCACCCTGAAATATGTGCAAGACCGATCCCAACTAACACGCTTAAAAGACCACCAGGAATCCCAAAAGGGAAACGAACCTTCCCAAAGTATTGTAAAAGTATAATACCCAAGGGTAAAAAAGCAAGGATAGGTCTTTCAAAGGTCCGAACTAAAAAATCCATAGATATAAATGTAATCGCAATGCCTGCTAATGCAGAAAGAAGTGCCGCTCTCGGGGTGTATTTACGAATCCAAAAACCAATAAAGGCGCCCAGGACTTCAATCAATCCAGAAAGAAAGGACACGAGTAGTCCTACTTTCCAAGCTTGTTTGTAATCACCAGTTGTTTGGTATGTGGGAAAAATAACGAAGAAAATAAAGGCAAAGAGGGAGACCGTATTGATTCCATAGGGAAGCGCTGTCACATCTGACCGGTTGGACTGTTTCCCAAGTTGGTATGCCTGCCAGGCGTAAAACAGATTTCCTACAAGTAGTGAAACTGCAGCTCCTGGTAGTACAACGGCTGATACAAATTCCAAAGGAAATCCACATAGCCCTACGCAAAGTCCAGTCAGGACTAAGATTTGAATGAGATTGTCGACCATCAGGCCAAAAAAACCGTCCAGGTCTCCCCTAGAAATTGACCAAAATTTCATTCTGATTTTTTTCCTCCAAAATCCACTCGGATTACATTACCTTCGCTTGATTCTTGTTTTGCGGTCGCCGCTTTTGTTTTATTGGTATTTGACTCCTGGTTGTTTGTCGAGGCCGTTTCAATTTGCAAAAATCGAAGTTGTGATGCCGAATTTTGATACTTATCATAGATCCGGAAAACGGCATCCCATGGTATCGTAGTTGGCTCCCATGTAGAACCAAATTGTAGTTCGGCAAAAAGGTATTCAGGTTTGCTCTCTAATATTTTGACAGCCTTGTCTCCAAATACAAGGACAACACCTGATTCTTTTTCGGCATTCAGTAGACCTCGTTTTCCAATCTCAAGTTTTGGGTGGGGCATTACATGTATGTAGAAAACTCCGAACTTTTCCCAATAGAGATTAAATAGATCTCTTTTAAACTCGCGTAAGTTTAGTATCTCTTCCGTGGTTAAGGATTCACTCATATTGTTCTATTTCCGTGTGTAGTTTCCCATTCTATGTATTCATCATGGATCTTGTACTCTGGTACAATTTCTTTGAAACCTAAGTAGATTTCTTTGTTTTTATTTGCCTTCGCCAAAGAAAACAATCGATTTAATTTGTTTTGGAAAAGAAGGAGGTTGTAATTTTCGAGTCTTGCCGCAATTCGAATCTTTGGGTGGTGGGTCTTTTTAATTCCTTCCTCATCTAACATAAGTTCTTCGTACAATTTTTCCCCAGGTCTAAGTCCCGAGTATTCGATTTTTATATCTTTGTGGGGTGCGTATCCAGAAAGTCGTATCATTTCCTCTGCTAAATTTAAGATCTTCACGGGTTCGCCCATATCTAAAATAAAAATTTCACCATGTTCGCCCATACTACCCGCCTGGAGTACAAGTTGAGTCGCCTCGGGAATGGTCATAAAGTAACGAATCACTTCCGGGTGGGTCACCGTAACAGGTCCACCTCGTTTGATTTGTTCTCGAAACCTGGGAATCACACTTCCATTGGAACCCAAAACATTCCCAAATCGTACAGTAATGAACTTTGTTCTCGAGTTTTGAGAGATATGTTGTAGGTAGATCTCCGCCGCTCTTTTCGAAGCACCCATTATATTGACGGGATTCACTGCTTTGTCTGTAGAAATGAGTACAAATCGTTCCACACCAATTAACCGACAAACATCCGCTACGTTTTTTGTGCCCATTACATTATTGAGTACCGCTTCCGAGGGATTGATTTCCATCATAGGAACATGTTTATAAGCCGCGCAATGAAACACAACATCGGGTCTATGTTCTTCAAAAACTGCAGAAATTCTGGAAAGATTTTTTACGTCGGCAATCACCGGTCGGATATCAATTTGTAATTCTGAAAAATTTTTCCTGAGATCGTAATCAATTTCGTAGAGTGGAGTTTCTGCGGCATCTAAAATAACAAGTACGTTCGGACGGAAAACAGCAATTTGGCGGCAAATTTCAGAACCTATAGAACCACCAGCACCTGTAACAAGGATTACTTTGTTTCCCAAATAAGAACGGATAGATTCAATTTCTAAATTAACAGTCGGACGACCGAGTAAGTCCTCTACCTGGACCTCACGAAGTTGAGCCAGTTTCGGTTGCTCAGAGACAAATTCACCAAAACTCGGTAAAATTTTAAAGTCTATGCCTGCTTTATCACAAACATTCATGAGTTTGCTCACCACACGCCCATCAGGCTGTTGCACGGTCATAATCAATTTTTTGATTCCATACCGATAGATTGCGGTTTCCGCATCATTTGTAGTTCCGAGAATGGGAACACCCTGAATGTATCCACCTTTTTTGTTTTGGTCGTCATCCAAAAATCCCATCGGGACGTATTCGAGTTGGTTGTGGCGCCTAAGTTCCGTTAAGAAAGTGGCTCCAAGTTTTCCCGCCCCAACAAGGAGGATCGGTATTCCGTTTTTGCTTTTGCTTGTGCGAAAGATTTGATCCCGTACCATCCTCCAACTCAAACTACGTAAACAAAGGAAACTGAGTAAGATCAGCGTATCTAGAATCGGCACCATCCGAGATAGCTGAGAAAACCGATTGTAAAACAAAAGGGCAATGGTCGCCACAAGAGAGGAAAGAATTGTTGTCTTGATGATGGCTAGTAGGTCGTGGAGGGAGGCATAGGACCAGAGTGATCGGTAGATTCCAGAGGCAAAAAAAACGACACTCCGCGTAACAAGGACAATCGCCGTACAAGTCCAAAAATCTGACTGGTTGTCCATAAACCTCAAGTCTTCAAATCGCACAAGATGTGCCAGAAAATAGGACAAAACCATAAATAAAAGATCTACTGGGAAGACCCAATAACGTTTTGGAATTGCTTTCATATCTCTAGAATTAAGGTATTTTGCACAAAATTCCTTGTAAATACAGAATCTTTCCGAAGATTAAGAAAAGAGGCAAAATCGTTTGAATTCCCTTCTTATCCATTTGGCAGGTCAGCTTTCCGCAGAGCTCGGTTCTGAGCTGTATTTGAAGGTCAAAGCCGAGAGCCAAACACCAGGACTTTTTTGCCTGGATTTTACGGAAGTTTCCGAGATTACCGAAGTTGGACGGGAATACCTCAAAAAAACTGCAACTCGATGTAAAGAGGCAGGCTCAAAACTTGTCGGATTTGGCGTACGGGACGAACTCATTTCCCAACTGGACCAGGTCTGCACTTCGTACGAAACGAAAACAGAAGCCATTCAATACTTAGAAACTTTTATTATGGATGGGACACCAGCAAATGAGCTAACCCCACTTCCAGAAATCCCAGCTCCAAACTATACAATTACGCAATGCCCGAATTGTTTTTCGAAACTTAGAATTCAAACTTTTGGTGACCATCTTTGTCCCAATTGCCATACCAAGTTTTTTGTTGGCAAAAAGGGTTGGGCTCAAACTTACGAACGGCTGTTATAGCGATTTGTATGTTTTGTCGGAATAGCTTCCCAAGGTTTCTCTGGCCAAGGGTGCTTTGGATACTTCCCCTTTAGCTCTTTTTTGACTTCATGGTAACCCTCATTCCAAAAACTATTTAGGTCCTTAGTGATTTGTACTGGGCGTTTTGCTGGCGAGAGGAGATGAACTAGAATTGATACCTTCCCATTTGCTAATTTTGGAAGTTCTTTTGTCCCAAATAACTCCTGTAACTTGATATGTATTTTTGCTTCCGAAGAAATATATTCAATTGGATTCTTTGAACCTGTTGGAGCAATATAAAATTCTGGAGCTTCTTTATCTAATATTTTTTTATCTTCATAGGATAATAAACTCAGTATACCATTATAAAATGGTAGGTTTTCTAATTCGACTTTTGGTTGGCCAAAAGTAAGAAATGGGAAAAGCCAATCCGCCAATGTTTCCATTAAGTTTTCAAAAGATATGGGAATATTAAAAATTCCATGTTGATTTAAAAATTGAATCCTGTTGTACAGGTTGTACGCCTGTGAATCTTTTGAAATTAATTCAGGAAGAGTTTTTTTTCTCAAATACTCTCTAAGCGCCACTTGCATTGAGTCCGAGTCTGAGACCTGTCTTATTTTCTCTGCAAATACAAGTTCCATAAATTTTGTTTCTATCTTTTGAATTAAAAATTCTACACCTTTTTGATTTATATTTATCTCGGTTACTGTTCTCTCCTCAATTTTGTCTTTATGTATGAAAAAAAAACTTTGGGTCGAAAAAGGAAGGTATGAAACAACAATTAGAGAGTCTCCAAAGGAAATGGATTTTAAAACTAAAATTGATTCTGGGGTTTGGATCTGATTCGATTGTAAAAGAATAGATTTACCGTTAGCCAGTTTGTACTCCAATGGTTTGTTAGGTCGTTTCATTGCAAACTGGTCGGAATATCCTAAACTGAAAAATTCAGCAAGTCCGTAGTTTTCCAAACTCTCTTTGGGTGTAAACTTGGATTCTTTTTTAAGCTGGGAAACTTGTCTCAAACTTTCTTTCCATTCATAGGAAGTGGGAAAGCTTGTATCCATGGACAAATCCATCGAGTCTTTTGATTCCACTAAGAAATCAAGCTTAAGTATCCTCGGAAGAAAATCCAATTTTGAACTAGGGAGTCTAGCTACTATGGATGCCAGTCTTATGTTCAAAGGATATTTCAGGGTTTCTTTTCCCAGTTCAGTGATAGCTTCGGAACTGTCCAAACATCCTAATCTTTTGAGTCTTTGAATCGACTCTTGGATGGTGTATATTTGTGGTTTGTCTGGGAAGGGAAGTGCGTTTATGCTTTCACCCCAAAGTTTTAATTGTAAAATAAGAGAGTCAATATCTGATTCTAAAATCTCTGGGGTATTGTAGTCTAAAAAACCTAGTTCATCAGATTTGTCCCACAATCGATAGGCGATCCCTTTGCCTTCTCTTGCAGCTCGACCTGCTCTCTGTTTGGCGCTCGAAAGACTAATTCTTGTCTGAATGAGTTTGGAACTGCCAACTTCTGGTTCAAAAATCGATTTTTTTTGGAATCCCGTATCAATAACGATCCGAACACCGGGAACTGTAACAGATGATTCTGCAAGGTTTGTGGAAAGAACTACTTTCTTCTTTTTTGATGAAGAGTACTGAAATACTTTTGTTTGTTCCTCTAAACTTAAATTCCCATGTAAGGGAAAAATGTCCGTTTGGTTTGTGAGTTCAGAAATAGACAAAAGCCTATGGGTAAGATTTTGAATGTCTCGTTTGCCTGATAAAAAAACCAGTAAGTCTCCTTCTAATCGTTGGATCGCTTTTGGAATCAGATCTACAAGTCGATCTTCCAATCTTTTTTCCGAACTTCCTAAATAAAATATTTCTAGTGGATGGCTGGGTACTTCAACAAGAATCGGTGGATTTTTTATACCTAATTTTTCATATAGTTTACCTTCCAATGTCGCTGACATGATTAGGATCCTTAGGTCCGACCGAAAGATCTCTGTTGTATGTTTTGTAAGAGCATAACAAAGATCTGTTTCTAGTCTTCTTTCATGAAACTCATCAAACAAAATCAAATCATAGTCGGTTAGTTCTGGATCTTCTAAAATCAATTTGGTAAAGATTCCATCGGTGAGAAACTCAATTTGAGTTTCTTTCGAAATTTTGGATTCAAAACGTACGCGGTATCCAATCTTACCACCAGGCTTTTCATGGATGGCCTCACTCATTCGAAGTGCGGCATTCTTAGCTGCGATCCTTCTTGGCTCTAAAATGGCAATTTTTTTCCCTGGACGAACAAGTGTTAATAGCTCTAATGGTAACACTGTTGTTTTCCCAGTTCCTGGTGGCGATTCCAAAATGGTGACAGTATTTTTTTGTATTGATTCTCGGATCTCTTCAATATGATTCAAAATAGGAAGCATCTTTTCTTTGTTAGTTGGCATAATTTAAATATTGAACAAAAAATTAGATCCATAAAGAATTTTCAAAAATCTAAGATACGTTTTTTACCTATGCCTTAGGGTGGGGGTATAGGACTAGATTTTTGGTTCACAGAAAAATTCATTTTCCTTTGGAAGTAAAAACTCTCAGTATTGGAATAATCTTCCAGAAGTTTTACAATCTCCGAATGTTTTTGGAATTCTGCCAATCTTTGTGCTGTATAACCTGAAATCTCAACAAGTGGATTGATTCGATTTTTGATTAGCTCTTTTACAATGGAAGTATGTCCAAAGTAGGCTGCATACATAAGTGCGGTCCAACCTTCGTGTTGGTAGTTGATGTCCGCACCATTCTCAAGTGCTGTTTTTAGATTTTTTAAGTTTCCTTCTTTTGCAAACGAAACGTACTCTTTGTTCACTCTCGAAATATCAATAGTTTGCATTGGTGTGATTTTCCCTGAACCTTTCCTCGAACGTTCGTCGAAAAAAGCCTTCATCTCTTTTGCGCCCAAGGCTCTTTCATAAATGGCAATTCGATCCACAAAACCTGATAGAACCGATCCACATCCGAAATGAACCAATTCAAAATTAAAATAAGGAGAGTCTTTTTTTTGACTGAGTGCCCTTAAATAGGAATCAGTTAAAATCAAATCTTTCAACCTAACTCCATTTAACTGAACATAAGCTCTTTTTTTTGTTGGATCCAATGCAAATCCGAGATTATTCCATTCGTTGAGTTTGATATTTGTTTCGGTTAGGTAATAAACATCTCCCCAGTTTTTGTTCCCATTCCAAACTTGCAAACTGATGAATAATTTTCCTCGGTAGGTTCCGAAAGAGATCTGTCTATCCAAGGTGCTAAAGATTGCATCCATACATGCAGTTTTGCCCTCAGTGTTGAGATTGAAGTCCATAAAAATACTGACTCCCGATTTGATACCGGTTGGATTTGTCCACTGGGAACTGAATGATGCATTCGAATTGGATTTGTATTTGCCTGTTCCATATATAGCATCATCTAACAGCCTAAAATCCGTTCCACGTATTTGAAAGGATTTCCCATTCGGTGTAATTGTATCCTTCATTCCATTTTTAAAATTGAAAAAGCCGATTGCAGCTTTGGATAGATCAAAAGTCGAATCAAATATAAGCGGATCAGCTCTGTCTATGGGACTCGCATTTAGACTCGCATTGAGCTTGTGTTTTTCAATCATTTGAGAAAGCCAAACTCGCTTTTGGTTATTCCCAACAAGGGCAGGTTCAAAATAACCTTCCTTTTTTTCAATATAACTTTCGCTAGACTCGAGAACTTTCCCATCTTTTAATAGGACCATTGTCCCCAATCCATAATTATAAAACCCTCCAAAGATTTTGTACGCATCTTTATTCGTATCCACTATGGAAATATCCATACCTCTTAGATCCGAAAACGCCTCACGAAAGCTATCTGCAGCAGATCTTCCTAAATCACAATTGAGGGAGGTGTAAGCGAGAACTGGCTTTTTTGAAGTTAGCTCTGGCATATTTTGGATGGTTAAGGTTACTTCCGCAGCAGAGATAGGGAGGCTTAGGATGAGGGAGAGGAAAACGCGGAAAACTTTCATCGTTTTTTGTAACTGCCTTTTGATTTAAATTTATTACTCACATAACCTATCGCTTGTTAAGCGACATAAGATCAATTATGGGAAGTTGCATATGGGGCATACGAAAGACCGACTACATGAGACTCAAACACCGAAATCAAATGATCGTCTTTCGATTCTCCATCTACAATCTAGGATTTTTTTTCTGATTCCTGAACTCGTTTTTGAATTACTTCATTAAGTACTTGCACAAGTTCTTGGAATTCATCACCCTTTCGGATCCGTATCTTTTCTATCGGTTCCCCATTTGCCATTCTTGTGAGCGAGCGTTTGATACTAAAAACGGGACCAGCCATTTTATGTGATTTAAAGATGGAAAATACGGTAATTAGAGCAAGATATAAAATCGAAAGTGTAATCACTGCATCTCGTTGGATGGTATACATATTCAATTTGTGGTCATAGTCTGGGAGATAAATATCCCTGGGAACAAACTTTGTTTTTTCTTCACCAGGCTTCGCATCTTCATTGTCAACCTTCCAAAAAATGGTTTGGGCATCTTGGCGCAATCGGAAGACAGCACCTCCGTCGAACTTAGATTGATTTAGCCAATACAGAAAACCCAGGGTAACCAAAACTCCAGAGATAAAAAGCAATGAATAGTGAGCGAGGAACTTAAATTGAAACTCTTTGTCGATTATGTAACGAAACCGAAAGTTCTTTTTATGCGGGTTGGACATGGGTAAATTGAAATCTCCCTTCAACCTTGAAGAGTACAGATTTCAAAGAAATGTCAAAAAACTTCTTTGGTTTTAACGTATTTTTTCAGTTTCTAGGATTTTGCTGATTGGGATTTCTATGAGTCCTGTGGAATGCATAAATTTAAGGTGGGTTTCCGTTTGACCAAGGATAACTCCCCTATATTCTGTCCCATCTTCCAAACGAACCAATTCCAACCTTGAGTATTCGGAATACAATTCAGCCTCTTTTGCCAAGGAAATTTGTGTTTGAAACGCTTTTAACTCACGATTCTCTTTTTCACTCAATGGGGCAATTTGGCTTGGCTTTTGAGAATCAGAAGAAAAAGAGATCTCTTCGTTAGCCTCTAAAACCATATTCGAAACTGCTACACTTCCTTCCCGAACGGCAACAACTACTTCTCCTTTTACAAATCGAACGCTAAAGTTTGTTCCACGCACTTCTGTTTCCGTAGTACCAGAAACAAACGAAAACTCGCTCGATTTCCCAAGTTTACTGACTTGAGCAAAAACTTTTCCAGAAAGGATCTCAAATTTTTGAAATTGAGAATCTTGATTTTTTTCAATTTTAAGTACTTTCAGTTCAGAAGAATTTGCTAGGCGAACCCATGTTTGGTTCTCAAATTCTAGATCTATACTTCCATTTTTCCCCGTTCGCAAATGGTCTCCAGATTTTAAAACCATTCCCTTTTCTACTTTCGTTATGGATGATGGGTCAGAATCAGAAACGAATACAACTTCGCCCTTCACAGCGATCGTCTTTCCGTTTAACAATTCATTTGAAAGCACTTCGGCGACTTCTACTTTTGTAACTTCGGAGTGTCCTTTGTCTTGGTTGGAATAGAAAACAAAACCTATTGAAGCTGCGGCCAGTAGCGCCCCACCGATCCATTTCGCTTTCGAGCTTGAAAAAATAGAAACCACCGGAGTGGAATTGACAGTAGGAAAATACTCCAAATTCGGACTTTTTTTCAACACCTCGTCCCAACTGGGGTATTTTGCATCCAGAGAAGCCTTAGATGGCTTTTGCAAAATAGATTCTATTTTATGGATCAATTTGTCGTCTGACATCAGTCTGGTACCAAATTTTCCCTTTTTGCAATAGAAAGAATCTTTTCGTTGGCTCGAATCACCAAACGCGAAGCAGTTGAGACAGAAACATTTAAAATTTCGGCGATCTGTGCAAGTTGAAACCCCTCTACGTTTTTTAATAACAACGCGGATCGCTCTTCTTCTGAGAGTTCCTTTAAAAAAGAATACAATCTATCTTCTAAATCCTGGTATTCTGCATGAGTTTCTAAATCAGGGTTGTGGCTATGCAGTTCAATTTCTCCAGAAGAAAGCTCTTTTGAAGTAGAAAACTTCTTCGCATGGTTGATAGAGAGATTCCTTGCAATAGTGTACAAGACCATGATAGCTCGGTCTAGAGGTAGACCTGCGTTTCCATAGTGTTTGTGGAAACTTAAGAAACTGTCTTGCATCAAATCCATTGCTGTGTCCGCATTTTGAGTGTACTTATAGAGGAAGTCAAAGATCCTTTTATGAGACTTCTCATAAATTTCACTGAGATTGGTAACTTTATCCGGCACAAGGATAACTGTGCTTAGAAAAACTGCCAAAATACAAGTAAAATCCCATCCTCTATCATGGTAAAACAAATCGTGATTGTGGTTTTCTCACAAAAAATTTATTTTTCTTTCGCCAATGCGGAATTTGCAGCATTTTTGTAGGCACCAATCATGGTTGGATAGTTAAAAATATGTTCTGTAAAGTACTCGATCGGAGCTTTTAGATTTACAACGCATTGCCCAAGGGCAATCAGCTCCGTCGCCTTATCAGAAATGATATGTATTCCGAGCACCCGCCGCGTAGGTTTTTCATAGAGTATTTTTAAAAGCCCAACCTGGTCCCCGCTGATCTGAGCCCTAGTAATCGTATCAAATCGCGCGACCCCAACTCCATAATCAATATTTCTTTCTTTCAGAGCCTCTTCTGTGGGACCGATTGTCGCAATTTCGGGAAGAGTATAGATCCCAATCGGGAATTCTTCAGATTTGAGTGGGTGAGGATTGCCACCAAACATATGTTTTGCCACGAAACTTCCCTGAAACATCGAAACCGAAGCTAAACTTGGAAATCCGATCACGTCTCCACAAGCGTAAATATTAGGCACGTTAGTTTGGTAGTTTTGGTTGACAGGGATTTGTTTTCGATCATTGGGAACAATGCCAACTAAATCCAATCCAATATTGTCAACATTACCAAATCTTCCTCTGGAGATCAATACTTGATTTACGCGGATCAATTCACCTTTGTTTGTTGTTAATTCAAATCCAATTTCATCTGAAATCTTTTTGTAATTGGTTATAGAAGAACTCGTATGGATTTTAATTCCAGCCATTTGCATGTATCGCGTCATTTCACTTGAAACTTCATGATCTAAAAAGCCGAGAATTCGATCCTGCGAATCTAGAAGATGCACTTGGATTCCAATATGTGAAAAGATGGTAGCATATTCGGATCCGATAATTCCTGCTCCTACAACAGCAATCGAGCTGGGAAGGTTTTTTATCGAAAAAAGTCCATCACTATCGTAGACCAGGCCATCCTCGAATGGTATATTTTCGTTAGGTGGTCGTCTTGGGCTACTCCCAGTTGCGATACAAATGAATTCTGTTTCGTATATTTTTTTACGACCGGAGACATCAGTCAGTTCAACATGGTGTGGATCAACGATCTTCCCCCACCCCGTTAGTGTAGTCACTCGGTTTTCCGTCATTTGTTCTCTAGTGACATCTTCTTCTTTTTCGATGACAGTTGAGGCGCGGAACATCAATTCTTGCAGTGTAAGTTGCGTTGCTTTGGGTGTCTGCATCCCATGTAAATTGGAAAGATTGAGGTTTCGATAGAATCTACTGGTCTCTTGAAGGGACTTAGATGGGATTGTACCCCAATGGACACAGCCTCCACCGAGAAAGGGATCCTTTTCTATGATGGCGGCTTTTTTGCCCATTTTACTGGCTTGGATGGCACATTTTTGGGCAGCAGGCCCCCCGCCGATAGCGATTACATCAAATCGATTGATAGACATGAATGGAAAGAGGATTATTTTGGAGGAGAATTAGGCAAGCAAATTTCAAGCTCTCACCTAACAGGAGCTTAGATCCATTAAAAAAGTCCTTGCAAGTGGCCGATTTTGTTCCGTACTATGCACATCCCCATGAAGGTTTTATCAACGCCACTCCAAGTTTTATCTGACATCTGGAAAATACTATCAGGAGGGATACGAGCAAAACTCGCCTGGTTTACGGGCACTCTGATTGCACTCACCATTTTTTTGTTGTCTCTACTAACAGTAAAACAGCAGACAGAGATTCTCACCGAAAGTTACGAAAAGCAAGCTGCTGTTTCTAAAAACTTTATCGCAAGTTTGGTGACGGAAATCGAAACCATATCACAAAATATGATTCGAGTTGAAGAGTTTAAATCTCGAATCGAAAGGCAAAAGGAAGAATTAAAAAAGTACAAAACCACGAAAGTCGTATCGCAAGAAAAGACGGTTTCCGTTTTTGGCTTTAAGACCAACCTATTCGGGTCTTTAGGCCAACAAAAAGTGGTTCGCAAAGTAGATAGTTTTTTCTCTGTGTATCTCACTCCTGAAGATGTTAAAATTCTAGAGAAAGAAATCAAACAACAACTGAACGAAGCCGCAAACCAGAATCTTCCAGAGAAAGATTGGCAGAACCTAGTGAAACTAGCTAAAGCATTTGTAAAGGCAGAAGAGGCATACACAGATCTTCAGAAGAAAATCGAATCTGAAGCCATTCCAGAAGTTACTTCAAATTCAAACCTAAATGCACCGGCAGAGAAGGATCAGAAGGCGAAAAAAGAGACAAAGAAAAAAATCGATTATGAAAGTTTAAAAAAACAAGCACAAAAGAACATCCGTGATGGAAGATCCAAACTGGACCGTGCAATTGGAAGGCTGTATGCAGATTCAAAGAAGAGAAAATTAGAAGAGCTCGGTCTCGACACAAAACTTTTTCGAATACAGACATTCCCAACGTCTGCGATTGTTGATGGGGAAACGACGATTGCATCCTTTGACACAAAGTTCATAGATGATAAAAGTGCCATCGCTCAGTTTGTTGACTTACCTGAAATGGAAGAAGGACTACTCAGTGCTTTTTCTGAAGTAAACCAAAATACAGGAGCAAAACAAGTAGGAGAAGAGTCCGTATTCCAATGGGAAAATCGAGAGATCCAATCCTCACACTCCCCATTGTATCGAAACCCTAATTCTACGCGGAGAGCATTTCGTATAATTTTCGCTAAACAAGATTTAGGCGAATTTGATACATTTGTCGAAGAAGATGACAAAATCGTTGCGGATCTCAAAATCCTTATCCCAAAGATAAAAGAGAGACTGAAAGTTTTAAAAAATTCAAAACCTCCTATCCCTCCTTCTAAGGATAAAATTTTTGCTGCCCTTTACAAGGATTACACAAATCTAATCGAAAAAAGAGAACTAAGTTTTGATAAAATTCTTACGGAAGAAATTCAATCGAATCCAAAATTTGAAAGTTGGGAAAGCTTAAGAAGTTTGCGTGACTCAGCCTTAGAAGATTGGATTTTGCTAAAGTTTAAATCCGACCAATCAGAATATGAAAAATACTACCAAAGTCAAGAAGATAGGGAGCTCCATCGAAAAAGATGGAAAGCAATACGAAAGTGGATTAGTTCCGCCGAACAAGAAACTCCCACAAAAGAACTCAAACGATTATTCCCTGACGGAAGCATTGGGAACTCACGAAGTGAAGCAGAGGAAATCCTCTGGAAGTTGGACAGTCTACCTTTGTTTGGTGAAGAATCTATTGCCAACGTTGTTTTAAAATCCAATTTCTCTGGACTTGTACGAACGCTTGTGGATCGCACAGAAGGCATTCAGGCTATCCGTGACAATCGAAATCAAATTGTATACACAGCGATTACAATCTGTGGCATAGCAATTCTCTTTGCGATTTTTATCTCGGGTGTTGTGGTGCAAAAAATTCGAAAGATCATACGCAGTGCCGAAGATGTCGGAAAAGGAAATTTAAATGTCGAGTTTGAACACGGCGGAAATGATGAATTTGGAAATCTAACGATCGCTCTTAACTCGATGGTTTCTGGTCTGAAAGACCGCGAAAAGATGCGAGGGGTTTTAGGGAGTATGGTGGACCCGGTTGTCGTAACCGAGGCTCTAAAAGACCTCGAGAAACTAAAACGTGGAAGTGAAAAAATCATCACTGCATTCTTTTCGGATATTGCTGGGTTTAGTGCAATTTCTGAAAAGCTAAGTTCTGTCGATCTTGCAAAACTTCTCAATGAATACCTATCAGCAATGACAATCATCTTAAAAAAACACGACGGTGTTTTGGATAAATATATTGGGGATGCTATCGTTGGGATTTTTAATGCACCTTTGGATGTCGAAGAACATTGTCTAAAGGCAGCTACGGCTAGCCTCGAAATGGTCCAAAAACTCGAAGAATTAAAATCTAAATGGAAATCAGAAAATAGTTATATTGAAGAAGCTCAAAATATGAGTTTCCGAATCGGCTTAAACTTGGGTTATGCGAAAGTTGGTTTTATGGGAACCGATGCCCTCGCCTCCTATACAATGATGGGAGATACAGTTAACTTGGCAGCAAGATTGGAAGCTGCTGGCAAAGATTACAATGTGAAGATTTTAGCATCTGAATTTGTCATGGATGCGGTGAAAGATTCTATCTTTGCAAGGAGACTGGATTTTGTCCGTGTAAAAGGGAAACAAAAACCTGTGACTCTTTATGAGATTCGAGCAATTTTGGGAACAGAGTCGGAAGATGAAAAAAAGTTCGTTACCGATTATGAAGAAGCCCTGTTCCAATACCAAAGTCGTCACTTTACAGAGGCAAAAATTTCGTTTTTACGACTTGTAGATAAAACGAAGGACAAAGCTTCAAAAGTACTTGCGGAACGTTGTGACTATTACATTCAAAACCCGCCTCCCACGGATTGGGATGGTGCATTTACTCGAACAAAAAAATAATTTCTAGGAATTTATGAAAATAACTCTTAAAAGAATCGAAAGTCCATTTGTCCTTCAGGCAGAAAATGAACAAGGAAATCAAATTTTAATCGACGCCTCACCAGATATAGGTGGGACAAATAAAGGGCCAAGGCCGATGGAGTTGTTGCTCATGGGTCTCGGTGGTTGTACGAGTATAGATGTTCTTATGATACTCCAAAAACAAAAATTGATCGTCGTGGATTACTCTGTTGAAGTGGTAGGTGAACGCGAACAAGTAGACCAAGTAAAACTTTTTAAAGATATCCACCTAACATTTCATATCAAAGGACCCTTTGAAGTTCAGAATGCGAAAAGAGCTATCGATCTAAGTTTAGAAAAATACTGCTCGGTTGCAAAAACATTAGAAAAAACTGCAAAAATCACCTACACTCTTTTAGAAGTATAAGTGATTACGCACCTAAATCCCTATTTCCTTTCGTTTAACGACCAACTATATTCAAGATATTTGATATTTGCATTTGGGTCGATTTTATCGGAAAAACCAACCTGCACAAATTCTATTAAACTACCTTTTTTTGTAAAATCTCCTTGGAACCAATTGAAGATTTGGCTAAGATACAAAGTGTTCTTTGCTTTATCATAGTAGTTCTTTTTCGGATCCTTTAGAAAATTCAATTTCCCCTCGTTCAATTGGGTATCCAAATCTTTTGGAGTGTAAGCCTTGGCGACAAGTTGAGGACAGCCGATTGAGGCACAGACGATCGCAAAATGGATCCTAGGTTCAGAAAAATCTTTCCTTAGTTTTTCATGTTCAATCCAATCTAAATGTCTTTTTTTCCCTAATAGAGTGAAAAATTCTTTTTTCCAGGGTGTCCCCCGAACAAGATTTAAAGTTGAAATTGGTGAACCTATATCCGTGATGCTTGAAATCGGGTAGTTGTCTAAAATCAGCTTGATGGTAAATGCATTGTATGCGTTGATAAGAAATGCGAGTTTTTCTTTCTCGCTGAACGTATTATAGTCGGATTCTGAAACTTTGGACAGACTGTCCAAATATTTAGTGAGTGCAACTTCATCCGATTGGAATCCTTTATAGGAGACAAGTCCTCCCGAAACGTATTTTTTTAAAAGGACATCGAACTCTGAGTGGTTGTGGTCAAAACTCGCAGCAAAACTTGGGGTTGCCATAAAAATTAGGAAAAACAACAGAGTTAGAGTTTTGGTGGAAATATGCTTCATGTTGTTTAGACTTCTTCTAATAAAATTTGAATCTAAAGAAGAAAAAATTCGATTGTGGTGTTGAAAAGTTTGGCATAGAATTTAAGTTTCAGAGGGAGTTGGAACTTAAAAATGTTAGCAAAAAACTATTTTTCTGTACCGAACTTAATAACTAGTTCTCGTGTCCTGTTGCTTCCATTAGCCATTTATCTTTTGAATTTGAGAGTATTGAATCTTTCTATTCTAGTTCTTTTTTGGATCTTTCTCTCTGATTTTTTTGATGGCTATCTTGCAAGAAAATGGAACCAAACGTCCACATTTGGCTCCATTTTGGATCCAATCGCTGACAAATTAGTTGTTTTAAGTTTATTGGGATTTTTGTTTCTAAAGGGATTTTGTCCCTTCTGGTACATTAGTATCGTTATTCTTCGAAATTTATCTCAACTAACAGTTGTCCCTGTGTTGATTTGGTGGAAACAAATCCCTTTTTTTGTAAAACCCAAATTCCTTCCAAAACTTGCGACAGCTTTAGGTTTTTTGAATTTGGCCATTTTAGGAATTTTGTTTTTTCGAGAAGATAGCAAATCCTTAGAAAACATTGGTCTCACCCTGCTCCTTTCCATAAGTGCAGTTCTAGAAGTGCAAATTCTTTTCAGTTTTTGGCCTAGGATGATTCAAATCTATCAAAAAAAACACGACACATTCGAATAATATATGTTTGTATTAATCTTATTTTTGATTTTTTTGAGTTTTATTAGTTTGTTTTTCGGATGGAAAACAAAAACAGAAAAAGACTACCTTTTTAATTCTAAAAAAACGAAACTCCTTCCACTTCTTGCAACTTTGGTAATGACCGAGTTCAACCCAGCAACGCTAATTGGATTTTCAAGTTTAGGTGCAAGTGTTGGTGCTTTTGGACTGCTACTCCCTTTTGTATTTTTGATTGGACTAAGTTTTTATGCTTTTGCAGTAGCTAAAGAATGGAAACGCTGGGATGGCTACTCCGTGTCCGAACTTTTTACCAAACGATATGGTAGAGGCCTTGGCACTTTTTCATCTATATCTTTGTTAGTTGCAATGATTGGATTCGGCGCGTCTTACTTGAAGGCGATGTATTTAGTTGTTTCTACTGTTTTTCCCGAAATAAATTCGGCTTATTTTAGCGGGATTACGATTCTGATTTTGATGGTTTGGAACCTGAGAGGCGGACTTCGTTCGATAATTTTTTTGGACCTAGTGAGTTTTTTTGCCTCCATAATTCTGTTTGGTGTAATTCTTTATTTTTCTAAATACAATTCTGGAGACGGATTTAAATATCTCCTGGAACCAGTCCAATCAAACGCACTGAGTCTTCCTTTTTTCCTATCTTTGGTTATTCTGACAATGTTTACATATATTGCCGCACCGTGGTATGGACAAAAAATTTTTTCCGCACAGTCGGAACCAACTGCCTTTAAAGCAGTTCTTTTAAGTGCTTTCTTTGTTTTTCTATTTTACTCGATTCCAATCTTTGTATTAATACCGGAAGTAAATTCTTATCCAGTCTCTCTACCTAAATTTTTACAAAGCAAACTTCCAATGGGATGGATGTATCTGTCCCAAGGAATTTTGTTTGCAATTGGTGTTACAACTTTATCTGGACTTTGGAGTTCCGCATCATCTATGTTTATTGGAGATTTTTTGGAAAAAAAAGAGACCTCCTCCAAAAACAGAGCGAGTTTTGTATTCTTTGTATTTGGGGTGTTGTCCTTTTTAGTATCTGAAATTTTAAATGAGTCAGTGTTAAACCAATTGATCTTGGCAAATATTCCAGTCTTTGCTCTCAGCTTTTCTCTTTTGGCAGGCTTTCATTGGAAACAAGCAACCAAACTTTCTGCTTATCTATCAAGTATCGTCGGGCTAACTTGGGGAGTATTCTGTTATTTTTACTTTGGAAATGAAGGCAACTATGTAGTCTACTGGGTATTGTGGGGACTGCCGATGATCTTTGTAGTAGGGATCCTAACAACTTTAATCCAAAGATTCAACCATTTAGGACAGACTGTTTAGGTATCTACTAATACCCTGAATGACGACCTGCGGTATTTCATGCCCTCCAGAAAATCCAACAAATTCACCTAGAAGTCCAGCGTCTCGTAAAAGTTTTTCTAGTCTTTTTGCATTCGCATAACCAAGGACAGGGTCCCTGTCTCCATGGGATTGAAAGAAGCGCAAATTGCTATGTTTTTTAGCAAGTTCTCCCCAAAGAGTTTGGTTTAAAAGAGTTCCACTTAAAACCATAAGGCCTTTGGGACTTTTTTGGGACCTTAAACTTAAATCACAAGACAACATCGCGCCTTGAGAAAACCCGCCAATGATGATTTGATCGAAAGGAACACCCAAGGCATCTAACATGAGTAATGCGGATTGTCTAGCAATATCTAACCCATCTGGTTCTTTATCTGCTAAATCTCGAAAATCACCTCTTTGCATGGCTTCTTGCAATGCGACTATATCAATAGGGAACCATGCTCTTCCAAAGTAACCTGGCATGATCGGTATACTCAAATGGCCGTGAGGGAAAACCCAATTGAACTTCTGCTCTGTTATGAGAACTTCATGTAAAGGATACAAATCAAAAGCACTTGCACCATAGCCATGAAATAAAACAACAGTTGGTGCATTTGGGTCACCGTGGACTCGCAAAACTTTTAATGGGCCTAAATCTTCTAATTGGTCTTCTACATCATCTATCATTTTAATCTAAACCAAATAACATCGGCTGGTTTGTTTCCTTTTGTTTTCCCTCAAAATTGGAAATAGAAATCCCCAAAAGCCTTACTTTTTTGGATCCAGTTTCTTTCCAAAGAGTTGCAAGTAATTGCGAAGATTGATCGTATATATCTTCTGCCAAGAAGAAAAAAGATTCTCGAGTGTAACTCTTTTGCTTCACTATAAAATCTTCAAATTTTACTTTGATGGACAAAGTTTTACCTTTTTTTCCTTTTTGAGCCATTCGTTTTGACAATTCATCCGCTAAATTTTCCAGAGTTAGAAGTAGATAAGAAAAATCTTCAGAATCCCGAATAAAAGTGGATTCGACACCGATCGATTTGGATTCTCGATGAGGAATCACTTCGCGTTCATCTAGGCCTCGAGCCATCTGGAAAAACCAATTCCCCATTTTTCCGAAATTTGCCACTAACTCGGATTCGCTGTAACGTAAAAGATCTGCGCCCGTTGTTAATCCTAATTTTGAGAGTTTCTCATATGTTTTTTTTCCAATGCCATAAAATTTAATGAGAGGTAGTTCACTTAAAAATTCTAATTCCTTTCCAGGGAGGATAACAAACATTCCATCTGGTTTGTTTTTTTCGGACGCCATTTTTGCTAAAAATTTATTTGAAGCAACGCCAGCAGAACAGGTAAGACCGGTAACTTGAACAACACGAGTCCTAATTTCCTTTGCAATTGTACTTGCAAGTGGAATTTGCTTTTTGTTAGTTGTTACATCTAGGTAGGCTTCATCGAGTGACAAAGGTTCAACCAAATCAGTATATGAAAAAAATATGTCTCGGATTTGATTAGAAATCTCCTTATATACGGAAAATCTTGGTGGCGTAAAGATCGCCTCTGGACAAAGTTTATATGCTTGGTAACACGAAATAGCTGATTTTACTCCAAATTTTCTCGCCTCATAACTCGCTGCACAAACGACACCTCTCGATTGCGGGGATCCTCCTACTACCACAGGTTTTCCTCGTAGTTCTGGGAAATCCCTTTGTTCAACCGATGCATAAAATGCATCCATGTCTATATGAATGATCTTTCGTAACATTCTCTTTAACTACAGACTTCCTTTCGAAAAAAACCTTGCCAAATGTTTTTTTAAACAGAATCTTTTAGATGTATGTCGAAACAAAATCCTGGCAAGATATTGGTAGTAGATGATAATGAAACCAATGTAGAAATCATCACTAATATTTTGTTTGGACAAGGCTTGCAAGTTGCGGTTGCCTACGATGGAGAATATGCTTTAGAACTTGCCGAGGTTCTGGATATCGATCTGATTTTATTGGATATTCTTTTGCCAGGAATGAGTGGTCTTGAAGTTGCAAAACGTCTGCTTAGCTCCGAAAAAAATAAAAATACACCTATTCTATTTTTGTCCGCTTTGAATGAGACAAAGGATATTGTTCTTGGTCTTGAAACGGGGGCGGTAGATTATATCACAAAGCCTTTCCAAGAGAAGGAGATATTGGCAAGAATCAATACTCATTTAAAAATCAAAAACCTTGAAAAAGAAAGAATCAATTTGCTCAATTCCATACGTAAAGACCTCGAACTTGCCCGCGCAAATCAAGAAAACTTAGTAAGTTTTCAATTCCCACCCTCCCCAAATTACAAAATTTACACTTCCTACAAACCTATGGATTTAGTAGGTGGTGATTTGATTACATATGATGTACTTCCGAGTGGCGATTTAGATATTTTGTTTGGTGATGTAACGGGCCATGGAATAGCTGCTGCCATGGTATCGCTAATGGCGATCATAACTTTCAAAACTATGAATAAGTCTTTTTTGTCACCTAGCGAGTGTTTATTTTGGATTCATAATACCTTATCACCGATGATTTCGACTCATTTTATTAGTGCCATTTATATGAGATATCGAGCGGAAGAAAAGATTCTATCTTTTTCGATGGCAGGTCATCATCCAATGATTCTCATCCGTGATGGAAAACAAATCAAACTTGGAACTAAAGGTTATTGTTTGATGATGTTCAACCAACTTCGGACCGAGAATCAGGAACTTAATTTTTTGCCAGGGGATCGTCTTTTTCTTTTTTCTGATGGTTTATTCGAGGTTCCAAATGAAGACGAAGTATACTTAGGCGAGACCAAGTTTTCTGAAATCATCCAATCCTCTATCCATTTGTCTGGACCACAATTTTTAGAATCGATTCAAAAGCAAGTGTTAGACTACGGACAGAACAAGGTAGCGGATGACATGACCATGCTTTTGATAGAATTGCCATGATCGTAGAAATTTTATTAACGATTTTCTTAACAGGACTATTGATTTTTACTATTTATTTGCTCTTCCATTATAAATCTGAATTTTACCGTGAAAAGAAATTAAGAAACATACTCTATAAAAAACTACTTCAAAAATCAACTGAGATTCATAAAATACTTTCTGATAAAGAAAAACAATTTCAGGATATTTATGATACTGCAAATTCAATCATCATACGCTGGAACCCTAATTTTAAAATCCATTCCATCAATCCCTATGCAGAAGAATTTTTTGGTGTAAAAAAGGATTCTTTAATTGGAAAAGATTTAGTCACAGATTTATTCCGAATCAGTGGCGAAAAAGTAAATGAGAAAAAATCTCTTTTATGGTATGTTTTTCACAAACCGGAACAGTTCATAATCCAAGAGTACGAAGTTTATTTACAGAACGGTGATAAGAGAACAATATCATGGTCAAACAGAGTGCTCCGTGATGAATTTGGCTACCCAGTTGAAGTTCTCTCCATCGGAAACGACATTACAAATCGAAAGATCGCAGAAGAAAATTTATTAAAATCCTATGAAAAAATTTTAGATCTTTATAATAATGCTCCCTGTGGTTACCATTCTTTAGATAACGAAGGTTTGATCGTTTCGATCAACGATACAGAGCTGGAATGGCTAGGATATTCTAGAGATGAGGTTGTAGGTAAAAAGTATCTTACGGACATACTCTCAGAAAAAAGTAAAACATCATTTCGAACATCATGGAAAATCTTAAGAAAAGAAGGTGCTCTCTCTGGGTTAGAATTAGAGTATATTAGAAAAGACGGTAGTAATTTTTTTACAAGACAAAACTCTACTGTTACAGAAGACGCAGATGGGAATTATTCAGTTAGCAAGTTCACAGTGTTTGATGTAACTGATAAAAAAGTAGCTGAAGATATTCTCAATGAGTATTCACAGAAAATAGAAATTCAGAACAAACAATTGCAAGCTGCCGTTGAGGAAGCGGAACTTGCGAACAAATCCAAAACTATTTTCTTTTCTAAAATCACTCACGAACTCAGAACTCCTTTGCATGCAGTTATAGGATTTTCTCAGATACTTTCAAAAGATCAAAGCCTCCCCATTCATTTGCGTGACTATGTTGATTCACTGTATCAGAATGGAATCCATCTACTTAACATCATCAATGATATTTTGGATCTTTCGAAAATCGAAGCAGGAAAAATGAATGAAATCAAAGAAAACTTTTCCCTTTTGCAACTTTGGGAGACCATTTATTCTATGTTTGCTCATCGTTTCAAAGAAAAAAAGATAAGACTAGAATTATTACACGCAGACAGAATACTAAATCGTTATTACTCTGCTGACATCCAAAAAATTCGCCAAATTTTGATAAACCTAATCGGAAATAGTCTGAAGTTTACAAAAGAAGGCAATGTGAAGTTAGAAATCTCTATCGAGAACTCGGAATCAACAAAAGATTGGGTGAGTTTTAAAATTGAGGACACAGGTATCGGTATTCCAGAGGACCAATTGGACCTCATATTTGAAGCTTTCCAACAAACGGAACAAGGCCAATCATACCAAGAAGGAACAGGGCTAGGTTTATCCATTTCTCATCAGTTTGTTGAACTTTTGGGTGGGAAAATACATGTAGCAACCAAACTCGGAATGGGCTCTATCTTTCAGTTCGCAATTCCTATGGAAAAAATATCGAATCCTTCTAATGGTTCAGAAATGCTAGGTCCGATATCTTCAGATGAAATTCAAAGCCAAAAACAAAAGAACAGCGAAGAAGAAACGATCCAAGAGTTTTTACATTCACTTCCCGAAGAAGAATACTTTGAAATCTTGAATTCGATACGTGTCCAGAATTTTTCAAAACTAGAGGATGCCACTAGAAGTATATCTTCGAAACATCCTGGGAAAATTTTGTTCCTAGAAAAAGTCAAAAATAAGCGTTTTAAGTTTTTACTAAGTATCTTACAAGAGACAAATTTAAGGCAATGATTTGTTTTTATATGTTTCCTGAATGGAAACTTCTTTATAACCTTTCTTTTTTAATATCTCCGACAAACGTAAAAAATTTGAAAAACTTGCTTCCTTGTCAACAACAAAGAACACAGGCTTAGGATTTTCAGACTTCACAGACGGTATTAATATTTCTGCCTTCTGAAAATCGATTACCTCTCCAAAAAGTACAATTTGTCCAGAACTCAATAAACCGATCTCTAAACTGCTTTCACCACCCCCCTTCCAATTTTCATTTGTTTCAGGAAGTTCCATATTAAAAAAAGTATCTACCTTGGTAAAGGAGACTGCTAACATCAAAAATATGAGCAAAATAAACAGAACATCAATCAAACTGCTAATTTGGAGTTCTGTATTTTTTTTTGCCTTTCGAATTTTCATAGATATGACTACCGGTTTTTTACTTCATCATTTAAGATTAGTTCGCTGATTTCTTGAATCAAATTTTCTAGACTGCGGTGAAAAACAATTGACGGTATGGCGACGACCAATCCGCCAATTGTCGTGTGCAGAGCATCTCGAATACCAGAAGCTAACACTTCCAAACTTACTTTTCCTGATAGCTCCATTTCTGAAAAGGATGAAGAAATACCAATAACAGTCCCCAAAAGTCCAAGCAACATCGAAATAGAACTAATGGTTGGCAGCCATTGGAGTTTTCGCTCGATGGGAGAAAAAAACAAAGAAACTTCGTCTTCGGAAGGTTTTTGACCAATCCTTGAGTCACGGATGGCCTTTTTACGGAGAGGTAGAAGACGGTAGATCCCATCTAAATAGAATCCTAAGGATAGGATGGAAAAACAAAACAGAAAAATAAAAATCAAAATTGCAGGATTGGAAAAAGTCCAATTCATGGATGTATACACCTCTATGAACCAATACCAATTGCCTTCCCAAGAAAAGAAACCCGAATATGTTCGGTCCAATTTTAACGAAATTGCAAAAGCGTATGACAGATTCAATGACTGGAACAGCTTTTTCTTACATAGAAGTTGGAAAAACTGGCTTGTGAAAACTGCACTTGAGGAAGTTCCAAACGCAAGCATTGCCATAGATCTCTGTTGTGGAACTGGTGATATCACAAAACGGTTGTCAGACCAAAAGAATCTTCAAAAAATCTATGGTATTGATTTTTCGGACCAAATGTTATCCTTTGCCTTTTTAAAGATTCCTGATGAATCGCGCGTTTCACTGGAAGTGGGAGATGCAATGAATCTCTCCAAAATTAAAGATAATTCAGCCGACATTGTAACTATGGGTTTTGGGCTTCGGAATGTCGAAAATTTAGAACTCTGTTTAAGAGAAGTTCAGAGAATTCTGAAGCCAGGAGGAGCTTTTTTAAATTTGGATGTAGGCAGAGTTCGACCCAAATTTTTGAAATACTTCGCCGATTTTTATTTTTTCAGGATCGTCCCCCTTTTTGGTTACCTACTCTTGGGTAAGGGACATGAGATGTTCGACTACCTTCCTCATTCTTCAAAAGCCTATCCCGACCAGGAGACACTTCTGAAAATCTTAGAAGAACAAGGGTTTGTCGGCGTCTGGTTTAAAAATTTTGTTTTTGGAAACGCCGTAGCGCATATCGCAAAGAAATCTTAAATCTATGGAAAGCAATTTATTTGTTTATGGTTCACTTCGTCCGGGTGAAGAAGCGGAAAAACTGCTTGGAGATTATCAAGTATTAGAAAAAAATAAGAATATCATCGGATATCGAATGTTTGTATTAGAAAACTATCCGATCGCAGTTCCTGATCCCCAAGGATCTATTTGGGGAGATGTACTAAGAGTGAATGACAAAGTGTTTCCTAATTTAGACAAATATGAGGAAACGGAGAAAAATATCTACTTACGACTGTTTGATGAGACATATCAATTTTTTATTTACTACTTCTTAGGCCAGATCGACTCTACTCTCGCAGAAATCCCAGGTGGAGACTGGAAAATAAGAAATTTTTAGTTTTTACTTGATTATTTCGGGAAATCCCCGACACTTCCAACTGGAGAGCAGTCCATCTCTCTCATGAGGAACAAAAAATGCTAAAACAAACCATATCACTCATCATAGTTCTTTTGCTAACGGTGGGTTGTTCGTCTAAAAAGAGGGGATTACCTCTATGGTTTTTAATCCTAGGAGGTGGAGGGACCACAGATTCCGTTCCTGCGTCCGGAACCACAATCGACAATGCGAATAACGGTGGCTCCTTTGTTGTTGCGCCAATAGATCAAAATATTCCAGACAATTCGAGCAATACTGGTGGCGGTCCAAATTCTGGTTCACAAGACCCAATTACAACCATTATATCTAACATCACATATCAGATATTAAATGACGTATTTTTGTGGGACAACACAATCACAACAAATATCACTATCCGAGTATCCAACGAAGATGGACCACTTGCGGGAATCACTGTAAAAGTTTCTGAAGACCAATCGAACCCTGGAATTACGCAAACGCTCAACCAGGGTCTAACTGGTTCCAACGGTGTTATCAATTTGCAGATCACAGTCAACCCTTCTGTGAATGAAATCATTCTAACAATTGTAGGTATCAATCCGAAGACGGGACAGTTACAAGAAATATCTGGACGAATTCCAATCCAAATCCCCAATCCAAATTCAGGTGGGAATGGGTCAGGAGGGGGAACAGTTGTTATTGCACCGGACGTAGATTTAGATACTGGAAACTTTGATAGTCCTAACGGCTGTTTAACAAACATCGATACAGATTGTGATGGCATTGCGGACGCGGATGATGATTTTCCTAATGACCCTACTTTAGGTTGGACCTTAAATTCAGGACGAGCTACATTGGCTTGGGAAGACTACTACCAATCTTCACATATTGTAAATGGAACTGTGAATCCGAATAACGATATGGACCTAAATGACCACGTAACAGTTTTCCAGACGGCACAAAATTTCACTCCTCAAGGTAAGATAGCCACAATCTCTGGAGTCTTTACCCATGTTGGTAAGGGTGCTGGTTTTAACCACGACTTACGTTTAAGTTTAGATGTGCCTGTCGGTGCTCAATTAGAGATCACTTACACAGGGAACAATGGACAAGTAATCCCAACGATGAACTGTGGTCTTGCCGTTTCGGCTTTTGCGAAACCCTCCGACTGCGTTGGCGGAGCTGTTACAAAGGAAGATTTGAAAGCCGGAATTCTAATTCTACCGAATTCAAGCCACACCCTTTACGGCGCAAAAAATGCACCCAATGTAGGTGGCACCCTCAATTATGTTTTGGGTATGACTGCGAGTTTTACAATTCGATTTGATGAGCCTGTAGATCTTAGTTTAGGCAAAAACCTGTCCGGTGGACACTTAAACTACTACCTTGCGGTCAGTGGAACTGGTGAAAAAATCTTCCGTCCTGGGTTCTACCAACTCTCCAATGGCGAGGACCGATACATTGACAGAGTGAGCGGATTCCCATTCGGAGTCATCGTTCCTGGTGTATTCAACTTCCCAAGGGAAAGAGTCAATATTCTGGATCCAAGTAACCAAGGAAAAACTGGTTACCCTGCGTTTAAAGAATGGGCCAGCTCCCGAGGAACACTCTCACGCCAGTGGTATGAACAAGTGATGGATGCAAACCTCAAGCAGTATGTTGTGGATTTAAAAGCAAACTACCAATCCCATCCGTTTACCGCATATATCCTTGGTGCTGTTCACAACTACCTCTGGAGCATTAGTATGGGGCTCATCGCATTTGGTTCGTTACTGGGTTTGGGAATCCGAGCTTGGTTCCAAAGTAAGAAGTAAATCCATTCTATTGGATAGAACGAAGAACCCGAAGAGATTCTGTCTCTTCGGGTTTTTTTCGCAATTTTTTTCCGTTCAATTCGTACTAGTACTGGCTATTTTGATGGATATCCCTAAATTCTTTGATTTCTTTGTTGAATTATTAAGAAATTTGTCGTTTCATTTGCTATACAGGTAGGATTATAAAAATAATGAACCGTTGGCTAATCATTCTCACAGTCCCTCTTCTTTTTGCGGGCTGTTCTAACAAAAAAAAAGGCGCACTCCTTCTCCCCTTCCTTTCCTCCGGAGAAAGTACAAGCGCTACACAATCATCATCAAGCAATGGAGCCAGTACCTTTACTGTCGTCGATTTGGGAACGGCCGATGTATCTCAGGTTACGGAGCCAGTTACACAGCCAAGTGACGCAACTGCTCCTACTGCCCCAGTAACGTCTGCTCCAACAACCGTAGCAACAACTACAACAACCACCGTGGTTCCTCAGACAGGAACAAATGGTGATTTTAATTTTGAAACAAATATAACGGTACCTGTTACAGTAGTCCTAGTGAACGAATCAGGTCCAGTCGCCAATGCGCCTGTGACCCTTACAGAAACAACAACAACGGGAACACCAAACGTTGTTGGCCAAGGAACGACGAACGACTCCGGAACGGCAACGATACCTGTAAGTGTTCCTCCTACCGTAACCGAAGTGCAAGTTAGTATCGTCGGTGTGAACCCTACTACAGGGGAAGTTGAATCGCTCACAGGAACTGCTCCGATCCAACAACCTTCAGATCCTGAAATGGGGGCAACTACACCAGGAACTGTTGCAATAGCACCTACCATCAATTTAGATGTCATTAACTTCCAACCAGTCAATGGTTGTGTTCCAGCGATCGATTCGGATTGTGATGGGATTGCCAATATCCACGATGAGTTTCCAGAAGATCCATCCCTTGCTTTTGTATCGCGCTCTGGAAGATACACAATCGCGTTTGAAGACTTATTTCCAAGTGCTGGAGATGCTGATCTAAACGACCATTCTACTATTTTCAGCACGGAGTTTGATCGAACACCAGATAACAAAGTAAAAACGATCCGAGGAACTTACACCCTTGTTGCAAAGGGCGCAGGGTATAATCATGAACTTCGCCTATCCTTGGATGTTCCATCCAATGCCGTAGTCGAAGTAAGCTATCTTGATGGAAGTGGAAACCCCTGGAATGGATGTGCGACGGCACCAAAATACACTGCGAACACATCGGGTGATTGCACTGGTGGAACACTCAATCCAGATCAGCTCAAAAGAGGGGTTCTACTCCTTCCGAGTTCCGACAGAACTTTGTTTGGCAGAAAAAATGCCCCTTCTGCTGGAACAAACTTTACTATCAATGACTTTGTCCGTGGGGTTACAGCAAACGTAACGATTACATTTGCAGAACCAGTGAATCTAAACTCTGGCAAAAATCTCGCCGGTGGGCATTTAAACTACTTTCTCGCTATCAACCAAAAGACAAGTGGAGTTTTTCGACAAATCTACCGACCTGGCTTCTATAAAAATGCAAATGGAAGAGATCAGTTCCTAGATAACAAAGGTTTTCCTTGGGCGATCATTGTTCCAGGAATCTTCAACCACCCAACGGAAGGAAGTGATATTAGAAAACCATCTACGTCTGGTTATATCTTCTTCAATGCTTGGATGAATTCCAACGGAGTCGCACACAAGGATTGGTATGAGCATATGGATTTAATTCCGGCGCCAAACAGACCTTCGTATGTAGTTCGAGTCCGTGATTTTTACACTGACAATGGTTTCTCTGCATACCTCATCAAGGCGGTTCGTAAGAACGTATTGGAAGTATCAGCAAGCCTCATCGTTGTAGGAGCTGCACTTGGATTTTTTATGAAAAAAAGACTAGGACACCACAACCACAAAGAAGCCTAAACCAAACTTCGTTTCAAACCTACCTAAAGAAATCCTTCCTCTCTTAGAGGGGAAGGTTTTTTTTTGAATTATATGCCCTCTCTTCGCTTTGCGGACAACGACTACTTCCTCTCAGGATCCTTCGAGTCCGACCTAATGATGGAATCCCCCGTCCTGATAGACCCTAAATGGAAAGGTACAAGCCTAAGTAAAAAACTAGAATCTATCAAAACACTACCGAATCTTCCGGGAAGGTTCTACTTGGCCACTTCTGGTTCCACTGGAAATCCCAAATTGGTCGCAAAAGATATGTCCGCGATGGAAACGGAACTTGGAGCTTGGGGAGCCCTTCCCGAGGTTACCCTTTTGTTTGCCAACCAGCCGATCGACGTCCACGTCCCCCTCTGCCACCTCTATGGCCTCATTTGGGGCTATTTCCTGCCGAAACTTTTTGGAGTCACAACAGCCTTTGGTCCGTCGATCGATTCCAATCCAAGAAAAAGAGAGGGTGAAAAGCCTTTTCACGTCGGCGGGGAGGTCCGACCGATCACAGCGGTGACTACGGCTGAGGCACTGCGATCTAGGGTTCGGATAGGACTTCCACTCCCAAAGATTGCTATTGTTTCTGGGATGAAATTTCCAGCGGATCTAGCTAAAACTCTCCGAGAAAAAACCCATATCCAAGTCTTCGAAATCTATGGATCGACAGAAACAGGAGGGATCGGATTTCGAGATCCTTTAAGGCAGGCTCGGTTCCAAATTCTGCCCATTGTAGCAACACAGACTAAGGGATTGCTGGAAGAAAACAAAGAAGCCACAAATGAAGTTGAACTCTTAGTTAATAGTCCTTATATTTCTCGTCAAATCTTCACCTTTTCTGAGTTTGGTGAATGGAGAGAAGAAATCCTAGATCCCAATGGCTATTTTGAAACAAGTGATGTAGGAACCCAAAACGACTTGGGTTGGTACCTTTTGGGGAGGAAGGACCGCATCATCAAACGAAAAGGAAAACGAGTCTCGCTTGATACAATTGAAGGCGAAATTTCCGAACTCATCCCAGGATTTGATTTTGTCTGTGTAAGCCTCCAGCTTAACTCTGGACAAAGTTTTGGACTCGTCACAAATTTCACAGATGAACATGAGTTAAAAGAATATCTCAAAATCAATCTCCCTGAAAGTCATTTCCCAGAGTGGATCCAATTTTTGGAGGTTCTACCAAAACTTCCAAACGGCAAATGGGACAGAAAAGAAATGGAACTCCTCTTCCAAAAGGAAATCCGTATGAAAAACCATCTAGAATCTCTGGAAGCGAACGAAGTTCGGGAAGATATCTTTCGGTCCGTAGACCCAATCCAAAAAATCGTACAGACTGTACTTAAGATGGATACAAAAATAGAAGAAAACTCTCATTTGATCTATGACTACCAGATGGACTCCCTCCAATTTACTGAGATGGTCTTCTTGTTGGAACGTCTTGTTTTGAAAAAATTTCCTGAAGAAGATAGATCCCTGTCCTACTTTTATAGCATTTCAGGAATCCGAGAGTATCTAAAAGAAAAAATTTACTTAGTGTAAAATTCTATCTCAATTTTACAAAAATCCAGTTTGTAGAGGAAGCTTTGTCATGGTAGAGGTGGATGACTACATTTGTAGGTTTCATCTTGTATGTAAACACATAGTTGAAAGCAACGTCTAAGTCACCTGAAATCACTCCCTCTTTAAATCTTCCGTAGAAGATACGGTTGTTCGTACAAATTGCTACCTCAGTAAAGAAGTTTTTTCCTACAGCCGTTGCAATGGGGACATTCGCAAGTTCAGATTCGTATTTATTATACAGAAGGATCTTCCCGTTACTGTCCACTTTTACGATTCCGTAGGATGCTTGGTCTGCCTCTCCTGGCGTTAAACTGCCCAATTTTCCTAAAACTGATGGGTCTATAAACTTGCTCATTTCATCACTATCCTATTTTTTATGTTTCGTATTCTGCATACATGGAATTCAATTGCTCTTCCATACCCACTATCATTTGCAAAACTTCATCAACGGAATCCGTTCCAGTTTTTGCAAACAAACGCTCTTTTTCTGCATAGAGATCCGATAGTTGTTCTTCCAGAAGATCAACATCTACACTCTTGGACGTAGCGGAATCCCTGATTGTTGCATTATTTTCCTTTTCCGCATACAATGACTCCACCTGCTCAATCAAATCCTTGGTAACTTGAATGAGTGTCGGAACGTCATCTGCTCCTCTGACCTGGGCTCGGACCAATTCATTGATCCAATAAACGAGCGAATTTTGGGACTTAGCTCGATCCAAACGAAGTCTTTCTTCCAAGGGGAAGTGTTCCTCTATTTCCTTTTTTGTAAAAATCATTGTCTAACCCATTGATACTTGCAAATATAGAAGACGATTCCATCTGTTTCCATTCATCTGGCAAGTACAACAAATGTCTGAAAAAAAATTAAAATACATTGAATTTTTAAATTCTAAATACGGCCTCTACGAAAGGTTAATTAAAATCGAATTCGTATTGGCTTTTATCCTAATTTTCTTTTCTGGTTTTTTGATATACGAATCATTAATTGGGACATTTGATGCACCAAAAAACCTCGTGATTGGAATCGTTTCATCCGTTTTTCTCATTTTAGGGCTCTATCTAGAATTCAAAAAAAAAGATATCGTAAAAGAAATTGTAGGACCCAAAACCCAAAAAGCTGATCCAGTTCTTTTGTTATCTGCCTTTGGTGTAGATATTTCCGAATATTCGGAAGTTCTTGTTCATTCTATGGATGGAATGAAAGTTAGGGTGGATTCGATCACAAAAAACCTAGCAGATTTGAATCATAAGCTCCACCAAACAGGAGAAGACATAGGAAAGATCTACCAAATAGTTTCCCAATTGGCAACTGAAGAAGTGAAACTTATGGAAGCAGTTGGTAAAACTTCTGAAGAGATTCATATCATGTTGGAGATTGTTACACTCGTTATCGATGCTATCACTGGCAAAAATACCGCGATGGAAAATATGGTCACACTCAGTAAATCGGGACAAGAGAAAGTGCTCCGCACGAACGAAATTATAAAAAAAATTCGAGAATCTTCAGGAAGTATATTAAAGCTTATTGATTTCATCAATAATGTCTCCAAAGAAACGAACCTTCTAGCAATTAATGCCGCTATTGAAGCAACCCATTCAGGAAGTGAGGGAAAGGGATTTACCGTTATCGCCGAAGAAATTCGAAATCTAGCTACCGAAACTGCACAAAATGCACGGGAGATTAATAAAATCTTAAAAAGTAATATTGAAGATTACGCGATTGCTGATAATTCGAGTAACGACTCTGCAGAGGCCTTTCGCTACATAGCGAGTGAGATCCATACGATCCACGGAACCATTGCCGAAGTTGTGCAATCCATCCAAGAGTTGAAAACGAGAGGTGAGGAAATCCTAGGCAAGGCAAAAACTTTGGACGAAGTTGCGGAAAGGGTTCGAGATACTTCTGGGGAGGTTTACGGAGAGATTGTAAACGTGAACGCAAACCTGGATGAAATCCAAACCCTCTCCGATCAAATCCAACTCGAGAGTAAAGAGATTGAAGAGAGCCAAGAGTGGGTAGGACGAATCACTAAAAAAATGCGTGAAAAAATTGAAGCCATCACCCAACAGACGGACGAGTTTTTGAAAGAAAACCTAATGTAACAGAAGTTTTCTTTCGTTCGCAGAGTCCCAAAGTAACCTTTAGAATTGGAACTGATTCTGTGCGTCCAAATGGGATCTGTTTAGTCGGAACTCCAATTTGGAATAACTTCGGATTCGGATAAATGCCGTTCCCCTTGGAGCACTTCCTCGGTAGATATATCCTTGGTTTGTTTCTGTCAGTAGCTCTTGTTTCAATTGAATCCGTTGTAAATTGAAGAATAACACTTCGACTAAATCGGATTTTTGAGTGGTAAGGAGTTGAAAACTCCCCTCTCTGCCCGTTGACCTTTCCGATAGTTTCCACTCCCATACTTTACCATGGTATTCAAAAAATGGATTTTGAGGTGTTGCAGGGATGGTTGCACCAGATTGGTATGTTTTTAGTTTTTGGAAGCGAAACTCTGGTCCCGAACCTTCATCTAACAAACGGTTTAGCGAAAAGAAAAGAAAATTCAAACTGAGCCCAACAGATAAAACTAAGAGCGTTGTTGGGAACCAAATTTTTTTCCTTATGGTTTCAAAACTTTGCGAATAAAATATCTCTCCTTTGTTTGCAAAAAATAATAAAAATATCGCAACAAAAGCCCCGTCACCATGTTGGATTTGGAGACCGAATGCAAAGGGAAGAATGAGAAGGGATAGTCGAATCCAACTTGCCCGTTCCCAAACAAATAGGCCAACAAAACAAATCACAAGCAAACTGCCAAATATCCCCACATCATGAAGGATCGTAAGATAGAGATTCGGTGGATAATCTACAAAAAATTCCGTTTGTTTTGTTCCAGCTCGTGTGGCGTCCAAAAGAGAAATTGGAAAACTAGAAACCCCGTTTCCAAGCCAAGGTGAAGAAACTATCCCTTCCCATGTGATTTTTAGCAGTTCGGCACGATTTTGATCAAATTCTCGTAAGGTGGTATAAAAATCGGTTTGGAAAAACATTTGAATTGCATTTTGAATTTTTTTTGTAAGGAGGATTAGAGAAAGATCACTATCAATCTTTGAGAGCCCAAAACAGATTGCATATAATATGAGAGGTAAAAAAAGATACAACAGAAATCTCACAATCCATTTGATCTTTCCTTCCAACCTGTAAGTGAAAAATAAGATACCAGAAACAAAGAGAAATAAAATCCAAATTACCCAGAAAGCTTTTCCTTGTTTTTGGCCGAGCAGTGTAATTAGTAAAAAGAGAAATCCAGTAAACACGAGTAAGGCTCTCTCTTTCGTTTTTTTCCAAGTTTTTAGAAAATGTATACCAATGAGGGCTCCCAAGGTTGGTAAGATCCAAGAACTAGAGCCTGAGTCTAGAAAAAGTCCCATTGCTCTTCCCACTTTCAAGGAGTCAAAAGTATTGCCGGAGAAAAAACGAAGATCCCAAACGGATTGAGCACTTAAAAAAAGGATTTGAATGAAAAAACCCAAAAAAACACCGAATTGCAGGTGTTCAATGAGAGATTCTTTTGAAGGAGTCGGCATAGACCTCTCTTCCGAGAAAAAGTACAAAAAAACCAAAGCAATATTCAGAAGAAGTCTCGCAGAAAATCCAAATGCTTCTCGCGATGAAAGGCCAGGTAGGTAAAGATATTCCTGGAAATACAATCCTTTGAAAAAGCCGAATCCTTGGGTTCCAAAAAACGAAAGTAGAATTAAAAAAAGTAAAAAGAATAGAAACCCGAAACTTGTCTCTTGCCAAATCGGACGAATCGATTTTTTGGTAGGATTTCGAATCATCCAATCTACCAAAATCTGATCGGATTGTTTGGGAAGGGGAACTTCGTTTCTACCCAAAATGATAAGTGCAAACTCCCTCATCCAAATACCTAAAATAGAACCAAACAAAACCCCATAGATTTGCATACTGTTTGATACTGGAATACCAGAAAGAAAGGGTAAGCGAACAAGTGTTAGACAACAAATGGCGGTTAGGATTCTGCCAAATTTTCTTTGGTAGAGTTGCGAAAAAAATCCTACACCAAACTGGAAGCCAAAGCCAGGATAAAACAAACTTGTGGGAACTGGCTCAATGAAACGAAAGAGAGCATAGAAAAGGTAAGAAAATAACAGAAAAAAGGAAAGATCGGCGAAAGGTAACTCTTTGAAGCGGTGTAGGATTCTCACGATTAGCGAGAAATCTAAGAATCCACCTTAAAAAGAAAAGTGAAAAAACTGTTTTAGTCTAGAGAATCCACATCCATACCCGTAACTGGGTATGCTGATAGGGAATCCATTCGGTATCCGCCAGCACGATTTTTGCTTTTGGACATCTGCTCCGCATATTCAACAGTAAAACGAGTCCACGGAAGAGCCTTTAGTCGAGCCACAGGGATTTTTTTACCGGTACCTTCGCAAGTACCATAGGTGCCGTTATCAATCTTCTCCAAGGCGAGTTCAATTTCGCGAAGGGTCTCGATTTCATTTTCCGTCAGCACCGAAGTCAGCGCCTCATTGTTTAGTTCGGACGCGATATCCGCAATATCACCCATTTCCTTCAGACCAGATGGAGAACTTGTATCTTCCCATTGGTTGAGTTTGATTAGGAGGGACTCCTTTTTCTCTTGTAGAAGTTCTCGGACTTCTTCAATGAACTTTTTGTCCACGCCCTTTTCGGATGATTTTGCGGCTGGTTTCGGCATCTTATTTGTTAGACTTTTGCTTCCTTGTGGTCGGTATGAGCTTTGCAATATTTGCAATATTTTTTAGTCAAAAGTTTTTCAGACTTCGTTTTTTTGTTCTTCGTCTGGAAGTAGTTTGACCGCCCAGGCACAGCACAAGGCACACAGGTTAGTTTTATGACTTCTCTCATAATTTATGCCATGACGTACCGCATGGTTATATAGTCAAGAAGCAAACCCTATTTTTCTCTACGAACTCGAAAATAGGAAGCAAAAACGCTACCAATCAAAGAATGCGTGAGACTAGATACGGCACTGGGAATCGCGGTAGATGGATCCAAAAAATGAGTCCTTGCGAGCACCGCTCCAAGTCCTGAATTTTGCATCCCTACTTCGATAGAAATTGTTTTGGTAATCGATTGATTTTTAGTCAGAATCCAAGTAAACAGCCCACCCAATCCAAACCCGCCTATGTGTAAAAAAAATACGGATAGGAAGACCGAAGGAGCTGCGGCCAAAATTACATGTTTCCCTTGAGAGAGAATGGAACCAACAATCAATGTAATGAGAACAACGGAGATGGCAGGCGAAATTTTTACGATCTCCTTCGATACATTTGGAGACCATTTTTTGATCATTAGCCCTAAGCTAACGGGGATTAGAATGACCAAAAATGTGGTTTGGATAAGTCCAAAAGAGTCCACTTCTGTTCGATTCCCAACCAAAATGGATACTAATAAGGGAGTCATAACTATGCCTAGGATGGTTGAAACTGTCGTGAGAGTTACGCTGAGAGCTAAATCCGCACGAGCAAGATAGGCAATTACATTGGATGCCGTTCCTCCCGGACAAGCTGAAACCAAAATCAAACCTATCGCAAAACTCTCAGGCAAAGAAAAGACCTTCCCCAAAAGATAGCCAAGGCCTGGCATAATAGTAAATTGCAAAACTGTTCCAAGAATTACTGGAATTGGTTTTTGGAAAACATAGGAAAAATCCTTAGCCTCTAAGGTTAATCCCATGCCTAACATAATTCCGCCTAGGCTAAATGTGATCCAGGGACCTTTAAACCAGGACAACATGTTTGGAAAAGCGAAGGCGAGTCCTGATCCTAAAAGTAGAATGACAGGGAAAGCCCGAACAAATCGTTCCAAGTATTTTGACATTTTTACTTTTCCAAAAACTCTTGGAGATAGGATTCTAGTTTTTTTATGTGGTGTTCTTCTATTGCGATATGCGGTGCTAAGCGGAGACGTCCTAATCGAACAGCCGTTATTACTTGTTTTTTCTTTAAAAACATTTGAAGAACTTCTGGTTGGAATTCTCTTCCGCTTTTGTAACCTTTGATTGCTAAAATACCTGTACGTATGGACTCGTGAGGATCAGTCTCTAAAACAAATCCTAAAGAATGCAACATATCACTGAGTTTTCCTGCAATTTCAAAGATTCTTTTTTGAACTCTATCAAATCCCAATGATTTGAGCATGTGGAGCGATGCCAGAAAATAAATCCAATCATTAAAATTGGATGTACTTTGCTCAAACTGATCTGCGGCAGGTTTCCATTCATCTCGGTAGGGAAAATAATTAGAATCATTTACCACACTTGCTTGACCCTTAAAAATCAGCTGGAAGTCCTTTGACCATTCCTTTGAAATATAGATAACACCAAGACCCAAAGGACCAAGTAACCACTTCCAGGCGGCAAATGCACAAAAGTCAACTTTTACTCTAGAAAAATCCATTTCCACATGGCCAACCGATTGGCTTCCGTCGACAACTAACTTGGTTCCAAACTCCATACAAATATCAGAGACTATTTGCAAATCGAATACAACTCCTGTACACCAATGAACAGGAGAAAAGGAAAAAAGGTAAACGTCCCCTTTACTCAATTCTCTTCGCAAATTTTCATAGAATTCATCTGGCGAATTTCCAATGTTTATAAATCCTAATGTTACATTCTTTTTAGTCCAATGCTCCCATGGATAGACATTGCTAGGATATTCGTTTTCTAAAACGAGGATACGTTTCCCAGAAGGAATCGAAATGCTATGGGAATAAAGATTCATCCCCTCACTAGTGTTATGTACAATCCCGATTTCTTCTGGTGAGCATTTCAAAATTTCCGAAATGTAATTTCGAATATTTAATTTGATCTGCGGTTCGGAGAAACTTGGATTGAAAATTCCAAATTTTGAATATTCTTCAAGGTAGAGATTGATACATTTGATCGTATACAAGGAAACTGGAGTTGTGCCGCAATAATTCAGCCAAATACCTTCCACTGGAAATTGTTCTGAAATACCTTTCCAATTCGGGTAATCAGGGAATGAGGGAAAAAAACTAAGCGAGTTTGACATGCATTTTTAGAAATATCTGAAGCGACAGAGGAGAAAAGTAAAAAAAAATGGGAGAAAGTGCAGAGTTCCGAAATAGTCCTTTCTAGATCCGCCTTAAACCACAATATCGCATTCTTTCGCAAACTTGTTGGTCCTAAAACCAAATTTGTTGCCGTCGTTAAATCCAATGCATATGGACATGGTCTAATCCCCGTCGCTTCGATTGCTTTAGATTCTGGTGCAGACATCCTTGGAGTCAATTCTTTAGAAGAAGCCATGATTCTTAGAGATCATTTTCCCAAAGCCACCATTCTCATTATGGGAAGTATCCCCAAATTACAGGCTAGATATCGGGAATTAGAGGATGAAAATTTCTGGGTTCTCGTTTCACGAATCGAAGAAATCAAAATTATTTCTACCTTAAAACATCGTCCAAAGATCCATATAAAAATTGACACTGGTATGTCTCGGCTAGGTGCCTCTATGGATTCGGTAGAAGAATTGGCGAAAGAAATTAAGTTCTTAAAACTACCGTTAGATGGAATAGCAACTCACTTTGCAAGTACGGAAGATTTTACAGAGCATTCCTATTCAATGAAACAGCTTGAAAAGTTTGAGTCTGCTATTGAAACGTTCAAACGATTTGGTTTTATAGATCTGATTCGCCACTGTGCCTCTTCTGCTTCTGCTATGCTCTTTTCCGAGGCAAGGATGGATTTGGTCCGGGTGGGAATTTCTCTATATGGACTCTGGCCAAGTCTCGAAACAAAACTTTCTCTTTCGCAAATGAAAAAAGAAATTGGAAGTTTAAAGCCAGCTCTGACTTGGAAGACAAAAATCCAACACATTCAAAATCTTCCACAAGGAACTTTTGTTGGATATGGTTCCACCTATAAAACAACTCATCCCACAAAACTTGCAGTTGTCCCAGTTGGATATTACGAAGGATTAGACCGAAAGCTTTCTAACCAAGGTTATATGCTCATCCATGGAGAAAGAGCTAAAATCTTAGGTAGAATTTGTATGAATATGACAATGCTCGATATAACAAATATCCCTGATGCAAAACTGGGCGATGAGGTCGTCGTTTTAGGAAACTCAGGGAATGAATGGATTACCGCTGATGACCACGCAAACTGGGCAAATACAATAAATTATGAAATTGTAACAAAAATTTTAAGTCTTTTCCCGAGAACCATAGTAGACTAGAGGACATTATGTTTGTGCGACAAACCTTTGCTTGGAAAAATCACCATTTAACTTATGTAAAACATCCGAGTCTAAATCCGAAATCGAAGGAAAAGATAGTCCTAATTGGAGGCTGGTGTTCTGCGGCAGGTTATTGGGCCTTAAATATTCCATTTTTTCAACAATTTGGAGATGTCATTGAACTTGACTTAGTTGGTCATTATCCTGCTGAGATATTGGACCAAAAAAAAGCCCTAAGTTTACAAGACTTTCTTGACGTGCAAGCGAATGCAGTGTGGGCGTCCGCCGGAGAGAAAGACATTACCTTAGTCGGACATTCAACAGGGGGCATGGCCGTCCTTGCCATCGCAGCACTTTTCCCTGAGAGGATCAAACAAGTGATCTCGATCGCTCCTTTCGTACATGGACCTGTCCGCCACCCTCTCAAACTCGGAGTGATTGGACTGAGGATGAATTTGGGATCTGTATTCGATTTTGGATTCCGTGTAGGACGTTCCCTCCCTAAATCTCTTGAAATTGGTTTTTCGTATGGAGTATATGATTCCAAAGAGTTTCACGAAAGGGATGAGATTCAAAAGTTTTTGGAAGAATACAATCCACAATTTGAATGTTTGAACCCAAGAAATATTTTGATGATTCTGGAAATGTTAGATCGAACCGATATCCGCCCTATTGTTTTTGGGAACAAGGTTCCCACCCTCATCTTGCGAGGGGAAGAGGATCCCGTAATACTAGGGAAGGACGTACAAGAGTTGGAAAGAACCACTCCCAATGTGAAAGCAATACTCTTTTCTGAATGCGGACATTTTGTCCATTTGGAGAAAAAATTTGCGGCAGAAAAAGTGATGAAAGACTTTTTACTTTCAAAGAAAAATAACCCAAGTAAAAAATCTTTTTTTTGACTGAAGATTTAGAACAACCGATGTTCCAAACTCGGAAGTGATTTCCTCTTCTCCAAAAGTTCCTCTAAATTGATTTCGGCAATCGCATAACCAGGATTAGTCCCTGCATCCGCTAATACTTCACCCCAGGGAGATACAATCATCGAATGGCCATATGTCTTCCGTTTTCCATGCGGATCATGGATTCCAGTTTGTCCTGGTGCGATTACGTACATCAAATTTTCAATGGCGCGGGCCCGAAGTAGAACTTCCCAGTGGGCGACTCCTGTGGGGACAGTAAAGGCAGCCGGTAAAAAACAAATCTCGACTCCGTCTTTTGAGAGCGAACGAAACAATTCTGGGAAACGAATATCATAGCAGATTGCTGAGGAGAACTTTCCCAATTCGGTAGGCACAACTTGTGGTAAGACACCACCGCTTTCCGTTCCCCGAGATTCACTGTAGCTAAATCCATCTCCAACAATCGCATTGAAAAGATGAGCCTTGTGGTAACGAAAGATCTCCTTTCCTTGAGAGTCAAAAATTACGGCTGTATTGAAGACCTTACCATTCCCTGCTGTTGTTGGAAATCCACCACCTAAAAGATAGATTCCGCAATCCTTTGCAGTTTCTCTAAGAAAGGAAAACGTCTCATTCTCAATTTGACCGAGGAGTTGTTTTTTTTCTTCCTCACTTCCCATAAAGGAAAAATTTTCAGGAAGTGCGATGACTTTCGCACCCGCTTCTGCCGCTCTCTCGACAAACTGCCGGCAAAGAGTTAGGTTATTTATTACCCTGGCCGTACTTGTGACTTGCACTACAGCTGCTTTATATTTCATTATCATAAATGAGATCCTATATGAACCAGCAAAATGAAAAAATCAACCACATCTTAGAGGCTCTTCCGTATCTGATCAAATATTCTGGTAAGACAATTGTGATCAAGTATGGTGGTGCGGCAATGGTCGAAGAGGAATTAAAAAGTTCCTTTGCAGAAGATATTGTTCTCTTAAAATACCTGGGAATCAATCCCGTAGTTGTACATGGCGGTGGACCCGAAATCAACTCACTAATCAAATCACTCAATCTAAAAACTGAATTCATTCGCGGACATCGTGTTACCGATGAACCAACGATGGAAGTAGTTGAGATGGTACTCACAGGTAAGGTGAACAAACAGATCGTTTCCCTCATCCAAGAAAAAGGCGGAAAACCTGTTGGACTTTCTGGCAAAGATGGCGGACTCGCATTTGCGGAAAAATACCTTATGGAAGTTGAAGGCGAAGACGGAAAGTTCACAAAAATGGATCTTGGACTTGTAGGTCAGATAACGATGGTTGATCCAACAATTCTATTTACTTTGCAAAAAGAAGGCTTCATTCCAATAATCTCGCCAGTAGCAGTTTCTAAAGAAGGCCAAACATTAAATATCAACGCTGACACGATGGCAGGTGCTATTGCAGAAGCGCTACATGCAGACAAACTCATTCTGCTTACGGATACTCCAGGTATTCTTATCGAAGGCAAACTGGTTACTGGTTTAAAAAAAGCAGATATCCAAGGGTATATTAAAACTGGACAGATCTCTGGTGGCATGATACCAAAAGTAGAGTGTTGTCTCACCGCCATTGAAGCAGGTGTCAAACGTGCCCATATCATCGATGGTCGAGTACAACACTCCGTACTCATAGAAATTTTAACTGACCAAGGGATTGGGAGTTTAATCGAACAAGGATAGATTCGAATGCCAACAAAAGTTCTTACATTAAGTTTGATTTCAGATATAACAAGTAGGATCAATTCTACTGAGGATCTGGAAACCCTACTCAGCGAGATCATGGGGATTACTAGGGATGTATTACAAACGGAAGGATCCTCCCTACTCCTGTATGATAAAGAACTTGATGCCTTGGTCTTTAACACCACAAGCGGCCTTAAGGAGGAATCTTTTGCTCACCTAACAGTTCCTAGAGGGAAAGGAATTGCCGGAATGGTTCTCGAAACTCTCCAAACCGAAATTGTCAATGATGCTGCAAACGATTCTAGAGTCTTTAAAGCCATAGATCAAAAGGTTGGATATGTTACTCGAAACCTAATTTGTGTGCCAATGATCACTCAAGGTGAGGTCTTAGGAGTTCTGGAAGCGGTGAACTCAATGGACGGCAGAGATTTTAATGATAAGGATATTAAAATTCTAAAATATCTTTCTAATTTAGCTGGCATTGCTGTTCGGAATCGACTTCTCATCGATAATTTAAATTTAAGAGCCAATGAATTAAACTGTCTCTATCAAATTTCTCAAGCACTCGCCAATATCCAAAACTCAGAAGAATTTATGGATCTGGCAGTTAAAACGATCTCAGAAGTTTTGCAAGTAGATCGTGTTTCACTCAATTTTGAGCGAATTGAAAAAAAAGGATTACCCAGAGCAAAATCGAAAGGATTTTCTGATCAGTTGTTAGATGATGATGTGCAGAGTATTCTTTTTGCTGATAAAGCAGATTGGATGTACAAAGGCTTTAAAATCATTTCCTCTAACTCTCCGCAAGGTCTCCTACTCACGCAAAAGAATCTTTTCCAACACAGTATGATCTTGCTTCCAATTCTGAAAAATAAAGTTTGGCTCGGATCGCTATGTGTCTCAGATAAAACAACTAGAACTAGATTTGATGAGATGGATATCAAAATCCTTCGAACACTCTCTAACCAAGTTGGAGAAGCTTATACAGCTCTACAAGTAAAGATCCAAAGCGAAAGACTCAAAAATATCGATCGGGATATGCAAGTTGCCGCGATGATCCAAAAACACTCGTTACCTGTAATACCTAAGCAGTATTCTTTACTCGAGTTCGATACATACTACCAAGCGTCCCGGGAAATTGGCGGAGACTTTTATGACATGGTCGTTCACGGTAAAGATGAAGTTTCTGTAATCATAGCCGATGTTTCTGGCAAAGGAACACCAGCTGCTCTATTCATGGAACTTTCCAAGACAGTTTTGCAACAAGAAGTAGGCAAGACTACTTCAACCAAGGAAGCTTTAACGCGTGCAAACGAAACGATTCTTGATAAATCTGGTTTTTTAATGTTTGTGACAGCTATGCTTGTTCGAATCAATATGTCGAAGAAGGAACTTACTTTCTCTTCCGCCGGTCACAATATGCAATTTCTTTACCGAAAAAAATTGCACAAAATTGAACATCTTTCTGGCAAAGGCCAGCCAATGGGGATTTCAAAAGCTGAATTCTCTGAACACACTGTAACATATGATCCTGGAGATGTGATAGTTTTATATACCGATGGTGTAACAGAAGCGATGAATACGAGGGAAGAACTTTTTGGTGATGATCGATTTGAAGCGGCAGTTCTTTCGCATATTGCGGAACCGCCAGAAGCAATTCGAACATCCATACTTCAAAAAGTAACCGAATTTATTGGAGATGCTGAGCCACATGATGACATTTCCTTATTTATCATTCGTCTAAATTGATGAGGGTTATTTATGCGAAGATTTTTATATTCGATTGCAGTTACCTTACAACTTGATAAATTCCAAAAGGCAATGATCGATGCAGTTGTAGATACACGCGTAAAGAATGCGTTATTGGCTTCTGATAAGCTTAGAAAAGAGCAGGACAAACTCCGAGAGAAAGAATTCAAGAAAAAAATAGAAGACCTCGAAAAATCACATACCGCGAGTTTTGAACATTACAAACTAGAAACAGAAAATTTAATCCATACCTTCAAAAATCAAATACTTCTAGAAAAACGCGAAGTTTTCAAAGAACGTCAGATTGTAAAAGAAATGCAAAGACAGGCAATGATCCGAGATAATCGTTTCCAACATTATATCTTGCGCTTTAAAGAAATTCTATTTGTTAATAAAAAAGTTGTCGAATCAATTCAAAACTTGGTAAAAGTAGAATCAAGCATCGAAGATCTGTTATATGAGATCGATAACTATGATGAATCCAAATTTATAAAAAAACCTGAAGTCATCATAGATGGCGAATTTTTAGAGGAGTTGAATCAAAAAGAAGAAGAGATTCGAGACAATATTCTGAAGTTTCAAAAAAGAGTCGAAAACAGATAGAATTTCGTTAAAGCCCTGTAAATCCATCTAAGATTTCTTGATAGTCAACATTTGGATATTTGTTTGCGCCTCTTCCGAAATTATTTCGCCTTCATCGAATTTGGCTGACCTGTCGAGGAAAGTAGAGCCCGCCACAGCGTACTCTTTTCTGGTCGAAGCACTTTTCGTTCGGCAATAGCTAGTGAAATAGGCATAACCGTAAATACATTATTCCAAATCCCTACCACACAACCAGTCCGCCCAGAAAATGCCGCATGTACTGCGTTTTGCGCAAGAAAGCCACAGAACACAGAGTCCTCCGCATTGGCAGGCACAGATCTTATGATATAACTCGGGTCAATATATTTCAAGTTGACTGGTAGAGCCTCTTTATTAAAAAAATCGGTGATCTGGTCCTTTATGAAAATTCCAATATCAGCCAATTTTTTGTTACCTGATTTGTCCTTTTCTCCTTTGTCCTCAAAATATTTCTGTCCGGCACCTTCTGCAACAATTATGACCGCATGACCTCTTCTTTGGATTCGATCTTTTAAAATCGATAGAAACCCACCCTCACCTTCCAAATCAAAATCGGACTCAGGTATCAGCACAAAGTTTACATTCTTAGAAGCAAGTGCCGCATTTACAGCGATAAAACCAGAATGTCTTCCCATCAGTTTCACAAGTCCGATACCACGAGGGGCACCTTTCGCTTCCTCATGTGCACAATTAACAGCTTCTACCGCCTTACTAAAAGCAGTCGAAAAACCAAATGTTTTTTGAACATAGTTTATATCATTATCGATAGTTTTAGGAATCCCAACAATCGCAATATCTTCCTTCCTTTTCCGCACTTCTTCCTGGATGGCCTGAGCACCGCGAAGGGTTCCATCACCACCGATACAGAACAACATCTTAACTCCATACAAAAACAATGTGTCTACCATATCAGAGACTGTTTGATTTCCACGTGAGGAACCAAGTATGGAACCACCGAAATTCATAATATGCGCAACTTTATCTGGAGTAAGTTCGATAGGTCGGTGCCCCGATTTTTTTACGAGACCTTCGTATCCAAAAGGAAAACCGAGAATTCGAGGAACTTTGTATCGATAGTGTAACTCCATCACCAAAGCGCGAATCACATCATTGATTCCTGGGCATAGTCCTCCACAGGTTACAATGCCCGCCGTTACTTCTTCCGGCTTGAAATAGATCTTTTCCCTTGGGCCCGCCTGCTCAAAGAATACAGGGTTATTTTTCACAGTATCAATGGCATCTTTTGGTCCAGAAAAAATAGTCTGGAATAAGACAACCGAATCATCGTCAGTCCAATAATCATAACCAGCTGGATTTTGGTAGGTACAAGGACCAAATCGTTCTACTTTCGTGTCTTTTTCGTTCATCTGCCCTCTTTATAACAAAAAAAAACCCGATGAAAAGCAAATTTCATTGTCAATTTAGGGAAAAATCGGTTAGAGTTCTAACGAATGTTCGGAAGACAGCTCATTACCGCCCTCATCTTTGTTTCGACGAGTGCCGCAATTGTAGCACAAGGGCTTCCTTTTTTCTCGAGTTATTATTTTACTGACCCCAAGACATCCCTTTTCCAAGTTGATAGTTCGTATAATGGAAGTTTGGCGATTTCAGTACCGTTTCGATTCCCTGCGGAATTGGAACTTGGGAATTTTAAATCCAAAGCGGGAGCTTCCTCAGATCCGATTTCTGGTATACAAATATTTTCGACGGTTGTTCCCTTTGTTAGCCAACACCCTTTCCGCAATGTCGAAGGTAAATTTGACATTCAGACTCGTAGAGAAAATTCTACGATTTTAAACTACCAACCAAATGTTGCCTATGTTTTTTATAGGAAAGGTTTTACCTTTGACCTAGGTCTTAACTTTGGAATGTCTCTAAACCAGGGAGCCCTTGGCTATGTGGATATCGCAGAGTCTACTTTACGGATTAAGTATCGTTTGAATCGTAACCTTTTTTCATTTATACGCAATTCAAGATTTGAATTATTTTTGCAACTTTCTGAATTACATCGTTTTGATTCAAATGATACCATGAATCGGTTTAATACTGCTCTGAAAGTGCAAGAGCCATCTCGAACAAACTTTATTGGTCGCCAAGTGTATGTTAGCCCAGGAATTAGTTTTTCGAATAGCAACCTAACGATTGAGGGAATGGTACGTGTTCCGCTTAATGCCCGTGAAGCAAATCGTACTCTCGACGAACTTTGGACTCCTGAAATCCAGGGGAACCTAGGTTTGAAATACCTAATTCCAGTTAACCCATCTAAGTAAGATTTTTTTTGCGATCCCAGGAAAGTTTTACATCCATTTTTGATATTTGTTCTTTTTTTCTGGAAATGCGAAATTGGTTCATTGCTGATGAATCTTTATCAAACCAAATAAACAAAGTCTCAGCTGTTGGGCAACTTGCCTCTCCGCAAGTAAGCTCCTGGATTTTAACTTCCACATTCTCAGGAATATTCGTATATTCCAATAACCATTTACTTAGATTCGGATGGAAAGAAAATCCTTTAGACAATTGTCCTTTGGTAGATTCTTTCCAGCCGTGATTATGGAAATCTTCCATTTAAACTGTCACGGGCCTTCGGGAAGGATCATAGTTTAGATAGGGGGCAAGCCATCTTTCGATTTCAGAGATTTCCATCTGTTTTGCTTTCGCATAACTTGTGATTTGATCTTCCCCTATTTTTCCTATCGCAAAATACTTTGCCTCCGGATGAGAGAAGTAATAACCGCTCACACTACTTGCTGGCCACATCGCACAAGATTCTGTGAGTTTGATCCCTGTATTCTTTTCAACGTCTAACAAAGACCAAATTTTCCTTTTTTCTGTGTGGTCAGGACATGCAGGATATCCAGGAGCGGGACGAATCCCTCGATACTTTTCTCGGATTAAATCTTCTTTTGAGAGATTCTCTTCTTTTCCGAAACCCCATTCTCTTCGGATTTCGGAATGCATAAACTCAGCAAACGCTTCTGCAAATCGATCTGCCAAAGCTTTGACGAGGATTGCTGTGTAGTCATCATGTTTGTCTTCATACGTTTTTGCAAGTTCCTCAATTCCAAAACCTGTAGTAACAGCAAAAAAACCAAGATAATCAGTGGTATTTGTTTCTTCCGGAGCAATAAAATCAGCTAAACTAAAGTTCGGCTGACCAACAAGTTTCGTTGTTTGCTGTCGGAGCATAGGAAATACACCCAAAGATTTTTGTTTGGATTCTGAATCAAAGACTTCAACCTCTTCGCCATGGGAAACTGCCGGAAACATTCCTACAACTGCCTTCGGTTTGAGATTCGGGTTTTTTACCATTTGTGCGAGAATCTTCTGAGCATCATTATAAAGGCTTGTCGCTTCCTTTCCAATAATCGGATCTTCCAAGATCTGCGGGAATCTCCCTTTGAGTTCCCATGCAAGAAAAAATGGTGACCAGTCAATAAAAGGAACCAACGTAGAAAGGCTGATATGTTCGATTACTTTTATTCCCGTGAAACTTGGTTTAGGTGGAGTATACTCGGACCATTCAATTTTAGTTTTGTTTTGTATAGCTTCTGGTAAACTTAAGAGATTCCGTTCGCTTTCCCTTGCGTAAAAATCCTCACGAATCTTTTTTTGGTCCTTACGCAAACTTTCTATAAAAACATCTCTTTCTTGCGGGTTCAAAACACCATTCATCACGTTCACAACGCGAGATGCATCCAAAACATGAATCACGGGCCCCGAATATTCTTCCGAAATCTTTACTGCTGTATGTGCTGGCGATGTAGTTGCGCCACCAATTAATAAAGGGATTTTAAAGCCATTCCGTTCCATTTCTTTGGCTACATAAACCATTTCATCCAAAGACGGTGTTATAAGACCGGACAAACCAATGGCCTGCACATTTTCTTTTTTAGCTGTTTCCAAAATTTTGTCACAAGGAACCATTACTCCAAGATCAATCACTTCATAGTTGTTGCATGCCAGCACAACTCCAACAATATTTTTGCCTATGTCATGGACATCTCCTTTGACAGTGGCGATCAAAAACTTAGCTTGTTTTGATTCATCTTTATTGTTTCTTTTCTCTTCTTCCATAAATGGAAGCAAGTAAGCAACAGCCTTCTTCATTACCCTTGCACTTTTAACCACTTGAGGAAGAAACATCTTTCCTGCGCCAAAGAGCTCTCCAACTACTTTCATACCATTCATTAAAGGCCCTTCGATCACTTCCAATGGTTTGGGTAAGTTTGCACGTGCCTCTTCCGTATCCTGGATTACGAATTCATCTATCCCTTTTACAAGTGCGTGAGTCAGTCGCTCTTCAAAACTGCCGGATCTCCATACATCATCTTTCTTTTGAATTTTTGCCTCTCCAGTAAAACTAGCGGCTGCATCTATCAGGCGTTCTGTGGCATCGGGACGTCGGTTTAGAAGTACATCTTCTACGAGCTCCAATAAATCTTTCGGAATCTCTTCGTAAACTTCCAACATCCCTGCATTTACAATAGCCATATCCATTCCAGCTTGAATTGCATGGTAGAGAAAGGCGGAGTGCATGGCTTCCCTTACCGGGTTATTCCCTCGAAAGGAAAAAGAAATATTACTGAGTCCCCCGCTGATCTTCGCGCCCGGACAAAGTTTTTTTATCTCCCTGGTTGCTTCAATAAAATCAACCGCGTAATTGTTGTGCTCTTCGATTCCCGTTCCAACAGTCAGAATATTCGGATCAAAGACAATATCGTATGGGTCAAAGTCCAACTTGGATACGAGGAGATCGTAGGCTCGTTTACAAATCCGAACCTTATCTTCTTTTGTCGCAGCTTGACCTTTTTCATCAAAAGCCATAACAATTACTGCCGCTCCAAATCGCTGTACAGTCTTTGCATGATGCAAAAAGGTTTCTTCTCCTTCTTTTAGGGAAATCGAATTTACGATTGGTTTCCCTTGGATACACTTTAGTCCTGCTTCCAAAACTGACCATTTAGAAGAATCGACCATAAAAGGGACCTTTGCAATATCTGGTTCACCCGCAATCAAATTTAAAAACTTAATCATTGATGACTCACCGTCTAACAGAGCTTCATCAAAATTTATATCAATTATATTTGCGCCAGCCTGCACTTGCTGGAGTGCAACTTGCACGGCCTCTTCAAAATTTCCATCCAAAATCAACTTTTTAAATTTAGGAGAACCAGTTACGTTATTTCGTTCTCCCACATTTATAAAACCCTGGTCTTTGGTTAATTTTAATGGCTCTAAACCTGCATAGGAAGATACCTTTGGTTTCTCGATGAGAGGACGAGGCTTAATGCCAGAGACTGATTCTTTTGCGTTCTGGATATGGTCTGGGGTCGTGCCACAACAACCACCTACAATATTCAAAAAACCTGCTTCCGCAAAATTTTTCATCCAAGCACCGAATTCGTTCGGTGTTTGATCATAGCCTCCGAATGCGTTAGGGAGTCCAGCATTCGGATAACAGGAAACATAACAATCAGCTACTTTAGAAATCTCTTCGATATAGGGACGCATCTCACCTGCACCTAATGCACAGTTGATGCCTACGGCTAAGGGTTTTGCATGTTTGATTGAAATGTAAAATGCCTCACCTGTTTGACCAGATAGCGTTCTACCCGATGCATCGGTAATCGTTACAGAAAGAATTACCGGAATGCGAATCTTTCTCTCTTCGAAAACCTTCTCTATTGCAAAAATACAGGCTTTTAAATTAAGTGTGTCAATATTCGTTTCGGGAAGTAGAAGATCAACCCCACCGTCCAAGAGTGCAGTCACTTGTTCATAAAAACAATCAACAAGCTCGTCAAATGTTACCGCACGAAAAGCAGGATTGTTCACATCTGGTGATAGGGATGCTGTTTTTACTGTGGGACCGATGGATCCCGCAATGAATAAATCCTTATCTCCATGTCTTTTTTTATATGCAGCTACTGCATTCTTGGCACACTGAACACTTGCTAAATTGAGTTCGCGAACAAAAGATTCCATTTTATAGTCAGCTTGTGAAACAAAGTTGGAACTAAATGTATTTGTTTCAATGATATCAGAGCCAGCTTCTAAGTACTTTAAGTGAACATCTTCTATGATATCTGGTCTAGTTATAGACAAAACATCGTTATTTCCTTTTATGGAAAGTTCCCAATCCAAAAATTTTGTCCCTCTAAAATCGGGTTCTTCCAATTTATGTCGCTGGATCATCGTACCCATAGCACCATCTAAGATTAATATTCTTTCGTTAAGCAGCTTTAAGAGTTTTTCAGAGGAAGGATTGGTGTAAAAAAATTTCATAAGGATATTCAACTATGGTATTATTTGTATTTAAGAATAAAAACGAGATTAAAATAATTACGGAAGGAGCTACAAAACAAAACCTGATCGCTCCTTCCGCAAAAAATTCTTTTACTTACTAGGATCGGAACATTTAGGCCCTTTTAAAGGGGGCTTGGTGTTAACAATCACCGGGAACTTATTTGCTTCGCTTGCGTTTAGAGCAATCGACGGCTTGTGCTTTTCCGGAACATCATAGTCTGGAAAAATCGCATCGATTGGACACTCATACTGACAAGCATTGCAATCAATACAAGTGTCTGGGTCAATATACAGAGTGTCAGGTGCTTCGTGAAAAGCCTCCACAGGACAAACTGCAGCACAACTTGTATACTTACAATCTACACAGATTTCAGTGACAACATAAGCCATATTTTTCTCCAAGAACCCCTGCCAATCGACAGGGGATTTTTTTTAGTATCGGTAGTGGTCTGGTTTGTAAGGTCCATCAATTGGAACATTGATGTAATCCGCTTGTTTTTGGTTCAATTTCGTCAATCGAACACCAAGTTGTTCCAGGTGAAGAGCCGCAACTTTTTCATCCAAATGTTTAGGTAGTCTGTAGACACCAACCTCATACTTGGTTGTATACAACTCAATTTGAGCGAGCACTTGGTTTGTAAAGGAACTAGACATTACAAACGAAGGGTGACCAGTTGCACATCCAAGGTTCACAAGTCTACCTTCTGCAAGAACGATGATCGATCTTCCATTCGGGAAGGTATATTTATCAACCTGTGGTTTGATTTCTTTTTTCATAACACCTTTTTCAGAATTCAAACGAGACATTTGGATTTCTGTATCAAAGTGTCCAATGTTACAAAGAATGGAACCATCCTTCATCATTTTCATATGTTCTAAAGTAATGATGTCGTCATTTCCTGTTGCAGTTACAACGATGTCTGCGTTTTCGATGATGTCTTCTACTCGAAGAACTTGGTAACCTTCCATTACTGCTTGTAATGCGCAAATGGGGTCGATTTCAGTTACGATTACCCTTGCACCAAAATTGCGAAGCGAAGCTGCCGATCCTTTTCCAACATCTCCATATCCACAAACAAGCGCTACTTTACCAGCCAACATAACATCTGTAGCTCTTTTGATACCATCAGCAAGTGACTCACGGCAACCATAAAGGTTGTCAAATTTCGATTTTGTTACTGAATCGTTTACATTGATTGCAGGAATTTTAAGTTCACCTGCTCTTAGTTTTTTATGGAGTGCGATGACACCTGTAGTTGTTTCTTCAGAAACACCTTTAATATCTTTGAGAAAATGAGGGTATTTTTCATGCACATAATGAGTTAGATCGTGTCCATCATCTAAAATCATATTTGGTCCCAACTCATTATCAAAAAATAAGGTTTGTTCAATACACCACCAATATTCCTCTTCTGTTTCCCCTTTCCATGCAAACACTGGAATTCCAGCCTTAGCAATGGCAGCAGCAGCGTGGTCTTGTGTTGAGAAAATGTTACAAGAAGACCAACGAATTTCTGCACCAAGCTCCACCAATGTCTCAATCAAAACTGCTGTTTGAATTGTCATGTGAAGTGATCCTGCGATTCTTGCACCTTTCAATGGTTTTGTGGAACCAAATTCTTTTCGAAGAGCCATAAGACCTGGCATTTCTTTTTCTGCCAAAATGATCTCTTCTCTTCCCCATTCTGCGAGAGAAATGTCTTTCACTTTAAAAGGCAGTCTATCCGATTTTGTAGTTGTTGCTTGGGACATTTTGTCCTCCTTCTTTCCTTGCTTTGATTGTTAAAATTTTAAAACTCGATTCCGTAGAAATTTCATCTAACGATTCAATTGGCATTTTCACATTACTAAGCCATGATTCTAAAAGTTCTGGTTCAAACCCAAGCCATAGATCATAAAAATTATCTCGCATGATTTCAAAGTTGTGTTTTGTAAGGTCGACTAAACAGAATATTCCACCAGGTTTTAGAACTCGCCTAACCTCATCTAAAACGGTAGGTGGATGGGATATGTGATGTAAAACCATAGATGCAACGACTGCATCACAAGAGTTATCAGGAAGTGGAATTGATTCGAGAGGTGCATTGAGAAGGCTTACACTGGGATTTTTTCCATAACTTGTCTCAGCAAGTTCAATCATTTTGGAGGAATTATCCACACCCACCACATGTTTAGATTTATTGAGGAGGTATGGTATAAGTCCGCCAGGCCCACAACCTAAGTCCAGGATCTGTTCACACTGAGAGGGGAGTTCATTTAAAATCCAAGTTCGATAGAGTTTTGGATGCAAAGTTTCTTCCTGTAATTTTTCCCAATTTTCTGCTACTGTATCAAAGAAGGACTGCGCACTCTTTTCTCGGTTTATTAAGATTTGGTGGACTTTCTTTTGATCCTTCTCCCAGAAAGGAAGGTCTTCTTTATATGATAATAAGAGCTTAGAGAGTTCATCGGGGAATCGAAACCCTGTTTGGTTTTCATCCGGAAGAAAACTATATACTAAGGAGCCTTCTCTACGGTTTGCAATAAGACCGGCTTCTGTAAGTATTTTTAAGTGCCTTGAGATCCTAGACTGTCCCATCTCCAGGATTTCTACAACTTCGTTTACTGAGAATGCCCCAAAACTCAAGATATGCAGAATCCGTAGCCTTGTTTCGTCCGAAACTGCTTTGGAGGCAGACAGCAATTCTTGGGCTCTTGCCTGGGGATTTAAGGTTTGGTTTGGCATTCAGGATATCTAGATATCAAGATTTCTTGATATCTAGATCCCGCAAGTGTTTTTTAGCTGAGTCTGAAGAAATTGATCTTTTTCTTAAGAGTTTCTGCTAGATTTGCAATTCCATTGGAGTTTGCAGTCATTTCCTCGAGACCTGCGGCGGTCCCTTGGGTCAAATCGTTGATGCTAAAGATCGCTTGTGCCACTTCTCCTATGGCATTTTTTTGCTCTTCCATTGAGAGTCGGATCGCTTGGCTGATCTGGTTTACACCCTCCACTTCCTCGCTGACCTTGGCGTTTATAGAAAGTTGTTCCTTTGTTCCGCGCGCAATTTCGGCAGTCATCTCATTGAACGAGTTCACCCCTTGTATGATCCGTTGGATGAGGGAGATTGTGGTTTCAATATTTTCTCGTCCATTTTCTATTTCTTTCTCATTTGCAGAAATGAGCTCACCGATTTCACCAATAGATACAGCAGTTTTTTCCGCTAATTTCCCAATCTCGTCGGCAACAACCGCAAAACCTCGTCCGTAAACTCCAGCTCTCGCCGCTTCAATTGCAGCATTTAATGCAAGTAAGTTGATTTGCTCCGATATGGTATTGATGATTTCAATCACACTACCTATCTCTTCGGAACTGGCGCTGATTTTAGAAATGGAAGTTCTCATTGAATCCAGAGATAACTGACCAGTTTTTGCTTCTGCTGTAATTTGCGTTACATCTTGAGATGCCTTTCCAACTTGTTTGCCCATTCCCTCGATCATGTTAGAAAGGACTGACATTTGTTTCTTTAAGAATTCAACCTTTTTAAATTGATCTTCCGCTTGAGAATCGACATTCTGAACAGCAGCTGATATTTCCTCAATGCTAGCAGAAATCTCTTCAGCAGAGGCCGCCTGGGTTTGTGCGTTGGAGGATAGCAGATTGAGCGATGCTGACATTTCTTCTGCACTCGATGCCAAGTCTTCCGAAAATCCTTGGTTCGAGCCGACAACTTCACTGAGCCTCTTTAAAGTAGAATTCAGACCTAAAACTAACTTTCCGAATTCATCTGAAGACTGGAGTTTTGCTAATGAGGTTAAGTCCCCGTCGTCCATATTTTCTAAAATCTTTTGAACTGCAACCATAGGTTTAAAACGAGAAGCAAAAAGAGCGTAAATAAATGTAGCAATGAGCAATGCCCCTGCTAAGTTGATTACAATTAAACCGTTTAAGGAAACTAAGGCGGCATTTTCGATTTCTTTTAGGTCAATTGTTGAAAAGAATTGCAATTCATACTTAGGATTTATTTTTCTACGAAGAAGGAAAACAGAACCTTCCCAATTGTTTTTAAATGAATTGGTCTCACCTGCTGCAGTTGCTAGTCTTTCAAATTCCGAATCCTTAAATTCCGCAAGTAGGTATTTGGGATTGGGATGCCAAACCATTTTGGAATCACGATCGAGTAAAAAGCTATATCCAGTTGTTCCAATCCGAACATTCTTTAAAAATTTCTCCATTACCTTTCCCATAAGCACAGGTAGACCCATTATCCCCACCACCTTACCTGACGCATTCAATACAGGACCTGATACCATGATCACTACCTGACCTGTTATGGGAGATTTTTCTGAAGGACCTACATATATTTTTCCACTCAAAGCCTGCGAGATATTCTCACGTAGCAAAGAATTTGAACCAAGTTTATAGCCGACTCCTTCTCCATTCTTCAAGCAGGTTGCCACGATCGGATAGTCATTGTCAACACTTGCAAAAAAAGCATTTTCGAAGAGCGAGTTTTTCTCTTCGCATAATTTAGATAAGATGGGCTGTGCCAACTTAAAATTTCCATTTGCAAAACTTAGTTTTACTTCAGGAAGCGAAGACGTTTCGGTAATAAGATTTTCTACGCTTTCTAAATAAGAGGCCACAGCCGCTTCATTGGTTTGGTTGAAGTTGTACAATTGGTTTGAGTAAGCGGTGCGAATTGCTGTTGAATTAGTATCAAACGCATAAATCAAAACGAAGATAGAAAGTGTAAGAACCATTAGTGAAAACATGATCGGTACATTGGTTCTAAGGTTTCGGAAATAAGGCTTTTCCTCTCCACCAAATTCATGATCAAAAATAGGTTCGCTTAAAAGTAAATGAGAAGCCCTTTCTACAAAGACAAAAGTAAGTATAATATTGATTAACGCGGCCAATATAAGAATACAGATGATATAAAATGAATCCGATTTTGTTGTTTCTGCCAGATTCAGAACTGGGATTAAAACGATAGGGATAGCAACAAACCATTGGACTATACCAGAAAAACCAGCGTAGACTGGCATCTTTGCCAATAAGTTCCAGGTTTTGGTAAAGTTCTCAGGCGTTCTCTGTTTCGATTGGGCGATTTCAACGATTGCTTGCCGGATTGCTTTCATTCTCCTAGGTATAGTAAGTTGGCCAATCGTTAGCGCAGTGATGGCTCCCAAAAGGGAACCAAGTAAAAACGCTTGGATCTGGTTTGCTGTCAAATCCACAAAAACTAGAATCAAACTGATTGCGATGGGAACAACGACCCCAAAAGAAAAACCTTGGCTTGCCAAATAAAAAGAACGGCTGAAACGTTTGTAGTATTCCATTAAAACTTAGACCTAGAGGTCTACTTTAAATGCTCTATTTCCTTAGGCAAGATTTAATGGGAACTCAGTTTAGGTATTTCCACCTCGTTAAAGTTAAAAACTGGCTTTGACACCTAAATTTGCAGAATAGAGATCTTTCCCACCATAAAGTCCTTCCGCAATGATCTTTAGAAGAAAGATATCTAGCTCTAGACCTACAATTCCATATCCGATCCCCCTTCTGGAATTGGATTCTCCTCTTGTTGCAAAACTCAATTTAGCATTTGCGTTTTGCGCAAGTAAGTTAGGATCTAGTTGTGTCTGAAATTCTCTGGGAATTTCAATCGGGCTTGTTTGGTCGCGAGACACAATAAAAGGACCAGACCTCGAAAGAGATATAGTATTGTTTCCTGAGTTCCAAGAATACCCACCACCTACAATCAAGTTTGCAACCCAAAAAAGACCGATCCCCGTTCGGAGATCCACATGAGTGGATTGCACTTTTGTATTGAAGGATAGGTTCGTATCTCCACCCCATTTCCCTTTTACGCCTGAAAACTCAATATCCGAGGCCTTTCCTTCCAAGTAACTGACAGCTAGATTTTGTTCTGCAAAATGATACCCAGCACCCACATTGATCCCATTCCAAGTGAACAGATTCATTAGAAATCCAACCTTTTCTACAACTTGGTATCGCAGCATACCACCATAAGACCTCACTGTTAGGCGGCCTTCAAAGTTTTTGTTATTAGAAAGAGATTCAATTTGGTTTTTGTTTACAACTGCGTTCATTCCATGTAAGTAAACAGAAAACCTGCGGAGGAAGTGATCATCCTCAACTCCAAAAAGCCAACCTGGATTGAAGTCGAGAGTTACTGCCGGCATTACGGCACCGCCCACATTGGGCAACTTCGGGAATTTAATTACATCATCCCTAACTTGGATATCATCTTTTTTATATCCAGCACCAGACGCAGAAACACCAATCTGAACTCGACGAACGAGTCCCGTACCCACGTTGTTGGATCCGATATTGGCCAAAAATCCAGCTTCTAAATTGGTCTTTAATACTTCTTTCAGGTATTCTCTTTCAAATTTGAGTAAGGATTGGTTCCCAGCTTGTTTTAAGGACTCAGGTAAAAAGCCACAAGCCGATCCTTCGCATTGGAATTGGGCTGAAAGATCCCTTCCAAAAAATAAGCTAAAGACCAGGGCGAACGCAGGTATCCATCGTTTCATAAACATCTTATTCTCTGCTAAAATTAACAATTGAAAAGGAAATTTCTTTCTATTCTGGGTCAGATTTTCCTTTTTTTGCAGAACTGATCCAAAAAACTCCGGTGAGAACTAGTAAAGTTCCTAGGCTATGTACGACGGTGATTGGTTCATCTAAAAAGACATAAGCCAAAAACAAGGTAGACATCGGTCCGATAGAACCAACGATTGCGGCGGTTTTAGAGCCAACTCGTTTGATTCCAGCAGAAACAAATACAGCGGGCACTACAGTATTCAAAGTCCCCATAAGAAAGGCAAGGGCATAAAAATCCGGGGGTTGGATGACTTCTTTCCAGTTTCCCAAAATTAAGAAATGGAGAAAAACAACAATCGAGGAGACAATTAAAGACCAAGCTGTGAATCTTTTAGCACCTAACCTAGGAACAATGGAACCACTTCCCATCAAATAAATTGCATATGTTAATGCAGAGAGAAGAATAAAAAAGGCGCCTAAACTCACATCTTTAGGAGAACCTAATTGTATATCCTTTCCATAAGCAAGTCCTACTCCAGTATAGGTGAGCAATAGGGAAAACACCTCTCTACTTGTAATTTTCTTTTTTAAAAAAAGGAAAGAGAGGACAACAACAAGGGTAGGATAAATAAAAAGAATGATGCGCTCAAGACCTGCGCTGATGTATTGCAATCCTAGAAAATCAAAGAGGCTCGCAAGATAGTAGCCAACTATGCCCATAAGAATGATGGAGCTCCAATCCTTCCTTGTCAGTTTTATTTTATTTGGTACAGATTCCTCTTTCCAAGCGATCCAAACTAAGAAAGGAAACGCGAAAAACATCCGAAAGAATAAAGACCCAATAGCCGTGATTTCATATCGGTAGGTAAGTTTGACTACAACTGCCTTTGCACTGAACAAAAGAGCGCCAACAAGTACGAGCGAGACACCTTTCCAATCAGAACTCTCTTTTTCTTCCACAAATCCATTGAATTAATCGCCCAATTCCCCGATAGTTTAATTGGATGTGGCAAAGATTCTTTCTCATTTTCTGTCTTTTACCGGGAGGGTATGCACTACTTTCGGAATCGGAAGAAATTTCCAAACCTCTTCTTCGTGTTTTCCCGACTTACAGATTCGAGGAATGTGAAGATTGGGCGATACGACCCTTTATTTGCAAACGTTGCATCTGGGAGGGCAAACGTTATGCTCAAAAGATCTTTTTTTACGAAGATGGACCATACCGACTCCATGGATGTTATACGGATAAAACGGGATTTGAAGAATTAGAAAACGAAGAAAGGCGCTAAGAAGAGGATTGGGAAGGGTTCCTTCCCAATCGAAGGATCTAGATTATTTTTTTACACAACCCATGATGCCAGTTAAACCAGGAGCATTTTTGATACAAGCTGGATCAAATTTTCCTTCCATACACTGCTCAACCATCTTTACTTTGCCTTGTTGGAGACCTGCGATAAGAGGAGCCGCTTGCGGGTTCTTTTTCGCTTCTTCTTCCAATTGTGCAAAAGCTGTTGAAAGAGCTGCGTCGCACTCTTCTTGGGTATACACTTTCGATTTACAATTCGCTAAGGTGAGACCAAAAACGAGCGCTAGGATGAGGGATTTTTTCATGAAAAACTCCGAAACTAAGATTTACAGATACCATATGGACTTGAAATCCTTTTGAAAAGAAAAAAATGATCCACCACATCGCCATCGGGACGGAAAATCCTCAGATTCTTGCCGAATTTTACTTAAAAATCCCAGGGACAAACCTCTCTAAAAAGTTTTTTTATGAGTCGGGAAAACTCAGATCCGTTTGGATCGAATGCGGTTCCCTACTTTTGATGTTGGAAACAGGGAAAAAAGAAGCGCCGAAAGCCCTTGTCTTAGGTTTGGAAGGAGAAATCGAGAGTTGGAAAATCTTTTTGGAATCCACTGCAATTGTTCAGAAAACGGACTTTACATACTATTTTTTAGACCCAGATGGAAATCGATTGGGACTTAGCACGTATCCAAAAAATATAAGAGATATTTTAGAATCTGGTTGAGTAATTTGTCTATACTCAAATAGACTAACCTTGAGCTCATTCATACCCTTAGCCCATGAAAATTAAACAAAAGTTAGCCTTTGGTAGTGCAGTAATTTCTTTCCTAACATTAGGTCTAATCCTAACCATTATATCTTATGTCATATACCAAAATGCAAAAAAAGATGCCACGGAGCAAATAATAGTTTTAGCGGAAAACATTGCACTGGAAACAAAGGCATATATTTCGGGTCCACTGAATGAAGCCTACATGTTAAAGTCTTTGCTCGAAAAGGATGGACTTCTAACCAGGGAATCAACCTACCAAATTCTAAACATTCTAACATCCTCTAATGAATCTATTTTGGGGACATATACTGTTTTTGAACCAAATGCCTTTGATGGAAAAGATAATCTGTATCGCAACACAAAGTATCATGATAAAACGGGTCGATTTATTCCTTATTCAGTTAAAACTGGAGGGAAGCTTATTGTCGAACCAGTAGTCGATTACGAACTACCAGAATCCGATTTTTACCAATTGCCAAAAAAAACAAAAAAAGTGGCCCTAATCCCACCTTTCGACTATAAGGTGGATGGAAAGGATGTCACAATGATTTCCCTCGTCTACCCTATTCTGAAAGATCAAAATTTTGTTGGTATAGCCGGAGCAGATCTTTCTTTAGAAACAGTGAGGAAGTATATCCAAAAGATTCGAATTCTGGATGGAGAAGTCAAAATTAGTTTTATAGCAAGCAATGGATATGTAATCTATAACGGGCTAAACCCAAATTCAAATGAAACCGTATGGAAGAATGAAGAAGACAAAAATGTAAACCTCGCCAAAGCTTCGGGAACAAAACAGGTGTATACCGATTCGGATTTTTTGCATGTAAGTTTACCCATTCAATTGATTCCAAATACAGATGCTTGGACTCTTAGAATTTCTTATCCATTGTTTCGAATCTCTGAAAAAATTCAATTTATCTTTTGGCTTTCCCTCATTCTTGGTCTTGTAGGTATTGGAACAAGTACGATTCCAAACCTTCTCCTATTTCGAAAGTTGGTAGATCGCCGCCTCCAAAAACTAATCCATTACAGCGAAGATGTATCAAAAGGGGATCTGAATGCAAAAATTGATGATTCATCTGAGGACGAAATCGGTATCCTCATACAAGCCATTTTAAAGATGACCGCTAACATCCGACATATACTTTCTGTGGCACAAACGAGTGGTGAAGATTTATCCAAGTCTTCTAAACTGATGGAAAATACAATTTTGGAACTATCGGATTTAGCCCAATCTCAAGCAGCAAGCAGTGAGCAGGCGAGCGCAACAGTAGAAGAACTGAATGCTTCTTCTGAGACAATCAATCATAACGTCGAACAGGCGGTTACGAATACTCAATCCATTCACAGTTCACTCGTAACCATTCAAAATTTAGTATTTAAAATTACAAACGAAGTAGAGGCGTTTGGAAAAATTGCTATGGGCGCCAATGTCCGCGCGGAAGAAGGAAGGAGTATGGCTAGCCTAACTTCCAAAGCGATAGAAGAGATCCAAGAAAAATCGCTCTCGATTACAGAATTTTCAGAAGTTATATCAAGTATTTCTGAAAAGACAAGCCTACTTGCTTTGAATGCAGCGATTGAAGCAGCGAGAGCTGGGGAATCTGGTAGGGGTTTTGCAGTTGTTGCAGAAGAAATATCAAAGCTCGCAGCACAAGCAGCTAGTTCCGTATCTCAAATCAATATACTATCTGAAGAAGCATTGCATAGTATACAAAATGGTGGGAGTCAGGTAGAACGCCTAATCGGCGTACTACGTGATATTACAAAAGAAGTATCAGTTATTTTTGAGAAGGCAAAGGAAATTGTGCCTATGATACAAGACCAAAAATCACGAACGGAAGAAATTTATGCGGAGATTACCGAAATTTCAAGTTTGATTCTAGCCATCCAACAATCCACAGAAGAACAAAAACGAGCCACCACAGAGCTCTCGAACATGACGATCAATATATCAAACGGAAGTCAAATCCTTTCCGACCAATCAAACCAGATGTCGGAAAATTCTCTACGTATGTTCGGAATCAGTTCCAAGTTAGAAGAAATTTTAAAGAAATTCAATATCTAGGGACAGAATACGAGATGGGAAAATTCTCAACTCGTCGGTTTAGGAGAAACCTTTCCAAGCGACTGCAGAATGCCTAAAGGAGACCAACCTTTAGAACTTGGAAAGATTGTGACTGGTCGGTTTTGCAACAAGCGTGGGAACTTTTTATTGCCCAGCCACCTCGCGGGTCAAAATTCTTTTGTCGTAACAACTACTTTCCAAATGGACCACCTCCTTTGCTTATACCTTAGCTAACCTTTTCTAGTACTCTTGGAATTTGGTGTCAAGAAAACATTTGAAAAAATTTAAGTTTCACATCTTATAGAAGCAAGATGGCAAAAGAACAAACGAGCCCTATTTTTCCGAATATTCAAGAATCTAACCAATCGCAATTGCAATTTACAGTATCGATTTTGGATTTGGAAAAACACTATTATTCTGTCGAACTTTTCATCCAGTCGAATAAACCGGATATAACACTTGTTTTGCCAAATTGGACACCTGGCTCTTATATGATTCGGGACTATTCTACTCATTTGCATAAGTTAACAGCGAAAAATTCGATCACGGATGAACCTTTAAAGATCGACGAGCAGGACTTAAATACTTGGAATATTCCAAACCCATCTGGATCAATCCTAGTACATTACATCATTTATGCCTTTGAAGACTACACAGTCAGAACAAACTACTTAAACAACGAATTTGGATTCATAAGCCCACCTGCTCTTTTTGTTTTTCCGAAAGGTGAATTGAATTGTCCCGTTAGTGTAAAATTTGACACTTCGGAGATTTTCCCAAATGTTTATTCAAGCCTAAAACGGTTCAATCAATCCAACAGCTTTTATGCCAACGATTTTGACGAATTGTATGATTCGCCATTTCATTTGAGTAAAGTGAATTCAGTCTTCTTTGAAGTTGGTCAAACTTTACATGAATTGGTAGTGGAAGGAGATGTTACATTTGAATTTAAACAAAAATTAGCTGATGACTTAAAAAAAATAACGGCTGTTCAAATGGAATGGATGAATGATAGCCCAAATCTCTATTATCTATTTGTACTAAATTTAAGTCTACCTGCATATGGAGGATTAGAACATAGAGCGTCTAGTATCAATTTTTTCAACCCGGAGCTAATTTCTGATGAAAAAGAATACACAAAACTGTTGGAACTACTCTCTCATGAATACTTCCACCTTTGGAACGTAAAACGAATAAGACCGATACAGCTTGGTCCATTTGACTATGAAAGACCAAATCTAACAAAAGAATTATGGATAGCGGAAGGAGTAACAAGTTTTTATGATAATTACTTTCTCCTATCATCTGGATTTCTTTCACCTGATGAATATTTAAAGCGACTTGAATCAGATATTTTTTCATTAGAAGAATCAACAGGAGAAGATTGGATGAGTTTGGAAGAATCCAGTCTTACAGCTTGGACAAAATACTACAAACGGAATGCCAATAGCCAAAATGTCACAGTTTCTTACTACACAAAAGGAGCAATTCTATCGCTTTGTATCAATCTTTTTCTTTTAAAAGAATCACCTACAAAAAAAACTCTAAGACATGTTTTCCAAAAGCTGAATTCAGTATTCGTTTATGAAAAAAAGCGCGGATATACAAAACAGGAATTCTTTGATACTGTTCAATCTGTAACAGGTATAAATATCTATACTGAATTTTCATCTTATATAGAAAAACCTGAACGTATACCGGTGGAAAACTATTTGGGAAACATCGGTCTAAAAATAGTAAAATCCGATCCCATTGGAGAACTTGGCTTCCGTACGAAGGAAAAAGGGGGCAATTTATTTGTGCAACGTTTAATTCATTCTAGGTCAGGAGCAAATGTTACCTTACATTTAGAAGACGAAATCATTGCAATCAATGGGAAGCGAGTTAATCAAAATTTCATGAATAAATTTGAAAAACAAATTTTGCCAAAAGAATCTTACCATCTAACGATAGCACGGAATGGAAAAATCAAAGAATATATGATGAAGGCAGAAGAAAATTTCCAAATAAAAAAGCTCGCTTTTTTAGAATCCAAATCTGAAGAAACTAAAGAAAATAGAGATCGTTTTTTTTCGGGGCTAATTTAAAATGCCAGCACTCTACAATCAAATTCTCTCAACTACTTCTAAAGAGGAAATTGTTTTAGACAAACCGCTACCTCTCCCCAAAAGTTCTAAACACTGGATTCACTTAACAGCAGAAAACGAAGAACAGCTCAACTTTTTATTCCAAAAACATGATATCCATCCTTTGACCATTGAGGATATTCTAAATCCGAACAGCCGCATCAAATTGGAAATTTTTCCAGGTTATATATTCTTTATTTTTAAAGGATTTCAATACGAGAAAAACCAACTCATATCCAAAAACTTTAATTTCATTCTCACTCCCCACCAAATCATTTCGATAGCATTGGATTACAGAGATAGCATAGGTAATATAATAGAAAACTGGAAGACGAATCATAAAATATTGGCCAGAGGCTACGAATTCATTGTTCACAAAATTTTAGATATCGAAACCGATCGAACTTTGAATATCGCGCAAAAAATAGAAGAAAAAATCGAACATTTCGAAGAGCAGATATTCACAAGTTCCAAAACACTAGATATAGCAAACGTCTATAATTTGCGAGCATTTCTGCTAACGATTAAAAAAGGTATGATCCAAAACAAAGAGGTTCTCGAAGATTTGGAAAAAATTAAAAATTCTTTTTTTAGTGATGATGCGGATGCATTTTTTAGAGACGTCCGAGACCACTCCATTCGGATTTTGGAACTGGTAGAAAGCAATATAGAAAGTATTTCTTCTGCTCTAGAGGCACATGTTGCGATTTCTACAAGAAGAACAAATGAAATTATGAAAATTCTTACGATTATGACTGCTGTTATGTTACCAATGTCTTTGGTTGCGGGAATTTTTGGAATGAATTTTAAAATACTACCTCTCTTAGAATGGGAATTTGGATTCCAGATATCTTTACTGATGATGGGTTTACCAGGATTACTTATGATTTTATATTTTAAACTGAAACGATGGTATTAGAGTAAACTTCGAATTTCTGCAAGTAATTTAGAATCTCTCTTAAACCCCTGCTCTTCGTCTCGTAGCCAAATATTAATTAGATCTTTTATTTCTTTATTCTTTGAGCTATACTCAACAGAATTTGGCAAAAGTATCACAGATTCAGGTTTTACTGTTTTACCCGTTGTTGATATAAAAGCAAAATCTGGGATCATCTTTTCGATTATTTCGTTAGTCAGTGCCGGATAGTTGGAATTGATCCAATCTGCTGAAGGAATTGTATCTTTTTGCAGAAAAGCTTCTAAAATCGCTGTTACAAGTGCTTTTTTAAGTTGTTGTTTTCGATTCCGTTCTAATTTCTCTTCGCGCTCCCGAATTTTTCTCTTAAAGTAATTCTCTCTTCTTTTTTGATATTGAAATTGGCGATCCATTTGTGAATAAGTAATGATTGATTTTGCTTTCGCATAGCCACTGTTTACGATAGGAGAAATGCCAAGAAAATAGAATAGTTTGTAGTACCAAGGAATGTATTTAAAATATACAGATTGCAAATTTTTACCATATGTAGATACAAATTCTTTATCTTTGAACAACTCTTTCAGATCTTTATCATTTGCTTCAACGATTGCCTTTAAGTACAAAATGTATTCTGTTGTAAAACGATAATTTTGATAAATTAAATCATTGATTTCTCGGATATTGGTAGTTTGATTCAAGACAAAAACTGCTGTTTTGGAATCTGGATCATACCATTCTGCGGAGAGGATGTTAGGATTTTTTCTGAGTATATCTATAATTACAACATCCTGTTGGTTATCTTTTTCTAAGTTGATTCTAAGTAACCTCGAATCAAAATCAAAATGACTCTCCAACATTTTGAGATAGACTTTAAGTAGTTTATCAACCTCCTTTTTGTTTTCGATTTCTTCGAACTTTTTTGAAATTTCAGATATTTTTTTTAAAACTAGTACAAATTTATAAAAACCTTTCACTTTTAATAGGTCTCGAAAAGAATAAAGTACATCTATTTTCCTTCGAAACATTTCGACATCTGTTAAATCCAAATTGTTATCTTGATCTAACACACGATCTAAACCAATTCGTATATCAGGGTCAAAGTTACGAACAATCGGTTCAATTTTGGAAATCAAAACTTCATTCGCTATGTGCAAAAATTCAACACTGGTTGATTCTGAAACAGAATAGATTCCCATGTGAGGGAGGTAGATAATCTTTCCATCAGCTTCCAATGCATCCGCAATTAGGCCCCTAGACCGAATTAACATTTCACTCGAAGGAGGGAATGGAAATTTTTTGGGATCTAAAAATTCATCGAGTTCATCACCAAACCCTTTCGTTTCATCATATTCGAAATCTGTAATTTTAAGTAAGATTTTTTTCCAAATTTCTTCCGTTAAAATTCGTTTTTGAAGAGCGTATTTTTGGAGTGACTCGATAGATCGATCCAAAAGCGAATGATAACATTCTTCAATTGGGATTCCACCACCAGGCAACCCGGCGATCACCGTTAACAACCGTAACTCGCCAGCTCCCGAATCAAATCGTATTTCGAACAATTGGGTTCCAAGGCCGTGGTCAATGATCTGCCAGACCTGGTCCATACCTGTCTCGAAATCTAGTTTGAGTTTTTCAAAACTCGCCTCCGTCGGCTCAAAAAGCACACCTCGTGCGTAGTTCTCTTTGTTTGAATATGCCTCAATTTGTTTCATAATTAGAAGGGCTTCCTTCTGCAAAATGATACCTGAGGTTCGGCCCAGAATTTCTTTTGTTGTTAACTTTAGAAATTGGTCCTTCGGAGACGAAATTCTCATACGGCGGTCAATCCACCATCAACCGTCCAGTTGGCTCCCGATATATAACCTGATTCTTTTTGAAGTAAAAAATTCACAACTCTTGCAATCTCGGATGGGTCCGCAATACGTTTAACAGGCGTTTTTTGAATTATCTCATCAAAATGCCCAGGCACTTCATTTTCTTTTACGCCCATTTTGGTATCCACGTATCCAGGGCTGATACAATTCGCGGTAATTCCAAATTTTCCCCATTCATCGGCAATTGACTTGATAAAACCGACAAGCGCATGTTTTGAGGAGGAATACGTTACCGAATTGGATTGTCCGACAAGAGAAAGCGAAGAGGCTATGGCTATGATTCTTCCAAAGTTATTTTTTTTAAAATTGGGTAAGAGTTCTTTTGACAATAAAAACAAGGAATCAATATTTACTCTAAATATATTTTGCCATTCGTCAATGGAAACATCAGTGATTGGATGGTATGGTCCCCCAAAACCTGCGTTATGGACAATACCATAGATTTCTCCCACCGACTGACATTCATTAAGTATTTTTTGTATGGATCTCTCCAACACAAAAGGTGTCTCTGCTAAATTTATCTCTCGGTAAGTTTCTTGCAGTAGTGGAGACTCGGGTCGCACCATATCCAGATTCCAAACGGAAAAACCAGATAGAATTAGGGAACGAACAATTTCTCGGCCTATGCCACCACTACCGCCCGTCAGGAGAACAATTGGCTCTTTCAAATCCATGGATTATAAAATCCCTTTTTTAGGCGTGATAGATACTTCATTCAGAAATACGGAATCAGAAATTTCTGAAAGTGAAAACAAATATTCTGCACAATCTTTGGTTGAAATCATATCTGATATTGCAAACTCGGGTCGATCCTTCCAAATTTCCGTGGCAACGGCTCCAAGTCCGACATGAACCACCTTTGTCCCAAAGGGCTTCCATTCTTCTCGAAGAGACCTAGCTATTCCAAGCACTCCATGTTTAGACGCACAATAGACGGAAGAATTTGGGAAGCCGATGTTTCCCGCAGTGGAACCTAAGAAGATAAAACTGGACCTTTCAAAGATCGGTAGATATTCAGAAAGGATTTGGCAAAGAAAAAGAGAAGAAAACAGATTCAATTCAAAATGCTCACGAACATTTTTTCTGTTAATATCCGATATCTGAGAAAAGCAGCCATTCCCTTGAGAAAAATATACAACGAGATGACGGTTTATTTTTCGATCTTTTGAGGAATCAAAAAGATTATTACCGCCAAACACTTGATCTATGAAAAATGTTTTCAAAAAATTTTGGAATGTATCTAATTGCGATTCGTTTGTAAGATCCAATGAGTGGGTGTTTTGAAATGTTAGTGAATCTAAAGGTAGTTTTCCGGATCTGGAAAAGCCTAGAGCCTTTGCATTGGGATCTTTTCTAAAACGGCCAAAGAGCTCACTCCCAATTCCAGATCCAGTTCCAAAAATAAAAACAAGCTTTTCCAATCATCTACCCGATCGAGTCATGACCTGAAACAAAAAACTAACAGCTTCTAAATGCCGATTCGCAGCCATTATGGAATCTCCCCAAACCGTAGGACCATGACCTTCGATCAATAGGAAGGGAACCTTGGGTAGTCCCTTGGTTTGAAAATAGGTTTTGATTTCATTTGCAATCTTGGGAACAGAACCAAAATTATAAAATACTGGCATAGTCAGTTTGGGCCGTTCGTCCCAAATCCCAAAGGCTTTTATGATTTCAATTGGGGGAATGCCAACCTCTTTTACAGGCTCATCCGGTTTTAATCCAAAATCCAAAAGATTGGACTCAAGCGTATGCACGTGTAAGGCGGCATGAGCATTCGGATTGCAAGAGTAGATCGACTGGTGGATGGAAGTTTCTGCAGAAGGTTTGAGGCCATCGATATCCTTTTGGACAGATCCATTGGAGACATGAATGGGAAGAAAATCATTCGACCCAAGCTCCCCCTTGTGTTTTCCAGAAGCTGTAATCCAAAAGACACCGCTCTCAGAAGGGTCCCGAACAGAAAGATTCCCAGCAGTGGCAAACATCCACTGCCTAGAATAATAGAGGTGGGATAGTTTTGTTAGCTCTTGTAAAGAAGCACTAAGATCCAATTCTATTTGTTGACTCTCTCCACATAAGTAAGGTCCCTAAGGTCAATTTTTACAACATCTCCTTGTTTGACAAAGATGGGAACATTGATCTCTCCACCCGTCTCTAAAGTAACTCGTTTGAGAGCAAGACCTGTTGTGTCCCCTTTAAGTCCTTCTTCGGCATACGTGATTTCCAAAATTGCGAAGTTTGGCGGAGTGACCCCAATGGGTTTTCCCTCATAAAAGGAAACTTCCACTTGTGTTTCCTCTTTCATAAAAGGTAGGATATCTTCCACATAATCCTTGGAAACAGGGATTTGTTCGTAGTCGTTCACGTCCATAAATACGATTTGGTCTCCGTCCGCATAACAATACTGCATCTTTCGGCGTTCCAAATCGACACTTTCTAATTTTTCAGCTGCCTTAAACGTTCTTTCGATGGATGAGTCGCGAATGATATTCTTTAACTTGGTTCGGATAAATGCAGAACCCTTTCCTGGGTTTACAAATTCTGTTTTTACGACGGAATAGAGTTCATTCTCGATTTTGAGAATCATACCCTTTTTTACTTCTGTGATACCTAAATTCATAATTTCAATGCTCGTAGACAAAATCCGAGGGACTAGACCCCCTGTCAACCCAAGTATGGTCAATAGTGATGTCTTGGACAGATTGGAAATGGCAATTGCAAAATCGAATCACGGACCTGGATGGTTTATCCGCGAAAATCCACGTGACCGAAGAGGAAAAACGATCTTTTCCAAAAACCAATGAATTCTTTCAGTTTGCTGTCACCCCATACTATCTTTCCCTAGTTGATTCGAAAGACCATCATTGCCCCATTCGAAAACAAATTGTTCCAACGGAGAGCGAACTCGAGCATTCCTCAAACGAATGGGAGGACCCACTCGCAGAAGAGAGCCATATGCCTGTCAAAGGTATAACCCATAGGTATCCAGATCGTGCCATTTGGTATCTTTCCCATGTTTGTGCAGTTTATTGTAGATTTTGTACTCGAAAAAGAAAAGTATCGGAACCATTTGAAACGCCTAACAAAAAGGAATGGGAAGAAGCATTCGCATACTTTGAAGCACAAACGAATTTGCGTGAGATCATTCTTTCTGGAGGCGATCCTCTCACATTATCTGATGAGGTATTAAATTCTATATTGGGTAGACTCAAAGCCATTCCGCATATCAACCAAGTACGCATACATACAAGACACCCTGTAACCCTGCCCATGCGCATCACGGATTCGTTGTGCGAAGTTTTTGCAAGAAATTTCCCACTCTATCTTGTGACCCATTTCAACCATCCGAAAGAAATCACGGAAACATCAGCCGAAGCAATCCGTAAGCTCGTCACAAGAGGCCACGTTTCTGTTCTCAACCAATCCGTACTATTGCGGGGAATCAATGACAGGACGGAAACTCTCTCCGAACTGAATTACAAATTAATTAAAATCGGAGTAAAACCCTACTACCTCCATCAATGTGATGAGGTGTTTGGTAGTTCCCATTTTGTTGTTCCCATCGAAGAAGGAATTCAAATTCACAAAACTCTGCGAGGATTTCATTCTGGTATTACAATACCTCAGTATGTCAAAGACCTGACGGGCGGTGGCGGTAAGGTTCTCCTGGTTCCAAATGCCTATGAGAAAACTGCGGATGGGAAGTACCGGTTTAAAAATTTTAAAGGAAAAGAATATGATGTATCACACTGATGATAAACGTATTCTGTTAAAATCTATGCGAAATTATGTTATGCGAAGAACTTTTTGGTTTTTAATTGCAGTTTCTTTTTTCGGTTTTTTTTCTTTTTGTGGTACTACCGAAGTGAAGGTCTTAAAAAGAAAAGAAGAGACCCCGCCGAAGGAACGAATTTCCCCAAAGGAACTTCGTTTGACATACCATGCTGTATGGGCTCCAAAATACGACTTTGAACTTTTGGAATCAGGTTCCCTGCACGGCACAGGAAATACATACACGATCCGCTTCAAATTTTCCGAAGCCAACTTAGTGCTTAGGATGTCTTCTACAGACCGTGAAAACCAATCACAATTCCCCTATCTTCAAAAAGATGGCAAAGGCAAAGAACAGGTGTTTTACTTCCCATGGAAAGATAAAAAGGCAACAGTTGTTGTATGGGAATGGGAACCAGGGAATTGTTATATCCGTTGGGAAGGAATCCACAACGGGTTTTTACTAGTTTTTGAATCAAAAATGCCCACAAACGAAATGTCAAAAACACTGGCAGAATCCTTCCACTCGGAAGTTCAAAAATCCTTGGACGTATATTAATTTTTTAAAAAAAGATTGGTCAAATCTTCCTAGTCCCCTATGTTTTGAGGTGAAACTGATATGTGGTTAAAACTCGGAGAATCTGAAGTTATCAATTTGGACTATATTGCCTCTATTAAAAAAAATCCAAACCAACCATCCATTGAAATTATCTACCAAGACCTAAACAACGTAAAGTCTCTTCCCTTCCCCGGCAACGAGGATAGAGACCGTGCCTTTAAAGCGATTTTGGAAAATCTATCGAGGATGAAGTTATTTTTTGAATAAAATGGAATTTGAAGCATTAAACCCAGATATCTATGTTCAAGTTTTGGATGAGTTAGAGCTCATTCGCTCGACAAAGCCGTTTCAGATTTTGTTTTATGGCTCGAGAGAAAGAGGAGATTCCAATGAAGATTCGGATCTCAATTTTTACCTAATCGCAAATTCAACAGACCAGATGAAATCGAGTTTTATTGATTCTGTGTCGCGTGCCCTAGCAAAACTAGAAGATGTAGCGCCTGTGAATATGATTGCGGGAGATGCCGACTCACTCGCACATCGTTTGAAAATTTCAGAACCAGGATCCATTCAACTCATGGAAGCTTCATCGGTTTTTTATGGTGAAGGAATCTATGAAGGTCTTTTAGAACAGTGGAACAAATGGAAGAGTTTTGAAATCCCCAAAAAGGATCTTTCTCTTTATTTAGAAAAGCGGATTCGGTTCTTTAAACAACAAGTGACTCGAAATGTGAAAGAAGAAATATCACAACTCGAAAGGATCACGACACTAACTCTTCATATTTGGGCTCTACAAAAGATAGAAGACTTAACGCATTCAGAACTTTTAAAGATGGATACTCCCGACCAGATTGTACCATTGTTCTCTGAACTCTATCGCAACGAAATGGATGAAACCACAGAAGAACTCTTAGATCTTGCGACTAAGATTCGTAAGTTGAAAATTGACGCTAGAAAAAAACGTGAGATCTCTAGGGAAGCAGTTCATGAGTCTAAATACCGACTTATCGAACTCCGTAAAGAGGAAGAGTTTATGCTGAATTGGGTTTAAGGATTTTTTTCCCAAAGTTTTAGATACTGACCCAGTCCTCTCTCCTTTAACTTTTCTTTTGGAATGAATTCTAGCGAAGCCGAGTTCATACAGTATCTTTTCCCCGTTGGTTTTGGTCCGTCATCGAAGACATGTCCTAGGTGGCTATCGGAGGATTTACTCCGGACTTCGACTCGTGTCATTCCATAAGATCTATCCTCGTGGAGGACAACATTCGTCTCTACGACAGGCTTTGTAAAACTCGGCCAACCAGTTCCCGAATCGTATTTGTCTAAGGAGCTAAACAAAGGTTCTTTAGAAACTATATCCACGTAAATCCCATCCTTTTTTAGGTCCCAATATTCATTCTGGAAGGGTGGCTCGGTTCCGTCTTCTTGCGTCACATGAAATTGGATTTCAGTTAATTGAGTTTTTAATTTTGGGTCGATGTTTCGTTTGGATTTGTTTTCTTTTGGAGTGCAGTTCCAAGTTGAAAATGAAAAAACGAAAAAACCGACGATACCACTCAAAACAAGGAAGATCTTCATACAATGATTAGACAGAAACGAAGTATTGAATTGAATTCAATTTCCCGAAGGTCTTGCGCCTATCCTTATTTTTACCTATCTTTTTTAGGCCTTTTTTTTATTGTATCCTATTCACATGACAAAGAATGACACCGAAGTTGGAAATGACTTCCAATCCTTCGGATTACGTCCTGAAATACTACAAGGAATCACTGAAGCCGGCTTCGAAACTCCAAGCCCGATCCAAAAACAAGCGATTCCGCTCGTATTGGAAGGAAAAGATCTAATCGCTCAAGCGCAGACCGGAACGGGGAAAACTGCAGCTTACGGACTCCCCTGTTTAAACCAAATTGATGTTGATGCAGGAATGCAAGTACTAGTTCTCACACCCACAAGGGAACTCGCATTACAAGTATCCGACGAACTTTACAAACTTGGCAAACATTTAGGAATCAAAACCACAACTATCTATGGTGGATCTTCTTATTCCAAACAAATCAACCAAGTTGCAAAAGGTTCACAAGTGGCAGTTGCTACACCAGGTAGACTTCTCGACCTTCTCAAAGGCAAGGAACTTAAGAATTTCAAACCTTCGATGGTGATCCTAGATGAAGCTGATGAAATGTTGGATATGGGTTTTATGGAAGATATCGAATCGATCTTCAATCTACTCCCCACCAAACGCCAAACCTTACTTTTTTCAGCAACAATGCCAGAAGCAATTAAAAAGCTGGCGAGTAAATACCAGACTTCACCTGCTCATGTAAAAATTGCTCCAACAGAAAAATCATCGAAAAACATCGAACAGGTGTATTTTGTAATCGATGAAGCAGAAAGAGACATGGCTGTAGTTCGGATTTTGGATTATGAAAATCCATTTAAGGCGATCATTTTTACCAAAACCAAAAAAGAAGCAGATGATTTAAAATCCAGTCTCAGTTTTAAAAATTATCCAGTTGAAGCTCTACACGGAGACCTGAACCAAAAACAAAGAGAACAAGTTTTGAAAAGCCTTCACGATGGACGAGTTCGAATACTCGTGGCAACGGATGTAGCGGCACGAGGACTTGACGTAAAAGACCTTTCCCTCGTGATCAACTTCCACCTTCCTTTTGATAGCGAAAGTTATACACATAGAATTGGAAGAACTGGGCGCGCTGGAAAGTCGGGTAAGGCAGTAACACTAGTTACTACTCGTGAATCGAGAGCTCTGATGCGCCTAAAAGGTACTTCGGGTATGAATCTTGTGATCGCCGCCCTTCCGACAAAAAAGGAAGTGATGGCAAGACGAGAAGAAGACTTCTTAAAAAAAATTACGGAAACAGAAATCCACCCAGACGCGGAAGAAATTTTAGAAAAACTGTTGGATACGGAAGACAAACGAACCATCGCTCTGCAACTTCTTTCCAATATGCTCGACAAAACGAAAATCAGTGGTCCAGAAAAAATCGGGAAAACTCCAGCAGAATGGACTGAAACTCCACCTAGCAGAGGCGGACGAGATGGTCGGGACGGTGGTGGCCGCGGAGGCCGTGGTGGATACTCAGGCGGAAGGCGAGATGGTTACCGGGGAGACAAGGGCAAATCCAATGCGTCTGGTTCCGATAGTCGGAGAGGGGGAAGTAGTGCGCCACCCAAACGAGAGGGTGGCAGTAGTCCTTCGGGAAAACCTATAAAAAAAGCTCAGCGCTTTCGGAATAGGTAGTGGCTGACAAACCACTCTTCTCCATTTCGATAGCCCCATAATTCGGCACAGGCGAGAAAGAAAACTTTCCAATAGACAAACCATTTGGTCTTTTCTTTTTCGCCATAGGTATTTGCCAGTATGGGCATGATTTTATCTTTATTCAAAAGAAGGTTGTCATACCAAGCCTCACTCGTTCTTGCATAGTGGGTTCCATTCACGACCCAGTGGTTTTCAATCAGAAAATCCTTCTGGAAGTAGAGAAACAGATCATCAGAAGGCATTTGCCCACCAGTGAAGAAGTACTTAGCCATCCAGTCGGTTTCATCAATCACTTCAAAAGGATATGCAAACTCTTTATGAGTAAAGATGTGAACAAAAAACTTTCCGTCTGCAACTAAAAACTTCGAAAGTTTTTCAAATAACTTTTCGTAGTTTTTCATATGCTCCAACATTTCAACACTGACAATCCGATCAAACTTGTCTTTGGTGGTAAAATCATTCATATCCATGGTAAGGATAGTTAGATTTTTAATTCCGCGTTCTTTTGCACGTTTGTCTATAAATTCTTTTTGAGTTCTAGAATTGGAAACACCCGTAACCTTACACTTTGGGAACTTTTCCGCAATGTATAGTGAGATAGATCCCCAACCACAACCTAGATCGAGAACTTTCATTCCATTTTTAATTTCTGCACGTTCTACAGTGATGCGTAACATCTCCTCTTCAGATTCTGCAAAACTTGTGTCAAGTGTTGGCCAATATCCAGAGGAATATTTCATCCTTGGTCCCATTACATAGGTAAAAAAATCGCTTGGAACTTCATAGTGCTGTTCATTCGCAGCCTCTGTGTGGACTGCAATGGGGGATTTTTTTAACTCATTCACATAATTCATCTTATGTGAAAGTTGAGCGGTAGCATTTTCCTTTTTTTCTTGTCGGATCCGTAAAGAGAGAAGTTGGCGGATTCTAAATCGAATCAGCCAGTCTGGAAAAATATCCTTTTCCAGAAGTTTCGTTATGCTAAACGAATTCTCTTTTTCTTCAGTATTCGTGAAATTCATTTTAATTCCTTTTTTAAATTTTTATTTTTTGGGAAACCAGGGAAAAAATGCATTGGTAGTTCTTTGGTATTCTACAAATTTCTCACCTTTGGACTTCAACGAGTATTTTTCTGCGAACGGTACTCCAGAAACAAATCTAAGAAGAACGAACATGACAAGAGGTGAAAAAAGACTAGCATAACTCGCAGAAATAGGGATTAGTCCAATCCCAAGCCAAATCACCCATTCAAAAAAGTAATTTGGGTGCCGAGTGTACTTCCAAAGACCGACATTACAAACCTTACCTTTGTTTTGCGGTTCAGATACAAATTTATGAAGCTGTTTGTCAGCAAGGGTCTCACCAACCATACCTATTAGAAATAAAGCCCAACCTAAAAAAGGGAAAAATGAACCATGGTATCCAAAAACTGTGGCACCTGGCATATACAACCATCTCGATGCAACAAAAAACGGTGGGCTTAGGAGAAGCGCTAAAACTCCCTGGAGCAGAAAGACATTCGTAAAGAACTTTTGGTGGACCTTGTCCCCATAGTCCTTTCGAAAATCGGCGTACCGTTTGTCCTCAGGGTGGTTGGTTCGAATCCGTGTGAAGTATAAGAATCCAGAAAGGCGGACGGCCCATATCCAAACGGGAACGAGCACTGCAAGTTTTGCATACAAATTGCCCATACCAAATAGAGAAATGACGGTTGCAATCCCTGCTATAACAAGCCCCCAACCAACGTCAATGACCGCATAATTGTCACGGGATTTTCCCCAATACCACATTAGGGTCATAAATAAAAAAGTAAACAAAACAGCTGTTAAGTAGGGAATTAAAATGGAGTTCAAGTTTGCCTCACCTGTGATTAGACAGTTTTTAATGCTTTTGGAAGTCGTGCTTTAGTTTTTTGTACATAGTTTTTTCTAAAAACTTAGGAAGAAAAAGCCTTAGCCAATTTAAAAACCTTCCGGAAGAATTGATGGTGACAAGACGCGCTTCTTTGTCTTCAGCGATACTCAAGAGTCTTTTTGCGACCTCTTCCGATTTCAATCGTTTCCCTTTTGCAGGAGACTCTTCCAGTTTGCTCCCATCAGAAGCAAGTCCCGATTGTCGAAGTGCCGTATCTGTATAAGGCACACAAACCAAGGAGATGCCGATTCCATCTTCCATCATTTCGATTCTTAACGCTTCCAAAGCTGCATGTAAGGCAGATTTCGAAGATGAATAGGCTGCACGTCCTGGCACACCATAAAGAGCAGAGACGGTGGACGTTGTGACCACATTTCCCTTAGCTTTTAACAATAGAGGTAACAAACTTTGGATGAGGAAGACAGGACCAAAGAAATTGATCGCAAATGTTCTATGGTATACTTCCATTGATAAAGAATCAAATCGCCCATGAGCGGTGATCCCTGCGTTATTGAAGAGAATATCAATCTGGTTTACGGATTTTTGGACCTTTTCTTTCAATTTTGAGATTTCCGATTCTTGCGAGAGGTCACAATTGATTCGAATCACTCGAGATTCTGGGTGTAGACCTGTTGGGTTTGGAATTTCCTCGGCCCTTCTGGCTACCAAAATCAATGTACATGGCAATTTGGAAAGTTCCAAAAAAATCGAATGTCCAATTCCACTGGAAGCACCGGTGATCAATACCACCTTACCGTTCCAAAAATCTTTTTTCATATTCCCTCAAACCTAAGAATCACACTCGACAATGAGACTCAGTGGGTAAAGTTCTGACGAGTGAAATTTACTTTAAGCAGGCTCAAATATGGAAAACAAAGTATGGGAAATCCAAGGAAGTTTTGGAATTCAAAATCTAAAAGAAAACACACGTGAGCTTAGTTCAGATTTAGGGCCTACGGATGTTTTAGTTCGCCTAACCGCAACTTCATTGAATTATCGAGACTTTCTTATGGTCGAGGGCACATACAACCCAAGACAGAAATTGCCTCTCATTCCATGTTCTGATGGGGCTGGTATCGTTGAGTCCGTTGGAGATTCAGTGACTCTTTGGAAAAAAGGTGATCGAGTGCTTCCCATATTTGCAAGTAGATGGTTGGATGGTGCGCCAAATATGGATGTACTTCGTTCAACCTTGGGAGGACCGAATGATGGGTGTTTAGCGAATTTTGGAAAGTTTTCAGAAACTGCACTTGTTGCAACACCTTCCCACTTGACCGATGTCGAAGCCGCAACTTTGGGTTGTGCGGGACTTACTGCATACAATGCTGTTGTGAGTTTTGGAAATATTGAGCCAGGATCTGACGTCGTCTGTCTTGGAACAGGTGGTGTCTCTCTTTTTGCACTTCAATTTGCAAAGGCAATGGGAGCGCGAGTTATACTCACATCCTCTAGTGATGAAAAATTGGAAAAAGGAAAAGCACTTGGAGCAGATGTTTTAATCAACTATTCTAAAAAACCAAATTGGGAAAGAGATATCAGAAAACATACGAATATGGCGGGAGCCGATCTCATCATTGAAGTGGGTGGTGCAGGGACTATGCCAAAATCAACTATGAGTGTAAAACCTTACGGAACAATCGCTCTCATTGGAGTCTTAGCTGGGGGGGAGTCTTCACTCTCACTGTATCCTATCTTGATGCAAGGGATCAAAGTCCAAGGGGTGATTGTTGGTAGTAGGAGCGACTTTCTTCGTATGAATCGAGCCATCGAACAAAATGGAATCAAACCAGTTGTTGATAGAGTCTTTCCTTGGAAGGAAGCTCCGCAGGCTTTTGACTATCTTAAAATGGGAAAACACTTCGGAAAAGTAGCAATCGCTTGGGGTTGAAAGTCTAGAACAGAGATATATTTTCGAAAAGCAGGATTTTAATAAAAAAATTCTGTTCGTATCCATCGGAAATCTTCGTAGTATAAAAAAGAGATGGTTCCGATGGAATGAAAAGCTCCCCGCCGATCCCTGAAAATGAGAATGAAAGATTGGCGGCCCTTTACGCGCTCAATCTACTAGACACTTTACCTGAGCCCCAGTTTGATCGGCTCACAAAACTCGCGGCTTCCATCTGTGGTGTTCCAATAGCGCTTGTTAGTCTCATTGACAAAGATCGACAATGGTTCAAATCGAACATCGGTTTGGATGTTACTGAAACCGCCCGAGATATCTCGTTTTGTCAACATGCCATCCTGGATGAAAATCGATTCGAAGTCGAAGATTCGCACTCAGACCCACGTTTTGCCACTAATCCACTAGTTCTTGGTGATCCAAAAATAAGGTTCTATGCAGGACAACCTTTGGTTACGCCTGATGGTTTTGCTTTAGGCACTTTATGTGTAATAGATAGAGTCCCAAGACAGCTTTCGGAAAACCAAAGAGAGGCTCTAAGACTCCTTGCGGAAGAAGTTGTCCACAATATCCTCGAGAAAAAAAAAGAGAATGAGTTGAAGTTTGCGAAAGACTTTCTTTCACAAACAAGCCGAGTCGCACGGGTCGGAGGTTGGGATTTTGAAATCAAAACTGGCAAAGTCTTTTGGTCCGAGATGTTATGCGAAATTCATGACCTGCCCCACGGTTTTGTGCCAACATATGAACAGGTTGCCCAATTTTACACACCTGAAAGTTGGCTAGTCTTAGAAAAGTCAATCCAAAAAGCGATGTCGACTGGAACGAGTTACGACTTAGAATTGCAGATCGTAACTTCGACAGGACGTTTGATATGGGTTCGAGCAATCGGAAATGCAGAATTTCTATCGAATGAATGTGTAAGATTATTTGGAATCCTACAAGATATTGATTTGGAAAAGAAAAGCAGATTACTCATCCAAAAGAGTGAAGAATCTCTTAGATCTGCTCAGAAAATTGCGAAGATGGGGAGTTGGAGTTTGGATCTCAAAACCAACGAGATTCTCTGGACGGAAGAATTGTACAAAATGTACGGTCTTGATCCAACAAAACCTCCTCCTTCCCTAAAAGACCATAAAACGCTATTTACCGAAGAATCCTGGGATAAATTGAATGGTGCCTTAAATAATGCAATTCAATTGGGCCAAAATTACGAACTTGTTCTCCAAGTGATCAAAGTGGATGGATCCCGAGCTTGGATGCGTGCCCAAGGCCAGGCTATCGTTGAAAATGGAAATATCATCGGATTGCGGGGACTTGCTCAGGATATATCAGAGCAAATCGATTATGAGGAAACAATTAGGAAAACTACAATACGATTGGACCTGGCAACCAAAGCAGCAGGAATTGGTGTTTGGGAGTTCAATCCAATTGATAATTCCTTAATCTGGGATGATCAAATGTATCGTCTCTATGGAATAAAAAAAGATACGTTTAATGGAGTATACGACGCATGGCAAGCTGTAATACACCCTGACGACGTATCCAGAACTACTTTAGAAGTAGAACAAGCGGTAGCTGGTGAAAAAGAATTTAATACTGAGTTTCGTGTAAAATGGCCCGATGGTTCCGTACATTATATCCGAGCTTTAGGAATAGTTATCCGAGATGCAAACGGGAAGCCCACGAGTATGGTAGGATCCAATTGGGATATAACGAAAGAAAAATTGGCAGAAGACTCTCTCAGAAAATCCAAAGAACAATCTGAGGCGGCAAACAGAGCAAAAAGCGAATTTCTCGCAAATATGAGCCACGAAATCCGAACACCCCTAAATGGAGTGATTGGTTTTACCGAATTGCTGAAAAACACATCTTTATCTCCCATACAACAACAATATGTCGATAATGCAAATGTCTCAGGTCATGCACTCCTTGGAGTAATCAACGATATTCTCGACTTTTCCAAAATCGAAGCTGGAATGTTGACTTTAGAAAAGGTGGATACGAATATCTTTGAAATCATCGAAAACTGTATCGATATTATTAAACACAGCGCCGCCAAAAAAGATATCGAGTTGTTATTGGATCTAGACTACGAAATGCCACAAGTTTGCATAACCGACCCCATACGGCTCAAACAAGTACTTACGAATCTCTTAAGTAATGCGGTTAAGTTTACAGAATCAGGGGAAGTAGAAATAAAAGTAAATTTTGAAAAAATAACCCCAAACCAAGGAAAATATATGTTCTCGATACGAGATACAGGAATTGGAATTACGGAAGAGCAGAGATCCGTTCTATTCCGTGCCTTCTCTCAAGCGGATAGTTCAACAACAAGAAAGTACGGAGGAACGGGACTTGGTCTTGTAATATCCGATGCAATTGTAAAAAAAATGAGTGGTTCGCTGAAAGTTGAATCGGAACACAGTCAAGGATCTACATTTTCCTTCGATATTCTAACTACGACCAAAAATGTTAAAAACGATACAAAGGTTAAAATTCAAAATGTAAAAAAAATACTCATAATTGATGATAATGTTAAAAATAGTTTGATTATAACGAAAATGTTAAAACTTCATAACATTGAATCAGAGTTATGTGCAAATGGGATGACTGCAATCGAACGGCTGAGTAAAGGTGAAACTTATGGTGGAGTTATCTGTGACCACCATATGCCAAATTTAGATGGATTGGAGACAATACGAAAGATACGAGAGGATATAAAAATTAATTCGAAAGATTTACCAATAATTCTTCTCTATTCTTCTGCCGATGACATTAAGATTTTCGAAACTTGTAAAAATTTAAATGTTAGCTATACATTGTGCAAGCCTATTAAATTAAAAGAACTAGAGACGTATTTAAGGCAACTTCACAAACCAAACAACACAAATAGTTTTTTGATCCAAGACCATCTACGATCGGAAGATCAGAAAAATATTACGAATGATGAACTCATTAAAATTTTGATCGCAGAAGATTTACCTCTTAATATTTCTCTTTTGAGGTCGATTCTGAAAAAAATTCTCCCAAATATCCAATTCATTGAAGCAATTAACGGAAGAGATGCCGTTGAAAAGTACAAATTGTACGAGCCAGATTTAATATTTATGGATGTTCAAATGCCAGAAATGGACGGATTGGAAGCAACGAAATTGATTCGCGAGCATGAATCCAATACAGGGAAAATAGCACGAATCATCGCTTTAACGGCGGGCGCATTTAAAGAAGATGAGGATAGATGTTTAAATGCTGGAATGAGCGAATTTTTAACGAAACCAGTAAAAATTGAGGACATCAAAAAGATTCTGCTAAACTATAGTGAACAAAGATAAATATTTGGATTAAAAATCAGCAGAAATACAGTTCTATCTGATTGTCGAAAACTTATTGGTCCAATAGTGTCGGAAGTTTGCATTTGGATTGATATCAGCTCTATTTGCATATCCAATTCCCACATGCGTATAATTGCAGTTCTCCATATTGGCCCTGTGCCCTGAGGAGTTCCACCATTGGTTGAATGTTGCTTCAGCAGATTCAAGTCCTGCTGCAATATTTTCTCCGGCCCCTACGTTCAATCCTTCCGCTCGCACGCGGTCACTGGGACTAGATCCATCTGGTCCTGTATGAGAAAAAAAATTTTGTCGGATCATATTTTCTGTGTGTTTTTGTGCTGCGCGAATGAGAGCAACATGGACATTCGTGGTGCCAGAACAACGGGAATTATCTAAGAAAGACCTCACGGTTCCATCATCAAGCGTATAACTACCGTTTGCACGGTATGAAACTAAAATATCAAAAAAATCTTTTGCGTTTCGGTTCATTACGGAAGATGCTGCATTTTGTTGGATGATACTAGCCAAAACGAAAAGTCCTGCGTCAGATGGAAGTTTTTGCTGCGGTTGGCAATAGAAAAGGGATAGGACAAGCGGAATCATTGCAAAATATCGGATGAACATACTTGGTATTTTTTTTAAATCAGTTCGTTTTTTCTACAAAAATTTTGTTTATCTAAAAAAACTCTATTGACAAACTACCCCCCCC
>VYMF01000008.1_pt1 | contig 226379 bp, 196 predicted proteins | sample 5115271 | NCBI WGS metagenome assembly VYMF01 (sample SAMN12291778, study PRJNA351875) | freshwater metagenome | isolation source: freshwater lake | place: USA: Michigan, Wintergreen Lake | collected 2013-08-08
ATGGACACGTAGCTGAACATCGTCGACTGCGGCTGATCGGCACCACGCATCGGAACGCCCCAAGAAAGAGTCGCGCCCAGTATACAACACCACATCGGTTACGCCAGGTTTTTGCTCGACTTTTTCAGCACCCTGCCAGAGCGGCCGTTATGCAATAGCGATGTGAGAAATGCGGGCTAGCGTGCATGGCTCACCGCTTGGCGATCATTGGGCCTGAGATGAGAGGAACGCCACTGGTACGATCCCCAGCGCCGACACTCTGCGCCGCACCAACGCTCCCGACTGGTGCTTGAATACCTGAACGCGGTACTATCCGTGGCGGCGTGATACCTCGGCGACCCCGGCTGTTCTCGACGGAGGTACGTTCACCATATCCTGATCGTAGAGCATTTCGAGCATGACACCTCCACTCCGACATCCTTCCTCATCTTTGAAGTGCGCGGTTCGTGTGTCGTCCACGCGTGCGTGGGCCCGGCGGCTGTCGGCGCTTGCCCTGATGCTGCTTGTCCCGCGATCTGCATATGCCTACTTCTACCACGAACATGTGAGCATCGGCAACGCGGCGATGCAGGTATTCGCCCGAACGTACCGTCTGCAAACGTCGGGATTCTGGAAACTCCTCCCAATGGCGTACGACTCGGCGGCGTCGGCGTACACGTTCCCGTATCTCTCGCGCTACGAGTCGTCGATCGGTTATGGGACGCTCAATGCGCTCAGCGGTGATCACACGGTGAGCCCGCTGGTGCTTCAGGAACATCTGCTCACACCGAACAGCAAGCTGCTCCGGGTCATAGCACTGCAGAAACAATTCGGTGCGGCGCACTTCGCGAGCGCTCCCGACGGTCAGCTAGCGAAGCTGGACCCGGAATATCTCAAGCTGGCGATTGGCAATCGGTCGCACTTCTACCTGTACGGTAAAGGTGCCAGCGCACACTTGGCCGCCTTCGATCCAGCAGACGTCGACCGCCTGCTGAATCCTGCCAATGAGCAGGAGGTCTTGCGACGCCTGCATGACACGAACGCCCTGAACGCGTACGCGACGATCCATGCCGCGGCGATTCGCCTGGCGGAGATGGCTGGCAGCGAGCCCGATGAGGCGGCCGCCAGACAGTTGCTCTATTACGCGTTCCTGTACAACGGCTTCGCCGACCACTTCCTCGAGGATGCGTTTTCCGCAGGACATCTGCTGGTGAAGCGCACGCTGTTCTCGATGTTGGTCAACAACAAGGCGCTGCACGACTTCTACTCGAAGCATGGTACTCGTGTCGTCAATGCGAACGGCGAGATCTGGACAGCCTTTGGGGATGACGCATTCAATGAAGCCCGCGGCAGCTATGTCAGCAGTCGCTCCATTCGTGACATCAGCTACCCGCCGTTGACGACGGAGGCGAACCGTATCGTCAACGCGGTGGCGGCGTCGCTCGACGATCTCCTCGACGCGTTTGAGCGAGGGCGCACGAGCATTGGACAGCAGCAGTTGCCATCGGCAGCTGTTCCCGCGGAGCCGGCGCCGAGAACGACGCATTTCTTCAGGGCGTTTCGGGCGCTCTCCTCCGTCCCTCTTCCGTATGGGACGAACCTGCGGGACATCATGCCCGATTCACTGTCGCACCGCGTGGAGGTCCGGCAGGCGAACCAGGAACCCTATCTGCGTGATTTTGTGCGGAGTCGCGTAGCCAATGGTTTGGTGCTCGACTTCACGACAGGTCAAGGCGCTGGGTCGACGGACTATTTCCAGGGAGCCGATCTCCGATTCAACTTCGGCCTCCCGTTGTCTGCGTACCGGTTCAATCGGGTCGGCACAAAGCGGGGCGCATTGGACTCGTGGTATGGCTACACCGCCTCGTACACCAATGGGCGAGTGATATCTGAACGAGATACGATCGCCACGTGGGCCATGAAGGTCGGCATTCGGAGCAACTTCGATTATTGGGTGAGTGACGAGCGATTCGCAGGATTCTTCAGCTACATGGAGGTCGGGATGGATCGACGTCTGGGCCAGTCCGCCTTTGTGGTGGTTCCGCAGGCCGGCGCTCAGCTGGGATCCCTGCTGAAGATCAACTACTATCGCATGCCGGCGTGGGGACGGATTCCTGCCCAGCTTCTCTTGCCGTTGAAGGTCAGGGTCGGGACAGTCATCGCGTCTGGTCGTCGACCGGCCTCCTTCACCGGCTTGGAGATCGACGTGTTGTTCTGACGGGAACGCGGACCCCCGCTCCCTCGGTCCACGACTGCGTGGGGGGAGCCGCATCGAGCAGGCCTCCCGACGTGAGACGGCGAGAGTGGCGTCCGCTGCGCTCAACGGCGAAGCCATGGTGTGGGGCACTACGCTGAACGCTGGCTCCGGACTTCCCTGGTGTCGGCCGACGCCACCGCGGCACCCTCGTGCACAGGATGGGGCTGGCCGCGATCGTGCCGCAGGCCGGTGGCGAGGTCGCCGAGGCCGTCCCGAGTCAGCTCTTCCCGGCGCTCGTCGAGCGCATGGCCAGGAACCAGGAGCGGCGTGACGGCCCCCGCGAGCCCAACGCCCGTGCGCGGCTCAGCCACTGCTGTCGCTCGGCGGGCGTCGAGGTCTTGACCGAACCGAAGTAGGCGGTCTTCATCGTCCGTACCCCGCAGAATCCCAGAATGCTCCGCTCGAGTGCCCGCTCATCGGCGGCCCCCCGCACGTACCTCCAGAACCATGGTGGCGCGTCACCCGTCACCAGGAGTTGGGCGGTTCGCCCGGTCAGCAGTCGCTCCCACCTGACGCGGCTCCCCTCACGAGGGAGGTACTTGAAGGCAACACCCGGGGCGAACACGACCTCGAAGTAGACCTTGAGGAGCGCGGGTGGAAGGCCCCACCAGATGGGGTACGCGAAGACATAGTGGTCCGCCCAGACCAGCTGGTTGCGCATGAGTTCGAGGTCGGGGGTCAGGACCGGGTGATCCGTACCGTGCCGGTACTTCATGTACGGCTCGAGATTCATCTCGCTCAGTCGCAACACCGCGACCTCGTGGCCTTGGTCTCTCGCCCCTGCGACGTACTCGTCGCTCAGAGCACCGACGAAGCTCTCACGGTTCGGATGCCCGTCGACGACAAGGATCTTCATGTGTCCTCCTCCTGGGGAAACGCGGATCGGGTGCATACGACCGGCGGTGTGGGAAACGCGGACATCTGGGAACGTGGCAAGGCGCGCGCCGTATCCTTCGCGAGCCCACGAGAGCGGACCTTCGTGAAGCCCTCCAGCCGCTTGAGCACGAGAAACGGATGCTCGACCGGCGCCTCGACCGTCGCCCACGGGATCGCCTGGTCCATCTCGGTGAGAAACGGCTCCCGACGCGTCACGCGCCGCGTGCTGGCGTACACCGCATCCGCGAAGGTCACCTGCTCGCTCATCGACAAACTACAAAGGGGAAAGAGCGCGCGCCCAAACGGCGAATGACCCGATCGGACGCACTACCTGATCAGAGAGTCCTCAGGTGCGTGCGCCGACGGACGTTACTGGCGCTGCTCAGCCGAATCCACGGCGGCCCGCACGCGTGTGGTCCAGGAAGGCACCACGCGCAGGAACCGCATGGGCTGCTCCCGAGCGCCTTGCAAGTACACGATCCGTCCGCCAGGCGTGATGGAAACGGACGGTCCGGGTGTGTCGCGAAACTCGTGCAGGGTGATCCAACGCCGAGCGGCCCCGAGCGGCCGCTCCTGCTCCGGCGCCAGCGTGACCCGATCATAATACTGGCCGTCCGCGTCGTAGGTGCCGACCGCGATTTCGTTGTCCGCGCGCCAGAGCGGCTCGCCAGCACCACCATCGACCGCAACGAAGCGTTTGCCGTTCGACGGCAGTGGCTCGACCCAGATCGCGGCTCCCACGGCATCCGCGTACATGAGCCAACGCTGGTTGGGAGACACCGTGGGGAAGCTGGCGTTGTCGCGCAACGGCTGGAGGCTCGCGGCGCCAGCCGCGAGGTCGAATGTCGCGATCCGATTGGTACTCGACATCAGTCCAGCCACGCGACCGTTCTTCAGCCAATGAAATGGAACGAATGGTTCCGTGAAGACCGCAGCGGCGCGTGGAGGTGTGGCCATGTCCGGCGATCCCACGAATACCGTGTCGCCCGCAGAGAACAGGAGGCGATCCCCCTCGGCATTCCAGATCGGTTGCGAAAGCACCGGCTTGGTCACCCACACGAACTGACGGTTCGATTCCAGATCGAACACGCGCAGTTCGACGCCCTGTGCCCCATCGACGGTCACCGCCGCGCGCGCTCCGTCGGCACTGAAGGCGCTGTTGAGAAAGGCTAACCGGCCGAACGGCAGGGTGTCGAGCCGTGTACCATCCGCGCGCACCAGGTACCCGATGCCGCGGCTATCGCCACTCGCATACACCAACTGTCCCGCGGGCGAAATATCGAACAGCGCAGCGCCCGTGAACTCCCGCCGCGCAATGCCGGTCGTCATGCGAACCGACAGGCCCAGCGCGAGCGACTTCCGGTCGAATCGCGCAGCCATGAGGTTGCCGTCCTTCGACACATAGCAGATGTAGCCGTCCCCGACGAGCCGAAACTGCGAACCGTACACCGGCCGGCCCTCGCGATCGCGGAGATAGCGCCGCGTTGTCCCGCCCCGCAGATCGATTGTGTATCCCAGTTTGGTGGCGCCCCCACCGCACAGCAGCGTGTTCGCGTCCAGACGCGAGGGCAACTCACATTCTATCGAGTTGACCGACCGCTCATTGCCTCCGTCCGGCGACAGCCAGCGAATCTTCCGACCATTCCCGTCGAACACCTCGATGAGATTCTCGTCAGTCCAGCGCAGATCTCTGGTTTGCACCGCTGGCCCAAGCGAGATGCGTTGACCGGAGGCCAGCGTGACCACGTCGATGGAGAATCCCGCACCGGCACTGTTCAGGAAGGCTACCCGCTTGCCGTCGGGCGAGATCGCGGGCAGTTCCGCACCCTCGGTCCCGCTGATGCGTCGCACGTCGCCGTTCAGCAGCGCACGGTACCAGAGTTCCCCCCGCTCGCCCGGAGCGCGGTACACCACGAAATGCCCATCACGACTCACGGCGAACCCGATGCGTCCCTCAGGCGCGAGCGGTGCGCCATCGGGAAGCGCGATGTCGTACTCCACGGGCGCATCGAGGGCGCCCGCCTTGGTGCCGGACTGCAGGAGGAGCGCAAACCCGCCCCCACACACCGAGCTGACCATCAGCAGCGTCCACCAGCGTCCATCGCGCCACCACGGTCGGGGGGTCCCGATCTGGCCGGTGGCCGGCATGATTTGGGTGGCCACCGTGGTCGCCTCGAGGGCGGCGGCGAATTCCGCCGCAGACGAGAACCGATCGGCTGGCAGCTTCGCCAGCGCGGTCTCCAGTGCCTGTTGAACCGCCAACGGAACGGTATCACGCGTGACCGCCACGGGAGTGGGCCGTTCTGTCAGGATCTTGGCGACGAGTGCCTGCAGGCTACTCGCCTTGTGCGGTGGGTCGCCGACGAGCATCTCGTAGAGGACACAGCCCAGCGCGTAGATGTCGGAGCGTGCATCGATGGTTCGCTCGCCCAGGGCCTGCTCGGGCGACATGTACGTCGGTGTGCCGAGCGCCATCCCCGTCTCGGTAAGCCGCCCGCTCCCAGATCGCACGGCCAGCGCCACACCGAAGTCCGCAACCACCGCATGATCGCCCTGCAGCAGAATGTTCTCGGGCTTGATATCGCGGTGGATGATGCCCCGCTCATGCGCGTACTGCAGGGCCGCCGCGACCTGCCGGGTGATCGCGAGCGCGACGGGCACGGGCAGCTGTCGCTCGCGATCGATTCGCGCCCGCAGCGACTCGCCATCCACGAACGGCATCGCGTAATACACGGTCCCCGCGACATGGCCGCTGTCGAAGAGCGCCAGAATATGCGGATGCTGCAGCGCCGCCGTGGTCTTGATCTCCGCGAGGAAACGCTCGGCACCAAGGCCCGCCGCCACATCCGCGCGCAGCTCCTTGAGCGCCACCCGACGATCGTGCTTGCGGTCCCGCGCGAGATAGACGGTGGCCATGCCACCGACGCCGAGCACGCGCTCGACGTCGTAGCGATCCGCAACGGCCGATCGCAGCGCGTCGGGTATGGGGGGAAGCAGCGCCTCGGACACGTGCGGCCGTGTCGTCAGGCGATCGGCGCTCGGGCCGGCGTCACCGCGGCGCAGACGGATGGAACCTCGAACAACGCCGGCGGAATCGGTGCCTCGAATTCTGCGTGATAGAAGTAGTCGGCGAGGGCGAGCGACGTGCCAACGCCGACGCCGGATTCGGATTGCATAAAGGTCACCGGACGCGATTGCCGTCCACCGGATCCGGGCACCGGGGCGTACCACGTCCATAGGTAGGTGCCCTGGGGGTACTTGGTGGCCGGTGGAAACAGGACCGACCACACCGTCAGCGTCGTCGCTGGGCCAAGGACCGGATTATCGGTGATCGTGGCCTGAATGGTCGCGCCCACCGCCGGGTTGGCAATCCAGTCGGGCGCTTCCTGTGCGAAGGGAAACTGAGAGCCATCGACGCAGGTGGGCGTACCATCGATCGGATAGGTCGTCAGAAACCCCGACCCGCTGGAGGGGGGTGGCTCGACGCCGGCGGGCGCCGGGCCCGTGAGCAGCGCATCGACGTGGGCGACACCCGAGGCGGGGTTCGCCGAGTAGTTCATGCGGGTGTGCTGCGCGCGATCCGTACATCGCGCGTACTCCGGAATGTCCTTCCACACATAGAGCACGCGGGTGGGGAAGGGATTGAAGGCCTCGTTGACCGGCGTCATCAGCGCCGTAAACCCAAAATTCCGACCGAACGAGAACGGCTCGTACTGGTTGGGGTTGCCCCAGGAAAATCCGGGAATTGCGCCAGCCACGAAGGTGCGCGGCCGATCGGGGACAGTCGCGCTCAGGTCGTGAAACACCGGCAGATACGAGAAGGAGAACATCTGGAACAGCGCGAGCCGGCCCGGGTCGCCCTGGACGGCCGTAATCGGCCCCTCACCGAACATCATGCGCACAGGATTCTGCGTCTCCGCATCGAACCACATCCACGTGGCGCCCTTCGGGGCAGACGGGTTCGCCTTGTCGGGAACCGGCACCTTCCACCACTCCACGGCATTCGTCGCCAGATAGTTCAGTGGCGACTGTCCGGCGCAGGCGGCCTGATCGCGATACTCACCGAACCAGTTGTCAGGGAGTGTCCACCCCATCTCGACGGTCGTCCATGTCGCCCCGCCATCGGTCGAAAGCTGCGTGCCAGTGTGGTCGAGCAGGTACCACCACGTCCGGCCGTCGGCTCCGCTGAGTTGCGCCGAAAAGTATTCACTGCGCACGCACTGCAGGTTGGCCACGCAGAGCTGGTAGAACGGCACGGCCGGCACCGGATCCGTTGGCGGCGGCGGCGAAAACGGGTGCAGCAATGCCGTGGCGCTCCAGGCCAATGGCATCACTGGCGTCGTGCTGTTCGTCGGCGCAAGAATCGGCCAAGCCGGCGCGGGGACGGGGTCCATCGAATTACCCATCATGCGGGTCGTGGAGGTGAGGATGGTGCCGTGTTCTTGCGCGAACTTACGCGGGATGGTTTCGTGGCGCCAGCATCGTCCACCATGTGCATGGCGTCCGTGTGCAGCAGCCTGCCGCTCGACAGCCCGCTGCTCGTCTTCGAGGCCCTCACCACGTCAACTCGTTAGCAGGATGCGGAAAAACCGCGTGTTTCGAGCGATAACCTCGTGATTTCGGTGCACGCGCCGCGTAGCGGCCACTAGGCCTCGCCATCGCACCAGATTGTACGCCGCACACGCGGCTGACGCCGGTGTTGTCGGGATCGACCGGGCCGATCGCGGTCGTCGTCGTCGAGGGGCCGCACACTCTTCTGACTCGCCCACGCCTCGCGCAACGTGCCATCGACCAAGCCATGCTCGCGTGCCCCCATCTGCGCCGCCTCCGCGCGGCCGATCACGCGGGCGAGGACCTGCGCGGCCACCGTGCCGTCGAGCAGCCGCCGGCGATTCTTCGTGAACGTCGTCGCATGCCACGCCTTGGCCTCACGGTCGAGTCCGACGAACCATCGGTACAGCCGATGGTACTCGAGCTGCTCAACCAGCTGCCGCTCGCTCCGAATCGCGTACAGGAGCTGCAGCAGGAGCGCATTCAGCGGCTGCTCGGGCGGGATCGACGGCCGCCCCGTCCCGCTGGACAAGGTGTCGAACGTGGGGGACAGGTCGCGCAGGAGCGGATCGACCAACCGGCGCAGATCCCGCAGCGGATGCGTGGCGGGATCTGTGATCCTCCAGTACGACGGTCGCAAACATCGTCCTTTGCGCGCGCTCATCACCCCGCATCCGTGGCCCCTGGCTGAAGGTGCGCCAGCCGACAATTCGGCGCCGATCACGCCCGTAGAATCGGCGAGTTTTTCATCACCCTGCTAAGCAAAAGCCCCGGCGGAGCAATCCCCCGGGCTTCGTGCATATGGGTATCAGTCGACCGCGAAGCACCAAGGCCAAACGTTCGCCTCGCTATGACGCGGAAGCGGTTTCGACATCGTCGTCGGGACGGTTGCGGCGCGAGGTCCCGCCCGTGGTCAGTGGCAGGTCGTCTGGGGCGATCACGAGCTGTTCGCCAACCCGCGCCATGCCTGCTGCGGCGAGCTGCTGAATCACGGCTTGCACAATGGCTGCCGACGCGGTGCGCGTGGTAAACAAGGTGGGCGATTCGTGCATCAACACCGCGAGGCGCGCGAGTGTGGGCGTTGGCACCTCCAACGTGTAGCCGAGCGTGGCCGCGAGTTGGGTCGCATGCAGCACGCCACGGGGATCACGGCGGAGGCGCTCGATGAGCGCCGGAATCGGCTGCGGCGCAATCGTCAGGCGAATAGGCAGCCGACTCGCGAGCTCGGGGCTCATCCCCCACGCGATCAGCTCTGCATCGCTCGGTGGCCGCTGTTCCGCGACAAATCGGGTCGACGCGAACGCCCCGCACGCGGCGACGATCCACCGATCGGTCTTGATCGTCTGCCCGTCGTTGAGCCGAATCGGAGTGCCGCCCCCGACGAGTGCCAACATGGCGTGCTGCCGCTCGAGTCGGACCTGGGCACCCTGGCGATCATCCACACTCGCTCGACAGGCCTTGTCGATTTCGTCGAGCACCAGCACCGCGCCGTTTCGCCACTGCTCAAGCGTGAATCGCCCGTCCCCGATGCCGACCGTGGCGTCGATCAGCTCGCACACGTTGGTGCCGCTCCACCCTTCGGGCGTGATGATGCTCGCGTCGATGTGCAGACTCGGGATGCCCAAGGTCTCTGCCAACGCGCCAAACAAGAACGTCTTGCCGGCGCTCGGCGGGGCGGTCAGCAGAAACCGAGGCCCAAAGCCGTGGGCCCGGTAACCCGGTGAGGCGAGGAGGGCGATCGTGCGAATGAGCGCGTCGTGGCCCTGCACGCCGCGCTCGCGCAGGCCCAGCGCGATGTGTTCGATCTGTGCCCAGGCGAAATCCGGCGACCGCGCCGTGTCGTTGCTGTTGATGGGTGGCTCAGCCGAGACCGTGTCCGCGTCATTGTCGTCGGTCTCCCCGCCGTCAGCGTTGTCCGTGGATGCGTCGAGGCTTGTGCGCACAGCCGGACGTCAAAAGTCGAACACCAGCTGCATCGACGCGGCGGGCGCCGCTGCGTGCGCATCCCCCGGCGTGCCCCACGGCCACCGCAGGTCAAGGCTCGCCACCGACAGCACCCGGTCGATCAGCCAGTCGCGGACGAGCTCCGCATCGCGGGCCTCCCACCAGGCGAGCGGCGGAGTAAATGGGAGTGGGTATTGGAATGCCCTACAATTCGGCCGTTGTTCGGGCAAAGCCCAAATATCACCACACTACGGACAATTCGCCACGAAGGTCCGCCGGTTGGAGGCGAATCGCTCCATCTTCTTTTGCTGTAAGGGGATAGAGAGCACCGCCAAGCGTCACGGTACCCGCCCGAGCAGTATAGATCGTCGGGCTGGGTGCTCTGGCCGTACCATAGTGGGTTTACCCATTTGGGGTTGCGTGTCGATACCCCCGCATGTATGATGGAAGACAAGACACATCAACCGCCAACGGTGGGCGAGGAGGTCGTGGTGCACGTGATCGCCGAAGCGGACATCAAGAAGGACAGCCGGAATCGCATCACCCTCCCGGCGTCGCTGGAGTACGAGTACTTCCATATGCTGCAGTTTGAGGACGGTCACGTGGAGCTGCACCCCCGCAAACTGGTGCCGGCCACAATCTCCGCGCGCGCCTTGGCAGACATGGACCTCGCGATGACCAACCTCAGCCAGGGGAAGGTTGGCGCGCCGCTCGATGTCGACGAATTGCAGCGACTGGCCGACCTCGCGGACTGACGCTCCTCGACGCACGATTCCGCCGTGCCGAAGCGCCCAAGTGTCTTGCTTGGGCGCTTCGTGTATAGTCGAAACGACGACCCATGAGGGGTAATGCGATTTACGATTGTTCCAGGCGTTCCGCACATGCGCGATTTGATCGCGAGACTGAAAGCGGGCCTGGAAGACAACTCACTGGACCCTGACGAGAAGGGCCTCGCCAAGCGCCTGTTCAAGACGATCGCGTTCCTCTCGGGCAATCCCTTTCACAACTCGCTCCAAAGTCACGAGATCGATGATCTCTCTGCGCGATTTGGCCAGAAGGTTTTTCAGTCGTATCTCGACAACAACACGCCGAGTGCCGGACGGCTTTTCTGGACCTACGGCCCAGAGCGCGCGATGATCACGCTCGTGGGGCTCGAGCCACATCCCGAGGATCAGAAGAACGGCGCCTATGCGCGGGTGCAGCTGTCCAGTATGCCGCCCAAGCAGGGCGCGTAGTTGCGCTCCGCGCTCTGCGACTTGTCCATCGTGACCCGACACCGCGACGAATGTGTGTCGCACCAGTGACCAGTGATGGCACCAGTAGTTCGGCACGACGTGCGGCAGCATTCACGACGTCGGAGTCGCCGGCACCGATCGGGGCGCGGCGCGCTGTTGCGATGGCCCCAACACCACCTCGCTCGCGGCATCGCACAGGGGAAAACGGGTACTGAATCGAGCCCGGTCCGGCCCGTTCTCAATAGAGACTTCGCCCTGGAATGCGACGAACCGCGTGAAGCCCGCGTATCCGCCAAAGCCATTCTTGGCGTTGAACTCGCCGCACACGAATTGACGCGTATCCCGAACGACAACGACCACGTTGCGAAATTGGACACTTCCAGGGTCCCGCGCCATCTCACGAATGAGGTCTTTGGTTTTTTTGTCGCGCAATCGTCGCGCCTTCAACCTTCGGATCAGTCGCCTCAGGGCGACTCGCCTCCTTCTGGCAGCCCACTGTGATGGCGGCCGACACTAATGCGACACATGTGCGGAATGAAAACATCGCGATTCGGGATGAGGGTGTGAATATGGAGACGGACGACGGCGGCGTACCGTTGCCGTCAGCATGTCAGCGCTGGCACGAGAGGTACTGTCAAAAAGTGTGGAAATGAACGGCAGACGGTGGCCCCTTCTCGGGTGAGCCCATCACCCCCGGGAGCATCCCGGCCACGAAAAGGAGCCACCGCCCGTGAGGAAGATCGACATAACATCGTCCACGTCCAGCCCGACGTGGCTCACGCTCGACACGGTCATTCGTGAGCAAGGGCAGACCTGTCTCCAGCGCGTCTTGGAAGAAGACGTGGACGCCCGGTTGGGGCGAGGCCGCCATGAACGCCGCGCGGCGGAGGCGGTGGGCGATTGTAATGGGTACGGGAAGCCACGCCACGGCGCGCTGATGAACGGCACGATCACCGTGCGGCGGCCACGGGTGCGCGGGCGCGATGCGCGCTTTGCGAGCCGCCTCCTGCCGCTGTGCCAGCGCCGCACCCCGGAGGTGGCGACGCTGCTCCCGGAGCTCTACCTGCACGGGCTCTCGAGTGGCGACTTCACCCTGGCGGTGCGCGGGCTGCTCGGGGAGGGCGCGCCGCTGAGCGCGAGCCGCGTCCAGCGCCTGACGGAAGACTGGCCACGGGAGTACGGGCGCCGGCGCGTTGGGCCTCTGGAACGACGTCGGTCAGGTGTGGCCGCAGGCGGCAGCGCAACGCGGCTGGAATCACCAGCTCCGGAACGGCGTCGAGTCCCCAGTTGCGGCGGTGCGGTTACGTACCAGCGCCGCGAAGCGCTTCAAGACAGTCGAGCGCGCGGAAGCGATGATCTGGCGGCGGCGGCGTGTGGCGGAGCAGCGCTTTCGGAAGCGCAACGCGCCGGAACCGTGCCGCGATGTCTTCGATGGCCATCGTTACGTCGATGGTGTCGAAGTGTCCACCGAGTCATCCACCCAGAAGGCCGCCGCCTGACGTGCGTTTACATACTTCTTGACGAGACCTCACTGGAGCCGGCGTGCGGGGACGGCAACTTCCTCGTGCAGATTCTCCAGCGCAAGCGGACTGCGGTGGAGCTTACTGACCCGTGTATCACCTAGTGCGTAGTCCCATACTACGAGTATGGTGAAACGCGCAGACGGGCGACGGTTGGACGCGGCGACGCAAGCGCATGTGCGCCGCACGGTCGTGCAGGCGGTCCGCGGCGGACTGACCCAGACCGCCGCGGCCAGGCTGTTCGGGGTGAGCGTGCGGGCCGTCAACCAGTGGATGGCGGCCACCAAGCAGGGCGGGTTGCGGGCGCTCAAGGCCAAGCCGCGCGGTCGCCCAGTGGGGACCGGCTCCTTGACGTCCGCGCAGGCGACGAACGTGCGGCAGCGGATCGTCGATACCATGCCCGACCAGCTGAAGTTGCCGTGCTACCTCTGGACCCGCGCTGCGGTGGCGGCATTGATCGCGCGTGACGGCGAGGTCACGGTGTCGCTGACCACGGTTGGCCGCTCCTTGGCGGCTTGGGGCTTCAGTGTACAGCAGCCGATGCGTCGGGCGTACGAGCGGAACGATGCCGCCATCGCGAAGTGGCTCAAGCGCGAATACCCCGCCATTGCCGGAGACGCGAAGCGCGAGGGCGCCACGATCTACTGGGGCGATGAAATGGGGCTGCGCAGTGACCACGTCACGGGCACCAGCTACGCGCCGGTCGGCCAGACGCCGGTCGGCCGCGCGACGGGCCAGCGCGTTGGCTGTAGCATGATCTCCGCGCTCACCAACCGGGGGCAGCTCGTCTTTCGGGTGTTTCACGGGACCTGCCGCGCGCCGATGTTCGTCGACTTCATGCGCCGGCTCCGGCAGTAAGTGGGCGGCAAGGTCTATCTCATTGTCGACGGGCATCCCGTGCATCGCTCGCGCGTCGCGAAGGACGTTGTCGCCGCCCACGCTGGCGATATCCGTTTGATTCAGCGCCCGGGATACTGCCCGGAACTCGATCCCGCGGAACTGCTCAACCAAGACGTCAAGACCAACGCCGTGGGGAAGAGTCGCCCACAGAATCGTGCCGACATGATGACAGCGGTTCGCCGGCATCTCCATCGGCGACACAAACAGCCCCACGTCATTCGCTACGTGTTCCAAGAACGCCACCTCCGGTACGCGGCGTGACAAAACTACGCACGATTTACCGGCCTCCTCAGTAATCAGAGATTCCCTAATCTGAAAACGGCCATCGTCGACCTCGCAATGCTGCCCAACGAACCGGTGGAGCGGAGCCTCGACACCGGCGCTCGCTATGCACGGAGCGCGCCTTTGATCTCCCCAAGTACCTCGGGAGACTCGTCGCTTGATTCGCGGTCTCGCAAAAAGGCGTTGGCATCTGGTGATCCGATCCGCCCCAGCGCCCAGGCCAAGTGTCGTCGCAGCACGACGTCTGCCGAGGACCACGCGGCGATCAATGACGGTACGTCCTCAGACGTGCCAGTGTTGCCAAGCACGACGGCCGCATTGCGCCGCAGCCCCGCGAGCTTGGCGCGCTTCATGGCCGAGCCGCGGAACAGCTCCGTGTACTCGGGCACGCCCATGCCCAACACACGAAGTGCCAACTCCCGAGAAGGAACGCCGCCTAAGAACCGGCGTGGCCGGAAGGGCGAATCCTCCAACAATTCCTTGGAGAACTTACGGTTCCACGGACACACCTCATTGCAGATGTCGCACCCGTACAACAGGCCACCCACTAACGGCCGTAATGGCTCCGCAATAGTGTCGCGGTGCTCGATGGTGAGATAGCTGATGCACAAGTTCGCATCGAGCACATGCGCCTCGCGCAGCGCGCCCGTGGGACACGCATCGAGACAGCGCGTGCAGCTGCCGCACCGGTCCGCCTCGAACGGCGCACTCGGCTCGAGTTCGAGCTCCACGAACAGCGACGCCAAGAACACGAAAGAGCCCGCGCGCGGCGTAATGAGCATGGTGTTCTTGCCGAACCAGCCCAGGCCAGCGCGTTGCGCCAGGTCACGCTCCAGGATCGGCCCGCTGTCCACGTAGGGACGCGCATTGACCGCGTACCCCAACACCTGCTCCAACCAATGGTGCAGGGCACGCACGCGCTCGCGGAGTGACTCGTGGTAGTCGTCGCCGCGCGCGTACCGGGCGACGGGGCCCGAGACCTCGCGTCCGCCGTACGATGCGGCCAGCACGATGGCATGCGAGGCACCGGTGTGAGGGAGGCGGGCATCGGCGCGTAACGCCGCACCCGGGCCGGCCAAGTAACTCATCCCGGCGTGATAGCCCTGACCCAACCACTCGTCGAACGCCGCCCGCGTTGCCGGTTCCCCGAGGCGGGCAATACCCGCCGCGTCGAACCCCAGGCCGTACGCCTGTGCCAGGAGTCGCTGCGTCAGCGCCGAACGGTCCACCGGGCCGTCCCCCCACGCGTCAAGGCTGACGGCCAACCCAGCGCGCGAACGCAATCACATCGGCGGCCGGCGGAATGGCCCCCTCGTCGCCGTAGGCCGTGTACATGCGCCAGCGCACGTAGCTCTGGGCCGGCAGCGGCAGGAACGGAAAGCGCCGGAACCAGTGCCGGTGCCGAAAGCGCCACGCCACCCGCAGCAGGTCCACCGCCAGCGCCGGGTTAACGAGCGCCCGCAGCGCGAGAGTCAGGGAGAGGGACAGCCAAGCCATGTAGCAAATATAGCGGACGCGACTGGGCCCATGAGCGGCTCAAGCGCCAGTCACCCGAGTCCGGCACTCCCAGTGATGGCCATGCTGCCGCTCACGGCGCACGCGCTCACGGCGCACGCGCTCACCGCGCTGCATGGGAAGGCAGCTGAGAAAGAACCGCACGCGGTGTCATTGCTCGCCGCCCACAGCGCGCGGGCCGCCTCACCATTACATTCGTCGGCATGAACTTGGACGACTATCAACAGCTTGCCGCGCGGACGCTGGGGCGCGACCGGACGCACGAGCAGCAGCTGGCCAATGCCGCGCTGGGGCTCACAGGCGAAGCCGGCGAAACGGCGGAAATCATCAAGAAGCACCTGTTCCATGCCACGCCGCTCGACAAGGACGCGCTGATCAAGGAGCTGGGCGACTGCCTCTGGTACATCGGCGCGTGTGCCACGGTGCTCGACCTGTCGCTCGCCGATATTGCGCAGCGAAACATCGACAAGCTGCGCACGCGCTACCCGGAAGGCTTCGATCCGGAGCGTAGTCGCAACCGTTCCGAGTAGCACACCGGGTGGCCGGGCGTCAGACGCTGGCGGTCACACGCAGCCGGTCAGATGTCGGGAGACCCACTGGCGCCTCGAGGTATCCCCGGATCACGGCAATGGTTTCGTCTGGGTGCGTAAGCTGCGGGCAGTGTCCCGTGGCTTCGAGCGCCTGGTAGATGCTCCGCGGCAATTGCCGCGCGAGCCAGCGGCCAACTGGTTCCGGCGCGATCCGGTCCTGTGCGCATTGCATGATGAGCGAAGGCACCGGCACCAACGGGACGTCATGTCGATGATCAGACAGGAAGGCCGTCTCGGCAAAGCGTCGTGCGATAATGGGGTCGGTGTTGCAGAAACTGGCCGCGAGTTCCGCGACAATGTGCGGATGCTCCGCCGTGCCGACGACCATCGAGGCCAGTGCCCCGGCCCATTCCGTGTAGTTCGCGTCCATGCGCTCGACGAACCCCTCGAGATCGCGCCGATCGAATCCGCCGTGATAGTGCGGCGTATCGTTGACATAGCACGGGGACGGGGCCACCAGCACCAACCGTTCGAATCGCGAGGGACGGCGCGTGGCGGCCAGCATGCCGATCATGGCGCTGACCGAGTGTCCCACGAATATCACTTGCGAGAGTTCGAGCGCGTCACAGACCTCGAGCAGATCGCTGGCATAGCCCTGCAGCGTGCCATAGCGCGTCGCGTTGTAGGCCGAGAGGTCACTCTGGCCCGAGCCCACGTAGTCGAACAGCACAACGCGATGCGTGGTTTCGAAGGTGGGGGCCACAAAGCGCCACAAGGCTTGATCGCCGCCGAATCCGTGCGCGAAGACAATGGCTTGCAGGCCCCGCCCAGCCACTCGGACGTTGTTGCGGAAAAGGACGGACATGGCGATCGGGAGGCTCTCGAACAGGCGGCACTGCTCGACATCCTGACCGGCTTCGGCCTAGATGCCCGGACTGAGGGGAGGCGCATGGCAGCGCCGCCCGTACCCGCGCCGTGCTAGCGCAAGAAAGACCGTCCGTCAAACGAAGTATCGGAGGCAATGCCCAGAAGCTGGAGCGCCGAGGGAACGATGTCGGTCGTGCGTTGCGGCATGCGTACGGTGGGGACGTCGACAACGAGCGGAACGGTCATCTGGTCGCGTAGTAGCGCGCCGTGGGTGGACGCATGCGTGACGGGTTCGAACCGGGCGCGGAGGTCCCACCCCTCCGCAGCCGACAGAATCACGTCGCCGGCGCGCGATGAGGCCGCGAGCCAGGAGATCTGCACGAGCGCGTCCGGATACGGCGTCGTCGCTGTGGCGTCCCAGGCCGTACACGCATCGAGATGGTGCAGCGTACCGCCCAGCTGCAGCGGATCGCCGTGCTCCGCGAGATAGGACCACCGCGTGCCACCGGCGTGATCATGCCGGTGCACTTCGGCCGTGCCGCGCTCAGCGTGGCGCAGCTGTACCACGGTATCCGAGAGGCTCACCGCCATGAGGTCCACCGACGGGTGCGCCACCAGACGGTCCAACGTGCGATCCCACGACGCTGAGTGGGTGTGCCACCAGCGTCGCGTACGCTCGGCCGGCGCTAGGTACAGGTGTGCCATGGCGTTACCCCCCACCATGAGGACGACATCGGGCGACTTCACGTTGAGGCGGGGGTGTGCCAGTACGCGCACCCCTTCGCCTTCGAGCCAGCCATGCAAGTCGAAGTGCTCGTGCACCGGCGCATGTCCGTGGTCGCCGGTGACCCACACGTGGAGTGAGTCGAGCCACCCGCCACGTGCGGCGAGGGTCTGGGCCTGCGCGATGGCATCGTCCACGTCGCGGATGGCGGTCCGCACCTCGTTGGAGCGACACCCGAACTTGTGCGCGAACTTGTCGGGACTAGTGATGGCCAGCACGGAGAAGCGCGGGCGCACCGCACCGAATTTGGCGAGGAACGCCGCCGTGGCCTGCCGCTCGACGGCACGCCAGCCGAGCAGATCGCCCCGGAAGTGGGACGGCGCGGCGCGCGCCATCCACGCCAATCCGCGGCCAATCCGGCCGTGCGTCGCGCCACGCCCGATCATGCTCATCGCTGCGATGGAGGGCTGGGCGTACTCGAGCATCGTGGGCACGTGCGGGGCGATGTCGCTGTCCACATGCCAGATATCAATGCCGGCGTAGCTGCGCGACTGCGCCGGCGCCCACTTGAGCGACCGAGCGCGATCGAACCAGCGTAAGCCCGGCAATCCCACGCGCCCGGGGTGCTGTCCCATGAGAAAGGGGACGTAGGCCGGTCCCGTGACAGAGGGAAAGGACGAGCTGATGGGCTGCGAACTGCCGCGGGCGCGCAGCGCGGCCATGGCTGGCGCTCGGCCGGCGTCCATCTCTTCTTCGAGAATATCCGCGCGTACGCCATCGGCCACCACCAGGAGCAACCGCGTGGTCGCGGTGGTATCATGCGTCACGGCAACGCCCTGCCCACCGCGGCTTCATCGAGTCTCTCTGCATTCCCCATGGCGAAATCACGACGCTCCGCACCCCGGACCGCAACTGGAAAACCCGCGTCTCCCGATACCCGCACCACGGCCGAACAGCAGTCGGTTGAGGCGTATCGGGAGCGAACGGAAGCGGGCCATCGTGCGGCGGGCCGTGAACCCGGCAGTGCACAGGCGCGCGTGTCCAGCGGCCCGCGCGCGGTGCGACGCAAGGATCCGCGACTGGTCGACCAGTCGCTCCGTGACCGCCCAATGCTCACGGAAGACGAAAAGTTGCTGCAAAGTCCCGAAGAAGAGGCCACCGCATTCACCCGCTCCGATCCGTGGCGTGTCATGCGCATTACGTCGGAGTTCGTGGAAGGATTCGATGCCCTCTCCGACGTGCAAAAGGGTGTGACCATCTTCGGCTCGGCGCGCACCGGACCAGACGATCCGATGTACGCCGCCGCGCGTGAAACCGCGCGGGTACTGGCGGAGCGGGGCTTTGCCATCCTTACCGGTGCCGGACCGGGCATCATGGAAGCCGCCAATCGTGGTGCCAAGGACGGCGCCGGACACTCCGTCGGCTGCAACATCGAACTGCCCTTCGAGCAGGGCGCCAATCCGTACGTCGATACGCTGGTGAACTTCCGGTACTTCTTCGTGCGCAAGACGATGTTCATCAAGTACTCGAACGCGTTCATCATCTTCCCCGGGGGCTTCGGCACCCTCGACGAACTGTTCGAGGCGCTCACCCTCATTCAGACCGGCAAGATCTATCAATTCCCGGTCGTGCTCTTTGGCACGCACTACTGGGCGGGGCTGGTGCGCTGGATGACGTCGCGGATGGTGGCCGAAGGCAAGATCTCCGCCGGCGATCTCGACCTGCTCTTGCTCACCGACGACCCGCGCGAAGCCGCGCAGGCGGTCATGGACGCGCACGACGCGCAGGAAGCGAGTCGCGGGATGGCGCCGTAATCCCGATTGACTTTCTCTGGATTGGATGATTAGGATGAGCGCGTGCTAGATGATAGCCGTTCTCAACTAGAGGCGCCATGCCCCCGATCCTGCTCACCCCGCTGGTGCTTTCGCTCGTCCTCCCCACCCCGGTGCAGGACAGTGCCCGTCGTCCTGCCGCGACGCCGCCGCCCCTGCGGCGCGATTCGCTCCAGGCGTTGGAAGCCGTCAAGGTGCGCGCGCCACAAGTCCGACCCACTCGCTACACGGCGCCGGCTACGAGTTCGGCAACCCGTACGCTGACCCCCCTGCGTGAGGTGCCCCAGTCGGTCACGGTGCTTGGCGCCCCCGTGTTGCGCGACCTCAATATCCAGTCCATGGCCAAGGCCGTCGAATACGTGCCCGGCATCAGCATGGGGCAGGGCGAAGGACACCGTGACGCCCCCACCATTCGCGGCCAGAGCAGCACCGCCGACTTCTTCGTCGACGGCGTGCGCGACGACGCGCAGTACTACCGCGACACGTACAACGTGCAGCAGGTCGACGCGCTCAAGGGTGCCAACGCCACCGTATTCGGGCGTGGCGGCGGCGGCGGCGTGATCAATCGCGTCATGAAGCGCGCGCAGTGGACGCCCGTACGTACGGGCCGCGTGGAAACAGGCTCGTGGGAGCAGCGCCGCCTGTCGCTCGATGTGGGCGACGCCATCGGCAACGTGGCGGGTCGCCTCAACGTGATGTACGAGGCGGGGAATACGTTCCGTCAGCTCGCGGACCTCGAGAAGTGGGGCGTGACCCCCACGGCCGCCGCCATACTGGGACGCACGATGGTGCGCGCCGGCGTCGAACGGTACGTCGATCGTCGCACCGTCGACCGCGGCGTGCCGTCTGCCAACGGTCGTCCGTCGGCCATGGACACGCGCGTGCATGTGGGCGACCCCTCCGTGAACCGCGCCAACATGGTCGTCAATGGCGCGCATGTCCAGGCAGAGTTCGACAACGGCCATGGCTTCACGCTGCGCACGCACACCCGCGCGTTCGACTACGACAAGTTCTATCAGAACGTCTTCGCGAACAGTGCGATCAACAGCGCCGGTACTCACTTCGCGCTGGCGGCGTACAACGATGCCGTCGATCGCCGCAGTCTCTTCAACCAGACCGACGCCATCTGGAAGGCCGAGCGCGGGTCGCTGCGCTCGATCTTGCTGATGGGAACCGAGCTCAGTCGCCAACAGTCGGACAACGTGCGCCTGACCGGCTATTTCGACAACCGTGCCACCAGCCGCGTGGTGCCGGTATCGGCGCCCACCGAAGTGACGCCGGTGACCTTCCGGCCGAGTGCCACCGACGCCGACAATCACGCGGTGGCAACCGTCGCCGCAGCGTTCATGCAGGAGCAGCTGCACCTTGGCAATCATGTGCAGCTCGTGGGGGGCGTGCGCCATGACCGCTTCGACATGCAGGTGCGCAACAACCGCACGAACACGACGCTTACGCGCGTCGATCACCTGCTCTCGCCACGCGGTGGGCTCGTGGTCACCCCCTCACGAACGCTCTCCCTCTATGGGAGCTACAGCATGTCGCATCTGCCGAGCAGTGGCGATCAGTTCACCGCGCTCACCACCACCACACAAACGTTGCAGCCCGAGCAGTTCCGCAATCGTGAAGTCGGTCTCAAGTGGGAAGCGCGTACCGGGTTGGACCTGACGGCGGCGTGGTTCACGCTCGATCGTTCCGATACCATGGCTCCGGATCCCGTCGATGTCACCCGTCTGGTACAGACGGGGCGACAGCGTACGACTGGCGCGGAGTTCGGCGTGCAGGGAACGGTGCACTCGCGCTGGGATGTCATCGGTGGTCTCGCGGTGCAACAGGCGAGCATCGTGAACCGCACGTCGACGGCACGCGTTGGCGCCTCGACGCCGCTGGTACCGCATACCAGCGCCTCGCTCTGGAACAAGGTGCGTGCCGGCGGCGGGACCTCGCTGGGACTCGGGGTCGTGCACATGGGGCAGCGGTACGCGGCCATCGACAATACGGTCCTGCTCCCCGCGTTCACGCGACTCGACGGAGCGCTGTTTGTCTCGCTGCCGCGCCGGTTCACGATGCAGCTGAACATCGAAAACCTCGCCGATGCGCGCTTCTACACGACCTCCCACGGCAACAACAACATCATGCCCGGCGCACCGCGCACCCTTCGGCTCGTGATGGGCGTGGCCCCCTGAGGACCGCCCCGCCTCACCCTGCAGGGCGCAAGGGTTGAACCCCCCGCTGATCCAGGCATATTTCACCGACTACGCGCCCGGCCCACTACGGCCGGGCGCTCGCCTTTTATCGGCCCCAGCTGGCACGCGTATGTTTCAGGAACTCATCGCCCAGATGGCACGCGAAGTCGAGAAGCTCCAGTTCGAGCTGAACGTCACGCTGCCGGCAGAAATTCGGAAAGCGGTCGAACTCGGTGATCTCAAGGAGAACAGCGAGTACAAGGCCGCGCTCGAGCGTCAGCAGTTCGTCCAGGCACGACTGGGACAGCTCACCCAGCGCGTGACCAAGCTCGCCAACATCGACATCACCCAGATCCCCGCCGACAAGGTCGGCCTGGGCTCCAAGGTGATCGTCGAAGACGACGGCACCTCGTCGCGTGAGAGTTACGAACTGGTCTTCGGCGATGCCGGCGAACTGCAGGACGGTCACGTCACCATGGGCTCGCCCATCGGTCGTGCGCTGCAGGGGAAGGCCGTGGGTGAGCAGGCCATCCTCAAGCTCCCCAATCGTATTCGTCGCCTCACCATTGTCGAGCTCTACACCATCCACGATCGCGCCGCCGACGAGCTCGCCTGACGCTATCGAAGGTACCGTTTCTGGCGGAGATTGGCCGTACTGCTGATCTCCGCCTTGGTGTTTCCCGCTGTCGGTTATCGACCTCCCTGAGGAATACCCATGCACGTCGCGATGTACGAGAGCCGTGGCGCCGAACCACATACGCGCATTGCCTGTGTCGAGCGTCCGACGCCGACCCCCGGTCCCGCCGATGTGCTGCTCGAGATGATCGCCGCACCCATCAATCCGTCGGATATCCTCACCATTACCGGGCAGTACGGCGCCCTGCCGCCGCTGCCCGCCATTGGCGGAAACGAAGGCGTCGGGCGCGTCGTCGCCATGGGTGACGAGGTGCAAGGCGTGGCCGTTGGTGACATGGCGCTCATGCCCATGGCCAGTGGCACCTGGAGCTCACACGCCATGGTTCCCGCGCTGTCACTCATGCGCGTGCCCTCGGCGGGCGATCCGCTGCAAATGGCCATGCTCACCGTCAACCCGCCAACGGCGTCGTTGCTGCTCTCCGACTTCGTCACCCTCAACGCCGGCGACTGGGTTATCCAGAATGCCGCCAACAGCGGGGTAGGCGAGTATGTCATTCAACTCGCGAAAGCGCGCGGACTCCGCACGGTGAACGTCGTGCGCCGCGACGACGCCATCGAGCCGCTGCGCGCACTTGGCGCTGATGTGGTGCTCGTTGACGGTCCCGATCTGGCCGCACGCGTGGCCGACGCCACAGACAAGGCGAAGATCCGGCTCGCGCTCGATGCCGTCGCCGGCAGCGCGACCGACCGTCTCGCGCAGAGCGTTGCCGTTGGCGGCATGGTCGTCAATTACGGCGCCATGAGCGGGGACGCCTGCAAGGTGGCGCCGGGATCATTCGTCTTCCGCAACGTGACGCTGCGCGGTTTCTGGTTGGCGTACTGGTTTCGGCAGGCCACACCGGCGCAGCAGCAGGCCCTCTACGGTGATCTCGCCATGCGTATTGCGCGCGGCGAACTCTCCACCCGCATTCACGCCACGTTCCCATTGACGCGGGTGCAGGATGCGGTCGCCCTCGCCGCGCAGGGCGCGCGAAACGGCAAAGTGTTGCTGACCGGCAGTTGACCGCCGGTCAATAGCGTCGCCCCTTGCGCCTTTATGGTTCGATGCGAAAGATGCGCGCGGCGTCGGCGTCGTACGCGATGAGCGCCGCCTGCATTTGCGTGTCGCTCCAGCCGAGCAGCGCCCTCATGACCGGGGCAATGTGCCGCGCCACCGCGCGGCCATGGTCGCGCGATTCGAACGCCACATGGGTGCGCCGGATCAGGATGTCCGAAAGTGTGCACGCCATCTCGTGTTCCACCGCAAACCATACTTCCGCCATGAGGTACGGCAACGGGTCTGCCATGCGCTGAGACGCAACGGCGTCGCGCTGCGCGTACGCCCACACCTGCCGCCATTGCGTGCCGTATGCCTGCACGAGATGCTCGGCAATCGCGCGGTCATGCACCACCGCCAGCAGTTCGGCCGTGAGGGACGCTCGCGACGAAAAATCGCCCCCCGGGAGCGGCGTCGTGGCGCTGGGCTGCGCGCGGCGCGGCGCTGAACGCACGGCAGCCGGCATTTCCCCGCGTGCATGCGCCAGCACGTCGGCTGCCATCGCCCGATAGGTCGTGAGTTTGCCGCCCGTGATGCTGACCAGTCCATCCGCACGGTGTGTGATGGCATGCTCGCGTGAGGCCGAGCCGGCAGTGTGATTGCCGGCGCGCACCGCGGCGAGCGGACGAATGCCGCACCAGGCGCTGATCACGTCGTCCGCTGTCAGCGACGCGTGCGGGAAGAGGCGGTTCACCGTTTGCAGCAGGTACGTCACCTCGGCTTCCGTCGCGCGAATCTCGTCGGGCCCCACGCGTGCCGGTCGCTCGGTGGTGCCGACAATCGTGTGCGGTCCCGCCGGCAGCACGAACATCACGCGGCCATCGAGTGGCGAGACCACCGTGATGGCTTCGTGATTCCCCACGCGCTGACGCGGCACGGCGATGTGCGTGCCCGCTGAGCCAAGGAGCTGCGCGCCCTGCTGTTCACCAGTGAGGGCAGCAGTGGCTTCGCTCCATGGCCCGGTGGCATTCACCACGGCGGCGGCTCGCACCTCGATGTCACGGTTGCCCACGTGGTCGCGTACCGTGACGCCGGCCAACCGGCCGTCACCTGCGCGAAGCGCGCCGGTCACGGCCGCGTGATTGAGCAGCACGGCACCGGCGTTGGCTGCCCCCAGCGCGGTCGCGAGCGTGAGGCGGGTGTCGTTGGTGGCCGCATCCCAGTAGCGGGCCCCGCCGGTCAAGCCCTCGCGCGCGAGGGCCGGTTCGAGCTGCAGCAGCTCGGAGGCATCCAAGCCCGTGTGACGCTCGACATTGCGGAAGAGCGCGAGCGCGTCATAGAGGGCCAGTCCGGCACGCAGCTTCCACCTGGGGACACGGGCGCCCTCGTACACCGGCCACGTGAACGCCAAGGGCCGGACCAGATGCGGGGCCAGCGTGAGCAGCAGCCGACGTTCGCGGCTCGACTCGAAGACCAGCCCAAGGTACCCATGCTCGAGGTAGCGTACCCCACCATGCACGAGGCGGGAGGAGCGGCTCGACGTGCCCGCCGCAAAGTCATCACGTTCGACCAGCGCGGTGCGATACCCGGCCAGCGCCGCCTCGCGGGCCACGCCGGCCCCGGTTATCCCGCCGCCAATCACGAGCACGTCAAAGGTGCCGTCCGTCAGCCGGCTCAGCATGGTCGTGCGGGAGTGGGGTCCCGTGAGCGCGCTCATGGAGGCATCATCACTCCCGGACCGCGCGGTCGCCAGTGCACCTCGCTACTTTTGACACATGCCCACCTTTGGTAACGGGCGCCGTGTCGCCATCATCGCGGGCGTCCGTACGCCGTTCGCGCGCTCCGGCACCGCGCTCAAGGACTACACGGCCATCGATCTTGGCCGCTTCGCCGTTGGCGAACTCGTGCAGCGTACCAGCCTGAACGGCGCCGACGTGGACCTCATGGTCTACGGTACTGTGGTGCAGTCGGTCGTCGCGCCGAACATCGCGCGTGAGGTGTCGCTCATGCCGCACTTCCCCCGCACGCTCCAGGCGTACACCGTCAGCCGCGCCTGCGCCTCGGCCAATCAGGCCATCACCGATGCCGCCGATCAGATCGCGCTCGGGCACGCGCATGTCGCCATTGCCGGCGGCAGCGAAAGTCTGACGCAGGTCCCCATCCTGCATTCGCGTGGCATGAGCGACATTCTCGTGGCCGCGTCGAAGGCCAAGAGCATGTCGCAACGGGTCGCGACGCTGGCGCGCGTGCGTCCCAAAGATTTCGTGCCGATCACGCCGGCCATTGCCGAGCCGAGTACGGGCGAAACCATGGGGCAGAGCGCCGACAAGATGGCCAAGCTCAACGGCATCTCACGCGAAGCGCAGGACCGGTTCGCGTTGCGCTCGCACCAGCTGGCGGCGCGCGGACTCGATGATGGTCGGCTGGTGGCCGAGCTCGCGCCGGTGCCGGTGCCGCCCAAGTACGACACCATGCTCGCCACGGACAACGGCGTACGTCGTGACTCGAGCTACGAGCAGCTGTCGTCGCTCAAGCCGGTCTTTGATCGGCAGTACGGCACGGTCACGGCCGGCAACGCGAGCCCGCTCACCGACGGTGCCAGCGCGGTGCTGCTCATGAGCGAGGAGCGCGCCCAGGCGCTCGGCTATACGCCAGTGGCCTTCATTCGCTCGTACGCCTACGCGGCGGTCGATCCCGGCGAACAGCTGTTGCAGGCACCGGCGATTGCGGCGCCTATTGCCCTGCAGCGCGCCGGGCTGTCGCTCGAGGACATCGATCTGGTGGAGATGCACGAAGCGTTCGCCGCGCAGGTGCTGAGCAACATCCAGGGGCTGGCGTCGCGCCAGTGGGCGGGGCGCGCCGGCTTCTCGCAGCCCGTTGGCGAGATCGATCCCGAGCGGTTGAATGTGATGGGTGGCTCGCTGTCCATCGGCCATCCCTTTGGCGCGACCGGCGCTCGCGTGCTCACGACGTTGTGCAACGAGTTGCAGCGCCGGGACGGACAGTTCGGCATGCTCACGGTGTGTGCGGCGGGCGGCATGGGGCACGCGATGATCGTGGAGCGGGTATGAGCACCGAGCCGCGCACCGACACGGACCCCCGCGCGCGTGCCACGACGCCGGTGATTGACGACAGCGCAACGGGCATTTCGCTCACCGTGCAGGACGGTGTGGCCATCATTGCCTACGACCAGCCGCAGTCGCCCGTCAATACGCTCAATTCGCGCATCGGGCCGGTGTTCGAACAATGCTTTGCGCGCATCGAACGCGACGACACGATGATCGGTGCGGTGCTGGTCAGCGGCAAAGTCGATTCGTGGATTGCCGGCGCCGACATCGAAGAGCTGACGCACATTCGCACGGCGCAGGAAGGCGAAACGCTTTCGCACAACGGGCACGTGCTGCTCGACCGCCTCGCCGCCATGGGCAAGCCGGTGGTGGCGGCCATTCACGGCGCCGCCCTTGGCGGTGGACTCGAAGTGGCGCTCGCGTGCCGCTACCGCATTGCCACTGATCATGCGAAAACCGTGCTGGCGCTGCCGGAAGTGCAGCTGGGACTCATTCCGGGCGCGGGCGGTACGCAGCGCTTACCGCGCCTGGTGGGACTGCAGGCCGCACTCGACATGATTCTTACCGGCAAGAATATCCGCGCGAAGAAAGCCTGGCAGATGGGGCTCGTGCACGAGTTGGTGCATCCCGCCATTCTGCGCGAGGTGGCGATTGCGCGCGTGCGGGATCTTGCCGCCGGCCGTACGCCGCCGGTCAAAGCGCGCGTGCACAGCACCACCGATATGCTGCTCGAGGACAATCCGATCGGGCGTAAGCTGGTGTTCCGCAAGGCGCGCGAAAGCGTGATGCAGAAGACGCAGGGGAAGTATCCCGCCCCGCTGGCAGCGCTCGATGTCGTGCAGCATGGCTACGCCGAAGGCGTCGAGGCGGGCCAGCGGGAAGAAGCCCGACGCTTCGGTGAGCTCACCGTCTCGCCGGTGTGCCGTCAGCTGGCGTCGTTTTTCTTCGCCACGACGGCGCTCAAGAAGGACAACGGACTCCCCGAGGGGGTGACGGCAACGCCGCGCCCCGTCGCGAAGCTTGCCGTGTTGGGCGCAGGCTTCATGGGCGCCGGCATCACCGGCATCGCGGTGCAGGCGGGGACGCAGGTGCGGCTCAAGGATGCTTCGCTCGACCGCCTGGCGACGGGTTGGAAATCGGTGCGCGACGTGTTGCGTGAACGGCTCAAGAAGCGACAGATCACGCGGCTGCAGATGGACGAAACGCTGTCGCTGATTGGCGGCACCACCGATTATCGCGGCTTTGGCAACGTCGACATTGTGATCGAGGCGGTGTTCGAAGACTTGGCCGTCAAGCATCAGGTGCTGCGGGAAGTGCAGGCGGTCGCCCCGGAGGCGATCTTCGCCTCCAACACCAGCACGATCCCCATCCGCGATATTGCGGCCGCGGCCGCGCGCCCCGACCTCGTCCTCGGCATGCACTTTTTTTCGCCGGTGCACAAAATGCCGCTGCTCGAGATCATCGTCACACCGGCCACGAGTCCGGAGACGATCGTCACGGCGGTGCAGTACGGGCGCAAGCTCGGCAAAACCGTCATCGTGGTGCAGGATGGCGCGGGTTTTTACGTCAACCGCATTCTCGCGCCGTATCTCAACGAGGCGGGTCGGCTGCTCGACGAGGGCGCTAGGATCGACGACGTCGATGCCGCACTCACGGCGTTCGGGTTTCCCGTGGGGCCCATTATGCTGCTCGATGAAGTCGGACTCGATATCGCGGGCAAGTCGGGGCCCATTATGGCGGCCGCTTTCGGTGACCGCATGCTGCCGTCGGAGTCGCTGCGCCGGGTGGTGGAAAGCGGACGCGTGGGACGCAAGGCGAAGCAGGGGTTCTATCGCTATGACGAGAGCGGCAAACGCGTCGGCGTCGACGAGACGGTGTATGCCTTCACGCCGGCAGGCGCTACGCGTCAGAGCGTGGCTGCGGAAGAGATTCAGCGACGTTGCGTACTCCCCCTGCTCAATGAAGCGGTGCGCTGTCTTCAGCATGGCATCATCCGCAACGCCCGCGACGGCGATATCGGCGCGGTGTTCGGCATTGGCTTCCCGCCGTTTCTCGGCGGTCCGTTCCGCTATCTCGACACGCTCGGATTGCCCACGGTCATCGAACAGCTCGATGCGTTGAACGCGCGCTATCCGGGGCGCTATGAACCGGCGGCGCTGTTGCGCGAAATGGCGGCAACAAGTCGGCGCTTTCATCCATAACTCGCCGAAATCGTCACTGTTGGTGGTTTCCCTTCCTTTATTCCCCATGACTGACACGCTGCACCCCCGCATTCTCGAGCTCCTCGTGGAGCTCGATCGCACCCAGCAGGAGATGCACGCGATGCTTGCCACGCTTCCCGCCGGGCACGCGAACACCGTAGTGCGCGAGGGCGGTTGGAGCGTAGCGCAGGTCGTTGAGCATCTGCTGCTCGTCGAGGACGGTACCGGCCGGCTCATCTCGACCCTCATCAAGCAGACCGAGGGAACGACGGAGACCGAGACGGATCCGGTGCTGCCCACGCTCGCCGGGCTGTACGTGACCGACGCCGTCAGGAATCCCATTCAGGCGCCCCCGTCGGTGACGCCCAAGGGGGAGATATCGTTCGCCGACGCGGTGGCCGCGCAGCAGACGGCGCGCCAGCGCGTGATGGCGGCCTTCACCAAAGGCTCGGGGCGCGCGCTGGGCGCACTGTCGTATCCGCATCCCATTCTCGGGTCGCTCAATACCTACCAGTGGGGACACTTCCTCGCCTTGCACCAACAGCGCCACATGGTGCAGCTCCGCTTCATTCTCTCGCCATTGCCCGTCTGATGCGTACGTCTCTCCGTCGCCTTCTCCCCACGGCCGCAATATTCGCGGCCGCGTGCACGACGCCGCCAACGCCGGCGCCGAGTGCGGCTGCGCTGCCGCGCACCCGCGCCGAGCGCACGAACTATCTGGAAACGTCGTCGTACGCCGACATGATGGCGTTCGTCGATTCGCTGAAGGCGCTGCGGGCGCCCATTGTGGTGAGCGAGCTGGCCAAGTCGCCCTTGGGCAAGTCGGTGCCGATCATCGTGGCATCACGCCCGGTCGTGCGGACGCCGGCCCAAGCACGCGCGCTCAACCGTCCCATTGTCTATGTGCAGGCGAACATTCACGCCGGGGAAGTCGAAGGCAAAGAGGCGGTGCTGGCCATGCTGCGCGATTGGTCGTTCAGCACACGCCCCACCGTTCTCGACTCGCTCGTGGTGATCATCGTGCCCATGTACAACACCGACGGCAACGACAAGCTGGCGGCGCAGGCGCGCAATCGCGGCGCGCAGAACGGTCCGGAAATGATCGGTGAGCGTCCCAACGGGGCAGGGCTCGATCTCAATCGCGATTACGTGAAGGCCGAGGCACCGGAGACGAGGGGCTCGCTCGCCGCGTTCAATGCGTGGGAGCCGGACCTGTTCATGGATCTGCACACGACCAACGGCAGCTATCACGGCTATGCGCTCACGTACTCGCCGTCGCTGCACCCGGCAGCGCCGCTGGCGTCGTTCACGGCCGACACGCTGTTGCCGGAAATCCGTCGACGCATGAAGTCCAAGCACAACACCGAAACGTTTCCGTACGGGAACTTCACGGGCGTGAACGGACGCGAGAGCCTCACCGCCGAGGTGAAGTCGGGGTGGGTGACGTACGAGCACAAGCAACGGTACGGCACCAACTATGCCGGCCTGCGCGGCGGCATCAGCATTCTCAGCGAAGCCTACTCGCACGACCCGTTCGCCAAGCGCGTGGCGAGTACACGCGACTTCGTGCAGGAGATTCTATCGTATGTGGCGCAAAATCGTCGTGAGGTCATGACGCGTGTACGCGCCGGTGTTGCCGCGGCGACCTATGCGGCCGGCAGCGGCGCGGCGTTTCCGGTGCGCGCGCGCTTGGCCTCGCGCCCCGATACGCAGGTGGTGATCGTGGAGCGTCTCGATCGTGTTGCCGATACGACGCGCCTGACGCAGCCTGGCGTGCCGCGCGGCCTGCAGCGCACAGGCGTGATGATGGCCCAGCGCATGCCCGTGGTGGACCGTTTCGAATCGTCGCTCGTGCGCACCATGGCACCGTACGGCTACGCCATCAGTGGTGACTGGCCCACGGCGCGCGAGCTGCTGGCGGCGCACGGGATCGGCTTCCGGGTGCTCACCGCGCCCGCCGCAGCCACCGGGCAAGAGTTCGTCTTCGATACCGTGAGCTTTTCGGGACGCCCCTTCCAGGGACACCGGGAAGTCTCCGTCGATGGGCGGTGGCGGGACATGTCGCGCCAGCTGCCGGCCGGCACGTTGGTGATCCCGACCGGAACGCGCCGGGACTTGCTCGCGCTGCTGCTCCTCGAGCCGGAAAGCGACGACGGCTTCCTCACCTGGAACGTCTTCGATCCGGCGCTGGCGAAGGGGAAAGCAGCCCCGGTGGTCCGTTTGACGGCCCCGCTCCGTTAGTTTCCGGCATGCTTCGAACGTCGCTCCTGTATCTCTCCCGCCAGCAGGGCATTTTCGACTTCGTCAAGAATGTCGGATTCGCTCGCAAAATGGCGTCGCGCTTTGTCGCTGGTGAAACCGTCAGCACCGCGCTCGATGCGGTGGCGCAGCTCAACGACAAGGGGATTTCCGCCTCGCTCGATCTGCTCGGCGAGAGTGTGCACAGCGAGGCGGAAGCCCGCGACACCGGCCGGCAGTATCTCGAAATTCTCGATCGCATCCACGCACGCAAACTCAACGCGAACGTCTCGGTCAAGCTCACCGCGCTCGGTCAGGATATTTCCGACGACCTCGGTGTCGAGATCGTGCGCGACGTGATCGCCCGGGCCCAGCAGTACGACAGTTTCGTGCGGCTCGACATGGAGTCGAGTGCCTACACCGATCGCACGCTCGACACGTTCGAGCAGAAGCTCTTCCCGGGCCACGAAAACAACGTCGGGGTGGTGCTGCAGAGCTCACTGCGTCGCACACTCGACGATGTGGCGCGGTGCAACCGGTTGTCGGCGCGCGTGCGCATCTGCAAGGGCGCGTATCTCGAACCGCCCGCCGTCGCCTTCCCCGACAAAGCCGACGTCGACCGCAATTATGTCGCGGCGATGCACAAGCTCATGCTCGAGGGGCGCTACCCCGGCATCGCGACGCACGACGAGAACATCATCGTCGAAGCCAAGCGGTTCGCGAAAGAGAAAGGTATTGCCCCCGATCGTTTCGAGTTCCAGATGCTCTACGGCGTCCGCCGTGATCTGCAGGAACAGATCGTCAAGGAGGGGTACCGCATGCGCGTCTACGTGCCGTTCGGGAGCCAGTGGTATCCGTATCTCATGCGCCGCCTGGCGGAACGTCCGGCGAACATTGCGTTCATGGCCGGCAATATCGTGAAGGAGTCTCTTGGCGGCTGAGCAGCCCGACGGACCGGCCGAGGTGCATCAGGGGCATCATCACCCGCCCGACCACGCGGCGGGCGATGAACGCACGCTGGGCGGCTACATGGCGGTGCATAAGCGCCCTGCGGCCTTCGAAGGGGTCGATGGCCATTCGTACTCTGTCGACATTCTCACCGATACCACCGGCGACCGGCTTGCCCCCTGGGGCGCGTACCTCGTTTTCGTGCGCTGGGCTCTTGGCGAGCCGGAAGTGCAGGGACATCTCGAAACCGGGTTCCTCAGCACGGGCGCCAGCGAAGCGGTCGTGCGTCATCAGCTCGGGGCCATGCAGCTCGGCACGGTGAAGGCCACCCTCGACGGCCTCATTCGTGCCGGCCGGCCCGTATGACACGCGACGCCAGCAGCTTTCAGCAGCACGGCCCGGCCGCCCCGGTCGCCCACGCGGTGACGGGAGTCGTCATTCAAGGGACTGGTGGTCTCTGGGATGTGCGCACCGACAGCGGGGCCGTGTTGTCGGCGTCCATGCGAGGCCGGCTCAAGAACGAAGCCGTCGCCGGACTTAAGCTCGCCGTGGGCGATCGGGTCTCGTGCGCGTGGGATCACCGCGATCCGGGGTCGTGGACCATTGCCGATATCCACGAACGGCGCAGCAAGCTGGCACGCCGCGCCCCGGGCGGCGCTCGAGGTGAGCGCGTGGTGGTGGCCAATCTCGATCAGGTTCTCGTGGTCTTCGCCGCCGCTCGTCCAGAGCCGCACCCACGAATGCTCGACCGCTTTCTGGTGATCGCCGAAGCCAACGACCTCGCGGCCCGCATCGTGGTCAACAAGTGTGATCTCGTGGACTCGACGGCGGCGCGCGGGTTGTTCGCCGAGCATGCCGCCGCCGGCTATCCGGTGCACTACACCAGCGTGATCACCGGCGAAGGGCTCGACGACCTGCGCCACGAGTTGCAGGGACGAAGCTCCGCACTCTCCGGCCCCTCGGGCGTGGGGAAGTCGTCGCTCATGAACCACCTGTTCCCCGGGCTCGATCTGCGGACCGCGGCCATCAGCGACAGCGTGAACAAGGGACGGCATACCACGGTGGGCGCCGTCCTGCATCCGCTGCCCGGCGGGGGATTCCTCGCCGACACCCCAGGCCTTCGAGAAGTTGGCCTCTGGGGAATCGACGCCGGCGACATCGCCCACTGTTTCCCGGAGTTCGTACCGCATCTGGGACACTGCCGCTTCCAGGACTGCATTCATACCGTCGAGCCGGGGTGTGCCATTCGTGACGCGCTCGCTGCCGGCACGGTGACGCAGGGCCGCTACGAGAGTTACGTCAAGTTGCGCGAAGAGCTGGAAAGCTTCGACGACCACTGAGCTGGAGCGGTGCCGACGACGCACTGAAGATGCATTTATGGCCCGATAATGATTCGCTGATGACTCGTTAATGAGGCACTGATGACTCGCTGATGACTCTTTGGTGACGCGCTTGCCGCTACTTGCTCCGCACCGTCCCCAGGCCGCCATCCACGCCGTACACCTGACCCGTGACCCACGACGCGTCGGCGCCGAGCAGGAACGCCATACATGCGGCCACCTCGTCGGGTTGACCAACGCGCCCCAAAGCATGCATGGACTGCGACGCCTGCAGCGCCGGCGGTGACCCGGTAATGCGGGCCGTGAGCGGGGTGTCGACCAAGCCGGGCGCGACGGCATTCACGCGTAACCCGCGCGACGCATAGGTGGCCGCCGCCGAGAGTACCAACCCCTGCACACCGCCCTTGGCGGCGGCAATGGCTTCGTGATTGGACAGGCCGATGCGCGCGGCGGCGGTGCTGCACAGCACCACGCTGCCGCCGCCCGTCATCACACGCGCGCCGGCACGCACCACGCCGAAGGCACTGGTGAGGTTCTGGGCTATCGTGACCTGAAACTCCTCGAACTTGGTCAGGTGCGCTGGTTTGAGCAGCAGCGACCCCACGCAATTGGCCATGCCGGTCAACGCGCTGCAGTGGGCGACCGCTGCATCGGTCACACGATCGATCTCCGTCCAATCTGTGGCGTCGCTCGTGGTGTACGGCATGTCGAGTTCACCGGCGAGCGCCGCCAACGGCTCTTCGCGTCGTGCCGTGAGAAAGACCTGCGTGCCAGTGGCCACGAGGCGACGGGCAAGGGCTGCGCCAACGCCACCGGTGGCGCCGAAAATGAGAACCGCGTGCGATGTCGAGGACATGCACGCGGAACCCGCGAAACAGCGGCTGGGTTCCCGTCGGTCACGGGCAGCGGCTCACCAGCTCTTCACATCGTTCCACGTTTTCCAGATCAGCGAACTGCTCTTGAACAAGGGCGCCATTTTCTTGATGTCTGCCGCATGCGCCGTCAACGCCGCGGTTTCGTCGGCGGTGAAAACGCCTTCCTTACCAACCCCGCGCAGGGCCGGATTGTCCTGCAGCAACGCCCAGAGTGCGATGCGCTCACGCAGCAGCCCGTACTCGTACTGACTCATCCTGCCACGGACCGCCGCTCCCGGGTCGAACCCTTCGGCTCTCTCGCCGCCGCCGGCCTTGCCGTACCGTTCCCGCTCGGCCACCTGATAGTCCAGAATGGCGGTGGGCGTGAATTCGGCTGTGCACTTTCCTCCGGTGCTCAAGAGTGCCGACCGCAACAGGAGGACGTTGACGGTGTCCTGCAGGAACGTCTGCGCCCGGATGTCGCCTGCGGCAGACGCGTTGTTCAAGCGTGCGGTGGCCGCCTCGGATTGCGTCTGCACGGCGCTAAGCCGCGCTTCATTCTTTTGCGCGTTGGCGAGAAGGGCCGCCGGATCCGGGTTTTGGGACAATGCGGCGATGCATTCCTCGTTCGCCTTTTTTTTCGGCGCCCATTCCGCCATGGCCCGCGATGCCGCATCGCGGCGCTGCGCATCCTTGAGCTGCGGCGCCAGACTCGTCACGATGAGCGCGATCCTGTCTGCGGTCAGCGTCGGCGTCGCGACCGCCTTCGTGGCGGCCGCGGGAGCGGCACTTGCAGCCGTCGTCTCCGGCTTGTTGTCGCGAGCGATCTTCTCCTTCGCCGCATCCTTGATGGCGTCGGCGCCCATCTTCTTCAACTTGCCAAGTTGGGCCTCCGCGGGGCGTGAAGACAGCAGCAGAAATCCGCTGGCCACGCACAACGCGCGTACTGCAGCACCGGAGAGTGACATGAAAACTCCTGGGTAGGTCAGCGAGCAAAGGGCAAATACACCGGTTCCACGGAAAACTTACCGTTTGCGCCCTACCACAGCGAGCGGAACCGTACGGAGCCCCGGCCATTGCTGATCGGTGGCGCCGTGGCGCACGCGTAACTGCGCCGACAAGCCCCCATCGAGCATGACCGCATCCGTTACGCCCAGGCGGCGCATGATCTCCGCCATCTCCAGCGTTGTCGGCCCCAATGGAAGGCGCTCCGTCACGCGCGTCATCGCGGTCGCCGGCGTGTAACGCGAGAGTACGACGATGACCTCGCCGTCAGGACGAACCCCTACGGCAAGCCGGATGTCCCGGTGACTGCGGTCAATGGCGCCGTCGCGGCAGAGGCTGGTCGGCAGTGCGCCGTGGGCCACCAACTGCGGATACGACTGCACGACTTCGATCCATCCTCCGCGTTGGCGCGCCGCCGCTAGGCTTTCGGCGGCAATAATGCGCACGCGACCTGTGCTGTCTATCGCCATCGCCGCCGCGAGTGCGCCAACACCAGGCGCCTGCCATTCTCGTCCGCGATGGACGACCCACCCCCACGGTCCGGCATCGGTGAACTGCCCGGCATTGAACGCGATCAGCGCATCGGTCGGCGCGTCGTCGATTCGCCACGGGCCCAAGGCGTCGCCAGCGCGCGCAATCTCCAGCGACAACGCGATGCGCAGGGGATCGAGGCGCGCGATGATCATCGTGACGGGCACGCCGCGCGCGCCAAGCAACACCTGCCATTCGGCCACCGGAACGCCGCCCTGCTGCCAGCGGAGCATCGGTGCCCTCGCCGCCGTTGCCGTCGAGACGCTCGTCGACGAGATCGGACAGCGGGCGTCGAAAATGCGCGCCGGTGTTTGTGCGCGTGATGCAGGGGCCGCTTGCGTGTGCGCACGGTCGACGGCGCACACGAGGGCACTCAGGACAAGAGCCGCCGAACGCGCGCGCCGCAAGACGTACCTACGGCGACAACCGACGACGCACCCACTGCCCCGCTTCCTTGCGGAACTGAATACGGTCGTGCAACCGGCTCGAACGCCCCTGCCAGAACTCGATCTCCTCGGGGACCACGCGGAACCCGCCCCAATGCTCGGGGAGTGGCACGGTACCACTCGCAAAGCGCTGCTCGTTCTGTGCGAGCTGCGACTCGAGCTCTTCGCGCGACGCCAGCACGCTGCTCTGCGACGACGTCCACGCGCCGACACGACTGGGCAACGGACGCGACTGGAAATACGCGTCCGACTCCGCACGGCTCACCCGCTGCACGGCACCGTTGATGCGCACCTGCCGCTCGAGTTCGGGCCAGAAAAAGCAGAGCGACGCGCACGGATTGTCGGCGAGTTCGCGCCCCTTGCGGCTGCGGTAATCGGTGTAGAACACGAAGCCGCGCTGATCCACACCCTTGAGCAGCACCATGCGCGCCGAGGGGTAGGCGTCGGGCGTGGCGGTGGCGAGACACATGGCGTTCACCTCGAGCACTTCGGCCTTTACGGCCTCGTCGAACCACGTGGTGAACTGAATTATGGGGTCGGCAGCCACGTCGCGTTCGGAAAGCGCGGCGCGCTGGTACTCCTTGCGGATATCGGCGATGGACATCGGAATGAACGTCGGGATAGTGCGGAAGTGGCGATGGACACGAAAAAAAGGGGCGGGGCTACTGCCGCCCCTGTCTTGAACGTACACTCCGCGTCAGGCGATCCCCGAAACCCGCTGCGCTCGCACTCCATGTCGACGTCGTGTGCCCCTGGTGCTGGATTGCGGACCGTCGGCTCTTCGCGACGTACTTCCAGCTCGGGCCGGCCCGTGGTGACGGTGCTGGCGCGCCTGACCACGGCGTGTGGTCTCGCTGAGCAGACGGTGCGCAATCAGCTGGCCGCCGGCACACATCACGTGGACGTCCTGCCGAGTCAGCGTGAAGCCGCCCGATCCACTGGCCTACACCTCGACGAGCGGCAGCGGCGCGCGCGGATAGCTCTCCGGCACACCCGCAAACGGATCGCCTTCGAGCGGCTCGCCATCGGGCGTTTCCAGCACGAAGCCGGCGTCTTCGATCATGCGCAGGTCGTCGCGCGCCGTCTGCCCCTGCGTGGTGAGATAGTCACCCACGAAGATGGAGTTGGCCGCGTACAGCCCCATCACCTGCATGCTGCGCAGGTGCACTTCACGACCGCCACTGATGCGGATTTCCTGCGTGGGGAGCAGCAGCCGGTACAACGCCAGAATGCGCAGGCAGCGACGCGGATTGAGCTCGTTGCGTCCTTCGAACGATGTCCCCGGCACCGGGATGAGGAAGTTCACCGGCACACTCTTCACGTCGAGCTCACGCAGCGACACTGCGAGATCGATCACGTCGTCATCGCTCTCGCCCATACCCAAAATGCCGCCGCTGCACGTCTTCATGCCGGCCGCCTTCACCGCTTCGACCGTATTCACGCGATCTTCGAAGGTGTGCGTGCTGACGATTTCCGGCGTGTAGTTGGCCGACGTGTTGAGGTTGTGATTCACCGTCTCCACGCCGGCTTCCTTGAGCCGCAGCACCTGCTCCTCGTTCAGCAGACCGAGGCATGCACAGATCTTGAGGTCGTGCCTTGCGCGCACCGCCTTCACCGCATCGAGCACCTTGCCGAACACCGTATCACCGGGCGTGCGCCCCGAGATCACCATGCACAACGTGCCGGCCTTGAGGCTGGCGGCGCGGTCCGCCGCCTCCATGATCTTGTCCTGCGCGAGCATGGGGTACTTCTCAATTTCGGCCGCCGAGATTTTGGACTGCGAGCAGTAGTTGCAGTCTTCCGGGCAGAGCCCGCTTTGCGCGTTGAGCAGGAAGTGCAGCCGCACCCGGCTCCCCCACGCCGCCCGGCGCACGCGATACGCTGCGGCCAGCTGATCGAGCAGCTGATCGTCCGGCGCGTTCAGTACGGCACGTGCTTCGTCGCGGGTGATCATCTCGCCAGCGAGTGACTTGTCGGCGAGCAATGGCCAGTTGGTCTGGATCATCGAGTGCTTGGGGCGGAGAACAGAGCAGGGCGCCCACACGTCGGCGCGGTCCTGCCCGGAAATATCACCGCACGGCCGAGCGGTGCCTAGTCACGCCTATGGACGGAGCAGGCGGTCGAGGCCGGCAGCATGTGCGGCGGTCGCCAACGCGTCGACGCGGTCGAGCTGCTCCACATACGGGAACGCGAACACCGCGTGTCCGGGGAGCAGCTGCCGCAACACCCCGTAGTTCGTCGCTTCCGAGACCGACGTTTCGTCAGCGCTCATGGTGGTGAGTACCACGGCCGACACCTCTAGCCCTGCCTGCTCGGCGGCCTGCACGGTGAGCAATGCATGATTGAGCACGCCCAGGCGATTTCCCGCGACGACCACCAGCTCACACCCCCACCGCGCGAACAAACCGGCGTAGGACAACGCGTGCGTAATGGGGACGAGCAGTCCGCCAGCGCCCTCGACCAGCAGCAGGTCGCGTTCCGACTCGAGCGCATGGCGCGCGGCGTCGAGTCTCGTCAGGTCGAACGAGACCCCGGCACGCTCAGCGGCGACCATGGGCGCCAATGGTTCCGCGAGCACGTAGGGACGGATCAGCGACAGGTCGTCAACATTGCCAGAGGCCGCGCGCAATCGCTCCGCGTCGGATAGCGGGGCGCTCCCGGCAGCCACGGCACGATCGTCGATGCCGCTCTCCACCGGCTTCATGACCGCCACACGCAATCCCAACTGTCGCGCGCGGGCGGCGAGGGCGCAGCTCACCACCGTCTTGCCGATGCCGGTATCGGTACCGGTAACCCCCAGTCGACGGAGCACCGTGGGCGAATCAGTCATCGACCGGTCCACCCGACGAGAGGGGTGCCGCGCGTTCGCCCTGCAGAAAGCGCTGCAACACGTCGTACACGAGCAGCAGTTCGTCGTTGGTGGTGCAGTACGGCGGCAAGCAATACGCGACATTCCCCAGCGGCCTGATCAGCACGCCCTGCTGCAGCGAAAACGCCGCGAGTTCTCGGCCGATATCGCTGAGATAACCGACCGGCGCATCGAGTTCGACCGCGGCAACGGTACCGATCTGTCGCACCGCTTTCACACCACGCGTGCCGCGCAGCACCGTCAGCTGCTGGAGATGCAGCTGCTCAATCCGTGCGCGTTCGGCATCGCACGCCGGCGTGAACAGCGACAGCGATGCCAGCGCCGCGGCACACGCAATGGGATTGGCGGTGTACGAGTGGCCGTGAAAAAATGTTTGGCGTCGGTCGTCACTGCGGAACGCGTCGAAGATTTCCTCGGTAGCCGCTGTGGCGCCAAGCGGCAACACACCGCCCGTGATGCCCTTGGACATGCACAATAGGTCCGGCCGCACATTGGCCCGGTCGCAGGCGAACATGGGCCCCGTGCGCCCAAAGCCGGTCATGACTTCGTCGGCAATGAGATGCACCCCCGCCGCGCTCGTTCGCTCGCGTACGTCGCGCAGCACCTGCTCATCCCAGACGCGCATGCCGCTCGCACCAAGCACCAGCGGCTCCACGATCACGCCCGCGAGTTCATGCCCGCGCGACGCAATGAGCGCATCGAGCGCCGCGACGGTGTCGCCCTCGGAGGGGTCGGGCAAGCGGGCCACATCGAATAGCAACGGCTCGTACATGTGCGTGAACACCCCACGCGCGCCGGCCGCCATCGCGCCGAACGTATCGCCATGATACGCATTCTCGAGCGCCGCAATGAGCCGCCGTGGCTGTCCCTGATTGGCGAACGATTGCAGCGACAGCTTGATGGCGACTTCCACCGCCGTACTGCCATCATCACTGTAAAAAATGCGCGTAAGTCCGTGCGGCAGCTCCGCCACCAGCGCGGCCGCCAACGCCGCCGCCGGCGCATGGGTGAAGCCGGCAAAGATCACCTGATCGAGCGTGCGCGCCTGCTCGGCGATCGCATTCACGATCGTGGGGTGACAATGCCCGTGCGTCGTGACCCACCAGCTCGAAATCGCATCGAGAATGGGGCGGCCGTTCGTGTCGTACAGCCAGCTGCCCCTAGCGCGCGCCACCGCGATGGGCAATGGCGCCCGCTGGTGCTGCGTGTACGGGTGCCACACGTACTGCGCATCGCGCTGCAGAATGAGGTCGCTCATGCCGCGCCTATACCCTGCGGAGCACGTCGAGCAGGGTCGCCGTCAGGGAATCGACCAGTTCGACCGGATGCACCGCCGACATGGATAGCCGGAGGCGCGACGTTCCCGCTGGTACCGTGGGAGGACGGACGCCGCCCACGAGAAACCCGCGCCGTCGCAAGTTGGCCACGACCGACATGGTCGTTACCGGGTTGCCAATGACGATGGGAATGATGTGCCCATCGTCGGCCCCCGAGGTGGTAATGCCTGCGGCGTTGAGACGCGACCGCACCCGTCGGGCGCGATCACGCACGGCGTCGCGTCGCCAGTGCTCCACCTGCGCAATGCGCAACGCTTCGAGCGTCGCGGCGGCGAGCGCCGGTGGCGATCCGGTGGTGAAGATGAACGACCGCGCGCGGCTCACCAGAAACTCCACCAGCGCCTGCGAGCCGCCCACGTAGGCACCCGATGTACCCAGTGCTTTGCCAAGCGTGCCGACGACGATGTCTACCTGGCCGGCCACGCCGTAGTGCTCGAGACTTCCTGCACCGGTCGCGCCAAGCACGCCCGTGCCGTGGGCGTCGTCGACATACGTCCACGCATCGTACTGGCGCGCGAGCGGCACCAGCCGATCGAGCGGACAGCTGTCGCCGTCCATGGAGAACACGCCTTCCACGACGATCATCGCGCGACGGAACAGATGCCGTTCGGCGGCAAGCATGCGGCCGAGGGCATCGAGATCGTTGTGCGGGAAGACGCGCACGGTGGCGCGCGACAGGCGACAGCCATCGATGAGCGACGCGTGATTGAGCGCGTCGGAGTAGATCACGTCGCCACGACCGGTGAGCGCCGGAATCACGCCCACATTCACCATGTATCCCGAGGGAAAGAGCAGTGTGTAGTCGCACCCCTTGAGGCGGGCGAGCGTGTGCTCGAGCGCTTCGTGAATGGGGTGGTTGCCGGAGATGAGGCGCGCGGCACCGGCGCCCGTCCCCTCCGCCTGCAACACGGCGTGCGCAGCGCGCGCCACGCGCGGATCACTCGCGAGCCCGAGATAGTCGTTCGACGCAAAGTCCGCAATGCGTTCTCCATTGAGCAGCACGGTGCCCGCGCGCCGCTGCTGCACCTGGCGCAGCGAGCGCTTGAGCCCCGATGCCTCCAGAATGCGCAGCTCTTCGTCGAGGGCCGCATTCATCGTCGAATGCCGCGTGGAAGGCGAATCGACCATCAGCGGATCACGAACGTGAGTTGCCGGTTGTCCGGGTGCGCCGAACAGGCGCCGCCGAACGTGCCGAGCGGTACGGTATAGTCGGTTCGCTCACCGGCGGGCACGGTGAACATCGCCACACGGTGTTGCCGTGCGTCTTCGTTCACTACGCGGATGGTGCGCTTGCCGCCGCTGCCGCCCACGAACACGGTATCGGGGAGCGGCGTGTCTCGGCCGAAGCGGTCGGTCACGACGGGTACACCGCCGGCGCGGATGCGAATGAGCGTATCCGGACGTGGCCAGGTGTACCACGCAATCGCGGCGGTCCCGAGCCCGAGTGCGGTGAGCATGGCGAGCTGACGCAGCGACATCATGGAGCTTGTACCGGCACACGAACCACGAGCGAATCTCCGGTGGAGAAACGCAGTGTGAGCGGAATACTGTCGGTGGTGACCAGGGCACGCGTCAGCTGCAGCAACATGATGTGCAGCCCGCCGGGCTTCATGACCAGCGAGTCGAGGCCCGCAATCGTGATCGACGGACGCGCCATCATGTGCGACATGCCGTCGTGCATCATCGACTCGTGCACTTCGGTGGCCGTCGCGTATGGCGTGCTCGCGCCCGTGAGATCGACCGGCGTACTGTCGGCGTTCACGATGGTGACATACACGCCGCCGGTGGTACCGGAGTCGGCGGTGCGTGCCCACGACGCCGACACGCGGCGTCCACTGGCCGGAACATCGGCGGTCACGCAGGCCGCAAGCAGCGGCAGGAGTGCGACCAACGACAAGAAACGCGAACGCATGGTCACGGCAGGCTGGCCAGATCGTTGGCCAACGCTTCCCAGCGCGTGCCGAACGGATAGAGCGCGACGAGTTTCCCGGCGCCATTCACGAGAAATACCTGCGACGAATGGCTCACCAGATACCCGCTGGCGGCGCTCCCCTCTTCCTTGGCCGCCGCGACGCCGTACGCTTCCATGATCTTCGCGGTCGTCGGCGCGTCGCCCGAAACGCCGACAAAGCTCGCGTCGTACTGGCGCGCATAGCGCTGCGCGACCTCCGGCGTATCGCGGTCGGGATCGACCGTGACGAAGACGAAGCGTACCGAAGCGGCCTTGTCGCCCAGCTGCGCCTTGGCCCGCTTCCAATCGGCGAGCGTGGTGGGGCAGACATCGGGGCAGTGCGTATAGCCGAAGAACAACACCGTGGGCTTTACCGCGGCGGGTCCAAGCTCGAAGCGGCTACCGTCGGGAAGCGTAAAGCTGAAGGCCGGCATGTCGCGCGGCGGATCGACCGCCATGCCTTCGAAGGTCGGACCGGCCTGGCAGGCGGTGAGGAGCGCGGCCGCGAAGACGAAGCGCGAACGGAAACGCGTGGCTAGGCCGCGCACGTGTTGCACTGCCCGTACAGCACGACTTCGTGCGACTCGAGGGTAAAGCCCGCCGGCGTCAACTCGCGCAGATCACCGGGGCAGCCGTGGATCTCGAACACCCGGCTGCAGGTGCGACAGCGAAAGTGATGGTGGTGCGCCGACCCGGATTTTTCGTACCGCGGCGGCTCGCCCGGGAGCTCTACGGGCACCAGCCAGCCGCTGTCGACCAGCGAATTGATGGTGCGGTACACCGTGGCAATGCCGAGCTTGGACACGTGATCACGGCCGAACTCGAGGACCTCGGTGGGGCCGAGAGGTCGGGGCTGCTCTTCGAAGACCTGGCGAATGGCATCGCGCTGACGGGTGTTGCGTTCCATTCCCGCAATATGCCATGACGCGCAGCCTGGTGGCATTGGCCCCTCTGCCGGACCGGCGGCGCCGGTGGCGGAGGGCCCGTGGGGCTGATTGATTTGCCGGCATGGAATCGCCCGCTCCTGTGCCTTCAGCGCCCCTGTCACAGCCGTGGAAGCGGTGGGCCCTGGTCAGCCTCGTGGCCATCGCCGCCGCCCACCTGCTCGACGAGACCGCCTGGCGCCTGCTCCGGCTGCCGTCGGTGTACGACAAGGATTGGGGACGGTTGCTCCGGTCGATTGGCTTTCTGCCCACCTGGCTCCTGGTGGCGCTCGCCTACTGGCTGCACCAGCGCGAACACCCCGCTCGTCGCGCGCATACCACGTTCCTCGTGTTCGGCCCCGCCCTCGGCGGGCTCGCCGCCGAGCTCCTGAAGCTGCTCTTTCGGCGGGTGCGCCCGGATGCCGAGACGTTCGGCTACGCGTTTCGAGCCATTAGCGACGGCCCGTGGTCCAATCGCGGCCTCGGGCTCCCCAGTTCGCACACATTGGTGGCTTTCGCCGGCGCCTTTGCCGTGGCGCGGCTGTTTCCGCGGGTCCGCTGGGTGATGTACGCGCTGGCCGCCGGGTGCGGCCTCACGCGGGTGATAGCCAATGCGCATTACCTGAGCGATACGGTCGTGGCGGCGTGCGTGGCGTGGGCGGTGGTGGCGCTGCTCTGGCAGCGGGTCGCGCGACCCACTTGAAGCAGAGCAGCGGGGCGGACTGGCACCGTCCACGGGAGCCAATGATCTTTCCGCCATGACGCGTCCCCGTTCGACCGCATGACGCACGTGCTGCTCCTCTCGAGTCTTGGCCTGCTGGGCTCGGGACCGTTGTTTGCACGATGGTCGCGGGCCAAGCCGGCCATGCTCACGTTCATCGACGGCTTCGTGTTGGTGAGCATCGGCGGCCTCGTGCTGCTCGATGTCGTGCCGCACGCGCTCGAGCGGGCCGACCTGCTGGCGCTGCTGTGCATGGTGGCCGGCTTCACGCTGCCGTCCCTGGCTGAACGACTGCTCCACTACGGAGTGCGCCAGACCCACTTCGTGGTGATGGTGCTCGCGATGCTTGGGGTGGCCGTGCACTCGCTGCTCGACGGCAGCGCGCTTGCGCAAGCTGCCGGGACCCCTGGGAGTCTGCTGGGTTTTGGGGTGGTCCTGCACCAGCTGCCTGTGAGTCTCATGGTCTGGTGGGTGCTGAGCGATCGTGCGCACCTGGTGCCATGGTCGGTGCTTGCCCTCATGGCGGCGATGACGCTGGTGGGATACGTCACCGAGCCCGCGGTGTTTGCGCTGCTCCCCGAGCGCGCCGCAGCGCTGTTCGAGGCGCTCGTCGGGGGGTCGCTGTTGCACGTCATCGCGCATCCCGCACACGATCACGACCCGGCGCACGAACACGAGCCTGGGCATCCGCATGTGCTGGCGACGGGGCATGCGCATGACCATGGCCACGATCGCGCGAACGACGATACGCACGCGCACGACCATCATCATGACCACGGTCACGCGCATTCGCATCCCCCCGCGTCATCAGCGATGCCGGCGCCGTGGACGAACGGACTCGGCGCACTCCTCGGAGCCCTGTTGCTGGTCCTGCTCCATGTGAGCCGACGCGACGCGCAAGGCATCGTCCCGCTGCAGCAGACGTGGGGCACCTTCTGGTCGCTCTGCCTCGATAGTGCGCCGGCAGTACTGCTGGCGTACCTCACGGCGGGCATCGTGTACGCGTGGTTGCCGGCCGGCTCACTCTCGTGGATGAGCCGTGGCTCGCGCCTCCGCCAGAGTTTCGCCGGCATGGCGGTCGGGTTGCCGCTCCCCATTTGTTCGTGCGGTGTCGTGCCGCTCTACCAACAGCTGGTGCAACAGGGCGCGTCGACCACGGCCGCCGTCGCCTTTCTCATTGCCACGCCAGAGTTGGGCATCGACGCAATCCTGCTCTCGGTGCCGTTGCTGGGCACGCAGTACGCCGTCGTGCGCGTCGCCGCGGCCGCGTTGGCCGCTGTCGTCGTCGCGCTCGTCATGGGCGGCATGATCAAGCGCGTGCGACGCCCGCTGCCGCTGATGGCCGATGCCGCGCCACAGCCGGCCACTACACAAGAGCGCGTGCGCAAAGCCGCCGAGTCCGGGTTGGGCGATATGGTCGACCACACCGCGCCATGGATTCTGGTCGGGCTGATTGTCGCGGCCATTGCCTCACCGGTGCTGCAGGGCTCGTGGATTACCTCGTTGCCTCCCGGTGTCGATGTGCTGGTGTTTGCGCTGGTCGGCCTGCCGCTCTACATCTGCGCGTCGGCGTCGACCCCACTGGTGGCGGTGCTCATTGCCGCCGGCGTCTCTCCTGGCGCCGGGCTGGCGTTACTGCTCACCGGGCCTGCCACCAACGTGGCCACGATTGGCATTCTCACGCGCATGCACGGCAAGCGCTTTGCGTGGATCTTCAGCATCACCATGATCATGGTGGCCGTGGTGCTGGGGCTCGCCGTGAATGTGCTGTGGCCGGAGCTTCCTGCCACGCAACCGCCCATTCATGCCGAGTCGACCGGCACGTGGTGGCAGGTGGCGAGTGTCGTTATCGTGGCCGTGCTCTATGCCGCCTCGGTTATGCGCCACGGCATTCGCGGCTTCCTCTCGGAGCTGCAACTCAGCCGCGCGGGCGCATGAGTCGTCCATGAGCTTCACATGATTCCGCTGGTGGTCATGGCCGGCTTCCTGGGCGCCGGCAAGACGCGTTTCCTCACGGAGCTCATCCCGCAGCTGGCCGCACATGGCACACGTGTGCGTATCATACTCAACGATTTCGAAAACGCCTCCATCGACGCGGCGCGACTCGGGGCGCTCGATGCGCTTGTCACGCCGCTCAACGGTGAGTGCATCTGCTGCGGCTCGTTGCGCGAACTGCTGCAGGCGCTGTACGACGTCCCCGCCGATCCGGGGAGCGTCATGCTCATCGAAGCCAACGGTGCGACAGAAACCGATGAAGTGCTGGGGCACCTCACCACCGACCGCAAGCTGTCGCACTTCACCCTGCCGCTGCAGCTCACCGTCGTCGATGCCGGCCGCTGGCAGCAACGCTGGTGGCACAATGCGCTGGAACGGGCACAGGTGAGCACTGCGACGCAGCTGTTTCTCAACTGGACACACCAGCTGAACGATGCACGTCGCGTCGCGGTGGATGCGTCGTTGCGCAAGACGAATCCGCGCGCCGCGCGGGTGGACGCGGTCGAGTATGCGGCGCTGCTCAGTGACCTTGCGAAGACAGTGCAGGAGGACAGCGAGCGCGGTGAACGCGCCGGGCTGTCGTTCGCCTCGCCTGCGCCGCTCGTCGAGGGGGAAGTGCGCCGCAAGCACGACCACCCATTTGGCAGCGCGTCGCTTCCACTACCGGCAACCGTCGACCGTGCCGCCTTTGAGCAGTTCGTAAACGGGTTGCCGGAGCCCGTGGTACGTGCAAAGGGGTTGGTGCGCTTCAGCGATGAGCCCGGGCCGATGTTTGTGTGGCATCGCGTCCCCGGTCGACGCGGGGTGCGGTTGGACAAGAGTTGGCCCCATGCCGACGCCCAACCGACGGCGCTGTTTATTGGAGTAGGTATGCCGATAGACGCGATACAGCGCGCTATTGTACGTCTGGCGGTCCCCCGAGAACGCTGAACGTCCCGACTCCCGCGGGAACGCACTACAGCTGCCGCATCCATACCAATTTCAAAACCAGCTGGCGTGATGGCGCCGCGATGCCACCGCTCACGGCGTGCCGATCGTTATACACGAGGTAAACAAATGACAACGGCGTGAACTCCCAACTCGTCCGCGCATTGAGCGACCCACGCTGAACATCCGTGTTGTACTGATAAAAACTGCTCAGTTGCACCCGAGGGGTGGCGTAGAGACGGAGCTCAGGGGCCAGCAGATGGGTGGTGACCGAGGTGTCCTGAGTCCCAATCTGCCGGAGGCGATTGACTTCGTATGTGGCGGCAAGCGACACCCGCGCCGAGGGAGCATATCGGAGCACGCTGAACAAGCGCTCCAGTCGTCCATCGAAAAAGGTGCCACCGGAGAGATTGGCGACAAGTGAGAGCGCCGCACTGCGATCGGTCGCAGCGTACACGCCGAAGCGCGTGTAGTCGTGCGTCCCGGCGGCAATCTCCGTCCCTCGTACCAGCGAAACGGGTTGAGTGGGGCGCTGAAAGTGTCGTTCGACATACGGGTACCAGAGTGCGCCGTTGGTATGAAACACATCCACGAACGCTTGCACGTACCCCTCCTGTAACGTGCCCGTGCCCGGTGTCTGATACAGATACGAGACGAGGGCCGGCTTGAACCACAGCACCGAGCGCGGGCGCCACGAGGGCTGCACTGTGCCCACAATGGCGGGGCTCGTGAGCCACACATTGGAGCGGCTCACGAAGCCGGTCTGCGGAGCGTATTCCTCTGTCACGTAGGCGCCAAGGACGCCCGTGTACAACCCGGGCGTATCGCGGCCGGCAAACCAGGTGGCGGCGACGCCGGTGGTGTCTCCACTGGTGGAGGTGGAGAGCATGCCGTTGAGTTGCACGGTTTCTCCAATACGCGTCAGGCCGTCGACTGCCGTCACGAGATTCCGCTGCCCGGGGCGGGTGCCCAGCGCGTCGTCTTCGCGTACCGCCGCAAAGGCCCCCACACGTGTCGCTCCCGAAAGAAACCGGCTGCCGCGCAGCACGCCGTAGGTGGCGCCTGGCGTTGACGCACTCGCCCCCTGCCGAATGAGGAGCGCGCCAGCCGACGCGCGGCTGGTGCGCCACGAATAGCGGCCGCCCCCCGTGATCGGAAGCGGCGTTCCGTCATCGGCCAGGCCAATGCGTCGAGAAAAGAAAGGTTGCACCGTGTACTCGCCGTCGATCCCCTTGGGATTGATGACGTCGGTGTTCTCGAGGAAGAATTGACGCCGCTCCGGAAAGAAGACGGAGAAGCGTCGCAGATTCACGACCTGCCGATCCACATCGGCCTGCGCAAAATCGGTATTGGCCGTGAGTTCGAGGAGCGCATTGGCCGTGGGAGACCACAGCACCTCGCCTCCGATGCGCCCGAGCGAGCGGTTGCGGTCGGACTCGCGCGAGCTTTCACCTAGCGCGAACGGACGCATGCGGATGTTTGCCGATGCGGGCGGCGGCTCGAGTCCGACGAGGTCCGCCGCAAAGGTCATACGATACGGGGAGAACTGACGTGGCCACGGGACGGCGCCACTCAACTCCACGGTGCGACGTGCAAACCGGGCAAAGTTCACCCCCCACGCGCGGCCGTCACGCACATATCGCAACGAGGCCCACGGGATCTCGATCTCGACGCTCCAGCCGCTGTCACTGCGCACGGTGCGCGCGCGCCACACGCCATCCCAGTCGGCATTGGTCTGATCGCCGCCATCAAAGGCTTGCAAGTCACGGAGCGCGCCGAACGGCGTGACCTGAAAACTCACCGCGCTGCGTGTGTCGTGCAGCGGATCCAGCACCACCTGAAAGTTGTCGTTCTGCGTGGTCTCGAAATCGCGCCGCATGTCCTGCACTCGTACCCCACGCGCGCCGAGGCTGTCAAAGAGCATCGCGCCAACCACAATGGCGTCGGTGGTAAAGAGCACGCGCACGTCCGTACGGTACGCCGTTGGCGCGTTGATGGTCGGGGACGCGGTGCGAAATCCGGTGGTGACGCCCGCCCGCGCCCAGGCGGCGTCGTCGAGGCGCCCGTCTATCTGGATGGTGCCCACGGCGCGCTCGGCGCGGACGATGGGGCGGGGATTGGGCGGGAGAAGTTCGGGGTCGGGGGCGGTCTGCGCCCCGAGGGCCCCGAGGGCAATCTGCAGAAGGCCCAATGCAACCCAGCGCAACACTCTTGCGGGAATGGTCATGGGCGGTAATGATAGTGAACTATCAATTCTTGTCCACTCCGAGATTTTCGATGACGCCTTCGTCCTCCCGGCTCGCCGCCCGAGCGCTCACCAAGACGTACGGATCGGTTACCGCGCTCAATGCGCTCGATCTCGAGATTGGCGCTGGCGATGTCTACTGCCTGCTCGGCGCCAACGGCGCCGGCAAGACGACCACGATCAATCTCTTCCTCAACTTCGTCGCCCCCACCAGCGGCCACGCACTGGTCTGCGGCATCGATGTCACCAAGGACCCGATCGGGAGCAAGCGGCACATCGCCTACATCCCGGAAACGGTGATGCTGTACAAGAATCTCACCGGACTCGAGAATCTCGAGTACTTCGCCAGCCTCGCCACGGACCGTTCGTTCGAGCGCGAGGAACTGGTCGGCTATCTCGTGGACGCCGGGCTGCGCCCCGATCAGGTGGAGCAGCGCATTGGTGGCTACTCCAAAGGCATGCGACAGAAAGTCGGCATCGCGATTGCCTCGGCCAAACGAGCCGATGTGCTCCTGCTCGACGAACCCACCTCCGGGCTCGATCCCAAAGCCTCCAATGAGTTCTCTGAACTCATCGGCCGACTTCGCGAACGCGGGGCGGCGGTGCTCATGGCCACCCACGATCTCTTTCGCGCCAAGGAGTCCGGGACACGCGTGGGCATCATGAAACACGGCACTCTCGTCGCCGAGTTGCAGACCGCCGATATCGGCCACGCCGATCTCGAGCGCCTGTACCTCGAACACATGCGCGACTGAGGGTGCGTATGCGCCTACGGCTTTCCTCCCAACGACCCTGCCACCGGAGTGCTCCCCGATGATCACGCGCATCGCCCGCAAAGAGATGACGGAGATGTTTCGCGATGGCCGCTTCCGTTGGGCCAGTGCAATTGTCCTCGGCCTGATCGTCATCGCCACGCTCACCGGCCTGCGAAGCTTTCGGGCTCTCGACGCCGAACAGTCCGCGGCCCAGGCGGCCATGCGTGGCTTCTGGGTCGATCAAGGCGCCAAGAATCCGCACTCGGCGGCGCACTATGGTCTCTGGGTGTTCAAGCCCAAGATGCCACTGTCGTTCATCGATCAGGGCGTGGATTCCTTCACGGGCGTCACCACTTGGCTCGAAGCGCACAAGCAGAACGAATTCACCCGGCGCCCTGCGATGGATCAGGCATCCGTGGCGCGCTTCGGTGAATGGACCGCGGCGGCCGTGCTGCAACTGCTCGTGCCGCTCCTCATCATCATGCTGGCCTTTTCGGCGTTCACGGCAGAGCGCGAGACCGGTACGCTCAAACAGTTGGCGGCCATCGGTGTCCCCATGTCGCAGCTCATGCGCGGCAAGGCCCTCGGCACCGCCGCAGCGCTCGCGGTTGTGGTCGTGCCGGCTACGGTGCTCGGCGTCCTCGCCCTCGCGTTGGGCTCCGGCTTCAGTCGCGGCGTGGATGACCTCCTCCGCTTTGGGGCCATGATCGCCGTGTATCTCGCGTACTTCCTCGTGGTATTGGTCATCACGCTCGCCGTCTCCGCGCGGTCGCCGTCATCGCGAACGGCGCTGCTCACGTTGTTGGCCTTCTGGACGGTCAACTCGCTGATCGCTCCTCGCGCGGTGACAGATCTGGCGCGCCGAGTGCACCCCACGACATCCTCCTTCGCGTTTCAGAAGGCAGTGGCCGACGATCTGGCCAACGGAATAGACGGTCATAATCCCGCTGACGAGCGCCGGAAGGCGGTGGAAGCCAAAGCGCTCAAGGAGTACGGCGCCATCAGCATCGACGCCCTGCCGGTGAACTTCGACGCGATTGCCATGCAGGAGTCGGAAGAATACGGCAACCGCGTGTTTGATAAACATTTCAACGGTCTCTACGACAGTTATCGCGCGCAGAATGCCGTGACGCAGCTGGGGGCCGTGGTGGCACCATTGCTGGCGGTGCGGTCACTCTCCATGGGACTGGCCGGTACGGACGTGGAGCAGCACCGGGACTTTGCCACCAAGGCCGAAGGGTATCGCCGAGGACTGGTGGCATTCTCCAACAACTATTTCCGCGACAACACCCAGACGGGTGCATGGGATTGGAAGGCGCCACCGGAAGTCTGGGCCAAGTATCCGGCGTTCGCGTATGAAGCGCCGTCGGTATCCTCCACCATCGCACCGCAGAAGCGTGCCATTCTGCTGTTGGCCGGTTGGCTGGTACTGGCGGTGATTGCCCTGGTCAGCGCCCCATCGTTCCGGATTGACTGACCCATGCGATCTTCGCGGTTGGCACGATTTGAATGGCAGCTGTTGGCGTCCGATCGTACGCCCTGGCTGATGGTCCTGCTCTTTGGGGCCATGATGCTCTACGGCGCCTGGAACGGCGTCGCGTGGACCCAGTTCCAGAACGGCACGATTGCGGATGTCACCGCAGAGGAGTCGGCGCGTCTCGACAAACTGCAACGTGCGGTTGCGCAGCGCGCCGCCGGCGATACCACGGTGTCGGTGGCACCGGTTGGCGCACTCGGTGCGGCGGGCGCCGTGCGCTACGCGGTGCTGCCTCCCACGTCGTTGGCCCCACTCGCGGTGGGGTCGAGCGATCTCTTCCCGTACTACACAAAAGTCTCGTTGCGCAGCAAGCAGTCGTTCATCGTCAACGACGAAATCGAGAATCCCCACAACCTGCTGGCCGGGCGATTCGATCTCGCGTTTGCCATTGTCTTCGTGTTGCCGCTGCTCATCATGGCGCTGACGTACAATCTCGTCTCCGCCGAACGCGAGCAGGGCACGATGGCGCTCATCCTGTCGCAGCCGGTCATGGCACGCCGGGTACTGCTGCTCAAGCTTGCGGTGCGCGTGGGCTTTGTCATGGGGCTCACGCTGCTCCTGACCATAGGCGTGGTGCTGGCTTCCGGGATTGCGCTCACTTCGCCGGGAACGCTCCCCAAATTGTTACTCTGGGGAGCGGTGGTGGTGGTCTACAGCGCGTTCTGGATTGCGGCAGCCATTGCCGTGAATGCGCTTGGGCGGAGCTCCGCCACCAATGCGTTGGCGCTGCTCGGTGTCTGGCTGGCGGTCGTCGTGGTGATCCCTTCACTGGTCGCGGCTGTTGTGACGACGGTGTATCCTGCGCCCTCGCGGGTCGCGCTCACCACGGAACTCCGTCGGGTGAGCGACCAGGCGGCGGCGCAGGGCGACACGGCGGTCAGTCAGTTTCTGGCCGATCATCCGGAGATGGCACAGTTGGGAGCCCTGTCGTCGCGCAACGCATGGGGGCGCACCATCGCGCTGCAGGAGCGTACCGAAGACGCCATGCGTCCAACCTACGCCGCGTTTGATGCCGCGCTGGAGGCACAACGGCGCGCGGCCGACCGGCTGCGTGTGTTGAGTCCCGCCATTCTGGTGCAGGATGCGCTGCATGACATTGCCGGGCGCAGTGCAAACCGGTATCGGCACTATGCCACGCAGGTGGATCGCTATCACCAGAGTTGGCAGCAGTACTTCTTCCGGCGGGTCTTTGCGGAGGCGACCATGACGCCGGCCGATTTCTCGGCGCTGCCGCGGTTTACCTATAAGGAGGAGTCGCTTGGCGCCGTTGCGCAGCGTGTTCTCGTGGCCGTGCTGCTCATTCTGCTCCCGGCGCTGGCGCTCGCCCTGTGGGGCGCCGCTCGATTGCGCGTGGTGTCGCTCGCCGAGCGCTGACGGCGCGGGATAGCCTCATGACTCGCGATCGGATGCTGCGTGTTCGCGCGGCCATGCGGCGCTAGTATTGGGTATTCTACCTACCGGAGCTTTCTCGTGAGCCTGATGCAGCGCGCGGTATCTCGGCGGCGGTGTGACGCCGTTGTTCGCTGGGCCCTGGCGGCGTCCGCACTATCGCTCGGCAACAGCCCCCTGCAGGCGCAGTCGGCCTCGCTGGTCTATCGCCTGGGCAACGATACGGTTGCCGTGGAGCAGTTCACACGTACTGCGCGCGCACTGACGGGCGACATGGTGCAGCGCTCTGGGGCAGCGGTAGTCCGCTACCACTACGAGCTGACGCTCGGCGCGACCGGACAGCCGATCGCGGCCCGCATTCAGCGGCAAACGCCAACGGGCGCGCCTGCCCCGGCGCCGAGTGAAACGCGGTTTACGCTCTTTGCCGATTCGGTAGTGCGTGAGGTGGTGTACGCCGACAGTGTGCAGCGCCGCGTGTTCGCGGCCCGGCAGGCGCTCATCAACTTCCCCACGTTCATCTATGGCCCCACGGAGTTGCTGGCGCAACGTGCCAAGGCAGGCGGCGCCGACTCCCTCCCGGCGGTGGGACTGGCTGGTGCCCTGGGTTACACGGGATTGACCGCGTTGGGTGGAGACAGTGTGCGGCTGCGCGGGGGCGCGTATGCCATGGTGCTGCGCTTTGATGCGCAACAGCGCCTGCAGTCGGTTAATGGCAGCGGCACCACCAACAAATCGGTCGCCACGCGGGGCGGCTCGTTGGACTTTGCCAGCCGTGCGGCTGCCATGTCGCCAACGGGAACGCTGTCGCTGCGCGAAACGGCGCGAGCGGCCTTTGGGCCAGGCGGTATGGTGCTGGTGGACTACGGCCGGCCACAGGTGCGCGGACGGTCCGTGTGGGGCGGCACACTCGTGCCCTTTGATAGCGTCTGGCGCACTGGTGCCAACGATGCCACGCACCTGTTCACCACGCGCACGCTTACGCTCGAGGGACTGGTGCTCGCGCCTGGCATGTACACGCTGTGGGTGCAACACACCCGTACGGGGACCTGGCTCATTGTGAACGGGCAAACCGGGCAATGGGGAACGCAGTACGCCGCCGCCCGTGACCTTGGCCGCGTGCCCCTCGCGCTTGAGCCAACGGCCTCGTTTGTGGAGACCTTCACCATGCAGCTACGCAGTGACGGCCCCGCTCGTGGCTCGCTCGAGCTCGCGTGGGGTGACCGCATGGCGCGTCTCCCGTTTACCGTGTCGGCGCGGTAAACGGGAGAGGGAACGTCAGGCGCTTCTCGTCAGGCGGGCTTCACTTGCGCGGCCGCATCGGTCGCGCCCTTCACCACACCGCCGTACATGCGTTGCATCGCCTTGGTAATGCGCGGGCCGGCGCCCTTGGGGGTTCCGGCCTTGTATGGCGGATCCGGATCGTACTCGATGTTCAGCTGCTCGGCCTTGGCATAGTTCTCCCCTGCCAATCGCGCCGTGAGGGTGAGCGCGAGATCGAGTCCGGCCGTGACACCCGCAGAGGTGATGCGGTTGCGATCTTCCACCACGCGCTCGCGTACCGGCGTGGCACCGAGGGTTCGCAACACATCGTACGTGACCCAATGCGTGGTGGCGCGATACCCTTGCAGCAAACCCGCCGCGCCGAGCACCAGTGACCCGGTGCACACGCTGGTCACCCAGCGCGCAGTTTGCGCCTGACGCTGCAAAAAGCGGAGCGTGGCCGCATCGCGCATCATGGCCACGGTGCCATCGCCACCGCCTGGTACAAAGATCACGTCGAGACCGGTGGGGCACGTGTCGTACGTGACGTCGGGGGTGACCGTAACGCCTGAGCCGGCGCGCACCGGCGCGGTGGTCGCCGCCACGAGATGCACCTGCGTGTTGAGCAGATCGTTGAAGATGGTCTTGGGGCCGAGCAGATCGAGCGGATACATGCCGGGGTACACCAGCATCCCGATACGGCGGGGCGTGGTGGGCAAAATCATGGCGCGCTGCGTCGCGTCCCCGTTGGCCAGTTCATCGATGAACTGCAGCATCGGGTTGGCGTGATCACCATCGGCGGCAGTGGCAATCGTCTGCGGTGGTCGGCACCCTGCGAGACTGCCGGCGGCCAGCGCCGCCGCTGCGGCCAATGCCTGTGTACTGAACGAGCGTCGATCCATGATGTGTCCGGTGGGGGAAGGGGAGGCCTCGCCAGGTGCGCGAGGAGGCAAGAGCCGGTTACTCGTCGGTGAGCGGCGTGCGAAGTACGAGATCGCCCCCGCGTGCGGTGCGCACCAGGGACTCACTGCGTTGTCCTTCGCGCATGCTGCGCAGGCCGTAAACCCGGATGCGCGCGCTGCCGTCGCGAAACGAGACGACCTTGTTGGGGGGCAGAATCACGGCGTGCGTGAGGACCTCCGCCCGTGCGTCCAGCACCACGAGCGAATCGGCGTTGCAATTCATGAGTAGGGTCACCGTATCCGTCAGGCCCGCAAGCGGTCCGTCGGGACGTCGCCGCAGTGTAAAATCGAGCCACGCATCTTTGCTTCCTGGAATACGCTGCAATCGCGCATCCAGCGCTTCGGCGCTATTTGATCGTGCCACCTCGGCTTCGGCCCGCTCGACGGCTCGGTGCTTGGCCTCGTGGATGGCTTCCGGCATGGTGTCGTGCATGGTGGCATAGCCCGCAATGCGCGAAGCGAGCGCCGCCGGAGTATCGGGGGCGCACGCACCCCCGATACCGACCAGCACCGGCGTCACCCACGTAACCAGTCCCACCCGACCACGGTGACGCCGGTCCATTACTGCAGCGCCTCGAGATCCTTTTGGGTCATCGGCGTGGTCCGGCTGGCGGTCGCTGCGCGGACCTTGGCCACTTCGGCCGGCGCGACCGGCGGTGCACTGTTGCCAAAGCTGCTGCGCACGTAGGTCAGCACGGCGGCCACTTCATCGTCCGACATCGGGACGTTGGTGCCGTAGGCCATCATCATGCTGTTGTACTTCTCGCCCTTGACGGTGATTTCTCCCTGAAGGCCATGCAGCAGGATGGCGATGGGGCGCGACGACGGGCCCGTGACCCATTCCGACCCCGCCAGCGGCGGAAACGCACCCGGCATACCCGCGCCGGTGGCCTGATGGCAGGCCATGCAGCGGCCGTAGATCTCTTCGCCGTTGGCGGTGCTGGCCGAGGCGACGGTGGCTGCGGGCGCGGTATCTGCCGCCGCTGGGGCAGCAGGAGCGGCGGCCGCGGTGTCAGCGGCCGGGGTGGAGGCAGACTTGTCGCCACCACCACAGGCCGTCAACAGGACCGCCGCAGTGAAAGCGGTGAGCGAAAACCGAATGGTGTGCATGACGCGGGTACCATGGAAATGAGGAAAGGAACCCCCGCACCCGGCGGGCCCGCCAGGTGGGGGGACATACCAGGACTGGAGACCTTGGCTAGAGGGTTCCTGGCATGTGCGAAGGCGTCAGTTCCATGTGTTCGCCCGGGCCCCATGCCGGCACACGTGCGCAAGTCTCAAGGGGAGCTCACGCCGCATACGCGCGCACAGCGGCCGGCGATCTTCCGCACGGACGACGGCAACGGATCAGTTGTGTTGGCAGATCGGCGCGCGATACGCGCCAGTACACGGTCGCGCGAAGCGCGACCGACACCACTTACGCCAGCGTGACGGCCGGCGGAGCGGTGGACGGGGGACGGCGACGCGCGCCATCAACCCAAACAATGCGGGCCGCTCCGCTCAGCGGACGCTGAAACCCGACCATAGCGACCGACGCGACCACGGTCAGCGCGGCGTTTCCCTCCATGACCGGCGCGCAGCACGGGGCGCCGTGGCATCCGCCGCCATCATGGTGCGAGGGGGCATGGTCGGACGGCGTGTGCTCGACAGGAGCCGTCGAGTCCTCAACGGGCATGTGCGCCGCGTGCGACACATCGCCGTCACTCGCCGGCGCATCGGCGGCCCGATGACAATCGGGAACGCTGGCCGTCGCCAGAGCGGCGTGCCCAGACGGGGCACTCGCATGTTCCAATAGCACGGCCGGCCGCATCCCCATGAACAGCTGGAGGATGAGCACGCAGACAGCGGCGGTGCGTTGGAAAAACAGCATGCTCAGACGCTAATACCGATGTCGGGATGCGCAAGTCTCGCCCGGTTCATACGCTGACCACCCGCCGGCGAATCCAGCGGGTCACCCACCAGGCTCCGACCAGCAGCATGACGGCGGGCACACCCCAGCCCACCAACCCAAAGCCTTCCATTTTCGGGGTCGAGCGCACGGCGGACCCAAAATCGCGCTCCAGATCAGCCTCGATCTGGTCCCGGGTGTCCCCGCGTGTAACTCGCGCAATGATTACCTGCCGCAGGCTGTCGGCCGAGGGGCTGGGACAGGTTTCCAGCGTGAGCCCCGGACAAAATGGGCTCATGCTATGCGTGATGATGGCACGCGCCACGGGTGGCGTGGTGGACGCGGGGACCATCGTGGGTTGTGGTTGCGACATCGCCCTCTCGTCGTTGGCGTGAACTGTGGTAGAGCCTTCCTGAATCCGTACCGGCGCCACGCGCCAACAACAAGTCGGCCATTGCCCGACACGGGGCCCACCCCGGTGACGAAAGCCGCGCTGGCGCCGTCTCTCTACGTCATGGCTGCCCACCCCACGGTTGATCTGTTCCTCGAACTCCAGACCGCGCTGGCCGGTCGATATTCCCTCGACCGCGAATTGGGACGTGGCGGGATGGGGATTGTCTATCTGGCCCACGACGTCGACCTCGATCGTTTGGTGGCCATCAAGCTGCTGCCGCCGTCGTTGGCCCGCACGCCAGCCGTGCGCGAGCGATTTCTGCGCGAGGCCCGCACCGCGGCACGCCTATCGCACCCGCACATCATTCCCATTTATGCGGTGGAGCAGTTGGACGATTTCGTGTTCTACGTCATGGGTTACGTAGATGGCGAGACGCTCACGCAACGCGTTGCGACACGCGGACCGCTGACCGCTGGTGAAGGGGCGCGGGTATTGCGCGAAGTGTCCTGGGCACTCAGCTACGCGCACGCGCAGGGGATCGTGCATCGCGACATCAAGCCCGACAACATTCTGCTCGATCGCGAGAGCGGACATGCCGTGGTGGCGGATTTCGGGATCGCCGCCGCCATGGGCAGCACGGCCGATGTCGCGTGTGGGACACCCGAGTTCATGAGCCCGGAGCAGGCGCTCGATCGCCCGGTCGATGCGCGCAGCGATTTGTATGCGCTTGGGGCGACGGCATTCTTTGCGTTTACCGGACGCCCACCGTTCAGCGGCAACAACGCTACGGAAATCATTGCGCGTCACGTGGCCGATGCCGCGCCGCTTCTGTCGCACGCCGTCATGAGTGTGCCGCGGCCCCTGGCGCAACTGGTGGATCGCTGCCTGGCCAAGGAGCCCGCGCAGCGTCCGCAATCGGCGCAGCAGGTGGCCGATGCGTTGTCGTCGGCGCTGGAGAAGCGACGGGAGTTGCCCGCGGTATTGCGCGCCTTCGTAAAGCGTGATGGCCGCATGGATGGCGCCGGCACGATGCTCACGTTGTTCGGCGCGTTGGTGGGCGGGGTGGGTATCTCGACTGTGACGAGCGACCTCGTAGGTATTGGTGTCATGCTGGGCGTGGCCGCCGCGGCACCGGTCGTGTTCAGTCTGTCGGCAGCCCGCCGTCTGCTGCGCCAGGGCTATCGCCATGGGGATCTCGCGCCGGCGTTTCAGTCGGAGTTGGAAACGTTGCGCGAAGAACGTACGGTGAGCCCACGGCGGGCCATGCGCGCCGTCGAATGGACGCTTGGCCGTCTGGTGCGTGTGGGTGCGAGCACGACACTTGTGCTCACGCCCTTTGCGGTGGCCGGCTTCGTGAACCGCGCCCTCGATATGGTGGCGCCGCTCACCATGGGCGTTGGTGCAATTACGCTGCTGCTCACCGTGTGTTGGCTCATTGCGCTGCAAACGCTGCGCGATGTCGATGTCACCTTCTGGCGTGCACTGTGGACCGGGCGCGCCGGTCGGGCGGCGTTCGCGGCGGCACGCCGACTGTGGCGCGCGGCACCGGCGCCCGCGGCCATGACGCATCGCGCGACCGAGCTGTCGTTGGGATTGGCCGCCGAACAGTTGTACGAATCGCTGCCGCGCGCGGTCCGTGACGAACTGTCCGACGTGCCGACGGTGCTGGAGTTGTTGCAGACGAGCGCCGAAGCATTGCGCCGCCGATTGGCGCAGGTGCGCGAAACGTTGCAGGCTGCCGGGGCGTCTGGTGAACAGGACACCGCCGTACTCGAAGACGAAGAGCAGCGGCTGATCGTGCGTCTGCGTGAGAGCGTGGCGGCGCTGGAAACGTTGCGACTCAATCTGCTGCGCCTGCACGCCGGCGCCATCAGCGTAGAGAGCGTGACCACCAATATCGTGCGTGCGCACGACGCGGCGGCCGACGTTCGTCGCATGTCGGAAGCACAGGAGGAGGTCGAGGATATCTTCGGCGCGGTCGTCAGCGCCGAGTTACCCGTACATCCATCGCGTCCGGAGTGGGCATGAATACGGCACCGGTTATCGCGCCCGAAGCGTCTGCGCAGGGAGCGACGTCCGCCGCCGGCGCGTGGGCGCGTATGGGTTTGCGGGCGCCCGATACTGCCGGCCAGACGGCCGATACGGCGTCGTCATCATCGCCCGGATTGTCCGCGCCGTCAGCCGGGTCGCCATGGTGGCGTGGCGCGTGGCGCACTGTCCGATACGCGGCCGTAGGCATGGTGCTGCTGACGGGGCTGCCACTGGCGATGCTCGCCGTCAAAAAGCGTGTGTTCCTGGTCGAAACCTCATTCGTGCGCGAGCGAGTACAACAGGTCGAGCCGCTGCGCGCCTTGCGCGTCCCGACCAACGCCTCCGTCACACCGCAAGCAGCGGGAGCGGCGTTTGCGCAACTCTTCCCGGTCGATGCGCGCGGCGGGTTCGTGCCGCGTCGCGCGATCCCGAAGAGTGAGCGGCCTGCGCAGCTGCTGGCGGCGATCGTCGCGCCGGCGAACTCGAACGGTAACGACGCGCCGTGGTGGGGCCCCAAGCACGAGCAAATCATCGCGCGTGCGGCGGCCGGTCTTTCCGCGCAGGAGCGCGAGGTGCTCCGGCGCATCGCGGAGGCGCCGCTCTGGAAAACCGTCGACGTGGTCGCAGCGGCTCCCTCGGTCGATATCGTCGGCAGCAGGTTCGAGACGCCGTTTGCGCCCGGCGTGCACGCCTATGCCATGCCCATCGGGAATCATCTCGACAACAAAACGATTCTGTACGCGAGCCTCTCGCGTGCGGCGTACTTCGTGTCGCTCCGTGAGTACCGGCAGGCCGAGCTGGCGTTGCGGCGGGCGCTCTCGATCGGGTTCGTGCTCATCGACGACGGCGCGTCGCCCTTCGATGCGATCATGGGGCGCATGGTCGTCGGGGCGGCCCATAAGGGACTCCAGGAGCTCGCGCAGATCCCCCAGGCGAAGGGGCGGCTCATGCCGCTCCCCGCGCTTCCCGACAACGCACCACGTGGACCCCGCGAAACACGCTTCGCGGACGCCAGTTTCGCCGCGGTTCGCGAAACCCAGCTTCGCGACATTGCCGATGCCTCGCTGCCGCGCACGCTGCGCCTCGCGAGCCTCGAAGACCTGCAGTGGTCCACCTGCGGCTCGCTCACTGAAGCGGTGCTGGGACCGTCTGCGGAGGTGCTGGCGGCCAATACCGCCGCCGTGGCCTCGCTGGCGCGCACAACTCCGGAGCGCGAGTACGTGCGGCTCATCACACGCCCCAAGACATTCGAGGCGTCTCCATTTCACGGATCCCTCCTCGCGCAGGCTGCCGCGGGCGCCGCGCAGATCGTGAGCGCCGTGACCGGCAATCCCCACTTCGCGGCCTGCACCCGGGCGGCGCTGGACATGCGCTGACGGGATTGACCGTGGCATGGAGGGTCGGCTGGCGGTCCGCCGACAGCAGATTGGCGCGGCCCATTTGACACGTCGCCCCGGGCGGCGGTAGGCTTCGGCATGCGAACAGCGGTCATGCGGCGCATGGCCAGCCTGGTGCTGGCGATGGTGTGGGCGGTAGCGCGTCTGGCGCAGCCGCTGCAGCCCGCGTGTCCGCATCACGCAACGGGCAAGGTGGTCGGCGCCGTCGCGCACCAGCATCACGTTGCGCATCATGCCGAGGTTGGCGGCCATGGTGCAGCGGAGCCGGCGAGTACGCCGGAGCCCTCCGCACCTGCCTGTGAATGCGCGGCGCACTGCTGCGCGGCGGCGGCGGTGTCCATGCCGCAGAGTGCGTGGAGTGCGACGATCGTCGTGTCGGCCGCGGCCGAGTCGTCATCGTTCGGCGCGCCCACCAATCCGGTTGTGCGGCCCTGGTCGCACTGGCAACCGCCATCTACCGCGCCCCCCTCGGCGTTTCTGGCGTAGTTCCATCCGCGCGGCCACGTCCGCGCGTTGATGCTGCGTGATCGTGCCGTGCGCCATGCGCACTGGCCGACCCGCGCGTTGCACACAGTCGCTCACCACAGCTGTCCTCATGAAGCGGGGCGTCATGTCGTGCTCCAGACACGTTATGGCCACCCGCCGACAGCGGGTCGGTCAGTCCGTGGGCCTACGGGCTGGCCGGCCCGCGCCTTTCCCTCTCGCTTACGAGGCGCGATCTCATGTCGTTGCTTACTCTGTTGTCTGCGGCCGCGGTGCTCACCGCACCGGCGGCCGACTCGCTCGTCCCCATTACGGTACGCCTGCGCGGCGCCGTTGGGGCCGATGCCTTCAGTTGCACCCAGACGTACGCGGGAATCGGCACCTCCAAGGCCACTGTCACGGCCAGCGATTTCCGCTTTTACGTGCACAACGTCCGCTTGGTGAACGCTGCCGGTGACACCGTGCGCGCCGCCCTGGCCCCGCAAGCGCCGTGGCAGGACAGTGACGTGGCACTCGTCGACTTTGAAAACGGCGCGGGATCGTGTGCCAACGGCACCACCGAAACCCGCGACGTCGTGACCGTGCTCGCGCCCGCCGGCACGTACCGCGGGCTCGCGTTCACGTTGGGGGTCCCGTTCGCGCGTAATCATGCCGATCTGTCGGCGCAGGCACCGCCGCTCTCGCTGTCACGGCTGTTCTGGTCGTGGAACGGGGGATACAAGTTCCTGCGCGTCGACATGCGCGCTACGCAAGCCGACAGCGCGGCCACCGCGTGGGTCATTCATCTCGGCAGCACCGGATGCGCCGGGGAGGCGGGCGCCAAGGCGCCGTCGCGCTGCGCCCAGCCCAATCGCGCCGAGATTCGCCTGACTGGATTCAACCCGCAGGAAGATGTCGTGGTGGCCGATCTCGCGGCGTTGCTGGCGCGCAGCGATGTGCGTCGCAATCAACCGCAGACCGCGATGGGGTGCATGTCGGCGCCCAGCGACGTGGATTGCGGCGGACTGTTTGCCGCGCTCGGCTTGTCACATCCGAACGGGACCGGGGCGGATAGTCCTGCGTTCTTCCGCCGCGAGAAAGCCAGCGCATCACGCACCGCTCGCGGAGACCAGCATTGAGCAGCAGCGGTGCACCTCGTCGCAAAGTCGGCGTCGTCGTCGTTGGCGCGGTGCTATTGCTCACCGCGGCCATGGTGGAGGGCGCGCGCACGCCGCGCGCCCTCTCGGCGCAGCCGCCTGCTGCACCGTACCGGTGGCAGCTGCCCACGGGGTTTCCTGAGCCGGTGGTACCCGCCGACAATCCCATGAGTGAGGCCAAGGTCGCGCTTGGGCGGCACCTGTTTTACGACACACGCCTTTCGGGCAACGGCACGTTCAGTTGTGCGAGTTGCCACGAACAGGGGCGTGCCTTTGCCGACCCGTTGCCGCGCGCGGTCGGGTCAACTGGTGAGGTGCATCCGCGCGGCAGCATGTCACTCGCCAACGTGGCGTACAGCCCCGCGCTCACGTGGGCCAATCCGCTCATGAAAACGTTGGAGCAGCAGGCACTGGTCCCGATGTTCGGAGAAGATCCGGTGGAGTTGGGGCTGTCTGGACAGGAGCGGGCACTGTTGGAGCGCGTGCGTGTCGAACCGCGCTACGCCGCCCTCTTTGCCGCGGCGTTTCCCGGCGGCACCGAGTCGGTCACGCTCGACCGCATCGTGAAGGCGATCGCCAGCTTTCAGCGCACGCTCATCAGTGGGCGTTCCCCGTATGACGAGTACAAGAACGGCACCCGCACGGCCATCAGTGCGTCGGCCCGTCGCGGTGAGGCGCTGTTCTTCTCCGAAAAAACGGAGTGTTTTCACTGTCACGGCGGATTCAACTTCACCGGGACCGTGAACTACGTAGGCAAGGGGTTCGTGGAGGTGGAGTTCCACAACACCGCGCTCTACAACATCGATGGCCACGGTGCGTACCCCGCGAATAACACGGGGGTGCACGCCGTCAGCACGGATCCCGAAGACATGGGCAAGCACAAAGCGCCCAGTCTCCGGAACATCGCGGTGACGGCGCCGTACATGCACGACGGCAGCATCGCGACGCTGGAAGAGGTGATCGAGCACTACAACGCCGGTGGTCGCACCATTCGCAGTGGCCCCAACGCCGGCGTGGGAGCGGACAGTCCCCTCAAGAGTGAGTTTTTGAAGCCCATGGGGCTGACGATGCAGGAAAAACGAGATCTCGTGGCCTTCCTGCGCAGTCTCACCGATAGCACCTTCCTCCGCGACCCGCGGTTCACCAATCCCTGGAGAGTCTCCCGATGACCCGTTCGTTCCGTCGTGTGCTGCCGCTCGCGGTGGCCTTGTGTGTAGTGCCGGTCGCCGCGACGGCGGCCCGCCTGCCGCACCTCAAGCTCAAGGCGATGTTTCCGGGGAAGGACACCACGTTGGTTTCGTCGCCCGAAGCGGTGAAGCTATGGCTCAGCGAACCCGCCGACTTGCCGGCGACGAAGGTTGCGGTGGCCGACGCCGCTGGGAAGGCGGTGCCGGTGGCCAAGCTCACGCGTGGCGCACAGTCGGACGATCCGGTGGTCGCGAAGTTCATGACGCCGCCGACCAGCGGGAAGTACACCGTGACGTGGAAGGCCATGTCGAAAGACGGGCATGTGGTGAACGGCGTGTACAGCTTTACGGTCGCGCTTCCCAAGTAAGTGGCGGAGCTGCTGACACTCGCCGCCATGGCGCGCTGGCTCTTGTATGCCGGCGCGCTCGTGGCCGTGGGGAGAGGCACGGTCGCGTTTCTCGATCCGGAGTGGAAGGCCGGCGCGCGGAGTGTGCATGACACCGTGGGGCCGCGCATGGTGGCCCGACTGGCCGCCGTGGCGTTGCTCGCAGCGGTGTCACTGTTGCTCTGGGGGCAGCTCACCGCGCTCGAGATGACCCGCGCGGATATCCCGGTGCTGCTCGGGCAAACATCGTGGGGACTGGGGTGGAGCCAGCTGGCCGGCGCGAGTGCGTTGGCCGCGGTCGCCTTGCTGCTCCCCATGGGGCGCACCACGTCGCTATTGCTGCTCATGGCGGCACTGGGGGTCGCTGTCGCCATGGGTGGGCTCGGACATGCGGCCGCCGACGAGCAGTGGCCCATTGGCGCGCGACTGCTCGACGCCATGCACGTTGCCGCCATGGGCGCCTGGCTAGGCGGCTTGCTGTGTACCGTGCTCATTGTGCGTGTCCCCGCCTTCCCGCTGCGCCATGCGGCGTGGCGCACCTTCAGTCGCACGGCTACGGTCATGGCGCCGGTGACGCTGGCCAGCGGGGTGGGGAGTGCGGCGCGGGTGTTGTTGGGTACCGCCCCCAACGCCATTCTCGCGAGCGACTACGGGCGACTGTTGGTGCTCAAAACGGCCCTTGCCGCGGCCATTCTGTTCATTGGGGCGGGCGAACGGCGGCGGATTGCCAATGGCAAGACGCCGGAGTCCCGACGGGTGGGGGTGGAGCTGGGCATCGCCGGCGCGGTGCTGCTGGTGACAGCGCTTTTGACCGGCACCGAACCGCCCGGCGAGTAGCGCGACTTCACGCAAACTCGAAACCCGAACGCAGGACCCAGAACTGATCCGTTCCGGGTCGTGTGTTCGGGTTGTGAGTGGTGAGTCGCCGCCGCGGCGGCGACTCGAACCGTACTGCCTTAGCGGCCGTAGCGCTTCTTGAACTTGTCGACGCGACCCTGCGTGTCGATGAGGCGCTGCGTACCCGTGTAGAACGGGTGCGAATCGGCCGTGATTTCGAGCAGGACCAGCGGATACGTGTTGCCGTCGTCGAGCGTGATCTTCGAGTCGCTCGTCATCGTCGAGCGCGTCAACACCAGGGCACCAGTGGACGCGTCTTTGAAGACGACGGGGTGGTACGGCGGATGAATGCCTTCCTGAGCCATCGTAACTCCAGCAGCTTGCGCCACCATTGCCGGCGGTGAACGCGTTCAAAAATGGGATCCCGACCGCAGCGCGCAGCCACACGGGGGTCGCCGAAATCGGCGTGCTCGTACAACGAGAGCCTCTATATCTGGTCAATTCAGGAGAGCGGTTCAAGTGGTGGCGGCCCCGCCCGACGGGTCGTCTTGATAAATGATGATAAATCACTATCATATAGCCATGTGCAGTTCCGTCGCCCCACAGCTCCATCGCCCGCTGCCGTGGCTCGATCGCCTCGGCATGGCCACCAGCACCGTCTGCGCCGTGCATTGCGCGGCCACGGCGCTGCTTATGGGGACGCTCGGCGCCTTCGGCGCCGGCGGCCTCGCCGCGCCGTGGGTCGAACGCACCTTTCTCGGGGCGTCGGTCCTGCTCGGCATCCTGAGCCTGAGCCACGCACTTCGACGCCACCGCTCGTGGCAGCCGGCGCTCTGGTTTGCCGTCGGGTTGCAGCTATTGCTGGTGGTGCGCCCGGCCATGCACACACCGGCCGCCGAGGTGCTGTCGGTCGCGGCGGGGGCCCTGTGCGTCGTGCGCGCCCACTGGAAGAACGCGCGACTGCTGATCGCCTGAGCCTCCGGCTATAGTTGGACCATGGGGCCCGGTTGCCGAAACCCGTGGGCTCCCCGAACGTACAGCACACAGACTGGCCGTTCCGGCCTCAGCTCGCTGCGTTCGTCGTCCTTCGAAGACCGGTCCGCCCCATGCAACCCACTCCGCCAGTACCGCCGTCGACACCAGAGCCCAATCTCGTCTCGACCGAGGCGCTCCGTGCGCTCGACGGCGCGTCGCCGGCGGCGGTACTCAAGGGCATGGAAGCGCAGCGCGACGTATTGCGGGACCAATTGGGGCGGCTGCAGGAGCAGCGCAACGAGATCGCGCGGGATCTGAAGGCCGAAGATATCACGACCCCCGACCGGGATGGGCTGGCGGCGCGGCTCAAGGAGACGGATGCGCGCATTTCGTCGCTCGAAAAGCAGATCGATCAGGCCGATCTGGCCGTGTCGAAGGCGGCCTCGGTCCCCGGTGCCGTCGTGGAGGAGCCGCCGCCGCCGCCGAATGTACGATCGCCGGAAGACGTCATGATTCCGGTCTTCATCACCTTCACGCTATTCGTGCTGGCCCCCATCGCCATTGCCTACGCGCGCCGCATCTGGAAGCGCGGCGCCACGGTCATCGCGCCCATTCCGCGCGAAGTCACTGACCGGCTGGAGCAGATGGGGCAGTCCATCGAAAGCATGGCGATCGAGGTGGAGCGCATCGGTGAAGGGCAGCGCTTCCTCACGCGTGTCATGAGTGAGCCCGGCAAGTCGCTCGGCGCCGGCCCGGCGCAGCCCATTGTGGTGCCGCAAGGACAGGAAGTCTCCGAGACGGTACGCTAGCTGATTGTGTGGGGCGGGCAGGGGCCCACCCCCTCCTGCGGGAAGCGCTCGCCGCCCCAAGCGGACGTGCCCAAGCCGTTCAAGCGGACGCCGGTACGCGCACGTCTCGCGGTCGTCGTGCTCGTCGTGGTCTGGCCGCTCACGTTCGATATTCATCGCAGCGTCTGGTCTCGCGGCGCGCTCACCGTCTGCGTCCCCCCTCGGCGGTTTCCCGTCTCATCGTCTTGCCTCTGGCACCGCGAAGTGCCATGCAACCCTTTTGCCGGTCCGCGCTGTCTTCTCGCCGCACATGCATGCGCCCCGACACGACGACGGCGCGGTGACCCTCGAGGCACCGCCGACTGACGCGGAATGGCTGGCCCGGCTCCGGGCCCGTGATCCCGCGGCGGAGCGGCAGTTCTATGAGCGTCACGTAGACCGCATCTACCGCCTCATCCACCGGATGTGCGGACGCCCGGAACTCGCGCAGGAATGGACGCAGGACACCTTCCTGCGGGCGTTCAATCGGCTCGGCCAGTTCCGCGGCGACGCGGCGCTGGGTAGCTGGCTCCACGCCATCGCCGTATCGGTCACCCTCAACGGACTGCGCACCCACAAACGCCGAGAGGCGTTTGCCGCGCCGCTCGAAGAGGCCACCACCGTGGCGACCAACGGTGCTGAACACAGCGATCCTGACCTCAAGACCCGTCTCAAGGCCGCGATTGCTGCGCTTCCCGAAGGCACCCGCCGCGTGTTCGTGATGCATGACGTGGAAGGATTCACCCACGAAGAGATCAGCGACGCGTTGGGGTGCGCCATTGGCACCAGCAAGTCGCAGCTCTTCAGAGCCCGCGAGAAGTTGCGCAATGCGTTGGCGGCGTTCGCGCCAACCAACGCCTTGCGACTCGGCAAGGAGTCTGCATGACCAGTCACACCCATCCGCCCGACGACACCCCCAACGACGGCGCCTCAGACGCGCCGCTCGAACCGTGGATGCTCGCGCTCGCCCGTGATGCTGCCAACGACCTGGATGGGTCGGTGGAAGTCCCGCGCGACATGATGTGGGCGCGCATCCAGCGTGCGCGTCGGGAAGAGGTATCTTCGGCGCCGCTCGTGCCGGCCCCTGTGACGATGGTGCGACCCACCGGACTCGCGCGGTACACGCGGCAGATCGCCGCGGCTGCGGCGGTGCTGGTGACGGGTGTGGCAATCGGACGGTACGTCGTGCCGTCGGCCGTGCCGGCGACGCGTGTGGCTGCCGATAGTGCGACGCGAGCGGGTGAGGCGATGGTGCAGTACAACACCGACCCGGCCCGTGTGGCCATGCAGGAACATCTGGCACGCACCGTCATCCTGTTGACGTCGGTGCGTGATGCGTCACCCGCTGGTCAGCGTGAAGCGGCGCTGGGCCCGTTGGCCAAAGAGCTGCTCACCACGACCCGTCTGTTGCTCGATCAACCGCAGTTGCGCGATGAACGTACGCGCCGACTGCTGCAGGATCTTGAGTTGGTACTGTTGCAGGTCATTCAGGCGCGCTCCACCGCGCCGGAGACACAAAACGCCCCGCGCGAAACGTTGCGCGAAACCAATCTGCTGACGCGAGTGAACGCGTTGGTCACGGCGTCGTCGCCGGTCGATGGCGCCATTTACGGAGGAGACTGATGTCCATGCGTTCTGTGAACCGTACTCTGGCGCTTGCGCTACCGTGGGTCGTTGGCTCGGCGCTCTCGGCGCAGCCACCACGTCCACCACGTGCTCCGCGGCCCGCCCCGGCGCCGGTGTCCGCGCCAGTGGCGCCACGGGCACCCGCAGCGCCCATGCCGGTGCCGGATGAGTGGCCGATGGCGCGCCTCGGTGAGGACTTGGCGCGCGCTGGCTTGGAGATGGCCCGGTCGTTGGCCCCGCTGGCTGCGTTGCAGGCCACGGAGCTGGCGCGGGCGGAAGTCGCCTTAGCCATGAGTGGCGATGAGCTGCGGGCGGCGACGGCGGAGCTGGCCCGCGATCTGGGGTCACTCAACACCGGCGAGATGGCTGAACTGGCCGCGCGCGGTCAGACCCTTGCCGGCCTCGGGGACTTGGTCCGTGTACGCACGACCAGCGGCGGCTATCGGACCGAAGCCCCGGCGCCGTGGGCCGAGCAGGACCCGGCCGACTCGCTGTATCGGGACGCTCGTAAGGCGCTCTCGGGGAACAGCTATAGTCGAGCGGCAGAGCTGTTCAAGGAAATCCGGCAGAAGTATCCCAAGAGCAGCTACGCATCGGACGCGCCGTACTGGGAAGCCTTCGCTCTGCAGCGGCAGGGGGGCGAAACCAATTTGCGGCTGGCGCAGGACGCCCTTGGCTTGCAGCAGCGGGACTATCCCCGCGCCGCCACGCGTGGCGATGCGGCAGCACTCAACGCCCGCATTGCGGGGATGCTGGCTCGGCGTGGCGACGAACAGATGGCGACAACCATTGCTGGTCGTGCGCAGCGGGCGGCTGATGACGGGTGTCCCCGCGCTGAAGAAGACGAGCGCATTGAAGCACTGAATGCGCTCTCGCAGATGGCGCCGGAACAGGCGATGCCCATTCTCAAGAAGGTGCTGGCGCGTCGCGAACCCTGCACGCAGGCGTTGCGTCGCACGGCGGTGTGGATGGTCGCGCGACAGAAGCAACCGGAAGCGGCGTCGCTGCTGATGAATGCGGCGAAGAACGACCCCGATCGCGAGGTGCGTGAACAGGCGGTGTTCTGGCTGGCCAACGTGCCCACCGATGAAGCGGTGGATATGCTGATTGATCTGGCGAAGGATGGCAACGACCTCGAGCTGCGCAAGCGGGCCGTGTACGCGCTGTCGCGTTCGAAATCGGAGCGGGCGCTCGGCACCATGCGCGCGATCACCCTCGACAACCAGGCGCCGGATGAGCTGCGTAGTGAAGCGTTGAACTGGTCCATCAATCGAGTCTCGTCGGCTGCCGAACGATTCGCGTTGCTCAGAGACGTGTATGCCAAGACGCAAGGGCCACGGTTCCGACAGCAGGTGCTGAGTTATATCGCGAATGCCCGGACGGATGAGTCGCAAGCGTTCCTGGTGAATCTCGCCATCAACAGTCGCGATTCCCTCGCGGTGCGCCGTACCGCCATTTCCTACCTGGCATCAGGTGTTGGCCGCCGCACGTGGAGTGCCCAGACAGTCAGCACGACGCGTGGGGTCTCGATGGTCGCGAGTGGCCAGAGTGGTGGTACAATCAGCAGTGCGGCATCGGGTGAACCGGCAGGAAACCGCCCTGGCGATGTCTCGCTGGCCTCCGTCGCCACCGCACTGTCGCAGGTGTACGATCGTGTGGAAGAAATCGAACTCCGCCAGCAGGCGCTTTCATCTCTTGTTTCGCTCCGTGACAACGCCGGTATCGACAAGCTGCTCGATGTCGCGCGGAACGAGAAGAACGCGGAGCTCCGGCGCACCGCCGTGAGCTATCTCTCGCGCACCAAGGACCCGCGCGCCATCGCGCTGCTGCAAGAGATCATCAACAAGTGATGCACGCTCGTATTGGCCCGGCGCTCGCCCTTGCGGTGAGCGCCACCCTGTGGGGTGCCCGGGGGGTTGGAGCCCAGAGTATGGACTCGCGCATGAACGCGGTGCGTCAGGGCACGGTGCGCTTCACCATGGCCGCCGCCGAGGGCGTATGTGGCAATGGGGCCAACTGGTACCGCAGCCGCGATGGTCGCCTCACCAGCTCGTACGGCATGTGGAACGGTTCCCCAGGTAACCGGGATGTCGAAACCACCTGCGACCGCGGCCCGGTCCGCGTGGTGGTCGAGCGCGACGCGGGGGACACGAAAGCCATTCGCTTGTACGTCGGTGGCCGCTGGCGTGCCGACACCGGCAGCACCGACCTGGGGGCGGTCTCTACGCACGATGCTGCCAGCTGGCTGCTGAACGCAGCGGAGCAGGGTCCCGAAAAGGTCGCCCGCAATGCCTTGCAGGCCGCGCTGCTCGCCGACTCCGTGAATGCCACGCCCGTGCTGCTGCGCATGGCGCACAGCGAGTCCCGCTCGCCCGACCTGCGCTCGAGCGCTGTGCTGTACCTCGCCGAGCGTGCCGGCGAACAGGTCTCGGCCTCGCTCGACTCGATCGCCTACGAACCCGGCGATCGCGAAGTGCGAAGCGCCGCCATCATGGCCATCGCGCGACGGCCCAAAACAGAAGCCGTGCCCGCCCTGATCAAGCTCTCCGAGACCCTGCCCGATCGCGAACTCCGTCGGACCGCGGTGCGAGCGCTGGCGCAGACGAAGGAGCCGGAAGCGATCGCGTGGATCGAACGGAACCTGGGGCGCAACTGAGACGTGAGTGGGTGAGAGTCGAGATGGAGAGACGAGAGTTCCGCGCGAGACGTTGATAGGGGTGAGAGTCGAGTAACGCAGAGGCGAGCAGCGAGATCTGACCTCTCGCGTCTGCCTTACTCGACTCTCACCCCTATCAACGTCTCGCGCGGAAGTCTCGAATCTCATTCTCGGATCTCGGATCTCGGATCTCTAGCCTCATCGGCCACCGAGGCGCATTTTGGGGGGTCTCTCACCCCCTCGGAATGCGCCGAACTCTCCTCGCCAGTCTCCTCGCTGTCCTCCCGGTCCTCGCTCAGGCCCAGCCCGCGGCTGAGCCGGCGAAGGTTCGCTGGGAACGCCTCTGTCAGATCCGCCGCGACAAGTTCGACAAGATTCTCCCGGCCGCACTGCGCGACAACAACGTGCAGATGTGGATCACGATGCAGAAGGAGAACCAGTTCGACCCCATGTACGAAGATCTGGGGCGCGGGTATGTGGGGAGTGTGGGCTACTACATCTTCACCGATCGCGGCGGCGATCGCATCGAGCGTATCGCCATTGGCGCCAGCGGCGGCATGCTCGAAGGGTGCAAGGTGTACGACCGCGTGATCGCGCTCGCCAATCTTAAGGCGTTCATCGCCGAGCGGAATCCGGCGCGCATCGCGATCAACATGAGTGAAGAAGTCGGTGCGGCCGACGGGCTCTCCAAGACGTCGTACGACCGGCTCGTGAAGGAGATTGGCCCCGAATACGCCGCGAAATTGGTGAGCAGCGAAAAGGTGGTGAGCGATTTCCGCTCGGGCTTCACCGTGTCGCAGATCGTGGCGCTGGGCGAGGCAGGCGAAATCTCGCGGCGCGTTGCCGAACGCGCGCTCAGCAACGAAGTCATCACGCCGGGCGTGACCACGCTCGAAGATGTCGCGTGGTGGATGATGGACCAGCTGCAGATGCGTGCGCTGGGTTCGAGTTTCGATATGCCGAGCGTGTACATCACCGGTCCCAAAGGCATCGAGGCCACGAGCAACGGCCGCATCATTCAGCGCGGCGACTTGGTGATCATCGATTGGGGGGTGGGCTATCTCAATACGTGGACCGATGTGAAGCGCATGGCCTACGTGCTGAAGCCCGGCGAGACCGCGGCGCCCAAAGGCATCCAAACGGCGTTCGACAATGCGCTCACGGTACGCGAGATCATTCACCGTACCATCAAGCCCGGCCCAACGGCGGGCGCCATGGTGGAGCAGCTCAAGACGGAAATCACCAAGGGTGGGTTCCGCATGCAGGGCACGTTCAACGAAGTCGGCACTGACGACAAAGTCGAAGTGAACATCGGCTGCCACAGCGTGGGCGATCGCGGGCACGGCAGCGGCCCCAGCATCGCGTGGTTCAATCCGCGCCAGATGACCTTCAACATCAAGCCGTTCAATCCGTTCTCGATCGAACTCTTCGCCTGGACCCCCAACCCCGACTGGGGCGGCGCCAAAGTGCGTATCCCGCTCGAAGACGACGCGGTGGTGACAGAGCGCGGCGTCGAGTGGCTGTACCCGGTCAACCAACGCATCTGGCTCATCAAATGACATCTGAGATCTGAGTGCTGAGTTCTGGATCTGAGATCTCAGCTCCAGAACTCAACACTCAGATCTTAACTCTCATTGAGTTTGAGGCTCCACGTGATCGGCATGTTCGGATCCAGCGAGTCCCGCACCGAGCAATACTTCGTCACCGCGAGTTCGATCGCGCGTTCGGCGTGCTGGCGCTCGATGTCGGCGCCCACGAGGTGATACGCGAGATGAATCTTGGTGACGCGTCCCGGCACGCCGGCGAAGCGTTCGCCTTCGACGTCGACCGACAACGCCTGCACCGGCGTGCGGCGTTTGGCCAGAATATCGACCACGTCGACGCCCGTGCAGCCGGCGAGGGCCGACAGCAGCGTATCAACCGGCGACGGGCCCGTGATACCGCTGGCGTCCATGCGAATGGACGGGCCACCGCTGGCGCGACGACCGTCGAAACGATGTTCTCCGTCCCACGTGACCTGCACCTTGGCGGGCGGCTTGCCCGCGACCGGCATGGCCGTCGTATCCTTCAGCGATTCGGTGCTCATGGCTGCTCTCCTTTGCGGATAGGCGCTCGCACGGCATTCCCCCACTCGGTCCACGAACCGTCGTAGTTGCGAACGTTCGGGTACCCGAGCAGATACGTCAATACGAACCACGTGTGACTCGATCGTTCACCGATGCGGCAGTAAGTCACCACGGTGTCCGACTTGGTCAGGCCGAGCTCGCCTTCATAGAGCCCGCGCAGCGCCTCGGCGTGCTTGAACGACCCGTTGGCCTCAGCGGCGCGCGCCCACGGCATGCTGCGCGCACCGGGAATGTGTCCGCCGCGCAGCGTGCCTTCCTGCGGGTAATCGGGCATGTGCAGCTTCTCGCCCGTGTACTCCTGCGGAGAGCGCACATCCACCATGGGCAGCCCCGCGTCCATGTGGGCCCGGGTATCGGCCAGGTAGGCACGGATACGGGAGTCGTCGCGCTCACGGGCCACGTACGATGACGGGCTGAATGACGGGCGATCGGTGGTCGTGGCGCGATCCTCGGCCAGCCACTTGGCGCGTCCGCCGTCGAGGATCAGGGTGTTGTCGAAGCCGAACAGCTCGAACACCCATAGGGCATACGTCGCCCACCAGTTGTTCTTGTCTCCGTACAGCACCACCGTCGTGCTGTCGTCGACGCCGAGGCGACGGAGCAATGACTGAAAGCCGTCGCGGTCGAGGTAGTCGCGCTGGACCTGATCGTTGAGATCGATGTGCCAGTCCAGCTTCTGGGCGCCGGGAATGTGCTCCACGTCGTAGAGCAGTACGTCTTCATTGCACTCGAGCAGCCGTAACGACGGCGTGGACAGGTTGGCCGCGAGCCAGTCGGTGCTGACGAGGCGGCCAGGGTGGGCGTAGCCCTTGGCGACGAGGGCCGGGTCCGGGAGACCGGGCAGTGCAGTGGCAGGAGTCATCTCTCAACGCTAAGGCGTGCGGCCGCGAATGCAAACCGGCGGTATCTTTCCCGTATGGAACATGTCGATACTGGCGCCGCCATCGCGTATCGTCTCTGGGATGTCGGGTACGCCATCGATCTCGACCGTGCGCTCGATCTGCTGGCCACCAGCGGTCCGGAACGCGTGCGTCCGGTTCGGGGAGAGGGGCAGGCGCTGCAGATTCCCAACCCGCCCATCACCGTCCTGTTGGGGGCCGAATCGCTCGTGGTGGGCGAGACGGCGCACGACGTGGAACTCTCCGCCCGGATCTTCGATTTCGGGGTCGTGTCGCTACGCATGAAGGTCCGCGCGCCCGCGCGCTGTTCGTGGGCCGAGTTCACTCTCTTTGGGCAGCGGCTCGAGCACCATCCGGGCCTCGCCGCCATGACGGCGCACCATCTGCGCCTGCTCACCGAGCGCATCGCGTCGGCCGTTGAACGGCCCGTGCTCGCGGCGGTACACGAGGAATACACCGTTTTCCGCGTCTCGCGCATTACCGACGCCGATGGCGGTGCCCTCGACGCGGAGCAACTCGCCGGTCTCGACGTGGTCCCGCTGCTGCTCAACGAGCATCGTCCGCTGAGTGCCGACGCCAAGCGGGAGCTGCTGCCCCATCGCTTCAGCTATTACGGCGATGACCTGGTGCTCCTCACGTGGGAGAACGCGCTCGTCGTGGAGCCGGGCCAGCACGATACCGATTTGCAGTACATCGTGGAATTCGCCAACGCCCAACTGCTCGAGTTGCGCTATTACGACGCGTTGCTCGATGCCGAATTGCCGCGTCTGTACGACGACATCGAGAAGGCCCGCGCGCGACACGCCGTCTTCCCCGGACGACGATTCGCCGCCTTGCTGCAGCGTCTGCAGGCCCAGGTGGCAGACAGTACGGAACTCGTCGAACGGGTGGAGAACGCCCTCAAGGTCACCGACGATGTGTATCTCGCACGCGTCTACTCGGCGTCGCTCGAACTCTTTCGTGGTCGCGCGTGGCGTGCAGGGATCGATCGCAAGCTCGCGATTTTACGCGATACCTACGCCATGCTCAATGGCGAAGCGCAGGCGGCGCGCAGCGAAACGTTGGAAATCGCGATTGTGGCACTGATCGTGGTGGAGCTGATTGTGGGGGTGGTCAAGTGATGGAGGCGCCCGAAGGGTGTCACTTGCGGGCGGCGCGGTGTCCCTCATGGGAACCATGTTCGCCATGCGCGGCATGTATCTGTTGAGCCGCGAACGGGCGGCGCAGCAGGCGGCGACACGGCTGCCACCGCCGCCGACGTCAGAATAAGCAAAGGAGTCGCTGGTGGCTGGTGTACCGGAAATGGAAGCGTATTCCCGCCACGTGCTCGTCTGCACGGGGAGCTACTGCACGAAAAACGCCGGGGGTCGCGCGGTTTACGCCGCGCTGGCGTCGCTGCTGCAGCGCCACGGGCTGCTCTTTGGGCCGCGGCGCGTCAAGCGCAGTGAAGCGCCCTGTCTCGGAGTGTGCAGTGGCGGCACCATTGTGGCCGTCTATCCCGAGGGCGTCTGGTATCATGGCGTCACGCCGGAGCTCATGGAGCGCATTGTCACCGAGCATTTGAAAGAGGGGCGCGTGGTGGAAGAGCTGGTTTTCCACCGTCTCGGAGCCCCGCTCGACCCCGCGTTCGACGACTGAACGCGGGGGCGCGCCTTACGCCGCCGCGATGGACCGCAGCGCCGCAATGCGCTCTTCGGTGGGCGGGTGCGTGCTGAACCACTTGCTCATGCCGCGCATGTTGAACGCCGCCAACGGGTTCACGATGGCCAGCGGCGCGGCGTTCGGCGACACCTGCATGGGAATGCGACGCGCGCCCATTTCGAGACGCCCCAACGCACTGGCCAGCGACAACGGCCGCCCGCTGATTTCCGCGCCGACGGCGTCGGCCTTGAACTCGCGCTGACGGCTGATGGCAAACTGAATGACCATGGCGATGACCGGCCCGATGATCATGATGGCGATCGCCACCACCGGATTCACGCTGTCTTCGTCGTCACCACCCCCGAAGAACATCGCGAACTGCGCGATGTTGCCGATGGCGCCGGCCATGGTCGCCGCGATTGTCTGCAGCAGCATGTCGCGGTTCTTGATGTGCGCGAGTTCGTGCGCAATGACCCCCTCCAGTTCGTCCTTCGACATCATGCGCATGAGCCCCTCGGTCACGCATACCACCGAGTTCTCCGGATTGCGGCCGGTGGCGAACGCGTTGGGCTGATCGTGCGGCGCAATGGCGACCGTGGGCATGGGGAGCCCCGCCCGCTGACGCAGCCGGTCGACCATGGCGTACAATTCCGGGGCCTGCTGCGCATTCACGACCTGCGCGTTGTACGAGCGCAGCACCATGCTCGACGAGCCCCAGTACATGAACAGGTTCATGCCGGCGGCCATGAGCAAGCCGAAAATCGCGCCCATACCACCGCCGACGAGCTGTCCGATGGCCATGACGAGGCCGGTGAGACCGGCCATGAGAACGAAAACCTTGACGTTGTTCATCGTGGTTGAATGCTGTGGTTTACACGTACGGATACACGAAAGGCGAGGCTTCGCACGCCATGGGCCGGGCCGCTGAACGGCCCGAGCTGTTGCGTGTGAAGGTCTCGCCTGATGCAAACATCACCCGACCGGACCGTGCCGCGTTGCCGCGACAGTCTTGACGATCCGGCCGCACGAGCGGGGCCGTTGCCGGTCCGCCCGCGTGGCTACTCCCCTTCGGAGTCTGTGTTGTCTTGCTGCCGCAGCAATGTAGCGATGGCCTCGGAGCTGCGCAGCCCCCGAATCCCCTCCACGAGCTCCGTTGGGGCGGTTACCACACCCCGGCGCGCGAGCTCCTCGGCCACCGCTTTCAGATGCCGTGGCCATACATACCGCGCCAGCGCAAAGAAGTTCCGGCGCGCCACCGGCTCGGCCGTCAGAAAGGCCGCCAGGGGGGTGCTTCCCTTGCGCGTGTTGCAGCCCCTGCAGGCCGTTACTAGGTTGCCCGGAGACCCGTCGCCACCCCGCATCCGCGGCTGGACGTGGTCGACGCTCAGGTCGTCCGGTTCGTGCACGAGCCCGCAGTACACGCAGCGGTAGCCGTCACGGGCAAAGATGTCGGAGCGATTTCCCACGTGCTCTTTCCCGGTTTCCTGTGAACCTTCCCGACAAGGGACGCCGTCTCGTTCTCGAGCGGCTCACGAAGTTCTTCGATACGGAAGAAAGTGTCGAGACCCGGGATGACGTCGTGCCCCGCCTGACCTTCAAAGCCCTCGAGGCCCTTCGTATGTCGCGTAGCCGTGAACGGATTCTGAGCAACCTCGAAGAGATGTACCGCGAAGCGTTCGACCGCGCCAAGGAAACCGGCGATCCGGCGCAGATGGCCGCGCTCGACTTCTCGTACCGCCGGGAACAGCTGTACTTCGAGATTCTGCTCGACGTACGCGACGCGATGGAGAAGAAGTAAGCGGTTAGGAGATGGCCTCCGAAACTCGTGGCGGGAGTTTCCAGCATTCCGGTTCGGGCTTGGCCCAAGTTCTGACTGGGCGATCGGCCCTTTCGACACGATGACGCCAGTTGCGATGCAAGCGACGCCTTCCGATCTGGAGGGCGTCGCTTGCGACTTCTGAGTGCACCCGGGCGCGCTCGGCCGTCTGTATGCGCGGTGCTTGCTAGTCAAGCAGGCTGATCCCCATCGCATGGAGAGTGGGGTCAAGCTCTGGATGTACCCCCAGTGCGACCGTAGCGAACCAGGTAATCGCCGACTCCGCATTGCTCCAAAGCGCAAGACATCGCTGCGCTGGCGAGAATCGCGAGACATACGCGAGGCCGTCGACGATGCCGCCGTCGACAGGAAATGCAGCGGCGACCTGCTTGGCGAGCCAAGCCCCGATCAATCGCTGGGTACGCTCGTACACCAGCAGGTCCGGTGGAGAGGAGGGGAGGCGAATGCGCGGACGCTCGGTGAGATCGCCCAATTGCACGCCGTGTGCTCCCGGTTCGTGGATCAAATCAATCACCACGAGGTCTCGCGTGATCTGCGCGTCGGTAATGGCATTGTGGGCCGACAGCGTTTGACGCGAAAGGGCGCGTCGCGGGTTCCCGCGTAACACGCCTTCGTGTATGGCGCCCCCGAGCTGCTCTGCCACGTAGCACACGCCCGGGTCACCGGGTCGTCGCGGGTGCGGTGGATCGAAGCGATTGTCCCCCAGCATACCCACCGCTGGACCAAACCAGCCTGGTCCCGTTCCGGGGCGATGACGCCGCATCACGCGTACGCCCCGGGGGATGCGCCCGAAGCCAACAGGGACGTCTCCTTCGGGGCCCGGCACGATGAACGGTGAACTCATGCCACGCGGGTGACCGCTTCGGGAGGGGCATCCGGAGCGCCCTCGTCGCTGTCGCGCACGACGAACTCCACCAAGGCGATCACGCGCTCCGCATCCCCACGCGCGAGACACTGAAACCCCGTTGGCCAGGCGTCATCGGGTGTGGCCGGATCGTCGACCAACGCCTCCTGTGGCGTCGCGAGGAGCAGGAATACCTCTTCCGCCGTCAGACGTCCGTTTGCGCGCTGAAGGATCGTCGTGATCGCCGGGTAGGGCCGGGGTGGGTGCAGGTCTGAGGGGGGCGCCGCGAACTGTGCGACGGGATACCCAAATGAGCCGTCTGGGAGCGGCAATGCGAGGACCGTCCGGTCGTCACGCCATGCTTGCAGAGAGGCGCGGCCTACCCGCAGTTGCTTCTGCGCTTCATCCGCACGCCACAATCCACCGCTTGCCTCAAGGGCGCTGAGCACCTCGGCCCGCCCCTTGAGCAGGAGAAGCGCCTGCACGTCGTGGGGCTGATGCGCGGCAAACACGTCGACAAACGCCCGGAAAAACGCCGCTGGTGATCCGGCGGCAAGCACTTGAGCTAACTCGCCGCGCGCAGCCCCTGCACCAACAGAGAACGCCAGGCGCGCCATTCGCACCGTCAGCGCCTGCGCGAGGTCAGACGCTTGCGCCGGTGACGCTGGCTGTTCGAGCAGTGACCCGAGCGACTGGTCCAAGAGTGCGGTCATCGAGACCTCCATGGTGGTGTACGTGACATACGCTATCTCCTTCCGTCTGCCTTGTCAATATCGGGGGGTATCGGGGCTGCTCTCCCGATAAACACGGCCAAGACCGGGGTGGCGTGAAGTTGATTGATCGATTTCGGTTCACCACTCGCGGCAGCCGACTGAAACAGCGCTGCTCGTTTGTCGGCACAACACGTTGGTCCTGCTGCTTGAAGCGGATTGACTGGAAATCAGCCACGGTGCGGCCATGCTGTCGCCCGGAAGTCCTCCGATCACGACTTAGGGCGGGCCCAGAACCGAAGTTCTGATAGCCGACAGTTACGGGAACCCGGGCGGCGTTTGCCGCTTTTTCGTCGCCTGCTCAAATGCGTACGCCAGCGCCACGAGCTTGGGCTCGGCGCACGCTCCGGCCGTGAACGTGATGCCGAACGGGGCGGGCTTGGGGTCAAAGCCGGCCGGGAACGGCTGCGTCGCCGGCGCGGTCACCGGCAACAGCGCATACGGCACCGTGATGCTCGGATAACCGGGACGCGCCGCGATGTTGGCGCTGCTCACACCGGGGAAGAGCAGGGCGTCGAGCTGGGCACTCTTCATGGCGGCGTCGATCCCCTGATCGGCGGTGAGGCGGATGTCCTTGCGACGGTCGGCCTCGTACCGCTCGCGATCGAGACGTAGCTCCATTTCATCGGAGATGTCGAGCGCCGCCTGTCCATACTTGATGGCACCGGCGCGCTGATGGCTGTTGTTCCACTGGCGCAGCGCGGTGAGCGACGCCACCGGAGCCTTCGTGCCAAGCGTCGACAGCCAGAGGTTGAAGTCGCGCTTCATGCCATACTTGAGCACCGTCGAGCAGGTCGCGTCGCGCCCACGTGCGTTGTCGAGCCCACTGCACGGACTCCAGTCGAGCAGATTGTCGTCGGCGTTCTTGGCGCTGATGCTGGGAATCACCACGGGATCGACAATGGTGGCGCCCTGCGCCTTGAGCAGCGCGATGACTTCGGTCATCACCGTGCGCTGCGCGGCCGTGAGACCACCGCGTGGGGTGCTGCTGCCGCCCGACGTGATGGTTTCGTAGAAGAATGCGCGTGGAATACCAATGCGCGCGCCCTTGAGCGCGTCGGCCTTGAGAAACGGGGTGTAGTCGCGGTTCGCGGGCGGCGTGCACACCTTCGTGGCGGCATCGTTCGGATCGGGCGCGCTGCCTTCCATCGCGCCAAGCATGATGGCCGCATCGGCGACCGTGCGCGTCATGGGGCCCGGCGTGTCCTGATCGGCGGTGATGGGAATGACGCCATAGCGACTGATGCGCCCCACCGTCGGCTTGATGCCCACGAGCATGTTGGCGTGCGACGGCGACAGAATGGAGCCCGACGTTTCGGTGCCCACATTGCCGGCCCAGAACGACACGTTCGTGCCGGCGCCGCTCGACGAACCGCCGGTGCCGAGTACGGCGCGTCCATCGTTCAGCCCTTCACGCGGATCGGGACGCGCGTCCCATGGATTGAGTCCTTGACCGTTCACGGCGTTGTAGTTGCCGGGCATGCCTGACGCGACCCAATTCGCGAGCTCGGTAAGCTGCGCTTTCGCGATGATGATCGCGCCGGCGTCCCGCAGGTTTTTCGTGAGTGTCGCATCGTACGGCGGCACCAGGTCGGCGAACGCCAACGCACCGCCCGTGGTGCGGAGGTCGGCGGTGTGAATGTTGTCCTTGAGCGCGACAGGAATGCCGTGCAGCGGCCCACGCAGTTTGCCTTGCGCGCGCTCACGATCGAGCGCGTCGGCCTCCTGCAGCGCGCGCGGATTTACCGTAATGGTGGCGTGCAGCCGCTGGTCGTACGTGGCAATGCGTACGAGATACTGCTCGACGAGTTGACGCGACGTGACGCGCTTGGCGGCGAGTGCGGCCTGTAGCTGCGGAATGCTGGCTTCTACCACCGAAAAGGGCGCGGTGGCTTTGGGTTGCGCGCCAAGAGGAGTGATGCTCGCCGCGAGCGCACACCCTAGCAGTGCAGGCACAACGCGGACAATACCGATACGATGCATGGCTACTTCCTTGTCGAGCGCGAAGGGGGCAGGGAGCCGACATAGGCCGCGAGGGCCACCATGTCGTCTATCGAAAGCGAATCCACCACCGCATACATGGGCGTCGCGGTGGAATCACGACGTGCGCGGGTGCGGAAGTTGATGAGCTGACGGAGCAGGTTGGACGGAGCGCGACCGGCAATGGGCGGCACCTCTCCTACGCCGAGCAGCTGTGGACCATGACAGGTGGCGCAGTTGGCAGGGGCACCGGCGGGACCTGGGGTGGTCAGGCGTCGACCACGAGCAACACTACCCGGTGGTACGAAGGTCGTGTAGCGCACCCATGGGTCGCGCAGCTCATGACGCTCAATGGACTCAGGGGCCTCGATGAGCCGGCCGGCGATGGGTTCTGTGCCATTGCCATCGAACGCGTACAGCAGGCCGGCAATGCGTGTCGTCGGCACCTCGGCCACTTCACGAATCACGTTCCGCCGCGTGAGGCGCAAACGCGCATAGTAGCGTGCTGCTGTCCGTACCTCGTCGTCCGAAAACCCCTTGGCCACCGACATCATCGGATTGGACGTGCCGGCAGGATTGGCGTGACCACGGGTGCCGTCCCGCATGGCCCGCACCTGGCGCACGGTGTACTCCACCGGCAGGCCCGCGAGTGTGCCGTTCTCCGGGCGCCCTTGGCCATCGGGGAGGTGGCAGTAGCCGCAGGCGCGCCCATCGGGCCGCACCCCGTACTGCACCGATGCCGGCATGGCGGGATGCTGCGACGGAAACCAGTCCGGGATGTCGAACGGGTTGTTCACCTGCTTCATGGTGAACTGCCGCGTGGAGTTGGGCACCGTATGCCGCGTGATGCTGTCGTGCACCACCGGGGGCGTCCCTTTTGGCGGGGGCGGCTGGGTGGGGAAGGCCCAGGCGGGGACGACGAAGGGGCCCAGGGCTTTTTGTGCGCGGCAAGCGGCCGGATTGACGATGTTGACGCCGAGCACTGCGGCGGCTGCGGCAAGAACAGGAAAGGAGTGTCGCATGTGCGGTCCAAGATCCGCGCGGGCGGGAAAACCGCTAGTCATGAGGCGCGCAGTAACGGCCGCCGAAAGAACCTTACGCCAACCTCGGCGCCGCGAACGTCGGCGCCGCCACCAGCGCCGCCGCGCCGCGCAACCGCGGGTGATCGCTGGCGGGGTCGGGAATAATCGGCGTAGCCGCACCGGCGGCCGTCAGCGCGCGCGCGTTGATCGCGTCGCGAATGGCGGGCTCGATATCGCTCCACGCCGCCGCGATTTCGCCGCCCACGAAAATCTGCGCCGGGTTGAGCGCGTTGATGATGCTCGCGATGCCGATCCCCAGATAGCGCGCCGTTTCCTGAATGGCGGCCTTGGCGCGCTCTTCGCCGGCGCGCGCGCGCGCGATGACATCGACAATCGTGATGCCGCTCTCCTGGAGCAGCTTGCGCGTGCCCGTGGCGCTCAGCGTGTGCCCCAAGTAGCGCGACAACGTCGCCAGATTTGAGGTATAGGCCTCGAGACAGCCAGTCGCGCCGCACAGACACTGCGGCCCCTCGATCGAGAGCGGAATGTGGCCGAACTCGCCCGCCGATTGCGCCGCCCCGCGGACCACCTCGCCGTTCACCACAATGCCCGCACCCACACCGTCGGACACGGTGACGTACACGAAGTCCGTGGGCATATCGCTGCCGCGCTGTCCAAGCCACATCTGCGCGAGGGCACAGGCGATGGGCGCATTTTCGATTTGCACCGGCAGCCCAGTGGCCGCCGCCAGCGCATCGCGCAGCGATACGTCGCGCCACCCCAGCTGCGGCGCAAAGAGCACGCGCCCCGTGCGCTGGTCAGTCATACCGGGCACGACGAGCCCAATGCCCTCGCACCGTCCTGCCCCCTGGTGCACCTGCAGCAGCCGCTCCACCCGTTCGGCGAGCTCCGCCACCAGTGCGACCGGATCGGTGATGGTGTCGAACCGCTCCATCACCACCGGTGTCCCGCCGAAGTCGGCGACCATCAGGTAGGTGTTGCTGAAGCGCACATCGATCCCGATTACCAGCCGATCGCGGGTGCGCACGTAAAGCATCTTGGGCTTCCGGCCACGGGGCGCGTCTACCGTCGCGCCTTCATAGATGGCCTCTTCCGCGAGTAGCTCGTCCACCAGCGACGTGATCATCCCGCGTCCGATCTCCATCCGGCGGGCAAGGTCAGCCCGCGACAGCGGCTGAAGCTCGCGGACGAGGTTGAGGATGATCTGCCGGTTGATCTCGCGCGGGGTCGAGCGGGTGGCGCGGACGAACCGTCGAGTGTCGATCTTTCGCATGGCCGGAATCTCGGCGGGGAGGGGCGCTCGTGCCACGGCAGATATTGCGTTTCCGCGTACCGCGTCCTATGATCAAACAGCAATTTGTTTGCGGCGAAAACAAATTGCTCCTATTTTGTTTGTTTTGCAAACAAAACGCCCCACTCGCCTCCCACCTCCGCGACGCGCTCCCCCCACGCGTCGCGCCTGCCGAACTCGTCGTGACGCTCCCCGAGACTGTCGCCGCCCCTACGGCTCCGTCCATACCGGCACCCCGCGCCGGCGCCCAGCCGCTCCTGTTGCACCCCGAACGCTTCTTCGACGCCGATCCGGCCGTCCGCCGAGTCGCGGTCCAACTGTACGAAGAAACCGCCGGGCTGCCCATCATCTCCCCGCACGGGCACGTCGATCCGTGGCTCCTCGCCAACGATGATCCGTTCCCCGAGCCCACCGCACTGCTGCTCACTCCGGACCACTACATCTTCCGGATGCTCTACTCGCAGGGGCTGTCCATGGAGTCCCTGGGGATCCCCACGCGCGACGGCACCCCCGTGGAGAGCGATGCGCGCGTCATCTGGCAGCGGTTCGCACAGCACTATCATCTGTTCCGCGGCACCCCAACGGGGGTCTGGTTCGACCACGAGTTGCACGAGCTCTTCGGCGTGCGCGTCAAGCTCACGGCCGATACCGCGCTCGACATCTACGATCAGATCGCCGAACGGCTCGCGTCACCCGAGTACCGCCCGCGCGCGCTCTTCGACCGCTTCAAGATCGAAGTGCTCGCCACCACCGACGCGGCCAGCGATACGCTCGAGCCACACAAGATCATTCGCGACTCGACGTGGGGCGGACGGGTGGTGCCCACCTTCCGCCCCGATGCCGTGTTGCGTATCGCGCAGCCGGGATGGCGCGCGGCGCTCACCTCACTCGAAGCGGTCACGGGTCGCTCCATTGGCAGCTACGACGATTGCATCAGCGTGCTCGCTGAACGGCGTCGCTTCTTCGCGGCCATGGGAGCGACCGCAACGGACCATGCCGTCGTGGAGCCGCTCACGCGCCGCTGCAATGGCGACGAAGCGGCGCAGCTCTTCGAACGCGCGCTGAACGGCGAAGCCAGTGATCTCGATCAACGTCTGTTCGAGGCGCACATGCTCATGGAGATGGCGCGCCTCAGCACCGAAGACGGCCTCGTCATGCAGCTGCACCCAGGCGCCATGCGCGATCACCACACTCGCGTGTTCGAACGCTTCGGACAGGACAAGGGGGCGGATATCCCCGTGGCCACCGAGTACACGCGCAATCTGCAGCCCCTCCTCAACGCCTACGGGGCGCACCCCGATTTCACGCTCGTGCTCTTCACGCTCGACGAAAGCACCTATGCGCGCGAGCTGGCCCCGCTGGCCGGGCATTACCCCGCACTGCGCCTTGGGCCACCCTGGTGGTTCCACGATTCCATTCAAGGTATGCGTCGATTTCGTGAACAGGTCACGGAAACCGCCGGGATCTGGAACACCACCGGCTTCATCGACGACACACGCGCCTTCTGCTCCATTCCCGCGCGCCACGATCTTGCCCGCCGTATGGACGCCAACTACCTCGGCGGCCTCGTTGCGCGTCATCAGATAGACATGGACGACGCGCGTGTCATGGCGCATGCGCTGGCGTATGAGCTCGGACGCAAGGCATATCGCTTCGATCGCCCGCACACCGCCACGCACTGACCTCCATTCGTCATGGCTGAAGAGCGCTCGACCTCTGCACCGGTGCCGCTGGCGGCGCTGACGCGAAACGACAGTGGTGCCACGCTGGATAACGGAGCCCCCGCCCGGGCAACTGGGCCCCATGCCATTGTCGTCCACCCCGACGATAGTGTGGCCGTCCTTGTTCGCGCGCGGAGCGCTGGCGACGTGGTGCAGTTGCAGGAACAGTCGATCACGTTGCGGAACGATGTCCCTGCTGGCCACAAGCTCGCGCGACGCGCACACGCTGTGGGGGATTGGGTGGTGAAGTACGGCATGCCCATTGGCGCGGCCACGGCGCCCATCGCCGTTGGTGATTGGGTGCACAGTCACAACCTTGCCACGCGGTTGTCCGGCGCAGAGGAATACGCCTTCACCTCGGCGGCGCAAGTACCACACCACGACAGTACATCGACCCTCACCTTCGATGGCTATGTACGCGCCAACGGGAGCGTCGGCACGCGCAACGAAGTGTGGATCATCAACACCGTTGGCTGTGTAAACACCGCGGCCGAACGAATCGCGCAGCAGGCGCGGCTGCGCTTCGCCAACGAGTGCGACGGTGTGCACGCCTTTGCACACCCGTTTGGCTGCAGTCAGCTGGGCGATGATCTCCAGCACACGCGCGCGCTGCTTGCCGGACTCATGCGCCACCCCAACGCCGGCGGCGTGCTGGTGTTGGGACTCGGGTGCGAAAACAACCAGATGGCGCAGCTCCTCGCCGCCGTCGGTGACGACGTCGACCCGTCACGTCTGCGCTACTTCAATACGCAGGACGTTACCGACGAGATTGACGAAGGCGGCGATGCCGTGGGTGAGTTGGTACGCATCATGGCCAACGATGTCCGCACGCCAGTACCCATCTCCAAGCTGATGCTCGGCCACAAGTGTGGCGGCTCCGACGGCTTCAGCGGAATCACTGCGAACGCCTTGCTTGGCCGGCTCGCCGATCGAGTGTGCGCGCACGGTGGCGCGGTCGTGCTCACCGAAGTGCCTGAGATGTTTGGCGCCGAACAGGTGCTGCTCGATCGCGCGACGTCGCACGACGTGTTCGACGACCTTGTCGCGATGGTGAATGACTTCAAGGCGTACTTCATTCGGCACGGACAACCCGTCTACGAAAACCCGTCGCCCGGAAACAAAGCCGGCGGCTTGACGACGCTCGAGGAGAAGTCGCTCGGCGCCATTCAGAAGGGTGGACAGGTGCCCGTGACGCGAGTCGTCCGCTATGGCGCCCGCGCCGCAGCCGCCGGCCTTACGCTGCTTGAAGCGCCTGGCAACGATGGCGTCTCGTCCACCGCCATGGTGGCCAGTGGGGCCACTCTGCTGCTCTTCACCACAGGGCGCGGCACGCCACTCGGCTTTCCGGTGCCCACCATCAAGGTCAGCTCCAACAGCGCCATTGCGGCGCGCAAGCCGCACTGGATCGATGTCGACGCCGGTCGTCTGCTCGATGGCGAAACGACGTTCGAGACGCTCACCGATGAGTTGCTGGCGTACGTCATCGAGGTCGCATCGGGACGCGTACAAACGAACAACGAGCGCTATGGCTATCGCGAGATCTCCATCTGGAAAGACGGGGTGACGCTGTGATGATGACCCTGCCGCGGCTCGGTTGCGCGTTGACGGCCGAGTCGGAGATCACGACGGCACTCATGCCCACCGCCGCCCAGCTCGCCTTGCCGGAAAAGGCGGTGCAGTTCGGCACCGGGGCATTCCTGCGCGGGTTCGTCGACTACTTCCTTGATGTCGCCAACGCGCAGGGGCAGTTCAACGGGCGGGTCGTGGCCATCGGGAGCACCGGGAGCGGCCGCGATCGCGCGTTGGCCGAGCAGGATGGGTTGTACACGCTTGTGGCCCGCGGGCTCGTGAACGGCGTGCGCACCGAATCGGCACGTGTGGTGTCGAGTGTCAGTCGTGCGCTCTCGGCAACTACCGAGTGGGAGGCGGTGCTCGCCTGTGCGCGCAATCCGCAGCTCTCGCTCATTTTTTCCAATACCACCGAAGTGGGGTTGGTGCTGGATACCGACGACGCGCCGGATCTGATGCCGCCGCGTTCGTTCCCAGGGAAGCTCACGCGCTTCCTGTACGAGCGGGCGCGCACGTTTGCGTTTGCGCCCACCAAGGGCGTGGTGGTGCTGCCGTGCGAACTGCTCGAGCAGAACGGTCGACTGCTGCAGTCTCTCGTGGTGTCACTCGCCGACGCCTGGGGCTACGAGCCGGACTTTCGCAAATGGGTGGAGCATTCGGTCACCTTCTGCGACACGCTCGTTGACCGCATCGTGCCGGGTACACCCAGCGGAGACGACGCCGACGCCCTGCGTACGCAGTTGGGCTACGACGACGCGCTACTCACGACCGCCGAGACGTTCCGCCTCTTCGTCATCCAGGGTGATGACGCGTTGCGCGAGCGGCTTGGGTTTGCGCACAGCGACCCCGGGATCATCGTCACGCCCGACATCGAAGCCTACCGTCAGCGGAAGGTGGGACTGCTCAATGGCGCGCACACGGTGAGCGTGACGGTGGCGCTGCTGAGTGGGTGCGTCACGGTGGCCGAGGCCATGCAACACCCCGACGTCGGCTCGTTTGTCCGGCGCGTGTTGTTGCGGGAAATCGCCCCGGTGCTCGACGTGCCCGACGCGGCGCCTTTCGCGGCGGCGGTCATCGAACGATTCGAGAATCCGTATGTGCAGCATGCCCTGCTGGGGATCACGCTGCACGGCACCACCAAGCTGCGAGTGCGGGTGGTCCCGACGCTCGTTCACGCCTTTGAGCGCACGCACGCGGTGCCGCAGGGGATCGCGTTGGGCTTTGCCGCGCACCTCGCGTGGCTGGTGCATACCATCCCCGAGGCCACTGCCTCGACGCGCACCGTGCCGGTCGATGTACCGGGCGACGGAATCAGAGCACGCTGGCAGGTGAGTCACGGCCAAGACCGCGTGGCGCTCCGCGAATTCGTAGCGGACATTCTCGCGGACACCGAGCTGTGGGGGCTCGACCTCACAGTGCTGCCGCAGTTTGCCGACGTTGTCGCTCGCGTGTTGTACGAGATCCTCACCACAGGGATCATCAACACCATGCAACAGCTCCCATCCAAGCATGTCTCATGATTGACGCGCTCAACATCATGCGTGGTGTACAGCCATCACGCGCCGCCGCACGTCGAACCGTGGTCGATGCACTCATCGAACGTGGCGCCGTCGCGGTCCTCCGGCTTTCCACCGCCGCATTGGCGCGCGATGCCATTCTGGCTCTTGCCGACGGTGGGGTGACCGCCATCGAGGTGACGCTCACGACGCCCGATGCGCTCAGTCTCATCGGCAGCATTCGGAAAGAGCGTGAATCGTTGCTCGTTGGTGCCGGCTCGGTGCTCAGCGCAGAGCAGGCTCGGCACGCCGTCGAAGCCGGCGCACGCTATCTCGTGAGTCCGGTGTTCGACCCCGATGTTCTTGCCACCGCGCACACGTACGACATACCGGCAATGCCGGGTGCGTACACGCCCACCGAGATGCTCACCGCATACAAGGCGGGCGCGGATCTCGTAAAGGTCTTTCCGGCCGACACGTTGGGACCTTCCTACATCAAGGGCGTGCTCTCGCCCATGCCGTTCCTCGAGCTGATGCCCACGGGTGGCGTGACGCCGGACAACGTGGCCACGTGGCTGCAGTCTGGAGCGGTGGCCGTGGGACTTGGGGGCGCGATGATCGATGCCGCTTCGGTGGCCGCGCGCGACTGGAATACGCTCACGCAACGCGCGCGGACGGTCAGCGCGCAGGTCGAGCAGGCGCGCGCCGCGCGGAAGCGCGCATGAGCGTCGCGACGGTCGCCCCGGTCGTCACCTTTGGCGAGGTCCTCCTGCGACTCTCGCCACCGGGCACGGAACGGTTCTTTCAATCCCCAACGCTGCGCACCTTTTGGGGAGGCGCGGAAGCGAACGTCGCTGCGGGCCTTGCCTGGCTTGGTGGCCAAGCCTCGCATGTCACGCTCCTTCCTGATTCGCCTATTGCCGACGCCGCCGTGCGCGCGTTGCGCGGCGATGGCGTGAACATGGCGCACGTGCAACGGGCGATCGGTCGTGTGGGGATCTACTTCCTCGAAAGCGGCGCCGGTGCGCGGCCGCTGGCCGTCACGTACGACCGCGCCGACTCGGCATTTGCCCGCATGACGGGCGAAGAGTTTGACTGGCCGCGCATTCTTCAGGGGGCGGCGTGGTTCCACGTGTCCGGGGTCTCGGCGGCGCTTGGTGACGGGCCGTATCGCGCCATTCAGTACGCCATGGATGCCGCCGACGCGCTCAACGTCCCGATCAGTCTCGATCTCAACTATCGCCCGGCGCTCTGGGCGGGACGTGATCCCAAGCCGCTCATGCAGGCACTCGCCAAGCGTGCTTCGCTGCTCATCGGTAACCCCGGCGCGTTGCAGGTCATGCTCGGTATCGAGACGGCCGGCTCGTGGCCCGAACCGCCAGAGGCGGTGCGCGCGAGTGCCGAACGGGCTGCGGCGCAATTCGGCTGCGCACACGTCGCGGTTACGCAGCGCGAGATCATCAGCGCCAGTGAACACGGGTGGCAGGCACACCTGTATGACGCGGCGGCGCAGAAGATGCATTCGGCACGGCGCTATCAGATCGAGTTGGTCGATCGGGTGGGTGGCGGCGACAGTTTTGTCGCGGCGCTTCTCTTCCAGTTGCAGCGGTCGCTCCCGCTGTCCGACGCGCTGCACTTTGCCACCGCGGCCAGCGCGCTCAAGCTCACCATTGCGGGTGATGTGAATCGCGTTACCGAGCGTGATGTGGCCACCTTCCTCTCTTCCGCCATATGACCGACTCGCGCCCCATCGGGCGGTATCGCTGGACGATCTGCACGCTGCTCTTTTTCGCCACGACGATCAACTACATCGATCGGCAGGTCACCGGTATTCTGGCGCCGACGCTGCAGGCCGAGTTCGGGTGGTCGGAAACGCAGTACGCCGACATCACGTCGTACTGGACGATGGCGTACGCGCTCGGGTTCCTGTTCGTGGGGCGCTTCATCGATCGCGTGGGAGTGCGCATCGGCTTTGCGGTCGCGGTGATCGTGTGGAGTATTGCGGCGGCGGCGCACGGTGCGGTGTACAGTGTGTTCGGCTTCGCGCTTGCGCGATTCGTGCTGGGGCTTGGCGAATCGGGCAATTTCCCTGCGGCCATCAAGGCCACGGCGGAGTGGTTCCCCAAGCACGAGCGTGCCTTCTCCACGGGCATCTTCAATGCGGGTTCCAATGTCGGTGCCATCATCACGGCCATCATCGTGCCGTGGATCACGATCACGTGGGGGTGGCGCGAGGCGTTCGTGGTCACCGGACTCTTCGGCTTCGTGTGGCTGATCTTCTGGTGGCCCATGTATCGACACCCGGCCGAACATCCAAGGTTGTCCGCGGCGGAGTTGGACTACATCCGCGACGGTCAGGACGCCGAGAGCACTACGCTGCCGCGTGTTGGCTGGCGCACGTTGTTGGCGCGACGCCAGACGTGGACGTTCATCGTGGGCAAGTTTCTCACTGACGGCGTGTGGTGGTTCTATCTGTTCTGGCTCCCCAAGTTTCTCGACGCGCGATATGGCATCAAGCTGGGCAAGCTCGCGCTCCCCATCATCATCATCTATCTCGTGGCTGATGTGGGATCGGTTGGTGGTGGCTGGATGTCGGGCGCGCTGATCAAGCGTGGCTGGAATGTGGGCAAGGCGCGAAAGGCTACGATGCTGACTGCGGCATTGCTCATCGTACCGACCGCCGCCGCGCCGTTGGCTGAGAGCCTTTGGGTCGCAGTCGCCATCGTGAGCGTGGCCGCCGCCGCACACCAGTGGTGGTCGGCGAATCTGTTCACGCTCACGAGCGACATGTTCCCCAAGCATGCGCTGGGAAGCGTCGTGGGACTTGGTGGTTTCGCCGGTGCTGCCGGCGGTGTGCTCTTTCAGCGACTCACCGGGCGCATTCTCGAGTCCACCGGCAGCAACTACTTGCCGGTGTTCCTCATCTGCGGCTCGGCATACGTGGTCGCGTTACTCATCATTCACTTGCTCTCGCCCAAGATGGAGCAGGTGCAGCTCGACGCGGCATGACTGCCCCGATGGCCACGCGGCAACGTTTGTGGCTGGCGGCACTCCTCCCGGTCTGTCTGATCGGGGCAAGCTGCGGTCGTGAGACGGTGGGGGCCCCCGAGCAGCCGACGGCGGTGACGCCGCCGCCGGTGCTCGCGGAGTATACGGGCACTCTCCTCGCGCCGAGCCGACTCGGCGCGCTGCCCCCGGCTGATCGTGCTGCGTGGGATACATACGTGACGACGTCACGCCGGCTCATGGCCGTCGATCGCGCGACGGTGCAGCAGGAAGTGGCGGCGGCACGACTGTCCGCTGTGCAGCGACCGCCGAACGAGCCCGCCGACTTCACGCCGTCGAGCAGCTGGACATCGGCGTGGGTGCAAACGACGGCGGGCCGCACACTCGTGCGGGCCGTGCTCTCGTATCAGACTCCCGCCGGTGGCTGGGGCAAGCACATCGATTACGCGCGTGGTCCGCGTTCACTAGGCACCGGCTACAACTCGGAAAGTGACGAGTGGGCGTATGTGGGGACCATCGACAACTTTGCGACGGTCTCCGAGTTGCGCCTGCTGGGGCTCGCCGGGAGCGCGAGCGCTGACAGCAGTGCGCAGGCGGCGTTTACGCGTGGGGTACGATACCTGCTCAGCGCGCAGTTTCCCAATGGCTGCTGGCCGCAGGTGTATCCGCTTATGGGCAGCTACCACGATGCCGCGACGCACAACGACGACGCGACCGCCAACGTGGTGCGCCTGTTGCGCGACGTGGCCCGCAACGCGTGGCCGTTTGTCACTCCCGCATTGCGTGCGGACGTCGCGGAGGCGGTCAATCGCGCGGTCGGCTGTCTGGTGTCGCAACAAGTGGTCGTGCAGGGCGTACGTACCACATGGGGACAACAGCACGATCCCCTCACCGGCCCCCCCACGCAGGGACGATCGTACGAACCACCGGCGTTGTCAGGACGCGAGGGCAGCCGCCTCATGGCGTTGCTCATGGAAGAGACTGCGCCGTCGCCGGCCACAATCGCCAGTGTCCATGCCGCGGCGGCCTTCTATCGCGCCACCGCCATTGCCAATGCGGTGTATGTCGCCGGGACGGGCTTGGTGCCCACGGCGGGCGCCGCCCCCGTGTGGGCACGTCTCATGGAAGTCGGAACGAACAAGCCGATTTTCGCCAATCGTGATGGCGTGATTCTCTACGATCACAATCAGCTGACCGATCGCCGCACCGGCTATGCGTGGTATGGCACGGAGCCCGCCGCGAGCCTGCGAACCTTCGAGAGCTGGTCCCGCACGTTTCCTCTCCCTCGTTGACCCGCGTCGACCATGACTGAGCCCATCTCCCGTCGTTCGTTCGTCCGCACCTCGTCGTTGGCCGTCGGCGTACTCGCCGTGAGCGACTCGGCGGCGGCCTGCACGTCGGTCCAACACGGCCACAGCTCGGGGGCAACGGCCGCCGATCCGTGGGAGCAGGTACCGGCCATCTTGCGGCGCATTGTGCCGCCGACGTTTGCCAAGCGCGACTTCGTGATCACGGCGTATGGCGCGGTGGCCGACGGCAAGACCGATTGCACTGCGGCAATCGCCAAGGCCGTCACGGCGTGTGCGCAGGCCGGTGGTGGTCGTGTGGTGGTGCCCGAGGGGCGCTTTCTCACGGGCCCCGTGCATCTCCAGTCCATGGTGAACCTCCATGTGAGCAAGGGCGCCACCCTCGCGTTTCTCACCGACCCCACGCTGTACCTTCCCGCGGTGCTCACCCGCTGGGAAGGCATGGAGATGATGGGCTACTCGCCACTCATCTACGCGAACGGTGTGCGCGACATCGCCATTACCGGCAGCGGGACGCTCGACGGACAGGCGAGCGAGTCGAACTGGTGGGCGTGGAAGGGGGGCAAGGATCGTCCGCTCCCCAATCAGTTGGCCGCGCGTAACAGCTTGCAGGAGTTGGTGGAGAGCAAGACACCGGTTGCGGAGCGTGTGTTTGCCGACGGCAGCTATCTGCGTCCGCAATTCATTCAGTTCTATCGCAGCCGCAATGTGCTCATCGAGGGGGTGACGATTCTCAACTCCCCCATGTGGGAGGTGCACCCCGTGGAGTGCACCAATGTCACGGTGCGCGATCTCGTCATTCGCACCCACGGTCCCAACAATGACGGCTGCGATCCGGAGTCGTGCACCGACGTGCTCATCGAGCGGTGCCTGTTCGATACCGGCGACGATTGCATTGCCATCAAGTCGGGGCGCAACGAAGACGGGCGCCGCCTCAACATTCCCACGCAGAACGTCATCGTACGTGACTGCACCATGAAGGATGGCCACGGTGGCGTCACGATTGGCAGTGAGATATCTGGCGGCGTACGCAACGTGTTCGTGGAGCGGTGCACGATGGACAGCCCGCAGCTCGACCGGGCGCTGCGCTTCAAGAACAACGCGCTGCGCGGCGGGGTACTGGAGCACATCTACATGCGCAATTGCACGGTGGGGGAAGTCGCCGAAGGTGTGCTGTCCGTCGACCTCTACTACGAAGAAGGCCGGAAGGGCCCGTTCGTGCCGGTGGTTCGCGACGTCGAGCTGCGCAACGTGACCAGCCGCAAGAGTCAGTACGGTCTCTACATGCGTGCGTATCCCAAGTCGGAAATTTCGGATATTCGGGTCATCGATTGCCGCTTCGACGGTGTGGCCAAGGGCAACATTACCGAAGGGGTGCAGCGTCTGTCGCTGCGGAACCTCCGGATCAACGGTCAGTTGGTGAACACGCCGTGATGTACGTCAAGGCAGGCGCGCCTGGGCGTCGGCTGCTGTGTGCTGCGCTGCTGGTCTGTGCCGCCACCCCGGTTGCCGCGCGCGATGCGCACGGGCAGGGGACTGCCGCCGCGCCACCACTCGCGCTCGGGGAGGGCGTCATGCAACCCGGCGGCCGGCCGCTGCCTATTCCGCACGCGTCACCGCGCCCGGTACCGACGACCACGCCCTGGTCGGTGCGGTTCGCCCGGGCGGTCATGACGCGCAATCCGCAGAATCACCGCCGGTGGGACTACACCGCCGGCGTGGTCCTCGGCGCCATCGAGAAGGTGGGGCTGGCACAGCGTGACAGCGCGATGCTGTCGTATGTGCGGCGCAGCATGGATCGCTTCGTGCGCGCCGATGGCAGCATTGAAGGCTTCGACCGGGACGAATACAACATCGACGCGGTGTCGCAAGGGCGCGTGCTCTTCGGGCTGCACACGCGCGTGCGTGATGGGCGCTATCGTACGGCGGCAAACACGCTGCGGCAGCAACTGGTGACCCATCCGCGCACGGCGGAAGGCGGTCTCTGGCACAAGCAGATCTACCCGCAGCAGATGTGGCTCGACGGCTTGTACATGGCGCAACCGTTTCACGCGCAGTACGCTGCGATGTTTGCTGCGGCCTCTCAGCGCGACAGCATCTTCAACGATGTCGCGCGGCAGTTTCTGCTGATCGCACGCCACACGCGGTCGCCGTCGAACAATCTCATGTACCATGCGTGGGATGCGGCACGCGCACAGCCATGGGCCGACAGCAGCACCGGGCTCTCGAAGAACTTCTGGGGTCGCGCCATGGGCTGGTATGTCATGGGTGTCGTGGAGACGCTCGACTACCTTCCCGTGACGCACCCCGATCGCGAGGCCATCATCCGCACGCTGCAGGACGCGGCCGAGGGTATCGCGCGGGTACAGGACCCCGTGACCGGGCTCTGGTGGGATGTGCTCGATGCCCCCAATCGCGCCGGCAATTATCTCGAGGCCAGTGCGTCGGCCATGTTCGTCTATGCGCTCGCCAAGGGCGCGCGGCTCGGCTACCTCGACCCACGCTATCGCCGGATTGCCACTCGTGGCTTTGACGGCATGCTCACCAATCTCGTGCGCGAAGCACCGTACGGTGCCTCGCTCATCAACGTCTGTCAGGTGTCCGGACTGGGCGGCAATCTCCGCAAGGATGGCTCGTACCGCGACGGGAGTTATGCGTACTACATCTCGGAGCCCGTCGTGAGCGACGACTACAAAGGCGTTGGTCCTTTCATTCTCGCGGCGTTGGAGCTGGGTCGATGAGTACGCTCTTTTCACTGGAAGGGCGCACCGCGTTGGTCACTGGTGCGAGTCGTGGACTGGGGCAGGCGATTGCAGTGGGGTTAGCGCAGCACGGTGCCGACGTCATCTGCCACAGTTCGCGCGAAGGTGGTGCCGCCGAGACCGTCGCGCAGGTGCAGGCCACTGGTCGCCGCGCGTGGGCATGCGCCGCCGACCTGTCACAGCGCGACGCGGTACTGGCCATGATGGACCGGTGCAGCCGCGAGTTGCCGGCGGTTGACGTGCTGGTGAACAATGCCGGGACCATCAAGCGCGCGCCGGCGGTGAGCTACACCGTCGACGATTGGGATGTCGTCATGCGTACGAACCTCGATGCCACCTTTCTGCTCGCGCAGCACGTGGGACGGGAGATGGTGGCGCGCGGTGCCGGCAAGATCATCAACGTCGCATCACTGCTGTCGTTTCAGGGTGGGATCACGGTGCCGGCCTACACCGCCAGCAAGCACGCGGTGGCCGGGTTGACGAAAGCCCTCGCCAACGAGTGGGCCGCCAGTGGCGTGCAAGTCAACGCCATCGCGCCCGGCTACTTCGCCACCGACAACACGCAGGCGCTGCGCGACAACGCCGATCGCGCACCGCAGATTCTGGCGCGCATTCCGGCCGGACGCTGGGGGGTTGCTGATGATCTCGTGGGCGCCGCCGTCTTCCTCGCCAGCCGCGCGTCCGATTATGTGAACGGCCATGTGCTCGTCGTGGACGGCGGGTGGATGGCACGCTGATGACCTTCCCATGACCAATACGACCATGCGGTACCTGCCACACCCCGATGCGGCCAAACGCCTGACCACCGACGAGTTGCGCTCGCACTTCCTGGTCTCCGAGCTGTTCGTGCCGGGCGCACTGGTGTTACAACTGATCGATCTCGATCGGGTGGTGTTGGGCGGGGCCGTGCCCACCGTGCTGCCCCTCACGCTGCAGCCCCCAGAGGCGCTCCGCGCCACGCACTTTTGTGAACGCCGCGAGCTGGGCGTGCTCAACGTGGGCGGTGCAGGTACGGTGACCGTAGATGGGGTCGACTATGTCATGGCCGCGCACGAGGTGTTGTACGTGGGCCGCGGTGCGCAGGCGGTGCAGTTCTCCAGCGCAAACGCCGGCGAGCCCGCGCGGTTCTATCTCGTGAGTTATCCGGCACACGCCACCCATTCCACGCGACTCATGCGTGCCGCTGACGCCGACGTTCTCGAGCTCGGCAGCACCGACACCGCCAACAAGCGTCGCGTGCGCCGCTACATCCACGCTGGCGGCGCACAGAGCTGCCAACTGGTGATGGGCGTAACCACGCTCGAGGCAGGCAGCGTGTGGAATACCATGCCCACGCACACGCACTTCCGGCGGACGGAAGTCTATCTGTACTTCGGACTGCCACGCGATGCGATGGTCGTACACCTGATGGGCGAGCCGCAGGAAACCCGCTCTCTCATCGTGCGCGATGGAGACGTGGCGCTATCGCCCGGATGGTCCATTCACGCGGGATGCGGGACGCAAGCCTACGCGTTCTGTTGGGCCATGGGTGGAGAGAACCAAGACTACGCCGACATGACGATGGTCGGCATGGATCAAATCCGATGAGAGGAAGCATCATGAGCCGATGGTCCGTCTCCGCCTGTGTGGCTGTAGCGTTGCTTGCAGTCCCCCGATTGCCGGCGCAGCCGCGCGAACTCGTGCTGCAAGCCGAGAATACGTTGGGGCTTTCGCGCAGTGACGAGATGCTGAGTGTGCCGTGGAGTCGCGTGACGACGCAGGTGCCGGGGGTGTCCGCCAAACAGGTGCGTGTCCGCGACGTGGGCAGCGGCCGCGAAGTGGCGAGTCAGGTCCTCGACGGCAACGGCGACGGCGCTCCCGATTCGTTGCTCTTTGTTGCGGACTTCCGCGCCAAGGAGCGGCGTCGCTTCGTGGTGGAGGCCGTAGCACCCGCCGTGTGGCCCGCGCGGACCTTTGCGCGACACGACGATCCGCGCGACGACATGGCATGGGAAAGCGACCGCCTCGCGTGGCGCATTTACGGACAGGGGCTCAAGAAGACGTCGAGCGCCATGTCGAGCAGTGGCGTCGACATCTGGGTCAAAAAGGCGAAAGGGCTCGTGGTGGAGAAGTGGTACACCAAGGGCCATGACGCCTATCACGTGGACGACGGCGAAGGCGCCGACTTCTACGATGTGGGTGAAACGCTCGGCGCTGGCGGCACGGCGCTCTGGTATGGCGATTCACTCGTGCGCGCCGACAACTTCACCCAATGGAAGATCGTCGCCAACGGACCGCTTCGGACTATCTTCGAAGTCGAATATCCCGAGTGGAAGGCCGGCGCACTCGCCGTGACGCAGACCAAGCGGATCATCATCGACGCCGGGTCCAATCTCTACCGCGAAGAAAGTACGTTTCGCGCACCGGCCGGTACGAGCAGCATTCCGTACGTGATTGGTGAAGTGAAGCGTCCCGGTATGGTGGGTACCACCAGCCGAACGCAGGCGTGGGCGTGGTTGACCGGATGGGGGCCCACGGCGCCCAAGAAAGGTGGCGACGGCGAAATCGGGACGGCCGTGCTGCTCCCCCGCGACCGGGTGCGTGATTGGAAGGAAACGTCGTCGCATTACGTCGCGGTCACCGCAGCGCAGCCCAACGTACCGGTCGTGCACTACAGCGGTGCCGGCTGGACAATGGGCGGTGACTTCCGCGACGTGCGCGACTGGTGGCGGTACCTCGATGAGTTTGCGCAGCGACTCGCGGCACCGATCGTGGTGGGAGCCGTGACGCCATGACGCGCACGCTCCGGCGACTGGTGCGGCCAGTAGGCGCCATCATGGGGCTCATGGTGCTTATGGCCACGGACGTTGCACGGGCGCAGGAGCTGGTACCACTGTGGCCGACGGCCGCGCCCGGCGCGCTTGGCACCACGACTGAAGACATTCCGGCCATGGCCGTCTATCGCGCGACGCCGGAGCGTGCCACGGGTGCGGCGGTCATCATCTTCCCGGGCGGTGGCTACGGCCACCTCGCAACGGAAAAGGAAGGTGTGAAAGTCGCACAGTGGTTGAACGGCCACGGCGTCACCGCCTTCGTGGTGCGCTATCGGCTTGGGCCCAAGTATCGCCACCCCGTGATGGAGCAGGATGGACAGCGTGCGGTGCGCCTGGTGCGTGCCAACGCCACATCGTACGGCGTGATGCCCTCACGCATTGCCGTGATGGGCTTTTCGGCTGGTGGCCATCTCGCGGGCACGGTAGCGACGCGCGGCGGCAACGGGACATCCAACGCCGCCGATGTCGTCGAGCGGGTCAGCGCACGTCCCGATGCCGCCTTGCTCATCTATCCCGTCATCACGATGCAGGCGCCCTACGCCCACACCGGCTCGCGGCGCAATCTGCTTGGCGAGCAGCCGTTGCCCGCGCTGGTGCGCGAGTTGAGTCTGGAAACACAGGTCGGCAAGGCAACGCCGCCCGTGTTTCTCGTGGCCAGTACGGAAGACCGCACGGTACCCGTGGAGAACTCGACGGCGCTGTACGCGGCGTTGCGCGCGGCGGCGGTGCCGGCGGAGCTCCACGTGTACGAGCGGGGCGCGCACGGATTCGGGCTGGCGCCCGATGATCCGGTACTTTCGGGGTGGACACGTCACGCGGCCGATTGGTTGGCGCGCACCTTCCGCGAACCGCGTGTGGCGGCAACCCAGGCGGCCGACAGCAGCACGCACGCCATTGTGGATGCACGCTTCTTTGGTGCCAATGGCGACAGTGTACGTGGCGTTCCGGTGTATCGCACCGTGAATGCGGCCGTGTCGGCGGCGCCAAACTTCCCGCTCGTTCCCTACACGATTCGTATTCGCAAAGGCCGCTACGCCGAGAAGGTATCGGTCGACAAGCCCAACATCCGGCTCATTGGCGAACAGCGCGACAGTACCATCATCACGTGGAGTGATATCGCCGCGACCCCCATGCCCGGCGGCGGGACCATGGGCACGCGCGGCTCGTGGACGCTGCGCGTGACGCAGGCAGACGTCCGTCTCGAGCACATTACGGTGGAGAATGCGTTCGACTACGACGTGAATGCCCGGAAAGACAACACCGACAGCACGAAGCTCAAGGATGTGCAGGGCTTGGCGATTGCCCTCACCGACAAGAGTGATCGCGCCGTCCTCCGCGATGTGGTACTGCTCGGACATCAGGACACGTTCTTTGCCGACGCGGGCCGCACGTACGTCGTGGGAAGCCGGATCGCGGGCAATGTCGATTTCATCTTCGGCAGTGGACGCATGGTCTTCGAAGACTGCGACATCGTGTCGCTCGATCGCTTCAGTGCCACGAACAACGGCTACATCGCTGCGCCCAGCACCGACATCACCAGCTACGGCATGCTCTTTCTGCGCTCGCGCTTGAAGAAGGGAACGCCACAACTCGCGCCCAATTCCGTATCACTCGGCCGCCCATGGCATCCCGGCGGCAATCCGCGCGCGGTCGGCATGGCCGTCTTCGTGGACACGTGGATGGATGACCATATCGCGAGCAAAGGCTGGGAACGCATGTCGGCAGGCCCGACGGCCTCCGGTGAACGCGTGTGGTTCGAGCCGGAACATGCGCGTTTCGCCGAGTATCGGAGCCGCGGGCCCGGGGCCGTGCGCAGTGCTTCGCGCCGAGTCCTCTCCGATGGTGACGCGATGAGCTACACCCTTGATCTGTTCCTTGACGGATGGAATCCCGGCATCACGCGATGATTCGAATCATGATTGAATCTGTAACGGGACGACGACGCGCGCTGTTGGGCGGCGCCGTCTGCCTGATGGCCTCCGCGCTCGGTGCGCAGGATACGCGCACCGTGCGTGAGCCCGTCGTGCCACGCGCCTGCACCACGGTCGCCGCGTTGCTCGTCCCGATGGGCGACACCACCGTTGCGGCCGCCGACGAAGCGCGACTCGACTCGCCACGCATTCAGGCGGCCATCGATGGCTGCGCCGCCGGCGAGGCCGTGGTGCTCCGTGTCAATGGTGCACGCCGCGGGTTCGTCACCGGTCCGCTGCGACTCAAGGCGGGGGTCACGCTGGTGCTCGACAGCGGCGTGGTGCTCTTTGCCTCGCGCGACGCCCGGCAGTACGACGTGACGCCGGGGGCGTGCGGCATTCTGCGCACCGACGGCGGGCGCGGCTGCCGTGCCCTGATTACGGCGGAGCGAGCCAATAGCAGCGGCGTGATGGGGCCGGGTACGCTTGATGGCCGTGGATGGGCGACGCTGTTGGGGCGCACCGAAACCTGGTGGGAGATGGCCGAGCAGGCGCGCGATACCAAGTACTCGCAGAACAACCCGCGCCTCATTCAGACATCGCGCAGTAACGACTTCACGCTCTACAAGCTCACGCTGCGCAACAGTCCGAACTTTCATGTGGTGGTCGAGCGCGCCGACGGGTTCACGGCGTGGGGCGTGACCATCAACACGCCCAAGGGCGCGCGCAATTCCGACGGCATCGATCCGTCCGGTTCGAGCAACGTCTCCATTTTGCACAGCGTCATACAAACGGGCGACGACAATATCGCCATCAAGGCCGGCCCCAATGGCGGGGCGCACTTCATGACGGTGGCCCACAGCGATTTCTACAACGGGCACGGTGTGTCCATTGGGAGCGAGACCGACGGGGGCGCCGATCACATCCTGGTGCGCGACGTGACCTTTCAGGGCACGGACAACGCCCTGCGCATCAAGTCCAACGGCAGTCGTGGTGGCGTCGTCGACGGGGTGACCTACGAGAACGTGTGCGTGCGCGACGTGAAGTACCCCATCTACATGGACTCGCACTACTCCGCATCGCCCGAGCTCGACGGCAACAAGATCCCGCACTTCCGCAACGTGATCGTGCGCGATGTCCGCATCATGGGGGGCGGCACGATCATGCTCGACGGCTACGATCGCGAGCGCCCGCTTGGCATCACCTTCGACGGCGTCTTTGCCGACACACCGTCCAAGATCAAGTCGCGCGGAGGCCGCGCCATGCTCACGTTGCAGGGGCGTGGGACCAACGTGGCGATCACCGACAGCGTGACGGTGCAACCGGCGAGCGCGCCTGCCTCGTCGATGAATCCGACGCTCGCCAGTTGTGAACAGCGGCTGCGTCCCTTTCCGGGCGGTGCCGCGCGTCCCATAACGGTGCGCAAACTCGCGCCGCCTCCACCGCCCGCGAACACACCGTCCGCAAGCACCACGCCTGTTGCATCGACGTACGACAACCCTGTACTCCCCGCCGACTTCTCCGATCCGGATGTCATACGGGATGGCGACGATTTCTGGATGACCTCGTCGAGCTTTGGGCATGTGCCGGGACTTCCCATTCTGCACTCGCGTGATCTGGTGCACTGGACGGTGGTCAACTACGCCATCGGCCGCTTTGCCGATGCCGCATTTGATATGCCGCAGCACGGCAACGGGGTGTGGGCGCCGTCGCTCCGCCAGCATGACGGCTGGTACTGGATCTTCTACGGAGATCCTGATCGTGGCATCTACATGACCAAGGCGCGCCATCCGCGCGATTCGTGGAGCTCGCCCACGCTCGTGCAAGCCGGCAAGGGGCTCATCGACCCGTCACCGCTCTGGACCGACGACGGCAAGGCGTGGCTGGTGCACGCGTATGCGCGCAGCCGCTCCGGCATCAAGCACAAGCTGGTCGTTCATGAGATGCGCGCCGACGGCACGGCACTACTCGATTCCGGCACGCTGGTGTTCGAAGATTCGGTGCACCACCCGACGGCGGAGGGGCCCAAGTTCTACGAGCGCAACGGCACGTATTGGATTTTCGCGCCGGCCGGCGGCGTGGCCACCGGGTGGCAGCTGGCGATGCGCGCGTCGCATCCACGGGGGCCGTATGTTGCGCGGACCGTGCTCGCGCAGCGCGCGAGTCGCGTGAACGGTCCGCATCAGGGCGCGTGGGTGTCGCTCGCCAACGGTGACGATTGGTTCCTGCACTTTCAGGATCGCGGTGCCTACGGGCGTATTGTGCACCTGCAGCCCATGCGGTGGCGCGACGACGGCTGGCCGGTCATTGGCGAGGCGGTGGCGTCGGATACGACGGGGCAGCCAGTGCAGCGTGCACCGCTGCCCCGCATGGCATCTGCCGCGCCGCGTGTCCCGTTGCAGGCGACAGATGAATTCGACAGCGGCGTACCAGGATTGCAATGGCAGTGGCAGGCCAACCCACAGAGCGCATGGATGGCGCCTGGTCCTGCCGGTGTGCTGTCGCTGCGTGCCCAGCCGCTGACGGGCCGCGCCCGCACGCTCTGGGATGCGCCCAATCTGCTGCTGCAGAAGCTCTCGGCGGAACGCCAGATCTTTACCACAGTACTCACCCCACGCGGTACGCGCCTTGGTGATCGCGCCGGACTGGTGTGCTTCGGCCTCGACTATGCGTGGATTGGCGTGGAGCGCGACAGCGTGGGATGGCGCATCGTGTCGGCACGCGTGAGGAACGCCGAGACTGCCTCGAGCGAGGCCCTCACGATGGTAGGCCGACTCCCGGCAGGAGCGGCCATTCAACTCCGGGCAACGCTCGATACCGGCGCGACGATCACCTTCGCGTACAGCGTGAACGGCGCCCCCTTCGTGCCGTTGTCCGAGCCCTTCACGGCCCGCGAAGGCAAGTGGGTGGGCGCCAAGGTCGGTCTCTTTGCCTCGGCCAGTTCGCCAACGGCTCCCGGCACGCCTGCTGAGGCACGCTTCAACTATTTCCGGGTCACTCCCCGATGATCGCGCGCCGATGAACAGACGACGGCTCCTGGTCGCGCTGCTGCTACCCGTGGCGGTCGCCTTCGCGCCGCCGCAACCGCCCGTGACGCTCCACCTCATTGGCGACTCCACCATGGCCGACAAGCCAGACGTGGAGCACAACCCGGAACGTGGCTGGGGGCAGGCGCTGCCGGATTTCGTGCGCTCTTCTGTACGCGTGCGCAATCATGCGGTGAATGGCCGCAGCAGCAAGAGCTTCATCGATCAGGGACGCTGGGACACCGTGCGACAGTCACTGCAACGCGGCGACTACGTGTTCATTCAGCTCGGCCACAACGATCAGAAGCTCGAGGACAGCAGCCGCTACACCGCGCCCCTGACGGCATACCGGCGCAACCTCGAACGGTTCGTGCGGGAGACACGAGCAGCGGGCGCCACGCCGGTGCTCTTCACCTCCATTGTGCGCCGCCAGTTCAACGAGCAGGGCACGCTGGTCGATACGCACGGATTGTATCCGTTGGTTGTTCGCGATGTCGCCCGCGACCTGCAGGTACCCTTGGTCGATCTGCAGAGCGCCACCGAACTGCTCGTGCAGCAGCTCGGACCGACTCGCAGCACCGCGTTGTTCGTATACACCAGCCAAGGGCAGTTTCCGGCCTTTCCCGCCGCGCGCCAGGACAACACACACTTGTCACCGCGCGGGGCACGCGAGGTGGCGGCGCTCGCGGTGCAGCAGCTCAAAGACATCAACGACTCGTTGAGAGCGCTCTTCCGCTAAAGCGGTGGCGCAGAAACAAAACGGGGGCGCTGCCAGTCGCAGCGCCCCCGTTCCGTTGTGGAAGTCGCGCGCCCCGTTACCAGCCCGGGTTCTGCGACAGCAGCGGATTGAGATCCCGCGCCCGCTGAGGAATGGGCATCAGCTTGAAGCGATCGTCGACCGCGATCTGCGCCTTGGGATACCGGCTTGAGCGGAAGCGCAGGGCATTGCCGATGGCCATATTGGCCTCGATACGCGTCTTCGACCAGAGCCAGTTCCGCTGCGAGTCGAAGTAGCCGTTCGGCCCTTCCATGGCCAGCTCCAGACGACGCTGTGCGAAGACGGAGTCACGGAACGCCGCCTGCGACAGTCCCGTCACCAGGTTACCGATGCCCGCTCGCGTCCGCACGATGTTGATGCCTTCGTACGCCTGCGCGGTGGGGCCGGAGAGTTCGTTGAGGACTTCCGACTCCATGAGCAGGTTGTCGGCGTAGCGCAGCATGATGTAGTTCGGCTCGTCGTTGCCGGCCGTCACCGACAGCTTGTCGAGGAACTTGCCCATGTTCGGCAGTACCGTCGAGTCGGTGCGTGTGGTGCCGACAAAGAACGCGCCGCGCGGGTTAGCCGTCGTGACCGTCCACGTGGCGACCGTGTTGGCTCGCGTGGTGTAGGTGAGCTGCCATGTGACCGGTCGCCGACGGTCGGCCGCAACGTATTCGTCGAAGAACGTCTGCTCCGCGGAGAACGACCCGTTCTGGCTGGCCCCGTAGTTGGACAGTCGGGGCGCCACCTGATTGGACAACCGGCAGCCGATACCCGTGCTGCGGGAACACTGAATACCGAAGATGACCTCGGCGTTGTTCTCGGTCACGCCGTCGAACAGCGTGGCGAAGTCGCTCACGAGGGCGTAGGTGTTGGCCGTCTTCACCTCCTGCAACTGGACGAGCGCCCGCTGCAGGTCGGAGGTCTTGGTGGCGCCGGCCGCCGCGATGGTGGCGCGGTGCAGATACGCCTTCGCCAGTAGCGACTTGGCCGCGCCGCGGGTCGCGCGGCCGACATCGTTCGCGGTGTAGGTCGCCGGCAGCACGACCGCCGCTTCGGTCAGATCCTTGATGATCAGCTCCCACACCTCGGTTGCCGTCGCGCGCGGACGCTGCAGGTTTTCAATCGTCGTCGTCTCTTCCGTCATGAGCGGGACACCGCCAAAGAGCCGGACCAGATTGAAGTAGTGTAGGGCGCGGAGGAACTTGGCTTCCGCCACGATGCGCGCGCGCAGCGTCTCATCCATCTGAATGGCTGGTACGCGACCAATGACCGAGTTGGCGCGGTTGATGGCCTGGTAGGCGCCCTGCCATGTGGTGTAGATGTACGAGTGCGCCGCCGTGAACGTGTAGTTGTCCACGAGGCTGCGTTCGTTGGTGGCACTCAGGTACACCGTCTGCATTTCCGTAAGGTACTCGGAAAGCATGATGAAATTGCGACCGTAGTAGCCGTCGCCGGTGGTGTGCGTCGCCGTCGCATACACGCCGGCGATGGCAGCGAGGGCATCGCCGCTGGTTTGGTAGAAGTTCTCGGGTCCCACGAAGTCGTACGGGACCTCGGTGAGGAACTTGTCGTCGTTACAACCAGAGACGCCGGCGAGCGCCAGAGCGGCGCCGGCGCAGAGCAGAGAGCGCTTGAGCATGGCCATGTCCGCCGGTCAGTAGTTGATGTTCATGCCGAACGTCCAGGTGCGCGCCAGCGGATACGCACCGACGTCGACACCACGATTGAGATTCCCCACGCTGATCGAGCTGACGTCGGGATTGAAGCCGGAGTACTTGCTCCACGTCACGATGTTCTGGCCGGTCACATACGCCCGGGCCGTCACCTGGGCCCGACGCAGCCAGCGCTGCGGAATAGTCCGCGACAGCGTGATGGTGCGCAGACGGAAGAACGAGCCGTCTTCGAGCAGTTCTTCGGTGATGTCGGCATTGAGGAAGCCGGCGCCGGCGCCAATGCGCTGGTACTTGCCGTCCGGATTCTCCGGGCTCCACGCGTCGGTGAAGCGCTCACGGGTCACGTTGAGCGACGGCGAAGCGCCGTTGAGACGCAAGTTGTTGAGGTTGAGAATCTGGTTCCCACGCACGCCGTCGAAGAGTGCGCTGAACTCGAAGCCCTTCCACGAGACGTTGTTCTGCCAGCCGACGACGTAGTCCGGATTCGGATCGCCGATGATGGTGCGGTCGTCACCGTTGATGACGCTGTCGCCGTTCACGTCGACGTAGATGCGGTTGCCGAGCCCCGGCACCGTGCCGCTCGTAAAACGCGTCTTGGCGCGCCACGCATTGAGCGTCGTGGTATCGCGGAACAGATCGCCCGTCTTGAAGCCGAAGAAGGCGCCAATGGGCTGCCCGACCTGCACCACACTCGACGTGGCGTTGATGTCCGACGCCGTCTGCTGAGAAGGGAAGATGCGGTTCACGCCACCGAGATCGAGCACCTGATTGCGGTTGCGCGAGTAGTTCACCGTCGTGCTCCAGGAGAAGCCCTTCCGGTCCTTGCCGCCCTCGAACACCTTGAACGTCACGCCAGCTTCGAAGCCCTTGTTCTCTACCGCGCCTGCGTTGACGAACGCACTCGGGTAGCCGACTTCGGCCGGTAGGTCGATCTGCAGCAGCAGGTCCTTGGTGCGCTTGGTGTACTGGTCGACGACCAGGTCCACGCGTCCCTTGAGCATGCTCAGATCGAGGCCGATGTCATGCTGCGTCGTGCTTTCCCAGCTGAGGGAGGGATTGCCGATGGCGGCCGGGAAATAGCCCGGCGCCAACTGACCGTTGAAGGTGTACTGCTGCGGCGACAGGCGCGTGAGCGACTGGTATGGCGAAATGGACGGATTGCCGACCACGCCGTACGTGTACCGCACCTTCATGTTGTTGATCGTCGACAGACGACGCATGAACGGCTCTTCCGAGAGGCGCCACGCCACCGCGCCGGCGGGGAAGACGCCCCAGCGGTTGTCGGCGCCGAAGCGCGACGAGCCGTCGCGGCGGGCACTCGCGGAAAACAGATAGCGGTCAAGGAGCGTGTAGTTCACGCGGCCGAGGTACGACGCCAGCGTCCACTGCGTGCGTCCCGAGGAGATCGTGGGGCCACCGGCCTGCGCCCCGGCGCCGATGCTTTCGAAGCCGGTGATATCGCTGACGAAGTTGCTGTTGCGCATGTCGCTGCGCGTGGAGTTGAGCTTTTGACGCGTGTAGCCCACGAGCGCCGAGAACACGTGCGCCGACCCGAAGCTGCCGGTGTAGTTCAGCGTGTTTTCATTCAGGAAGCTCGTGTTGTTCGTCGTGCCGCGAATGGCGCGCCCATTCTGTCCGAAGCCCTGCAACGTATTGCGCGAGTAGTAGGTGTCGCGACCACGGAACGAGAGATCGCTGCCCACGGTGGAGCGGAAGGTGAGGCCCTTCGCGATCTTGTATTCCGCGGCGACATTCGCGAGCAGTCGGGTGTCGAACAAGCGGTCCTGCACTTCGAGCGCCGACGCCAGCGGATTGGGTACGTTACCTGCGGCGATGCCCAGGTCGAGCAGCGACTGCGGGAAGTCGGTGTTCAGCAGCGTGTAGGAGCCGTCGGCGCGAAACGGCTTCATGATGGACGGATACTGCAAGGCGGCGCCCACGGCGCCGGCTCCCGCGTTGAGCGACCCGTCAGTGGGCACCTGCGAGCTATTCACGCGCGACAGCAAGACGTTGGAGCCTACCTTGATCTTGTCGCCGATCATCTGATCGACGTTGCCGCGTAACGAGACGCGACGGAAGTCGGAGTTGTCGACGACGCCCTGCTGCTCGAAGACACCGCCCGAGAGCGCGTAGCGCGTGGCATTCTTCGACTGCGAGCCGCCAGTGATGCTGATCTGTGCATTCTGGATGGCGGCCTGGCGGAAGATGAGGTCCTGCCAATCGGTGCCGGCCCCCAGTTCGCTGGGGTTCGCGAAGGGAAGGGTGAGGTTCTGCGTGGTGGCCCAGGCGTTGGCGAACTGACCGAACTCGGTACCGTTGAGCAGGTTGTAGCGCTTATCCACCACCTGCTGGCCGCGATAGAGATCGATGGCGACCTTGGGGCGCGCGCCTTCACCACGCTTGGTGGTGATGAGCACGACGCCGTTGGCGCCGCGCGATCCGTAAATGGCCGTCGCCGACGCGTCCTTCAGAATTTCGATGGAGGCGATGTCGTTGGGATTGAGCGCGGCGAGCGGGTTGGCCGGCGTGGTGCCCCCGCGTCCACCGTCGAGTGAGCTCGACGTGGAGAAGTCGTTCTCTACCGGGAAACCGTCAATGACGTAGAGCGGCTCGTTATTGCCGTTCACCGATGATCCACCGCGAATGCGGATGGACATACCGCCACCAGGCGCGGCGGACGCTTGCGTGACCTGCACGCCGGGAGCCGTGCCCTGCAGCGTTTGCTCGAGGGACGTAATGGGCGTGCGCTCGACGTTGGGTGTCACCGAGGTGACCGAGCCGGTCAGGTCGGAGCGACGCTGTGTGCCGTAGCCGACGACGACCATCTGGTCGAGCGCGGTGCTGACGACCTTGAGCGTGAGATCGACAATGGCCGTCTGGCCCGCAGTCAGGACGACGGTGTCGGCCTTGGGGGCGTAGCCAATGAGGGCGGCGCGCACGATGTAGCGGCCGGGCGCCAGGTTGGTAATGGCGTAGCGGCCGTCGGCGCCAGTACGGGCACCGGCGGATGAGCCGACGATACCAACGCCGACGTTGGCGAGGGGCACGGCGGCATCGGACTGGACGCGCCCGATGATGCGCGCGGTGGTCGCGCTCTGGGCGCGGAGGCCGGCGGGGAAGGCGGCCAGTAGCGCCATGACGAGCGCGCGGGCCGTTGGACCAGCGATACCACGCCTCTTGGGCAAACGCATGAGGCAGATCCTGATGGGGTGGGCGGGGCATCACCCGCCGTGTGGCGGGGCCGTCTGGCGGGCAATGCGGTGACGGTCGGTGGGAGAGACCGTCAGGGCGGGCGGGAGATTGCTCCTGAAGCGAACAATAGAGGCCAAGAGAAAGGCGAAGGACATCCGCCTTGTCCGGCCGTGAAGCCGAAACCTCTTTTGTTCTTTCAGGGAACTAATGCAGCAAAAGAAATGGCCCTGAGGGCCACGCCAGAAAGTGTGGGGTGGGCGCGGATTTGTAAAGAGTCCGCACGGCCCGGTCCCGTCCCCGCTGAGCCGAACGCGATGACAGAACGGCGATGATCGGCGCTCAGCGGGCCGGCAGCACCCGGTCGGCCAACCGCTGCGCCATCGCCCGCGCGTCCGCGGTCCCGTCGTTCGTGAGGACCAGAATCACCAATCGCTCGCCGGGATAGCGCACCCACGCGCTGCGCATCCCGTCTTCGGTCCCATATACGGTGTGCCGCACCCGACCGCCCACGGTCTCTACCGTAAATGCCGCCGGTGGCGTGTTCGTATCCGGCGCTCCCGGGCGCACCACGAATCGCCCCTGCTCGAAGCGATACAGGTCGTCCACGTTCGCCCGCCAGGTGCTGCGCACACTGTCGTAGCTGGCCCGCTGCATGCCGCCAATGCCCTGCACACGACGGATCGATGCGGCCGACATGCGCCCGCTGCTGTCGAGTGCGAACGCCGCATTCAACACCGCGCTGAGCCGGCCGAGGTCGAACATCGGCACCGCCGTTTCCGGCGTGAAGCGCGGCTGAATGGGAATGCCATAGGCGCGGTTGAGCAGCATCTGACCGTTGCGCGCTACCAGTACCGCCGCACTCCCGCGTACGCCATTCGTGTACCCGCCGAACAGCTCCTCGAGAAATGCCCCATCGAGTCGCGACGACGACGCGGCGCGCGACAGCACCCGACGCGATCCAAGGTCGAAGCGATCACCAGGCAGCAACGTGATGAACGGCTTCCCCTGATCGGTGAGCTCTCGGCTGTTGTACACGAACCCCTTGTTGCGCCCCATCACCTCTGCGGTATCACCGCGCACCACCCACGCCGTGCCTTCGTCTTCCGACAGCGCCAGCAAATCGCGACGCCGAATGGTGAGCGAGTCGTACAAGTCAGGGAGTCGCTCACGCGCGACGACGTGCTGATCGACCGCCGTGTTGCGCAAATACCCGAATCCCGTGAGATAGTCGGGATGATTCATGATGCGGTTGTTGCTCGACGGCGCACCACGCACGAGATAGCTGGCGAGAATGCTCGCGCCCGCCGATGACCCACCCACCACACCACCACGCGCCAGCACCGCTTCGAAGGCGCGCTGGCTCTTGGTGCCCATGTACGAATTCACCAGCCGGTAATGCCGCCCGCCACCGAACCACACGCCGCGCGCGTTCGCGATCTTCGCCACGAACGTATCGGCATCGGCCACCGCCTTGCTGGTCGTGTGGTATATCACGACGTTCTTCGCGCCCGCCGCACGCAAGCCGCGCCCAACGGTGCGTACGTCGATCGAATCGCCACCCGCCGTCGGCACCTCCACGATGAGCGCGTCAGGCCCACCGGCGAGTTCGATGAATTTGGCAAAGATCTCGGGCCCCTGCTGTCCACCGCCAACCACCAGCACCGACCCCTTCTCGGGCCCCACCTTGATCGCTCCCGGACTGGCCGCGGGCTGCGACTTGGGCGCACTGCTGCAGGCCGTGAACAGCATTGATGCAACCAGCAGCGATGGCAAACGGCGCATGGCACGCACCTCGAAGGTATGTGGCAATGCTGCATGCATGGCCGCCCAATAACATACGGCGCGATGTGTGTGCTTGCCTGCTGTTCTCCGTGACCTCCGTCCCTCGGATGCCTCCATGCGAGCAGTTCTACCGGACTTCAGCTGAAACCGCTGGCATGGGTTGAACTGATCGCACGAAGGCGACCAAGGCAGCCGAGGCATCCAAGGAATCTGCGGACTGTGTAGAACTGCTCACACAGAGGCATCCGAGAAATGGAGGTCACGGAGTCGTGGTGGCCACGCGAGATCCGCGTGTGCGACGTCTCCTCAAAAAGGATGAACACACCGCACCGGTCAGGCCCGCTTGGATGCCTCGGTTGCCTTGGTTGCCTTCGTGCGATCGGTTCCTCACCGCACCGCACCGCTCCGTGACCTCCGTCCCTCGGATGCCTCCGTGAGAGCAGTTCCACGATCGCAGCCACCGCGCCGGAGTCACCGATTGAGCATGAACTGAAACGTCTGCTGCACCAGCTGCGGCACGCGACGCCCGCCCACTTCGGCCGGGAGAAAGCGCATGCGCGTCAACGAGGTCTTCACGGCGGTCGTGAACAGGGCGTGATCACTCGTGAGCACCGTGAACGTTTCCATCTTCGCGCGTCCCGTGCTGTCCACCACGAACTCGGCGAGCACCTGTCCCTCGACGCCCGCCGATCGCAGCATGTCGGGAAAGACCGGGCCCGCACTACCCGGGAGACTCATGACCGGCTTCTCGACCTGTCCTTCGAAATAGTAGTCGGCATCGCTCCGCAGCGACCGGTCGCCACCGGGCATGCCGTTCTGCGAGCCGCGGGGACCGCCGCTGAAATCATTCTCGTTCGTGGGTGCGCGTGACAAGTCGACCGGCGGAATACCAAGGGGAATGTCGACCACGACACTCAGGGAGGGCGCGCCGAGTGCCGGCGCCTTGTTGGTGTACACGCGCGGGGTGCTTGCGCTGACCGATGGCGGTGAGGGCGGGGCAGGGGGCGGCGTAGGCTGAAAGATCACGCGCGTTTCCAGCCGGTCGTCCACGGTGCGCACGGCGGCATTGGCGGTGGCCACGACGAGCGCGCCGACTATACCGGCGTGCAAGAGGACCGAGGCGATACTGCCGGCGGTGCGGCGCGGCGTCTTGGACTGGGATTCGAGCAACGTCGAGAACATGAACGACCTCCGCAGTGAAGTGTGGAGATAGCATGCCACCGCTCGATTAACCCGTCATGGGTGATGCATTACGCGTGGGATCAGCGCCGGTGACAAAACCGTGAGTCTTGCATGATGGCCCGATGACGCGTTCATGACGTTCGCATGACACACGCGACGACTGCACCCGACGCGCGTCAGGCGCCCTGCTTCGACAGCCGCTCCATGTCCTGGCGCATGTGCGCCTCGCGCAATGCCTTCTGCACGATGCGGGTGATCGTCACCGCGAGTACGATGGCTGCCGCGATGCCCATGTACAGCATCCACGACGGAATCGTGCCGGCGCCCGGCGTTTGCGCGCCCGCCTGACCGACGGCCGTATACGTTGCGATGGTGGGAATCATCCCCGTCAGCGCCAACAGAAAATGCGCGAGCGAGACCGACGTGACGCCCATGGCGTAGTTGGTGAGCACGAACGGCGCGATGCCGGAGAGGCGCAGCAGGAACATGAGCTTGAGCCCTTCCTGCCCCACTACCCGGTCGACGATCTGCAGCGTCTGATTCTTGGCGATCTGCGCGGCCACCCACGAGCGCAGCACCGTGCGCCCCAGCGTGAACGCAATGGCGGCGCCGATGGTCGAACCGATGAACGCCAGCACCGAGCCCTTGGCCATGCCGAACACCGCGCCGCCGGCAATCGTGAGCAGAAACGCCGGCATCATGCATACGGTGGCCACGATGTAGCCTACCACGAACGCGACCGGTGCCCAAGCGCCGAGGGTATTCACCCACTCCGTGAAGCCGGGCATGTAGGGGGAGGCCAGTTTGCTGGCGCCCAGTCCGAAGCCTACGGGGATGAGCATGCCGACCAGCTTGACCGCGCCCGAGGCCGCGTTCCGAAGTGTGAGAGCCATGCCGAAAAACATAAACCACTGACCCGGTACCCAAACACAAAACCCGGAACTGATCAGTTCCGGGTTCTGGGTTCACGTGACGCGTTGTCAGTCTCGCGGGGCGAGCGCCCCCTTACTGCACCGCCTTCGCGGGCCGCTTGAAGCCGCCGTCGAGGGCGTTGAGGAACAGCTTGTACGTGCCGTGCGACTGCGAACGGAACAGGATCTCGGGGCCGAAGAGCCACATCGTGCCCTTGCCCATGTTCGCTTCGGCCATCGCCACGCCGTCCTTGAGGAGCTGCTGTCCCCAGGCCCAGCCCGAGAGCAGCGGCGCGGCGTTGTCGAAGACGGCGAGCGGCTTCACACCCTTGGCCGCGGCATCAGCCCCCAACTTCATGACGGGGCTGTTGTCGAACATGACGGCGGGGCGCGGCGCCATGCCCGCCGCCACCGTCGCCGACGTGTCGAGCTTTACCTCGAGCACCGAGCCCGGGATGTAGTACTTCTCGCCGGCGTAGGCGCGGCCGTTGGCTTCGGTCATGTAGTTCTCGATGGGGAGCCCCATCGCCTTGCCGAGGCCTATTGATGACCCGATGGCCACGATGCGCCCACCCGCCTCCACGAACGCCTTGAGCGACGGCACCGACGTTTCCGCCGAGACGCGTCCGAGTTCCTTGCGGTATTCGGCGGGAATGAGCGTCGTGTCGGGCGAGCCACCAAAGCCGCGCCCCGCACCGGCTTCGCTGAACATGCCATCGGTGAAGACGAGCACGTCGTACTTGGCCTTGAGGTTGCCGGCGTCGAGTTCCTGCGGATACACGGTGGTGTAGCCGAACTCGAACTTCTCGAGAATGAGACGCGTCCACCCGGTGGGCATGTTGCCGCCGTACCGGTCGATGAGGCCGATGCGGAGCGGCTGCACCGGCTGTGCGCCGGACGGCTTGCTGTTGGCCGCGGCGAAGTTCACGCCGAGGTCAGTAGCGGCCTTCGCCACGATCTTGTCGGCTGCGCCACCGGCGGGGATGAACCACGAGCCCACGGGCCACGTGTTGCTGCCGTCCTTGAACTCGGTGGGAATGCGCGACGCCTTCACGTTCACCTTGGCGAGACGGTTGGCGACCGTCGCCGCGTCGTTCACCGACGCGTGGATGAAGTAGCCGGCCTTGCCCTTGGCCACCGTACCGGCCGGCATGGTGGTGATGCCGTTGATCTTTTCGAACGGCCCCGTGAGGCCGTCGAGCACGCGCTCGAACTGAATGCCCATCTGGTAGGCGAGCGTCCAGCCGGCGTTGTCGTATGGCGGGACTGGCGGGCCACCCGGATAGCGGAAGTCATTCGGGTGATCCTGCGGTTCGAACATGTCGAGCACGTGCGAACGGAACGCCTGATCGGTTTTGATGACCCACGAGCCGGCGGGGAACTGCTTGCCATTCGCGCTGAACGACGACGTCGCCTTGTGCACGTCGATGCCCGAGTACTGCAGGGCGCGCACGAACTTGGTGGCGGTGGGGAAGTCGTTCTGCGACGCGCTCAGCACATACGCGCGCGGGTCGCGGTTCTCCGGCTTCTTGAGCTCGGCCATGTAGCGGTCGTTGACCACCGAGCTGGCAACGTTCGGAGCCTGGCCGCCGCCGCGCGGGCCGCCGGCGCGAACTTCCGTGGCTTCCGTGCCGCGATCCTTCGTGATCTTCTCCACCATCGCCGCGACACGCTTGGGCGAGATGGTCCAGTTGTCCTTGCCACCGGCCTTGATCTGATCCTGCCCCATCACCCAGCGATTGAACAGGAACGTTTCGCGGTAGCGCGACGCGAGGTCGAGGAACGCGTAGTTGGCACTCACCGAGTAGTCGATGGACTGCCGGAAGTGCCACACCTGGGGTTCGATGGGCATGGGCAGCCCGGCCGACCGCACCTGACGCTCCGGCACCAGCGCGACGCGCATGGGCGTGGGGTTGCCGATCGTTTCGGTGAGAATGCCGATTTGGTTGTGGTAGTAGCCCGTCGTGCGCAGACCACCATTCCACCACGTGCTGTAGTTGGAACCAGCGCGGAAGGTGAGGCCGGGCTTGTGCTCGAGCACGAAGCGGTGATTCAGCGCGGCACCCACGAGGTCGAGCCCCGTGATCATCGCGGGGTGGAACCAGAAGTTGGCCGGATCACGATAGGGCGGCGCGGCCATGATGGTGCCCGTGGGGCCCGTCTGGTGGTGGTTGTACATGATCTGCGGATGCCACTCGACGAACAGCTGCTGCGACATGTTGCGCGTTTCCGCGAGCGCATTCATGTACGAGTCGCGATTGTTGTCGTGCCCCGCGTACTTTTCGTACAGCCGCGGAATGGTGGCCGTGGTGCGCTTGAGCTTGTCCGACTCCTTCATGTACCAATTGGTGACGAGCTCCATGCCGTCCGGATTGGCGTGCGCCATGAGAATGACGACGTCGTTCAGAATGCGGAGCGTTTCGTCGTCGGTGCGGCTGGAAAGCTGCCACAACGTTTCCATGAGCTGCTGCGCGCCCAGCACTTCGGTGGCATGCAGCCCGCCATCAATCCAGAAAATGACCTTGCCTTCTTTTGCCATCGCCGCGGCGGCGGCGGAATCGACGTTTTCGGCGCGCGCCAGCTTGTTCGCAATTTCCTTGTAGCGCGCGAGCTTCTTGTGGTTCTCGGGGCTCGTCACGATCGCCATGATCTGCGGGCGGCCTTCCTCGCTGAAGCCGATGGTATCGAGCGAGACGCGGTCGCTTTCCTTGGCGACGGTGATGAACCACTGATGGAGCTTCGTGTAATTGGGAAGCTCGTAGTCGGCACCGATGTCGTGTCCGAAGAACTGCTTGGGCGTGGTGCGCTGCTGGGCAGGGAGCGACAGCGGGAGGGCGGCCGCGACGAGCAGGGCGGCGGACCACCGGCTGGCGCGGCCAAGGCGGCGCAGCGGGGGCAGAGAAGGCATTGCGGGGGACGGGTGGAGAGTGCGCAGGGGCCGCTGCCCGGTGTCCCGAGACGGCGGCCGGACGCCCCGGAACTGGAGGGGACGCGGGGGTACCACAGGGACTACGATGCGGCCGCGGCCGGCGTTGGGTAAGATGCAGGTCAACGTCACGCGGCCGGTGGCCGCTCTTCATCCCGTCCCCACCCCTAATCATGTCGATTCGTCATTCGCTGGTCCTGGCCGCCGCCCTCGGGGTGGCCGTCGCTGCTCCCGCGTCCGCCCAGGACAAGACGCCCCCGGCCAAGAAGCCGACCCCGGCCATGGATCACGCCGCCATGCACGCCGAGCATATGAAGCAGATGGAAGGCGGCAAGGCCGCCGCCGCGTGGAAGGAGCTCGACGCCTACCACATGCTCATGATGGCCACCTGGCATCCGGCCAAGGACAAGGGTGACCTCGCGCCCACCCGCGCAAAGATCGGCGAGATGGTGACCGCTGCCCAGGCCGTGGCTGCCTCCAAGGCGCCCGCCGCCTGCCAGAAGCCGTCGCTCGCCAAGGCTCAGGCCGGCCTCGCCGGCGAAACGCAGAAGGTGCAGGCGCTGGTGGCCAGCAAGGCCGACGACGCCGCGCTCAAGGCCGCTATGAAGGGGCTGCACGATGCCTTCGAAGTGCTCGAGGAAGGGTGCAATACGGGGATGAAGCATTAAGGCTGTCCCCGCACGCGGGCGCGAGCCGGGTGACGTGACGCGCGTATTGCGCGACGCGCTGGTAGGCGCTGGCGCTCCGGCTGACGTGATCGAAGGGTGCCCGAGTGCGCTCGAGGCGCTGCTGGATGTGTCGACAGGCGGCGGCTGGCAAGCGGGATCGCCGTTGCCTGCCGTGTAACCTCGGATGCCTCGGTCGTCTGGGATGCCTTCGTGTTGTCGGTTCGCGGGCTCCTGTCGTCGGCCAGAATGTTGAACTGATCGCCCGAAGGCAACCGAGGCATCCAAGAGGCATCCGAGGGATCAGCGTATCCGCTGCCTTACGAGTGCTCGTACGGCTCAGTCGACCTGATTGCCTGAGCCGCACACACGACCGTCAACACCTTGATTCTTGATGCGGCTGAAGACGCCGGAGTCCTCATTGACCGGCTTCAAGCCGCCCCAGCCGGTGTTGCGGGTAACGCGCATGGGCCACACGGTGTCCCAGCACTCCATGAATGCCATCGGTGGCTTTCCCGCGCGCACCAGGAAGTCCAACGGGTTCCATCGTCCGCCATAGATGGACGAATACGTCCCAGTCGACTGCCAGGTACCGGCCGGCAGGGTGGCTTCCTTGTACACGCCGTGACCGCGAAGATCCTTCGGCGCACGAAGCGTTATGATGAGCGAATCGTCTGCGGCGGTGACGTATCGACGACCGGTCGAGAAACCGAAGTAGAACGCGCTGTCCCGGGTGTTGGTACCAATCATCTCCCACCCAGCGCTGATTCTGCCATCTCGAAACACCACGAGTGTTTCGTCGCGCTTCTTGTTGATGATCCGCAGCGTCAGCTCGCCGGCCAGAAACGCGCTCGGCTCGAGGAACTCCCAATGGAATCGCACGCCCTCGAGGGGCACCTTGAAGTAGAGCGTACGCTCCGCCGTCGTTGGTAGGAACGCGGGCGTACGACCGTCGAATACACCGTTCCAGAGCCCCCATGCCATCAGCAATGGCATGAGCGCACCGGCAATACGGCGTCTGCGTGGGCGCTCGATTGAAGTAATCGGATGTGTGACGTCGGACATCATCCCCTCGATTGAATTGGCACTTCACTCGCAACGGCCAGACGGCGATCATACCGGACGGATCGATACGCGGCAACCACCAACTCGAGTGACCGGCTACGCAAAGGGGAGCAGCCGTTTGGGCCACTCCCCTTCACACACCCAGATCAGCGTACACCGATCAGATGATCTCGCACGCTCCACCAGCGCAGGCCACGGTGTCGGCGAGCGTCGTCATGTCGGTGCCTTCCCAGAGCGCGGTGTAGTCGACGGGGCGGTACACGAGCGCGTTCCACTTGGCCATGTCGGTTTCGGTGGTCACTTCTTCGCGCGGCGCCTGCGTGTACACCTTGTCGCCCGTTTCGCGGAGCAGCGAGATACCCGTGAAGTAGCCACGGTTCTCGAAGATGAACTGCTGCACGGCATCCCACTCGTCGTCGCGCACAGTGACGGTGTTGGAGACGTTGTGGTGGAGGCCCGGGTTGTACGACTCATGGCGACGGCCGGCGACTACCCAGTGCTGCTGCACGAGACGCACGTACTCGAGGAACTGCACGGCACCGACATCCTTGCGAAGCATTGCGTCGGATGGCGCGGTCACGGGGAAGGTGATCACGTCGGTGGTGTCGGGATCCCACGCCGACGACTCGGTCATGTGCGGGTTGTTGAGCTTGAACCACTGATACAGCGGCTCGGTGCGCGCAGCCTGCACGCGCCGGAAATAGTGACGCGCATGGTGCGGGTGGATACCCGAGCCGGCGCCGAGCACGAGGCTCGCGGTGCCTTCTGGCTTCACGCAGGTGATACGCGCGGCAGCGGGGATGCCGAGGTGTGCGGCAACGGCGGCGTTGGTGTCGAGGCACTCCTGCGCGCCACGCTCGAGCACCTGCGGGTTGAGCAGCAGCGACGGACGATCGAGGATACCGCAGATGCTCACACCCAGCAGCGACTCCCGTTCGTTGATGAAGCGCGTGGCGGCGCCGAGGTACGGGATGTTGGTGTACGCGGCCTGCAGCGTGCCCAGCAACGACGCCGCGCGGCAGCAGGCGAGGAAGCCCGCTTCGTCTTCGCAGGCGTTGGCATTGATGGTGGTGAGGTTGCACATCTGCCAGCCGCTGACGGTGCTGCCCACCGGCACGTCGGGACGGCCGTACTCGGCGAGCTTGGCCTGCGCGGCTTCGTCGACCACGGCGAACGGCGCGAGGCCGATTTCGACGCACGGATTGGCGCCGTATTCCACGTCGTCGACGAAGTAGAAGCCGGGCTCACCGAATTCTTTCTGCAGTTCGAAGAGCTTGTGGAACTCGTTCTCGGTGTGCACGGTGCGCACGAGGACGGCCGAGTTGTTGGACTTGCCGCGCTGCGGGTTGGTCTCGAACCAGTTGCCCGTTTTGGCCGCCGCCATTTCGTCGTCGTCGGCGGAGAAGAGGCAGATGGTCGCCGAGCGACGGATGCCGCCCGAGAGCACCGCGACGGCGACGTGCATGAGGATGTCATACACTTCGATGGGGCGCAGCGCTCGGCCCGACACGCCCTCGAGCATGCGCTCGACGGCGGTGAGCGCCTTTTTGAGCGGGATGTGGCCCGGGGCCCGTCCCCCCGAGGTACGCAGTGGGGCGCCGCGACGACGGATGTGGGAGTAGTTGAACTCGATTTTCTTGTTGTCGAGATAGCTCTGCACGAGCGCGCCGAGGGCGTCGGCCCAACCCTCGAGCGTGTCTTCCACGTTGTAGTGAAGGACTTCGAGTTCGTTTTCGGCGCCACGCACCGGGAACGGCGGGAGCTGCGCGACGTGATGCTTCTGGACCGAGAAGCCGACGCCCGTGCCCGACATTAGCAGGAAGAACGACTCCTTGAACGCGTCCACGCGGTTCATGTGCGTGAAGGCGCAGTTGAACATGCGCGCGTTGTTCGCCTCGATGGCCGGACCGCCGAACTGCAGCGAGCGCATGGAGGGGAGGATGGCCTTGTGCTGCAGCGCCGATTCGGTTTCGTCGATGAGCGAGCGGAGCGTGCGGCCGCTGAAGCCCGCGACCGGGAGGTCGAGCTTGTCGGCGAAGTGGGCGCGGTGCATGTCCATGACGCGCGTGAATGCTTCCGACGGCGTTTCGCGGCGTCCGAGGTCGTCCCGGTAGCGCGAGTACCGCGACAGGAAGATGTAGTCCTGCAGGCCGCTCTCGCCGTGGGCGTGGAGACGGACCTGGGCGCGGGCCGCGCGGTAGATGACGTAGCGCTTGGCGACATCCCAGTGGCCGCGGGCGGCGATCATCATTTCGACGATGTCCTGCACCTCTTCGACCGTCGGGGTGCGCTCGAGCGCCTTGCGTTCGACGGTGTTGACGACGAGCTGCGTGATTTCGCAGACGTCGGCGAACTCGGTAAAGCCGAGGCCGAAGCGGAGGGCGGCGTCGTTGTGGTGCGCGTTGACCGCGTCGTCGTGGCGCGAGGCCCAGAAGGCGAGGGCGATGGCGCGCGTGATGCGCTCCGGGTCCCACGGCGCACGGCGGCCGTCGCGCTTGATGACTTCGGTGACGGTGCGGACACCGCTGTTGTCGTAATTGCCGAAAGCCTGGCGGACTTCGCTACTGCGTGGGACGACGGACGTGGTCATTACTGCTCTCCAGAGGTGGATACTGCGGTGAGAGGCACACCCCCCCGCGGACGTTCACCGGTCGTATGTGACGGCCGCGTCGTCGCGGCCAACACGAAAACTCCCGGCGAAACCGTGCTGGGAGCCCGAACGGAGTTACGCGCACTCGAGCAACACGGTGCGGCGCGACGATCCTCGGCGAACCCTCCCTCGAGGGGGCGCGCAGACCCGGGCACGGGCAGCTCCTCTGGTTCGGGATTCGTCCGTGGAAGCGGCCTTCCCGCGCCACGCATGGCGCAGTCACGGAACACTTCGTTGTCGTCCTAAACAGCGGCGGGGCCGCCCCGGAATTGCGCCGGGTCCCCCTTTGGGCCGGCCCCTGGGGGAGGAGGCCGGTGACCAGTGCCTTGGTCGTACTACTGTTGCGTTTCCTTGCCCGCGAGCACACGTGCCGGCGAGCAAGAACGCGCAACATCCAGTATTCAGGGCCGGGAGTCAAGAGACAGTTTGGCTGATCTTTTTCGGGCGTGTGCCGCCAGTGTGGCAGAGCAAAACTCCGCGTGTCGAAGAATTGTGATAAGACATTCAATGACAACATGTTCCGCGTGTTCTGTTGCGCGGAGTTTCGATATCACATGAAGCGAAAATAACGGGAACAATTTGGCGCGGTTCGGCTCGGGCGGGCGGGGCTGGATTTTTCCCAGCGGCCCCCGTACGCGAGGCCCGAGTTTCGCGCGTCAGCGGGTCCGGCGCACAGGAACCAGCCGGTTCATTTCGCGAAATCCGCCCACGAGCCAGGACCGCGACTCGGGGTAGCTCACATCGAAGGGCCCCTGCGTCAGCAGAGTTTCGCCCGTCTCTCGGCTCACCGACCAGCGCTCAGGTTCTCCCCCAGATTGCAATTCGACGCGCCAGGCTTCGATGCGCCCCGAGAACGTCTGCACCGTATCGATGCCCGCCACATGCACGTTGCGATATCCGGATGGCCCCATCGCGAACAGCCGACTATCCCCCTCGAGCACGCCGATGCTGCCACGCCACCCTGCAGTGAGCGGCAGCGCACTCAGCACCACGCGCAACATGCTTTCGCTCACCACGAAGAGCCGGGACGGGTCGATGGTGATCGTGCGATTCCGCAGATGCCGCGGTACGAAGAGTGATCCACGTTCGCGCTTCGTAAGCCGCGCCTCGACAAGGGACACTCGCTCCGTAAGTGTGCTGTCGGTGAAATCCTGCTCGACGCGAGTGAAACCGATATCGGCGCGGCGACGCAGGGGACGCAGGCTCGTGCGATCCAGCCAGAGGGTGTCGGAGCGCGCGTCGCCACGCAGCGCACGCGGGGCGAGTTTCGTCGTGACGATACGAATCACACGCCGACCGCCCAGCCGCACGGTATCGACCGCCATCTCGTACAGCTCGTGCGGCAGGGCGTCGTGGTACGCGTTCGACGATAGACGCACGTAGCTCCGCACGCCGGGCACCACACGATCGGCATTCAGTCCACTGATTGCCGGTAGCGGGCCCGCACGTCCGCCCGCGGGTTGCTGCGCATAGGCCACGCGCGGCCACGGCGACAACAGTTCGGCCATGCCACTTGGCGCGCTCGCACCGCCGGATCCCTCCACGGACGGTGCCGCAGAGACGGGCGCGGTACTGGACGGGCTCGCCGCCGTCGACACCGCGCGCGTCGGCGGGAACAGCGCAATCAGTGCGAACGCGGCAGCGCCTGCTATCAACACCGCTGCGCGGGCGCGCGTCCACACCCGCTCGAGATCCATCGACGTGTCTGTGTCAACGACGTGCGCGGGCACCAACACCCGTACGCCAGAGGCGCGACTGGCCTGAATGCGCGCCAGCAAACGCTCGTCGGCCTGCTCCTCGCCGCGCTGCTGCAACGCGGCGACCAGCTGCTGCACCTCAGCGGGCAGCGTTTCGCCGTCTTCTCTTCCGGTATTCATGCGAGACCCCTCAGCAGTTGACGAAGTTGTTGAACGCTTCGGTGCAAACGGACTTCCGAGGCGTTGACGGAGATACCGAGGACGCGGGCAATATCGGAGTGGGACAGATCGTGCAGCACGCGCAAGACGAAGACATGGCGCAGCGCAGGCTTCAGCGTTCGCAGCGCGCCATACACGTGGTCGGCGACGAGCACGTCACGCTCGGCGTCGCCTTCCGTCGCGACGGTGTCAAGCGAATCACGTTGTTCGAGGCGTGCGGCTCGGCGCTCATGCATGAGCGCGACGCGCGTCGTCAACCGGATCAGCCACGCACGAAACTGACCGCGCTCCTCATAATGCGCGAGCGACTCCGGCAGGGCGACGAACACGTCATGCACGATATCCTCGGCGTCGGCGCGGGATGCCGTCATTCTAGAGGCGAGCGTCAGCATGGCGGCCGCGTGCTGCCGGTACACCGTGGCCAACGCCTCCGGATTCCCGGCGCGCACGGCGGCCAGGTCGATCGTGGTGTCGGGCGCTGAGGACGACAATGGGCTGGGCAAGGGCAGGGCATTCATGACGACCCGGTGGAAGGTACGCTTCTGGAATGCGCCGCGCCGACGAAACCTTACATGTTCCGAAAAAAGCCGGCAGTATTGTCAGGGACTTTCGGATGTCACCTGGGACTTCGGTCAGACACCCTGGGGGTCCATTCGATTCCTGCCGAGAATCGACCCGCCAATGTCCCCTGTCGCGGCAGACGGGCTGCCGCACGAATCGCCGAGGTTGCGATGCGCATCAAATTGTTCTGGTTCCTGTTGTCGCTCACGCCGTCTGCATTGGTCATGCCGCTCAACGCCCAGTCTCGCCCGGCGGCCACCAGTGCGCCCCGAGCCACGAAGGTCGAGTACGTGCTCGTCGAAGGCGCCGACTACGCCTTCAGGAATCCGCCCACGGTCACCAACGGCGTCGTGACCTTCAATCTCGTCAACGTGGGGCAGGATCTGCATTCCATGACGCTCTTGGAACTGCCAGCCACCCACACCCTGCGCGAGTTCCTCGACATGTATCACACCAAGGGGATCATCCCGCCGTGGATGCCAACGCTGGGGCAGACGAATACGATTGCGCCCCGACAGGAGACGTTTCTGACGGCGCGTCTCAAGCCGGGGCGCTATATCCTTGCCTGTCTCATACCGGGACGCGACGGGCGCGCGCACACCGAGAAGGGGATGGTGCAGCTCATTACGGTGAAGTAGCGGCCACCGTCGCGCGCTGCACCGGCCACTCCTTACATCGCGATCTTCTTTGCCTCGAGCTTCTTTTTCTGCTCGCGCAGGTGCTCGTCCATCTTGAGGCGCGGGATGCCGTTCTTGAGCCACGCCGGCGCCGGCTGCTCCTTGAGGTACGAGTCCCAATACTCCATGAGCCGCTGCGAATAGTCGCGGCGGTTGCGCAGCTGCGTCAGCCCGTGATTCTCACCGACGTACTCCAGCAGAATCACGTCCTTGTTGAGCTGCCGCAGCGTGTTGTAGTACGTGATCCCCTGATTGAAGTCGACGGCGCCGTCCTTGTCATTGTGCATGATGATGAGCGGCGTCTTCACCTGGTCGGCGAAGCGATTGGGTGAGTTGCGCTCGTAGGCGTCCTTGTTCTCGATGAAGTTACCTTTGAAGCGTCCCTGCGAACTCTGGAAGATCCCCTGGTTGGCGCCGCCGGTGTTCCAGTACACCGAGCTGTACATGCTCACCATGTCGGTGAGTGGCGCGCCGGCCACGGCGCTCTTGAAGATGTTCGTCTGCGTCACCAGGAAGCTCGTCTGGTAGCCGCCCCACGAATGGCCGTGCAGTCCCACGCGCGCCGAGTCGACGATGCCCGTCCTGATGGCGGCCTTCACCGCCGGCACGACGCTCCACACCGCGCTCATGCCGGGATCGTTGAGTTTGTACACGATGTCCGGCAGAAAGACGGCGTAGCCACGCGACGTGTGCACACCAATGAGTGCGTTGGGTGAGCTGGAGTACGTGGGCGAGTAGAACGCGTTGAGGTTGTCCGACTGCAGCTCGTAGATGAACGTGAGCGTGGGGTACGACTTTCCTTCCTGGTAGCCGGCGGGCAGATACAGCGCGCCCTGCAGCGAGTCGCCCTTCTCCGTCACGTAGTTCACCAGACGCGAGCCCGGTGACCACGCCACGCCGTTCATGTTGGGGTTGGCGTCGGTGAGGCGCACGGAATCGGCGAGCGTGCCGTTCGCGAAGCTCACGCGCCACCAATCGGGGAAACGGGCCGACGTCTGAATGCTGCCCACCCACACCTCCGCGTCGCGCGCCTTCACCGGGGCGAGACGCGCATCACGCCAGCCGCTCAGCACCACCGCGCCCGCCTTGGCGGGATCGAGACGCACGAACGCTTCCTTTTTGGTGCGATGCTGCATGGCCACCATGTAGATGGGCTTCGTGAGATCGATGCCGCGCTCACGCGCATCGGTCACGATGCGCCGGCTGTAGCGAATGCGCTTCGCGCGGCCATCGACGGTGAGATTCATGAAGCCGGTGCCGGCAAGAGTCACGCGCCACACGTCGTAATTGTCCTGCAGCAGCACCGACTTGCCGTCCTTGCTGAAGCCCACGACCTGCGTGGGCGGACGGTCGACGTTGTGATCGTCTTCGGTATCGACGAACGACACCGGTGCGCTCTTCGTGATGTTCGTCGTGGCCTTGGTCGCCACGTCGTACGCCTGCCAGTGACCGTCGTCCCAGAAGAGCACGGTGCGGCTGTCGGGCGACAGCTGCGCCTGACTGCGCGCGTCCTTCTTCACGAGCGTCTTCTCACCGGTGCGCGCGTTGATGAGATAGACATCGCGGCGCTGAATGCCATCGACACTCGCCTGCCGTTCGTACGCACTGTTGTCGGAGCCGAGCAGCAGATCGTCGCGCGCGCCGATGGTGGCCGTACGCACCGTGGCGTCGGTGAGCTGCACGACTTTCTGCGTGGCGGGGAGGTACGTGGCCATGAAGGAGAAGCCCTTGTCGGCCTGCTCCTGTACGAGTTGCATGGACTGCAGGCGCGCATCCTTGTGGTGCCACAGAATGAGCGTGGGACGGTCGTCGTCTTCGAGCTGCTCCGCCTTGGGGACGGGCGGTGCGGCGACGCGCAGGCCAATAAGCAGCGCATCCTGTGCCTCGAGCCAACGCGGTGTGCGGTCGGGGCTCACTTCCATGCCGTCGGGGAGCACCACGGTGGTGCCGGCGCCCACACGCACCGCGCGCTGAGCCGGCGAGCCGATGCGCGACACGCCAGCGGCGGTCCACGTGGTGTCGGTGCCCGCGCTATCGGCGGTGCCCTTGAGATACGCGAGACTCGCGGCAGTGTCGCTCCACGCGAGACGACGGAACAGGGCCTTGCCCGCGTCGAGGCTCTTCACCACGCCGGTGGCGAGCTCGCGCAGCTGCACGCCGTTGCCCACCTGCTCACGCGCCTCGATGGTATATGCGAGCCAGCGGCCTTTGTCGTCGAAGGCAAAGTCGGCCACATTGCCGATGTTGAACACGGCGTTCGTGCCGATTTCGTGCAGTAACAGGTCGGTGCCTTCCACGCGCGCGCCGCCGCCACCAGGAGCGTTACCGCCCATACCGGGGGCGCCGGGCGCGGGGCCGCCTGCACCACCGCCAGCGCCGCCGGCAGGGGCATCGGGGCCGTACGCCTGCAACGCCACGAACTTGGGGGCGTCGCCGGCGAAGGCGATGCGGCGGACGCGCTCGAACTCGCGCTGTTCGCCGCTCGCGAGGTTCACGATGATCGCCTTGCTTTGTATTGGACGACGTTGCTGCCGCAGCCGCTGCTGTTCGGCGGCCGTGGGATACACGAGCATGGCGGCCCACTTGCCGTCGGTGGAGAGCTGCAGCGGCGACGCACCGGCGGGGATTTCGCCCACCGCGTACCGACGCACGGTCCCGGTGGCGCTGGTCTGCCGCAGCACCACCTCGGCGTCACCTTCGTTGGGTGCTTGGGTATAGCCGAACCACGCGCCGTCGGCCGACAGCGTGGCGCCGCGCAGCGACTTCCAGGCGGAGATATCGGCGGCGGTGATGGGGCGGGGAGAGGACGGTGCGGGGGACTGCGCCGAAAGCGCTGGTGTGGCGACGCACGCGGCGAGAGACAGCCTTAGGGCGCGCGCGAGGTGGCGCGGGACGGACGACTGCATTGGGACTCCTGATGAAGGACGACCGAAGATACGTCGGAACTCGCGACGGCGTTTGCGGACCGGTTTTCGGACGAGGGCGTCTCGTCTCGGTCGCTGGTCGGGGCGAAGGGGTCGTCGGTGGGGTCGCGGTACAGCTACTACAGTCGGGGCACAGCCACCACAGTCGGGGCACTGCCACGACAGTCGGGGTCGACCAACAGTCGGAGTCCTGGCCGGGTCGGGCGCGACGCTTCGCTGGCGCGTCGGGGTCGGGGTGTCACGGTCGGGGTCGCGGTCGAAGTCAGGGCAGCCCCGACTCCTTATCCCCGACCCCGACGCGCCAGCGCAGCGCCCGCGCAAGACCCGACCCAGACCCCGACTGTTGGTCGACCCCGACAGTCGTGGCAGTACCCCGACTGCAGTAGCTGTGCCCCGACTGTAGTGGCTGTACCCCGACCCCCACCCGCAACCCCGACCCCGACCCCGACCAAAAGCGGTTGACGTCAACTGTACTAGTACACATAGTACAGCAATGCTCCCGTTCCCCGTTTCCCTGACCCCCGGCGAGTCCCCCTATCGCCAGGTGGTCTACGCCGCCACCAAGGCCGTCGTCGCCGGCCTCATGCCCGCCGGGACGCCGTTCCCGTCGGTGCGGGAGCTCAGTCAGGCGCTGCGCATCAACCCCAACACCGCGCACAAGGTCGTCTCGGAGCTGGTGCGCAACGGCCTGCTCGAAGTGCTCCCGGGGGTCGGCACCGTCGTCGCCCGCAGCAGCCACGCCTCCGCGGCCGACCGTGCGGCGCTCCTCTCCACACAAGTCGAGCAGTTGGTCGTGGAAGCGCTGCGATTGGGCGTCGATGAACGCACCGTGCGCGAGGCGCTCGCCACACGCTGGCGTGACCTGTCGGGAGCTGCCGCCGAGGACGCATCACCACGTGCGCGGAGGCCCCGTGCCGGCTAGCGCGCACGTTCCCGCCGTTCGCACCCGGCGCCCGGCGACGGTCATCTCCACCGCACGGGTGTCGTACCACTACGGACACACGCGCGTGTTGCACGAGGTCAATCTCGATGTCCCCGACGGCGCCACCTGTGCCTTGCTCGGCGCCAACGGCGCCGGCAAGACCACGCTCCTGCGTTTGCTCGCCGGCATCGACGAGGTGCCGGACGGACGCGTCGCCCTCTTTGGTACCGATGTGGAGGAGCTCACGATGCGCCAGCGGCAGCAGGTCGCCTATGTCGCCGAGGGGCAGGAGCTCCCCGGCTGTGATGACGGTGGCGCAATTGGAGTCGTACTGCGCGCCGTTGTACCCGACCTGGGATGGCGTGTTGGCCACGCGACTGCGGGAACGATTCGCGTTGGACAACACGCAGCGCATCTCGCGCCTGTCACGTGGCCAGCGCATGCAGGCGTCGCTCCTGTGCGCGCTCGCGGCGCGCCCGCGCGTGCTGCTCATGGACGAACCGTTCACCGGGCTCGATGTGGCGGTGAAGGACGCGTTGGTGGGCGGCCTGTTGGACGCGTCCGCCGACATGACGTGCACGACGCTCGTGTGCACGCACGACATCGGGGAGATCGAATCGATGGTGGATCATGTGGCCTTTCTGCGCGATCAGTGCATTGCCGTGAGCGGATCGTTGGAGGCCATGCAGGAGCGATGGCAGCGCGTGGAGGCCACACTCCCGCCGGTGCAGGTGACCGAGCCGTGGCCGTCTTCGTGGACGCACGTGGAGTACGCCGGACGTCGCCTCGCCGCCGTCGTCGATCGCCGCGCACCGCAACAGGAGTCCGAGCACACACTGTCGCGTTGCACCGACGTGCAGTGGCGTGCGCTGTCGCTGCGTGAGCTCTATCTGACCTTCGGTGCCACCTCCGGAAGCCGTGCAACTGCACGCGAGCGCGCCTCATGACCTTTGCCATGCAGGTCCGGCATTTCGTGCGCTTCGATCTCGCCCGTACCTCGACGTGGTGGATCGCGTATCTCGTGCTGTTGGCGATCACGCCGCTCGTGATGTTCGGGCAGCCGCTCTATGGGCGGTTGCCAGACATGAGTCGCATCTATCTGCCACTCCTCACGTGGTGTGTCGCGCTGGGTCTGACCGTGACCGCCGTGCAGTCGGACTCGCCGCTGTCGCCGACCGCCTTTTGGAAGGGCAAGCCCATCGACGCGCGCGCGCTGCGAACGGCAAAACTGGTGATGGTCGGTCTCGTGGTGCTTGCAGCCTCGGTGGTGGCGGTCATCGCCTGGCGCGCGTCAGGCATGCCGTGGGCGTTGATCGTTCCGACGTTACGTCAGGCGGTGCCGGCGTACTTCATTCCGCTGTTGTTCACCACACTCTTCGGTGCGGTCACCCGTCGGTGGGCCACAGCCCTCCTGCTTTCGATGGGGTTTCTGTTCTGCACGCTGCTCACGTTGCCAGTGGCGATGATCGCCGGCGGTGACCCGACCATGGGCATCGGCTTCTACAATCGGTTCTGGCCAAACCTCCTCCGGTCGGTGCTGTTTTGTAGTGTCGTGGCACTCGCGTTGATCTACCCGTTGCGAAGAACCCGCGGCCTGCGATTTGCCATGCTGGTGGTCGCAACACTGCTGCTCGGTGCGGTCGTCACCGTGTCGCAGTTGTTTGTGCAGCTTCGCCGAATGGAGCGATCATCGGTTTCGTATCTCGACCGCACGTTGATACGGGTCACGGCAGATGCGCCGGCCAGTATGTCCGAAACGGTGCGCTTCGATTCCTTGGCGCGTCTGCAACGCGTCGGGCGTTCCGAGCTATTTACCGTGGTTGGTGCGCGACGTGATCGTCGCTACGAACTGCAACAGGTTCGGCTCACCCCATTCGACGGTCGAGGTATTGGCGGTGGCATGATCGCGCTGTCCGCGACAACGGTCGCCGTGTCGCCACACGCGCTCGATCTCGATAGCACCCTCGCCTGGACTGGCGGGCCCTCTCTCGCAACGGAGCTGACAGCGGGACGGGGCACGATTTCCGGTGGTTGGCGTGTCGGTCAGGAGTTGGACACGGTGCGCACAATTGCGCTCGAGGGGACCCTCGTGCGTTATCGCGCGGAGCGCGTGACCGTTCTGCCGTTTGCGTACGGGCTGGTCTACGCCGATTCATCAGTGTCGATCTATCTCACCGCCGACGAAAGCAATATGCCTGCATTGACGTGGGCCGGTTTTCGGGACGCGGGGACTCGGCGCGATGTCCCCAGAGGCTTGCCCTCCCTCTATCGGCAGTTCGCTTTTGTGGTCGTCGACTCTCTCCAGCGGACCGCGCGTCTGCTCGGGTCGTCATCCGAACAAGCCGCTACCGAATGGATGGTATTGCCCGGCGCCGTTCGGTGGGTGAACACCAACCAGCTCGACTATCAACCGGCCGTGCGCGCTCTCCTGGATAGACGCGGACGACGCGCGGCTTCGATAATCGTGTACCAATGGGTTGAAGACGGACGGCGTCGCGTACGTCAGACCGAGCGCGTGGACGATTGGCCAAGAATACGCGGCGGACCTCGGTCCTTGGGGGACGCCATCTCGTACGGTCGGGCACGCTAGCGGAGGCGCCGTTTCGAACGATACGCTTGCTGAGAGTCCGCGACGACGTAGCTTCTGGCACATGGCGCGAACTTCATCCGCGCGTATCAACGTGCTGTCTGTCTCCACACGACGAGGTCCCGATGTCTGCTTCGTTTCTCGCCGTTCGTTCGCGACCGCGCATTGCTGCCGCGGCACTCGCTGGCGGCGTGCTGCTGCTCTCTGCCGCCAAGCCGGTCACCCCCCGCGCCACTGGCGTCACCTTCAAGTACCGCATCAGCTCGGCCAGCGACGGCAAGAAGAGCACGCTCGCCAATGTCAGCATGCAGGATGGCAACATCCGTATGGACTACGTCGAAGGCACCACGCCCATGGGCACCAAGAATGGCTACGTCTTGGTACTGGGAGAGGCGGGCAAGTTCATTGTGGTCAATCCCAAAGACAAACAGGCGATCGTCATGACCGCTGATGCCTTTGGCAGTGGGCTCGGCGCGCTGATGAACAACCCGATGCTCAAGATGACCGTCAGCAACACGTCCTTCCGCTTCAAGGACATGGGCGCGGGCGAGGCGCTGCTGGGCTACAAGACCCGCAAGGTGCGCACGTACTACTCGAGCACCATCGAATTCAAAGTCATGATGATGCCCGACCAGAAGATTGTCTCGAACGACTCGAGCGATCAGTGGGTGGCCACTGGTATCGATCTTGGCAGCCCCAAGAGCATGGAAGCATGGGCGCGCTCGTTCGCATCAGGCGTGAAGAGCACCAATGCGGATCTTGCCGCCGACATGAAGAGGTACACCAACGAATACGGGCGGGGGAGCATGGCGCTCAAGACCGTCACGTGGTCGTCGCAGACGGACAAGAAGGGCAAAGTCACGTCGGACGTGACCACGATGGAAGTGACGGAGCTCAAGAAAGGCGATCTCGACGCGGCACTCTTCGAGATGCCGAAGGGCTACGAAGTCGTCGACATGAGCCAGATGATGGCGGGGCTTGGCGAGAAGATGGACAGCGCCAGCGCCGAAGCCGCGAAGAACGGCGACAAGAAAGACGAGAAGAAGCCCAGCGCGAAGGACGCGCTCAAGTCGGGACTTGGCGGATTTCTGAAGAAGAAGCCGCCGATGTGAACAGTCGCCAGAGGCCGCCAGTCACGATGAGGGCCCACGAAATCGCCGCCATGAACAGACCGGCCGGCAGATATTCGTCGAACGTGCGATAATGCAGGAACGCCTCGAGCGCGGCCACGGTCAGCAGCGTGATGAGCGGCCGCTTCGCGTCGATCCACGCGGTCACGTATCCCAGCATGACGCATCGCACGGCGCCGGCGAGGACGAACACCGCGACGAACGCATCGGACGGAAACCAGATGCGCCCGCCGTTGCTGCTCCCGTTGTTCCACACGTCGTGCGTCTGCACGGCAACGATCAACGCCGTCGCGGCGAGCATGCCGAGCAGCAGCCACGCCGAGACGGCCTTTTGCGCGATGTCCACGAACGCCGCGGTGGCTGAGCCCTGAACGCTGTCCTTGAATGCATACGGCACGATGCGGAGCACTTCGCCGGCATACCAGAGCGGGCCGCACGGTTCGGCGGCCGCCTGGCGCTGGCTAGTGATTTCCTCCAGATCGCCGAGCACGTCATCGACGAAGAGTCTGGAAGCTCCCACGGCGGACAACAGCGTAGTTGCGAGACGGTGACGCATCAGCGCAGCTCCGGCGAAAACGTTCCCCACGCGATATCGGCCCGTTTGCGAAACTCCTCGAGGGCTTTGACGCCCGCGCCGGTAATGCTGAAGAGGCGTCGTGCCCGGCCGCCGCGCACGGCGCGCGGTTCATCCACACGCGATATGACGAACGCCTTGGCTTCCAGGCGCTGCAATACGGTGTAGATGGCCCCTACGGCCGGGGTGCGTCCCGTGCGCTCGGCCAGGGCGCGCCGCAGGTCGAGCCCCGACACGCCATGCGGGAGCGTCGCCATGGTGGCCAGCACCGTGGTTTCGAAGGTACCGCGCAGTGATTCGGACATACGATAACATTGTAGAACAAATAGGGTGCTGTCAATGGGGGCGTGGAGGGGAAACCCGAACCCCACACACAAACCCAGCACCCGCAACTGATCCGTTACGGGTGCTGGGTTTGTGTATTGCGTCGTGGGTCAACTGCTCAGAACTTCACGATATCCAGATACGCGTTGCGGAACGTTTCGACCTGCGGCAGCGTCGCATCTTCAAGGCTTGGCGCGTAGCCCACGAACACATCCTGACTCGCAATGCGCTTGACCGGCGCATCGAGCCACGCGAAGCATTCGTCGGCAATGCTGGCGGCGATTTCGGCGCCGTAGCCCCACGACAGTGAGTCTTCGGTGGCCATGATGACGCGGCCGGTCTTCTTCACCGACGCGTACACCGTTTCCTTGTCCCACGGCGAGAGCGTGCGGAGGTCGATGACTTCCACGCTCGGCCCGCCTTCTTCGGCAATCTGGTTGGCCGCAACCAGTGCACGCTGCACCGTGGCGCCGTAGGTCACGAGCGTCACATCGGTCCCGGCGCGCAGAATGTTGGCCTTGCCGAACGGAATCATGAAGTTCGGGCCCGGATACTGCGCCTTGTTGTACGTCTGCCGGTACAGGTGCTTGTGCTCGAGGAAGATGACCGGGTCGTCGCAGCGAATCGCGGTGCGGAGTAGACCGTTGGCGTCGAGCGCGTTGCTGGGGCACACCACGCGCAGGCCGGGGTTGTGCGTAAACAGCGATGCACCGGTCTGTGAGTGGTAAATGGCGCCGCGGATGTAGCCGCCGTAGGTGGTGCGAATGACCACCGGCGAGTTGAACGCGTTGTTGGAGCGCCAGCGCATCGTGGCGAGTTCATCGCGGATCTGCATGAACGCGGGCCAGATGTAGTCGAAGAACTGAATTTCGACGACGGGCTTGAAGCCACGGTGCGCAAGGCCAATGGCGCGTCCGACGATGTTGGCTTCGGCGAGCGGCGAGTTGTACACGCGCGCGCTGCCGAACCTGGTCTGCAGGCCGTGCGTCACCTTGAACACACCGCCCTTGCCCTTGACCTTGCCGAGGTACTGCTCGCGCGAGACGTCGGCGACGTCTTCGCCGAACACGAGAATGCGTTCATCGCGCGCCATTTCGTCGCGCATGCAGGCGTTGAGCAGCTCCACCATGGTGGTGGGGCCGCCGTCGAACTGCGGATCGTCTTCGGTGTCGAAGCGTTCGGAGGTCGGGTCGACGTCGGGCGAGTACACCCCAAAGGGCACCGACTCGGGGGTCGGCATGGGCTGCGCGAGCGCGTCGTCGGTGGCGGCAAGCACGTCGGCGTCGACGGCGTCGCGCAGCGCGCGCAGCTCGTCGGCCGTGGCGTGTCCCTGTGCGACGAGCCACGCGGGGAAGGTCGTAAGCGGATCGCGCGCCGCGTCGGCGTCACGCTCTTCAGGGGGACGATAGAACACTTCGTCGTCGGAGAGCGAGTGCGAATACGGGCGAATGACCTTCGCGTGCACGAGCGCCGGTCCTTTGCGTTCACGGGCGTACTGCACAGCGCGGAGCATGACGTCGTACGAGGCGAGCAGGTCGCAGCCGTCGACCTCCTGGACGTAGAGCCCCGGGAACGACGCCACGAGCTTGGAGATGGAGCCGCCGGCGGTGTTCACTTCGACGGGGACGGAGATGGCGTAGCCATTGTCCTCGACGAGGTAGACGACGGGCAACTTGAGATTGGTCGCGGAGTTGAGCGACTCCCAGAACTCGCCTTCGCTGGTGGTGCCGTCGCCGGTGGTGACGAGGGTGACGTCGTCGCCCTTGAACTGGTCGTCGGCGAGATCGACCTGTTTCGCGCGCAACGTCGCTTCGGCGCTGCCGACGGCGTGTAGGAACTGCGTGCCGGTGGGCGACGACACCGACGTGATGTTGAGCGCCTTGTGTCCCCAGTGCGACGGCATCTGGCGGCCACCGGAGTTGGGGTCGATGGCGGCACCCACCGCGCTGTACAGCATTTCGGCGGGCGTCATGCCGAGCTGCAGGCAGAGCGCGCGATCGCGGTAGTAGAGATAGAACCAGTCGTAGGCCGCGCGCATCGCCATGCCGGCGGCGATGCCGATGGCTTCATGACCGGCGCCGGAGATCTGGAAGAAGATGCGGTTCTGTCGCTTCAGCTGAATTTCTTTATCATCGAGCTTCCGCGACGTATACATCACGCGGTACGCGTGGATGAGCTGGTCACGGGTGAGCGCCGCCGCCGGAGCGGGGGCGGCAGCCGGCTCGCTGACCTCGCCCTTACGGGCGCGGCTCGGACGGGTCGAAGTAGCCATCGGGAGGACTCGGGGAAAAGCTTGGGGTCAGGCAACCTGCGAAAAATAGCGGAGGAATGCACCATGTGGTGCGTCGGGGGCGGAATTCGCTGACCACGATGCGGGATCCAGGTCCGCTTGCCGGACATTGGTCCAGACAACAGGTTGCCAGAGTAGTCCGAACTCCCCAGTCACGATATGCACGCACCTACCGCACCCATGAAGCCGTCCTCCGGCCATTGCATCTTCTGCGACCTCATCCGCGGCGCTGCGGAAGTGTCGATCTGTTACGAAGACGCCACTGCCATCGCGTTCCTCGATATTCAACCGGTCAACCCGGGCCACGTGCTGGTGGTCCCACGCGAGCACTACGAAGTGCTGCAGGACATCCCGGGGGCGGTTGGGGCGCACCTGTACCAAGTGGCGACGAAGCTCATCCCGGTGGTGCAGACGGCGTCGGGCGCCTCCGACATGAACATCGTCGTGAACTCGGGCGCGGCGGCCGGCCAGAACGTGATGCACTATCACATTCACCTCATTCCGCGCCGAGAGGGAGACGGTTTCGACGTGCCACTGCCGTTCCCGGGCTCGACGATGCCAAACCGTCAGCAGCTCGACGCGATGGCGGCGCGCATCGGGAGCATGCTGCGTGACCCGCTCAGCAGCGACGGAATGAAGCAGGGCTGAGCCGGTCCTATGCCACGATTGCGTGACGAAGCGCCGCGGGGCTATTGACGGGAGCAACAACGTGATCGTATCGTCGCGCACCGTGGTCGGGTGTGCGAGCAAATCTCCTGGCGCACCACATCGCGGGTTGGTTTCCGATGGTTGGCGTGTCCACTTGGTGCTCCAGGAGGATGATGCGTTCCACTCGCGGTAGCTCCCATGTGCGCGGCGGTGCTGCGCTCCACCGGTCGCCGTCGTTGCGGCCGGATGTCGTTGCCACCTTTCGCCCCGACGCGAGGCTCATGGCCTCCGCCGGGGCGTCGTCGTTCGGGAGGGGCTGAGACGTATGGCCAGACGTCCAGCGCTCAAGCTGAGTCGCAGCAGCGACCGTTCGTCGTCGCGTGGTGGCCGACCGTCGCGCCGAGCGGCGGTGCGCACGCGGACAAGTGCCCGCCGTGGTTCGCGCGGTGCGCCGCGGGCGGCGGTGGTGCATGTCGCCATGAAACACGCGCTGCGCCAAGGGGCGCTGCGTGATTGCGGTCAGCGGTGTGTGTACTGCGCGACGCATCTCGATCAGCACACGGCGACGTTGGATCATGTGGTGCCGCTCGCCCGCGGCGGGGCGCACGATCCGGGCAACTTGGTCGTGGCGTGCGCGCCCTGCAACCGGCTCAAGAGTGATCTGCCGCCGTTCGAGTTTTTTGCGCGGCATCCGTGGGCGGGGGCCAACTTCATTCGCTACGCGCGGAATGTGACGCGGGCGATCAAGCGGGGGGCGAGGCGGGCGGTCTCACTCGCCTTTGCTTCGCAGTCTTTGGCCGCGTAGGGTCGTGGTCGTGGTCGGGGGTGTGGTCGGGGTACTGCTACTACGGTCGGGGTACTGCTACTACAGTCGGGGTACTGCCACTACGGTCGGGGTCTACCTGCGGTCGGGGTCCCGGTCGGGTCTGGCGCGACGCTTCGCTTGCGCGTCGGGGTCGGGGTCGGGGTCGGGGTCGGGGTCGGGGGCTTGTCGGGGTCGGTTTACGTTTTCCGGAGTGTTTGGTGCGTTGGTCGCTCTGATCACGCCCATCACCGGTCGGGGCGGGTTGGCTGGGCCGGCGCCGTCGGAAGAGCAGGCGCCGCTCAATGATCCGCAGGAAGAGCGCATGGTGCCGTTCGTGTCGGTGGTGCTCGACAGTGCACAAGCCACTTGGGCGCGTACCATGTCCGACTACCGGCCGGCGCGGCTGGTGCTGTTTCGTGATGCGACACCCACGGCGTGTGGTACGGGGCAGTCGGCGACGGGGCCGTTCTACTGCCCGGGCGACGAAAGGGTCTACATCGATCTCGCGTTCTTCGATCAGCTCGACCGGCAATTCGGCGCACCGGGAGATTGTGCGCAGGCGTACGTCCTCGCGCACGAAGTCGGCCACCACGTGCAGAACGTGCTCGGCACCGAACGGCAGGTGCGGCGACTGCAGGCGCAGCACCCTGGCGCCAAGAACCAGCTGTCGATCGCGATGGAGCTGCAGGCCGACTGCTTCGCCGGCGTGTGGGCGCACGATGCGGCGCGGGCGAACATGCTGGAGGCCGGCGACATCGACGAAGGCCTTGGCGCGGCAGCGGCGGTGGGCAACGACCGGTTGCAGCAGATGTCGGGCGGACGGGTGCACCCGGAGTCGTTCACGCACGGCTCCTCGGCGGAGCGGCGGAAGTGGTTTCGCGCGGGCTACGACAGCGGCGATGCGACGAAGTGTGACACGTTTGCGGTGCGGTGAGGTTTCTTGAACTGCGGTGGTCTGGGCTCTGGGGTCTGGGGCTGGGTCGCGGTACAGCCACGACAGTCGGGGCACCGCTACCACAGTCGGGGCACTGCCACTACAGTCGGGGTCTACACGCAGTCGGAGTCGCGGTCGGGTCTTTCGCTTTGCTGCGCTCGCTGTCGGGGTCGGGGATAAAGTGTCGGGGCTGCCCCGACCCCGACCCCGACCCCGACCCCGACGCGCCAGCGCAGCGCCGCGCGAGACCCGACCGGGACCCCGTCCGCAGGTAGACCCCGACCGTAGTGGCAGTACCCCGACTGTCGTGGCAGTGCCCCGACTGTTGTAGCTGTACCCCGACTCTGACCCCGACCCCGACCATGACCAGAGCGCGACGAAACGGCGTCCTGAGCGACGCGACCTTTGGCGATGTCCGCTGCCGCAGTTGGCCCGTCGCGCTGCTCCCCTTCGGCGCCACCGAACCGCACAACACTCATCTTCCCTACGGCACCGACACCATCCTCGGCAGCGAAGTCGCGGCGCGCGTCGCTGCGCACTGCATGGCGGCCGGCACCAACGTGATGGCGCTCCCTGCCGTGCCGTTCGGCGTCAACACCACGCAGCTCGACTTGCCGTTCACCATCAACGTCATGCCGAGCACGCAGCTCGCGCTGTTGCGTGATGTGATCAGGAGTCTGGAGCCACACGGCGTGCGCGCGCTCGTGCTGCTCAATGCGCACGGCGGCAATGAACTGCGCGCACTCGTGCGCGAGCTGCAGCCATCAACCCACATCATGCTCGCCATCGTGAACTGGTGGCAAGCGGCCGATCACGCCACGTTCGCCCAGGCGGGCGATCATGCCGGAGAACTGGAAACGGCGGCCATCATGCACGTCGCGCCCCATCTCGTCGCCCCCGATCGTCACACGTGGGGCGACGGACGCAGTAATCCGAGTACGCTCGAGGGCGTGCGCCGCGGCGTCGCATGGATGCCGCGGCGGTGGACGCAGGCGACGGTCGACACCGGCGTTGGAGATCCGCGCGCGGCGACGGCGGAGAACGGCGCGGCGTTCGTCGCGCAGGCGGTGGAGCGGATTGCTTCCTTCTGCGTGGAGTTGGCGGGTGCCGATCCAGCGCGCCTGTGGGCGCCTGCTCCCTGACTGGTCTTGGTCTTGGTCTCGGTCGGCGGTGCGGTCTTGGTACAGCTACTACGGTCGGGGCACAGCCACGACAGTCGGGGTACTGCCACGACAGTCGGGGTCTACCAACGGTCGGAGTCCAGGTCGGGTCTCTCGCTTTGCTGCGCTCGCTGTCGGGGTCGGGGTCGGGGTCGGGGTCGGGGTCGGGGCTGCCCCGACCCCGACGCGCCAGCGAAGCGCCGCGCCCGACCCGACCGGGACTCCGACCGTTGGTAGACCCCGACTGTCCTGGCAGTACCCCGACTGTGGTAGCAGTACCCCGACTGTAGTGGCTGTACCGCGACCGCACCCACGACCCCGACCAAGACCAATGGGGCCGCGCTACCGTCGCAAGTCGACCGTTTGGGCCGCCGCGTCCCCGTCGCCAAAGTAGAGCGAGTGCCGCTTCTCTCCCGGCATCGCCAAGACCACGACCACATTGGCCTGATTCGCAAACTGCTCCGCCAGCAACGTATTCCGCACCGACAACGACCCCGGCTGCTTCCCCGCCTTGAACTGCAGCAGATACCACTGCACCGTGCCGCCCACGGGATCCTTGTCCGTCCCCGACTGCAGTAACGTCGCCGAGAGCACGCGTCCGTCGGCCGCCACGCGCACCTTGGCATTGAAGTACGCCGTGAAGAGCGAGTCCGCCGCGCGATCGTTCGCGAGCGAAAACGCGGGGCGCCGCGACCACGCGCGGAGCCCCTTCTCGAGATCGTCGGTGAACAGCCGCACCTTCCACACCACCGCGCCGTCTTCGACCACGGCGCGCGTATGCGTGGTGTGGATGTCGTGCGCCACCGGGGTCGCACCAAGCACGGCGCCCCCCAGCAGCCACACGAACAGGCTTTTCACGGCCAGCATTTACTGACCGATCGGGCGCGCGCCCGGTGCCTTCGTGAACGTGTTGTTCGTGCGGTCCACATCCGCGTAGCCGCTGTCGGGATCGGCGGTCACCTTCGCGATGTCCTTGTCGGAGAAGAAGCCGTATTCGTGGCTGCGCTCGTTGTTGCGCCACACTTCGGCCGGCATGGTCACGCGCTGCTTGGTGCCGTCGGTGAACTCGATCTCGAGCTCGAGCGGCATCACCAGCCCGCCCTTGTTGTCCACCGTGACGCGATGATAGAACTTGCCGCGCTTGGTCGTGCCAGCGAGGGTCTGCGCGTCCTGACTCTCGACCTTGGTGATCGCCTGATCGTTGTTGTACGTGCTGTAGAACCAACCACGCCAGAAGTAATCGAGACGTTCACCCGCGCCGCTGGCGAGCGTGCGGAACAAGTCTGCCGGCTGCGGATGCTTGAACATCCACTTCTTGGCGTACTCGCCGAACGCCAGGTCGAAGCGCTCCGCGCCCAGCACCTTCTCGCGCAACATCACCAATCCGGTGGCCGGTTTGCTGTAGCCGTTGTTGCCGAACTGCCGGTGAATGAAATCGGACTCGGTCATGAGCGGCACCTGATTGGTGTCCTTCATGTACGTCACGATGTTGGGCGCCGGGCCGCGCAGACGCGCAGCCGGCCAGTTCTTGTCGTAGTCGAGCGAGCCGTAGTACTCGAGGAAACTGTTCACCCCCTCGTCCATCCACGTCCACTTGCGCTCGTCGGTCGCGACGATCATGGGGAACCAGTTGTGCCCCACTTCGTGAATGGTGACCGAGGCCAGCGCATACTCCTGATTCTTGGAGTACGTGCCATCAGGGCCGGGCCGGCCGCCACAGAAGGCAATCATGGGATACTCCATGCCGCCCACCTGACCGTTCACATTGCTCGCCTGCGGGTACGGGTACTCGAACGCGAGCCGGCCATACGTACGCATCGTCTGCGCGATCGCCTTGGTCGAAACGTCGCTCCAGAGCGGCATCGCTTCACGCGGGTACACCGAGTGCAGCTCGATCACGCGGCCACCCTTGCGGTAGCGGAAGCCTGCGGCGTCCCACACGAACGTCTTGCTCGACGCCCAGGCAAAGTCGCGCACGTTCTCCGCCGTGAAGCGCCACGTGAGCATGCCGTTGCCGGCGGGACGTGACACCGGCTTCTGCACTTCGTCGGGGCGCACGATGAAGACGCTCGTGTCACCCGCCATGGCGGTCACGAGACGCGCGCGCTGCGCCGCGGTGAGCACGACTTCGGGATTGCGCAGCGTGCCAGTGGAGCGCACGATGTGATCACGCGGCACCGTAATGCTGACGTCGTAGTTGCCGAAGTTGAGGTAGAACTCACCCTGGCCGAGGAACGGATCGTTCTGCCATCCCGTCACATCGTCGTACACCGCGGCGCGCGGGAACCATTGCGCCACTTCGTAAATCCAGCCGTCCTTGACGAGCTCGCGTACCCCGCGGCTGTTGTTGCCCCCCTCGGGGACGACGAACGCCCAGTCGATCTCCACGACCGCCTTGCCACCCGTGGGGAGCGGCGTGTCGAGGTTCACGCGCATCTGCGTGCCATTGATGATGTAGCGCGCCGCTACCGCTGGCTGCCCCACCACCTTCACCTGCGCCACGCGCGTGATGGTGTAGCCGCCCGTGGCGTCTTCATCGGGGAGCAGGAAGCGGCGGGCCTGCGGCGACATCGTTGCCGGCAACGCCGACTTCGTGAGATTCGCGCGGCTGTTCTGCTGCTCGATGTTCTGATCGAGCTGGAACCACAAGTAGCCGAGAGGCTGCGGCGAGTTGTTGTGATACGTAATGCGCTCGGTGCCCTTCACCGTGTGCGTCGCGGTGTCGAGCGTGGTGCGGATCACGTAGTCGATACGCTGCTGCCAATAGCGCGGACCCGGCGACCCCGACGCATCACGGAAGTCGTTGGGCGACGGCCACTCGTCGAGCGCACGGAACGACGACTTGTTGGTCTTGGGGTTGGGCTCGGTGTTGAGCCACTGCTGGGACTGCACGGTGGCCGGCAGCATCGCCAGCGCGAGCGCGAGACAACGGATGGAGAATCGCATGGGAAAAGTCGAATGACGATCGTGAGTGCTCAGCGCGCGGCAAGCAGCCGCTGGCCAAGCAGGAGGAGCGCGAGACCGCCGGTCACGCCTACCTGAACGAGTACCCACCGACGCCGCGAAAGGATGCGCGGCACCAGCACCACACCAGCAAGCAGCACGACCGCCAGGATGAGCAGTTGCCCGAATTCGAGCCCCACGTTGAACGCCAACAGCGGCAGCATCATGCGCTCTTCTTCGCCCAGCAACGCCCGCAGATACGTCGAGAAGCCCAAACCATGGATGAGGCCGAATGCGGCCGCCATCAGGTATCGCCCGACAGTCACAGGTTCCACAGCATGGCCTGGCGCACCCACCCGCCAGCTCAACACGGCCGTGGCCACGATGGTGGCGGGGATGAGTGTCTCCACCAGCACCGAAGGCACTGCCACGAGGTGCAGCGTGGCGAGCGCCAGCGTCATGCTGTGTCCCAGCGTGAACGCTGTCACCAACACCGCCAGCCGCTGCCAGTCGCGGCGCCCGTAGGGAATGGCGAGCGCCGCCACGAAGAGAATATGGTCGTACCCGGCAAGGTCGGCGATGTGATGAAAGCCGAGCTGCAGGTACAGCCAGAACTCACTCACAGCCCAAGGCCGTCAGTAGTCCACCGGACGCAGATACGACTCGCCAATGCCGCTGTGACTCACCAGCGCCGTCGTCGGCGGCCGCCGCTTCCAGTGCGTGCCGTTGAGTCGCTTCGACACCGTCGTGAGCTCGGCCTCCTGGTAGCCGCGCGCGCGCAACGCCTCGTGCGAGAAGCCGTGCAACATGCCGTTGAGAATCTCGTCGGCGCGTGCATAGCTGATCCCGAGATCGCCTTCGTCGGTCTGGCCGGCCACGAGATCCGCCGTGGGCGCCTTGTCGACGATCACATCGGGCACGCCCAAGTGACGCGCCAGCTGCCACAGCTGCGTCTTGTATAGATCACCAATGGGATTTACCGGCGGTGAGTCGTCGGCGTGCCAGGTGAAGTAGCCAAGCAGGCGCTCGGTCTTGTTGCCCGTGCCCAACGGCAGCGCGCGATAGCGCGCCGACAAGTCGAACAGCGTGATCATGCGCAACCGCGCCATCACGTTGCCGCGACGCGTGGCGTCGGCATCCGGCTCGTGCATCAGATAGCCGTCGACCGCCGCCGAGATATCGACGGTGCGCGACTCGATACCCAACGCATCGATCACCAGTTGCGCGTGCTCCAGCGACGCCGCACTCGACGTGCGGTACGGCATGCGCACCCCGATCACGTTCTCGCGGCCCAGCGCTTCCACGGCGAGAAAGGCCACGACGGCCGAGTCGACGCCGCCGGACATCCCAATGACGGCTTTGCCGTAGCCTCGACGTGCAAGCTCCTCGCGCAAGAAGCCGGTCAGCCAGTCTTCCGTCATGTCCACATCGATGAGCAGCGGCGGCGGACCGCCGTTGTCGCGCATGCCGTGACGAATGACAGGCAACTGTTCCGGCAGTGAACGCACGATGTTGTTCGCCGTCTCGAGCAATTCCGTGGGCACGGCAAACTCACCGGTGGTGAATCCGCGCGCGCCACGAAGCAGGTCGGCGGCCGCTGGCTCCGGGCCATCGTACAAGAGCTGAACGGGCGTCCGGTCGGTCACGCGACGCACGTTGTCGAGTACATGTGGCAACGCCACCCGCAAGTCGCTCAGCAATGGACTGTCGGCGCGAGCGCGTACGAGATCGTCGAGATCGACCGACACCGAGACGAAACTCTCGTCCCACACCGGCGCACGCCCACGCACATCGCCACCCGGCCCCACCAGATGCGACGTGCCGAAGAAGCGCTTGCCCCCTTCGCTGCCCACGAGGTTCACGAAGCTCGTGAACACGCCATGCTCTTCGGCGATGTCGCGAATGAGCCGTTCCCACCGCGCCGCGCTGTACGGGCCGGCAATGCCGTCTTCACGCGGCCACACGCCACGTGCCGGCGCAGCCGACGAGACGAACAGCACCTGGGCGCCATCGAGCGCCGCGATGGTACCGCTGAGTGAGTGCCACGCATCTTCGCACACGAGAATGGCCGCGCGCCCCCACGGCGTTTCGAAGGCGCGAATATCGGCACCGCGCTCCACAAAGCGCTCTTCGTCGAAGAGCCCGTAGGTGGGGAGGAAATTCTTGCGGTGCACATGTCGTAATTTCGGCGGCCCGTCGTCGAGACCGATCGTGATATAGGCCGCGCTGTTGTGCAGCGTCTCGCGCCACCGCTCGTAGAACCCGATCACGACATCGAGCGGGACCGGCTCCAGACCGGCCGACGCGCAAGCCGTGCGGTACGCGTCGTCGAGATCATAGGACAGCGAGCCCGCCGTGCAGGCCACCTCGCGGACACCCCCTTCGACGAAGTACCCCGAGAGGGTCGTCTCCGGAAACTGGACCACCTGGGGGCGCGGCTCGAGCGTGGCGGCCTGGGCACACAGCCGGCCAATGCGAGCGAGATTGCCGGCCGTGTCGCCCTTGCGGGGGGCAAACTGGCACAGCGCGAGCGTCAGCGGACGAATCGGATCACCGGGCATCCTCAAAAGATAACGGGTTGTTCCCCCGGGGACCGGTGCGCCCCGGCTTGTGTAGAATTCTCTCATGTCCAAGCCGTTCGCTTCGTCGTACCACATGCCCGTCACGTCTCCCGCACGTCGGCCGTCTGCGCTCCCGAAATGGCTGCCGTCGGCCGTCGGTCTCCTCGCGGCCATCCCGGTGCTATCGGCAGATGCACAGGGCTCCCGGTCTCCCACCGGCGAACCCTGGACCATCATCACCCCAGCCCAGGTCAGCCTGGTGCTGGGGCGCGATGGCACGGTCATCGGGGAGCTCGGCCGTGAGCGGCGGCTCAACGTGGCCCTTCGGACGCTCCCCAAGTACGTGGGGCACGCATTCATCGCCGTGGAAGACAAGCGCTTCTACCAGCACGACGGTGTCGATCTCGTGGGCGTGGCCGGTGCCCTCAAGGATGCCGTCACCAAGGGTAACCTGCGCGGCGCCAGCACCATTACGCAGTTGCTCGTGGGCAACATGCACCCCGACGTCATCGACCGCCGTGACCGATCGGCGGGGCGCAAGTTGCGCGAACAGCAGGCCGCGCGCGAAATGGAGCGACACTACAGCAAGGAACAGATCCTCGAGGGGTTCCTCAACCAGATCTCCTTCGGGCGTGGCGCTTACGGTATCGAGATGGCCGCGCGGCAGTACTTCGGGAAAGGGGCCGCCGAACTGACGCTCGCCGAAGCCGCGAGTCTCGCGAGCATGCCCAAGAGCCCCGTGCAATACGACCCGGGCCGGTATCCCGACCGCAACCGCGAACGTCGCAACACGGTGCTCGCGCTCATGGCCGAGCAGGGGTACATCACCACGGCACAGGCAACGGCCGCGCAAAAGGAACCGGTGCGGACCGTCGCCCGCGCGGAAAAGCTGGCGCCGTGGGTGACCGAGGTGGTGCGGGTCCAAGCCGAACGTGGTGGTGTGGCCGTCATGAACGGCGGCTATCGCATTCAGACGACTATCGACCCCGCGTTGCAGCGCGCCGCGCAGCAAGCGCTGACGAGCGGCATCAACGAGATCGAAACCCGCCCGGGTTTTCGCGGACAGCGCTGCGCCACCGAGCAGGCCAATGCACCGGCGCCTACGGCGGCCAACGCGCGAGCGCGCCGCGTCGACGCCTGTCTCGAAGGCGCGGTGGTCGTGATCGACCCCACCAGCGGCGACGTGCGCGCCCTGGTGGGCGGCCGCGATTACGCCCGGTCCAGCTTCAATCGTGCCATTGACGGCAACCGTCAACCGGGCTCGAGCTTCAAGGCGTTCGTATATGCGCAGGCGTTGTCACAGGGGCTCACGGCCAGCGCCATGGTGGCTGATACCGCGCTGCGCATTCGCCTCGACAACGGCCAGATCTACTCTCCTGACAACGCCGACAACGAGTTCCTCGGCGCGCTCACCGTACGCGAAGCCCTCACGCGCTCACGCAATCCCGTCGCGGTGCAACTCGCAATGTCGGTGGGGATGGACAGCGTGACGGCGTTGGCGCGACGGGCCGGATTGCGGGCGCCTATTGCGCCCTATCCGTCGAGTGCGTTGGGCGCGAGTGTCGTGCAACCGCTGGACTTCGTGGCGGCCTATGCGTCGTTCGACAACGGCGGGGTGTCGGTCGATCCGCGGTTCATCACCAAGGTCGAAGATCGTACCGGGCGTACGGTCTTTGCGCCGCTGGGCAGCGCCATGCGGCCGGCCATGGACCCGCGCGTGGCGTTCATCATGCGGGACATGCTGCGCGATGTGGTGGAGCGTGGCACCGCCACGGCCCTGCGTCGCATCGTGCCGGCGCGCGTCCCCGTGGCCGGCAAGACCGGCACCACCAACGACAACACCGATGTCTGGTTCGTGGGCATGACCCCCGAACTCGTGACGGGTGTGTGGCTGGGCTTCGACCGTCCGGCCATGATTGCGCCGGGCGCCGCCGGCGGGACACTCGCTGCCCCTATTGCCGGACAGATCATCGCCGCCGCGTACGCGTCGCGTACGGCCGGTGTGTGGACGCCACCGCCGGGCGTGGTGTCGGTCGATATCGATCGCGCCACCGGCAAGCCGGCAGACGCCACCACGCCCCTCGACCGACGCTATGGGGAATGGTTCATCATGGGTACCGAACCCGGTGCACTCACATGGACGATGAATCTCTTTCGCGTGGGACCCATCGGATATTGAGCGCTCGGAGGGCGGGCGGTTCCGCGTGGGTCAGGCTGGTGTGCAGGGCGTCAATGTGGGGACGACCGTGGCAAGCACGCTCTGCGGAGTGGCGTAAATGGCTCCGGCGTGCAGGCTCTACTGATATTGACATCGCAATACGTGTACCTTAGCCTTTGTCCGGTGTTGAGAGTCTGCAATCAATAAACCGGAGGGCTTCGCATGGCCACGCTTCGATTCCATCGTTCTGTCGCGTCCCGTTTCCTCGTCGCTGTTTCCAGTGCCGCCCTGCTCGCGGCCTGCGGAGACGACACGCCCACCGGGGCGGCCGCCACGGTACCGTCCACGGAGTTCCGCCGGCTGGTGGTGTCCGACACGGCGCCCTTTGCGCGTGTCTTCGAGGCCGGAACCGGCGTGCGGGTCGATTCCATGGGCGGCCTGCCGTCGCGAATCACCTACCTGTACACCGCCAAGGGGCGCATTGCGTTCGCGCACTTCCAGACGCGCAATCAGGTCTCGTTCATCGATGGTGGCGTCTTCGAGCAGAACGGCCGGGGCGTCCGGCAGGCCCCCCGGTTGCTCGGCAGCTTCGCCGATCAGACGCCCATTCATGGCAACTACAATGGCGACATGGTGTCGGTGCACTTCGACGGCAGTGGCAATGTGCGCTTCTGGAGCGAGGCGCAGGTGGCGGCCGGCAATACCCAGCCAGTCCTGACCGTCCGCACGGGCAACGCGCATCACGGCGCGGGCATGTCCAACGGCGACGGGGGCCTCGTCTCGGCGTCCATTCAGGATCCCGCCAATCCGGTGCTCCCCAATGGTGTCGTGGTGTACAACCGGCAAGGGCAGGAAGTGGCGCGGAACACTTCGTGCCCCGGCCTCCATGGGCTGGCCGGCAACGCGGTAGGCAAGCTGTACGGGTGTGCCGACGGGGCCCTCTTCGTGCGCACGAGCGGTACCACCGCGACGTTCCAGAAGTTCGTGCACAGCACCGATTCGCGCTTCGGCGTAGGGACCGTCTGGGCGCGTGAGGGGCAGGACAACTTCCTCGTGCGCATGTCCATCCGCGGCCAGCCGGTCAGCCCCACTACACGCGCCATCGGTGTCGCCCAGGTGTCGACGCAGACCATGTTGCCGGTGACCATTCCAGGCAATGAGCTCGATTGGACGGCCGAACTCGATCACACGGGACGCTTCGCGATCATCCTCGGCCGTTCGGGCAACCTGCATGTCGTCAACATGGCCACGCGTCAGGTCACGGGAACGCTCAGTGGAGCGGTGCCGCCCATGCCCACGAGCGGTACGGTCCTCACGCCGTTCTTTGCCTTCGCCGACGGCGTGGCGTACATGACCAGCCCCACGCAGGGGCGCATTCTCGAAGTCAACATCAGCAGCAGTGGCATCCCGACACTGGGGCGCACCATGAACGTAGGTGGCACCCCCGAGCGCATCGCGTTGCTCGGTGTGCGTGAGACCCGTTCGTTGCAGCCGTAATCGTGGCAGCTCGCCGATGGGTGTGGTGCTGGCTGGTGTGCACGGTGGCCGGGAAGCTCTTTCCGGCCACCATCGTCGCACAGGCGATTCCGGTACCCGCGGACTCCCTGCGTTTGGCGCGTGTGCGCGACGATTCGCTGCGGCGAGCCACCCGTGCACAGACCCTCGGTGTCGTTCGCGTGACAGCGGTGCAGGGCAGTGGCTTGACGCTCGCGCGTCCGGTCACGGTTCTTGAAGGACGCGCCCTCGATCGCCGGCTCGCACCCTCCATTGCCGCGACGCTCGCGGGGGAGCCGGGCGTGACGGCACGCAGCAATGGGCCCATGGCCACGCAACCGGTCATTCGCGGCCTGAGCGGCGACCGCGTGCTGGTTCTCGAAGACGGTCAACGCACGGGCGACATTGCGACCACCGCGCCCGATCATGCGGTCACGATCGATCCGATGACGGCGCGCCGCGTCGAAGTCATCCGCGGGCCCGCCGGACTGCTCTATGGCAGCAACAGTCTTGGGGGCGTGGTCAATGTGGTGCGTGACGATGTCCCTGCCGAACGTGCCCAGCGCCGGCTGAGCGGAGTCCTGAGCGGGCAGGGGGAATCCGTGAACAACGGTGGTGTCGCGCAGGCCACGCTGCGCGGTGGCGCCGGCGCGCTGGCGTGGCGCATTGGCGGCTCCTGGCGCACGGCCGGTGACACGCGGGCGCCTGCGGGCCGGCTCCCCTTCTCCGATCTGCGCGGCTACGACGTGGGCGCCGGCGCATCGCTCGTTGACGTCACCACCGGGTGGGGCGTGTGGCGTATCGGTGCCGCGGTGCGAGACGTGGCCAGCAGCTATGGTGTTCCGGGGAGTTTTGGCGGCGTCGTGCTGCCCGGTGCACACGACGGCGGGGTGTATGTCGATCTGTCGCGCCGAGCGGGGCGACTCGACGCGGCGTGGCGGGCGCCAGGGGCGGCCAGCGGTCCCCCCTGGTGGCCCCGGCTAACGCAAGCGAATCTGTCGGCGCAGATGGTCCGCTTCGAACAATCGGAACTCGAACGCGGTGGCTTTGTGGGTACGCGCTTCGGCCAGCTGATGGCCAACGGCGATGCGCTCGTGCAGTACGTGAGACATGCCGGTGTGCCCGTGCGAGGAAGCGCCGGCAGCTGGGTGCAGTGGCGGGACTTTCGTGCCGAAGGCAGCTTCACCGGGACACGGCCGGGGGTGCTGCGCGGTGGCGCGGTCTTCGCCATGGAAGAGTGGGAACTCGACGAACTGTTTGGCGGGCGCGCCGTTCGGCTGCAATGGGGCGCACGGTGGGACGCCACACGCATCGTCCCGCTGGACAGTACCGAAACGGCGTTGGTGCGCGATGTCCGGACCCGCGCGTTTTCGGCGCCCACAGGCAGCGTTGGGGTATCGGCCGCGGTTGGTGCTGGCCTCGTGGTTGGCGCCAGCGTGGCGCGCGCCTTCCGACCGCCGGCCATCGAGGAGCTGTTTTCCGCAGGGCCGCACCTCGCCACGTACGCGTATGAAGTCGGCAATCCGCAGCTACGCGCCGAACGTGGCAATGGCGTGGATCTCTTCGCGCGACTGACGCGGCCCAAATGGAATGGCGAGGTGGCGCTCTTCACGATGACGCTGAACGATTTCATCTCCCAACTTCCGCAGGTCGATCGCGAAACCGGGCAGCCGGTGCGCGACCGTCGTTTGCGGCGGTACAACGTGTATCAGGCCGATCAGGCGAACGCGCGCATGCACGGCGCCGAAGGTCGTGTAGAATGGCGCGTGGTGTCGCGACTGACGTTCGATGCCACCGCGTCGTGGGTGCGCGGCGCGCAGCAACCGCCCGATGCGGCGCCGACGGCAACGGGCAGTGCGGCGACGTCACCACTGGCAACGAGCGCGAGTGGGTGGGGGCCGTTGCCGGCCATGCCGCCGCTCCGTACGCGATGGCAGCTCCGCCACGAGGACGCACGGTGGAGTGCCACCCTCGCCGCCGATGCGGCGGCGCGACAAGGGCGGGTGCCGCCGGCGCCGAACACGGTGGGGGCGACCACGTGCACTCTCGATCAATCGCAGGCGGTGCGTGGTGACAATGCACCGGCGCTGCTGCCTGCGGAGTTCTGTGCCACACCGGGGTGGGTGTTGGTCAACGCGAGCGTCGCGCGTCGTTGGATGACCGGTACCCGTTTGCATGACGTCACGTTGTCGGTAGACAATCTCTTCAACACGGACTGGCGCGATCACCTCTGGCGTGCCAAGCAGGTGGCGCCGCAGCCGGGACGGAATCTGCGCGTGTTGTACCGGTGGAGCTGGTGATGCGCCGACGCGTTTCGGTGTGTTTCGCGCTGTGTGCGTTCGTCGTGCTCGGCTGTGAACATCCCATTGCCGTGGTGACCCCACACGCCGAAGTGGCGGATCTCGTGTTCACGGACTCGCTCACCGCCGCCGTCGTGATGCGGACGACCGACAATCGCACGTGGAGCGGCGCACCGGTGCAGCTGTGTGTCGACGACGTGCGGACGCTGGTTCCGCAGCCCCTCGATTTCCGAGGTGTTCCAGTGGATCTCGTCTCGCGCCGTGATCTCGAAATTCGCGGTGAAAGCGCGGACCCCATCGTGCTGTGGGAGCCACTGCGTGGTCGCGGTCGACTGACCGCGCTGGCGCCCGGCACGACGCGTATGCGCTTCCTCGTGTGGCATCTCACCCACGCCGATCTTGTCTCGCCATGGCTGGATGTCGTCGTACATCCCGCGGCGTCCTGTCCCATCAACAGATTCTCCGGAGCGTCTCCATGAACATTCCTTGCCGCGACACGCTTTCACGCGGGCGCCCTCGTCGTACGCGCCGTGACTGGCTGCTGTTGTTCGGTGCCGCGAGCATGCTCGCGTGCGGCGGCGGCGGCGACATTGCCGCGCCCCCGCCCACGGCGCCCCGCCTGGAAATTGCCAGCATCGTCGTGGAGGATCCGGCCACTGGCGACATCATGTTTTCCCATGACGATCATTGGCACGGGTTTCCGGTGGTACGCGTGGGACAGCCGCGAACGCTGCGCGTGCATTTCGTGAAGCAGGGGCGCGCGCCGGATGATCACGACATGCCGCCGCGCAACGAATGGTTCACGCTGCAGCCGCATCCCGATCACGCGCTTCCCGTGGTGATCGAAGACCCCGCGCGCGCGCAATGGTCAGGTGATCGACTCGGTGGGTCCATCGTCGGGCAGAGCGCCGGCGCGTCGCGTATGAGCTTCCGCGTGCTTCGCAACACCACGACGGTGTGGGAGGCGCCGCCATTGAATCTCGTGGTGCGCTGACTCCCGACGATCTGTCCCCTTCCAACCTGCGGCCCATGACGCTCCGTAGTGCGCAGCTCCGCACGACCTCCCCGAATGCGGTCCTCGCGGAGCGAGACATGTCGCTCACGATTGCCCGGGGATGTTCGACATGCTGGGTCCCAGTGGGGGGAGCCATTCGTCGCTCATGCGCCCCCTTGCCAGGTTACAGCCTCCTGACAGCGGCAGCATGCACTTCCGCAACATAGGGCAGGCGGTGGTGCAGGGTGAGCCCGAGCGCCTTCTCGACGAAGTACGTGGGCACATCTGGCGGCGCTTCGTGCTGCACGTGTACGTCACCAGCTGCCGGGCGATGGTTTCGAGCCGGTGGAGCCCGATATCGCAGACGGGCCCCGTGACCGCGTGGCCGATGCGTCGCGGCGGGCGTTCGGCGTGTTCTGCGCGCCGGCGTTCTGTGTGGCTGCGGTCTGCCGACTCGGCGCGCTGCTGCGGGATCACGCCGAGACGACGGACGGCCGCCACACCGATGGCAGGGGCGCAGGAGGATCTGGCGGATACATAGATTTTCCCGATACGAAGGAATGAAAGAATCAATTGGATCGATGCTGCGCATGTGGCTAGCGTCATCCATAGAGAAGGGGAGTAGCACCGCGGTTCGTCGTTTTCCGCACCGCGCGACCGATTCGTCAACACTGCGCCCGCGAGAGCGCACGGACGGTCGAGGCCACGAGGAGCTGGCCCGGGCGAGACCTTCGCGACCGGTATGTATGCCGTACGTCCGTACGGTTGCTGTGGCATATCCGGAAATCGCGAAGCACTCGCACTTCGCACACCGCAGAGTTGCCCATGACTAATTCATCGCGCTCGCTTCGCCTCGTGGTCCTCGGCGTGAGCTCACTGCCAATGCTCACGGCCTGCGCCACCATTCGCCAGGACGAAATCGGCGTCAAGACGTCGTTCGGTCGCATCTCGAGCGGCCCGCTGCAGCCCGGGGCCCAGTTCGTCATTCCGGGCGTGAATTCCGTGCTGCGTGTACCGGCTCGTGTCATCAATCGCGAGGTGCGCCTCGAGATGCCGTCCAAGGAAGGGCTCAACGTCGCGGCCGAGGTCTCCATTCTCTACCGCGCCAAGACGGAAAGCATCCGGCAGATTCTCGAGACGAGCGGTGTCAGGTACGAAGAGGATGTCATCATTCCGGTTTTCCGCTCCTCGGCGGCCGACGTGTCGGCCCGCTACATGGCCAAGGACATGCACTCGGGTACGCGTACCGGTATCGAGCAGGCCATCAAGGCGCAGATGATGGAGACGCTCGCCCCGCGCGGGTTCGTGGTCGAGAACGTCCTGCTCAAGAGCATTCGTCTCCCGGCCGACCTCGCGCGCGCCATCGAAGAGAAGCTCGAGGCGGAGCAGCGTTCGGAGCAGATGAAGTTCGTGCTCGACCGCGAAAAACAGGAAGCCGAGCGTCGCACCATCGAAGCGCAGGGTATCCGCGATTCGTGGGCCATCATTGCGCAGGGGCTCACGCCGGCGATCATCAGCTACCAACAGATCGAAGCGTTTCGTGAGCTGGCGCGCAGCAGCAACGCGAAGGTCATCGTCACCGATGGCAAGTCGCCGATGATGCTGACGAACGACACCTCTGTGGACATGCGCCTGAATCCGGGTACGCCCTCGATGGAGCCGTCGACGCAGAACGCGCCGCGCCGCGACCTGCGGCCGTCATTGCCGTCGGTGCCGGTTCGACGGCCGTGATGTTCACGCGCGTCGTCCGCATGACGGCCGCGGCGCTGTGCTACGGAGGGACGATGCAAGCCCGCACCGTTGAGGCCCAGTGGTCCGCCGCCCCGTCGGCGGCCATTGGGCTGGCGGTGCCGGGCGGTTCGCTGCGGGATCTCGTCAGTGAAGGGGTGACGGCCAAGGCTGGCCTATGGATGCGGGCACCACGCATCCCCGTCGGATTCACGGCGGAAGGGATGTACTCGCACTCCCGGGCGTCGCCGCGGTCCGGTGCCGTGGACGACTTCCGGGTGTCGGCAATGACGCTGAATCTGACAACGCGGCGTCATGAGCGGCGGCTCGATCCGTACGGCGTACTGGGTGCCGGCTGGTACTGGTACAACGATCCCGGAATGCGCTTCTCCACCGGGTCAGCACCGGGGGTCAACATCGGCCTGGGCGAAGTCATCGCGGTCGGCACGCGCGACCTGTTCGTCGAGATGCGACTGCATGCGATACGGACGCCCACGACGGATGGAGCCCGCTGGACGACCCTGCTGCCGATCATGCTCGGGATTCGCTATTGAATCGCCGTGCTGCGGGGACATGGCTTGCTGTTTGCTTGGCCGGTGCGAGTTCGCCGCTCGGCGCGCAGGGCGCAGGACGTCCCCCGGTACGTACAGACGATGAACGCGGCCGTCTCGACCTTGCCGTCGGCGACGAGATGCGCGTGAGTCTCGGCGGCTATCTGCAGGTCGACGGTCGCTGGAACTCGGGGCCGCAGAATCGCGCGCCGGATGGACTGTTGCTCCGGCGCGCACGGCTGGTGTTCGACGCCGCGCGTCCCAACGGCTGGCATGTGCGATTGCAGCCGGACTTCGGCCAGGGGCGCGTTCAGGTTCAGGATGCGTTCGTCGGGTGGCGTGGTCGTGGCATTGTGGCACGACTTGGGCGATTCCGTCCGGCGTTCGGGACCGAGCGCATGCAGTCGTCGAGCACGCTGCTTTTTCCTGAGCGGAGCATCGTGAACACGTTGATGCCCAGTCGGAGTATGGGCGGACAGGTCAGTCTCGAGCGTCGCGCGTTCACGATGGTCGCTGGGGCGTTCCGCACACCGCTGCGATCCGATGCACCGGTGGTGGATACCGACGGTGACCTCAGCGCGACGACGGGCGTGGGGTACGACGTGCTCGCGCGTGTCGGCTGGCGTCGCATGCGCGGCGCGGCGTACACCGACCTCCAAACCAGTCTCCTCGCGGGTGAGGAGCGCGGCACCATCGACGCGCCGGCGGTCGCGCGATTGCTGTCGGTGGGACAACTGCCGTTGGTGGCGTTCCGGAATGACGGAAGCGCCGCCGGGACCGTGGTCGCGAACGGCGCGCGTGGCCGGGCATCGGCTGGTGCGGTCGCGGGCAACGCGCGGGTCATGGCGGGGCTCGAGGCGGTCGAGCAGTGGCAGGAGGTGCAGCTGGCGTCGAGTAGCACGCAGCTGCGCAGCACGGCGCTCTCGCTACGATCGGCGGTGGTCTTCAACGGTGCTCGCGACGTCAATCAGGAGATCACGCCGCGCTCCGTACGTGGCGCGATCGAGCTGGGCGCGCGAATCGGCCTGTTGCAGTTCCGGCACGATCCGGCCATTGGCGTACTGGTCACCGGGGCTGTGCGTGAGGCGCACACGGGGGGAATGGCCGTGAGCTGGATTCCCACATCGTCCACGCGACTCAGCGCGTCGGTCGATGTCACCGCGCCGTCGTTCGGCGGACGTCATGAACACGTCGCCGTCGTGCGCTGGCAACAGGCCTTCTGAGGGGTGCTGTTTGCCGACTGCCGTCTCGGCGCGATGCGGCGAGATCGCGCTGAGACGGCAGAGGGCAGCCATTCAGACGGCAGCGGCACAGTACTCGGGCTACACGCCCACGAGCTCCTCGACTGCCGCTTCCTCGGACGAGTGAACGAGCGCAATGCGCAGGACATCGCGCAGCGTCTCCACGGGGTGGAAGGTGAGCTGCTTGCGCACCTCCTCCGGCACGTCCTCGAGATCGGCTTCGTTGGCCTTGGGGATAATCACGACCTTGATGCCGGCGCGATGTGCGCCGAGCACCTTTTCCTTGACGCCGCCAATGGGGAGCACGCGGCCGCGCAGCGTGATTTCGCCGGTCATGGAGACGTCGCGCCGCACTTTGCGGTTGGACATTTCGCTTACGAGCGCCGTCGCGATGGCAATGCCGGCGCTCGGGCCATCCTTGGGAATGGCGCCTGCCGGCACGTGAATGTGCGCTTCACTTGCACTCGCCACGCGGTCGGCCGGAATGCCCAGCGCTTCGGCATTGTTGGTCGCGTAGGTGAGTGCCGCCCGCGCACTCTCCTTCATGACGTCCCCAAGCTGGCCGGTGAGGATGAGTGAGATGGGGCCGACGCGCACCTGCGCCTCGTCGTCGGTGGGCTTGGTGCGCCCGCCGCGACGGATGCTGGCTTCGACGAACATGATGTCACCGCCCATGGGCGTGTAGTACATCCCCGTGGAGATCCCCACTTCGTCTTCTTCCGAGGCCCGCTCCGGATGCACCTTGGGGCGTCCCAGCAGTTCTCGCACTTCCTCGGCGGTGATGCGCTTGTCGTCGATCGTCGCCGTATCCCCCATGGCCACGCGACGGGCCACCTTGCGCGTCACCGCCCCCAGCTGACGCTCCAGCTGGCGCACGCCGCTCTCGCGGGTGTACTCGCTGATCACCTTCATGACGGCTTCGTCGGTGAAGGTGAGATTGCGTCCCGACAGCCCGGACTCCTCGAGTTGGCGAGGGACCAGGTACGTCCTGGCGATCTCCGCCTTTTCGCGTTCCGTGTACCCGCTGAAGTCGACGACTTCCATGCGATCGAGCAGCGGGCCCGGAATGTTCTGGATGAAGTTCGAGGTCGCGATGAAGAGCACTTCACTGAGATCGAACGGCACGCCGAGGTAATGATCGGTGAACGAGTCGTTCTGGGCCGGATCGAGCACTTCGAGCAAGGCGCTCGACGGGTCGCCCTGGTACGACTGTCCCAGCTTGTCGACTTCGTCGAGCAGGAAGACGGGATTGCGTGAGCCCGCCTGCTTCATCCCCTGAATGATGCGGCCCGGCATGGCGCCCACGTAGGTGCGGCGGTGGCCCCGGATATCCGCTTCGTCGCGCGCGCCGCCCAACGCCACACGCACGTACTCGCGTCCCAGGGCACGGGCAATGGACTTGGCAATGCTCGTCTTGCCGACCCCCGGCGGGCCGTTGAAGAGCAGGATGGGGCCGCGCGCCATGGCACGCGACTTCGCTTCCCTGGTGTCGGTGATCTTGTGGTCGTCATCGATGCCGCCGAGCGCCGGCGTGGCGTCGGACACGTCACCCTTGAGCTTCGACGCCGGAAACTCGCCGGTCGTGGCGACCTCCTGGGCAATCTGCTGCGCGCGCAGCTGACGCACGGCAAGGAATTCGAGCACGCGATCCTTGACGTCCTTGAGGCCGTAGTGGTCTTCATCGAGAATTTCGCCCGACCGTGCGAGTTCGAGATGGTCATCGCTGCGCGTGTTCCACGGGAGCTCGGCGATCCACTCGAGGTACGTGCGGATGACCTGTGCCTCCATGCTTTCGCGGCCGGCGCGCTCGAGGCGCCCGAGCTCTCGCTCGACTTCGGCACGTGCCTCCTTGGAGAGGTCGAGCTTGCTGAGCTTTTCGCGCAGTCCGCTGATTTCCTTACTGGAGTCGTCGTCGCCCAGCTCCTTCTGAATCGTTTTGAGCTGCTCGCGCAGGAACATTTCGCGCTGCCGTTCGCCCAGCTCTTCCTGCACCTGGCTCTTGATGTCTTCCTGCGCTTCCAGGAGGCCGATCTGGCGCTGCACGTGGACGAGCACGCGCCGCAGGCGCTCTTCGACGCTGAGCGTTTCGAGGAGTCCCTGCTTCTCGGGGACGGTGAGCTCGATGTAGCCAGCGACGAGATCGGAGAAGCGCCCCGCGTCTTCAACGGAGTCGAGCACCTGATGCACGACCTCTTCCGGGAGCCCGCGCTTTTCGCCCAACTCGGCGGCGCGTTCACGCGCTTCCTTGTGCAGCGCGGTGAACGCCGGATCCTTGAGATCGAGCGGCGTCATTTCTTCCGCCGGCACGATCACGGCGGTGAGATAGCCGTCCTGTTCGGCGTACTGCAGGGCCGTGGCGCGCTGCTCACCCTGCAACAGCAGCTGCACGCCTCCCAACCCGCGCTGCACCTGCCCGATGCGGGCGATAACGCCGGTGGTGAAGAGAATGTCCGAGGTTGGCTCCTCGGAATTGTCTCGCTGCGCGACGGCAAAGACGAGCCGGTCGCCCTTGAGCGCCGTTTCGATGGCGCGAAGGGTACCGGGCCGGCCGGCCGCGATTGGCGCGGTGATTCCGGGGAACATGACCGTCCCGCGCAACGGCAGGACGGGGAGTGTTTGACGCTGACCCATATCGAATCCTGAGCAAGAGGAATAGCGCTCATTGAATGGCACGATCCGCACCGTCCGGATTACGCCAACGCGGCAGCAATAGCGAGCGGAAGGGGAAGGCGGGTGCCGAGATGGCCCGCTTGGCTGCCAAATCGGCCCGTTGGTTTGGGTCGGGGTTGCGGGTGGGGGTCGGGGTACAGCCACCACGGTCGGGGCACCGCTACGACAGTCGGGGTACTGCCACGACAGTCGGGGTCGACCAACAGTCGGGGTCCTGGTCGGGTCTTGCGCGGCGCTTCGCTGGCGCGTCGGGGTCGGGGTCGGGGTCGGGGTCGGGGTCGGGGCAGCCCCGACATTTTATCCCCAACCCCGACCCCAACCCCGACCCCGACAGTTGAGCCCCGACCCCCACGCGCCAGCGCAGCGAAGCGCAAGACCCGACCCGGACCCCGACTGTTTATCGACCCCGACTGTCGTGGCAGTACCCCGACTGTGGTAGCGGTGCCCCGACTGGAGTGGCTGTACCCCGACCCCCACCCGCAACCCCGACCCCGACCCGCAGGTGAGTCAGTTTGCAACTTCGCGGCAAGGATTCCGTACATCATTAGTCCGTCAAAGCGGTTCGCCCCAGTAAGATGCTGTACCGGGTTTTGCCGTCGTGGTACACTAGAGCAGACCGTCAACTCCCCGCAATCCGCTTCGAGTGTCCGAAAACACCGCCCATCACGCCGAAGACGCTGAGCTACGTGCACACGTAGAGCAGGCGCTCAGCGCTGCCTACGAGCTCGACCAGGAAATCGGCCGTGGCGGAATGGGAATCGTGTATCGCGCCAAAGACCGCCGGCTCAAGCGCTTCGTGGCCATCAAGCTGCTGCCCCCCGAGCTGTCGTTCCGGCGTGATGTCCGCTCACGCTTCTTGCGCGAAGCGGAGACGGCCGCGCAGTTGAGCCATCCGAACATCGTCCCCATTTATTCGGTCGACGAAGTCGGGAACCTCGTGTTTTTCGTCATGGCGTGCATCGACGGCGACAACCTCGCGACGCTGGTGCAAAAGCGCGGACCGCTGCCGGTGGACCACGTCCGCCGATGGTTGGTGGAAATCTCCGATGCCCTGGCCTACGCGCATTCGCGCGGCGTCGTGCACCGGGACATCAAGCCCGACAACATTCTGCTCGACGGGATCGACGGGCGGGCGCTCGTGACCGACTTCGGGATTGCGCGGGCCGCGACCGATAGCGGGGAACAGTCGCGCCTCACGGCCACCGGCATGGCCATCGGCACGCCGGCTTACATGAGCCCCGAGCAGGCGTCGGGGGACCGTGATCTCGATGCCCGCAGCGATCTCTACTCGCTCGGCATCGTGGCGTACCAGATGCTCTGCGGTGAGCCGCCGTTCGTGGGGGGGACCACGCCCGCGCTGCTCGTCAAACATCTCGCCGAAGCGCCGGTGCCCATTGCGCAGCGTCGCGCCGATGTGCCCGCCGATCTGTCGGCCATCGTCATGCGGCTGCTCGAGAAAAATCCCGAGCACCGCTTTCAGCAGGCGAACGACCTCACGCAGGCGCTGCGCACCGGTGTGCTGCCGCCCGCGCACCCGGGGGCGACGAACGGCACCGCCGCCGCTGCGGCCCCGTTGCCGCCCGTGACGTTCAACGGCGCCCCCATTGGCGGGATGCCGCTGCCCACGAATGCGAACGCCCCGTACGCGCCGGCACCGTATCAGCCGCCGTCGTACTCGCCGCGCACGCTCACCACGGCCCCCGCCGATTTCGGCCGTGCCAACCCCACGCGTCCCACCGAACCTCCGTTGTCGACGTATGGCGCGACCGCTATGCGCGTGCCGTCCGACGACAGCTATGTGGCCACCGTCGAAGACAACGTGCGGTGGGAAGCGCCCGAGGTGCAGAAGTTCCGGCGCATGCTGGTGCCGTATCTGTTCGTCAACAGTGTGTTCTTCGTCTTCACCATTTTTGGCGATTCCAGTTTTGGCGGCGTCACCACGATCTGGTCCGTGTTCTTGGCGTGGAAGTACGCCAAGCTCTGGACCAACGGCTACGACTGGCGCGATGTGCTGCGGCAGCCGCGGCACCGGATGTTCGGTGAAGTCATCGAAGATCTGACCAACAGTGTGGTGGCCACCTTCAGCAGCAAGAAGCGCGAAGAGTTGCGTGCGCAAGGCAAGCTGACCGGGCGCCTCAAGGGGGCGCTCACGCCGAGTGGCCCGGCGGCATCCGGCGCGGCGCGCAACAGCAAGGGCGTGGCCGTCGCGCCCATGGCACCGGCCCGTGACGACGAACTCGGTGCGTACCTCCCCTTGGTGCGTGGTGCGCGCGGCGATCGCGAAGAAATCGGCCGGCTGCTGTCCACACTGCCTGCCGACGAACGCTCGCGCATCCCCGATGTCGCCTCCACGACGGTCGAACTCGTGAACAAGCTCGAGTCGGTTGCGAAAGACCTCGTGCGACTCGAGCTCACGCTGTCGCCGGAGCTGCTGGCGCGCGCCGATCAGGAAATCGCGACGCTCGAAGCAGAAGCCAACCCGCTCGACACCACCCGCAGTGAAGCCCGCGTGCGTCGGCTGGCGCAGTTGCGCCGCGAGCGTCGCGCCATGCTCGACGGACAGGCCAAGCTGCAATCACGTCGCGCGCAAATGGAAAGCTGCCGACTCGCCCTCGAAAACGTGCGTCTCGATCTCGTGCGGCTGCGCACCGGCAACAGCTCGGTGCAGAGCGTGACGCTGGTGGCCGAGCAGGCCATGCAGATGGCGCGCGAGGTCGACATTGCCGTGCAGGCGGCCAACGAAGTGCGCGATCTCACGTCGCCACGGCGCTCCGGCACGGCGTCGGGCCGCAGCTGAGCGGCGGACCGCCATGTTCGATACCCCCGACGTCGCGCCTGAGCAGCTGCCGGGGCACCGGCCCCCGAACGTGCACGGCAACCTCGGGCGTCACGATGGCCACAGCGCCGACGCCGCGCTGTTGCGCGATCGCGTGACCGCCGCCGTCGGCGACACGTATCTCATTGGCGACGAGGTGGGACGCGGCGGCATGGCGGTGGTGTACGCCGCCGAAGACATCCGGCTGCAGCGGCATGTCGCCCTCAAGGTGCTCCCTCCCGATCTGGCCTTCCGCCCCGACGTACGGGAGCGCTTCGTGCGCGAGGCGCAGACGGCGGCGCGCCTCAATCATCCGCACATCGTGCCCATTTACGCGGTGCACGACGAGCAGGGCGTGGTTTGCTTCGCCATGGCACTCGTGCGCGGCGAAAGCCTCGCGGCGCGCATCCTGCGCGAGCCGCGGCCGCCGTTTGCGTTCATCGCGAACATGCTCGAACAGATGGCGGATGCGCTCGCCTATGCGCACGCCAGTGGCGTGGTGCACCGCGATATCAAGCCGGACAACGTACTGCTCGATCGCGAAACGGGACGCGCCATGGTGACCGACTTCGGCATCGCCCGCGCGGCCGAGAGTGGCACGCGACTCACGCAGACGGGCATCGCGGTGGGCACGCCCGCGTTCATGAGCCCCGAGCAGGCCATGGGCGACAAGGAGGTCGATGGGCGCAGCGATGTGTACTCGGTGGGCGTCATCGGCTATCTCATGCTCGCCGGCAAGCTGCCCTTCGAGGCGTCGACCACGCCGTCCATGCTGCTCAAGCATGTGAGCGAAACGCCGCCACCGTTGCGGTCGCTGCGCCCCGATGCCCCGCGCGTCCTCGTCGAGATTCTCGACCGCTGCCTCGCCAAGCGACCGAGTGACCGGTGGGAGAGCGCGATGCAGCTGCGCGATACGTTGCGCCGCGTGCAGCGCGATGGGTCGCTCGAGCGCGGAGGACACCACCCGCATCCGGCGCATCATGCGCACGGAGCGCAGGCGTCGCATCTCCCGGCGGTGGCGACGGCGCCGTTGCCACCAACGCTCTCGCGTGAGGCCGTCGACGACCGCTTCGGCCACCGCGCCGAAGACTGGGCGCCGCGTCGGGTGGCCGAGCCCGAGCCGGCGCCGCGTCAGCTGCCGGCCATCGGGGCCCTGCCACCAGTGCCGCAGTTGCCGCCGCTCCCCCTCGGGGCGGACCGCTCGGCACGCCGCGCCTGGAAGCAGGCGCAGAAGGACGCCGTGAAGAGCTGGCGCCAGTCGGTCAAGGAACATCGGACCGCGAGCTCGGCGGCCTATGTCGACCAACTGCGCGCGCAGCAGCTCGCGAATATGCCGGCCGGCAGCCCCGGCAAGTTGGCCGAACGCGTGCGCACGTTCCGCAAACATGTCAAGTGGCTCGGTGCGTCCGCGGGTATCGGCACCGTGAGTCTCGTCATTGGGGCATCGCTCAACGCGGAGCCGCTCATCGTTCCGGCGGTTGGCGGATTACTGGCGTCAATGGTGAGTCTGCAGCTCCTCATGATCGACTTCTTCAAGCTGCGCAAGTACGGCGTATCGCCCATGGCCGCGTGGGGAGAGGAATGGCAGCGCGCGGCCGGCCGTCTCGACATGCGATCACACGCGGAGCTGACGCGTGAACTCACCGACCGCCATGCCGGTCCAGTGGTGTTGCAGTCGAAGTACGGCGCGGTGGTGCGTAACGCCGCCGATGACCGGGTGGTGATTCACGACGTGGTCTGCCAGCTCACGGCCGACGAACGCCAGCTCGTGCCCGACGTGGCGCCCACCGCCGACGCGCTCATGGAACGCATTGGTTCACTGGCCACGGGGTTGGAGCGACTCGATCGCGATTTGCCGGACTACGCGCTCGCCGAATTGCAGGCGCGCATGACCGCCGTGGCAGCGGAGCCCGACCACGCGCCGGATAAAGCGCGCCGCCTGCAGCTGCTCGCGCGTCAGCGCGCGAGCCTCGACGACTTGCAGTCGCGCCGAGACACCATGGCGCGTCAGCTCGACAGCGCGGCCATGGCGCTGCGGTCGCTGCGTTTCGATATCGTGAAGCTGCGCACTATGGGCGTGAGTGCCAGCGCCGACGACTTCACCAACGCGACGCAGGAAGCGCGCGCGGTGTCGCGCGAATTGGGCTACGTGCTCGACGCCGCCGAAGAAAGCCGGCGGCTCTGACCGTCAGCCGTAACGCTCTTCGAACTCCATGACGAGCGTCCCGTGCCCGAAGCGCGTGGCCGCGTCGATGCCCTTGGCGACCGCGGCGGCAACCTCGTCGTGTCGGCCCAGGGCAGTGAGCGTGTCGGCGTAGCGCAGCCACCCGTTCCCTTCGTCGTCGTACATGGCGAGATACGCGGCCAGTTCGGTGGCGGCCTCGTCGAGCAGGTTGGCCTTGAGCAGTTCGTTCGCCAAGCCAAAGCGTACGAGGGCATTCTGCGGCTGCCTGGCAGCCATGGCGCGCATGGTATCGAGACGGTCCATTGGGAGGGATGTCCTTGTGAGGGCGTCAGCGGGCGAGCAGTTCGCCGACGAGCCTGCCGAGTCGGTCGGGCGCTTCTTCGGGGGCCATGTGGGCGACGCCGGGAAGCTGGTGAATGGTCGCGCGGTGGTTCGTGGCGTGTCCAATCCATTCCATCACGCGGGCACGGCGCACCGGATTGAGAAACGGATCGGCATCGCCGAGCACGAGGGCGGTGGGACAGGCGAGGGCGCCGGGAGCGAGCGCCGCGATGGTATCGCCGCGTGACGCATGGAGGGCGGCCAACTGCGCGCACGCCGCATCACGACCGTCTCGCACGCGGAATGGCTTGAGGTACACGTCGAGCGCGCGCGCGCCGACGTCGCGGTGGGCGAAGCAGGGGAGGAGCGCCGCGTGCAGTGCCGAAGCCAACCACGACGGCGGGAGATACTTCCAGAGGGGCACCAGCGCCGCGAGACGCCGCACGCGGGCGTTGAGCACGGCTTCGTGGTGTGTGGCGGACAGCAATGTCGGATTGATGAGCATGAGGTGGGCAATGCGCGACGGTTGCTGATGCGCCACGCGGGCGGCAATCGCGGCGCCCAGGCCATGGCCCACGAGCAGTGCCGACGGCACACCCATGACATCGAGCAGCTGCGCGAGACGGTGGGCGTGGCCCGCGACGGTCATGTCGGCGATGTCAGGCGGATCGCTCCGACCGTGTCCGAGCAAGTCGAGCACCAGGACGCGATGCCCCTTGGGGAGTCTGGGCAGGACATCCTGCCACAGATGCGACGACAGGAAGGAGCCATGCACGAGCACAATGGGGTTGCCGGCGCCGCGCTGTCCGAAGGCATAGCAGTACAACCGGACCCCGTTGAGGTCCACGAACTCGCCGCGCATTCAGCGGCGGCGGAAAGAGAGAGTGGTCCGGACTGCCATGCCTCAGAACGGTAATGCCACAACGCACCCGGGGGCACCGGCTGGTGTGCCGATGCCCCCGGGCGTCATGCGGGTTGGTGCTTAGCGGCCACCGCGGCGCTGCGGCATGGCGGCCACGTTCTCGTCGAACTTCTTCTTCTGTTCGTCGGTCAGCACGGCTTTGAGCGCGTCGTTCCGCTCGGCGTTCATCTTTTGCATGGTTTCCATCATGGCGGCGCGGTCGCCACGGGACGCCCGCATGGCTTCCATCTGCTTGCGGCCCGCCTGCGCCATGATGGTGTCGACCTTGGTCGCCTGATCGGCCGTGAGCGTGATGCCGGCAAACAACTGTTCCTTTTGGCGCGCCGCGCGCTCGGCGGGGGACATTCGCATGCCACCGCCACCGCCGCCCTGGGCGAACGCGGGCGTAGCAATGGCGAAGGCCGCAACGGCGGCGATGACACGAAGTGTGTTCGTCATGGGGTCGGATTCGATGGTGGTGTGAGCACTGGCCGTGGCGCCCGTGCGCCAGGTCGTGTGCCTCGGTGACCATGGGCCTCGGTAACATAGACGCAAGGGGCAACCATGGCGTTAAGGCGGCGGAGTGGTCGGTCACACCTGCCGCCCAGTCGGCGCGGTGATCGGCATGGGTCAATCTGGAAAACGGGTAACGATTGGGAACGTCGGGTGGGGGCTGCCTCTGGCGGTCCCGCGTTTTGGGGGTACAATAGCGGAAGTGTGACCTCTCCTTCGTCTTCTCTGCCGCCAATGGGCATCGACAGTGTCTACGGTCCGGGCGAACTGACGGTGCCGCGCCCTGTATACGTACCACCACCGCCGCCGCCGCCGGTCGTCCCGGTGCCGGCCACGTGGCTGCTCGCGCAGGGAAGCCCCGCCGTGCAGTTCCGTCTGCTGCGGGACGTGGCCGGGCAGACGTCGGCCAGTCCGGGGTGGGCGCGCGTTCCGTGTGGCAGTCGCGCCGGCTGGCATCTCCTGGCCATGCAGGATCACGATGGCTCGTGGCCGGGCGGCATGCTGGCGGTACCAAGCGGGGGGCAGCTCCAAGGGGTCGGGACGATTCCGGCCTATCGCCGGTTGCTCGAGCTGGGGTGGGACGCCGAAACCCCGGGGATGGTGGCGACCAAACGGCTGCTCTTCCGATTGTTGGCTGAGGACACCGACCCGACGCTGCTTGCCGAGCTCCGTCCCGAGGGGGATGACGAGGAGTTGGTACTGCGGGGGCGGCTTCAGCTGCGTGAGGCGGCCGCCGCTGCCTTGGCGCAGGCTGGTTTCGAGGACGACCCTCGGTTACGGGGCGCCGCCCATCGGCTGATCGACCGAGTACATTCGTTCCTCAAGTCGCCTTTGGCGCCGAAGCCGTGGATCCGAGTGGGGAACCAGCATGTACTGCCCCCCGAGGTGTCGCCGCCGTCGTTCCATTTGCTGGTGATGCTCAGCTACATGCCGCAGTTCCGGAGCGAGCACTACCAGTTCATGGATCAGCTCTACGGCTGGCTCACACAGCCGTGGCCGCGTCAGGTGCCCATGCAGCAGATGGGGGAGCGGCTCATCGAGCAGCCGCACTATGTGCTGGGCGATTTCCTGACCACGCGCAGTGCCCTCGATGGGGACATGCCAAGTGCCTTGGCCTGGCTCGAAACGATGGCACGCATGGGCATCCTTGGGCGACACGAGGGGTGGGTGAAGCTGCTGGAGCGGACGCTCGACGACCGGAGCCGGAAAGGGGTGTGGACGCCGCCCCGGTCGGTGGTCATGCCCACCAACGTGCCGGCGTGGTCATGGCCCCTGTTGCCGTTGGGCGATACCCAATGGGGAGGAGACCTCGAGACGTCGCTCTCCGCCGACGTCACGTTCCGGCTCTGTCTCATTGCCAAGCTGGCCGGTCGGACGCTCGAACTGCTCTGACACTGGTCGCTGCTCGGCCCCCCTCCGGACGCCCCCAAGGGTGCGCCGAGTCGCCAGCGTGTCCGCCAGCCCCCCGGACAGGGAAAAAGGCATTACCTTTCCGGTACACACATGACAGTCATCGATCCTGATACGCTCGTCGGCGATGTGACCTTCGCCGACTTGGGGCTGGCTCAGCCCCTGCTCAACGCGCTGCACGACGCCGGTTACGACCGTCCGACCCCCATTCAACGAGAGGCCATTCCGCTCGCCCTGACCGGTCGCGACCTCATCGGTTTGGCCCAGACCGGTACCGGCAAGACGGCCAGTTTCACGCTTCCCATGGTGCACCGCCTCATTGGTGGCCCGCGCCGCACCCGCGTACTGGTGCTGACGCCCACCCGCGAGCTTTGCCTGCAGGTGGAAGAGAGCGTCCGGAAGTACTCGGCGCACGCGCCGGTGAACGTTATCCCGGTTTTTGGCGGCGTGGGGTACGAGCCGCAGGAAAAGGCGCTCCGGCAGGGGGTCGATGTCGTGGTGGCCACGCCGGGCCGGCTGCTCGATCACCTCGAGAGGCGCAACGTCGACTTCTCGTATCTCGAGACGCTGGTGCTCGACGAAGCAGACCGCATGCTCGACATGGGCTTTGCGCCGCAGCTCAATCGCATTGTGGAGCAGATTCCGCGCTACCGGCAGACGCTGCTCTTTTCGGCGACGATGCCTCCCGAAGTCGAAGCGTTGGCGCGCAAGTACTTGCGCAAGCCAGTGGTGGTGCAGGTGGGACGGCGGTCGAGTGCGGCCACGACGGTGACGCACGCGGTGTATCCGGTGCCGCGTCATCGCAAGAACGACCTGCTGGTGCATCTGCTAACCAAGGACGCGCACGATTCGGTGCTCGTCTTCACGCGCACCAAGAGTGGCGCGGACCGGGTGGTGCGCGACCTCGAGAAGGCGGGCATAAAGGCCGGCGCGATGCACGCCGACAAGTCCCAGCGTGAGCGCATGGCGGCGCTGGAGGACTTCAAGAACGGGGTGTTGCGGGTGCTCGTCGCCACGGACATCGCGCAGCGTGGGCTCGACATCAGCGGCATCACGCACGTCATCAACTTCGACGTGCCGCAGCAGCCGGAGGACTACGTGCACCGGATCGGCCGGACCGGTCGGGCGGCGAGCACCGGCGACGCGTACACGTTCATGAGCGCCGAAGAAATCGGGATGGTGCGCACGATTGAACGCACCATTGGGCAGGAAATTCCTCGCGTGAGCGTGCCGGGGTTCGATTTCGGAACCTGAGGTTACCGCCTGGTGGCCGGCGACGTCGGTGGTCGGCCGCGCGGCTATCGCGCGACGCGTCCCAGGCGGGAGACGGTGAGGGTGTCGGCGTGTGCGCCGCGGCGCAGGATGAGGCGGAGATTGGCGGCGCCGACGCCGAGTCCGGTGGGCGCGTAGGCCATGGAGTCGCGGGACGCGTCTATCGTGACGCCGCGCCCTTGGAAGTCGGCCACGGCGAAGGTGTCGAGGCCGCTGTGCACGACGACCCGCTGCGCCGCCGCCTGAAAATGCACGGCGGTCCGCGTGTGCGCCGCGAAGGCATGGTCGCGGGCCAGCGCCATGAGGGAGGCGGTTTCACGGGACGCGCTCTCCACCGCCGCCGCTTGGAGTAGGGGGGCGCCGCTGGTGATTGCCAGCGTGGCCAGGAGGCCGAGCAAGGTGAGCACGATGAGCTGCTCGAGGGTGCTGGTGCCGGGCCGGCGACGGCGGGCCATGGAGTGAGTGGGCGGGGAGCAAGAAGCGGGCATGGCGGTGCGACTGGAGGTGGCTCGGGTTCGTGATCCACAACATGGGGCTCGTTCGGTGAAACCCCGGTACCAAGATCACGACGATTGGTGCATTCCCACGCGTCCCCCCTTTCCCCCCTGTCGGGTCCCGAGGGTACATTACGCCTCACTCCCTACACCCCCGTCATTTACAGAAACATGCGGATTGCCATTTCCACCGGCGGCGGTGACGCCCCAGGCCTCAATGCGGTCATCCGGGCCGCGGTTCTTTCGGCGCGTACCCGCGGCTGGGACGTCCTCGGCATCAAACGTGGCTTTGCCGGACTGCTGGGCGAAGACGAAATCGTTCCCCTGACCGCCGACAGCGTGCGCGGCATCGCGGGGCAGGGTGGGACGATCATCAAGACGACGAACCGGGGCAGCCCGTTCGCGTATCCCATTTTGCAGCCGGACGGCAGCTACACGAGCATCGACCGCTCGGACGAGCTGGTGGAAAACGCCCGCAATCTGGGGATCGAGGCGATCATCTCCATTGGGGGTGACGGCTCGCTCAAGATCGCGCAGCAGCTGCAGTCGAAGGGGGTGCGGGTGGTGAGTGTGCCCAAGACCATCGACAACGATGTGGCGGGGACGATCGCGACCTTCGGCTTCGACACCGCCGTCAACACGGCGATGGAGGCGATCGACAAGCTCCATACCACGGCCGAGTCGCACGATCGGGTGATGGTGCTGGAGGTCATGGGGCGCGAAGCCGGTTTCATTGCCCTGCACGCGGGGGTGGCCGGTACCGCCGACGTGATTCTCATTCCCGAAATCGAGTGGGAACTCGACAAGGTGTGCGAGAAGATCATGCAGCGGGACGCGTCCGGAAAGCGGTTCAGCATCGTGGTGGTGGCCGAAGGGTCGAAGCCGAAGGGGGGCAACGAATCGATCATCGGCGCGTCGCTGCCGGGGCAGGACCGCCGTCTGGGTGGAATCGCGGAGCGGCTGGGGTACGACATTCAGCGCGTCACGGGCAAGGAAACGCGCTCGATGGTGCTGGGGCACCTGCAGCGCGGTGGACCGCCGACGGGCTACGACCGCCTGCTCGCGACCCGCTTCGGCGCCGCCGCAGTTCAGGCCGTGGCCGACAAGAAGTGGGGGCACATGGTGGCGCTTCAGTCGCCGCACCTGGTGACGCTGCCGATCGAGGAAGTGCTGCGGGAAACCAAGCGGGTGGACCCGAAGCACGACATCGTGCAGAGCGCCCGGATGCTGGGGATCAGCTTCGGCGACTGACGGCACACGGCGTCGGCAAAGCGGGCAGGAGATGCCGGCACACGGCACTTCGCTCTCCGTTCACGGACACCCTCCGTCCCTTTCTCAGGACACGGAAGTGACGCGGGGGACCCTCCCCCTGTCCGTAGGGTACCGACCTACCGATACTTAGGTGGACTTGGCCACTTTCGGCTGAGGATGGCACATACCCTGCCCCTGTAGCCGGCAGGATCCCCGACGTCCGCTCATCGTGAGCGGACGCGTGGCGTCTGCTGGAGGACGTGCGCAATGCTGCACCGAACGAGATTACCCTGGCGTCTGATGGTCGGGACGGTCGTGCTGAGCCTTTCAGTCACGTCGGCGAGCGCGTCGGCCCAGTCGAAGGAGCGGGATAAAGAGTCCGTCACTGGCTTGCCGCGCGAGTATCTCCCGCCCGCCGGGATGTGCCGGGTGTGGGTGGACGGGGTACCGGCGCAGCAGCAGCCGGCGCCGACCGATTGTGCGTCGGCGGTGCGCAACAAGCCGTCGAACGGTCGCGTCATTTACGGCGAGGACAAGGCGAAGGGCAAGAAGATCGATGACCTGCCCATTAAGAGTTTGCGCGGAGTCGACAAGAAGGGGCCGCCGCTGATACCGCCCGATCTGTCGCAGGCCGACCCGCGTGCACGCGAGGCGTGGGAGGCCAAGAAGATCACCGATGAGCAGCTGCACGGCGACCGGCCGGCGACGAGTTCGCCGGCTTCGTCGTATCCGGGATCGGCGCCGTTACCACCGGGGCCAGCAGGGTCATACGGCGGGTATGTCACCCCTGGTGGCGTGGTGGTGCCGGGCGGCGTGAACGACCCGCGCTATTTCTCGCCGAACGCGCCGCCACCGGGCTTTGGCAGCAGCAGCTGTCTCGATCGTGACGGCGACGGCTGGTGCGACGACCAGCGGTTCGGGCCGCCGGTGTGCCTCGATCGTGACACGGACGGCCGCTGCGACGATCTCCCGGAGTTCGCCTCGCGGGCGTATCCGCAGGTCCTGCCGGCGATGCGCGGCGCGCTCGACGTGACGCAGGGGCGGCCGAGCGCCGAGATCATGCAGTGGCTGGGGACGAACGAGTTCATCGTGCGCATCCCCGATCAGGGGCGCGGCGGGATTCCGTGGCGAGCGATTTTTCTCGACACGAACAGTGAGCTGCTGCAGGTGTGGACCGACGTGAACCGCGACGGGCGGGCGGACAGAGTTGAGATTTTTCGGAGCGGGCAGCGGGTCAAGCTGATCCAGCGCTGACGGTGGGGTGGCGCGGGTTCCGGTTGGTCGGGGCTCTGGGCTCTGGGCTCTGGGCTCTGGGGTCTTGGTCGGGGTCGGGGCACAGCTACAACAGTCGGGGCACAGCTACTACGGTCGGGGCACTGCCACGACAGTCAGGGTCTACCAGCGGTCGGGGTCTCGGCCGGGTCTTGCGCGGCGCTTCGCTGGCGCGTTGGGGTCGGGGATGAAACGTCGGGGCTGACTGGAGCCCTTCCTCGACCACGCCTTGTGAATTGATGGGCGTTGCTCCACCGTACGGAGTCGAGCGTACGCGGCCCTCCAATCCCTTGTCACAATGCCGGCGAAGAAGTCTGCTCCTGTCCGCCGGGCTGCAAAGCCTGCGGCGGATTTAGCGTCTCATTCCAACGATTCCGCAGGTCGGGTCACCGCGAATGCAAGCGGTGCGGCGCCAACACCGGCGCGCGCCTACGAACATCCGGCGGCCGATGCCGCGATGCGCCCCGAGGCGGGGACGCAGGCGCAGTTCCGCAAGAAGAAGGCACCGGCCACGTATCGCTACGACTCGTCGGTGGCGCCGGAACTCACGTGGGACGCGGGCAGCGCAGCGCTGCGCGATCGGGTGAGCGAGTTGCTGGCTGCGGTACAGGCCGGACTGGCGGCCGAAGGCGATGACGCCGAGGCGTTGGCCGCACGAGCTGCGGCGCGCGAGGCGGCGGCCGCGTTGGCGGCGCTGCAGCAGCCGTTTCTCAATTGGACCGGCAAGGCGGAACGTCTGAGCTTCGACGTGCCCACGCTGCCGCTGTTCGTGCACGAGCGTCTCAGCACGCAGGCCATCCTCGAAACGCTTGGCGCGCACCGCAAGGACCAGCAGCACGACAGATACAATCGCGACGCCTATCTCACGCGTGGGTCGTAGGTGGTGCAAGCGCATCTCAACGGGGCCTGCTGCGAATGAACGTGTACGTATATCCTACCGACAGGAACTGGTTTCGATATCTCGAACGGATTGAGGGCCTGGACGAGGTGAACTTCTGGAGGCCGGGAGGGCGTATGGCTTTCCGGCAGTTAAGCGTCGGAGATTTGTTTCTCTTCCGTCTTGGGAAGCCCGAGAACGCGATTGCCGGCGGTGGTTTCTTCGCGCACTTCACCTTCTCGCCGCTCGCGACAGCATGGGAGCTCTTCGGCGTCAAGAACGGAACGCGTGACTTCGAGACATTCGCTAGGTCGGTAGCTGAGTACCGCCGTCGATCGGAATCGGTTGCCGACGTTACGTGGGAGCAGATCGGCAACATCATACTCACTCAGCCCTTCTTCCTCCCTCGAAGTCAGTGGCTGGCCATCCCTTCGGACTATCAGGTCAATAGTCCGCAGGGACAACGATTTGACGGGAGCTCAGGAAGCGGTAAAGAATTGTTCGATGCCGTTTTTTCGATGTTCGCGCGACGTCAGATCCGCGATAGTGCTGCCTCGACCGTCGAGTTCGGTGAGGCGCTGGTGAGGCGGCGCCTAGGGCAAGGTGCCTTTTCCATGATGGTATCGGATGCGTATGAGAAGCGCTGTGCCGTAACGGGCGAAAAGACCTTGCCGGTGCTGGAGGCAGCGCACATCAAGCCCGTATCGAAGGGCGGATTTCACGGTGCGGCTAACGGCCTGTTGCTGCGCAGCGATGTTCACAAGCTATTCGACCGAGGATACGTAACAGTAAATCCCAAGGGTGTTTTTCGGGTCAGTTCCCGCCTCCGAGATGATTGGAGCAATGGCGTCGTGTACTACGCCATGGACGGAAACACGATTCGCGTTCCGGGCTCGGCTGAACTACGACCCTCTCCGTTACTGCTCGAATGGCACAACGATACGGTGTTTAAGGGATGAGTCAGGAGTTGCAAAGACTTGTGAAGAACTTCGCTGACGCGCGCGACTGGAACTAGTTCCATGATTCCAAGAATCTGTCGATGGCGCTGGCCTCTGAAGTTGGTGAACTATGTGCGGTCTTGCGCTGGGCGCCCTCGCGCGCCGTCGAAAATCTTGAATCCGATCCTGTGATCAAGGTTAGAATAGCGGACGAAATCGGTGACGTTGGAGTGCTATTGCATGCGATGTGCAACCGCCTTGGCCTAGCATTCGAGGACGTCGTGATCGCGAAGCTGGAGAAGAACGAAAGGAACTACCCTGCTAGAACAAGCCAAAGGCAGGGCCGACCGCCCTTGAACGAGAGGCTTGTGAGGTTGCTTCGTGTAGCGCATGCTGGAGGTGCTGCGCCGTAGCCCGAGCATCGCCACCGCCGACAATCAACGGGTGGCGTTCGAGCAGGTGCGGCCACCCGCCAAGGCGCTGGTGCTCAACGCCGAGGCGGTGCTCACGGGAAGCAACGAACCGGTGGCGTTCGTCTTTGGCCCCGAGCACGGCGCGATCAGCGAGCAGCTCGTGTATCAGGCGCTCAAGGAAGCTGATCGCAAGAACTACACGCGGCTGTTCCTGGTGGGTTTCGCCATCGAGGGCAACGCGCGTCTGCTGGTGGAGCAGAGCGCCGAGATGGGCGTGCCCGCTACCTACGTGCAGGCCACGCCTGATCTCGTGATGGGCAGCCTGCTCAAGACCACACGCGCCAGTCAGGTGTTCAGTGTGGCGGGGCTACCAGAGGTGACCATTGCGTCGGTCGCACCCGCTACCGCTGGTGACCCGCCGCGCTGGCAGGTGCAGCTCTCGGGGCTCGATGTGTTCGACCCGGCCACCATGACCACGTCACACACCGCCGGTACCGATGTGCCGGCGTGGCTGTTGGACAGCGACTACAATGGTCGCGTGTTTCGCGCCACGCAGGTCTTCTTCCCGCGCACCGGCGCGTGGGAGGCGATGCAGAAGGCGCTCAAGGCACAGTTCGAGCCCGGCGTATTCGATCATTTGTCCGGCGACACCAGTGCCCCCTTCTACGCCGGTGAGCATCGGCAAATTGCCGTGAAGGTGATCGACGATCGCGGGAATGAACTCATCGTGGTGAAGCCGCTCACGTGATTCTTTTTTTCGTTGATGATTCGGGGAATACCGGCAGCAAGCTGGACCATCCAATTGAGCGAATCCACTGGTTGGTGGCAGTCGCGATTGATGAAGCCCTTGTGCGTGATATCGATCGCGCCGTGTACGAATGCTGTTGCCGTTACTTCGGCCCGAGCGCCGCAAGCTCACCCGGGTTTGAAGTGAAGGGATCGGATCTCTTCGGTGGGCGGGGATGGGCTGAGAAGATGCCGCCTGCTGAACGCATTGAGTGTTACAGCGAAGTGCTGGGCCTGCTCGCGCCTCACGACGCACGTCTTTTTGTTCGCGGCATCAACAAGCCAGCGTATGCCACGCGCATGATGAACCTCGGGAGAAAGCCACAGCCACCGTACGACCGGGCGTTTCAATATCTCATCGAGAGCATTGATGCATGGCTGGAAGGACTACCAACACAGACGCGCGGCTTACTGGTGGCGGACGAACAGCAGGAAGCCGGACGGCGTATGGTCCACCAGTTCAATCAATGGGCGCATCAAGGAACATCTGGCGGATACAAAGCGGGTCCGATCGTCCGCCTGCTCCCGGCGTTGCACTATGTCCGTTCGGTCGACAGTCGCATGGTCCAGCTCGCAGACTGCGCGGCATTCGTGCGGAATCGTGTTGCCAAGATTGCCGGGCAGCCCAAGAACGACTCGGACGTGGCCGTGCTGAACCTGTGGGCACGTCATTGTGCCGGCCTCGTCATCCACGACAGGGTGTGGCCATGACAAAGGCGCGATCGGGGGTCCTCCCCGAAAGGAGGACACTGGGGCTCACCGTGGCGAACCCGCTCCCGACCGCGCCGATGTCTCTGTACTTAGTCCGCACGCATTACACGCAGACACTCTGTATACGACTATTGTCGGTGAAAGGTTGCACCGTGTCAACTCCCCCTGACGCCTGTCGGTTCGACGATGTCCTTTGAAGTTCCCTCGCCCATCCTCTGTTCGCCGTACGCCGAGCCCGATCGCCACTGGTTCATCCCCGAAGGGGCCACACCGGTAGAGCGCGATGGGCGTCGTCCGGCTTTTGTCTTTCAGCCGCGCGATGGTGAACTGTCGTGGGATCTGGCGGACGGGACGTTGGCGAAGCTTCCCGAGTATGACCGCGCGTGGGAGCTCACACTGGTCAATCGTATTCGCGCGCGCGTCGCGGAGTGGCGGGCGGCCGGATATCCCAATGCGACCGGCACCACGATCGACCTGCTGGCCCACTGGCGTCGTGACGGGCGACAGCAGCCACTCTTTTTCGCGCAGATCGAAGCCGTCGAGACGGTGCTCTTTCTGGTGGAGGGGCGTCCGGATCTTCGCCAAGGCCTCGCGGTACCGCTCGACGAGCCCACCGCCGAACACGCGGCGGCCGGCGCACGGGCCTTTCTGCGCTACGCGTGCAAAATGGCAACGGGGAGTGGCAAGACGACGGTCATGGGGATGCTGGCGGCGTGGTCCATCCTCAACAAGGTGGTGAATCGTGCCGATGCGCGCTTTTCCGACTTGGTGCTCATCGTGTGCCCCAACGTGACCATTCGCGACCGGCTCCGTGAGCTCGATGTGGATGGTGGCGACGCGAGTCTGTATCGCACGCGCGATCTCGTGCCGGCGCACCTCATGCCGCGGTTGGCACAGGGGCGCGTCGTGGTCACCAACTGGCATGTCTTCGAGCCGCGTACGCAGGGCGTTGGGGGGGACACGAGCCGCGTATCGAAGATCGGCAAGGCCGTCACCCGGACTGAGCGCGTGTACATCGGTGACAAGAGCACGGTGGCCCGAGGAGAGCGCTATCTCACATTGGCCGACTACACGCGCCTCGCCGCGAGCGGTGAGATCGAGGAGGTCGAGCCTCCGACCACCAGTGGGGCCGGTGAGCGCGTCAGCGCGTTGGTACGCTGGACACGCTATGTGGAGAGCGATGCCAGCATCGTCGCGCGCGTGCTGGGGCGCGCGAAAGGCAAGCAGAATATCCTCGTGCTGAACGACGAGGCCCATCATGCCTATCGCATTCGGCGCGATGACGACGAGGACGAAGCGATCGATCTGTTCGGCGACGAGGAGCAGGAGCAAGAGTACGTACGCGAGGCGACCGTCTGGATCGAAGGACTCGACCGGGTGAACGCGCTGCGGGGGATCAATCTCTGTGTCGACCTGTCCGCGACACCCTACTACCTCGGCCGCATGGGACGAGATTCCGGTCGCCCGTTTCCCTGGCTGGTGAGCGATTTCGGCTTGACCGACGCCATCGAGTCGGGCTTGGTGAAGGTGCCGCAACTCGCGGTGCGTGACAACACGGGTGCCGAACGTCCGAAGTATCACAACCTGTGGCGCTGGATCATGTCGTGTCTCACGCCGGCCGAGCGCGGCGGGCGTCGAGGCAGCCCCAAAGTGGAGGCCGTCCTGAAGTGGGCCCACACCCCGCTGGTGCTCGTGGCGCAGGACTGGGAGCGCGTACGTACCGAATGGGCAGCGACCGAAGAGTCACGTCCGCCCGTGCTGATCATCGTGTGCCGCGATACGAAGCTGGCCAAGGCCACCTACGAGTGGATCGTGGAAGAATGGTCGAGTGGACGTCCCGCCCTTCGGGATGCCGTCGCTCCGCAATGTGGACGGCGTCGTGAACACCATTCGCGTGGACTCCAAGGTGGTGAGCGAAACGGACAGCGGTGCGATGACATCGGGCGCGCAGGGAGATCTCGCGCGCTGGATGCGGTTCACCCTCGACACCGTTGGTCGTCGTGAGTGGCCCACCGATTCACAGGGACGGCCGGTCTCTCCACCGGATTTCGAAGCGTTGGCGCAGAAGCTCGAACGTCCGCTCCACCCGCCCGGGCGAGACGTGCGCTGCATCGTCAGCGTCGGCATGCTCACGGAAGGGTGGGATGCCAATACGGTGACCCACGTGGTAGGACTTCCTCCCTTTCAGAGTCAGTTGCTTTGTGAACAGGTGGTCGGCCGCGCACTACGACGCGCGAGCTATGACGTGGAGGAGACGGACGCCGGGCCGCGTTTTCGGGATGAGGTGGCGCAGGTACTCGGGGTGCCATTCGAAATCATTCCGTTCAAAGCCTCGGGCAGTGCCCCGCCGCCTCCCAGCAACCGGCGACATGTGCGCGCTTTGCCGGAGCGCTCTGCGCTCGAAATTCGCTTCCCCAAGGTCGACGGCTACACACAGGCGGTGCGGAACCGAGTCGCCGTGGACTGGGATGTGGTGCCGGATCTAGTCATCGACCCCGCGAATATCCCGCCCGAGGTGTTCATGGCGGGCGTGCTTGCGGATACCGCCGGCAAGGTCAAGCCACTCGCGCCGGCGGCGACAAAGGAGCTTGCACTCGCGCCGTATCTCGCCACGCAGTCACTGCAGCAGCGGGTGTTCATCGCCGCCGGATCGCTCACGCGGCGCTACATCGAGGAGTGGAAGTCGACAGTGCCAGCGCATGTCCTCTTTCCGCAGATCGCCCGCATCGTGCAGCACTACGCCGACACCAAGGTACGGGTGATTGGCGATCCCAAGGACGTGCGTGCCGCTTTCATCGCGCCGTACTATTCGCAGCTGGTCGAGCGCATTCTGCAGAGCCTGCAACCAGACGACCGCGCCGGAGAAACGCCGGAGGTGCCGCGCTTCGCCAGAGACGAACCCGGCACCTCGGCAAAGGTCGATTTCTGGACAGGCAAGGACGTCCGGGACACGGTAAAGAGCCACGTCAACTACCTCGTTGCCGACACCAAGCGATGGGAGCAGCAGGCGGCGCAGTATCTCGACGGCAGCCATTACGTGACAAGCTGGGTGAAGAACGCCGGGCTCGGCTTTGGCATTCCGTACGAGCATGACAGCATGCGGCACGAGTCTCTCCCCGATTTCATCGTGCGACTGGTTGGGGAGCAAGTGCGCCACGTGATCGTCGAAACCAAGGGCTACGACCCGCTCGCCGACGTCAAGCGGGCCGCGGCCGAACGCTGGGTTCGAGCCGTCAATGCCGATGGACGCTGGGGTGAGTGGCACTACCGCCTGGTGTATCAACCCGCTGATCTCCCCCACTTTCTGGCCGAGCTTTGTCCGACTCCGGCGGAGAGCTAGGGTGTAAGCTCCTGTCCCGACGACCCAACCAGACGAACTCCTCGCCCCCGAGATTAACGATGTCGGCCCAGACCCTGACCTTGGCAGCCACGACGGTCCGGAGGGTACGACAAGTCGGGGACCTGGTCGGGTCGCGTCGAGGTCGGGGCCCAAATGTCGGGGTCGGGGTCGCGTCGGGGTTGGGGATAAACTGTCGGGGCTGCCCCGACCCCGACCCCGACGCGCCAGCGCAGCGCCGCGCAAGACCCGACCGGGACCCCGACTGTTTATCGACCCCGACTGTGGTAGCAGTGCCCCGACTGTGGTAGCGGTGCCCCGACTGTCGTGGCTGTGCCCAGACCCAGACCACCCCCCCCGACCCCGACGCCGGGGTAGATTGAACGCGTGAGAGAAACTACGGATCGCTTTCTGCCTCCCGACCGCGACACGTTTCTCGCGTCGACGCCGGCCTCCGGCCGCATCATCGTGATTGCGCCCACGCGCGCCGCCTGCGAGACCATCGAGCTCGCGGTCGGCCTCCACCTCGACACGTTCCTCGAGCGCACCCGCGGCGCCGACCTGCGCCGCCTCGCCGCCAGCGGGGAAGGTTTCGGCATCGTGGCCGGCACCGGCACCGGCAAGACACTCGCCATCCGCCCCATCGCGCAAACCATCCTCGGCACCGACACCCTGCGGGTCGGCGTCGTCAATCGCGAGCGCGAAGCGACACCCGAGACCCCGACGTGGAACGTGGTGGTGATCACCACCGGCATCGCGCGGCGGTGGTTTCAGGACGGCGACATTCACGCGACCGACACGCTCGTCGTCGACGAAATTCACCAGACGAGCGCCGAGCTCGAACTCTGTCTGGCACTCGGCAAGCGCGTCGGCTGTCGGTTCATCTGGTTGTCGGCGACCGTCGATCCGTCGTTCTACGCGCGTTATCTCGAAAGCACCGACGTGCTGCAGGTCTCGGCGTTCGATGCGACGAAGGCCGCCAAGGTCGAAGTCGAGCGCAAGCAACCGCTCACCTTTCTCGACGATCGGTTTCTGCAGAAGCTCGCGCGCAGCGAGCGTGGGGTCGCGATTTTTCTCCCCACGCGGGCGGGGGTGGAAGAAGCGGCCGAGTGGGTGCGCTCGCGCTTTCCGCGCATCACCGCGGCGCATTATCATGGCGGCGAACCCATTCGCGTCATCCGCCCCTTCCTCGAAGGGGTGGTGCCCAAGCCGTTCTTCCTCGCCATGACCGCGGCGGGGCAGAGCGCGCTTAATGTGCCGGGACTCGACACCGTCATCATCGACGATACGCGCTTCACGAATCTCATCGACCGCGGACGCAACGTGCTTACGCGCGTGCACCTCGGCGCGAACGAAATTCTGCAGATGGCCGGACGGGTGCACGGGCGTGTCGAAGGGGGGCGCGTGTACATTCTCAGCGATCGCGATATCCGCTTCGAGGCGCTGCGCCCCACCGAGCCCGATTTCCAGCTGGCCGGTGACAGCGAACGGGTGGCGCTCACCTGCGCCGATCTCGGCGTGCGCGCCGACGATCTCGATTTGCCCGTGCCGCTCGATCGTGCCGCGTATCGCAAGGCGGTGGCCGTCTTGGAAGCTCGCGGCCTAGTGGAGAACGGGCGGCTCACGAGCTACGGCAAGGCCGTCGAGGCGTTGCCCGTCGATCGCAAATGGGGCGAGCTCATCGTCACCGGCGACGACGAATTGTTGCCGGCGCTGGCGGTCATGAGCGGGGTGGAATCGCTGCACCGCATGACGCGCGACGGGCGCGACCTCGAGGGATTGGTGGTGCGCGGCAGTGATCACCTCACCGCGTATAACCTGTATGCCGAAGGCTTCCGCGTGGCGGGGTACATCGGCGAGGTGTACGGCCTGCCGCGGCATCTCTTCGAGGCCGAGCGCATTGCCCACTGGGCGGAGCAGCGCGGCGTGCTCGTGAAGGCGCTCGAAGACGCCGCACTCGCCATGGCCAGCGTGTATCGCAGTGTCGGCATGCCGCTCCCGCAAACGCTGCCCATTGCCGGCGCGGCCATGCACCGCAAGTTCGCCGACCTGCTCGCGCGCTACATGCCGTTCGATCTCGTGCTTGAAGAGCAGACGGTGGATGGTCACGAAGCACGAGTGTCGAAGACCAGCGTGTGCGGTTCCTGGGGGGCAGTCGCGGGCTCACTGCGCTACTTCGCCGACCGGCACGGGATTCCGCGCGCCGCCATCGAAGGCACGCAGCTCTCGATGGACCTCGTGCGGCAGTATGCGCAGCGGCATCCCCCCGAGCTCGATCTCGATGCCGAGCGCAAGCACTCGCCGGTCATCTTGCGTCGACGGGTGACGTACTACGGCTTTGAACTCTCGCGTGAGAGCGAACCGTTGCCGGTGTTCCCGCCGGAGTTTGCCGTGGGGGCGCGGCATCTGCTGGCCGAGGCTGCGGCGCGCGGCGAGCTGCGCCACAGCGCGGTCCGGCGCAATCAGCCGATCGTCGAAGAGGTCCGCGAGGTGTGGCGGCGCCTTGGCGGCATGACGCCGCGCCTCGGGCAGGCCGAACTGACCGCCTGGTACGAAGAGCGCATGGGCGATGCGCGAAGCTGGGAAACGGTGCGCGCGCTGCCCCTGCTGCTCGATCGTCGTGATTTCGTGAGCGACTCACAGCTGGCGGCCGCGCGGGCGCTGCCGGGCGCCGTGGAAATCCGTGATCGCACCGTGTCGATCGATTACGACGTCGAAGAGCATGAGGGCGGATGCGTACCGGTGGCGCGCTTGCGACTCCCCGAGAAGCTGGCGCGTACCATGGTCCACGAGGAATTGCCGACGCTCGATCGCGCGTTGCGCTTTGTGGTGCCGCGCGGACAGCGCGGAGCGGTACGCGCCGATGACCTGTTGGCGTTGCAGGACCGGCTGGATCTGCCCTTTACCGACGAAGAACGGGCCGCACACGACGCGCGGACCTCACGCGGTCGCACCGATTCCGATCGCGAGGTGCGCGGTCATGCGCGGCGCGATCGCGGCGGTCCGCGGCACGGCAACAGCAGCGGCGGCAAGGGCGGACACGGAAAGTCCGGCGGGCGGCATCCAGGGAAACGCCGCGGCCGATGAGTGCCGCAGCACGGCGCGGTTACGCGAGTCGACGCGGCTGATGCGGGACGAGTGGGAGCACCCGTCGCGTGTCGGTCACAAAGCGTTCGACCTGCGCCGACTGGAGCGGCCGACTGTACAGATAGCCCTGGCCAATGTCGCAGCCCACCGAGCATAGGAATTGATGCTGCGCCGGCACTTCGATGCCTTCCGCCACGACGTCCACGCGCAGGGACTTGGCGAGCGACACGATCGTGCGCACGAACGCCGCCTCCCGGTCTCCCTCGTCGATCCGCTGAATGAAGGAGCGATCGATCTTGAGCTCGTCGACCGGGAAGCGCTGCAGGTGGCTGAGCGAGGAGTAGCCTGTACCGAAATCGTCGATGGCGAGCCGCACACCGAGCGCCTTGAGCGCCTTGAGCTTGGCCAAGGCGACGTCGGGATCGCGCATGACATCGCTTTCGGTGATTTCGATGATGAGCAGCGCGGGCGATAAGCCCGAGTGCGCGAGCGCGGCACGTACGTCGTCGATGAGCGTCCCGCTGTCGAGCTGTTTGGCCGCTACGTTGATACTCACCGAGAGCGGATCTGCGGAGAACGCCGACCACCGTCGCGCCTGCGTACAGGCTTCCATCAGCACCCACCGACCGAGCGCAACGATCATCCCGGTTTCCTCGGCAATGGGGAGGAAGACGCCGGGCGTGACGTACCCGCGCGTCGGGTGCTGCCAGCGTACGAGGGCCTCGAAACCTTTGGGACGTCCCGCATCGATGCGCATGAGCGGCTGGAACTCGAGCATGAACTCGCCCCGATCGATGCCAAGTCGCAGGTCGGACTCGAGCTCCATCCATTCCATCGCGTCGCGGTACATGCTCGGATGAAACCGGCGCACACATGCCTTTCCGGACGATTTTGCGGCATACATGGCCGTGTCCGCATTGCGCAGCACAGTTTCTTCGTCGTCGTTCTCGTCGGCCACGGCAATGCCGATGGAGACACCGACGACGACTTCGCGCCCGCCAACACGCATGGGCATGCGCAGCAGCAGCAACAACCGCTCGGCCAGGTTCTGCGGGTCCTCGCCATGGGCGATGGACTCAATGACGACGGCGAACTCGTCGCCGCCCAGTCGCGCCACCGTCTCACCGGCGCGGACGGTGCTGGCGATGCGCCGCCCCACAACCTGCAGCAGTTCGTCGCCGACGGCGTGCCCCAACGAGTCGTTGACCCGCTTGAACCCATCGAGGTCGAGGAGAATGACGGCGACCGCCGTGGCCTGGCGCGCACGGCGGTCGAGAGCGTGCCGGAGGCGATCACGGAACAGCACACGATTGGCGAGCCCGGTGAGCTCGTCCTGAAAGGCCTGCTTGAGCAGCTGTCCTTCCATGCGCTTGCGCTCGGTGATGTCCTGAATCATCCCGATCATGCGCCTCTCATCGCCATGGTGCACGACAGAGACCGTGAGCTGTCCCCACACCAGGTGGCCATCCTTGTGGAAGAAGCGCCGTTCGACCGTGACGGAATCGCGAATGCCGTTGCGCAGCTCGCGTCCCAATTCACGCGTCGCTTCGACGTCTTCCAGCGGCGACAGCGACGTGGCCGACCGGCCGACGACCTCGTGCGGCTCGAAGCCGAGCAGATCCTTCGAGGCGGGATTCGCTTCGAGGATGATGCCGTCGAACGAGAGGATGTGAATGCTGATGCCCGCGAACTCGAAGAAGGCCCGGAACCGCGCTTCGCTCTCTTCCCGCGCGCGCATGGACACGCGCTCGGCGGTAACGTCACGGATGTGCGCGATGATCGCGTCTTCGCCGGACAGTGCGACGCGATGGAACAGGACGACGGCCTCGATTTCGCGGCCGTCGCGTGCGTACAGCCGTAACTCCCGCGCCGACGTGCCGCTGCCATCGCCGGCGCCGCGTTCGAGGGTCGTGAGCACCTGCACGAACGAGATCTGCGCCGGCCCCGTCAGCGCCAGTTCGTCGACCGGACGTCCGACGACGTCACCGGCGGGATACCCGAGCACCGCTTCGGCCTGCGCATTGAAGGCCAGAACGACCCCGTCGGCGCAGCGTATGCCTACCATGGCGAGCGGCCCTCGATCAAAGAGCAAGCGGTAGCGCTGTTCGCTCTGCTCCATGCGTTCATACCGCTGCTGCAACTCGCGCGACAACTCGTTCATGGCCGCGGCGCCCAGTTCACGCTCGCGATCGACGTCGTGCAACAAGGCGCTCACGGCCTTGAGCACCGGAAGGAGCTCGGACGATGGCGCGTCGTTGCCGAAGTGACGGCGAAGTTGACGGACTACGTACGGATGCACAGGGGGTTCGTCAGCGGGAATGGCACGGCGTGTGTCGGCGTTCGGCGATCGTCGTGACCGTCATGGTCTGGTTGTGCAACACCGCCTCGCCGAAATCGCGCCCGTTGCCCTGCGGGGCGATTTCGCCGTTGGAATAGAAGCCGACAACGACCGCAGAGCCACTTTCCCGCTGCACCTCGTCGATCTCTTCTTCGACCCGGCTACGCATGACGGCGCGTCGGCCGATGCACGAAATGCAGAGCGCCAAGGAGTCCCCGACCGTATCGCGCATGTCTTCGCGCGCCAACCGTGCGGCCCGTGCAGCGCCGTCGACCAGCCTGTCGGTCGTCGTGCGCATGAGTCGCACGATACTGCCTTGTGGAATATCTCCGGCGAAGCGAATGCTGCCGGTCGCTTCGTCCACGGCAATGATGGTGCGGACGCCAACGGGTGCATCGCGGGTCACGTGCACCGCCAGTGGAAAGAGCAGGGCGCTGCCTGGCAGCTCACTGGCGAACTCGCCCAGATAGCGCTTGTACACGTCGAGGGCGCGTTCTCCATCGAGCTCGTAGACGACGGCGGTCGTCGCGCGCGTGACAATGCGCTCGGGGCCGAAGAAGTCCCAGCCGCCCACCGAGCCGGTACCGATCACCAGCGACTCACCGGTGAGCGCCAGCGCCACGATACGTCCGGTCACGGGCGGTCCATCGAGACCGACGGCGGAGTGCGTGAGCGCCGTGCCGTTCGAGGCAAGTCCACCACTCACCTTCATATTGGCCGGCAGCGACGGATTGAGCGCGGTAAGGAAGGCATCCGCGATGAAGGTAATCCCTTCGGCGAACAGCAGCACATGCCGCACGTCGGCGATCTGGCGGAGGGAATCGCCGAGCTGCGCACCGAGGGCGGCGCTGTTCTCGACCGTCGCGTGATCGAGCACGATGGGGTGCACCTTGGCGCGGTCGAAGGCCAGGAACGACACCACCGTGACGTCGTCGGCGACCATACCGTTGGCCATCTGCCCGCCGCCGCTCGCATATACATGACGGGCGGTGGGGCAGTGGGCCGCGAGTGCCGCAAACCAGTCGGCTCCCGGGGCGTCGAGCGGACCGAAGGAGAGCACGAGGTGTGCGGCGGCTTCGTCAGCCCCGAGGGGGGCCGACCAGCCGGCGGCGGTGGTCCAGGTATGGCTACGAACGCGCATGGGAGAGTCGGAACGGGTTACGACTACGACGACAGATCCGCAGTGTACGTCTCGGTCTTCTCGATCGAAAACCCACGGGCGAGGTAATTGGGGAGCGCGGCCGGACTGTCGAGCGTGCAGGTGTGGAGCCAGACGCGGGTGGCCCCCCACGCGAACGCGGTGCGGGCTGCCTCGGTCACGAGCCATCCCCCGAGGCCACGTCCGAATGCCCGGCGGTCGAGCCCGAGGTAGGCGATCTCCACGGATCCGTCGGCGTGCCGCTCGAGCTCCAAGAAGCCGAGGGGCGCGCTCCCGTGACCAACGGGGTCGTCCGCTACGTGATAGATACGAACATCGTCACGTTCAAGATGGGCCTGCATGCGGCTTTGGTCCCACCGGTCGCGGTCATGCCACTGCCAAGGCGCGCCGATCTGTCGGTAGAGGGCGCGCCATTGCTCGACCGGGCAGGGGGCGATGTGCACGAGACGGGCGGCGGCGGCGCCTCGCCCCGGCACGAGGGTCGTGGGTGAGGCGAGCGTGAGGTAGGTGCGGGTGACCGTGACGGGCATGGGACGTGGTGTCAGGATGGACTAGGACCATACGGTCCTATTCGTATGGGTGGCGACGAGGGCTTCACGCGCGGCCCGGCGTGGATCGAACAATGGAACGCGTTGTTAGGTGCTGGTTTAGCGGTCATCAAGACTTCCTCTTGCGAATAGGACCACATGGTCCTATAGTTCGTCTCACGATGTCAGATAGACGCACGCAGATCCTCGACGCCGCCGCCACCCTCATCTCCGAACGTGGATTTACCTCCACGTCCGTCGATGATGTGATCAAGGGGGCCAAGCTCAGTGGCAAGAGCCACTTCTACCACTACTTCAAGTCCAAGGAAGAATTGGGCTACGAGGTACTGAACCGGCAGTTCGAGCGATTCGCCGAGCGTGGTCTTGCGATTCTTCGTGAGCCCATGATCGACCCGTTGGAGCGTTTGAATTTGTTCATCGACGCCGTGGTGGCGCTGCAGTCGGAGAGTGGCGGCCGTCGCGGCTCGCCGTTTGGAAATCTGGCCGCAGAGCTGGCCGATGCGCACGAGGGATTCCGCGTACGGATCGAGGCAGTGTTCGAGCGGTGGGCCAGTCAGATCCGCTCGCTGCTGTGGGAAGCTCGGCCACAGTTGCACGACGACGTGGATGCCGTACGTCTGTCGCGATTCATCATTGCGGCACTCGAGGGCGCGGTGTTGATGACCCGGGTCAAGCGGGACCTGTCAGTGCTCGAAGGGATCGCTGCCGACCTCAAACGGTTCATCGCGATGCATGTCCGCGACGGTGCGGGCATGTCGCAGTTACGGACGGCGGAATAGGCGGCGTCGGTGGGATGTCGGTGCATGACACGACGGAGACACACGCGAGGGCATGTCGGTCCACGCGGGGGCAAGCTGACGGCGACGGTCGCGCAGAGCGCGGCTTTGGAGACGGGATCATGGTGAGTATGAACGACAGCGCGGTGCAAGAGGCAGTGGTGGAGCGCGACGGCGATACCCTGTCGATGCGGGCGGAGCCGATCTCGGTCGAGGAGCGCGCCGCGCGGCGGGCGCAGTTCGAGCGCGAGGCGCTCGTTCATCTCGACGCGTTGTATTCGTTTGCGCTCAAGCTCGCGCGGTCGCGCGACGACGCCGAGGATCTCGTCTCGGACACGTTGCTCCGCGCGCTCGAGCGCTGGGAGCAGTACCACCTCGGCACCAACATCCGCGCGTGGCTCTTCACGATCCTGTATCACGTGTTCGTGAGCCGTAAGCGCCGCATCGATGCGCGGGAAGTGCAGCAGCCCGAAGACACCGAAGGGTGGGCCCTTTTTGAAGCGGTCGGTGAAGCCGATCCCGAAGGGAAGTTCTACGATTCCTTCCTCGACGACGAGATCACGCGCGCCATCCGGTCCCTCCCCGAAGAATACCGTTCGGCGGTGGTGCTCAGCGATCTGCAGGGGCTGCGCTACGCCGAAATTGCCAATGTCCTCGGAGTCCCCGAGGGGACGGTGAAGTCGCGCCTGTTCCGAGGTCGTCGCCTGTTGCAGCGCAAGCTTGCCAACTACGCCGTGGAAATGGGCTATCTCAAGGAATCGGTCGTGCGGGCGGTCATGAGTCCCACGGTGACGACGCTGATGAGCGCGTAACGACCGGCGGTTCGCGCGGAGTCAGTCCGAGATCTCGCGGGCGCCGTGCGCGAGTTCTGCCAAGGCACGTTCGACGACTCCACTCCAGTGGCGCAACTGCTCCCGCAGTTGCGCCAGTTCGTTTTTCGTCGACTGTGCCTCGGCGGCCGCTTCGTCGTGCATGGCGGTGAGTTCCATGACGCGCTCCTGCAAGACTTCGAGCTGCGCCATCAAGGCATCGCGCTCCGACTCGGCTCGCTCCAGCAGTTCCTGCGCACTCGCACGGGTGTGCGTCAGCAGCGTGCACATGACCCGCCATGCGTCGCGCTCGAGGGTGAGTTGCCGTCGCGTAGCGCTATCCTCGGCGAGCCGCTCGCGCAGTTTCATGAGTCGCTGCGCGAGCGTTCCGGTGCCACTCATCGCGGTTGCCGGGCCGAGCAAGGCCAACGCAGACTGGAGCTCGCGATCGAGCTCCGTATTGCGGCGCACCCGCTCGTCGCGGGCCGCTCGAGTTTCGTCGAGCGCGGCCAACGCTTCGCGCAGGGCCCGTAGCTCTACCGCAATGCGGCGCACTCCACGGGCGTCGCCTTCGGACACGAGCCAGCGCAACGTGGCGACGAACCCCCGATCGAGCGAGCGGTCGGATTCCGGCGTCGTGATTACCGGGTCGAGGGAGCGGGCAGGGGTCCGCGGCATTGTCATGCTGATCGCAACTGGTGCGGAGACCGGTTCACTTGCTGTCTCCATGGCGCGCGCGATGTCGGGCTGCCTTCGCACGATTGCCGCACGTGCCCATGTCGCACCAACGCCGTAACCCGTTCTTGGTCCCGTCGAGAAACACGCGGTGGCAGCGGGGATCGGCGCAGCGACGCACCCGCGGTAACTCGTCGCCAATGAGCGTGTCGGCCGCCGATTCCACGATGGGGATCATGAGGCCAGCAAACGCGTCGCCCGTGGGCACAAAGTTGCGCACGAAGCCGCCTTCGGGGGCGGGGTCGAGCCGACGGGTTCCCGCACTGCGGCCCAGCACGCGGTTGATCTCGATCACGGCGTCTTCGCGAACGCGCTCCTGGATTTCGCCGCGTTCCGCGAGCGCCCGCAGCGCGGCCCGTACCCGCCGGGCGTCGACCAGCGTCGCGGCTGCGGCGGCCGGCTGCAACACGGCACGGCGCCGGATACCGGAGGCGCGCTCGTCATCGACGGCAACCTGGGCATGTAACCACGTGAGCAACGCCTCGAAGTCGCGCAACAAATCACCGCCGGGCAACTGGCCGGTGGCGTCAGTGTTCACGAAGTCGAGCCAGAGTCGCGCGCGAGGTGGCACCGGTCCCGGTGATCGTTCGCACGAATCCGCCCGCCGCGATGCAGAGGAGGAACCGGGCATGTTCTGGTGTAGGCGGTTGTAGTGAGCTTACTTCTCTCCACGCCTGCAAGCAAGCGGGTTGCCGGTTACTTTCACGCGGTGTTGCTTTCTTTCCTGGCTCATGAACGGTTCCTTGATCGACGCGCTCACCCTCGTGGTTGTCGGCTCGGAGAATCCCGTGAAGATCGCCGCCGTTCGGGCGGTGATCGCCCGCTGTGCGCCCAACGCGATCGTGCGTGGCGTGGCAGTGGAGAGCGGAGTGCCCGACCAGCCCGTGGGTGACGAGGAAACCCAGACCGGCGCGCGCCAACGCGCCCGTGCCGCACTCGCGTTGACCCCAACGGCTCAGCTGGCGGTGGGGTTGGAAGGGGGCGTCGTCGAGCTTCCCAACGGCCACATGCGCAGCTGCGCCTGGGCTGTTGTCGTCGACGGCAATGGGACCGAAGGCCTTGGTGGCTCCCTTGTCATGCCACTTCCCCCTCGTGTGGCGACGCGTATTCGTGCCGGTGAAGAGTTGGGACATGCGATGGACGCTGAAGCGCAGGCGGTCGGCACGAAGCACGGTCGTGGGGCCGTCGGTGTGCTCACGGCGGGGCTGATAGACCGGCAGCGCGCGTACGAACCGATGGTGACATACGCGCTGGCGCCGTGGCTTGCGCCGGGGTTCTACGCCGACTGAGCCATGCGACCGCCGGGCCGTCGACTTAGGACGCCGTCGGTCTGACGACCAGCACCGGCACGTGGGCGTGGCGGATGACTTCGTCGGCCACACTGCCGAGCACGAATCGCTTGACCCCACTGCGCCCGTGCGTCGCGAGGGCAATGGCCCCGCATGGTGTGTCCGTCGCAGCCTCGAGAATGCCCTGGGCGGCGCTCATGTCGGTCACGGTGCGCACCGTGGTGCCCGCCGGACAGGTGGCGGCAATCCGATGCAGATAGGCTTCACGCGCGCGGGATTCCGCCTCCAGCGCCTCCGGGTCGGCGAGCAAGGCTTCAGTGCCGAATGGGGCCAGCGACACACTATGCGGGACCGTGACCGCGACGAGGTGCAGCGTCATGCCGGTGGCGTCGGCGAAGGTGCTGGCGTGAGAGACGATCGCCTCCGCGAACGCGGAGCCGTCGAGTGCGCAGAGCAGGGCACCGGTCGGCAGCGCCGGTGTCGACGTCGCCTCATCGCTGCCGGCGCCACGCACCAGCAGCACCGGTACCGTCGCGCGAGTGAGCAGGGCGCTGGCAACACTCCCCAGCCGAAGCCGCTCGAAGCCGCGGCGTCCATGCGTGGTCAGAATCGCCAAATCGGCCCCGCTCGCGGCCATGTGCTCGACGAGCGCCTCGACTACGGTCCCGTCGAGCAGGACGCCGGAGGCCTCGACGCCGTGGGCGCGGAGTTGCGCGACCGCCTCATCGAGCGTGCGTTGATCGCGCTCGCGGTGCACGTGCACCAGCTCCTGGTCGTACACCGGAATGGCGACCTCGCCGGGGACGAACGGGATGTACGCGCTCGGATCGTGCACGGTGGCCAGCTCGACGCGTGCGCCTGTGCGGGCGGCCAGCGCGGCGGCCACCGGCAGCGCGCGGGCGCTCAACGCCGAGCCGTCGTAGGGAACAAGAATGGACGAGTACATAGCCAAACGCTACTGGCGCGGTAAACATTGCACCAGCAGGGAAACCCTCACACGTCCGGCTCCGTCTCGTCCCGAACCGCGTCCGTCATGTCTGTCAATGCGCCCGCGCCATTCCGTTGCACCGACCGCGTCCGTTGGGCCGATGTGGATCTGGTGGGCATCATGCGATTCAGCGCGGTGACCCGCTTTCTCGAAATGGCGGAGCAGGAGCTGCTGCGTGCGGCCGGACTCCCCTACTCGTTCCTCTTCGACGCGCCGGAGGTCTGGATGCCCCGGCGTCACCTGTCGGTCGACTACCTCGCGCCGGCACGTATCGATGACCTGTTGCACCTGGTGATCTGGGTGTCCCGGCTTGGCAACACGTCGCTCACCCTGACGATGGAGCTGCGGCACGCCGACGGGCGGGTGGTGGCCCGGGTGGCGATGGTGGTGGTCTGTGTGGCCGTGGAGGGTTTCACCAAGCGCCCGCTCCCCCGCCTCGTGCGCGACGCCCTCGCGCCGTTCGTCTGCTCGGATGACGAGGCCCGTCGCGCCCTCTAGGCCGCCATCCGGAGGCGCCGGCCTTCGCCGTTCCGACTAGATTTCCGGCATGTCCAACAGCGCCTCCGGGACCCCGGCTCCCGCTCCGACTTATGTGCGTAAGGGCTTCGGGCTCAAGGCCGAAGTCCAGGATACCCTCGCTGCCGATTACACCGGCCATTTGGTGGATCTGCTCCGTGCCCGTGATTTCGCGCTGACGGTGGGGGATACCACCATCCGCCTCGCTCGCGAATTCGGGTTCTGCTACGGTGTCGAACGCGCCGTCGACTACGCGTACCAGACGCGCATCAAGTTCCCGGACAAGCGCATCTTCCTGGCCGGCGAAATCATCCATAACCCGCACGTGAATGCGAAGCTCAAGGAAATGGGCGTCGTGTTTCTGTCCGCGAGCGGGAAAGGGTTCGACTACGCGCCCGTCGAAGCCCCCGATGTCGTGATTCTCCCCGCCTTCGGCGTCACCATCCAGGATTTTCAGACGCTCCGCGATTTGGGGTGCGTCATCGTCGATACGACGTGCGGTTCGGTGCTCAATGTCTGGAAGCGTGTCGAAGTGTACGCGCGTGACGGGTATACCTCGCTCATCCACGGCAAGTATTACCACGAGGAGACACGCGCGACGGCATCGCAGGTGGAGAAGTATCCCAATGGACATTATCTCGTGGTGCGTGATATGGCCGAAGCCGACATGGTCATGCACTACATCGAAGCCCGTGCCGGGTTGGCGACGCCGCGACCTCCGCTCTCTCGCGACGAGTTCCTCGCGAGATTCGCGGTGGGGGCGTCGGATGGTTTCGATCCCGATCTGCATCTCGAGCGCATCGGGGTTGCCAACCAGACGACCATGCTGGCGCGTGAATCGCTCGCGATCGGTGCGGCAGTTGGAGACGCCATGGCACGCGCGTACGGCGAGGCGCATCGGGCGGAGCATTTCCGCACCTTCGACACCATTTGCAGCGCCACGCAGGACCGTCAGGACGCCGTGCTCGAGCTGCTGCGCGAGCCGCTCGATCTGATGGTGGTGGTGGGGGGATACAACTCCAGCAACACCATCTCGCTGGCAGCGCTCTGTGCGGAACAGGTGCAGACGTATCACATCGCCGATCCCGATGCGATCGACATCGAGGACAATGCGGTGCGCTATCGTCGCATTGCGAAGCATCACGTCGAAGACCTGATGCAGCCATGGCTGCCCACGGACCGTCCGTTGCGCGTGGGCATTACCGCCGGTGCGAGCACGCCGAACAACAAGATCGGACAGGCCATCGCCCGCGTCTTTGGCATTCGTGGGGTGGACCCGGCCACGGTGGCATGACCGGGCCGGACACGCGGTCGCTCGTCTGCGGCACGTGACGCACGAGGCGCACCAGATGGTTGTGCGGGAGACAGTTCGCGGCGCCGTTCGCACGATGCTTCGGCGTGCGGTCCGGGTGCGCGCGGTCTGGGCAACCACGCTCGGCCTGTCTGTCCTGAGCGCCTGCCGCCCATCGCCCGCTGCGGCACGGCCCGCGCAGCCCGTCGTGGTGCGCATGCTGCTGGTGAACGACGTGTACGTCACCGATACCCTGCGTGACGGCAGCGGCGGGCTCGCGCGTGTGGCGGCTCTGCGCGATTCCATCGAGCACGCGAGTGGAAGCCCCGTGCTGTTCATGCTGGCGGGGGACGTCCTCTCGCCCAGTGTGCTTGGGAGGTGGTACGGCGGCGCCCAGATGGTGGACGGATTCAATGCCGCGCGGCTCGACGTGGCCACCCTCGGCAATCACGAGTTCGACAACTCGCGCGGTAATCTGGTGGCGCGCTTGGGTGAATCGAAGTTCCAGTGGCTCAGCGGCAACTGCGGGGAGGCCAGCGGCACGCCGTTTCCGGGCGTGAAGGGATGGGACACGTTGCGCGTCGCGGGCGTGAAGGTCGGTGTTCTGGGGACCACCGTGGTGCGCGAGTACGCCTCCTACGTGAAATGCACGAATCCCGACGTCGCCACCACGGCGCTCGTGGACACGCTGCTCGCGCACGGCGCGGAGCTGGTGGTCGGCCTCACGCACCGGTTCATCTTCGAAGATTCGCTCACGCTGCTCACCGAGCCGCGCATCCATGCCATTCTCGGTGGCCACGAACACGACGGGCGGCGCATGGCGCACGATGGGCGACTGCTGGTGAAAGGCGTATCGAATGCGCGGACCGCGGTGCTGGTGACCTTCACGCGTGAGGGTACGGGGACGTCGGCGCGCTGGCGCATTCGTGACCAGTCGTTCACCATTGGCCGCGGCATGCGCGACGATGCGGCGACGCTGGCGGTGGTGCAACGGTGGCGCGATACGCTCACCCGTCGCATCGGTCCCGACCGGGTCCTGGGCATCGCCCCGGAGCCCATCAACGCGATCGATTCGATTTCGAAGCGGGAGAGTCGCTTCGGCAACATGATCACCGACGCCATGCGGCTGGGGACCAACGCCGACGTGGCGATGATCAATTCCGGCGCGTTGCGCTTCGATGACCTGATGGCGGCGGGGCCGATCACGCGCCATATGATCGAGGGCGTGTTCCTGTTCGCCGACGAGACCCGCGTGGTCACGTTCCCGTTGTCCGGGGCCCGGCTCCGTGACCAGCTCGAGACGGGGGTCCGGCAGGGGGCGCTCGGGGGCGGCGCGTATCCACAGGTGAGCGGCGTGCGCTTTCGGGTGGACGGACGGCGCCCGAGCGGATCCCGCATTGTCGGTGACCTTCAGCGGGACGATGGACGTGCCATTGCCCCCGGCGATTCGCTGACGGTCAGCTTTGTCACCTTCCCCGCCTGCCGGTCGGGCGACGGGTATCGCATTCCTGAAGCGGCGCGGGCCTGTCGGGCGCTCGAGGTGAATCCGACGGCGGCGCCACGGACCGCCGATCTGGTGTTGCAGCATCTCGAACGGATGAACGGTCGTATCGTGGCGCCGCTCACGGGTCGCGTCACACGTCTCGACCGGTAGCGGCGGCGAGTGCACATTGGGAGGACGTGCGTTTCCTCGTTCTCCCACGGTACGCCCCCATGAGCTCGTCACACGTTCCGCCTGAGCCGCTAACTCCGCCCGGCGTCGACGCCATTGCCCGGTTTCGACTGGATGGCAAGGTGGCCATCGTCACCGGTGGCACGCGCGGTATCGGTTTGTCCATCGCCACGACCTTCGCACGCGCCGGCGCGCGCGTCATGATTTCAAGCCGCAAGGCCGAGCATGTCGAGGCCGTCGTGCAGGCCTTGCGCCACGAGGGCCACGACGTGCACGGCCTGGCATCCCATATGGGGAAAGCGGCGGACGCACACGAGCTCGCGGCTCGTACGGTCGAGCACTTCGACGGGATCGACATCATCGTCAACAATGCAGCGACGAACCCGGTGTTCGGGCCGCTGCAGCAGGCGACCGACGACGCGTTCGACAAGATCTTTGCCGTGAACGTGAAAGGACCGTTCGAGCTGTGCAAGACGGCACATACGATCATGGTGGAGCGTGGTGGCGGCGCGATCGTGAACATCTCCAGCATCGGCGGCATCACGCCGGAAGCGGGGCTGGGGCTCTACAGCATGAGCAAGTCGGCGCTGGTGTCGCTCACCAAAGTGATGGCACAGGAGTGGGGTGCCGACGGGATTCGCGCGAACGTGATCTGCCCCGGCTTGATCAAGACCAAGTTCTCGTCGGCGCTGTGGCAGGATGAGGCTATCGCCGACAAGGTGCTGGGGCATCAGCCCTTGCGCCGTATCGGCGTGCCCGACGATGTGGCCGGCCTCGCGCTCTTCCTGGCGTCCGATGCATCGGCCTACTGCACAGGATCCGTATACATGGTGGACGGAGGCTATCTCTCGTGAGCGGTGCCGCCGCAACACGGGCGATGACCGCAGCGGAACGCGAATCGCTGTTGACCACCGCGCGTCGATTCATTCATGACGAGGTGGTGCCGGCGGAGCCCAGGCTGCTTGGCGTGGCGTGGCACGACGCAGAACCGACACTGAATGCCCTGCGCGAGCGCGCCAAAGCGCTCGGCCTGTGGGCGCCCTTTCTGCCGGAGGCGTACGGCGGCATCGGTATGCCGCTCGATGCGTTTGCGCAGCTGAGCGAAGTACTGGGATGGACGCCCTTTGGGCATTACGTGTGCAACTGCCAGGCACCCGATGTGGGGAACATGGAACTCTTGCTCGCGTTCGGCTCGGAGGCGCAGCACCGCGACTTTCTCGAACCGCTGGCGCGCGGCGACGTGCGTAGCTGCTTCGCCATGACGGAGCCGGAGCACGCCGGGTCCAATCCGGTCGTGCTGTCGACGACGGCGGTGCGAGACGGAGCCGATTGGGTCATCAACGGACACAAGTGGTTTACCAGCAGCGCGGATGGGGCGGCTTTCGCGGTGGTCATGGCGGTGACCGATGCCGACGAAACACGCCGGCACAATCGGGCCAGTCAGATCATCGTGCCGCTCCAGGTCCCGGGCTACACGCTCCTGCGGAACATCGCGGTCATGGGTGAATCGGGCGGCGGGTGGTCGAGCCATGCCGAAGTGCGCTTTGAGAATGTACGGGTACCGACGTCGAATCTGCTGGGGCTGCAGGGGCGTGGGTTTGCGTTGGCGCAGGAGCGATTGGGCCCGGGACGTATTCACCACTGCATGCGATGGATCGGCATCTGTGAGCGCGCCTTCGCGCTAATGTGCCGCTATGCCGCCTCGCGCGAGGTCGGTCCCGGTGAGCGCTTGTCGGACAAGCAGCAGGTGCAGTTCTGGATTGCCGAGTCGCGCATTGAGATTCACGCGGCGCGCCTCATGGTGCTCGATGCGGCCGTGCGAATGACGCACGAGGGTCAGGAGGCGGCGCGGGAGCAGATCGCGTACATCAAGGTGTTCGTGGCGAACACGTTGCAGCGTGTACTCGACAGGGCCATTCAGGTGCACGGCGCACTCGGCATGACGGACGACACCCCGTTGGCGTGGTGGTATCGGCACGAACGGGCCGCGCGCATTTACGACGGTGCCGACGAAGTCCACAAAGCGGTGATTGCGCGCCGTGCGTTGCGCGCGTACCTGCCGGCGGAACCGTTCGTGCCACGAACGTCGTAGCGTGCCGTGACGGCGACCAGCGAGGGCCATTCAGCCGCAGGCATGCGGGACGGAGACGCATTACCCATCGACGCGTTGCGGGCGTGGATGGCACATGCCGACCCTTCGCTGGTACCTGCGGGAAGCACGCTCCACGTCCGACGGTTTCCGGCCGGGTTCTCGAACCTCACCTATCTCGTGCGTGTGGACGACGAGCACGGCGGCCAGCGCTATGTCTTGCGACGCCCGCCGCGCGGTGTCAGCGGCGGGGTCGCGCACGACATGGCGCGCGAGCACGCGATCCTCGCGGCGTTGCATCCACTTGGCGTGCCTGTGCCCCGCCCGTTGGCCCGCTGCGACGATGTGGACGTCATTGGGGCGCCGTTCTATCTCATGGAGCACGTGAGCGGCCCCATCGTGCGTGGCGTACTTCCCGACGAACTGTCGGCCGATCGCGAGGCGCTGCCGGCCCGCTTGCGCGCGCTGTCGCAGACTGTCGTGGACACCATGGTGCAGGTGCACGCCGTGCCGGTGGCGAACAGTTCGCTCGCGGCGCTCGGACGCCCCGAGGGATATGTGCGCCGACAGGTAGAAGGATGGACCAAGCGCTGGCACGCCGCGCGCACCACCGAGGTGCCGTCGCTCGACCGGCTCGCGACGTGGCTCAATGCACACCAACCCAGCGCGGGTGACGTGTGCCTCGTACACAACGACTTCAAGCTCGACAATCTCGTGCTGTCGGCGGATCTGTCGCACGTGCGCGCCATTCTCGACTGGGAAATGGCGACCATTGGCGATCCCCTCATGGATCTGGGGACGGCACTCGCCTACTGGGTGGGCCCGAACGACCATCCCATTTTTCGATCCCTCGGGCTCGGTGTCACGGCCATGCCCGGTGCATTCCGCCGCGATGACGTCGTTCAGGCTTATGCGGTGGCCAGCAATCGCGACGTACGCCGGGTGCCCTTCTACATGGCGTTCGGGTTTTTCAAAGTCGCCGTCATTGCGCAACAGATTTTCGCGCGATATCGGCAGGGACTCACCGCCGATCCGCGCTTTGCATCGCTGGGCGCGGTGGTGGAAGCGCTGGGAGAGCAGGGGGCGCGGGTCACCGAGGAACCGCGGTAAACGACGGGTGTCTGGTCCGGCGGCTCGTGAACCGCCGGACCAGACACCCGCAGTACCCGACCGTTACGAGGCGTACACCTCGAAGATCCCCGCCGCCCCCATACCGCCGCCAATGCACATGGTGACCATGCCGTAGCCTCCGCCGCGTTTGCGGAGTTCGTGCACCAATTGCGTGGTGAGCTTGGCACCGGTGGCGCCCAACGGATGTCCCAAGGCAATCGCGCCCCCGTTCACGTTGATGATGTCGGTGGGCAGGTCGAGTTCCTTGATCACCGCCAATGCCTGCGCGGCAAACGCTTCGTTGAACTCGATGAGCTTGAGATCCGCGAGTGCAAGACCGGCACGCGAGAGCGCCTTGGGAATCGCCTTGATGGGGCCCACACCCATGATGTCGGGATCGACACCGCCGGTCGCGAAGCTCACGAATCGGGCGAGCGGCGTGAGTCCGATTTCTCTGGCCTTGTCGGCACGCATGACCAACACGGCTGCAGCGCCATCAGAAAACGGACTCGCATTCCCCGCTGTGACGCTTCCCGTGGGCATGAAAGCGGGTCGCAGTTTGGCGAGCGCGTCGGCCGTCGTGGCGCGCGGTGTTTCGTCCGTCTCGAAGATGACCTCCGTCACCGTCTTGGTCGCGCCCGTCCACGTGTACTGCTCGGTGTGGATGGGGACGATCTCGGCGGTGAACACGCCGCCGGCGATGGCGGCAGCGGCCTTCTGCTGGCTGGCCAGCGCAAAGGCATCCTGCTGGTCGCGCGAGATGTCCCACCGCTTCGCCACCCGCTCGGCGGTGAAGCCCATGCCGATGTAGCGCTCCGTAAGTTCCGGGGCGAGGCGTGCGTTGTACCCGCTCATGGGTACCTGCGACATCATCTCGATGCCCCCGGCCATGACCGCGTCGCCTTGGCCCGCGATGATCGCCTGCGCCGCATACGCCACCGACTGCAACCCCGACGAGCAAAAGCGGTTCACCGTCGCCGCCGATGTCTCCACCGGCAGGCCGCCACGGAGCCACGCCAGACGCGCGTGGTTGAGCCCCTGCGACGCCTCGGGCATGGCGCACCCCCACTGCACGTCTTCGATCACGGCGGGGTCCACCCCCGCCCGATCGATGGCGGCCTTCATCACCGTCGACGACAGGTCGACCGGATGCACATTCGCGAGTGCTCCGTCGGCCTTGCCACGCGCCACGGCCGAGCGCGCACAACTGACGATCACTACCTCGTTCATCGCTCTATCTCCTGTCGCGCGCTCAATTGCGCAGCGGCTTGCCGGTCTTGAGGGTGTACGCGATACGCTCCTGCGTCTCCTTGGTGCCGAGCAGCGAGAGGAACTGTTCGCGTTCGAGGTCGAGAAGGTCCTGTTCCGTCACATCGCGCGGCGCGCCATCGCCACCGCACAGCACATACGCCACCGCACGGCCTACCCGCACGTCATGCGCACTTGCCTGGCCCGCCTCCTTGGCCGACCAGAGCGCGTACTCCAGATTGCCCAATCCCTCACGTCCCAGCGCGCGCACCGTACGCTCGGCGGGCGGCAGGTAACCGGGCGCGAGATCGAGCACACGCTGCTTGGCGTCGCTGAGATGCTGATCCCGATTCATCGAAATGCGATCGCGATCGCGCAACAGCCCCATGGCGCGGGCCTCGTGGGCCGACGTGCTGGTCCTGGCGAACGCGATGAGCTTGAAGGCGCGCTTGACGGCCGCAAAGAGATCCACTTCTTCGTACTGCTGCAGTTCGCTGGTGAAGCGCATGAGCAGTTCCTTCGTACCACCGCCGCCGGGGAGCACGCCAACGCCGACTTCCACCAACCCGATGTACGCCTCGGCGTGCGCCTGGACGGCGTCGCTGTGCAGCATGAATTCGCAGCCGCCACCGAGTGTCATGCCGGCCGGAGCCACCACCACGGGGAAGGGCGCGCGACGAATCGACATCACGCTGTTCTGGAAGCCGCTGATCGACTGGGCGATGTCATCCCACGCACCGGCGGCGACGGCGAACGAGACGACCGAGAGATCGGCCCCCACCGTGAACGCGCGCGCATCGTCGTTGCCGATGACGAGGCCGTTGAAGCCCAGCTTCTCGATTTTGCGCAACGACTTCTCGAGCCCTTCGAGCACACCCTGTCCGAGGCTGTTCATCTTGGAGCGGAATTCGAAGCACGCTACGCCGTCGCCCAAGTCGATGAGGCGCGACAAGCCGTTGTCTTCGAGCACGCGGCCACTCCTGGCCAGCGACGCCAGCGGCAGGCGACCGGCGATGGCTGGAATGGGTTCGTAGCGACCGTCGAAGGTGAGATACTCGCCGTCGCGGAAGAACGACCCCTGCACGAGGTCGAGCAGGGGCGGAATATCGAGCCCTTCCGCCTTGAACTGCTCGCGCAACCAATCGGCGCCAAGCGCGTCCATGACCTGAAACGGTCCGGCTTCCCACCCGTAGCCCCACTCCATCGCGCGATCGATGGCGACAATGTCGTGCGCGAGATCGGCCGCGCGCGTGAGGGTGTAATGCGCCACATCCACCACATGGTCGCGCACGAACGCGCCCTGCGCGCCCGGCAGTGTCTTGATGGCCGGCAACCGCTGCGCCACCGGTAGGCGAAGGGCCTGACCGATGTCACCGCCCTCGAGGCGCTGCTGCGGTACGTATGACTTTGTCCTCCAGTCGAACGTCATCGTGCCCGTTTTGGTCTTGCTGTAGAACCCACCGCCGCTCTTGTCGCCAAGCTTGCCGGTGCCGACGAGATCCGTGAGGACCCAGCCCGGCAGGGCAAAGTCTTCGCCGGTGGCGGCACCAATGCCCGTGGTCACATGCGCGAGCACATCGAGCCCAGAGAGGTCACCCGTGCGGAAGGTCGCGCTGCGCGCCCGGCCAATGAGTGAGCCGGTGAGTCCATCGACTTCGTCGATCGTGAGCCCGTGCTGCTCCATGCGGCGCATCGTGGCAACCATGCCGTACACGCCGAGGCGGTTGGCAATGAAGCCCGGCACATCCTTCGCGATGACGATGCCTTTGCCGAGGGTCCGTTCGGCGAAGCCGTTCATGGCGCCGATCACCGCCGGATCGGTTTCCGGTGTCGGGATCACCTCGAGGAGGTGCATGTAGCGCGGCGGATTGAAGAAGTGCGTGCCGAGGAACCGTCGGCGGAACTTCTCCGTGCGTCCTTCGAGCAGCGTTGCCATGGGAATGCCCGAGGTGTTGGACGAGACGATGGCGGTGGGCTTCATGAGCGCTTCGATGCGCGCGAACAGCTGCTGCTTGGGTTCGGCCAGTTCGATGATCGCTTCGCAGATCCAATCGCACTCGGCGAGCCATTCCAGGTGATCTTCGGTGTTGCCGACTCGCACGCGGGCTACGGCGGCGGCCTCCATGAACGACGCCGGCTTACTCGTGGCGGCTTTGGCCAACCCGTTCTTGGCCGGCGCGCTGCGGGTGGGAGACGCAGGGTCCGCGTCGCCCGGAATATCGAGGAGCACGACGCGGCAGCCCGCCGACGCCGCGAGAGCGGCGATGCCACTCCCCATGGCGCCGGCGCCCACCACGCCGACGGTCGTCACACGCATTCAGGCTTTCTCCGTAAGGGATGCGGAAAACATCCATGCGGAACCGTCTGGGCGGAAGGGGGCGGCCGCAAGAACACGACGCCGCCGTCATGTTTAGCCGCCGACCGGCTGCGCGGGAATGCCTAGACCTGTTGCGAGCGGTCGTATCCCTGAATGCCGCGGTAGAGCGCTCGGATGCGAGCGATCCCCGCGGCGGGATCGTCTTCGTCGGCCGTGACGGTGGGACCGAGACGAACGCGCTTGTGCTCCCAGTCGAGCGCGACGCAGCAGATGGGAATGTCCGCGCCTTTGGCGACGTGCCAGAAGCCCGAGCGCCACTCGGGGACCTTGCGACGCGTCCCTTCGGGGGAGAGCGCGAGGGCAAAGCGCTCACTGCTGCGCGCCAGCTCTACGGTGCGTTCGACGGCGTTGTTCTTGTTGGAGCGCACGACGGGAATGCCTCCGTTTGCCCGCATGAACCACCCCAGGGGCGGATAAAACAGAGAGTGCTTTCCCCACCAGTGCGCGTCGAACCCGAGCGCCCACTTGGCCGCCAGGCCTATGGGAAAGTCCCAGTTGGAGGTGTGCGGTGCCACGATGGCGACGAACTTGGGGATGTTCGGCATCTGCCCGGCAAATTCCCAGCCGGCGCGCCGCAGGATGAACAGTCCCAACGCCCGTAGCCACGGGTGGTGAGTCTGGGGCGCGTTTGGGCCGAGTTGCCAACTGGCGAGGGGTTGCGACATGGCGTTCATTTGAACCCATGACCCATTTGCTTCGCAAGGGACGGATGTCTTCGGCCATCCGATTACCTGCCGCGTCGTGTTCGGCGCCTCGTGGCCGTTCGTTCCTGTTTTCACTGGTCGCTGCGGTCGGCGCCAGCGTTGCGCTGCCGTCGCCACCGCTCGAGGCGCAGGCCTCGGGGCATCCCGAAGCCCCGTTGGCGCTTCGCGTGCCCGCGAGCGCGCGCTACGCCGCGCTGGCCAACGCCGGGGGCTCCGGCAACGACGCGGACGTGATCTTCTACAATCCCGGGATGCTGGCCCAGGCACGCGGCATGGCGGTCTCCATTCAGCGCTTCGGTGCCCGGGCCACCAGCGGATCGTTTGGCAGTGTACAAACGCTTGGGGCGTTCACCGTTGGCGTGGGGGCGCAGACGCTCGACTACGGGGCGCCAGCTCTGGGTGGCCTAGCCGCCGCCGTGCGCACGGGCGCCAGCCACCTGTCAGACGGGGGCCCGGTCTCGGCGTCGAGCAACGTGTTCGTCGTGGGGGCTGCGCGCACCCTCAAGGGCTTCCGGCTGGGCGCGAACGTGAAATACGCCGAAGAACGTCTCGGGGCCGCGCGCGATGGTGTGGCGGCGCTGGATCTCGGCATGAACCGACCCATGGGGCCGGCCACCATTGGCGTGAGCGTGCAGAATATCGGCGCCGGTCCACAGATCGGTGGCGTGGACGGGGTACTGCCCACGCGCGTGACCATCGGGTACGGCGGCGGGCTCTTTCCGATCTGGGAGCACGTTGACATCGGCATGCAATCGCAGCTGAGCGTCGAACGAGACGGATTCGTGCGCCCCGCTGGCGGCGTTGAGCTGGGCTATGTCCCGGTTGACGGCGTATCGATCATCATCCGTCAAGGGGTTCGCCTGCCACGTGAGCGAGATGAGTCACTGGTAACCGCCGGGCTCGGGGTGACGGTCGATCGCTTCTCGTTCGACTACGCGGTGGATCCCACGCGTGGTGGGCGACCGCTGTCGCACCGCGTCGGCATTCGCATCAAGTAAACACGCGGGAAACAGCGACCGCCCGGCATCCTTTGGATGCCGGGCGGTTGTGCGTTTGGAGACGTGCGATCAGCCGCAGTTCGGACGGCCGCGCGGTAGCGCCATCGTGCAATTCTTGGTGGTGCCGTCGGCGGTGATCGTCAGTTTGGCCGTTGCCGAGCCGTCGTAGGCGATCTCTTCGCGCCGCTCGCGAACCGTGGCCGCGCTGCCCGCCACCGTCGTGGTGACCTTCATGCGACGAATGACCTTGCCGGCCGTCGGGTACGTCTGCGTGGTGGCCGACACGGGAATGCGGAGTCCGGCGGTGGTATCGAAGGAGACGCGTACCGATGTGAAGGCCTGCCCGTCGCGATTGGTCCCGGTGGTGTTCTCGCTGCCCGCGGCGATGCCGTTTACGGTGCGCTGCGTGCTTGTAGCGGCGAGTCCGGTCACCGTGCGATCACTGCTGTGATTCACCGTGGCCGAGACGGAGGCGCCATCACGACTGCGCGTCGTGGTCCCCGAAACCGTGGTGCGGGTGCGCACCGTGTTCGTGGTAATCGTGTCGAGCGCCGTCTGTGTGGCACCGGCCGCGTTCTGCAGCGTGTAGACCGTCGTCGCGGTGAGGCCGTTGCTCGTGCGCACACAGGTCACGTTGCCACCGGCCACCGCGCAGTCGGGATCGATCTGTACCCGGAAGGGGCCACGACTCGCGCCGCGACCAACGCCGCCATCACCCAGGAACTCCGGACCGAGACCGCCACCCATGAGGCCGCCCATGCGGGGGCCACCGGGCCCGCGGCCGCGGCGCGGGCCGCCCCACGCGCCTTCCGCGTCGGCGGCAAAGCTACTCGAGGCGGCATCCATGCCCGCCGGCGCGCTTTCGAACGCCGTATCGAACTGCATCGTTTCTCTGGGGCCGCCGAAGCCATCCAGCGAACAGGCCGTCGCGCTCACCAGCGCGGCGCCAGCGGTGAAGGTGCGGAACACCATGCGTGACATAGGGTCGCCTCCGGCGTGCAGGGGACATCGATGTCGGCGCCCGTCGCCGACATACCAGCAGATCGTCATCGGCACGACACGCCAGTGCGCGCTCACCCTACGCACTACCCGCCGCCGTCGCCGCGCCGATGCAGAAACGGCGAGAGCTTTTCCCGCAGTTGCCGAAGCGCGCGGCTCATATTGGCCTCGACCGCCTTCACGCTGACCCCCAACTGTTCCGCAATCTCGCTGTACTTGAGATTGCGTTCGCGGCTCATGAGAAACACCTCGCGCGTGCGCGGCGGCAGGTCGGCGATGGCGTCGCCGATCGCCTGCTCCAGCTCGTTGGCCTGTGCGTCGGCATCGGCCTGTTCAGCCGGCTCGCTGAGCGCTTCGACAAACAGCTGCGACTTCTTCTGCACCTGCAGATGTCGCAGGTGATTGAGCGCCCGGTTGCGGACGGCCTGCATGAGGTAGCCCGGAATGCTGCTGCCGGCCGGGAGCTGATCGCGTCGGCGCCACAACTCCAGAAAAACGTCCTGCGCCAACTCCTCGGCCACCTGCGGTTCGTGCAGCACGCGATTGGCGGAGCGCACGACCAGCTCGTACCACTGCCGGAACAGCGCATCGAACGCCGTGTGATCGCCCTGACGGAGCCGTGCCAGCAGGTCGGAGTCGGTCACGAGGGGCAAGGCGTGGGCGGAATCGGCATGGACGGGACACGGCGGGCGAGTCGACCGGAAACCGATACGGCGCCGCCGGCGATGGTATTGTACACTACAACACACACGCTGCGTGTGAACCTACCCGTGCCGATCGCCCGCCCCCCCGGCACATAGGGTATTGCTTGGCTCCCGTGTCCCCTTGGCATGTCCGACCGTTCCGACGAGCTGTTGCCCGCATCCAACGAGGCGCCCGACGCCCACTGGGAGGCGCTTGCCCGCTATCTCGCGGACGAGAGCCCCCCGGCGGAGACGGCGCGCGTTCGGGCGTGGCTGGATGCCCATCCGCACGACACCGCGTTTGCCGCCATCGTGAAGGCGCATGCGGGGCGGCTGGAGCAGATGGCGGACGTCTCGGTCGATACGGAGCGGGCGCTCACGGCTGTGCGGGCCCGCATGGCTGGTGACGACGCGATGCGTGCCCCCGCCGGTTCACCGCTGCGGGTCGAGGGGGGCGGGGCGCCACGGATGGCGACCGCGACCGCGACGGCACGCGCCGCCTCGACCCGCCGCTCGTGGCGTGTTGTGGGATTCGCGGCCGCTGCCGGGTTGGCGGCCGTGGTGGCCCTCAGTCAGTTTCGCAATGCCGGCGCCAATCGCGCGCCGGTGGTGCGGGCATTTCAGACCAGCGTTGGACAACGGGATTCGGTGCGGTTGCCCGACGGCAGCACCGTCGTGCTCGCGCCCGGCAGCCGACTCACCGTGGCGGCCGCGTACGGGACCACCACCCGCGAGGTGACACTCGAGGGCGCGGCGTATTTCGATGTCCGGCACGACGCGCAGCACCCCTTCACCGTACATACCGCCGACGCGGATATTCGCGATATCGGTACGGCGTTTTCGGTGAAGACGAGTGGCAACGGCGAGGTCGCCGTCGATGTCACGCATGGCATTGTGGCGCTGAGCGCGCGCGCCGCCGCGGATGCGCCCACGGAACTCCACGCTGGCGACCGTGGGGTGGTGGTGCGGCAGGCCGTGACCGTGTCGCGAGGAACGGTTACCGTGCACGATGTCGCATGGACGCGAGGCGTGCTGTCGTACCGCGATGCGTCGCTCGCCGAAGTGCGCGCCGACCTGCGGCGTTGGTACGGCCTCACGCTTCGTGTGACGGACAGCGCCTTGGCGCAGCGCACCCTCACCGCGTCCTTCCGTGGCGACTCGGCGTCGCAGGTGGTGCGCGTGATTGCCCTCGCCCTTGGCGCCGACGTTGTGCAGCAGGGCGATACGATCACGCTGCAGCCGCCAGGATCCGGACCCTCGCCGACTCCCTGATCGAGACGCCATCGCGCATGTCTGCCATGTTCGCTTCGCGACGCGCAGTGCGTCTCGCGGGCGCAGCAGCCTCGCTGATTGCGGGGGGGCTGCTGCCCGCTTCTGCGTTCGGTGGCCCGATGGTGGCCGTCGCCCCGCGATGCACGCAGTCGGTGCCCTCGTCGGACCGTGCGTCCTTGTGGGCAGCACCACTCGATCGTGTGATTACCCTGCGCGTGAGCGAGGTGTCGCTGCGCGACGCGATAGACCGGTTGGCCGCGACCGCGCACCTCGAGCTGTCGTACAGCGCCGATCTGTTGCCCGCTGAACGTCGCGTGTGCCTGGCGCTTGATCGTGTGCCTGTGGGTGCGGTCCTCGATTGGTTGCTCGACGGCTCAGGGCTCCGCCCCATCGTGCTTGGCAGCACGCAGGTGGTGCTGGCCCCCGGCCGCTTGCCGGCCGTGCCTCCCGGCGCTGAGGTACCCATGGCGCGTCGGTCGAGCATGCTCGATCGTGTCGTCGTGACCGGCTCGCCCGACGGTGCCGCGCAACGGGGGTCGCCGTTCGCGCTCAACGTGGTCGATGGCGCGCAGCTTGCGCAGCATGGGGTCCGCACGCTGGGCGAAGCGCTGGACCTGTCGGTGCCCGGGGTATGGACGTGGACGGCCGCCGCCGGCTCAGTGACGGCGCGCTACGGCAGCATGCGCGGCGCGAGCTCGTTCGGCGTGAGCGCTCCCAAGATCTATCTCGACGGCATCGAAGTGGCGAACCCGTTGCTCGTCACGCAACTCGATCCGTCACGCGTGGCCCGTGTGGAAGTCATTCGCGGACCGCAGGGGGCGGCGCTGTACGGCGCCGATGCCATCAGTGGCGTCGTCCAGATTCTCACGCGCCATGACGGGGCGCCACAGGGCCGACAGCAGGCACAGCTGTCCACCCGTGCCGGTCTCTCGGCGACGTCCTACGCGACGCGCAATCCGTTCGTGCAGGAGCATTCGCTGTCGTACCGTCGCGGATCGGCGGCGCGCAACCTCGGACTCGGCATCCACGTCGGTACGGTCGGGGCGTATGTGCCCGGGGCCTCCGAACGGCGATTGTTGCTGGACGCCGACGCGCGAGTGTCGCGGCAGCAGATGATCGTGACCGGCATGGCGCGACTGTCCCTCATGCGCGCGAACGCGAGCACGGCGTTGCTGCCGGGCGCCGATGGCGTCTCGTCGTTTTCGGTGCAGCCGCATGGCCTCCCGTCCAGCATGAGCGACGTCGTGGCACGTCGGAGCGGGAGCGCGGCGGTGCTGGATACCCTGCGTGCGCTGCCGCCGCGCGCTCCGTCGCGCCCCCCGGTCGGGCTCGATAGCGCCAATGGCCAGAACGTCGCGCAGTATACCGTTGGGGGAAGCGTCGCGTTTCTGCCCGGCCTGCGGTGGACGCACACGCTCGTTGGCGGTGTCGATGGGTATCGATTGCAGGGCCTGTCGGCCTTCACACTCGCTGGTCCGCAATCGGGGTCGAATGCCGCGCCGGCAGGGAGCGGAGAAGAGGCCGCCGATCGGGTGTCGCTGCGTTGGCGGAGTGTGGGGCGCCACGATATCGCCCCCGCCACGCTGCTGACGACGATCGTCGCGGCCGAACAGGCCGTCACCCACGAAGTGATCACGGGTGCCGGTGCCAGTGCCGTCGCGTTCGCGGCCTTCGGCGGCGGCGTCGGTGGGGCCGGCGGCAACGGCGGGCTGCTCATGGGCGCGGTCGCACGTCCAGAGCACTCGACGGCCCTCTACGGCACCACCGGTGTGTCGGCGCAGGCGCAGGTGGCCTGGCGCGACCGCTGGTTTGCGTCGGCTGGTGTGCGGGCAGAGCGCATCGGTGGCGCGACCCGCAACACGCAGCAATCATTGCTGCCCATGCTCGGCGCGGCGTATGTGCGCGATGTGGGGAACGTGGTGATCAAAGCGCGCGGCGCCTTTGGCACCGGCATCCGTCCGGCGCGCGCGCTTTCGCGGGGTGCGTCGTGGCTCGGCCCGGGCGAGTACGCGTCGTTGTCGTCGCTCGAACCGGAGAAGCAGACCGGGACGGAAGCGGGCGTGGACCTGTTCGTGGGGGCGCGAACGGCGCTGCACGTCACGCGGTTCGACCAGCGTGCATCGGGGCTCATTCAACCGGTCGCCGCGCTCGTGACTGTGGTGAACGGCAATGGCCGCCTGTCGCGCAACATGTCGTATACGCTGCAGAACGTGGGCGCGATCGATAACCGCGGGTGGGAGCTCGAAGCGACGACGCGCATGCAGCGACTCTCGCTCGCGGCGGCGGTGGCGCTGGTCGATAGCCGTGTCGCACGGCTTGCCTTTGGATATCGCGGTGACCTGCGCGTGGGCGATCGCATGCTCGGTGTGCCGCCCAAGACGGTGAGTCTGACGGCGGCCTACGCGAGCGGGCGGTGGAGTGTGGCGGGGACGGCCATTCATGCGGCGGATTGGATGGGTTACGACCGCGCCGGCGTTGGCCGTGCGCTTGCCGACAGCGCATTCTCGCCGCACCAATTCGAGGGGGCCAATCTGCGGCGCTATTGGATGAGGTACGCCGGCGTGACGCGCGCGCGGGCGAACATGAGCGTCCGCATGCGTGGTGAGGTGTCCCTGCTCTTCGGGGGCGACAATCTGTTCAACGTGCAGACCGGCGCCCCCGACAACGCCACAGTCATTTCGGGGCGTACGTTGACGCTGGGGTTGCGCACCCACTTCTGAGTGGCATTACCTGGTAATGCCGACGTCGTCGAGCGTGATGGCCCCGCGCTGTTTACGGTCGAACACCAGGCGCATGGTGCGCAGGCTGCCGGCATCGAAGCCACCCACCGCCGATGGGAAGCGCGACAGCGGCATGACATAGGTCTGCATCACCGGCTCGGCGAGCATCGGGAACTGTGTCTTGTCGCGGCCTTTGCGCCGGTAGATGTAGCTCTCAATCGGCATACGAACGGCGCCGAAGGTGCTCAGCGGCAGGCGCGCGGTGCGGCCGTTGGCATCTTCGAGCTCCACCGTGAGATCAGGGGCAACCGTGTCTTTTGGAGGGGTCTTGGACTTGGAGGTCTCCGACTTTTTTGCGCGCTTGGCGGGCTTGGCAGCCCCTGTCGTCGCCGTACTGTCACGCGCTGTGGTGTCGCGCACGACTTTGCGCGGGCCCGGCGTCTGGTCGGTGCTTCCAATGGTGAGCAGCAGCGAACTGGCCGACGACACCTTCCATGCCTGGCGCAGCGAGTCGGGAATGGTCACGGCAAACCGCGCGGGCCACCGCGTCACCGTCGTGTCCTTGCCCGCCGGTGCGTTGTTCCAGCCAATCGTGGCCGTGTTGCTGCGGAAGGTAGACGATCGCGCGCGTGACGGCGAATCGCTTTCCTTCCATGTGCTCACCGAGTCGGCCTGCAGGCGCACCCCGGGGGCCGTGCCGGTGGACACGTCGATATCTTCTTCGAAGGTCGCGAGCCATTGCGTGTTCGCATCGGCGTAGCGCGTGAGATACATCTCCGGGGGCAGCCAGTCGCCGGCGGTGCGATGATCGCGGAACAGGTCGCGATACTCGGCGCGCCCCTTGAGGGTGGCCTCGAGAAATCCTCCAATCACCACGCGTCCGAACCGGCGTTGTTCTTCACCAGTTACGAGTGCCTCGAGCTGCAGGGCGCGCACCGAGTAGGTACCGTTGTCCTTGTTGTTCCACACGGTGTTCCACTGCCCGTGGTTGGCGCGGTGCATCCAGATGGCGCTTTTGAATGCCGTGCCCGGGCGGGTGAAGCGGAAGCGGTTGTACTGCGTGAGCCCCATGAAGCTCGACACGTCGCCATCGTGCGATCCGTGAATGACGAGGTAGCTGTAGTCACTCACCGGCGTCGGCTGTTCGGCCGGTTTGTATTGCCCGTCGACGGGGGCAATGGCGACGAGCGCCCTGATCGGAAAATTGAAGTTGAACTTGATGGTCGCGTCGTCCGGATAGTTCGGGAGGCGATTGAAGGCACCCGCAATGGCCACGGCCTCACCGCCGCGCGAATGACCCATGAGCGCAATGCGCTGCATGTCGATTTTCCCAAAGAGCGGCTTGCCCGCGCTGTCGTTGAGGGCGCGAAACACTTCGAGATGCTTGAGCAGCATCCAGCCGCGGGCGTCGTTCTCCCCGCGGATGTTGCCATTCAGGAAGTTCTCGTCGATCGACGCGAGAATGAAGCCGCGGGACGCGAGGAGTTCGCCAAGCCACTGGTAGCCCGGGTCGGAGAACTCCGTCATGCTGTGATTGCCATGCACGACGAGTACGAGGGGGAACGACCCCTCGCCCTCGGGATACCAGACGCGCGCGTTCAGTGGAAACGCGGTGTTGTCGTAGCCCCAGTACTTCTTGCGCGACGTGGTATTGGCCGGCTCGGTGCGGGCAAAGGGCGACGCATCGACCGTTCCGGTGCGATAGGTGATCGAATCGCGGTACTCGGGCCGGCGCTTGTCCTTGCCGCTGCCGTAGTACAAGCGCGCCACGGTATGCGTGCCGGGGAGCCCCGGGTTGGGCGCGGTGATGGTCCGGTTGGCCAGGACCGTGGCGGCGTCGCTGCGGGCGATGGTCAGCGGCTGCACGCACGCCGCGAGCAGGGCGAGGAGGGCCGTCGCCGCCGCGACGGCCGGGCGGGACAGACGCCGGAGACCGGCGGAATGGGGCTGGGAGCTGCGCATGTGGGCACGATACCCTCCGGCGCAGACCGGCGCGACGTGGTGCCCCCCGCCATTTTGCCGCCGGCGAGGGCGTTTGCTGCCCTCGAAAGACGACGTACCTCAGCCTGACTGTGCGCTCGCTCACTCTAAGTCCAACACCGTGAATGGCTTCCCGGTGTTAAGTTTTCCTCACAGTCAGGTTGCTGTTCTGGCGCGTCCGGTTGCCGCCTCACCCCGTTCACACGTTGCGGTCCCTCCAACCACCCGGTCCCTATGCATCCGTTGAAAGCCGCCGACGCTGGCGACTCGCGGAGTGCCTTCACCAACGTCGAAGGCGCCACTCACGCTCACCGTACCCCGGTCGAAGACGTCGACGTGATTCGTGGTGGCAGCTCCACGCCAGACGCCACCACGCCCCGTGGGGCGCTGGACAACGCGCTCGGATATACCGTGGTGTTGGTCGACGCGGACGGGACTCGGCGAGCCAGCCGACGCGCGAACCTGACGCGCGGTGGCGCGGCCCGGGTCATCATGGCCAGCGACGCGTTCGATGTGGCCGATGCGTTACGGCTCATGGATCCCGATGCGGTGATCGTGAGTGCGTCCGACAGTACGTTGGGGGGAAAGCTCATCCGGGCCGTCCGTGCGCAGTTCGACGCACATCACGAGCCGGTGCCGGTCCTCGCGTGGCAGTCTACGCTGGTATTGCAGGGGACGCCGTCCGCGCTCATCGATGCCGGTGCGGATGCCGTCATCGACGACGCCGACGACGTGGAGCAGGTGCTGGCCACCGTGCGCGCCCTGCGTCGTGTCATCATGAGCGCCACGCGCCGTTCCGCGCGCGAGATGACGCCGAGCACGACGGTGCTCGATAGCCTGCCACTAGCCGTCGCGCTGATTGATCGCGACGGGCGGGTGCGCGAGGCGAACATGGCGTTGCACGCGCTGTGGCGCGAGATGACCGGGCAGCGCCTTTCGCCAGTGGGCGTCGACCTGGTGCACCTCGTGGTGCCGACGGATCGTGTGGCGCTCTCGGACGCGCTGGTGTCGCTCTTCAACGCGCCCTCCGGTTCGGTGAGCGAGTGCGAATGCACTATGGGCACGTCGATCGCCCGTGGCATTCCCGTGTCGACCCGTCTGGTGCGCCTCGACGATTCGGCGCAGGGGCCGTTGGTCGTGGCCCAGCTCTCGGATGTGCGGGAACAGCGTCGCACCGAGCAGGCGCTCAACGCGGGGCGCTGGCGCGCACTCGACCGGCAGCAGACGTTGGACCTTACGCATCGCTTGCGTGGTCTTCTGTCGACCGTGTCGCAGTCGATGATGCCCGTGGCGGCGGGGCGCCCGTCGCAGGATCGCGTGCTCACCTCCACGCACGCCGCGATGATCCGCGGCACGCTGGCGCAGGGTGAGCAGCTGCTCGACGCATTGCAGGCGATTGCCTCCGAACAGGAGCATCCGGCCTCACTGGTCGACACGAAGGTCCTCGTCGAGACGCATCTGGAGCTGTTCCGCCAGATGCTCCCCGATCATGTGGTACTCACGTGGGACGGTGGAGTGCACGACATCTTGGTGCGCGGCAGCGAACAGCTCCTGCAGCAAGTGTTGACGGCGCTGGTCATGAACGCGTGGGACGTGCAGCGCAGCGGCGGCGCCATTCGGGTGGCAGTCAGCCATACGGAAGACACGGTGCTGATCGCGGTCGAGGACAGCGGCCCTGGGGTGCCGGAAGAGCGCCACGAGTGGATCTTCCAGCCCTTGACGACGACGCGTTCGGCCCAGGGGGCCAGTGGGATGGGACTCGTGTCGGCGCGTCGCGCAGTGGAGATGCACGGCGGGCAGCTCCGGCTGGACAAGCATCGCAGTATCGGCGCCCGCTTCGAGATCATTCTGCCGCGCTACCGCTCGCGGGCCCAGGTGCCCAATCCGCCGACCGCACCGCGGGCGTCGCCACCGCGTCGGGCCATCGTCGGAATCTGACCGCCCCGTGGTACGGGCAGACCGCGCGCCCCGCGAGATGCGTCGGCCTCTCGCGGGGCGCGTGCTTTGGGGGCATGTTTGCCACCATGGACCGTCGCCTGTTCGTCTCTGCGCTCGCCGGAGCCACTGCGCTTCCGGTTGTGACCTCGCCCCGCTTTGCGCCCGGAGCCATCCGTCGCCTCCTCGATGCGGCCCACGTCGCGACCAGTCGCGGCGCCCGTTTGCTCGATCCCGACGCCATCGCGTGGCGCGGCACGACGGCGGAGGACGCCGCCTTCGCGGCCGACGAGGATTTCTGGGAGCCGATTCAGCGCGCCTTCGATCTCGACCGCACGTGGATCAATCTCAACAACGGCGGCTGTTCGCCAGCCCCGTCCCATGTGATGGCACAGCTCGAGCGCGATTTGCGCTTCTCCAACGAGCTGCCGGTGATTCACATGTGGCAGACGCTCGAGCCGCGCATCGAAATCGTGCGTCGTGAACTCGCGCGCGAGTTCGGCTGCGACACCGAAGAAATGGCGATTACGCGGAACGCGTCCGAAGCACTGCTGACGCTCATTCACGGCATCGATCTGAAAGCGGGCGACGAAGTGTTGCTGAGCAATCAGAATTACGGCCGCATGATGAACGGCTGGAAGCAGCGCGCTCGACGACAGGGTATCGTCGTGAAGGAGATCTCCTTTCCGGTCCCGTGCACGACGCCGCAGCAGATCGTCGATGCGTTCGCCGCAGGTATCACCGATCGCACTCGCGTCATCGAGATCACGCACATCACGAATCTCACCGGACAGATCGTGCCGGTGAACGAGATCATCCAGATGGCGCGCGTCCGCAACATCGACGTGTTCGTCGACGGCGCCCATGCGTTTGCGCAGTTTCCGTTCACGCGCGATGAGCTCGATGTCGACTTTTACGGCACCAGCTTGCACAAGTGGCTGCTCGCGCCCATCGGCACCGGCTTTCTGTATGTCCGGCGCAATCGCATTGCCGACATCTGGCCGCTGTACGCCGAAAACGACGGACAGACGAAGGACATCCGCAAGTTCGAAGAGATCGGGACGCATCCGGCGGCCAATCACAACGCGGTGTCTGTGTCGCTGGCGTTTCACCGCGCGATCGGCGTCGGGCGCAAGTCGGCGCGGCTCATGTATCTCCGAGACCGTTGGGCGAAGCGGCTGCTCGCCGAAGGGCAGGGGCGGGTGAAGGTGCTCACGCCGCTCGACTCCAAGTGGGGGGGCGGCTTGGGCTTTTTCAATGTGGATGGGATCGAGCCCACGAAACTTGGTGGGTGGCTCATGAGCAATCATCGTGTGGTACAGACGCCCATCGTGCACCCCGAATTCAAGGGGATCCGCGTGACGCCCAATGTGTATACCACGCTGGACGAGATCGACCGGTTCGCGGAGCTCGTGCTCACCGCCATTCACAAAGGAATTTCCTGATGCTGTGCGCGACACGCCTGCCACTACGGGTGCTTCCGTCGACCCTCGTGCTGTGCGCCGTGATGCCCGTTGCGCTCGCGGCCCAGGCGTTCGAGGGGAGTGTCACCATGCGCGTGAACCTGGGCACGCGTGCCTCGGCGCAGGCCGGCGCCGCTGCCACGCAGCAGCTCGAGTATCAGGTGCGCGGCGGCAAGGTCCGCGTGAATATGGGCGGACCCATGGGGGGGATGGCCATGCTGGCGGTGCCGCAGGAACGCAAGCTGTACATGCTCATGGCGGCACAGCAGACGTACATGGAGGTGCCGATGGCCGAGGCGGCCACTGCGGCGGGCAGCGTTCCGGAGCCCGATGTGAAGGTCACCCGGACTGGAAAGAAGGAAACGATCGCTGGTCTGTCGTGTGAGCACGTGTTGGTGGCGCAAGGCAAGGCGCCGCCAACCGACATGTGCATCACGACGGAGCTCGGGCGGTATGTCGACCCGGGGCAGGTCATGCGCACGGGGGCCGTTCCGGCTTGGCAGAAGCAGATCGGGGACGGCTTTCCGCTCAAGGTCACACAACCCGACGGCACGGTCATGATGGAGGCGATTGCGGTGGAGAAGAAGCGACTCTCCAACGACCTGTTTTCGGTGCCATCCCACTACAACAAAATGGCGGTCCCCGTCCGCCGCCCGCCGGGGTGAGGTTCCCATCATGTCTGTGGCAGTCCGACACGGCGGGACGGAGCTGAAACCTCTGTCCCGCCGCGTCGTTAGGAGAGTCAGTCCCGTCGGTGGACGCCGGATCCCGGTGGCCGCTCAGTCAGCTCTACGGAGGTCCCATGTTCTCGCTCCTGTTTTCGTTGGCGCTTCTGGTCGCAGCCTTCGCCCTGCACAGCACCACGCGCCGGTTCGTCCGCACTCGGCTTCGCTATGTGGACGCGATCCAGAAATCGCTCGCCCCGGTGGTCGCCGGGGGGGTCGCCTTTCTGGCGGCCGGAGCGGTCGTCGCTATCGTCCCGGTTTTGGGAATCGGCACCGCCCTCTCCGCCGCGTTCGCCGTGGGCTCCGGAGTCGCGGCTGGCGCCCGCGATATCCGTCAGGGCACCTCGCCCATTGTGTACGGACCGTGATCCGCCGGGTCGGGCGTAGTTGCCCGGCCCCGTTGGATGTAGTTTGAGCAAATGCCAGCGTCTCCCAGTTCCCCATTGCTGCCGCAACCCTCGGCCACGCCGTGGGTCGCTCCATTTGCGACGTTCATGGTGTGGCTGGCCATCGGGCCTTTTCTGGGGCTCTCTCAGCCACTGGAGTCGATTCTCCGGGTCGGCTCGCTGTTGGTGGTGCTGCTCACCGTCTCGCGGCCGGTCGTCTTGGCGCTGCGGGTGAAGCACTGGATTCCCAGCATGCTGCTGGGTCTCACGGTGGGGGTGCTGTGGGTGCTCCCCGATCTGCTTATCGACGGCTATCGGTCGCATTGGCTCTTTCAGAACAGCATCACCGGCGGCGTGACGACGTCCATCTCCCGTGGCGATCTGGGCGACCCGCTGGTGCTTACGCTTCGCATCGTGCGTGCGGCGTTGCTGGTGCCCTTTCTCGAAGAGCTCTTCTGGCGTGGGTTCTTGCCGCGCTGGATCGTCGACAACAATTGGGATCGCGTCCCGATGGGCACGTACAACACCCTCGCCTTTGTCGGCACCGCGCTGCTCTTCGCCAGCGAACACGGCCCTTTCTGGGACGTCGGTCTGCTGTGCGGGCTCGTATACAACTGGTACATGTGGAAGACCAAGTCGCTCGGCGACCTGGTCCTCGTGCACGTGACCTCGAACGCAGCGCTGTCGGCGATGGTGCTGATCACCAACCGCTACAGTTTCTGGATGTAACGCGGTTCAGCGCGTCGGGCCGCGGGACAGCGTCGCCTCGCGGACCAGCAGGGCTTGTGGTCCGCCAAAATCGAAGAGCAAGCTGTCACCTTCGCCATGGACCATGCGTACAGACATCGAGTGCGGAGCGGCCGGGTTGTTGGTATGCAGCAGTTCTCCGTCGACGCGGTACACCAGATCGATGGTCTGATCGGTGCCCCCCACATCCACGTGATAGCGCAGCACCCCGCCGGTGAGGAACTCCATCCTCACCCCGGGTGCAAAATCCAGCGGTTCGTCGGCGTGCATGAGACGCCACGTGCCCAGCAACCAGTCCGTCGACATGGGTGAACGATAATGGGATCGTCCAAGCGGGTGCAGCGTCTCGTGCGAGGGCTCGTGCCGGCCGTCGCCATGGCGGCGTGGTTGGGCTCCGGTACCGCAGCGTCGGCGCAGTCGGTGGTGCGCAGCGTGCACGCCCCATGGGACAGTCTGCTGCGCACCCATGTGCACGACGGTGTCGTGAATTACCAGGCGTTCGCCGCCGCGCCGGCGTTCAGGCACTATCTCGCGTCGCTCGATGCCGTGCCGGTAGAACGACTGTCGGAACCCGATCGCCTTGCGTATTGGATCAATGTGTACAACGCGTACACGATCCAACTCATCGTGTCGCACGGTGAGCGCACGTCCATCCGCAACATCAACCGTTCGCTGGGAGTGTTGCAGCTCAAGGGGCCATGGAGCGAACGTCTCGTGCATGCGGCGGGCAAAACGTACACGCTCGACGAAGTCTTTCACCGCGTACTGCGCAAGCAGTTCCGAGAGCCGCGCATGCACTTCGCCGTGGTGCCGGCGTCCAAGGGCGCACCGCCGCTGCGCAATGAAGCGTACAGCGGCGCGCGGCTGGAGGCGCAGCTCGAAGATCAAACCAGACGACTGCTCTCGGATACCGCGTGGACCTGGTATCGGCGCGGCGTGCTGGGCGTGAATGCCGTGATGCTGGCGTACGAAAAAGACTTCGCGGCATCACGCGTGGAGTTGGTGCAGTTCGTGGCGCCCTACGTCACGCTGCGGCCAAACGACGAGCAGAAGCAGCGCCTCACCGAAGGCACGGCGTTCGTGGTGCCACGCCCCTACGACTGGGCGCTGAATGCGACGCCGATCACCAAACCGCCCCCCGGTACCGCGCGGTCGTTACCGCCATCGCGGTAGTGCGTAGGCCCCGACACGATCTTCTCGTCCCGCTCAGGCGGTACCGATGCCGTCCGCATCGTTCACGTACGGCACCCAGAGCAATCCGCACAGCTGCACCAGCACGTCGGTGCCTTTCGCCTTCACGAGTACCGTTTCCAGCGATTCCTGCTGGGCGTCGTACGCCGAGCCGAGTGCGTCCACCTCGCCCTGCAGCTTGGCTTCGAGTTCGGCGTGCTGCTGCTGAAGCGCCGCGAGCGATTCCTGCGCCCGCGAGACATCGCCGGCCTGCTGGGCGGCGCGCCCGACCCCCCGTGTGGCGGAGGCAACCTTGCCAAGCGTGCCGACACCAACCTTGCCGCGCCCGAAGATGGCGCCAAGGATGGCACCGCCCACCGAAATGGCCGTGTCCATCTTGGCCTGCGAGGCCTGTTGCGATTCGCGCTGCACCGTTTGCTCCGCGCGGCGCAGCTTGTCCTGCATGGCCGCGAGTTTGGTGGCGTACTTGCTGCGGAGCCCTTCGATCTTCGCGTCACGAGCTTCGTGCGCAAGTACCTGCAGACGAATGCGGAACTGCGCTTCGCTTTCGCCGGGGGTGGACGTGGTCTTGAAGGTGGCGCTGCGAAACAGTGTGACCTGTTCGTTGGACACGATCCACCTTTTCAGCGTCTTCGTCCACACCGCGTAGTTCTTTACGGTCGTGGCGGCCGTCGGGACGGCACCAAAGGCTGCCCCATCGCGCGGCCTCTGCTCCAATACGGACGGCTCGATCGCCACGCGTTCAGCGCTGTCCCACTCGAGCGAGATCGGTCCGTCTTCTACCGGGGCGAGCAGGGAGACACGACGCTGCTCGGTGACCCCCAGCTTGACATTGGCAAAGCTCACGTCGGCCAGCCCCAGGACGACGGGATTGTACTGCAACGGGCCTCGGTGCTCCTGCAGCGGCGGCAGGTAGAACTGCGCAATCCCGTGGGGCAGGACCGGAGCGCGCGTAGCGGTGCTGGCATCGCGCGCGCCGAGGTTGCCACCCGTGCGACTGGTCGAGGTTACGGCCGACGCTATCTTGGCGCCAGGCGACACGGACGATGCCAGCTGCGACGTGCGCTGCGCGGTCACGCTGCGAATCTGGTCGCGCGTCATGGGGCCGGCGAGATACGACAGCGTCCACCGGGTCTCGAACGTCACGGGCGCCGGCTCGTGCACACTGTGCAGCAGGAAGACGCGCTTGCCGAGTCCGGCGATCGTCTGTTCCATGGCCGCTTTGTCGAAGGGCTGCCCACCGCTCACGCCTTCGAGTCCTTCCATGACGCGCATCTTGTCGCGCTCGGTCTGCAGGCGACCGATGAACCACGTGCCGGTGTTGGACAACCCCCGATAGTCCAGGTCGACGGGATTCTGCGTCGCGAGCACCACGCCGAGGCCATACGCGCGCGCCTGCTTGAGCAGCGTAAGCAGCAGCACCTTGCTGGGCGGATTCGCCACCGGTGGCATGTACCCGAACAATTCGTCGATGTACAAGATGGCGCGCAACGATCCGGTGCCGGGCTGGGTGCGTACCCAGGCCATGATATCCGCCAGCAGCAACGTCATAAAGAACATGCGCTCGGCGTCGTTGAGGTGCGCAATCGAAATGACGGAACCGCGCGGCTTGCCACTGGGCTCGTACAGCAGCGACGCGGTGTCGAGTGCTTCGCCTTGCATCCACGTCGTGAAGCCCGGGGACGCGAGCAGGTTGTTGAGCTGCATGGCGAGCGCCATGCGATCCTTGGGCGGAAACACCGTGTCGAGCGGCATGACGCCCACGGTGCTGAACGGCGGATTCTGAATGCCGCCAATAAGTGCAGCAAGGTCGAGACGCTGCCCCTCCTGCCACGCGTGATGCAGCAGGTTGGAGAGCAGTATGTGTTCGCGGCTCGAGAGCGGATCGGCGTCGATGCCGAGCAGGGCGAGGAGGGACGTGGCCGTCGCACTTACCCGCTCCTGCAAGGCTTCGGCGTCGTCGCGTACTGCGGCCGGCGGTGCGTCGAAGGCCTTGAGCAGCGAGAGCGGCCGGCCGGCAGTGCTGCCCGGCGTGTAGATCGTGATGTCGGCGGCGTCGCGATAGCGCTGAATGCGCGCACCGTCCTGCTGCCATCCCTCGAGACCGTTCTTCCACAAGGATGCTTGCTGCTCGGCGAACTGATCGGCCGTCATGCCGGCGTTCGTGGCCTGCTGCGGGTCGACCCAGGGCCGGAAGTCGCTGGCGGCGAACGACGGAAAGCGCAGCGCCAGATTGCCCAGGTCACCCTTGGGATCGACGGCAATCACCGGCACCTTGTCGATGAGCGCTTCCTCGATCAGCCCGACCCCCAAGCCCGTCTTGCCACTGCCGGTCATGCCGATGATCACGGCGTGCGTCGTCAGGTCTTTGGCATCGTACAGCACGAGATCGTTGCTGCGCGTGCGCGACGGAATGTCATAGCGCTTGCCGAGGTAGAAGGCGCCGAGAGTGTCGAAGTCCGTCACCGACATGGAACTGTCCTGGAAAAGGCGGAGCGAGCGCGAAATGATCGGAGGGAGGTCGTACCAAGCGTGCGGACCGTCGCCCTCAAGGCGTCCGGATGTACTCGGCGATGCTGCGCGCGTGGCGGCGCAGACGATCGATCTCGTACGCGCGCACCGTGCCTGTCGCGCCGTCGACGAGTTTGCGGCGCGACGTTACAGAATCGCCGTTGAACTGCAGCGTGATCTGCATGGTGGATGGCGCCGGGGTGCGGTCGGGGTACTGCAGGAGTTGCGTGCTGGCCTCATCGATCTGCACGAGTGCCGCATTGCCGTCAAAGCGGAGCGTACGCTTGCCGCGACCATCGGTGCCGAACGTGTAGCGTTCGGTGATGCTGGCGATCTTTCCTTTCTGTGTGCTGGCGCTCCACTCGATCGTCTCGTCGCCATCCTGCCAGGTGCCTTGGCGCGCGGTACTGCCCGCTGGCGTCGCGTCGCGGGCGACGGTCGCGGCGCTCCTCTCACCAGCGCGCTGCACATCGCCGCAGCCACACGCCACGAGGGCTGGCCACGCGAATGCCACTGCACGGAGACGGCGCAGCGCGGGCGTGCGTAGACGATACGGAAGCATGCTGCAATCTACGTCCGGTGCGTGCGCTTGGGGTGTCCGCGAGGGTGCCGCGCGTACGGGCTAGACCGGCGTCGGTTCCGGGCGCAGCGGCTGTAACAGGCAACGCACTTCGGCGTTGGCGTCGACCCGATGCCGGAGCTCCCGTACCACATCGAGATGGTCGGTGAGATTGCCGGGAATCGTCTGCGACGCCTCCAGGCGCAACAGGTCGAGTCGGATCGCCTCGAGTGCGGCGATGGTCGTGCCGAGGCGCGCGCGTACCTGCTCATGCTCCGCCTGCAGGGCGGTGAGGCGTTGGTGCGCTTCAGGGTCATCGCTGGGGGCGCGACGGAGCACACGCTGCGCACCGGACAATGCCTCGGCGCGCGTCCGCAGGCCGACCGCCTCGTGGGCGAGCGCCTCGGCCGCGGCAGGCACGGCGGCGAGGTCGTGTTGCAGGTTCTGCGGCAGGCGCGCAAAGATGTCGTGCGCGGCCCGGTCGAGGAGCAGTTCGGTTGGCGCGTTGGCGGGCACGGCCCGCGTGCGTTCGGGCGCGCGTGTACCGCCGAGCCACCGAACCACGCGCGCGGCTAGTGGCTTGCGCACAAATGCATAGAGCCAGCCGGTCTGCCCGGAGCTGTTGCGCATGCCGGTGAGGGCCCGGTGAATCAAGAGCGGCGGGGCTATCCACGTGATGAGGGCTCCTGCCAGCTCGATCATGCTGGGCAACCCCACGGTATCCACCTGTGCCTGCAGCAGGGCGAGCGCAAAGCCAGAACCCAACAGCACCGACCCTTTGAGCGGACCCACCGGCATGAATGGTTCGGCAGGCGGTGGGGCGAGCGCGTTGGTCACGTCGTCTGGGCGGACGCCCTGCTTGAGCGCACGCCGAGCGGCGAGCAGTGTTTCGCCGCCACGAAGCAGGACCGCCGTACCGACCATCGTGAGCGCCGCCTGGGCAAGGCCACTCATAATAGCCCGTCCCAAGGAGCGAGCATCTTCGCCAGCCACCAGAAAGAACGAGGTCAGCGCCAGCGCAACGAACCAGTCCATCAGCGACATGGTGCTCACGGCCCCTCCGCGCACTTGCCGCGCCTCAATGGGGAGCTCGCTCCCATCGGGAGAGCGCGCGAGCGCAGCGACGAAGGCAGCGGCGCTATCGTAGCGATCGCTGGCGCGTACGGCGAGACACTGTTCAATCGCGTCGGCGAGCGTCGGCGGCAGCGAGCGGGCGCGCTCGCGCAACGACAGCGTATGCACGGCATGCGGCGCCGCCACGAGGGCGATGGCGTTGGCACCGTTGTACGGGTAGCTACCGGTCGCGGCGAGATAGAGCGTTACGCCAAGCGCATAGAGATCGGCGCGGCCATCGAGGCGTTCGCCGAGCGCCTGCTCGGGGGCCATGAAACGCGTGGTGCCCGCGACGTCGTCCCCGCTCGCAGCGACATCACCGCCCACGGCAATACCGAAGTCGGCAATGAGGGCGCGGTCCGTGCCATGTTCGAGCAGAATGTTTTCGGGCTTGACGTCGCGATGAATGACGCCGCGTTCGTGCGCGTACGACAGCGCCCACCCGACTTCACTGCCGATACGTCGGATTTGCTCGGCAGAGAGCGTGCCCACGCGTCGCAACCGGTCGGCGAGCGTTTCGCCGTGCACATAGCCCATGACGAACCATGCGAGGGCGCCGTCTTCGGCGACCTCGTGGATGGGCACGATATGTGGGTGAAAGCATTGTGCCGCGAGTCGCGCTTCCCGGAGAAAACGGCGGCGCATGTCGTTGCGGCTAGCCAAGGCCGGGGCGAGGAGTTTGAGGGCCACGGGGCGCTCGAGGATGACATCGCGCGCGAGATACACAATGCCCATGCCGCCCCGACCGAGTTCGCTTTCGAGAGAAAAGCGTCCGGCAACGGCGGCCTGCAGGGCAAGAAACGACGGATCGGAGGCGGGGCGCGTATCAGTCACGCCGGTCTCTACGGTCGCTGGGCGCGGTCAGGTTTCGCGCCCGCGCGGCGGCTCCATCAGAATTCGCGGCGCTTCATTTCCTTGAAGATTTCCTTGGCGTCGGAGTCATCGGCTTCGACGGCACTGCGCGTGGCTTGCAGGGTGGGGTCGTACGGCTGCTTGGTGGGCTTCTTGACCTGAGCGGCCTTGGCCTGCGTCTTCTTGAGCAGGGACTTGAGCTGGCTGTCCTTCATGGCGCGACTCCTGATTGGCTGGGGGACGTGCCTTGGACGTTGCCGCCGGAACGTGGCGCTGTAAAGCCCGTATTCGGAGGCGGTCGTAACGACGAGGGCACGGCCGGCGGCCGGGGCCGTCTGCGAGCGCGTCCGACGGCCGCGAGGGCGAGCTCGATGGCCGCGTCACCGGCAGGGGTTCGCGGCGACAGCGGCTCGAAGTGCCCACCGGGGACGATGACGACAACCGCAGCGGAATCGTTCGCCTGCTCGGCCGCCGCACGGTAGGTCTCGAGGACGGCCGCAGGAGCGATGGCGTCCTGAGCACCGGCCAGGTGGACCGTGCGCACGCCAGTTGGGACCCGGCGAATGGGCGAGGCCTCACGGACCCGTTCAGGGAGCGTCGCCGGCGGGCCACCCAGCAGCATGCCGACGCCGCGGCCGCAGCCTTGCCCCGACCGTTGCGCGAACTCTTCGAGATCGACCACGCCACCAATAGACAGGACGCCGCGTACCGGCACCGGCGTGCCACCGGCCAGCGCACTGCCCGCGGGCAAGGAGGGGCGACCGGCCAGCCAGAGCGCCAGCTGCCCGCCAGCGGAGTGGCCCATGAGGACGACGCGCGTGGTATCGATAGGGTGCAGGCGCGCGAGCACGCGGACGTAGTCGAGAGCGTCGGCGGCATCGCGGAAAGTGCCGGGCCAGCCGCCACCCGGACTATCGGCGCGGCGGTATTCCACGTTCCACGTGGCGATCCCTCGGGCGGTCAGCGCGTCGGCCAACGGGGAGGTGTTTCGCAACGTGGCAAACGGGGCAATCCAGCATCCGCCGTGCAGAATGACGGCAAGGGGTACGCGTTCGCCGCGGGCCACAGCGGGGAGTCGGAGGTCGCCGAACTGCAGGGAGTCCGTGCCGTACGCGATGCGTTGCCCGGGCTGTTGTAGCGGGAGCGTGTCGATGTCGCCAGCGCGCAGCAGACGCGGGTTGGCGGCGGGGGGCTGCGCGGCCGCTACCGCGGCACCCGCCAGCATCGCCGTGATGAGCGGCAGAGTGAACCGTCCCCGTCCCCATGGGTAATTCGCGGGAGCAGGCAAGGATGATGGCGCGGCGTGAATGGGCATGAACGGAAGCTGCCGGTGCCCTATCCGGACGTCCAGTCGTCCCCTAGCTGAGTGTGACGAGAGCGTGACGGGTCGTCCCGAAACTTCAGTATTGACGGTGTGATCCGTCCGCACTAACGTCTTGCAGCACTCAGATCATGATGGGCGCGCCACGGCGCGGGAACGCAGGAGCAGGCGACTTCGGGGACCTGGCTACGTGCGGGTCCCTTTTTCGTGGGAGTCCATCGAGAAACGATGCTTGGCAAACGTTGCACGACGATTGCTAACCCGCGCGGGGGAACGGTCCGCGAATCAACACGAGTGCTCGGTGCGTACGGCAGGGCCGGACTCCGAACACCCAGTAACACACAGGAGTAGTGCCATGCGTACGACCGGCAAGGTGAAGTGGTTCAACGACGCCAAGGGCTTTGGCTTCATTACGCCCGATGACGGCTCGAAGGATTGCTTCGTTCACCATTCGGCCATCCAGGGCGGTGGTTTCCGCACGCTGGCCGAAGGCGAGCGTGTCGAATTCGACATCGTGCAGGGCCAGAAGGGCCCCGCAGCCGAGCAGGTCACGAAGCTCCGCGGTTGATTCCGCGACGTCGGCGAGCCGACAACGGGCTACCGGTCTTCGGACTGGTGGCCCGTTGTGTTTCTGTGCATCACATGTGCGCTCGTTCTCGTCGATAGATGGCGGCAATGACCACGCTGCCCACCGGCCTTCGTGCCGCACGCGATCTGCTGCGGCAGATGCACCGTACGGTGGCCGAGGCCCGCGACCATGCGGTAGTCCGCGACGGTCGGCCGACGCATACCGCCGAGACGGTGCCAGTGGCGTTGGTCCCACGCCACGGCGCCCGCATGCGCCGCACTGCCGCGCGTCGTCATGCGATGCTCGCGCAGCGTATTCGCGAACTGCTCGTCACCATGCGGCAGACAGGGCCCGAGCAGGACGACGGGTTCATCGAGCAGCCGGCGCCGCTGAACGTGGCGGAAACGCGCGTGGTGATTACCGTATGCAGCGCTTGCAAAGGGGCGTGCTGTGCCGCGGGACGTGAGCATGCTTTTCTGCGCGTGCGCACGATGCGCGACTATGCGGCGGCCCATCCGTTGCTCACGGACGACGAGATCGTGCAGGCGTATCTCGCGCATCTTCCCGCGAACGCGCTGCATCCGGGGTGCGTCTATCAGGGCGCGCGCGGGTGCACATTGCCGCGCGACATGCGCAGCGCCATTTGCAACAGCTATCTGTGCACGGGATTGCAGGGGGCCGTCGATGCGGCAACACCGGAGACCGTTGGCGTCTTCGTCGCGCATCGCGACGGCGTGCAGGTGTCCAGCGGCCGTCTGCGCGCGTTGCCCGTGCTCGGCTGAACGTCGGACTGGCCACCAGCAACTCGAAGTGTCGCGTCCTCAGCAAAAAGGGCAAAAAGGGGTCAGAGTCAAAAAGGGGTCAGAGTCGTTTGGTTCAACGACTCTGACCCCTTTTTGACTCTGGTGCGTTACTTGATGTCGCTGTTGCCGCGGTAGTAGTCGCCCATCAGGTGCTCGGCGAAGTACTCCATGAGCATGCGCTGGTTGTAGGTGCCCACGGCGCCACGGTAGCCGTGCGGTTCGCCCGGATACACGTAGAAGTCGAAGCGCTTGTTGGCCTTGATGAGCGCGTTGGCCAGACGGATGGTACCGCCAGGATGCACGTTGTTGTCGAGGTCACCGGTGATGAGCGCCAGATTGCCCTTGAGGTTGCCGGCCAGCTCGTCGTTGGTGGGGACGCGGATCTCGAAGCGCACGTTGTCGTGGTTCGTCGAGTCCTGCACCACTTCCCGCGAGGCGGTGGCTCCGTTGCCAGCACCCGGCCCGCCACGACGCGGCGCGGCACCGGCGGCGGCACTACCGCGCGTTGTCCCACCACGGGCGCTGTCGGCCTTCGCCACCACCTTCACGCCGTGGTTCCATTCACTCCAGTTCTGGTTGTAGATGTTGTTGTCGTGGTTCCCCGATTCCGACCAGCCCACCTTGAAGAATTCGTTGTACGGCGGCAACAGCATGGCCGCAGCGGTCATAAAGCCACCACCCGAGTGGCCGAAGATACCGACTTTGTCGATATCCATGAACGCATGGCGCGCCGCGAGCTGTTCGAGCGCCGACTTCTTGTCGGCGAGGGCGTAGTCGCGCAGGTTGCCGTAGCCATAGCGGTGGTAGGCCAGCGAGCGCAGCGGCGAACCACCACGGTGGCCGACTTCCACCACGATGAAGCCCAACTGCGCGAGCTGCATGAGCGGCGTGCGCACGCTGAAGCCCGTCGTGAACGCTTCTGTCTGCGGGCCCGGGTACACGTACGTGATGACCGGGTACTTCTTCGTGCTGTCGAAATCGAACGGCTTCCACATGTTGCCGTACAGGTCCGTGACGCCGTCCGCCGCCTTCACGGTGAACGTGCTCGCGAACTTGAAGCCCACTTCCTTGAGCTTCGACAGGTCCATCTCTTCGAGCTTCGTGAGCACGCGGCCCGTGACGCCATCGCGCACGACGCTCACCGGCGCCTGATCCATCTTGGAGTACGTGTCGTACACGTAGCGCCCCGACGGCGACACCACACTGGGCGTGCCGTTCTCGCCAAGCGTGAGCGCGTGGTGCGCATCGCCGGCGTCGAGCAGCATAAGGCCCGTGCCGTTGCCGTTCACGCGATACAGGTGCGTCTGGTACAGCTGCTCACCGGGTTCGCGGCCCTGACCCGAAATCCATACCTGCTGCGTCGTGGAGTCGATCTTCACGATCGAGTTCACGTTCCACTGGCCCGTGGTGAGCGGCATCTTCTCTCCACCATCGAAGCCATACACGTAGAACATGCCCCAGCCGGTCTTCTGCGACCACCAGAGGAAGTCGCCGCCCTTCCTGAGGTAGCGCACCGGCTTGGGTTCGAGCGCGGCCCCTTCGATAGCATCGGTGAGCAGCGTCTTGATGCCGCCGCTGGCGAGGTCGATTTCGACGAAGTCGACGGCGCGCTGCGGACGGTCGCGGCGCACGAGGCGGAGCTTGTCACCGCTGACCGGCCAGTGCACATCCTGGATGGACTGGTCCTTCCACTTGCGTACGTTGATCTGCTTGACCGCCGCATCGCCGCGGCGATACGCCCACAGTTCACTCTGCGTGACGTTCTCTTCGCCCGGCATCGTGTACTTGTAGTGCAGCAGCACGGGGCGCGGGTTGGCGAGCACGTTCACGAGGAACAGGTCTTTCACCTTCCGCTGATCGCGGCGTACGATGGCGAAGCTCTTGGAGTCGGGCGACCAGATCACGTTCGGGCGTACCCGCATCTCACGGCTATTGGCGTCGTCCTGTTCGTCGTCGTCGCCCTGGTTCTGTCCACCGCCGCCGCTCAGGGCGTTCAATTGACGACGGTTCTCCGTCGTGTCGCGCGCGCCAAACGAATAGTCCTCGACGCCGTCGGTACTGATCTTCGTCGTGTCCGCCTGCTTCACGTCCACCAGGAACAGGTTGTGGTCACGCGCGAAGACGAAGACCGTGCTGTCGGGTGAGAAGTTGCGGAACTCACGACCGCCGCCGCCGCCGAACCCACCGCCGCCACCACCACCGCCGCCAACGCCCCCGCCGGTCTCACGCTCTTCGTCGTCCGGCGGCGGCGCGTTGCGCACGACACGTCCAAGGGACTTGAGCTGTTCGGTGGCGAGCGTCCACTCATACCGGGTACTGTCGGTGGTGAAGCGGAACGCCTTGTGGTTCTTGAGGAACGTGATCGTCTGGAACGGCAGATTCGTCGCGTCGTACGGCTTCTTGCTCAGCAGCGTGAGCTGTTCGGCGAGCTTGCTCACGTCGAAGAGCGGACGCTTGGTGCCGCCACTCGGCGACGGGACATACAGCATGAAGCGCGAGCCGTTCCGGTCGCGCCAGTTGTAGAACATGGTGTCCGACTTGCCGAGGAAGCGCGGCTGAACACCGAACGTGTAGGTGATGCTGCGCGTGGCGGCCGCCGAGAAGCGGTTGGCAAGCGCCCAGTTGGCCTTGACCACCCGATTTTCGTCGGGCTGGCTGGCCTGCGGATTGTTCTGCGCGCCGAGAGTCGACGTCGCCGCGCCAAGCAGCATCAGGGCACTGACGAGGCGGCGGTGGGGGAATGACATGAAGCAAGCCTCCGGAGGGTGAGATACCACCCTCAATACTACTAGTCGGTACGCCCCGTTGAGATTCGGCGGCCGTTACGGCTGGCGTTCCACGAATCGGGTCGTAAAGACCGGCTGGACCCACGCCACGCGGCCGGCCGAATCGATGACCCGCGCTCGCACGTACGTTTCGCCCCCGCGCAGCGTGTACGTCGGGGTGAGCGACATATCGGTGCCGAGCAGACGCCCGTTGGCGCCGATGAACTGGGTCGTGTATTTGAAGTCGCCCTCACGCTGAATCTGGACGGTCAGTACCGTCTCCGTGGCGCGTACCTCACGCAAGACAGGACCGCTGCTCGCGTAGAAGTGCCCGGCGTCGAGCGCCTCCACAATCGCCCGTCCCGTGAGCGATGGGGTACGTACCACGACCCACCCACGCCCGGGATTGGCACGATCGGGGGCAAACTCCCCCTGAAAGTGGTGGGCATCGTCGACGGCAATGCCGAAAATGCGCTTTCCGCGGGTAAGCAGCGCATCCCAGGCGTCTTCCATCCCCTGGCTGTCGCCGCCCCCCTCGTTGTGCACGAGGGGGTGCCCATTGTGAATCTCGATGAGCCGGTCGTTCTTCATGCGCCAGAGCACGGTAGTGTCGATGCTCCAGCGGAAGTTCGGATGATTGATGTGCGGAATGGCGCGTTCGGCGCGAATGGCGTCAATGGTTTTCTGCACCGTTTCAAGGAGCGAACTCCCCGTGGGCGCGGGAATCACGCGCGTGATGTCGAGCGCGTTGACGTGCACCGAGGCGGCGCCGAACGCGGTGGTGACCTCTTCACCGGGAATGAGCAGAAAGGTCGAGTCGACGAGCGACGACAGCGCGGCCGGATCGGTGAAGACGTTATGATCGGAGAGGACGAGAAAATTGTACCGGTGTTGCTTGTACCAGCGCGCGACCGGCTCCGGTGGCGTGTCACCGTCGGAGTTGGTGGTGTGCGTGTGCGTGTTGCCCTTGAACCAGCGGGCATTGGCCGGTTCCGCCGGCACGACGAACCGTGCCGGCGCAGCGGATTGGGCGTGCGCGGATGCGGGGCCCGCGATACCGCCGGTGAACAACGCGAGCGACGCACGCGCTGCCCGCACAATGAGTCGGCGCGTCCGTGCGGTGGCGTGTAATCGCATTTTTCCGGTCCTCAGAAGGCTGTTCAACGAACGACCGGCGGCCTCGACGTGGAGGCGCGCCGCAAGGCGGGGGACCATGGACTCGGCGTCGCCATGGAAGCGGGTCTGGCCGCGGCGAGGGCCGAACCCCCGCGTGTAGGTCGCCGTCGCTCCGGCTAAGTTGCGTGAGGACAGTGCGCGTGGGAAGACGACGCTGCAGGCGGGGGCAGGTTGTGTTCCGCGTGGCAGAGCAGGTGCCATACTCAACTCATGAGAGGAACCGATGGGACTGTTGGACGGAGCGTTGGGGGATATGGCCGGATCGCTGCTGGGCGGTCAGGGCGGCAATGCGGAACAGATGCTTGGCGGTTTGCTGTCGCAGTTTGGCGGAGCGGGGAGCCAGAAGGGGCTGCTGGTGGCGGCAATGCAGTTGGTGCAGCAGCAGGGTGGGCTCGAAGCGCTCGTGCAGAAGTTCCAGGCTGGTGGCCTTGGCGACGTGGTGCAGTCGTGGGTCGGGACAGGGGCCAACGCGCCGGTGAGTGGCGCGCAGCTGGAGCAGGTGCTTGGTGCTGATGCCTTGACGTCGGCATCGTCGCAGGCGGGCCTGGCCCCCGCGAACGTGAAAGACGGGCTTGCGTCGATGCTGCCCGACATCGTGAATCAGCTGACACCGGGCGGACAGTTGCCCGCCAACAGTGGGGCGTTGATCACGGCCGTGCTGGGCAGGATCCGCGGCTGATCGGCCGTCGACCTCGATGCGAAACGCCGCGCCCGGACGACTACGGGCGCGGCTTCTTTGTGGGCGGTGCAAACGGGTCTTTTTCGATGGCGCCCCAGTCCTTCTTAGGGGCGCCGCGCTTGGGCCCGTCACGCGGATTCTTCGACGTCTCCGATGGGCGCGAGGAGGAGTTCTTGCGCCCGGTACCGCCTTTGCCGCCTTTCATGGTACACGGACTCCGTGATGAGGATTGGCCTCCAGCGGCTGAATCCGGGAGAAAATGGGTCGCAAGAGGGATGGCCGTGACGCGGGTTCCGGCCGAGCTTGCAGTGGCGGATTAGACCATGGGTGGCGAAGTGGCCTGGCCGACCTGGAGGAGGACCTTCGCTCCGGATTATAGTGACGTGCGTTGCTGCATGGGTCATCGGCATGCGTTGCTCGTGGACCGCTGGAGGCGCGATCCATCTGCTGCTCGTTGCAGCCATCACGCTGTTTCTCACGCAGATCATCCGTGTGCGGCCGGAATACGACTAACGATCCGTGGTGCTGGTGGCAATGAGGCGGTCTCGTCGATCGCGGGTTCCGTTGTCCGTACACGGGTAGGGCGCCACGCGCTTCCGCCCCACCGCGATCGTGCCGGGAGTGTCCCGACGTGGCCGTGCGCCTACCTTCAGGGCGCGCAATGCTCGAAAGACCGCCGGCGTCTCCCGAGGCTCGCCACGTGCGCGTGCGCGCGGCGTTATCGGTGTCGGTCCTCGTCATCGACAAGCGTCGGACGAGTCGGGCCCGAACAGTTGCCACACTCGTGCACGCGGCCGGCTTCTCGATGCTGGCGGCGGCCGAGTCGGCTGCCCACGTCTCACGGCTCCACCTGCAGGCGTCCCTCGGTGCACCCGTCGTGGCGCTGCTCGATGTGTCCTTGACGAAGCCCGACACGTTGGCGGGGGCGTCACGTTGCGCGCGGCGTTGCCGCCGCTGTGCATCCTCATCACGGGGATGACCACAAGGCATGAAGACGTGGCCGCCTTACCAAGCGTGAACGGCAGGTCATCGGCTTGTTGCGGGAAGGGATGAGCAACACGGGAATCGCCGAACGATTGTACATCGCCGTACACACGGTGAAGCGGCATGTGCACAACATTCTCGAGAAGCTGTCGCTGCACAGCCGACTGCAGATTGCGGCACACTGCGAACACCCGACGCGCACCCCGACGCGCACCCCGACGCGCACCCCGACGCGCACCCCGACGCGCACCCCGACGCGCAACCAGACGCGCAACCGGGCGCGCAACCGTGAGCGCGACGGACGATCCGGAACTCACGCCGGCGCGGAGGCTGTGGGCCCACGCGGCAGCACAGGGGGGGCCGCCGCCGACACGGCGGCGACCATCGACTATGTGCTCACCCAGCTTGAAAGTGGGCTTCGACGATGGATCGGTGCGGAAGGGTACGCGGCATTGCTCTCGCGATCTATGGAAAGTCTGATCAGGTGAGTTGATTCGGCGGATGTGGATAACATCGCGCTGCGATACCACGTCGGAGCGCGAGCGGGCGCTGTTTTGCGTCATTTCGCGTGGCAATCGTCGGC